>Ga0207695_10000163_pt1 | contig 197030 bp, 182 predicted proteins | sample KBSC54metaG_FD_184354 | JGI IMG/M metagenome (GOLD analysis project Ga0207695, IMG submission 184354) | Corn rhizosphere microbial communities from Kellogg Biological Station, Michigan, USA - KBS C5-4 metaG (SPAdes) (version 2) | ecosystem: Host-associated > Plants > Roots > Rhizosphere >...
GTCGTGGACGATCCGAACGTGACGGACAAGAAGTTTCCCGGCAATCCGACGCTGTCCTATCGCTCCCGCGATCCGCTGCGCGTCATTGCCGAAGTGACGCGATGGCAAGGCCACGCGCCTGAACGGCTGCAGCAGATGAAAGACAATCTCGCCCGTATGAAGGCGGAAGGTGCCGACGTCATCATCGACTAGGCCGAGCGTCGACACTGAACAACTGACGTTGCGGAGCGCTACCGGCCGCGAAACTATCTCATTGCGGGAAGAAGAACTGCCTAGCGGGCATTTTACCTGCAATCGAGGCGGAACAGCAGCCGCAACGAGCGCAACTCCGGTGCCGGCCGACGACAGGCAAGCGCTCAGAACCCGAGCATCCGGAGCGCTTTCCTGCTGCGCTCGTCCTCCGGGTCGATCGATTGCGCCTTGCGCAAATCGGCCACCGCTTCCGAGCGGCGGCCCATGGTTTCATAGATGAGGCCGCGGTTGTTGTAGGCCTCGACATAGGACGGGTTCAGCCGGATCGCTTCGGTGAAATCCGCAACCGCCTTGGCATCCACATTCGGGCCGCTGCGGTCGCCTTTGGCGACATAGGCCTTGCCGCGCGAATTGAAGGCATTGAAGTCTTTCGGGTTGATCGCGATCGCCCGGCCATAGTCGACGATCGCATCATTGGTCCGGTGCAGCGCCATATAGGCGTTGCCTCGATTCCAGTACGCCACGCCATTCCTGGGATCGATGCCGATCGACTGGTTGTAGGCGGCGATGGCCCGGTCATACTTCTGCAGGCCTTCATAGGCGACGCCAAGACAATTGTAGCCGCTGGACATGTCCGGAGCGCGTTTGATGACCTCGCTGCAATCTGGTACCGCCAAATCGTACTGGAGATTGTTGCTGTAGGCGACGCCACGCGCGCCATACAGCCAGACCAGATCCGGATCGAGCCTGATGGCTTCGCTGTAGTCCGCGATCGCAGGCTCCCAGCCGCCCTTTTTCGTGATCAAACGCTTCCTGAAGTGCGCCTGCCCGCGTTGGCCGAAACCAAAAGCGTATTTCGAATCGATGGTGACCGCGCGGGTCATATCGGCGATGGCCAGATCAAATTCGCCCTTTTCCATCCACGCCATGCCGTGTCGGGCGTGGGCCCATACATCACCGGAATCGAGCCTGATCGCTTCAGCGTGATCGGCCAGCGCCGCGTCGTAATCGTGCAACGCGTAGAAGGCGACGCCACGATTGTTGTAGGCCCAGCCATCATTCCGATTGATCCTGATCGCCTGAGTGCAGTCTGCGATGGCAGCGTCGTGATCGTTCCTGCTCTCGTAAGCCTGACAGCGATGCGCATAGGCGAAGGCATCGTTCGGGCTTAGCTTGAGGGCCTCGCTGTAATCGGAGATGGCGCGGTCGTAGTCCTTTGTGTTGAAGAAATGGAGGCCGCGATTGTTGAACGCTGCGGCGCGCTCCGCCGGCGCTTCGTTTGCATCATCGATAATACGGTTGCATGGAACGTCCCCGAGGTCGGGCTTGCCGGCGCCGGCGGCGCACGCATCCCGGTCGTTCGGCGTGGCGGCCAGCGCCTGCATCGCCAGCAGAAGGCTCGCGCAAATGAGAGATATGACCGACCCGCGCGCTGCCATGCCGTTTCCTCCTCCGACTGGCCGTCCGACACGTCTCGCACATTGCTATCGTGCCGGTGTTTTGCCCGACGTGTCAACGTCGCAGAGACGGAGGACGCCGTCGCCACGCAGTTCGAAAAACCCTTGTCCATCAAGGGGCCTTCTACTGTGCATGGGGTTGTTTTCGCGCTCTCGGCTTCGGGCGTGAGAGAAAACGTGCCGACGCAGGTCACTACGGGACCTCGGTGATCCCCGCGCCTGACCGTCGCGCATACACTGCATGCAAGCATATGCCTGTGGAAGCAGCATCAGGCGTAGTACATGCCAGAGATCATCGAAGCCAGTTCGCCGGAGCAAAGCGCTGAGGCAATGACATCAACGTTACCTGCCGCTGCGCGCGAGCCCGACCACCCCAAAGCCGATGGCCTGCCGCCCGAGCAGCGCCGCTGGGCGATCGCTGCGATCTTCACGGCGCTGGCGATGGCCTCGCTCGACACCGCGATCGCCAACATCGCGCTGCCCGCCATCGCCGCCGATCTGCATGTCAGCCCGGAGCAGTCGGTCTGGGTGGTCAATGTCTACCAGATCGCGCTGGTGGCGACGCTGCTGCCGTTAGGCGCGCTCGGCGAAATCGTCGGGCATCAGCGCATCTATCTCGGCGGCCTGGTGCTGTTCACCATCGCCTCGCTGCTCTGCGCGGTGGCGTGGTCGCTCGACAGCCTGCTCGTTGCGCGTACGCTGCAAGGCCTGGGGGCCAGCGGCATCATGAGCGTCAACACCGCGCTGGTGCGCTTCGTCTATCCCGGCCGGATGCAGGGCCGTGGCTTCGGCCATAATGCGCTGGTCGTCGCGACCGCGTTCACTTTCGGGCCGTCGATCGCCTCCGCCATCCTCGCGGTCGGCCCGTGGCCGTGGCTGTTCGCCGTCAACATCCCGTTCGGCCTCGTCGCAACGGGCATCGGCTTTGCGATGCTGCCGAAGACGCCGCGCGCCGATCACGGCTTTGATTTTCTCGGCGCCCTGCTCGCGGCCGTCTGCCTCGGCCTGTTCATCACCGGCATCGGCAGCGCCGCGCATAATCTGTCGCCTGCTATCGTGAGCATCGAGCTCGTCACAGCGCTCGCGCTCGGCTTCATCCTGACGCGCCGCCACGCCGATCATCCCGCGCCGATGCTGCCGATCGATTTGTTCAGCCGGCCGATGTTCGCGTTGTCGGCGGCGACCGCGGTGTGCTCCTTCGCGGTGCAGGGCCTCGCCTTTGTCTCGCTGCCGTTTTATTTCGAGGACGTGCTCGGCCGCTCGCAGGTCGAGACCGGCTTCTTCATGACGCCGTGGCCGCTGGTGGTCGGCATCATGGCGCCGATCGCCGGCCGCCTCTCCGATCGCCATCCCGTCGGCCTGTTGGGCGGCATCGGTCTTATCCTGCTCGGACTCGGCATGGCGCTGCTCGCACTGCTTCCGGCAAGCCCGAGCATTCCTGACATCGTCTGGCGGATCATGATCTGCGGCATGGGCTTCGGATTCTTCCAGGCGCCGAACATGAAGGCGATCATGGGAAGCGCGCCGCCACACCGCGGCGGCAGCGCCTCGGGCATCGTCGCGACAGCACGCCTGACGGGCCAGACGACCGGCGCGGCGCTCGCCGCGGCGTGCTTTGCGCTCGCCGGTCACAACGGCGCCACCGTGGCGCTGGCGCTCGGCGCAGGCTTTGCCGCGTTCGGCAGCGTGATGAGCTTCCTGCGGCTCGCGGTGAAGTAAAAGCATAGGCGCACACAACACCGCCCGGTCCATAATCTTCCCGCGACCGCTCAAATCTTCATGGCCACCCCGCGGACTATTGATTTGAACAGTTCCCATTTGCCGGACACATTGCGCCCCTGAGTCCATCGGTGGATGGACCAATCAGGGGACTTGCGATGGCAAACCTAACAATCAACGGAAAAGCCCTCACGCTCGATGTCGAGCCGGATACGCCGCTGCTCTGGGCGATCCGCGAGAACGCCGGCTTGACCGGCACCAAATACGGCTGCGGCATTGCACAATGCGGCGCCTGCACTGTTCACATGGACGGCGTCGCCACCCGCTCCTGCGGGATCTCGGTCGCAGAGGCCGAAGGGAAAAAGATCACCACGATCGAGGGGCTCGCCTCGGGCAGCACGCTGCACAAGGTGCAGCAGGCCTGGATCGCCAAGGACGTTCCGCAATGCGGCTATTGCCAGAGCGGCATGATCATGGCGGTCGCGGCGCTGCTGAGCGAAAAGCCGAAGCCGACCGACGCCGACATCGACGAGGCCATCACCAATATCTGCCGCTGCGGCACCTTCCAGCAGGTGCGCGAAGCGATCCACACGATCGCAAGCGCGTAAGGAGCCGGCACATGAACAAGTACGTTTCTCCCAAGATGAACCGCCGCGCCTTTGTCATCGGCACCGCCGCAGTCGGCACCGGCCTTGCCATCGGCCTCGACCTGCCCTTCGGCGGTCCCGCCGTGGTCCGCGCGGCCGATGGCTCTCCCGAGGTCAATGCCTGGGTCGTGGTCCGGCCCGACGACACCGTGGTGATCCGCATCGCCCGCTCCGAGATGGGCCAGGGCTCGCTCACCGGCCTCGCCCAGCTCGTCGCCGAAGAGCTCGAATGCGACTGGACGAAGGTCACGACCGAATATCCGACCCCTGGTCAGAGCGTCGCCCGCAAGCGCGTCTGGGGCGATTTCTCGACCGGCGGCAGCCGCGGCATCCGCGGCTCGCAGGATTATGTCCGCAAAGGCGGCGCCACCGCGCGGATGATGCTGATCCAGGCCGCCGCGGACGAGTGGAAGGTGCCGGCTTCCGAATGCACCGTCGCCAAGGGCGTCATCAGCCACAAGGCATCGGGCAAGTCGACGACCTACGGCAAGGTCGCCGAGGCCGCCGCAAAGGTGACGCCGCCGGCTGACGTTAAGTTGAAAGACCCGAAGGACTGGACCATCGCAGGCAAGGGTCTGCTGCGGCTCGACACCGCCGACAAGACAACAGGCACGATGGTCTACGGCATCGACGTCAAGCTGCCGGGCATGCTGAACGCCGCGATCAGGGATTGCCCGGTGTTCGGCGGCAAGGTGAAGAGCTTTGACGAAGCCAAGGTCACCGGCATGAAAGGCGTCAAGAAGGTCGTCAAGGTCGGCGACTCCGCCGTGGCTGTGGTCGCCGACACCTGGTGGCACGCCAAGACCGCGCTGGAAGCCCTGCCGATCGTCTGGGACGAAGGCGACAACGCCAAGGTCTCGAGCGAGACGATTGCGAAGTGGCTCGCCGAAGGCCTCGACGACGCGCAGCCGGCCTATGTCGGCAACAAGAACGGTGACGTGAAGGCGGCGATCGCCGGCGCCGCGAAGAAAGTCGAGGCCGTCTACAACTATCCCTACCAGAACCACGCCACCATGGAGCCGATGAACGCCACCGCGCTCTACACGGCGGACAAATGCGAGGTGTGGTGCGGCACGCAGAATGGTGAGGCGGCTTTCGCGGCCGTGCTCGAGGCCTCGGGCCTGCCGGCGGAGAAGTGCGACGTGCACAAGCAAATGCTCGGAGGCGGCTTCGGCCGACGCGGCACAACGGACTATGTCCGCCAGGCCGTTGCGATCGCCAAGCAGATGCCAGGCACGCCGATCAAGCTGCTTTGGTCGCGCGAAGAGGACATGACGCACGGCAAGTATCACCCGATCACCCAGTGCAAGATGACCGGTGCGTTCGACGCCGACAACAATCTGGTCGCGCTGCACTACCGCCTCTCCGGGCAATCCATCCTGTTCTCAGTGCGCCCCGAAGCGCTGCAGAACGGCATGGATCCGGCTGCGTTCCAGGGCGTCGCCCAATCCGGCGAGGCTGCGCTCGGCTATTCGGTACCAAATTTGCTGGTCGAGCATTCGATGCGCAACCCGCACGTTCCGCCCGGCTTCTGGCGCGGCGTGAACGTCAATCACAACGCGATCTACATGGAATGCTTCATGGACGAGCTCGCCCATGCCGCAGGCCAGGACCCGCTCGAATTCCGACGGAAACTGATGAGCAAAAATCCCAAGCATCTGGCGGTACTCAATGCCGTAGCCGAGAAAATCGGCTGGACCACGCCGGCGCCGCAAGGCGTCTATCGCGGCATCGCGCAGGTGATGGGCTATGGCAGCTACGTTGCCGGCGCCGCCGAGATCTCGGTGACCGACGGCAGCAAGATCAAGGTGCATCGCATCGTCGCTTCCACCGATCCCGGATATGTCGTCAATCCGGCGCAGATCGAGCGGCAGATCGCGGGCTCCTTCGTCTATGGCCTCTCGGCGCTGTTCTATGGCGGCTGCACCGTCAAGGACGGCAAGATCGAGCAAACCAACTTCGACACTTTCAACTCGATGCGCATCAACGAGATGCCGAAGGTGGAATCGGTGATGGTGCCGAGCGGTGGGTTCTGGGGTGGCGTCGGCGAGCCGACCATCGGCGTTGCGGCGCCGGCGGTGCTCAACGCCTATTTCGCGGCAACGGGCAAACGCATCCGCTCGGTGCCGCTGCGCGACCAGAACATCACCTTCGCTTGAAGAAACACCGCGGCGGTCACGATGGCCGCCGCGGCACTTTGCCTGGATGGACTTAATGACCATGCGCCCGATGACACGGCGGACTGCCGTGCTCGGCATCACCGCCACAGCCACGACGTTGGCGCGGCCGTCAATCCTGCGTGCGCAATCGACAGGCCGCATCGTCGTAGTCGGTGGCGGCTTCGGTGGCGCAGCCTGTGCCCGCGCACTCAAGCGCGCGCAAGCGGACCTGCAAGTCATCCTGATCGAACCCAATGCGGTCTTCACCGCCTGCCCCTTCAGCAATGAGGTGATCGCGGGCCTGCGCGGCATCGAAGCGCAGCAGTTTGACTATGACAATCTCGCCGCCGAGGGAATCACCGTGGTCGGCCAGGCCGTGACCACCATCGAGCCGCAGCTACGTAGCGTCCTGACGGCCGATGGCGTCGCACTGCCCTATGACCGTCTCGTGCTCTCGCCCGGCATCGATTTCCATTTCGAGTCTCTCCCCGGCTATGACGAGGCCGCATCGGAAAAGATGCCGCACGCCTGGAAGGCCGGCGCGCAGACGCTGCTGCTGCGCAGGCAATTGCAGGCGATGGAGGACGGCGGCACAGTCGCCATCGCTATCCCAGCCAATCCTTCGCGCTGCCCGCCTGCGCCCTACGAGCGCGCCAGCCTGATCGCGCACTATCTGAAGACGAAGAAGCCGCGCTCGAAAGTGCTTGTTCTTGATGCCAAGGACAATTTTTCGCAGCAGCGGCTGTTCGAGAAGGCGTGGAAAGAGCTTTACGGCGACATGATCGAGCGCATCGGCCTGTCACAAGGCGGTCGCGTCACCTCCGTCGATCCCGCGACCAAAACCATCGTCACCGAGTTCGGCAACTACACGCCTGACGTCGCCAACGTCATTCCGCCGCAGCGCGCCGGTCGCATCGGCGAGAGCGCGGGAGCAACTGACAGCAGCGGCTGGTGCCCGATTGATCCAGTGAGCTTCGAGTCGAAGCTCCTCAAGAACGTCCATGTCATCGGCGATGCCTGCCTCGGTGGCGGCATCCCCAAATCGGCGTCTGCAGCGAGTGCGCAGGGGAAGGCCTGTGCCGCCGCGATCGTCAATCTGCTCGCGGGACGCGCGCCAGAGACGCCGCGTCTGACAGGGGTCTGCTACAACACCGTCGCGCCCGGCTACGGTTTTTCGCTCTCCGGCAAATACCAGCCCAAGGGCGACATCTTTGCCGAGGCCGAGAGCGGCGCCACGAGCCCGGTCGATGCGCCGCGCGAGCTGCGCGCGCGAGAGGCCGCCGAGGCGGAGCGCTGGTTTCAAACCATCACGGCGGACACCTTTGGCTAGATCGACTGTTTGCATCGCTGCGCTGTTTGCCAGTCTCGCGTTCGCGTCCAACGCGAGAGCCGACGGACTCGTGTCCTACGAGATCACCGGCAACAGCATCGCGAATTCGCTGACAGGTGTTCCTGGCGATGCCGCGCGCGGACGCGCGCTGGTGTTGGCGCGCACGACGACCTGCATCCTCTGCCATTCCGGCCCCTTCCCGGAAACGCGGTTCCAGGGCGACCTTGCGCCAGATCTGACCGGCGCGGGGAACCGCTGGACGGTGAGCCAGTTGCGGCTTCGGATCGTTGACGCCTCGCGCTTCAATCCGGAGACCATCATGCCCTCTTACTATCGCGACGATGGGCTGGTGCGAGTCGGACGCAATTTTGTCGGCAAATCGATATTATCGGCCGTAGAGATCGAGGACATCGTCGCCTATCTTGCAACACTTCGGGACTAGGACTGCTGATGCCAACGACGCGACGACAATTCCTGAGCTTGGCCGGCAGCGTCACGATCATTCCGATCGTTACGCTGCGGCCGGTCGAAGCGACGCCCGCGATGCTCAACACAGCGATCCGCAACGTCGTCGGTGAAGCCCCCATTCGCACCGGCAAGGTCAAGCTCGACATTCCGCCGCTGGTCGAGAACGGCAACACGGTGCCGATGACGGTGAGCGTCGCAAGCCCGATGAGGGCGAACGACTACGTCAAGAGCATCCACGTCTTCAACGAGAAGAACCCGCAGCCGAACATCGGCAATTTCTATCTCACTCCCTCTTCCGGCCGCGCCCAGATCTCGACGCGGATCCGACTGGCCGATACCCAGAAGGTCGTCGCGATCGCCCGCCTCTCCGACGACAGCTTCTGGCAGGTCGCAGCGGATATTGTCGTAACGCTGGCCGCCTGCACCGAGGAGGTGAACTGATGGCCGCGCTCATCAACGTTCCCGCGAAGGCCAAGCGCGGCGAGATCATCGAGATTCGCACGCTGACCTCGCACATCATGGAAACCGGATTCCGCCACACCATGGACGGTGTACTGGTGCCGCGCGACATCATCACGAGCTTCACCTGCCGCTACAACGGCACCGAGATCTTTCGCGCTGATCTCTTCCCGGCGATCGCCGCCAATCCTTATCTATCCTTCTTCACCGTCGCAAAAGAAAGCGGCAAGTTCGAGTTCGAATGGATTGGCGATAACGGCTATTCGTCGACGGCATCGGCATCGATCACGGTCGAATGAATCTTTGGCCCGCGATAGTGGCGGCCGCGCTCGTCGCCACTTCCCCTACCCTCCTCGCCGGGGAAATTCCACGCGATGCGCGTCGCTCCGGCTATTCCTTCATGGGCCCCGATACGCGCGCGATGCAGGATGACGACTCGTCCAATCCAGGCATGCTGTTCGTGCTCGACGGTGAGGCGCTGTGGACGAAGAAAGCGGGCAGTGCCGACAAGGCGTGCGCGGACTGCCATGGCGATGCCAGCAGCAGCATGAAGGGCGTCGCGGCACGCTATCCCGCCTTCGACAAGGTGCTGGGACGCCCTGTCACACTCGACCAGCGCATCAACCTCTGCCGCGCCAATCATCAACAGGCGGCACCGCTTCCCTATGAGAGCCGCGACATCCTGGCGATGTCCGCCTTCGTTGCTCATCAATCACGCGGCATTGCGATCACCGCCGGCGACGATCCACAGCTTAATCCTTTCGTCGAACAGGGTCGCAAGCTGTTCATGCAGCGGGAAGGACAACTCAACCTGGCGTGCACTAATTGTCACGACAACAACTTTGACAAGCACCTCGCGGGTTCGCCGATCACGCAAGCACAGCCGACCGGTTATCCGCTTTACCGGCTGGAATGGCAGACGCTGGGATCGCTGGAGCGGCGATTGCGCAGTTGCATGACCGGCGTCCGCGCCCAGGCCTATGATTATGGCGCGGCTGAATTGGTCGCGCTCGAACTCTATCTGATGTCACGAGCACGCGGAATGCCGATGGAAACGCCTGCGGTGCGACCGTAACGCGCAAATTAGGACTAGGCAGGCGTGGAACGGTCGCTAGTATCCCTCCCAAAGAATTGAACCAAAAGGAGGGACTAAAGTGGCTGACCATAAAATCTCGCGCCGTACGCTGTTGACGGGTACCGCAGCGGCTGGCGCGCTCAGCCTGACGGGGCTGCCGGCGCGCGCCGAGGTGAATTGGAAGAAATACGCCGGGACCAAGCTGGAGGTCATTCTCGCCAAGGGACCGCGCGGCGATAATCTGCAGAAATACGTCAAGGAATTCACCGAGCTCACCGGTATCCAGGTCGAATCCGAGCAGATTCCCGAGCAACAGCAGCGCCAGAAATGCGTCATCGAGCTAACCTCGGGCCGGCCGAGCTTTGACGTCGTCCATATCAGCTATCACGTGCAGAAGCGGCAGTTCGAGAAGGGCGGCTGGCTCGCCGATCTGACGCCTTATATGAAGGACCCGACGCTGACCGCGCCTGACCTCGTCGAGAGCGATTTTTCGGCCGCAGGTCTGCAATACTGCAAGAACGACAAGGGGCAGATGCTGTCCCTGCCGTGGTCGGTCGACTATTTCATCCTCTACTACAACAAGGAGCTGTTCCAGAAGAAGGGCGTCGCAGTGCCCAAGACGCTGGACGAGATGGTTGCAGCCGCCGAAAAGCTCACTGATGCCAAGGACGGCACCTATGGCTTCGTCGGGCGGGGCCTGCGCAACGCCAACATGACGTTGTGGACGAATTTCTTCCTCGATTATGGCGGCGAATTCCTCGACGCCAAGGGCAACATCCTGACCGATGGTCCGGAAGCGGTCGCAGCGACCAAGCTCTACCAGACCCTGCTGACCAAGGTGGCTCCGCCCGGTGTCGCCGGCTTCAACTGGATGGAGTCGATGGCCTCGTTCACGCAAGGCAAATCGGCGATGTGGATCGACGGCGTGGGCTGGGCGCCGCCGCTGGAGGATCCGGCCGCATCGCGCATTGTCGGCAAGGTCGGCTACACCGTCGTGCCGGCCGGACCGAAGGGACAGTATTCCGCCACCTATGGCGACGGCGTCGGTGTTGCCGCTGCGAGCAAGAACAAGGAAGCCGCCTATCTGCTGTGCCAATGGATTGTTTCGAAGCAGCAAGGCGCGCGACTGCTCCAGGCCGGCGGCGGCGTTCCGTTCCGTAACTCGATCCTGAACGACGCCGAGGTCCAGAAGGGCGTGAAGATGCCCAAGGAGTGGCTGCAGTCGGTGATTGATTCCGCCAAGATCAGCAAGCTCGGCCTGCCGGTGATCATCCCGGTCGCCGAATTCCGCGATCTCGTCGGCGCCGCTGTCACCGCGACCCTGGCTGGCTCCGATCCCGCGGCAGAGTTGAAGAAGGCCCACGACCAATTCCGGCCGATCCTGGAGCGTAGCGAAAAGGCGTGAGTACGTTGACACAATCGACTCCGCGCGCGGCACAGCCTGATGCCGCGCCGGAGAAGGAGCTGCGACCTCCGTCCTACTGGCCGTTCGTGGTGCCGGCGCTGGCCGTCGTGCTCGCGATCATCATCTTTCCGTGGGTGTTCACGATCTGGATGAGCGTGAACGAGTGGAAGGTCGGCTCGCCGACCACTTTCGTCGGATTCTCCAACTATTTGCGCCTGACCGGTGATCCCCGCTTCCTCGAAGCGATCGGACACACGCTGGTCTACACTGTGCTGTCCGTCGTTCTGCCGCTCGTGTTCGGTACGTTTGCAGCCGTAGTGTTTCATCAGAAATTCGCCGGCCGCGGCTTCCTGCGTGGCATCTTCATCATGCCGATGATGGCGACGCCCGTCGCGATCGCGCTGGTGTGGACCATGATGTTCCACCCGCAGCTCGGCGTGCTGAACTATCTGCTTTCGCTGGTCGGGATTCCTGCGCAGCTCTGGGTGTTTCATCCGGCCACGGTGATCCCCTCGCTGGTGCTAGTCGAGACCTGGCAATGGACGCCGCTGGTGATGCTGATCGTGCTCGGCGGCCTCGCAGCGATCCCGACCGAACCCTATGAGAGCGCGCAGATCGATGGCGCTAATCTCTGGCAGGTATTCCGCTTCATCACGCTGCCGCTGATCATGCCATTCCTGTTCATCGCCGGCATGATCCGCATGATCGACGCCGTGAAGAGCTTTGACGTGATCTTCGCAATCACGCAGGGCGGGCCGGGATCGGCGTCGGAGACCATTAACCTCTACCTCTACAGCGTCGCCTTCGTTTATTACGACCTCGGCTACGGCTCGGCGATCGCGGTGGTGTTCTTCCTGCTGATTGTCCTGCTTGCGGCGGTGATGCTCTACGCCCGTCAGCGCATGCTGTGGACCGAAATCGCGAGCGACGCATGACCCCGAAGCAAATCATCGGCAAGATCGGCCTGTGGTTCGCGGTGCTCGTCATCGTGTCGCCGGCCATCCTGTTCTTCCTCTGGATGCTCTCGCTCTCGCTCAAATTCGAGATCGACAACGCCGCCTACCCGCCGGTCTTCATCCCCGAGCACTTCGCTTGGAAGAATTATGCGGACGTGCTCTCCTCGAACCGCTTCGTCACCTACTTCATCAACAGCCTGATCGTGACGGGCAGCGCGACGCTGTTGGCGCTGATCGTCGGCGTCCCTGCCGGCTACGGCATTGCCCGCATGGCCGCGCACAAATCGGCAATCGTGATCCTGATCGCCCGCATCACGCCCGGCCTGTCCTACCTGATCCCGCTGTTCCTGTTGTTCCAGTGGCTCGGCCTGCTCGGCACGCTGGTGCCGCAGATCATCATCCATCTCGTGGTGACGGTGCCGATCGTGATCTGGATCATGATCGGCTATTTCGAGACGACGCCGATGGAGCTGGAAGAAGCCGCCCTTATCGACGGTGCAGGCCGCTGGCAGGTGTTCAGGCATGTCGCACTGCCGATCGCCAAGCCTGGCATCGCGGTCGCCTTCATTCTCGCGGTGATCTTTTCCTGGAACAATTTTGTGTTCGGCATCGTGCTGGCGGGACGCGAGACCCGCACCCTGCCTGTCGCGGTCTACAACATGATCTCGTTCGATCAGCTCAGCTGGGGCCCGCTCGCCGCCGCTGCACTGATTGTCACCCTCCCGGTGCTTCTGCTGACGGTGTTCGCCCAACGGCAGATCGTGGCCGGGCTCACGGCGGGCGCCGTCAAGGGCGGATGAGCGCATCGCGTCGTTACCGAACAAAGGGCGCCGTCCACTGCAGAAACCGGAACGAGAATAATGAAAGCCGATAAGAGCAACGCTGATCGTTCACGACAAAGCTTTGCAATGTGGCGCGGCGCGGCCTTCGGTTTCGCTATCTCTACAATCGCGCTGTCCGCGATCGCCGGATCCGCGGCAGCCGATACGGCATTCCCGAGCGACTGCGCGCGGCTTGCCGGACTGAAGATCCCGGCCCAACTGATCGGGCTATCCAGCGGTGATGCCACCGTCACATCGGCAAGCTTCACACAAGCGGCGCCGGCCAAGGCGACCGCTCTCGCGACGCCAGATTTCTGCAAGGTGATCGGCACCATTGCGCCGGTCGATCCGGCCGCGCAATTGATCAACTTTCAGCTCAATCTGCCCGCGGCCTGGAACGGCAAGCTGCTGCAGTATGGCGGCGGCGGGTACAACGGCACACTCGTGAGCGGCCTGGCTCCCTTGCGCGATGCCGCGCCCGATGACGCCCTGCCCGTGACACGCGGCTATGCCACCCTCGGCACCGATTCCGGCCATCAGGCCGCAAGCTTTGCGCCCGATCGCATCGGCGAGTTCGGCCTCAACGACGAGATGCTGACCAACTACGCCTATGCGTCCTACAAGAAGGTCCGTGACGTTGCCGTCGCGCTCGTCGACGCGCTTTATCGCAAGCGACCTTCGCGCGTCTACTATTTTGGTGGATCTGAGGGCGGCCGCGAGGGTCTCACAATGGCCCAACGCTTCCCGGCCGATTACGACGGGATCGTCAGCGTGGTCCCGGTGGTGCAGCTGTCGATGTTGTTCCAATCCTACATCCCGAACAATGAACCGCAATTCAACGGCGGCTGGCTTAGCCCGGCCAAGAGCGAGGCGCTGGCGAAGTTCGTCGCTAATGCCTGTGACGACCTCGATGGTTTGCGGGACGGCGTTGTCAGCAATTATCTGGCATGTCAATCGAAGGTGAACCTGCAGGAGCTGCGCTGCCAAGGCGGCGCCGACACCGACGATAGCTGCCTGTCGGACGCGCAGATCGCCGCAGTGCAGACGGTGCATGCACCGCATCCTTTCCCGTTTGCGATGGCCAACGGCATCACCACCTATCCGCAATGGCTCTATGGCAATGAGATCACGCCGGACCCGCAGCGGATGACCATCACCCGCTGGGTGATGGGGACAGCCGCGCCCGCGCAGACTATCGATGTTGCGACGGTGTCACAGCAATGGCTTTATGGTGTTAACGCAATACGCTTTGTCGTGACGCGTGACGACAAATTCGACGCGCGGGCCTATCGACCCCAGAACTTTCGCGGCCGCGTCGAGGAAGTCTCGAAGCTCCTCGACTCGACCAATCCGGACCTCGCGGCTTTCTTCGCCCATGGCGGCAAGCTGATCCTGCGCGAGAACATGGCCGACCTCGCCCAAAGTCCGCTCGCCGGGATCAACTATTTCCAGTCCGTCGTCGCACGGCTCGGCCAGTCGACGGTCGAGGCATCGGCGCGGCTCTATGTCTCGCCGGGCTCGACGCATACGGGGAACGGCACGAGCGTGCTGGATGGCTCGGCGATCCCGACCATGATCGACCTGCTCGAACCGCTCGACCGCTGGGCCAGTGACGGCATCGCACCGGCCGACACGCTGGTCCAGGCGTCGAAAGACACCGCACCGCCCTTCGCCCTGAAGGCAACCCGGCCGATGTGCCGCTATCCGAACTACCCGCACTATGCCGGTGGCAACAAGGCGGCCGCTGAAAGCTTCGCCTGCAAGGAATCGATCCCCTAGGAAACGACAACGGACGGCAAAAGCCGCCCGCCGTCGCGCATTTCGTCAGCGCTACTCCGCCGGCGCGGCGTGCATCTCCGGATGCGCGGCATAGTGCTCGGTGCTGCCGAGCCTGCTCGCTGCGAACAGGCCGGCCGCCATCACGGCATAGGCGAACGCCACCGCGGGCGTGACGCCAAAGCCACCACCGATGCCGACGGCTTCGCCGTGCATGAACCCGAAATAGGTCAGCACCGCACCGACGAGTGCGAAGGCCGAGGCCTTTTCGAAGTCGCGCTCGATGATGAAAACGCCGATCGCGCCCAGGATGAGGCCGCCGAGGATGGAACCACCGCCCATGACTTCGAGGCCATGATAGAACACACCCTGCTGCGGCAGCGCTGCGATGGCAGCCGCCTTGACCGCGTCGGCCTTATCGGCAGCCATCCCGCCGACAGTTGCCGCCGCATTCATGGTCGAGCCGAGCATAGTGTCGATCTGAAGCTTGGCCCAGGCGGCGAGGTGAGGCGTGAAGGCCAGCGCCACAGCGGGCGCGTGCTTCGACGGCGTGGTCTGGAACGCCTGTGCGGTCATCAGCATGCCGATATAGAGCAGGATCGGCGAGATCGCGACGACGGGAACCAGCGCCAGCAGGACCGAAATGACGCCAAACCAGGACAACACCACCACCATGATGCCGGTCGCGGCCGAATAGCCGATCCGGCCCCCCATCGCCTTCCAGCCGGGATGACCTATGTAGACTGCGTTGATGAAGGGATTTCCCATGAGGCAGCCGATCAGGCTGACGACGCCGTCGGCCGTCAGCACGCGCGTGGTCGGATAGTCGTCGCCGGCGGCTTCCGCACTCTCGACGTTGTCCATGGCCTCGACGAGGTCATAGATGCCGAACGGAATAGCGGTCACCAAAATGACGCCGAGATATTCGAAGCCGGAGAACACGTAGCCCACCGCGGGGATCGGTACCGAGAAGCCAAAATTGGCGAAGGCATCGCCGACGCCCTTGATGCTCAATCCGCCGAGGCTGAGACCGAACAGGTTCGAGCCCCATGCGATGATCATGCCGACCACGATTGCAATCAGACCGGCGGGAATGCCCTTCGGATATCTCACGCCACTGAACCAGCTCACCAGGATCACGGCGAAACAGACCAGACCAATCTGCGGCGTCATGTACATCTCGAGCGCCGGACGCATCGCGATGAAGGTCAACGAGACGCCGGCAAGCGTGCCGAGCAGTGCTGCGCGCGGCGTTATCTTGCGGATGAACGGCGCGATGAAACCACCGATCATCAGGATGAAGCTCTGGAAGAACACCCAGACCAGGCCGGCCGACCAGCCCTTCAAGGGATCGCCAGTCTTGAGCGTCACCGGCAGCATGATGACGAAGGTGACGATGAACATGTGCGGCACGCTGACGCCCGATGGCAGCGCGCAGACATCGCTGCGGCCGGTCTTCTGCGCGAGGCGATAGGCGAGGAACGCGTAGTAGAAGGTGGAGAGGCACATCATCAGCCCCAGCGCGGGCAGGATGCGGCCGAAAACGAGACTGTCCGGCATCTTCAAGACGAAGCGCAAGAGGCCCGTGAGAACCAGCATGTTGACGAGGATGTTGGTGCCGAAGCCGAAAAACGCGTTCCAGTCGCCCGATGTCCAAAGTGCCGGCTTGAACTCGGACTTGTTCATCTCGGATTTGCCGGCCATCCCCGTCAAGCTGCTCATGACATTCCCCTATGTGGTCGAAGTCTTCATCGCCTCCAGTACCGCGGCCGAGTCTGTGACCCAGCCGAAGATGCCGCCCTGGGCCTTGATCATCTTCAGGCCCATCTCGTGAAACTCGGGGAAGTAGGATGCGCAGCCATCCGAGATGACCACGCAGCGATAGCCGCGGTCATTGGCCTCGCGCACGGTGGTATTGACGCACACTTCCGTGGTGACGCCGCACACCAGCAGATTTTCGATGCCGTATTTCTCCAGCACGTCGGTCAACTCGGTGGCGTAGAACGCGCCCTTGCCGGGCTTGTCGATCACGACCTCGCTGTCGAGCGGATAAAGCTCCGGGATGATGTCGTGGCCAGCCTCACCGCGAATGAGAATGCGCCCCATCGGACCGGGATCGCCGATGCGAAGGCTCGGCGCGCCGCGTTCGACTTTCGCCGGCGGCGCATCGGACAGATCGGGCAGATGCCCTTCGCGGGTGTGGATCACCAGCATGCCCGTGTCGCGCGCGGCCTTGAGCACGGCGCCAATCGGCTTCACCGCGCGCGCAAGCTGGCTGACGTCATTGCCGAGCGTCTCCCCGAAGCCGCCGGGCTCCATGAAGTCGCGCTGCATGTCGATGATGACAAGCGCGGTCGACGACCAGTCGAGCTTGATCGGCTCGGGCTCGGCGCTGATGACGCCCAGGGTCGGCTTGGTTGAGTTCAACATGACGCAGGCCCCCGCGAGAACTCTCTTTGTCGGGAGTTCTGCAAGCGCCGTGCCATTGTGTACAATAGCGGAGACGAACAGGTCGCGAGGGAATTCGCTGTTTGCTCAGAAGGTTACGCCAGCGATCGGCGCCTGCTTATTCCCTGTGCGACGGCTTTGCGACGTGCAGTTGCCTAAGGGATGAGCGGGCGGCGAGCCTACCGTCCTGCCCCATACAGCTGCCGATGCTCCTCCTCATACGGCGCATAAGAGTCCTTCAGCGTCGCCATGTTGAGCAACATGGTCGCGACCATCGCACCCGCCTTGTCGAACACGCGCGTCTTCACCCAGGCACTCTCGGTGCGGCGGCTACCTGAGAGCGCGACCACCTCGCGCTCGACTTCGTAGTCCTCGTCAACGAAGAGCGGGCCCTTCACCAGTCGGATCTCCTGGTCGGCGAACAGGCCGACGGCCGGACCCTTGGCCGGCAGCGGATCGTCCTTCGCGCGGTACTGGAAGAGCACGCTCAGCATCTCCATCGGAATAATCGCCTTGCCCCACGGATTGTCCGCGCCGGAATAGTACGGCGAGTTCTCGGTGATGACGGCGAGCTTCTGCCGCAGAGAGAATGGATAGAGGTCGCCCATGTTCTGGTCGAACGCCATCCGCACCGTCTGCCGCTTGCTCGTCTGCGCAACTTTCACATCGCGCAGGATCACGGGATCGACGAGCGGCTTCAGCTCGGTCAAGCGTGTCTCCAGCGCGGTCGCGACCTCTGCATCGCTGGCCGAGGCCGTGCCGCGCAGCACCTCGGTGCCGTCGCGCTTCACCATCTGGACCCGGCATTGGCTCGCACCACGCAAGGGCTTCGACAGGATCGCCTGCACCTCCTCACCTTCGAAGCAGGCGTTGCGGTAATGCGCGGAGAGACAACCGCTCTCGAACCACGCCTGTCCCCACAACCGTGCACCGAGCGGCGCGAACTGGCTGAAATGCGTGGGACCCTCGATGGTACCGCCCTTGAAGCCGAGCTTCTGCGCGGTGGCATCGTCATGAATCGAGGCATGCGCGTCGTAAACCTGCGCGTGCAGCATCTGGCGCGGCTGGCGCCACGGGCCAATCAGGGCCTCGGGTGTCTCGGTGATCTCAGTATCGAACGCGCTTGCAGTCATGAGCTCCTCCACAGGCAGCCATGACTAGCAGGCCCGCCACGGATGCGGCCAGCGATATTGACTTCGGTGCTCCATGCTTTTGACTGCCGACACCCGCTTCGCAAGTCGCCCCTCTTTCCGCGGCGCAAAATTCCCACCTGATGCGACGACAAGGACTCCTGAAATGACGCTGATGCAGGTCGAGCTGGACGACAAATACCGGCTCGAATCGAAGCGGATCTTCTTGTCCGGCACCCAGGCTCTGGTTCGGTTGCCCATGTTGCAGCGCGAACGCGACCGGCTTCAGGGGCTCAACACCGGCGGCTTCATCTCGGGCTATCGCGGTTCCCCGCTCGGCATGTACGACCACGCGTTGTGGCGCGCGAAGTCGCACCTCCAGCAGCACGACATCGCCTTCGTCCCCGGCCTGAACGAAGATCTCGCCGCAACCGCCGTCTGGGGCAGCCAGCAGGTCGGCCTGTTTCCCGGCGCCAAGGTCGATGGCGTGTTCGGCATCTGGTATGGCAAGGGCCCCGGCGTCGATCGCTCGGTCGATGCGCTCAAGCACGCCAATGCAGCCGGCACCTCGCTCAATGGCGGTGTGCTGGCGCTCGCCGGCGACGACCATGGCTGCCAGTCCTCGACGCTCGCGCATCAGAGCGAGCAGGTGTTCGCGGCGGCGCTGATCCCCGTGATCAACCCGGCGACACTTCAGGATTATCTCGATCTCGGCCTCTACGGGTTTGCGCTATCGCGCTTCTCCGGCTGCTGGGTCGGCTTCAAGGCGATCAGTGAGACGGTTGAGAGCTCAGCCTCGATCGATAGCGATCCCGAGCGCATCAAGATTGTCCTCCCGGATGATTTCGAGATGCCGCCCGGTGGCCTCAACATCCGCTGGCCTGATCCGCCGCTGGACGCCGAGCGGCGCCTGTTCGGCCCGAAGATGGCCGCGGTGCAGGCCTTTGCCCGCGCCAACCAGTTCGACCGCATCGTGCTCGATTCCAAGCCGGCGCGGCTCGGCATCGTCGCGACCGGCAAGGCCTATCTCGACCTGCGCCAGGCGCTGGCCGACCTCGGCATCACCGACAAGGACGCGCAGGATCTGGGCTTGCGCATCTACAAGGTCGCGCTGACCTGGCCGCTGGAGGAAAGCGGCGCGAAGCGTTTTGCCGAAGGGCTTCAGGACGTGCTGGTGGTCGAGGAGAAGCGCAGCTTCATCGAAGACCAGCTGATGCGCATCCTCTACAATATCGATGCGTCCAGGCGCCCGACCATTACCGGCAAGCGTGACGAGAGCGGCGCACCGCTGCTGCCCAGTGAAGGCGAGCTGACCCCGACGATCGTCGCGGGCGCGCTGGTCGCGCGACTGCGCAAGCTCGGGCATCACAGCCCGGTGCTGGAGCAGCGCCTCGCCCGGCTCGAGGCTTTCGACAATCCCGTCACCACCACGACGCAGATCAAGCTCGCGCGCACGCCGTTTTTCTGCTCCGGCTGCCCGCACAATTCCTCGACGAAGGTGCCCGAGGGCAGCCGCGCCATGGCCGGCATCGGCTGCCACGGCATGGCCCTGAGCATGCCGACGCGTCGCACCGACCTGATCTCGCATATGGGCGCCGAGGGCGTGAACTGGATCGGCCAGTCACCCTTCACCACCGAGAAGCACATCTTCCAGAATCTCGGCGATGGCACCTACACGCACTCGGGACTGCTGGCGCTCCGCGCCGCATCGGCCGCCGGCATCAACATCACTTACAAGATCCTCTACAATGACGCCGTCGCGATGACCGGCGGCCAGCCGGCCGAGGGCGCTTTCAACGTCGCGCAGATCGCGCATCAGGTCTGGGCCGAAGGCGTCAAGCGTCTCGCGATCGTCTCGGACGATCCGACGAAATATCCGCAAGGCAACTACTTCCCGCAAGGCGCGACCATCCATCACCGCCGAGAGCTCGACGCCGTCCAGCGCGAGCTGCGCGATATCAAAGGCCTCACGGTCGTGATCTACGATCAAACCTGCGCCGCCGAGAAGCGCCGCCGCCGCAAGCGCGGACTCTATCCCGATCCCGCCAAGCGCGCCTTCATCAACGAGCTCGTCTGCGAAGGCTGCGGCGATTGCTCGCAGGCATCGAACTGCGTCTCGGTGCAGCCGCTGGAGACCGAGTTCGGCCGCAAGCGTCAGATCGACCAGTCCAACTGCAACAAGGACTTCTCCTGCGTCGAAGGATTTTGCCCGAGCTTTGTCACCGTGCATGGCGGCTCGCTGAAGCGGATGAAGACCTCGGCGGTCGATTCCGGCCAGTTGTTCGCCGATCTGCCGCTGCCGCCGGCGCGCGAGCTTGATGGACCCTACAACATCCTCGTTACCGGCATTGGCGGCACCGGCGTCATCACCATCGGCGCCCTGCTCGGCATGGCCGCTCATGTCGACGGCCGCGGCTGTTCGGCGCTGGACTTCACCGGCCTGTCCCAAAAGAACGGCGCGGTGATGAGCCATGTCCGCATCGCGCCGAAGCCGGAGGATATCTCCGCCGTCCGCATCACCACCGGCGGCGCTGACGTCATCCTCGGCTGCGACATGATCGTCTCGGCAGGCCCCTCTGCGCTCAGCCGCGCCGAGCGCGGCGTGACCAGGGCCTATATCAACGCGGATCTACAGCCAACCGCGAGCTTCGTGCAGAATCCCGATATCGATTTCGAAATGGACGCGATGCAGACCGTGCTGCGCGACGCTGTCGGTGACAAGAATCTCGACATCATCGACGCCACGGGCATTGCGGCCGCGCTGATGGGAGACAGCATTGCGACCAATCCCTTCATGCTAGGTTTCGCCTTCCAGAAGGGCTCCATTCCGCTGTCGCTGGAGGCCCTGCTCCGCGCCATCGAAATCAATGGCGCCGCGATCGAGATGAACAAGCTCGCCTTCACCTGGGGCCGTCTCGCAGCCCACGACATGTCGCGGGTGCGCAGCGTGCTCCAGTTTAGGAGCCGCGCATCCGCACCGACCAAGGCGCTCGACGACATCATCGCGACCCGCGCGGAGTTCCTGACCGGCTATCAGGACAAGGCCTATGCCGACCGCTATCTCGCCACGGTTGCCAAGGTGCGCAAGGCGGAAACGGCAGCCTCGCCCGCGTCCACGGAACTGACCGAGGCCGTGGCGAAAAGCCTGTTCAAGCTGATGTCCTACAAGGACGAGTACGAGGTTGCCCGTCTCTACACCGACGGCAGCTTTGCCAAGAAGGTGTCGGAGAAGTTCGACGGCGACTTCACGCTGAAGTACCATCTGGCCCCGCCGATCTTCGCACGGCGTGACAAGACGACCGGGCACCTCCAGAAGAAAGAGTTTGGCGGCTGGATGATCCACGCCTTCCGCGTTCTCGCAAAACTGAAGTTTTTGCGCGGCGGCGCGTTCGATCTTTTCGGCCGCACCGAGGAGCGGCGGACGGAGCGAAAGCTGATCGCGGATTATCTTGGCATGATCGACCAGCGGATGACTGGGCTGAAGGCGGAGCAAATCCCGCTGCTGACAAGGCTCGCACGTGTGCCGGAAAGCATCCGCGGCTTCGGGCATGTCAAGGAAGCCAACATCAAGCTGGCGGCGGCGGAGAAGGCGCGGCTGGAAGCCGAGTTGGAGAACAGCCGGTTTGCGGCGGCGGCGGAGTAACGATTAGACGCTCGCTCTCTCCCGTCATTGCGAGGAGCCCTTGCGACGAAGCAATCCAGAGTCCCTCCGCGGAGGCAGCCTGGATTGCTTCGCCGCGCTCGCAATGACGCGGATATAGCGGACGTGCCCTTTAGACAGCCGCCTTCGCGGCACTCGGAGCAACCGCCGCCCCCTCCGCCAAATGCCGTCCCGCAATGTACCCGAACGTCAACGCCGGCCCGAGCGTGATCCCCGGCCCCGGACAGTTCCCGTTCATGATCGAGCCCATATCGTTGCCGCAGGCATACAGCCCCGCAATCGGCGAGCCGTCTTCACGCAGCACGCGCGCCTGCGCATCGACCCTCGTGCCGATGGCTGTGCCGAGATCAGCCGGATAGATGCGCATCGCGAAGAACGGTGCTTCGACAATCGATGCAACGCAGGGATTGGGCTTGTGGCTGGTATCGCCGAGGTGGCGCTGGTAAATCGTGCTGCCGCGGCCGAATTCGGGATCACGCCCTTCCTTCGCATCGGAATTGTAGCCCGCGATCGTCGCCGTGAACACGGACGGTTTGATGCCGATTTTCGCCGCGAGTTGCGCGATATCAGGCGCCTCGATCAACTCGCCGTTGGTCACGTAACGACGCAAATTGCGCGTGAACGGCTTGATGCGACCAAGACCATAGCTCCACAGGAACGTGCGATCACAGACCAGATAAAATGGCCGGTCCGGTTCGCCATTGCCATCGCGCAGCATGGCGAGCACGAACTCATGGTAGGACAGCGCCTCGTTGACGAAGCGGCGGCCAGCGGCATTGATGGCGATCACGCCGGGCTTAGCTCGGTCGGTCATCGTATGTGGAAACACGCCGCGACTGCCGTCGTCGCGACGGAACAGCGAGGCCGGCACCCAATAGGCCGGGCTGGTCGCTTCTGTGTTGAGCACGGCGCCGCTTGCGATCGCTAAGCGAAGCCCGTCGCCCGTGCCTGATGTGTTGGTGGCCGAGACCAAACCAGCCGCGGACGGAAAGAAACGCTTACGCAAGATTGCATCATGCGAGAAGCCGCCCGTCGCCAGCACTACGCCGCGGCGCGCCGCGATCGAACGGTCGCGCGAGCCATGGCGAATGACCACGCCGCTGATGCGATCGCCTTGCATCGACAGATCCTCGACATCGGCGCTGAAGAGGATCTCGACCTGCCGCGCCAGCAGCGACGCATAAAGCCGCGCAGCAAGTGCATTGCCGAGATGCAGCGTCGTGCCGCGCGGGCTGCGCAGCCGCTGCATCGCGTATTCCGAGATCAACCGCACCGCGCGCAAGGTCGAACGCAACGACTTCCCAACCCGGCGCAGATGCGGGATGTCCAGCCGATTGACCATCATCCCGCCAAACAGCGTGAACTCCGGCAACGGTGCACGCAGTCGCGCAAAATGCGCGCCAAGCCGCGTGCCATCGAACGCAACCGGCTCCAACACGCGTCCACCCGATGTCGCACCCAGCCGCTCCGGATAATAGTCCGGATGGACTTTCACCAGCTGAAGGCGCACTTCCGTGTTGGCTTCGAGATAGGCGACCGCCTCCGGCCCCCGCGCAAGGAACGCGGCGCGCAGGCCCGCATTGGCTGGCTCAGGCACCGTGCTCGACAGATACTGGACGGCATCCGTGATGCTGTCGGAAAGCCCCGCCTCTTTCATCTTGGCATTCGCGGGGATCCAGACCATGCCGCCGGACCACGCCGTGGTGCCGCCGGCAAAGGCGGTCTTCTCGATCACGAGCACGCGCAGGCCTTCGGCAGCAGCAACAGCGGCCGCCGTCATGCCGCCGGCACCGGCGCCGATGACAATGACATCGTAGGTCTCCTGGGACGGCATCATGCGGCAAGGGTCTGGAAGCGGGGCATGACACCTCCATACCCCGCCCGCGCGCTCACAGCTAGCGCTGGGGTCTCCGCTCGATCGGATCGATATCGAACGCCCTCAGCTGGCCACGCCGCAGCACGTCCATGGTGAGCCTGCGGCCGATCCGGTCGCGGTCGAGCACGCGGATCAGATCGTCGACGCCGTTGATCTCGACACCATCGAGCCTGATCACGACATCGCCGGGCAGCAGGCCTGCCTTCGCCGCCGGACCATCCGTCTCGATCTGCGCGAGCAGCGCGCCCATCTTGTTCTCAACGCCGGCCAGCACCGCATGCCGCCGCGGGACAGGCGCGGTCTGCCCGGCGACGCCGATGAAGGCGCGGCGGACATAGCCGTGGCGGATGATCTCCGACAGCACGAATTGCGCGGTGTTGCTGGCAACCGCAAAGCAGATGCCCTGCGCGCCATTGATGATGGCCGTGTTGATGCCGATCACCTCGGCATTCGACGACACCAGCGGTCCGCCGGAATTGCCTGGGTTGAGCGCGGCATCGGTCTGGATCACGTCCTCGATCGTGCGACCGCTGACCGAGCGGATCGAACGCCCGAGCGCCGAAACCACGCCGGCCGTGACCGTCGATTCAAAACCGAGCGGATTGCCGATGGCGATCACGAGCTGGCCGCGCTTGAGGGTCTTGGAGTTGCCAAGCGCGGCATAGGGCAGATCGCGCACGCCATTGGCGCGCAGCAAGGCCAGGTCCGTGTCGGGATCGACGCCAAGCACGCGGGCGTCGCCGACATGGCCCTCGACATCCCGCAGCCGGATCTCTTTGGAAGAACCGACGACGTGGCTATTTGTGAGCACGAGTCCATCCGGCGAGATCACGATGCCGGAGCCGAGCCCGCCACGTTCGCGGCCGTTCGGCGTCTTGGGCCCCGTCTCGACCCGCACGACGGCGGGACCGACACGGTCTGTCACATCGATCACGGCCTTGGAATAGGCGTCCAGCAAAGCCCGGTCGTCGACCGGCGCAAACTCTATCGTTCGCGATGACGGTGCGTCATCGACGATGTCTGAAGTGAAATCCAGCATGGCAAAAGTCCTTGAGGCACACACAGATGGTGGCCTGTTCCGCCAGCCGCAAGATGCCTGGACGGGGCGCGAGGCTGGACTGCCCAAATGGCTAGGGTGCGCGCCGCAGCGTGCCGCCCCTTGCCTTGACCGGGTCGAGCAACGACCAGTCGCCATCCGGGAGCACATAGCCCTTGGGGAATGGCGCGCGCAGCTCCAGCCCGAGCGAACGCAGCACGCGGTCGTCGCGGTAGTAGCATTGCAGGATCACGCGAGTGAGCGTTGCGGCGGCCGCGCCGCCACTCTTGCGAAACTCCTGCGCCACCACGTCGCGTTTCGCAGCGTCGAGCTCGGCAAGCGGCCCTCCTGCCAGCCCTGCCAAATGATCCAGTGCCGCTGTCACTAATTTGGCGTCGCGGCCGAGGGTGGCGAGGATGTCAGCCTGGATCGCGGGATCATCGGCGCCGGGCACCTTGTACGCGTCGCTGGCGGGCACGATCATCCCGGCAACAGTGCGGAGGTCGTCGCACTGGGTACGCGTGAGTTGAGTCTCTGCAGACATGACGGCCTCAGTCGAACAAGTTTGCAAGGCGCTGCTTCATCTGGTCGGCGATGTAGAGCGCGAGGGCCTGGATGGTGGACGTTGGGTTCACACCGCCCGAGGTGACGAAGATGCTTCCGTCGACGATGAAGAGGTTCTTCACGTCGTGCGTGCGGCCCCATTCGTTGACGACGGAGCGCTTGGGATCGGTCCCCATCCGCGCGGTGCCGAGCAGATGCCAGCCGCCCCAGGGGATCGGCGAGTTCGTGCAGATGTCGGTCGCGCCCGCCGTCTCGAGAATCTCCCGGCCGCGGGCAAGCGCGTGGTCCATCATCTTCTGGCTGTTCTCGCTGATGGTGTAGTTGATCTTCGGCGCGGGAATGCCGTGGCTGTCCTTCAAGACGGGATCGAGCGTGACCTGGTTGTGCTCCTCCGGCAGATCCTCACAGATCGCGGAGAAACCGAGACGATGCCCGTTGAGCTTACGGAAGACGCGATGATGATCCTCGCCCCAAGGCAGAATGCCCTTCTGCTCGCTGACCACAGCCTCGAACACCGGCCCCGCACCGCGCACGAACTGAACGCCATAGCCGCGCACGAAGCCACGCGACAGGTCCGTGTCGTACCACTCCTTGCTCCAGAGGCAAGTCGGCGGCGCGCGGTTGGAGTCTGTCGGCTCCTTCACATAGCCATAGATCTGCGCGTAGGGATGGAACATCAAGTTCTTGCCGACGAGACCAGACGAATTGGCAAGGCCGTTCGGAAAGCGGTCGGATTTCGAATTGAGCAGCAAGCGCGGCGTGCCGACGCCGTTGCACGCGATGATGACGACATGCGCCGGCTGGAACTGCTCGACGCCGTCCTTGTCGTAGTAGACCACGCCGGTGGCCATGCCGTTCTCGTCAGTGGTGATCTCGCGCACCCGGGAATGCGTGCGCAGCTCAACGCCGGCACGCACCGCATGCGGCCAATAGGTGATGTCGGTCGACGACTTCGCACCTTGGGCGCAAGCCGGCGTGCAATGGCCGAGATTGATGCAGCGCGCGCGGCCCTCATAGTCCGTGGTCGCGACCGTCGTGTCCGACGGCCACCAATGCCAGCCGAGCTTGTTCATGGCCTTGCCGACGATGGCGCCGGACAATCCCATCGGCTGTTGCGGCATGGGCGGATGCGTCAGCGGCGAGAGCGGATCGCCTGAGAGACCCGACGTGCCCATCATCCGGTCGTTCTCTTCGAAGAACGGCGTCAGCGCGTCATAGTCGATCGGCCAGTCGTCGGCGACGCCGTCGAGCGTCTTCACCTTGAAATCGGAGGGATGCAGCCGCGGCCAGTGCGCGGTGTACATCACGGTCGAGCCGCCGACGGCGTTGTAGTTCACGACCTTGATCGGCGAATTGTCGTCGTTAACAGGATAGTCCTCGGGCCGGCCACGGATGTTGGGGCTCGATGACCACTCGCCGAAGAATTTGGCCTCCCAATCGCGGCCCGTGCTCGGATATTCCGCCGGGTTCATCCAGCCGCCCTGCTCCAGGCAGAGAATGTGCATCTTGGTTTCGGCCAGCGACCATGCCACCGCGGCGCCCGATGCGCCGGCGCCGATGATCAGAACGTCCACGGGGTCTTTCGTCAAAACGTCTTCCTCCCGCCCTCGCCGCTTCCCGGGCGATTCGGCATTGCCAGCTTGATCTATGCCCAGAACGATAGGGGCAGACGGACCGGCGAGTAAAGGCTGGGGCGCGAATGTCGCACTTCGCACAGCGCAGACCATTGGTCTCGTGACGTCCGGATGCTAGGAACGAGGGGCAAGAGCAATCGATAGTGAGAAATTATGTCCCTCGAGAATCCATTTGTCGCCACCCGCGTCTTTGCGCTCGTTCTATTTCTCGCTCTGTCCGGATTTCTGGGGACCTCGAGCCCCGCCGCCGCGCTGACTGCGACTGCGACGGTCCGGGACGCCAATTCGATCCAGCTCGGCGACGTCACCTATCGGCTCGATGGTGTCGACGCGCCTGAGCTCGATCAGGTCTGCATCGACGACCACGCCGATCCCTGGACCTGCGGCATCGAGGCCCGCGACCAGCTCACCAAGCTGATCGGTGGCAAGCCGGTGCGCTGTGACGATGTCGGTCCGGAGAAGAATTTTGGCAAGCGGCACCGAGCGATCTGCACCGTCGAGGGCGACAAGGTTTCGTTGAACGAGCAGTTGCTCAAGTTGGGCTTTGCCATTGCGCGCGAGCCCATCAAGGCCAACGTCAAGCCGGCGGCTGCCGAAGCCAAAACCGCGTCATCTGGCATCTGGAAGGGCTGCTTTGTTGCACCGCAAGAATTCCGCACCGGCAAGAAGGACGGCCAGCTGCTGGGTGCGGCCTGCCGCTCCGACCGCGACAAGGAGATTCGTACGGTGCTGTTTCCGGATGACCTGACGGCACCCCCGAGCTGCGCCATCAAGGGCAAGCTTGCGGTACGCGCGCGTGTCACCGGCAATATTGGCATCTATCATTTGCGGGGGTGCCCGAGCTATGCCGCGACCACCAAGCCGGACCGCTGGTTCTGCTCGGAGGACGATGCGCAGGCCTCCGGCTTCCGCAAGGCCTACAATTGCCGCCGGCCAAAGTGAACTTTTGGTTCACGCACCCGTGAGTGGTAGTCCGAGACCGTATTGATCCGGAATTGAACTGAAACGAGAGTTGCTGCACGTATATGTGTACGTAAGCGCTTTGCGCGAGCGTTTCCTTGGCGGACGATCCTCATTGGATTGTCTTTGCTCGGGCGTTTCCTCCCTAGACTTGGGCCGCTTGTCACAACAAGCGGCTCTTCTTTTTTGTGCTGATCTAGCTGTGCATCCGAATGAACTGATCCATCGGCGGCATGTTCTGGTTGAGATGCGCCATGATCCACACGGTGCCGCCGACCACCAGGAAAACCACCAGTAAACCGAAGGCCAGCGCCAGCACGTTGTTGGTGTTGTCAGGCCCCGTGGTGATGTGCAGGAAGAAGACAAGGTGCACGCCCATCTGCGCGATCGCCAACACGATCAGCGCAATCGGGATCGAGGGCTGCCAGACCAGATTTGTTCCAGCGATGAAAAACGACGTCGCGGTGAGCAGCAGCGCGAGGCCGAGACCGACGACATAGCCGGTGATGCGCTCGCCGACGCTGTGTTGTTCTTCATCGCCAGGGGCGATGTCATGTTCGACATGCGCGTGTGCCTGATCGCTCATGCGCCACCTCCAAGCAAATAGACGACGGAAAAGACGCCGACCCAGATGATGTCGAGCGCGTGCCAGAACAGCGCAAAGCACATCATCCGGCGCAAGACGTCGGCGCGAAAGCCTTTTGCGAAGACCTGTGCCATCATGGTGAGAAGCCAGAGCACACCGGCCGACACATGCAGGCCGTGGCAGCCGACCAGCGAGAAGAACGCAGTCAGGAAGGCGCTGCGCGACGGGCCATAGCCGCGAGAGACGAGATCGGCGAACTCCTTGAACTCGATGGCGAGGAAGATCAGGCCGAGAACGCAGGTCACGGTCATGCCGAGGTAGAACCAGAACCGGTTGCGGACGTCGGCTGCAATGCTGGCCATGCCGCAGGTAAAGCTCGACAGCAGCAGGCAAACCGTCTCGATCGCGACGTTGCGCTGTTCAAAGATCTCCGAGCCCTTGGGGCCGTCTGCGGTCTGGCCCGCCAGCACAGCATAGGCCGCAAAGAAGCAGGAAAACATCACGATGTCCGAGAGCAGGAACACCCAGAAGCCGTAGGCGGTGACGATCCGCTTCGGCGCGGGGCCGGGGTGCTCGACGACGACGCCAATGTGATGGGGATCGGCACGCGCTTGGCCGACGGTTGCGGTCATCGCCATCAGATCGCCCCCGCCATGCTGACGAGGCTCCGCCGTTCCTCGAGATTGACGCGGTCGATCGCGGCGACTTCCGCGGCCGGAATGACGTATTCGTCATGGTCGCGCCAGGCAAAGACGACGAAGGTCGCGAATGCGCCGATACCGCCCAAAATGACCATCCACCAGATATGCCAGATCAGTGCGAAGCCCATGACACTGGCGAAGAACGCACAGACAAAGCCGGTCGGCGAGTTCCTGGGCATCTCGATGTCATGATACTCGGGCAATTCGTGTTCGAGCGATTGCTGCTGGGCAGCGATCTTCATGTCCCAATAGGCATCCTCGCCGCGGACGTCAGGGTTAAAGGCAAAATTGAACACCGGCGGCGGCGATGACGTCGCCCATTCCAGCGAGCGACCGTCCCAGGGATCGCCGGTGCGGTCGCGCAGAGCCTCGCGATTCCGGATGCTGACCACGAGCTGCATGATCTGGCAGATGACCCCGATCGACAGCACGGCCATCCCGATCGCCGCCACGATCATCCATGGCCGCCATTCCGCGACATCATAATGCTGCATGCGCCGCGTCATACCGAGCATGCCCGCGACATAGAGCGGCACGAAGGTGATGTAGAATCCTGAGAAAGTGAACCAGAACGCAAGCTTGCCCCAGCGCTCGTCGAGGCGAAAGCCGAACGCCTTTGGAAACCAGTATTCGAAGCCTGCGAAGGCGCCGAACAGCACGCCGCCAATGATGACGTTGTGGAAATGCGCGACCAGGAACATGCTGTTGTGGAGCATGAAATCCGCCGGCGGCACTGCGACCAGCACGCCGGTCAGACCACCTATGATGAAGGTGACCATGAAGCCGATCGACCACAGCATCGGCGTCGCAAAGCGGATGCGGCCGCCATACATCGTGAACAGCCAGTTGTAGATCTTCACCCCCGTCGGCACCGCGATGATCATGCTGGCGATGCCGAAGATGGCGTTGACGTCTGGTCCTGCGCCCATCGTGAAAAAATGGTGCAGCCAGACCATGAAGGAGATGATGCAGATCGCCATGGTGGCCAGCACCATCGAGCGATAGCCGAACAGCGCCTTGCCGGAGAAGGTCGAGACCACCTCCGAGAAGATGCCGAAGGCGGGTAGCACCAGGATATACACTTCGGGATGCCCCCAGGCCCAGATCAGGTTCATGAACATCATGACGTTGCCACCGGCTTCATTGGTGAAGAAGTGGAAGCCGAGGTAACGGTCGAGCAGCAGCATCGAGAGCGTCGCCGTGAGGATCGGGAACGCTGCGACGATCAGAAGGTTGGAGGCCAGCGTGGTCCAGCAGAACATCGGCATGCGCAGATAGTTCATGCCCTTGGTACGCAGCTTCAACACGGTCGTGACCAGATTGATGCCAGCGACCAGTGTCCCGACGCCGGAGATCTGCAGCGACCATGCGTAATAGTCGACGCCGACGCCCGGCGAATAGGACAACTCCGACAGCGGCGGAAAGGCGAGCCAACCGGTGCGAGCGAACTCGCCGATCACGAGCGAGAGGTTGACCAGCAGCGCGCCGGTCGCGGTCAGCCAGAAACCGACGGAATTGAGCGTCGGGAACGCGACGTCGCGCACGCCGAGTTGCAGGGGTACGACCAAATTCATCAACCCGATCACGAACGGCATCGCCACGAAGAAGATCATGATGGTGCCGTGCGCCGAGAATATCTGGTTGTAGTGCTCCGGCGGCAGATAGCCCTGCGACTGATATGCGATCGCCTGCTGGATCCGCATCATGATGGCGTCGCTGCCGCCGCGGAGTAGCATCACGGAGGCCAGCAGGATGTACATGACGCCGATCCGCTTGTGATCGACGCTGGTGATCCATTCGTGCCAGAGATAAGGCAAATGTCCCTTGACCACGACCCAGGCGAGCACAGCGAGGATACCGACCAGCACGATCGCGCCGGCGATGAGCGGAATGGGCTGATCGAACGGGATGGCCGACCAGTCGAGCTTACCGAGCATCGTGGTCTCCACTGTGGGGGCGGCCAGCATCGGAGACGAGCTCCGGCCCTGGCCCTGGCGGAATGTGCTGGGTGGCAATCAGGTCGAACAGGCGCGGGTCGTCGAGCCGATAGGTCGGCCTGCCCTTCTCGATGCCCTGCTGCATCAGCTTCTTATAGCTGTCCTCGTTCAGCACGGCGTCGGTCTTCGCTGTCGTCGCCACCCAATCCGGAAACGCCAGCGGCGAGACCACGTTGACGTCGAACATCATGTCCGGAAAGCCGTCGCCGGAGAAATGCGCCGACAGGCCCTTGAGCTTACCCTCGTTATCGGCGCGCAGGTTCAGCTTCGTCACCATGCCGTTCATGGTGTAGATCATGCTGCCGAGCTGCGGGATGAAAAACGTGTTCATCACGCTCGACGATGTCAGTTGGAAATTCAGCTCGGCACCGGCAGGCACCGTCAGCGTGTTGACTGTGGCGATGCGCTGGTCGGGATAGATGAACAGCCATTTCCAGTCGAGCGAGACAGCCTGAATCCGGACCGGGCTGCCGGTCCCCGGCACCGGTGCAGCGGGATCGAGCTGATGCGAGCCGATCCAGGCGACACCACCGAGCAGGATCACGGTGAGCGCGGGGATCGCCCACACCACCATCTCGACGCGACCGGAATAAACGAAGTCGGGCTGGAAGCGTGCCTTCGGATTGGAAGCGCGAAACCAGAACGCAAAAGCCAGGATCGCGACAATGGTTGGCACCACGATCGCGAGCATGATGACGACGGAATCGACCAGGATGGTGCTGTTGGCGGCAGCCACCGGCCCTTGTGGATCGAGCAGATTCATCGGCAAGCCACTAGCGATTGGAGACCCCGAGAGCAGCGTAACGCCAAAGACGCCCCCGCCACAAACGCAGTTGCGTGAAGACGGTTCCGAACAATCGCCGCTCAAACGCGACTCATCTCGCCCGGCGGCATGCAATTCCGTGCGATGTCAATGACATCGGCGCGTGACGGCCGGCCTTCTCAGCATCCCGCCGCGTTGCTAACTTGCACGAAAATCGCGGGATGGAACGAGATGCAACGCTCAGAGGACGATGCCGGCCTCGCCGGCAAGGTGGCGCTGATCAGCGGCGGCGGCGCCGCGGGCGACGGCATCGGTAACGGCCGCGCTGCAGCAATTTTGTTGACCCGCGTTGGCGCGAAAGTGCTGGTCGCCGATCGCGACCTCGAGCTCGCCGAACGCACTGTCGAGATGATCACGTCCGAAGGCGGCACGGCTGCGGCCCATGGCGGCGACATCACCAGCGAAGCCGATTGCAAGACACTCGTCGAAGCCGCGCTCGACCGCTGGGGCCGGCTCGATTTTCTCGACAACAATGTCGGCATCGGCAGCCGCGGCAGCGTGGTCGACGAGGCGCCCGAGCAATATCGCCGCGTCATGCAGGTCAATGTCGAGACCATGTTCCTGCTGTCGAAGTACGCAATCCCCGCGATGATCAAGACCGCGAAGGGCGGCGCGATCGTCAACATCTCCTCGATCTCGGCGCTGCGGCCGCGCGGGCTCACGACGTACACGACATCGAAGGCTGCGATCATCGGCCTGACGCGCGCAATGGCGGTCGATCACGGCCGCGACAACATCCGCGTCAACTGTATCTGCCCCGGACCGATGTACACACCGATGGTCTATGCCCGTGGCATGAGCGAGCAGGCTCGCGCCCAGCGCGCGCGGGCGTCCGTGCTCAAGACCGAAGGCACCGGCTGGGATGTCGGCCATGCCGTCAAATTCCTGCTCAGCGATTTTGCCCGCTACATCACCGGCCAAGTGCTGGTGGTCGATGGCGGCGTCACGCTGCAAGCCCCCGAACGCGAGTCGCAAGAACACTAGAGGAAACATGGAAATGGCCCGCCTGCCCTATCTCGAGGCCGACCAGGTCGCGCCCGAATATCGCGACATGCTCAAGCGCAACACCAATCTGCACAAGCTGCTGGTGAATTCGCCGGAGATGGCTCGCGCCTTCAACGGCATCGGCGGCTACATCCGCTTCAAGAGCAAGCTCGACCCGCGCCTGCGCGAGCTTGCGATCCTGCAGGTCGGCTGGATGGAGAAATCGGAATATGAATTCACCCATCACGTGAAGATCGGCAAGGAGTTTGGCGTCACCGACGAGGACATCACCGGCCTGATGGCCGAGACGGAAGGCAAGCCATCGAAGCTCGAGCCGCTGGCCAAGGCGATCCTGAAAGGCGCCCGCGAGATGGTCCGCGAGCTTGCAATGTCAGACGCGACATTTGCGGAGATCAAGCTCCACTTGTCCGACGAGCACATGACAGATCTCGTCCTCACCATCGCCTTCTATTGCGGCGTCGTGCGCGTGCTCGCGACCATGAAGATCGACAATGAGCCGTATTACAAAGAGGTACTCCAGCAGTACCCGATCCCGGGAGTGAACTGACATGCGCTTGAAGGACAAGGTTGCGATCGTCGTCGGCGCCGGGCAGAGCCCTGGCGAAGGCATGGGCAACGGCCGTGCCACCGCGCTCACCTTCGCGCGCGAGGGCGCGAAGGTGCTGTGCGTCGACCATCATCTGGAATCGGCGCAGGAGACCGTCGACCTGATCACGGCGGCGCACGGCTCGGCTGCAGCCTTCAAGGCCGACGTGACCAAATCCGCGGACATCAAGGCGATGGTGGCAGATGCCAAGTCGCGCTGGGGCCGCATCGACGTGCTGCACAACAATGTCGGCGTCAGCCTCTCCGGCGGCGATGCCGAGCTGCTCGCGATCACCGAGGAAGCCTTCGACCGCGTCGTCGCCATCAATCTGAAGAGCTGCATTCTCGCCGCCAAGGAAGTGATCCCGATCATGCGCGCGCAAAAGAGCGGCGCCATCATCAACATCTCCTCGATGGCGGCGATCACCACTTATCCATACGTCGCTTACAAAGCGACGAAGTCAGCGATGATCGCGTTCACCGAGCAGCTCGCCTACCAGAACGCCGAATACGGCATCCGCGCCAACGTCATCCTGCCCGGCCTGATGAACACGCCGATGGCCGTCGACACCCGCGCCCGCGAATGGTCCAAAACCCGCGCCGAAGTCGAAGCCGAACGCGACAGCAAGGTGCCGCTTCGCAAGAAGATGGGCACCGGTTGGGACGTCGCGAACGCCGCGCTGTTCCTGGCGTCAGATGAAGCGAATTTCATCACGGGCGTAACATTGCCGGTGGATGGCGGAGCGAGCGTGAGACGGGGGTAGACGAGGCGAACTCAGTGCCTCTTCCCTTCTCCCCTTGCGGGAGAAGGTGGCGCGAAGCCACCCTCTCCCACAAGGGGAGAGGGTGCACCGCCACTGCCGCGCTAGCCTAATGCGTCACCCGCCAGATCGTGCCGCCCGTATCCTCCGACATCAGCAGCGCGCCATCCTTGGCCACGGCGATGCCGACGGGCCGACCCCACACCTGGCTGTCATTCACGACGAACCCCGTGGCAAAATCCTCGTACTCGCCGGTCGGCTTGCCATCCTTCATCCGGATGCGGATCACCTTGTAACCGGTGCGCTTCAAGCGGTTCCAGGAGCCGTGCTCAGCGGCAAAAGCATCGCCCTGGTATTCGGATGGAAACTGCGTGCCCTGATAGAAGGTCATACCGAGCGAAGCCGAATGCGGCTGCACCAGCACATCGGGCACCGTCACCTTGTCCCTGAGATCCGGCCGCGCGCCGGCGTGGCGCGGGTCTTCATTATTGCCGATGTAAAACCATGGCCAACCGTAGAACGCCCCCTCCTTCACGCTGGTCACGTAGTCGGGCACGAGATCGTCGCCGAGGCCGTCGCGCTCGTTGGTCGAGCACCAGGGCAAGCCAGTCTGCGGCTGGATCGCAAGGCCGACGCAGTTGCGGATGCCGGTCGCGTAGAGCTTGCGATCCTTGCCTTCAGGAGTGAACGACAACACTGCCGCACGCTCGGCTTCATAGCCCCAGGACGCACCAAGCGCCTGCGTGCGCGACCAGGTCTCGAGCCCGCCGGGCGGGCTTCCCATGCCTTCAGCGACATTGCTGGCAGAGCCGACCGACACCAGCATGCGTTTGCCATCGGGCGTGAACACGACGTCGCGGGTGGAATGGCCCGATCCCTGCGCCAGATTCGTCACCACTGCGTCGGCCTTGCCCGACGCCTTCAGGTCGCCGGCGTGATAGGGAAAGCGGACGACGCTCCCGATATTGGCAACATAGACCCATTGCGGATTGTCGCCATTCGGAAAGAAAGCGATGCCGAACGGACGGGTGAGCCCGCTGGAAAAGACCTCGTTGGCCGCGACCTTGCCACCCTCCCCGAGACGCAGCACGCGAATGCGCCCGGGTCCGGTCTCCGCAACGAAGATGTCGCCGTTCGGCGCAACGCGCAGCACCCGTGCGTCCGACAAGCCGTCTGCCAAAAGTTCGATCTTGAATCCCTCCGGCACGATCGGCTTGGCGTCACCGCGCGCTGCCACGCGCGTGGGGTTGGAGACCGAGGGCGAGGCGCCGGGCTTGGCCAGATCCTGCGGGCGGATCAACCTGACCACGCCCGGCTTGTCGACCTGCCAGCTGCCATAGGCATCCTTGCCTTGCAGCACGGGTTCAGCCTGCACGCCGGCGCAGACCGCCAACAGCCATGCGGACACCATCATGCATGAAACACGAGATATCACGTCGCCTTCCTCCCGGACTTTATTTGCCAAATCCCACGTCAGCTCATGCCCGCACGATGTGCAAAAGGTAAGACCCATCGTACTGGAAAATGGCGCCGATCGGTGCAACACATTGTGAGGGCACGGCCGCAGGTTGCGGTCATCAAAGCTGCGGCGTCCATGTCGCAATTGATGGGGTGATCATGTGGGGATCGATCATATCGGAATGGGCGAGCCTGCTGCTGCGCTGGCTGCATGTGGTGGCGGCGGTCGCCTGGATCGGCAGCTCCTTCTATTTCATCGCGCTCGACCTCAGCCTCAGGCCCAGGAGCAATCTGCCTGATGGCGTGCTGGGCGAGGCGTGGCAGGTCCATGGCGGCGGCTTCTACCGGATCATGAAATATCTGGTGGCACCCGCCCAAATGCCGGACGAGCTGACCTGGTTCAAATGGGAGGCCTACACCACCTGGCTATCCGGCTTCGGGCTGATGGTGGTGGTGTATTATCTCGACGCCGATCTGTTCCTGGTCGACAAATCGATCCTCGACCTCTCGCCATTTCAGGCAGGGCTGTTCAGCCTCTCGAGCCTCGCACTGGCCTGGCTGCTCTACGAGGCTGCGTGTCGCACCGGGCTGGCACAACGCGAACTGCCCTTTGCCATCGGCGGCTATCTGTTCCTGGTCGCGCTGACCTACGCCTTTACCCACGTGCTGAGCGGGCGCGGTGCCTTCAACCAGATCGGCGCGCTGATCGGCACCATCATGGTTGCCAATGTCTTCGCGGTGATCATCCCGAACCAGAAGAAGATTGTCGCGGCGCTGATCGCGGGCCAGGCGCCCGACCCAAAACTCGGCAAGACCAGCAAGGAGCGTTCGGTCCACAACAACTATCTGACCTTGCCGGTCGTCGTGTTGATGATCAGCAACCACTATCCCCTGCTCTACGCCACCCGCTTCAACTGGATCATCGTCGCGATCGTGCTGGCGCTGGGACCGGTGATCCGTCACTTCTTCAACGAGGGTCATGCCGGGCGCAAATCGCCGTGGTGGGTGTGGGGCGTCGCCGCAGCGGGCGCGATCGCGATCCTCTTCCTTTCCGCGGCCGGCCCGCGCGAGATGAAGACGGGCGCGCTGTCGGCGCAGCCCACGGTCGCCAATGTCGAGGAGATCGTGATGTCCCGCTGCAGCATGTGCCATGCGGCGGAGCCGGTCTGGGCCGGCATCGTGACCGCTCCGAAGGGCATCCTGCTCGACGCGCCCGAGCATATCCACCGCAACATCCGCCTGATCGGCCGCGTGGCTGCGTGGTCGACCGCGATGCCGCCGGGCAACATCACCGAGATGACCAGCGAAGAGCGCGCCATCCTCGCCGCCTATATCAGCGACCAGGATCGCTGACGCCAGCACGCGTCCATGCCGCCTTTCGCGGAATGAAATTCCTGATCTCCGGCCGATTTGAAAATGACTTGCGCGTCCATCCGGCGTAGACAGGGCGGGCGGCCGCTTGCGGTCTCATGTCAGTTGCAATCTTTGTCGGGGAAATCACAGTGGCCCTCAAGAACGTCATTGGTATCGACCACGCCGTGGTCATGGTGAAAGACCTCGACAGCGCTGCCGAAAACTACCGAAAGCTCGGCTTCACCCTGTCGCCGCGCGGCACCCACAGCGCGCATATGGGCACCGGCAACTACACCATCATGTTCGATCCTGATTATATGGAGCTGCTCGGCGTGCTGGTGCCGACCGAGCACAACGCACCGGCGCGCGGCTTTGTCGAGCGGCACGGCGAAGGCATCGAGCGCATCGCTTTCACCGCGATCGATTCCACTGAAGGCGCCGAGGAAATCCGCGCGCGCGGCTTCACGCCGATTGGCCCCACTGATTTCGAACGGCCGGTCACGCTGCCTGATGGCACCGTGTCCGCCGCCAAATTCCGCACCTTCATGTGGCCGACCGCGGAAGCGCCCGGCGGCGTGCGCATCTTCGCCTGCCAGCACAAGACCCGCGAGACGGTGTGGATCCCCGAGCTGATGCGGCACGCCAATGCGGCGAAGCGGATCAGCGAAATCCTGATCGCAACGCCAGAGCCTGCCAAGGAAGCCGCGCATCTGGCGCGGCTGATCGATCGCGAACCGAACGTAGCAACCGATGGCGAGGTAACGGTGACATCAGGCGGCGACCGCGCTGACTTCGTCTATTTGACGCTGGACCAGCTCGGCAAGCGCTATCCCGGTGTCCCGCTCGCGGGCCTCTCCGAGCGCGGTGGCGCAGCGCTGGTGCTCGTCAGCGGTGATCTGGCCGCGACGGAAAAGGCCCTGGGTTCGGCAGCTGTCCGGAGCGGAGCCGCGATCGTCGTGCCGCCGGCCAAGGCCAACGGCACCCTGCTCGCGTTCATCGCCTGATGATTTGAACCATTCTTTAACGCGTGTTTACCTGGCGGCTCTAGGGTTCCCTGATCATCCAAGCCGCCCGGGGCCACGCGCATGTTCAAAGAGGGATCATCGATCGCGTATGACGCGCCGGCCGAGTTGAAGAAGTGGCCATCGCTGAAAGGCGAGCGGCAGAAGGACCGCGGTCCGCCCTATCTCGTCTACAACGGCACGCTGGCCGACTGCGTCCGCGAACTCATGGGCAAGCCCGTCAAAGGCATCTCGCTCTACGACATCATGACGAAGCCGCAAGCAGCCTTCGACCAGGCCGTGCTGTCGCCCGGCGATGCCGCCGAGATCGCGATGCGCGAGGATTTTCCCAAGGCGTAAAGCGCCGCGAGCCTCTCCAATACCGTTTGCTGGTCTGACGTCCTTGCTGTTCCCGTAGAACCGCGGGACTGGAGTCGCGTTCCTGCGGCGGGAACACCGTACTAACACCTGCCATATCGCGGAATCGCAGCTTCGCCGCAATTACGGTTAAGAAGTCCTTGTCACCGGCGCACCGCTGGTCGTTCCCCACAGTTCGAGGACTCTTACCGAGATGCGATTTCTCGTCGCGGCTTGCGCTGCGTTCCTGATTCTGATGTGCGACGTCAGCTCACCGCCGACCTGGCAAACCTCATATTTCGACAACGCAGCGCCCAAGACCGATCGCGCACCCTCGTTCGTTCCGCTCGTTGAATCGTTCCTTGCAAGCGTGCAAGCCATCGAGCTTGCGAATGCACGCGCGTCCTACGAGGGGACGATCGAGCCGCCGCCCGCGGTCGAAACTGCCGCAGAGACTCCGCCTTCACCTACCGAACAATTCTGCCGTGCCCTGAAGGAAGCCGCCGAAGAGAGCGGCATTCCCGTGCCGTTCTTCGCCCGCCTGCTCTGGCAAGAGAGCCGCTTCAGGTCCAACGAGGTCAGCCAGGCCGGCGCGCAAGGTGTTGCGCAATTCATGCCGGAGACGGCCGCTGAAGTCGGGCTCGATGATCCCTTCGATCCCATCAAGGCTCTCCCCGCGTCGGCAAGGTTCCTCCGCAAGCTTCGCGATGATTTCGGCAATCTCGGCCTCGCCGCAGCCGCCTATAACGCGGGGCCCGGTCGTATCCAGAAATGGCTTGCCAGGGAAAGCGACCTGCCGCGCGAGACGCGCGACTATGTCCGCATCATCACGGGCACCAAGGCGGAAGACTGGATCGAGCGTTCGGACGCGCTCGCGATCCGGATCGACCTGCCGCGCGAAGCGCCGTGCGAAGGCATCGGCAGCCTCTCCAAGACCAGGGACGTCGCCTGGGTGCCTGCGAACCTCACGCCGTCGACCGCCTCCATCATCCGCAAGGCTGAACAGCTGGCCACACGGCTCGCAGCAAACCGCGCCCGCAAACGCCTCGTGGCCCTGCTCCACAAGAACGGTCATGGCAAGGCGCGCAGCATGATCGCAGCGCGCACGAAGGGTGCGAAGGCGCGCGCCATCCGTGTCGCCGCGCGCGAGCGTTCCGCGGGCTAGCTCACACCGGCTTCTCGTCGTCGGTCACCGCCACGCCAGACAGAACCTTCGAAAACAACCCCATGCACAGTAGCCGGCGCCAGCCGGATCAAGGCCTTGCGCCAATACCACTACGGAATGTCCGAAATTCCGTTTGACCCGTCGGGCAAAACAGGTGCATGATGGCATCATCGCGATTTCGGCCCGTGTCGACGCCACACCATGGGCGTCTCGGTCCGGCTGCGCGAGCACACCTCATCGACATCCCAAAAATCTCAACCGCCGCATCACAGGCGCGCGACCGGCTTTGCTCGCCGCGAGCCGTCGCGCCTGCGCGTGCAAAGGACACATCGCATGACGACATCCCCGACCAGCACCGAAACGATGCCCAAAGTATCCGGCGATCGCGCCGCGATCATCGCAAGCCCGAAGGTCAAACTCCGCCGCAGGCGCATCGTGATCGACCATCCCGATACGAAAGCCGGCGAACGACTGCTGGCCGAAGCGCTCGGCGCCGTCGACCGCGACGCGCTGCACGGACTCTTGAGCCAGCTTGTGAAGGCCAGCGTGGTTGCGCTGAGGCCGGACCAGGGCAATCTCTCCTTCATGGTCTCGGTGCTGAAGAGCATTGCGCCAAGGGATTCGCTTGAGGCTATGCTGGCGGCGCAGATGGTGAGCATTCACCTCGCCTCGATGCGCTGCGCCTGCCGCCTCGCCTGCACCGACGACGTGACGGACGCAGCAGGAGAGCCTGACACGTGCCCTGACCCGGCTGTCGCGCACCTTCGCTAGCCAGATGGAGGCCCTGAACCGCCATCGCAGCAACGGCGCGTGTGCGATCACGGTGCAGAATTTGTCGGTGCAGGATGGCGGCAAGGCCGTCGTCGGCCATTTCACCCAGCATGCGAGCCTGATCGCGGCGCAGCCGACGATGGCGGACGCCGTCACCGCATGAGCCACGTCCGCAACACCGGAGCGATGCGGGCCAGCCCGCGCTGCGGAGCCAGGACGCGCAGCGGCGATGCCTGCCGCGCGCCGGCCACGCGAGGCAAGGCGCGCTGCCGCATGCACGGGGGAACATGGGGATCCGGTGCGCCGCTGGGAAACAGCAATGCCCTCAAGCACGGCTTCTTTACTGGCGAGGCGATCGACGAGCGAAAGCAAATTCGAGCGTTGCTGGATGCAACAAGGACACTGTTGAACGACTTATTCGCTGCCGCTGATCAGCGCGACGCGCGCGAGTAAGCATAGCCCGAAGCCAACACCAAATCTCGACAGTTGGTTCTTATAAATTAGGATGCTCCGATCGAAAGTTCCGGCTTCGTTCTCGTCAAGAGTTTCTTGCGCGCACAAACCGTGTGTGCAACCCTTAAGTGTGTTTAGGACGAGATTTCAATGCTTTGCCCTGAAGCATCCTGCCAAACGCCTATACTTTCGCATGTCGAACGTTGTCACGTTTGCGGTGCAGACGTCGGGTTTCCGAACGTAAGGGCCGCGGATGCGGCGAACGAAAGAGCAGCCCTGCAACAACGTCTGAGGGATGCCGAGACCGCCGCAGATGCAAGAGGCAGCCTCACGGTACTGATCGAGTTCGGCCTCGCCGTGATGCAATCTTATGCAGTCCTAGCGAGATCCGTCGGAGATATCGATGCTTTCGTCAAGAGCGACCGAGCTCTGTATGTCAGCTTTCATAGCCAAGTTCGAGCGGGTGCAAGGGTACCGGAGGAAAACGACTGGGACAAAGGTAGAATGGCCGCTGAAAGCACCATTCATCCAAACTACGCCGACAAGATCAACTACACGGCACTGTCTTTGAATGGCATAGGCGTATCCTGGTGGGGGGAGTATTCTATAGTTCTAAAGGCAGCACATATCGCTCGAAGGACGTCGGTCTTTGAAGAAAATCCATTCCTATTCTGTGAACGTCATCGAGTTGTTGCGGGCAAGCGCCCCCCTCTTGGATTTCGCGCAAGTTGGCCCGATCGTCAGGATTTAGCTATGGCGAAACTCGCCGATAAGCTCACCGCGACCATGGGGCCCGATGATTTCCCTGCAGTCTTACTCGATCAAGGAAGCTCAGGCGCTGATGCCGATTTCGTCGAATGCCACATCTTCGGGCCCTTGCACCGTTCTTCGATTGAAAAGGTCATAGGACCAAAGCCCAAGAAGCGCGCAGACCTTGTGATCTGGAGGAGCGTTGTGTCGCAGTTGAAGAAGCTAGGCGCCGTGGTGGAGGAAATTTGATGGACGCCATTCTTTCGGGCCAAGCTGGCACGTTGGTATTTCTGGAGGGCGCAGAGGCGCGCGTTGTGCGTCTCTCTGATGATTCAGAGTTTATGATCGCGCGCGAAGGAGTTAACTATCTTTTTCAGGGCTGCAACGACGTTGTAGTTGCGAGAAGGGTATCCGAGCAAGCTGCACGTTCACAGTTAGAAGCAGCGTGGGTAAGTGACCGCGCGCTGAGAATGCTATTGATTGCACTCGACATGGAAGAGGATAGCGAACTGCGAGACGAGGCGGCTGACGCTCTTGAAGAGCTACTGATTGATAGCGCCGCGAAAATATACGTCGAGAACCAACTCTATTCACGCCGATTGCCCGACGAGGCCGACCCACAATTCCTTAAAAAAGCCGATCGCTGGCCGGCGACTACAGAGTTGATCCAGAATCTGATCATCAGACAGGATTCAGTCATACTGCACCGTCAGACTTGGGATGAGCTTTCTGATGAGCTTTTCGACGAGGGGAAAGCACGCTTCGAGGAAGAGGCAATCAACCGCGGCGCCTTCCGAATGCTAGCCTCTCTGGACGCCGAGGCAAGAGATCCAAATATTGCAATTCTTGAATGCCATAATGCGCTTCGGACACTTCCTAACTCTCGACAGATCGTCACCGAATGGACAAAGGGATTTAGGCGCCCGGGCATTCGGCACGAAATTGTTCCGGACGACGTTGAAAACGACGATCAGGTCGCCTTGGTTGAACATGTGAGCTCTTTTGCGGAATACCAAAGCGCGATCCAACAACAGCAGGTAATTATTGATAAAATGCGGGCCGGCAGCGTTAAGCTCGCACGAAGGTACACGGATGAACTCATAGAGTCCCAATTAAGAAAGAATGACCCAAGTTTCGCGGCAAAGTCACTTTGCAGCCTCGCTCAGCAAGCGAAAGCTCTTGGACTTTTCTCGCTCCAGTTGGAGTGGGCCGAGCGAGCGGTGCGGATCGCCCCTTCAGACGCGTGGGCTCACGGGCAGGCAGCTGATGCTCTAATACAATACTTCCGGCTCGAAGAAGCATTGGCCGAACTCGACTTGAGCGAAGCGTACGGCGACCCAAGCTTTGCTGCCACCGGCAGAGCAAGAGTCCTTCGGCACCAGGGGAGATTAGACGAGGCCTTGCTTGCATTTCGATCCGCTCAAGCCAATTTTCCAGACGAGCCGTTCGCGTGGTCAGGCAGCGCTGAGACGTTGCGCGATATGTGGAAGCTGGAAGAGGCGCTGCTAGAGTATCGAGAGGCAATTCGCCGCTTTCCCAACGAGTTGTTTTTGAAATGCAGCGAAGCGGCGGTCCTTTCCGACTTAGGTCGGCTAGATGAAGCTCTTCGCGCTTATAGTGCGTCCCAGCTGAAAGATGAGGCAATCGCGTTCAACGGCAAGGCAACTGTATTGCGATCGATGGGGCGGTTTTCCGAGGCGTTGGAAACTGTACAGGATGCAATCGAACTCTACCCTACCGATCCAGCTCTACGTTGCTCACAAGCCGAGATATATCGTGCGCTGGGCGACCCCCTCTCCGCTTTAGGACTCTACGACGATATAAAGAAGAGTTCGCCAAACATGTCCGTCTCTTACACCGGATATGCAGAGGCATTGCGTGATATGAGAAGGTATCCAGAAGCGATCGCAGCTTATGAGGAAGCCCTCTCTCGATTTCCATCGGACGACTACGTTGCCAATGGGTATGCCAACATCCACAAGGTTAACGACAATCTGGATGAAGCCCTCCGCTTGTACGAAGGCAACGTGAGACGCTTCCCGTACAGCCTCGTCGCAAAGACTGGAAGGGCAGATCTTTTAAAGCGACTTGGAAAATATGACGACGCACTGACGGCGTACGACGAGATCATTCGGATCGCACCGACTTTTGCCGCCGCACGGAATGGCAAGGCGGCAATTCTTGTTGTTCGCGGGGAACATGCCGCGGCCCTGTCTCTACTACCGATGAACAACCCGTCCACCAGAGATGATTGGATTGCCTGGAATATACGCGGCATGGCCCTCGTAAAGAGTGGAGAGCTCGCGCGCGGTATCGAACATTTGGAGGAGGGACGGAGGCAGACGCCTTTCGCCAGAGAAAGGCGCTACCTCGAACGAGCACTTAGCGTCGCGACGATGCAGACGGGCGACTTCAACCACGCGGTGGACGTCCTCAAAGAGGTTGGAGGGCTCGGATTGTCAAACATATTGAGACTGCATGCCTACGCAGGAGACGGACAGTTGATAGAAGCCAAAACCACTTATGAGATGCTATCGGCTACCTGTCCCTCAGAACTACACGATCTTAGAGACGCAATTGCAGCCCGCTTTGGTCTGATAGAAAGTGATCAGCAACACGCTAACGACAACTGGATTTTCGGAAGAGAGACCGAAGCATTGCTGCAAGCGGCTTAGCGATTTAGTTGATCGGGACGTCTTATTTGAAGCTGGCTGTCGGCGGCTAATGTCTATCCAAAAGAATCTACTGATGCGCTCGATCGTTGCGAGGGGGGTAAATCTTACCCCAGATTGTTATCAACGCTTTGCCATACCTTGGAGCTTCGCCAGAGGAGCCCCCTTTCCTTCGCAACCCGCAACTCCTGCGAGAGCGCAACCCAATACACTCTACCGGGAACAGAACGGCCCCTCCGCACTTAACAAATGATAGGAAGTGAGGTGCATCATGGGCCAATCAAAGCCGATCAGGCCGACTGCGATCGTCGTCGAAGATGATGACATTCAACGCGAGATGCTCGCGATGATGCTCGAAGATCGGAACTTCGAGGTGCTGCAGTGCGAGGACGGCGAGACCGCCGCTCTGGCGCTCAAGATGAAACACCCGACATTGATGGTCACCGACATCAACCTGGTCGGGAAGATGGACGGCGTGGATCTCGCCCACTACGCCCGGCAGCAGAACGCCGACATGCGGATCATCGTGATATCGGGTCGTCCGCTGCCCCGGCCGCTGCCGCCCGGCGCGCAGTTCTTCAGCAAGCCGGTCTACCCGACGGCACTCCTGGCGGCGACGAAGCAGTAGATGACCCTCGCGGCCATCCTTCGAGACGCCCGCTTTGGCGGGCTCCTCAGGATGAGGTTTGAGTGAGCGGCGACAATTCCTATTGGGTGAAATGTCGCTTAGCCTCATCCTGAGGAGCGCGGAACGCGCGTCTCGAAGGACGAGGCGCTTGCTCATGCGCCGCTGGGTTAATTTGCGCGACCGGAGGGGTGCATGAACGAACGCGAGTTCGAACAGCAGCTCAGAGACGATGGCTTTCAGGAGATCGAGTATCAAAAGCTCGATCCCCGCCCGGGCAAGGGGCGGCACCGCCATCATTTCGAAATCCGCGGGCTGGTGATCTCAGGCACGTTCGTCGTGAGACAAACCGACGAGCCCGTCACCTATCGAGCGGGGCAGATCTTCTCGGTCACCGAGGGCGAATTGCACGACGAATGGATCGAAGCCGACGGCGCGCACGTGCTGGTCGGACGGAAGCATTCCGGGGCTGAAGCCTGATGCGCATTTTCGCGCGTGTGAAACCAGTCCACAACGGCGGGTAGTCGCGCCACTTCCGAGCAACGTGAGCGAGATCACGGTCAAACCGCGTCGACGTCCGGACAATGCATCCGTCGATCATAGCGACAAATTTTCTGAACCCAACGACAAGGAATTTCCAATGAATCGCTTCATCATTCCCGTTGTCGCAGCTCTGAGCATCCTCACCGTCACTTCGGCCATGGCACAAAACTCGATGGCGTTCGTGCCGCACAGGTTTGACCACGATGACAAGCCGGTACAGCCGCAAGACCCGCCGCGCAAACCCGTCGGCTACAAGATTCCGGGCGCGACAAGTATCGTCTCTTGCAGCAAAGAGTGCGTGTCTCCGACCGGGCTCTACAATGTGTGTCGCAACAACATGACCGGCGCGATTGTCTCGAAGAGCGTCATTGATATCAACGCATGCATGCATTGAGGAGGCAGGACAAGCCGACGGGTTCCGGGGAACGACGAAAATCCCGGACCCCGCACGGACCGAGACCAGCGACCCGAAACACATTGGGTCGCGCTCGGCTGCGGTGTTTTTGAACCTAACTCATGGGACACATTGCGGAGGCACCCAACCGGTCGCAATCGCACTCGCCCAAGACAGCATGCCCTTGTCACGGGCTAACTCAGCCATCGCTGTACTGTCATAGGGCACGTAGCGCATCGTCGTCGACCAGCCTGCGCGGGTACGCTCCAGGATGGCGTAGCAGGCGTGGGGCGTGCCTACCTCAACCACGTAGGGCACAGGCGTTCGCCCGTCGTAGCCGGGCAATCCAACGCTGCCGGGATTGACGATCATGCGTCCGTCCCTCAGGCGGATCACGCGTGGGATATGCGTGTGTCCGCAGAGGATGAGTTCGGCGTCGACACCTTCTGCCTCGGCTTCGATCATGTCGATGGAGCTGGCGTGTACGCTGCCATCGGCGGTAACGTGATCGAGCCAGAACGCAGCATCATCGTTCGGCGCCGCATGGCAAAGAAACACATCCTCACGATAGATGAGCGTCGGCGGCATGCTTGCCATCCACTCGAAATGCCTGGGCTCCAATTGTCGGAAGTCGCTTCGCCCCGATTTGCCACCGCGCCAGAGCTCGACGAGAATGCGATCCTGGTCACCCATCACCGATGGAAAGCCACGCTCGATCAGCAGGTCCGCGGTTCTGATAGCCTCGAGCGGGCCGCTAACGTGATCGCCGAGGTTCACGATCTCCGTGATGCCGAGCTCAGTGATATCCGCCAGCACGGCCTCGAGCGCCGGGCAGTTTCCGTGAATGTCCGCGATTGCAGCAAATTTCATCTCGCCCTCCCCATGCGGGACGGCCGACGACGCTCTTGTTGCGGGACGATGCAGAAGTCGCAGTTCGCTTTAGCTGCATTTGGAGAAGCGCCCGCAAGCTGAGTTCAAATCGGCGCTGCGCGAAAACTATCACTGCCGTGCGCGCGCCTGCAAGTGACTGCCAGGGCGAGGTGAAGCCGAGACGCGGCCAAGATCCGACCAAGACCGACAAGACAGCGGCGCTGTGCCACGATAGCTGGCGGGCCATGCGATAAGCCGCCGTCTCCCGCCATTGGCACGCCTCCCGCAATCCTGTAACCCGGCCAAAACCCTTGCTAACGCCCTTGCCGGGACGGGACGCTGATGAGTGCGGTTGCCAATGATGAAGCGGGACATGGCACCCGCGCGCTGATCTTTGCGCTGGTGGCGCTGGCCTGCGGGCACATGCTGTCGACCTTGCTGCGTACCATCCCGGCGCTCAGCCTCGATTTGATGGCGGCGGATTTCCACGTGCAGCCGCAGGCGCTGGCGAGCCTCACCTCGGTCTATCATTTTGCCTTCGCCGCCTCGCAGATCCCGGTCGGCGCCGCGATGGACCGTTTTGGCGTGCGGCCGGTGTCGCTGAGCCTGCTCGCGGGAACCGTGGTCGGCGCGGTCGCGTCGGGCTTTGCGACGGGGCCTGAGAGTTTTGCGTTCGGGCAATTGCTGCTGGGTATCGCCACATCAGGCATGCTGATGTGCCCGATGACGCTCGCGGCCAAGCAATTGTCAGCGGCGAAGTTCGGGCTGTGGTCGGGCGCGATCCTGTCGATCGGCAATATCGGCATGCTGCTGTCGTCGAGCCCGCTCGCCTTCGTCGTCGATCAGTATGGCTGGCGCGCCGGATTCTGGATCGCCGCGGCCGGCGGCGTCGTGGTGGCGCTCGCCGTGTTCGCGCTGGTGCCGAACCAAGAGGCCGAACACAAGGACGATGCCTCGCCGCTGTCGCAGATGATCGAGGTGCTCAGGCTCGGCCTGTCTCGCCCGCTGCGCGGGCTGATCGCGCTGGCGCTGGTGTCACTGGCGACATCATTGGTGCTGCGCGGATTGTGGGGCGGTCCATGGCTGATGGACGTCAAAGGCCTGACGCGGGTCGAGGCCGGCAACCAGCTCGGCGCCTATACGCTGGCGATGATCGCAGGTCCGCTGTGCATCGGCATGATCGACCGCAGGTTCGGCCGTCGCCGCGAGCTTGTCGCCGGCACGCACACGATCGCGGCGCTGCTGGTCGTGTTGATGGCGCTCGGCGCACCGCATTTTGCGGTTGCATGGCTGTTCGGCGTAACAGTCATGCCGCCGCAATATGATCTCGTGCTGTTCGTGCTGATCGGGCTTGCGACCTCCGCGCAACCATTGCTGTTCGGCATGTGCCGGCAACTGGTGGACGCGCAAGTCGCGGGCAAGGCGCTGGCGGCAGTGAATCTTGCCTTCTTCCTCGGCACCGCCCTGATGCAGTCGATGTCAGGCGCGGTCGCGGCCTTCGCAGGATTGCCGGCGGTGCTGCTGTTCATGGCGGCGATGCTGCTCGTCGGCGTGATGATCTTTTTGACTTACACCTCACAGCGTTCGTAGGATGGGGCGTTCGCATCCAAGGAAATCAATCATGCCCGTCGACACCAAAGCCGCCACCGACCGCCTCATGCGCTTCCTCGCCGTGGAAGGCGTCACCGGACAGGAGGCGGCGATCGGGCGTGAGCTCACCGCCGCGCTGAAAGAAAGCGGCGTGCCTGCCAAGGCGATCCGGCTCGACGACGCCAACACCCGCATTCCCGTGCCGACCGAAACAGGCAATCTCATCGTCGACCTGCCCGGCCGCGGCGCGCTGCACAACCAGCCGCGCATCATGTTCATGACTCATATGGACACTGTGCCGCTCTGCGCCGGTGCCAAGCCGAAGAAATCCGGCCGCAAGATCACCAACGAGGCCAAGACCGCGCTCGGCGGCGACAACAGATGCGGCTGCGGCGTGCTGGTGACACTGGCCGCCGAACTCGAAAAGCAGAAGCTCGACCATCCGCCGATCACGCTGCTGTTCTGCGTGCGCGAGGAGAGCGGGCTTTATGGCGCGCGGCACGTCAATCTGGACGAGCTGGGATCTCCGGTGATGGCGTTCAACTATGACGGCGGCTCGGCCTCCAACGTCATCATCGGCGCTGTGGGCGCCGACCGCTGGACCGTCGAGATCATGGGCCGCGCCTCGCATGCCGGCGTCGCGCCGGAGCGCGGCATCTCCTCGACCATGATCATGGCGCTCGCGCTGGCCGACGTGAAGGCCGGTGGCTGGTTCGGCAAGGTGGTGAAGGGCAAGGGCGCGAGCGCGCGGATGGGCACCAGCAATGTCGGCCCCGTCACCGGCGGCGAAGGCCGCCCCGCGGGCGATGCCACCAACGTCGTCACCGACTACGTACATGTGCGCGGCGAAAGCCGCAGCCATGACGGCAAGTTCTTCAAGGAGATCACGAAAGCCTACAAGGCCGCGTTCGAGAAGGCCGCCAAGAAGGTGACCAACGTTCAAGGCAAGGCCGGCAAGGTCAAGTTCAAGGCCGAGACCGACTATTTCCCGTTCCGCATGAAAGACAGCCAGCCCGTCATCAAACGTGCGGTCGAGGCCGTGTCCGCGGTCGGCGGCACGCCGAACGTCCGCACCGCCAATGGCGGCCTGGACGCCAACTGGATGGTCCGTCACGGCATCCCAACTGTGACGTTTGGTGCGGGACAGAACGAAGCGCACACGATCGACGAGTGGATCAACCTCGACGAATACGATCGTGCCTGTGCGCTGGCGCTGCAGCTGGCGACGATGCGGTGAGGTGCGCCCCCTCGCCCGCTTGCGGGAGAGGGTTGGGGAGAGGGTGTCTCCGCAGTGGGATCCCCGATGACGATCGAGCCCTCTCCCGCAAGCGGGAGAGGTGAAGTGGAGTGCGCGGCGCGGTCGGTCTGTACCGGCAATCACCGAACAGCGTTGTTGCACGCAAGCCATTCCAAGGGGCTTGATGCGAGGCGCGGATAATCAGCTAGAGTGGCGTCAGCTGTCACCATTCGAAAGTCCCCGCCTTGCCCCCCGAACTGCACAAGAAACTGACCTCGTGGCGCCGGCATCTGCATGCCCACCCGGAACTGTCGCTGCAGGAAAAGGCGACCGCCGCCTTCGTGCAGGAGCGGCTCACCGAGCTCGGCATTCCCTTCGAGGCTGGCATCGGCGGCCACGGCGTGGTTGCGACGCTGACACGCGGGGCGGCCGAGGGACGCGTCGGCCTGCGCGCCGACATGGATGCGCTGCCGATCACCGAGGATACCGGGCTTGCCTACGCCTCGAAGACTCCCGGCGTGATGCATGCCTGCGGGCATGACGGGCACACCGCCTCGCTGCTCGGTGCGGCAGCGCTGCTGGCGGCGGATACCAGCTGGAGCGGCACCGTCGACTTCATCTTCCAGCCGGCCGAGGAAGGTTTTGGCGGCTCACGCGCGATGGTCGCGGCCGGGCTGTTCGAGCGCTTCCCGATGGATCGGGTGTTCGGCTTCCACAACTGGCCGGGCCTCGAAGCCGGCACCATCGCGGTCCATGACGGCGCGGTCATGGCCTCCGGCGGACGCGTCACCATCACCATCGAGGGCCATGCGGGCCACGCCGGCATGCCGCATCTGACCCGCGATCCCGTGATGGCGGCCGGCCATCTGATCGTGGCGATGCAGTCGATCGTGTCGCGCAGTGTCGATCCACTCGACACGGCCGTGTTGTCGCTGTCGGCAATCGAGGGCGGCACTGCCGCCAATCAAATCGCAGGCAAGGTCGTGATCCGCGGCACGCTGCGGCATCACCGCAATCACGTGAAGGACATCATCCTCGCGCGGATGGGCGAGATCTGCGCCGGCATCGCCACGAGCTTCGACGTCAAGGTCACCCCTGACATCGTCATGGGCGTCGGCGTCACCGCGAACTCGCCCGATGAAGCCGGCCTCGCGCGCATGGCCGCGGACAAGGTGCAAGCTCCGGTGCGACGCGATCTCGCGCCGAGCATGGCCGGCGAGGATTTTGCGTTCTATCTGCAGAAGCGCCCCGGAGCGTTCGTGTGGATCGGCAACGGACCCTTGCGCGACGGCGCCGAGCTGCACGGCCCGCGCTACGATTTCAACGACGCGATTCTTCCGGTGGCATCGAGCTGGATGGCCGAAGTCGCCAAGACGGCGCTGTCGGCGAACTGAGATAGCAACACCGCGACGCCGGACGTTCCTCCCCCGCAACCCTCTGAACTGGCTGCAGCAATGCCGGCCCGCGGGACGCCGTCCCCGCGGGCGCTCGCGTGCGCGCTTGACGCAGCGGGCCTTGGCAGGTTTAATGGATTTCAACAACAATTGTTCGCATTCCGAACATTCTGCGTCGGGCAGAAGCGGGCTCACAACACCGCGTCCCACGCCACCAGAGGAAACGTCAGAGATGCAAGCCCTGCTCAACGGCGACAGCACGCTCATTGTCACGATGATCGTCGCCTATATCGCCTTCACCTCCTGGCTCACGCTGAAGCTGCGCAGCCGGACCAGCGATCAGTTCATGACTGCGTCGCGCGCGATGCCGGCTGTTGTCGTCGGCGTGCTGATGATGTCCGAATTCGTCGGCGCCAAATCGACCGTCGGGACGGCGCAGGAAGCGTTCCAGTCAGGCATGGCCGCCGGATGGGCCGTGCTCGGCGCCTCGATCGGCTTCCTGCTGTTCGGCGTGTTGATGGTGAAGAAGCTCTACAACTCAGGCGAATACACCATCTCGGCCGCGATCGCGCAGAAATACGGCAAGTCGACCATGCTCACGGTGTCGGTGATCATGATCTACGCGCTGCTGCTGGTGAATGTCGGCAACTACGTCAGCGGCGCGGCTGCGATCGCCACCTCGCTGCATGTCAGCATGCCGATTGCGATGTGCATCATCGCCGCCGTCTCGACCTTCTATTACGTGTTCGGCGGGCTGAAGGGCGTCGCCTGGGTCACGATCCTGCACAGTGCCTTCAAGGTCGTCGGCGTGATCATCATCTTCGCGGTCGCGATGTCGCTGACCGGCGGCATCGCGCCGATGCAGGCCAAGCTGCCGGCCTATTATTTCAGCTGGGACGGCAAGATCGGCTTTACGACCATCTTCGCCTGGACCTTCGGCACCGTCGGCGCGATCTTCTCGACGCAGTTCATCGTGCAGGCGATCGCCTCGACGCCGAGCGCCGACGAGGCGCGCAAGGCGACCTATTATGCCGCGGCGTTCTGCCTGCCGCTCGGCTTCCTGCTCGCGCTGATCGGCGTCTCCGCGAGATATCTCTACCCCGACATGAACAGCCTCTACGCGCTGCCGGTGTTTCTCGAAAAAATGCCGCCGCTGGCCTCCGCCTTCGTGACGACCTCGCTGGTCGCCTCGATCTTCGTCAGCGTCTGCACCGTGGCGCTCGCGATCGCCTCGCTGGTTGTGCGCGACTTCTACGTGCCCTATTGGCAGCCGACGCCGGAGCGCGAGTTGAAGATGACACGCGTGTTCTCGATCGTGATCGCGATCGTGCCACTGGTGTTCGTGTTCTTCATTCCGGAGATCCTGAAACTGTCGTTCTTCACGCGTGCGCTGCGCCTGTCGATCACGATGGTGGCGATGATGGGCTTCTATCTGCCGCTGTTCGCCAGCAATCGCGGCGCCACCGCCGGCCTGATCGGCGCGGCGGTCTCGACCACGGTCTGGTACATGCTTGGCAACCCCTTCGGCATCGACAACATGTACATCGCCGCGGTGACGCCGCTGGTGGTGATGGCGATCGAGCGCATGGCGATGGGCCGCGCGCCCGCCGCGCCGCAAGCCGCGCAACCCGATGCTTTCGTTCAGAGGACTTCGACATGACCATCGGTACCGAGGTCGCGACCACCGAACTCGAGATCACGGCCGACGGCGTCGTTCGGCCGGCGGCCGGCGATTCCGATAGGCTCGACGCCTTCATTCCCTCGCCTTGCGTGCAGAACCACGCCGCCAATCTGATGCCGCTTGCCAATGGCGATCTCGCCTGCGTCTGGTTCGGCGGCACCCAGGAGGGCATGTCCGACATCTCGGTGTATTTCTCGCGGCTCGTGCGCGGCGCCACGCAGTGGTCGGCTGCGGAAAAGCTGTCGGACGATTCCGGCCGCTCCGAACAGAACCCGGTGCTGTTCCCTGCCCCTGATGGCACGCTCTGGCTGATGTGGACGGCGCAGCTCGCGGGCAACCAGGACACCGCGATCATCCGCCGCCGCCTCTCGCGCGATCATGGCAAGAGCTGGGGCCCGATCGAAACACTGTTCCCCGAGCATCGCGGCCGCGGCACCTTCATCCGCCAGCCGATCGTCGTGCTCGACAATGGCGACTGGCTGTTGCCTGTGTTCTATTGCCACAGCACACCGGGCAAGAAATGGAACGGCGACGAGGACACCAGCGCGGTGAAGCTCTCGTCCGATGAAGGCAAGAGCTGGCGCGACATCGACGTGCCCGACAGCCGCGGCTGCGTGCATATGAGCATCGCACGCCTCGACGACGGCTCGCTGGTCGCGATGTATCGCAGCCGCTGGGCCGACAACATCTATCAGAGCCGCTCGACCGATCACGGTCGGACCTGGTCGGCGCCTGAAGCGACCATGCTCCCCAACAACAATTCCTCGATCCAGCTGACGCGGCTCGACAACGGCCATCTCGCGCTGGTCTTCAACGATTCCAGCTCCAAGGACGCGACCGGGCGCCGGCTCTCGCTCTATGACGAAATCGAGGATGACCTTCCGCCCGTGCTCGCCGGCGACGGCAGCAAGGCTGATGGACGCACCGCGTTCTGGGGCGCGCCCCGGGCGCCGATGACGCTGGCGATCTCCGACGATGGCGGAAAGAGCTGGGCCAAGCGCAACGTTGAGATCGGCGACGGCTTTTGCATGACCAACAATTCGCGCGACCAGACCAATCGCGAGCTATCCTACCCCTCCGTCAAGCAAACCGCCGACGGCGCGATCCACATGGCCTTTACCTTTCATCGCCGCGCGATCAAATATGTCCGCGTGACCGAAGCATGGGTGAAGCGGGGCTGAGGTGCAGGACCGAAAGTGATGGACAAGCGGCCGCACGCACTCGTCACGGGCGCCAGTTCGGGGATTGGCGCTGCGATCGTCGAGCGCCTGCTGCGCGATGGCTGGCGCGTCACCGGGATCAGCCGACGGCCTGGCCCATTCGACCATCCGGCCTTCGCGCATGTGTCGCTCGATCTCGCCGACGTCGATGCGATTGCTGCGGCCGTGGCTGACCTCGCGCCGACGGCGCTGGTTCACGCGGCCGGCATGCTCAAAGTCGGTCCGCTCGGATCGCTCGACCACGACGACAGCGCCGCGATGTGGCGTCTGCACGTCGATGTCGCCGAGCGTCTCGCCAACGCGCTGGCGCCGCGCATGCCGAATGGAGGCCGCATCGTCTTCATCGGTAGCCGCACCGCATCGGGCGCGGCCGGCCGCGGGCAATATGCTGCGACGAAGGCAGCACTGGTCGCAATGTCACGGTCCTGGGCGAGCGAGCTCGCGCCACGCGGCATCACCGTGAATGTCGTCGCGCCCGCCGCGACGGAGACTCCGATGTTGAAGGACCCGACGCGCGCCAATGTCGCGCCCAAGCTGCCGCCGATCGGGCGCTTCATCCAACCGGATGAAGTCGCAGCTGCGGTAGCCTTCCTGCTCTCGGCAGACGCCGGTGCGATCACCGGACAGCAGCTGGTGATCTGCGGCGGCAGCTCGCTTTGAGCTAGCTCACGACTCGTCCAGAAGCTCCAGCAGTTCCTCGACCCGCTCGAACGGAGCATCGCGCATCGGGCTGTGATAGACGACGCGGTCGCCATCGCGTTGCAGCGACTTGCCCTTGGATTTCCGCAATCGGCCCGGCAGGAAGGTTGCTGCCACCGCGCTCTGGCCGACATCGAGGCGGATGATGCCACGGCGCTTGCAATCCAGCCTCAGTCGCGCGGCCGCAAAGAAATCGTCCGCGGCTTGCGGCAATGGTCCGAAGCGGCGGGAGGTCTCTTCCTCGAGATCGTCGAGATCGTCTTCACTGGCGCAGCGCGCGGCGCGGGCATAGAGCTCCAGCCGCACGGGCGCCGATTGCACATAGCTTTCGGGGAGCATGTCCGCGACCGGCAGATTGAGATCAGGCACCCACACCACGGACATGCCGTCATCGACTTTCTCCGACGCCATCTTGAGGAGATGGCTGTAGAGGATGGGCCCGAAGACATGAACGTGGCCGGATTGCTGCTCCGTGAACAGGTCGCCCGCGCCCCGGAGATCGAGGTCGCGTTCGCTGATGGCAAAACCCGCGCCCGGCCGGCTGAACTCTTCCAGCACGGCGAGCCGCTTCTCGGACTGCGCGGAGACCGACTCCGTCAGGAGATAGGCGAAGGCGCGGATGCCGCCGCGGCCGACACGTCCGCGCAGTTGGTGCAGCTGGGCGAGACCGAAATTCTCCGGCCAGCACACCACGATCGTGTTGGCACGCGGAATGTCGAGACCGCTCTCCACGATGTTGGTGGCCAGCAGCACGTCGGCCTTGCCTTCGACGAAGGTCATCATGCGCTCGTCGATCTCGTCGGCCGGCAGTTTGCCGTGCAGGCAGACGATCTTGAGATCGGGCGCCACCGCCTGCACGCGGGCCAGCATGGGCTCCAGGTCCTGGATGCGCGGGCAGATCAGAAAGCTCTGCCCGTGCCGCCGCTGCTCGCGCAGCAGGGCCGAGGCGATCGCGGCATCGGACAGCGGCGCGATCTTGGTTGCGACCGGCAACCGGTGAACCGGCGGCGAGGCAATGACACTGAGATCCCTGAAGCCGGCGAGGCCGGCAGCGAGCGTGCGCGGGATTGGCGTGGCGCTCATCCAGAGCGTATGCGCATTCTTGGCAAGCCCCGACAGCTTTGTCTTCTCGGCCGCGCCAAAATGCTGCTCCTCGTCGATGATGACGAGGGCGAGATCACTAAACTTAACGTCCTTGGACGTGAGCGCCTGCGTGCCGACCACCACCTTGATCCGGCCGCTGCGCAGGCCTTCCCTGGTCTCCCGCGTCTCCGCAGCCGAACTGGCGCGCGACAGGCTTCCGACCTCGATATCGAGGGGCGCAAAGCGCTTGCGGAAGGTCGCGACATGCTGCCGCGCGAGCACGGTCGTCGGCACCGCGATCGCCACCTGCTTGCCTGACAGCACCACGGCGGCGGCCGCGCGCAGCGCCACCTCGGTCTTGCCGAAGCCGACATCGCCGCAGACCACGCGGTCCATGGGATGACCGGAGGCGAGATCATCCAGCACGTCGTTGATAGCCTTGGCCTGATCGATCGTCGTGAAATAGGGAAAGCGCGCCACGAATTTCTCATAGGCCGATCCCGGCGGGACAAGCTTCGCCGCCTTGCGCCGCTTGCGCTGGCTGATGTGCTTGGCGAGCACCTTGCCTGCTGCCTGGATCTCCTGCTCGGCCTCGCCGCGGCGCGCCCACCACGTGCTGCCATCCGCCTTGTCGAGCGCGAGCTTGCCCTGCTCTGTCGCGTAGGGCCACATCAGCGCCAGATCCGGCGGCGGCACGAGCACCGCGTTGTCGCCGGCGAAGGACAGCCGGACCAACTCGCGCATGGCGCCGCCGCCGGTGTTCACGGTCTGCAAGCCGTCCAGCACGCCGATGCCGCGCTGGAGATGCACGACCACCGTGCCCTGCTCCGGGACGTCGGCGTGATCGAAGGCCGCGCTCCAGCTTCGCGCCATCGGCTGTGGATGATGCGCGCGGCTGCCGAGCACGTCGGTCGCCGTCAGGACGACAGCAGGCTTTTTGCCAGGAATGATAAAGCCGGCGTCGAGATCCGCGAGCAGCGCCACGTCGCGTTGGCGCGCGGCCTCGGCCTCCGCCCAGTCCGCGACGCGCTCGGCGCGCACGCCACTCATCCGCTCGATCGCGCGCAGATCCTCCTCGATCGCTGCAACAAGGATGAAGCGCGCCCCGTCGTGCCTGACGTCATCGACGAAGGCGCGCAGGGCTTTCCTCGCCGAGGTCAGCTTGGAGAATTCCGGTGTCGGCTGGAACGGCGAGGTGCGCGTCAGCACCTTCATGCCGCGGGTCGCCTGCTTCCAGTCGGAGCGTCCCAGATATTCGCGCTCCCTGTCCGCGCGGCCGCCGGCCTCCTCGATCGTATCAAGCCAGGCGTTGGCATGCACGGGAACGCCGGCATCAGCAATCCATTTGGCTTTGCCGCAATAGTCGAACAACGTCGCGCGCTTGGCCCGTGCGCCTGACATGGCTGTTCGTTCCGACATGGGATCGACGAGAAGCTCCCTGGTCTCGAAGATGATGTCGTGCTCTTGCGGATCGAACGCCACGATCCGCTTGATCGCGCGCGCCGAATGCTCCACCCGGAACGGTCCCAGCGCGCCGGCGGGAAAGATTTCAAAAGTCTGGCCGTGAAACAGCGCGCCGCCCGGATAATCCGGCTCGTCGTCGAGATCGTAACCCAGCTCTTCGAGACGGGCGCGAAGCTCGCTCTCGGCGAAGGCGCCACCAACCTTCAAACTGGTATTGAGACGCAACAGGCTCGCCGGCGCCGGCAAGCGCTCCATCACGGCTTCGGCCGTCGTGACGAGGAAGATCGGCTGTTTGGATTTTGCGAGGCGGCGCAATACCGAGGCTCTACGGCCCGCGATCTCGCGCGATGGCTCCAATTGGTCGAACGGCAAAGTGTTCAGCCGCGGGAATACCAGGACTTCACAGGACGGATCGAGCGCATGAATGACGCTGCCAAGCCGCTCCGCCCTGTTCTCGCTTTCGGCGAGGAACACGAGGCCGCCTTTGCCCGATTCTTTCCACTGCGCCAGCAGATGCAGCGCCATCATCCCGAGCGGCGACGACGACGAAATCGTGGCGCGCTGCACGCCTTTGCTCGTCTTCGGTGGGCTCTTGCTCGGCGTGCGCCTGCTGGTCGAACTCTTCACGGGCGAGCGCTTTTTGGGCGAACTTTTGGCAAGCACTTTCTTGGCCGGCCGCAATTTCTTGGAATGACGCACGTGAATCCGTTTCTCGTCTCAAGCAGTCGTCAATGCCACGCGCCGCCGAACTCATGTCGATTCGGTTGCGAATGGTCATGCATATGGGACGAGGCGCGCGATCGCACACCTCCCCCGAAATCCTCGCGACATTAGATGTCGCCGGCCAACGCAAAAGGCGCGAGGAAAGCCGCCAGTCGTCTAGCAGAGGAGCCGGTCGATTACCACTCTCGTCTCGACGCAGCGACCAAATGATGCCGCCGTTAAATGATGCCGTTCTGCCGAAGCGCCCCGATTTCAGCCTTGTCATAGCCGAGTTCCGTCAGCACGGAATCAGTGTGTTCGCCGAGCGTCGGTGGACGCGATGCGATCTCGCCTGGTGTTTCCGACAGCCGAACGGCCGCGCGCGCCACCGGCGCCTGTTTCGGCAGACCGGGATAGTCGACATCCTGCAAGAAGCCGGCGGCGCGAATGTGCGGATGATCGAGCGCCTGCTGCGGGCTCAGAACGGGCCCTGTTGGAATCATCGCCTTGCCGAGCGTGTCCACGGCTTCCTGCGTGGTGCGCTCGGCGCACCAGCGCGCCATTCGCTCGCTGATGACTGGGCCGTTGTTGCCGCGGCTGATGTCGTCGGCAAAGCGCGGATCGTTCAGCCACTTTTCCTCCTCGCCCATCAGCCGGGCCCAGCGCTTGAACAGCGGATGGCCCGTGACCTGGCACAGCACCCAGCCGTCCCTGGTGCGGTAGATATCCACCGGCGCGGCTGTCTGTCCGAGATTCCCAGTGGGAACGCGGTTCACATTGATGACAGCCTGTTCGATCAGCGTCGCATTGGTGAAGGACAGAGCGGTCGCAAGCAGCGCACCCTCGACGATCTGCCCACGCCCGGATTTGCCACGCTCGATCAGGGCTGCGAGCGTTCCGAACGCGCAGTGCAGCGCGGTGCCGAAATCGACCCAGTTCACCGCGGCACGATACGGTGGATTGCCGGCGCCGGTCATGTAGACCGCGCCGGACATGACCTGCCCGACACCGTCGAAGCCGACTCGATCGGACCAGGGTCCCGGCCCGCCGAATGCGGTCGCGGTCGTCAGGATAATGTCTGGTTTGATCGCCTTGAGTGAATCATAGTCAAGCTTCATCGCGTTGAGCGTCTGCGGCGGTAGATTGGCAACGACGACATCGGCGGTCGCCACCAGCCGGCGCATCACCTCCTGGCCTTCGGGCTTCATCGGATCGAGCGTGATGCATTTCTTGTTGCGATTGACCTGGAGGAACAGCGCGCCCTCGCCGCCTTCACCGACCGGCGCCACGAAGCGATCCTCGCTGCCGTCACGCTTCTCGACCCTGATGACCTCGGCACCGAACTCGGCCAGCAATGTCGCGCAATATGGCCCCGCAATATAGCGCCCGAAATCAAGGACGCGCACGCCTTGCAGAACTCCCCCCATCGACCTCATTCCTTATCTGTTTCAGGTCAGATTACAGGGAATGCCTGCCCCGGCAAGGTGGCAGCGCACAAGAGTGCCCTGCCCTCAAGATGTGATCGCCTAGGTGTTTCGGCTGGCGGAAATTCTGCTCTAGTATGGGGCCGGTCCCTCCAGCGAGAAGCGCACATCCATGCCGCAACAATTCGACCGATCCGCAGAAGATCTCGGCAACGCCATCCATCTCGAGCACGTCAACATCACGGTTCCGGACCAGCGCCTCGCCACGCTGTTCTACGTCACCGGCCTCGGGCTGACGCGCGATCCCTATCTGATGGTGTCCGACACCAACATGTGGATCAATGCCGGACGGAGCCAGTTTCATCTGCCTCAAGGCGAGCCGCAGGTGCTGCGCGGCCATACCGGGCTCGTCATCGAGGGACGCGAGGCGCTGCTGGCGCGGCTGGCTTCAGTCAAAAGCAAGCTCGCAGGCACGGCCTTCAAGTATGCCGAGCACAACGATTATGTCGAAGCGACCTGCCCGTGGGGTAACCGCATCCGCGTCCACGAACCTGACGCGGCGCGCTTTGGGCGCATCACGCTCGGCATTCCCTATGTCGAGTTCGATGTGCCGGCCGGGTCGGCGCAGGCGATCTGCGCTTTCTATCCTGACATCATGGGCATGCCCGCGAGCCTTCGTAACGGCGACGGCAAGGTGGCCGCCGTGAAGACCGGCCGCGACCAGCATCTCATGTTCCGCGAGACCGATCGGCCGCAGCCTGAGTACGACGGGCACCATGTGCAGATGTACATCACCGATTTCTCCGGTCCCTATCGCAAGCTGCTGGCGCGCGACCTGGTCTCGCGCGAGGACAATCAGTACCAGTATCGTTTCTGCGACATCGTCGATCTCGACAGCGGCAAGCCGCTCTTCACGGTCGAGCACGAGGTGCGCAGCGCGACGCATCCGATGTTCATGCGGCCTATGGTCAATCGCAACCCCGTGGTCAACAACCGCAACTATGCCTACGGCCACGATCAGGCGTCGTGGGCGATGGGGCCGGACCAATACGAGGGATAGAAGGGCCACCTGGCTGGGGCGGGAGGGATCGAACCTCCGAATGGCGGAATCAAAATCCGCTGCCTTACCGCTTGGCTACGCCCCATCAGGCGACACGGGGAGCAGCGGACAAACCGGCAGCCGCAGATTCCCTTCGGTCGCAGCCGGTCTATAGGGTGCGGCGCGGCATTTCAACCGCCTGGAGGGGCAAAATACCGCCGGTCCGGGGCTTTGCCGGACCATGCTCTATTGTAGCCGGATTCCGGCAGTCCGTTCCGCCCATTGAGACCTCCGTCGTTTCATGGGAAGACGGCGCCAAACCTGCCCTCCGGGAGTGAGCCATGACCTACCGCGCGCCGATCTCTGACATGCTGCTGTCGCTCAACCATGGCGCCGGCCTCAAGGCCGCCCTGGAAGCCGGCCATTACGGTGATTTCGACGGCGATATCGTCGCGGCCGTGCTCGAGGAAGCCGGCAAGTTCGCAACCGACGTCCTGGCGCCGCTCAATAAAGTGGGCGACGAGCACGGCATCAAGCTTGACGACGGCAAGGTCACGACTGCACCGGGCTGGCCCGACGCCTACAAGCGCTGGACCGAGGGCGGCTGGAACGCGGTGTCAGGTCCTGAGGATTTCGGCGGCCAGGGCCTGCCGATGGCGATCAACGCGGCCTGCACCGAAATATGGAGCGCCTCGAACATCGCGTTTGGCCTCTGCCCGCTGCTGACGGCGTCCGCAATCGAGGCGCTGGATGCGCATGGCAGTAACGAGCTCAAGACGATCTACCTCGAGAAGCTCGTCTCCGGTGAATGGACCGGCACGATGCAGCTGACCGAGTCGCAGGCCGGCTCCGACGTCGGCGCGCTGCGCACCCGCGCCGAGAAGCAGGCCGACGGCACCTATCGCATCAAGGGGACGAAGATCTTCATCACCTATGGCGAGCACGACATGACCGACAACATCGTGCATTTCGTGCTGGCGCGACTGCCGGAAGCGCCCGACGGCACCAAGGGAATCTCGCTGTTCCTCGTGCCGAAGTTCATGGTCAATGCAGACGGCTCGCTCGGCGCACGCAATGACATCTTTGCCTCGGGCGTCGAGCACAAGCTCGGCATGCACGCCTCGCCGACCTGCACCATGACCATGGGTGATCATGGCGGCGCGATCGGCTTCCTGGTCGGCGAAGAGAACCAGGGCATGCGCTGCATGTTCACGATGATGAACCAGGCCCGCCTCGGCGTTGGCCTCGAGGGCGTCGGCGTTGCCGATCGCGCCTATCAGCAGGCGCTTAGCTATGCGCAGGAGCGCAAGCAGGGCCGCGCTATCGGCAAGAAAGGCGACGGTTCGGATGCGATCTTCGTGCATCCCGATGTCAAGCGCATGCTGATGCGGATGCGGGCGCAGACCGCGGCGGCGCGTACCATCTGCTACGCGACCGCAGTCGCGCTCGACGTCTCCCTGCGCGCCAAGGATCCGAAGGTCCGCGCCGATGCGGCCGCGCGCGCAGCGCTGCTGACGCCGATGGCAAAAGGCTATTCCACCGATATCGGCAATGAGGTTGCCTATCTCGGCGTGCAGGTGCATGGCGGCATGGGCTTCATCGAGGAGACCGGCGCCGCGCAGTATTATCGCGATGCGCGCATCACCGCGATCTATGAGGGCACCAACGGTATTCAGGCGATCGACCTCGTCACGCGGAAACTCGCGGCGAACGGCGGCGCTGCGGTGTGGGCACTGCTTGACGAGCTTGCCGCCACCGTGAAGCAGGTCGAGACCTCCAACGATCCCGCCTTCGGCACCACGGGCGTGAAACTGCGCGAGGCACTGAACGCCTTGACGCGCACGAGCAAGTGGCTGCTTGAGCGCGTTGCCTCCGCACCGAACGAGGCGCTCGCCGGCGCAACGCCATATCTGCAGCAGTTCGGCGCGACGCTCGGCGGCTGCATGCTCGCCTCCGAGGCGCTCGCCGCCAAGGCCGACGGCAACAGCGAGGCCGCGCGCTACGTTTCGCTGGCGCGTTTCTTCGCCGAGAACATCACCGTGCAGGCGCCCGCGCTCGAGCGCACCGTGACCGAGAGCGCCGAGTCGGTCGCGGCGGCGGATGCGGTGTTGCTGGGGTAAGTGAAGGCGCCTGGCGATTGTCTCGTCCCCCGACGTCGCGAGGTGAGACGCGCTGCGGCGTCTGCGCACACCGTACGAGTACGGCGCGGCAACGTTAATGATTCATAAGCGGGGCGGTCCTAGAGTCGCGACGGGGCAAGCCGATTACGTCCCTTGATTTTGCGATGCCATAAGCGCCGCGCAGGTTCGGACGAGCAATCTCGTCCCACGAGTTGACGTCGCCTGCTTTTTGCAACCTTTGATAGTTCTTCTTCCCAGGACCAAGACAATGACAATGACGTCCTTGTTCAACAATCTGAAAATGGCCGCCAAGATCGGCCTCATCACCGCCGCGCTTGGCGCCGTGATGATCGCGCTGGTCGGCTATGTCTCGACCAGGATGGCTTCGCTGGATGCGGCTTACTCTGATATCGTCAGCAGGATCGACACCTCCACGACGGTGGTGGCGCGTACCGCCCGCAGGGCGGAAACGTATCGCGCTTCAGCTTTCGAGCTGCTGGTTGAAACAACCGACGCCGGAAATGCAAGGCTGTTGAAGGCCACCGTCGACAGCGCCGAAAGCGTTCTTTCCGGCCTCGACAAAGTGAAGAAGAGCGTGCCCGAAAAGGCAGCCGAGCTAGAAGCCCAGATCGAGCATTTCACCAAGGCATTTTCGGCCTGCAAGCCGGTCATCCAATACGCATCCACCACGACCACGGCCGAGGACAATGCGAAGGCTGCGGACCGCATGCGCGCCGAATGCAACGGTCTTCTCCAGCATGCCGTCGCTTCACAGCTGCAACTCGTCGACAACATGGTGGCATTTGCCAAATCCCGCGCCGACGAACAGCATGCCGAAGCAGCTGCTGAGATCAGGAATTCCTACATTCTATCCGCCGTCTCCGGCATCGTTGCCATCTCTGGTGCTCTTCTGCTTGGCATTTTCGGCATCGCACGTCCGCTGAGGAGCCTGGTCGATCTGCTTCAGCGGATGGCCAAAGGGGAAGACGTCGAGATGACCGCCCTGACCCGCCGCGACGAAATCGGCGACACCGCTCGCGCGGTCGAGAGCGTCAAGACCATGCTGGCCGAGAAGGCCAACCGGGAAGCGCTGGCGAAGACCGAGCAGGACAAGCTGGCGGCCGACCAACGGCGCCAGGACATGTATCGCCTCGCCAATCAGTTCGAGTCCGCCGTCGGCGAGATCATCGAAACGGTCTCCTCGGCATCGACCGAGCTCGAGGCCTCCGCCGGCACGCTGACCAGCACCGCGGAGCACTCGCAGCAGCTGTCGATCGTCGTCGCGGCCGCGTCCGAAGAAGCCTCGACCAACGTCCAGTCGGTCGCTTCCGCCACGGAAGAACTTTCGTCGTCCATCAACGAGATCAGCCGCCAGGTGCAGGACTCGGCGCGCATGGCCAATGACGCCGTCGGGCAGGCACGCACGACCACCGAGCAGGTCAGCGAGCTCTCCAAGGCGGCCAGCCGTATCGGCGACGTCGTCGAACTGATCAATACGATAGCCGGCCAGACCAATCTTCTGGCCCTGAACGCAACGATCGAGGCGGCGCGCGCCGGGGAAGCCGGCCGCGGCTTTGCCGTCGTCGCATCCGAAGTCAAGGCGCTCGCCGAGCAGACTGCGAAAGCAACCGACGAGATCGGCCAGCAGATCTCCGGAATTCAATCCGCGACCCAGGCTTCCGTCGGTGCGATCAGGGACATCAGCGGAACGATCGAGCGGCTTTCCGAGATCGCTTCGGCGATCGCCGCGGCCGTGGAGGAACAGGGCGCGGCGACCCAGGAAATTTCGCGCAACGTGCAACAGGCCGCCGAAGGAACGCACCAGGTCTCGTCCAACGTCGCGGCCGTGCAGCGCGGGGCGACGGAGACGGGCTCGGCCTCGTCGCAGGTTCTGGGCGCGGCGCAGTCGCTGGCGCTGGAAAGCAATCGTCTCAAGGTCGAGGTCGGCAATTTCCTCAACACCGTGCGGGCTGCTTGAACGGATTGATGCGCCCTCACGCGCCGGACGACTTCGGCCGCCACAGCACCACGCCCGCTGCCACCAGATCGAGCACGACGCACATCGCAAACGCCATCGTGTAATTGCCGCTCGCGCTGTGCACGAAGCCGACGATGCCCGGTCCAAACGCGCTGACGATGCCGCTGATCGAGGTCCCCAATCCCATCGCGGCCGCGAAGGCCGTGCTGCCGATTTCGCGCTGGATGATCAAGGGCGGAAACGTGATCATATTGCCGATCGAGAAGCCGTAGACGGCGCAGCACGTCAGCAGCACCGCGGGGCTGTGGCTTTGCAGAAGAACGAACAGCGCTGCCGCCTGGCTCGTCATCGACGCCGCGCAGGCGAGGCGCGGATCGAGCCGATCGACGAACAGACCGAGTGTCAGCCGGCCGACCACCGCCATCGCCGCCATGATGGTGACCGCAAGCCCCGCACTGGCGCGACCGACCAGCGGCTCGAGAAACGTCACCTGGTGAATGATGAATCCCATCTGCGCCAGCAACGCGATCGCGATCGGCAGCACCATGGTCCAGAATGATGCGTTGGCGAGCAGCGCCCGGCGCGAATGACGCACGGCCTTGCCGCCGCCAGAGGCGGATCCTGCGGCATTCGGCAACGCACCGACGCGCCATGAGGTGAAGACGACAACCACCGGCAACACCAGCACCACCATCACCACGGTCGCCGCCAGCATGGCCGAACGGAAGCCGATGCTGGCACTCAGCGCCAGCAGGACCGGAACGAGGATGATGCCGCCGCAGGTGGCGCCGTTGAAGGCAAGGCTGAGCGCCAGCCCGCGGCGCCGCTCGAACCAGGTGTTCAGCACGGTCGCGATCACCACCGAACCCATTCCGGTCCAGCCGACCGACATCAGCGCATAAGCGGCGTAGAGCTGCCAGGGCGACTGCATCAACCCCAGCAGTGCGGTCGATGCACCAAGCGCCGTCAGCCCGCACAGGATCAAGGCTCGCAGCCCCATGCGGGCGAGCAGGTCATCCGTGAAGATGACAAGGACGGCACTGAGCAGGAATGAGAGGGTGCTCGCCGAGGACACCAGCGTGCCCGGCCAACCATGGGCGCGCTGGAGCTCAGCGAGATAGACGCCCTGGCCATAGAGGCCAAAGCCGAACATGAAGAAGGCCATCAGGAAACAGGCCAGCACGACGCGCCAGCCGCGATATTGCAGCGAGGATTCGTCAACGCCCGTTGCGGCAATCATCGATCAGATATTGCTTAATGAAAGAGACGGTTGATCGTGCCGCACAACCCTCGGTTTTTCAATTGAAACATTGTAGCCGATTGTTGCAATGCGCAAAATTGTCGCAGCACCTGAGGCAGCTTTCGCGCCGTGGTTCCGAGTGCGATCGTCGCGCGGGTGTCATGCAACCGCTCACGGGTGTCACGGCCCAAATGAATGAGACGCAGGATTGGCACGCCTGCCGGATCATGTAGGCTCAGTCTCGCAAGACTCGCCGATGGCAGGCGCCGCGACGAATGCAGGGAGTGCTCATGCCGAACGGCAACATCATCGTCACGGAGGAGCGCACCACGCGCGTGATCACGCTGCGTCGTCCCGGCAAGAAGAACGCGATCACGCAGAACATGTATCGCGAGATGAGCCACGCGATCGACACCGCGCAGAACAATCCCGACATCCGCTGCATGATCATCACCGGCGGCTCCGGCGTGTTCACGGCCGGCGACGACATCGACGATTTCATGAAGGCGGACGCCTCGCGTCCCGAAACGTTGTCGGACGGCGTCAAGTTCCTCTATTCGCTGGCGCTCAACACCAAGCCGATCATCGCAGCCGTCGACGGCGCCTCGATCGGCATGGGCACCGTGATGCTGTTTCACTGCGATTATGTGCTCGCCTCCAACGCTGCGACCTTCTCGGCGCCCTACATCAATCTCGGGCTCGTTCCGGTCGGCGCCGCCAGCCTCCTGATGCCACACACGATGGGCTACCAGCGCGCCTTTGCCATGTTGGTGATGGGGCGCAGCTTCACCGCTGCCGAAGCCCATGCCGCCGGCTTCGTCAACACCGTGGTGTCGCCCGGACATACCGAGGTCGAGGCCCGCAAGGTTGCACGCGAGATCTGCCGGCTGCCGGCCGAAGCGGTCGCAACCTCGCGCAAGCTGCTGCGCACCCCGCCGGAAGAGCTCACCCGCCGCATCGACCAGGAAGGCCATCTGTTCGGCGAGAAGTTGAAGTCGGACGAAGCTGTTGCGGCGTTCAATGCGTTTGCGAACAGGAAGAAGAGGTAGTCTCCCCGTCAGCCAGAAACTTTCGTGAAATCTTTGCGCGGAACGACTAATCTGGTTCCATGCGATACCAGTCCATCCTTGCCACGCTTTCGCTCGCGCTCTGCGCCCTCCCCGCTTCCGCCCAGACCGCGCCGCCTGTCGAGCTGCGCGTTCTCGCGATCAACGATTTCCACGGCAATCTCCGTCCGCCGCCGGGGGGCATCCGCATCAATGACCCCGAGGACAAGAGCAAGAAGGTGACGGTGGCTGCTGGCGGCGCCGAGTACATGGCGACGCTGGTGAAGCAACTGCGCGAGGGGCACAAGAACACGATCTTCGTCGCCGCCGGCGATCTGATCGGGGCGAGCCCGTTCCTGTCGGCGATGTTTCACGACGAGCCTTCGATCGAGTCGCTCTCGATGATGGGGCTCGCGATCACCTCAGTCGGCAACCACGAATTCGACGAAGGCAAGACCGAGCTGCTCAGGATGCAGAACGGCGGCTGTCATCCCGAGGACGGCTGCCAGGGGCCGCACCCTTTCACCGGCGCGAAATTCCATTATCTCGCGGCGTCCACCGTGGAGACCGCAACAGGCAAGAGTGTTCTGCCGCCCTACGAAATCAGGGAGTTTGAAGGCATCCCCGTCGCGTTCATCGGTCTGACACTGAAGGAAACCGCGGGCATCGTGTCTCCATCGGGCATTGCCGGACTCGAATTCCGCGACGAGGCCGAGACCGTAAACGCGCTAGTGCCGCAATTGAAAGCGCGCGGCGTCGAGGCGATCGTGGTGCTGATCCACCAGGGTGGCGAACCGAGCGGCGATTACAACGAATGCCCCGGGATCACGGGGCCGATCGTCGATATCGTGAAAAAGTTCGATCGTGCGGTCGACGTCGTCGTCAGCGGCCATACTCATCGTGCTTATGTTTGCCAAATCGACGGGCGCCTCGTCACCAGCGGTGACAAATACGGCACGCTGGTCACCGCGATCGACCTCAAGCTCGATCCTGCAACTCGCGACATCGTCGGCGCGAAGGCGGAGAACGTCATCGTCGCCAGTGCCTCGCTCGCCAGGGATCCCGAGCAGACCGCGCTGATCGATGCCTATGACAAGCTCTCCGCGCCAATCGCCAACCGGCCGGCCGGATCGGTGACGCAAACGCTGTCACGCGTTCCGAACGAGGCCGGCGAGAGCGCACTCGGGGACGTCATCGCCGATGCACAGCTTGCCGCGACAAGAGACGCAAAGGATGGCAGCGCCGTCATCGCGCTCACCAACCCCGGCGGCATCCGTACCGACATCATTCCGCAGGCGAACGGCGCGGTGTCCTATGGCGAACTGTTCGCGAGCCAGCCATTCCGCAACCGCCTCGTCACCACGACGCTCACGGGCAGCCAGCTCAAGGACATGCTGGAGCAGCAATGGCTCGATGCGAAGCGGCCGCGGATCCTCCAGGTATCGAACGGGTTCAGCTACAGTTGGGACGCATCGAAGCCGTTCGGCGAGCGTATCATGGCCGACAAGATGACGCTCAATGGCAAGCCGATCGAGCCGGCCGCCGGCTACCGCGTCACCGTCAACGACTATCTCGCGGTCGGTGGCGACGGCTTCACGATCGCGAAACAGGGCGCTTCGCCGCAATATGGCGGTTACGACGCCGACGCGCTGTTTGCTTTCTTCAGGGCACACGGCCCGATCGGGCCGCTGCCGCCAACCCGCATCCTGCGCGTGAATTGATCCGGATCAAACGGGCCGGATCGGACGACCCTTTGCCATTCCGCAGGGAACGCCTAGATTGGGTTTTGCATTGCGTTTTGGCGCCGGATGCGCCAAGCGACGCCGTGAGTTCGTTCCCTGTGAGGCCGACCTGATGAGCACGCTTCTCCTTTCCCACAAGGCCTGCCTCGACCACGTCACGCCGCCCGGACACCCCGAGCGCCCGGACCGCCTGCGTGCGGTGGAGGAAGCGCTGTCGGTCGAGCGCTTCCAGTTTCTGGCGCGCGACCTCGCACCCGAGGGCGATCTCGATCTCGTCACGCTCTGCCACAACGAGCACTACGTCACCGAGCTGCGCCACGTCGCGCCGACAAGCGGCCAGGTCTATCTCGACGGCGACACCTCGATGTCCCCGGGCACGTGGGAAGCGGTGATGCGCGGCGTTGGCGGTGCAGTTGCGGCGACCGAAGCGGTGATGAATGGCGAGCATCGCAACGCCTTCGTCGCGGTGCGCCCGCCCGGTCATCATGCCGAGATCGGCAAGCCGATGGGCTTCTGCTTCTTCGACAATGTCGCGATCGCCGCGCGCCACGCGCAGCGCAAATACGGCATCAAGCGTGCGGCCATCGTCGATTTCGACGTCCATCATGGCAACGGCACGCAGGATATCTTCTGGTCGGATCCGACCGTGATGTACTGCTCGACGCATCAGATGCCGCTGTTTCCGGGCACCGGTGCCAAGGGCGAGCGCGGCGATCACGACACCATCGTCAACGCGCCGCTCGCCTCCGAAGACGGCGGGCCCGAATTCCGCAGCGCGTTCGAGAATTTGATTCTGCCGCAGCTCGAGAAATTCAGCCCCGAGCTGCTCATCATCTCCGCAGGCTTCGATGCGCATTTCCGCGATCCGTTGGCCTCGCTGAATTTGCGCGCGGAAGATTATGCCTGGGTGACGCGCAAGCTGATGGATCTTGCCGACAAATCCGCCGGAGGGCGCGTTGTTTCCGTGCTCGAAGGCGGCTACGACCTGCAAGGACTGAAAGAATCTGTTACGGCGCATGTCAGCGCCCTGATGGGCGCTTGACCCACCCGCCACATTAAGCCCGCAAAACTCTGTTGTTTTCCAAGAGAAGCGAATCGGGCAATCGGAAACGGATATGGCCGAAAATACCCAAGTCGACGTCTCCAGGCTCACCTTCGAGCGCGCGATCGAGGAACTCGAAACGATCGTGAAGCGGCTCGAGGACGGCAAGGTGCCGCTCGAGGAATCCGTGACGATCTACGAGCGCGGCGAAGCCCTGAAGCGCCGCTGCGAGGAGCTGTTGCGCCAGGCCGAGGCCCGCGTCGACAAGATCACCACCGATGCGAGCGGCCAGGCCACCGGCACCGCACCACTGGACGTGCAATAGGCGCCCCGCAGCCTCGCGCATCGGCCGCCTGCATTTTTTCAAGATCGCACGTCCCTGTCTCGACGCCTGACAGGCGGCGCGGGCGCCCAGGGGCCATAGAGTTCCCCTGGCCGGGCTTCATTTCCCCTGCGAATCCCCTCAAAAGAGCTGTCCTTTCGCAAAGAATCCTGCCAAGGAGCCAGGCAGGATTGGAACTTCCCCTCCGGCGCCGCGATTAACCAAATTGGCCCGCCGGTTGCATCTGCATACCCGCAATCGGTCGGGCGGGTTGGCTTTGCCCCAAGCTTTGGTGTAAAGCTGCGCGCTGTGTGGCTTTTTGTTAGCCTTGACGTGGGGACCGATTTTCGATGTCAAGTGCTTCAGATTGCTAATGAAATTGACTGGGACGGACGAAGCCGACCTACGTGACAATGCTCACAAGGACTGAACCGGAGCGCGCTTAAGCTCACCTAAGCTTGAAGACGGGGCTGTGCCCCATGCAGGTGGCTCCGACGGTTTGAGGACTCGCGCTGCGCCGACATTGTGCAAACCCATCGCGCACCGGAATGACCTTCCGGCGCTGAAAAATTGGAAATCGCTGTGAACGCATACAGTAAAACGCCGCTTCTCGACACCATCCGGACGCCGGACGACCTGCGCAAGCTCAAGATCGAGCAGGTTCGCCAGGTTGCCGACGAGCTGCGTCAGGAGACCATCGATGCCGTCTCGGTGACCGGCGGTCACTTCGGCGCGGGCCTCGGCGTGGTCGAGCTCACCACCGCGATCCACTACGTCTTCGACACGCCGCGTGACCGGCTGATCTGGGATGTCGGCCACCAGGCCTATCCGCACAAGATCCTTACCGGACGCCGCGACCGCATCCGCACGTTGCGCACCGGCGGCGGCCTGTCCGGCTTCACCAAGCGCAGCGAGAGCGATTACGATCCGTTCGGCGCCGCGCATTCCTCGACCTCGATCTCCGCCGGCCTCGGCATGGCCGTCGCCCGCGACCTCGCCGGCGGCAAGAACAACGTTATTGCCGTGATCGGTGACGGTGCGATGTCGGCGGGCATGGCCTATGAGGCCATGAACAATGCCGGCGCCATGAATTCGCGCCTGATCGTCATCCTCAACGACAACGACATGTCGATCGCGCCGCCGGTCGGCGCCATGAGCGCGTATCTGTCGCGTCTCTACTCCGGCAAGACCTACCGCACGCTGCGTGAGGCGGCCAAGCAGATCAACAAGCGCCTGCCCAAGATCCTCGCCAACCGCGCCAACCGCGTCGAGGAATATTCCCGCGGCTTCATGATGGACGGCGGCACGCTGTTCGAAGAGCTCGGCTTCTATTACGTCGGCCCGATCGACGGCCATAACCTCGACCATCTCCTGCCCGTGCTGAAGAACGTGCGCGACATGGAGACCGGCCCGATCCTGGTCCACGTCGTGACGCAGAAGGGCAAGGGCTACGGCCCGGCGGAAGCCTCCGCCGACAAGTACCACGCCGTCGTCAAGTTCGACGTCGCCACCGGCACCCAGGCGAAAGCCAAGCCGAACGCGCCGGCCTACCAGAACGTGTTCGGCCAGAGCCTCGTCAAGGAAGCGCAGAAGGACGACAAGATCGTCGCCATCACCGCGGCGATGCCGTCGGGCACCGGCGTCGACATCTTCAACAAGGCGTTCCCGGATCGCACCTTCGACGTCGGTATCGCCGAGCAGCATGCGGTGACGTTCGCCGCCGGTCTTGCGACCGAGGGCTACAAGCCGTTCTGCGCGATCTACTCGACCTTCCTGCAGCGTGGCTACGACCAGATCGTCCACGACGTCGCGATCCAGAGCCTGCCCGTCCGCTTCGCCATCGATCGCGCCGGCCTGGTCGGCGCCGACGGTGCGACGCATGCAGGCTCGTTCGACAACGCCTATCTCGGCTGTCTGCCGAACATGGTGATCATGGCGGCGGCTGATGAAGCCGAACTCGTCCACATGGTGGCGACCCAGGTCGCGATCGACGACCGTCCGAGCTCGCTGCGCTACCCGCGCGGTGAAGGCCGCGGCATCGAAATGCCCGACGTCGGCGTTCCCCTCGAAGTCGGCAAGGGTCGCATGATCCGCCAGGGCAACAAGATCGCCCTGCTCTCCTTCGGCACGCGTCTGGCCGAATGCGAGAAGGCGGCCGACGAGCTCGCCGCTCACGGCCTCTCGACCTCGATCGCCGACGCGCGCTTCATGAAGCCGCTCGACACCGAGCTCGTGCTCAAGCTCGCCCGTGACCACGACGTGCTGATCACGGTCGAAGAGGGCTCGATCGGCGGCTTCGGCTCGCATGTCGCGCAGTTCCTGACCGATCAGGGCGCGCTCGACACCGGCATGCTCAAGTTCCGCACGATGGTCCTGCCCGACGTGTTCCAGGATCACGACACGCCGGCTTCGATGTACGCCCGTGCCGGTCTCGACGCCAAGGGCATCGTCGCCAAGGTGTTCGAAGCGCTCGGCAAGGACGTCAAGACCGAGACGGTCAAGCTCGCCTGAGAGTGAGTTCACCTCTCCCGCTTGCGGGAGAGGTCGGATCGCAGAGCGATCCGGGTGAGGGCTTTCTCCTCTTGGGGGTCATCGCTCGCGGAGACACCCCCTCCCCGCCCCTCCCCCGCAAGCGGGAGAGGGAGCAGAGCCCGCGCTGCGGCTCATACCTCAATCCAAATTCTCCGGCTTTCACTCCATGAAAATCTATCTGGCAGGTCCCGACGTGTTCCTGCCGGATGCGGTTGAGATCGGCCGGCAGAAGGCCGCGATCTGCGCTGCTCACGGGATCACCGGCCTCTATCCCCTCGACAACATTGTCGATCTCACCGTTTCAGACGCCTCGCGGCAGATCTTTTGCGCCAACGAAGCGATGATGGACCAGGCTGACGCCATCATCGCCAATCTCACCCCGTTCCGTGGCGCTGGCGCCGATCCCGGCACCGTCTACGAGCTCGGCTACATGGCCGGCCGCCTCAAGGTTTGCCTGGCCTATTCCAACGATGGTGCCACCTATGCCGACCGTGTCAGGCGCTCCATGACCGTCACCTCCAAGGACGGCCGCCTGGTCGACGCGCAGGGGCTAACGGTCGAGGATTTTGGCCTCGTCGACAATCTCATGATGATCCACGCGCTGGAGCTGCATGGCTGCCCGCTCGTCACGCCCGCAGAGCAGCCGGTCGACCTCTGGCACGATCTCGCCGCGTTCGAGACTTGCGTCCGGATGGCAGCCGCGCGATTGATCGCTAAATAGACGCTTCGATCGTCTTTCGGAGAAATCATGTCCCCTGCCCGCAAGCGTGCGGATGTTCTGCTGGTCGAGCGCGGCCTGTTCGAGAGCCGGGCACGGGCGCGCGCGGCGATCGAGGCCGGGCTCGTCACGGCCGACAGCAAGCAGGTCGCAAAGCCGTCGGAGACGATCGCCGAGGACGCGGTGATCCAGGCCGAGCCTGCGCATCCCTATGTCTCGCGCGGCGGTGTCAAGCTCGCCGGCGCACTGGAGCGATACCCGATCGACATCGAGGACCATGTCTGCCTCGACGTCGGCGCCTCCACCGGCGGCTTCACCGAGGTGCTGCTGGCGAACGGCGCGAGCCTGGTGTTCGCCATCGATGTCGGCACCAGCCAGCTGCATCCTTCGCTGCGCGGACATTCCAAGATCGTTTCGATGGAAGAGACCGACATTCGCAGCTATGAGGGCAAGCGTCTGCCGGCGCGGCCCGATGTCGTCGTGATCGACGTCAGCTTCATCTCGCTCAAGACGGTGCTTCCCGTGGCACTGTCGCTCGCGGCTTCGCCGACGAGCCTGCTTGCGCTGATCAAGCCGCAATTCGAGGCTGACAGGAAGCACAACAAGAAGGGCATCATCCGCGATGCCGCCGTGCATCAACAGATATGCGACGACATCGCGGCCTTTGCCGCATCGCTCGGCTGCACCGGCATCGAGGTGTTCCCCTCCTCCATCGCGGGTGGCGACGGCAACATTGAATTCTTCCTGGGCGCGCGCCGTGGTTGAACGCATCACGATCGATCATGTCGGCCATCGCGGCGATGGCGTCTCGCTTGGGACGGGCGATGTGACCTATGTCCCCTACACGCTTGGCGGCGAGGCCGTTCAGGTCGACCATGTCGCGGGCCACCATCCTGATCGTCGCAAGCTGCTGGCGGTCGATGTCGCGAGCCCCGAGCGCATCGAACCGTTCTGTCCGCATTTCGGCATCTGCGGCGGCTGCGCGATCCAGCACTGGGCGGCCGCGCCATATCAGGCCTGGAAACGCAACATCGTGGTCGAGACGCTGGCGCAGGCCGGGATCGCCTGCGAGGTGGCACCGCTGGTCGACGCCCATGGCGCCGGCCGCCGGCGCGTCACGCTGCACGGACGGTTCGGCACGCATGACGTGCTCAAGGTCGGCTTCTCCGCCACAAGCTCGCACGATGTGATCCCGATCCATCGCTGCCCCATTCTCGATCCCGCGCTCGAAGGTGCGCTCGATGCCGCCTGGGCCGTCGCCGAGCCGCTGACGTCGAAGATGCCGGTAACGAAGCCGCTCGACATCCAGGTCACCGCGACCGTCAACGGCCTCGATATCGACGTGCGCGGCTCCGGCCCGCTGCCGACGCCGCTGGTCACCGCATTGTCGCGCGTCGTCGAGCAGCATCGCCTGGCGCGGCTGACGCGGCATGGCGAGCTGGTGCTGCAACGGCTGCCGCCAACGGTGAAGATGGGCCGCGCCGAGGTGACGCTGCCGCCGGGCTCGTTCCTGCAAGCGACCGTGGCGGGCGAAGAGGCGCTTGCCGCACTCGTCACTGAGCGCATCGGCAAGGCCAAGGAGGTTCTCGATCTCTTCTGCGGCGTCGGCCCGTTCGCGCTGAGGCTTGCCGAGAAAGCCCGGGTTACCGCCTATGATAACGACGCCGGCGCGATCGCCGCGCTCGCGAAAGCCGCCCGCACGCCCGGGCTGAAGCCGATCAAGGCGGAGCAGCGCGACCTGTTCCGTCGTCCGCTGGTGCCGCCGGAGCTACGCGGTTTCGATGCCGTCGTATTCGATCCACCGCGCCAGGGCGCACAAGCGCAGGCGCTGAAGCTCGCGGCGAGCAAGGTGCCTGTGGTGATCGCAGTCTCCTGCAACGTCGCGACCTTTGCCCGCGACGCGCGGCTGTTGATCGATGGCGGTTACAAGATTGAGAGCGTGGTGCCCGTGGACCAGTTCCGCCACACGCCCCACGTCGAGCTGGTGGCGAAGTTCACGCGTTAAATTTGAGCATGACCTTATTCGGGAAACCGCTGCACACTTTCCCGGGGCATGCTCTAACGCCGAAGCATACCCAGCGCCGGCGACTCGCCAGGCAGCATGTCCGACTTGATATCGCTGTCCATGCGGCCCGAATCCCGCTGGGTGAATCCGGCGCTGAACGACAGGCTGAGGTTGGAGGTCGGCTTGAACTCGACGCCTCCAAATGCGCCGTAGCCAGGTCCGGCGGCGGAGGTCAGCGGTGCGACCGAACTGCCGATGCCGTTGCCATATTTCAGCGTGTCGATGCCGGCAAAGAACGTCACGGGCGAGCCGCCCGCGGTCTTCATGTTGTAGCCGAACTGCGTGCTGTCGTAGGACAGCGCGCTGAAATTGCCCGCTGATCCCGCCTGACTGAAACCGCTCAAGCCCAGATTGCCGTGCTGGCTTCCGACAAAGAAGCCCGGACGAAAATCATAACCGTTGGCATTGCCACCATTGAAGCTTGGAAAGTTGCCATAGCTGTCGGCGCTGCCGCCATAGCTGAACGCGTTACCGGGAATCCAATATTGCAGGGGCGCGACCTGCGCATGAGCAGGCGCTCCGCTGAGGCAGAGCATCGCGAAGAGAGTTGCAAGACCGCAGCAACGAGCAAGGATGGGCATTCAGGTAACCGTCAGGATGGTGCCCAAATTATACGCCCGGCAGCGTGCGAATGCCAGCGACGGGATTCCGGCGCTCGCGCCATCGGGGTCCGGAATCCCCCTTCCCAAATGCTTTTGAACCTCCTCCGCGCCGGACTGACCCATTGACAGGACGCGCAAGCTCAGGCCGCGGCTTTGACCGCAAAAGCCTCGCGCTGTCCGATCGCGCGCAATAGCGCAGACCCTTGAAAATGCCTGACATTGCATGGAGGCTGTCATGGAGGTCAATTCCGACAGGTTGAATGCCTTTATGGGCAAGATGGTCACCGAGCTCGGTGCGGCGATGAATGCGTCGCTGGTCCTGCTCGGAGACAAGCTTGGTCTCTACCGAACCCTCGCCGCCAAGGGCCCGATGAACTCGGCCGAGCTCGCGAACGCCACCGGAACGACGGAGCGCTATGTCCGCGAATGGCTGTCGAGCCAGGCGGCGTCCGGATACATCGAATTTGATTCTGCATCGCGAAAGTTCTCGATGCTGCCCGAGCAGGCGATGGCGCTCGCCGACGAGAACAGTCCGGTCTTCCTCGGCGCGTTCGGCAACGTCATTGCGTCGGCGTTTCTCGACGAACCGAAGATCACGGATGCATTCAAGAGCGGCAAGGGCGTCGGCTGGAACCGTCGCAGCGAGTGCCTGTTCTGCGGCACGGCCCGCTTCTTCCGCACCGGCTACATGCATCACCTGGTGCAGGAATGGCTACCCGCACTCGATGGCGTCGTCGACAAGTTGAAGCGCGGCGCAAAGGTCGCTGATGTCGGTTGCGGGCATGGCGTCTCGACCCGGCTGATGGCGGAAGCCTTCCCGAATTCACGCTTCTATGGCTTCGACTATCACGAGGGCTCGATCGAGGCGGCCCGAAAGGCAGCAGCCGAGGCCAGGCTTGGCGACCGCGTCAGCTTCGCGGTTCACTCGGCCAAGACCTATCCGGCCGAGGGCTACGATCTCGTCTGCTTCTTCGACTGCCTGCATGACATGGGCGATCCCGTCGGGGCCATCAGTCATGTGCGCCAGACCATGGCGAAGGACGGCACCTGCATGCTGGTCGAGCCGTTCGCGGGCGACCGCCTCGAAGACAATCTCAACCCGGTCGGGCGCGTCTATTACGCGGCATCGACCATGATCTGCACGCCGGCTTCACTCGATCAGGAGGTGGGCCTCGCGCTCGGCGCGCAAGCCGGCGAGGCAAGGCTGCGCAAGGTCGCAAGCGAAGGCGGTTTGTCGCGCTTCCGGCGCGCCGCCGAGACGCCGTTCAACCTGATCCTGGAGGCGCGGATCTGAACTGGATCGCGCCGGGCGAAATGGCCGAACAACACGGCCCGTAGCCCTTTCCGCGTCACCGCTGCGCAGCGGCGAAGCCATTGCGCAGCGGATGACGGAGTGGATAAAGAAGGTGTTGCGGGCGCAACGAAGTTCCGCCGTGAGCGACTAGGCGGTCCTGTCTACCGAAGACGACGAATCCGTCGGCGGATATTTCGTGACCGGCACCATGAAGGACTTGGTACCGACCTGGTAGATGATCTTGCCGTTCTGCCCGTCATCGGTCGCGATCTGCGACTGCCCGAACATGATGACGTTCTTGTAGACGATGCCCGTGCCCTCGCGGGTGATGCCGTCGGTCGTGACGCTGACCTGAGCTTCATTGCCGTTGACGGCGAGCACGCGAAAGCTCGCGCTCTTGCCGTTGTCGCTGGAATAGCCGCCCCAGCTTCCCATCAGCCGGCTGTCGGAGGCAGGCGGCGCCTGCTTTGCAAGAGTGGCGGTCTGCTTGCCGGCGCCACCTGCGGAGAACAGGAGCACGAGGTTCTTGCCATCTTTGGTGCCGACCGTAACCGAGCCGTAGGTGATGAGCGAGCCGGTGATCTGAGCAAAACCACGCTCGGTGTGCCCGTTATGGGTGTATTCGACCTGTGCGCGGCTGCCGCGGATGTTCACGACCTTGAAGCCGACGGGCTGATTGTTGCCCGCCCAATTGCCCTTCCACTCGCCGAGCAGAGCGCTCTGGTGATACATCCGCTCATTGGCGGGCGAAATCTGGCTGGTGCTCTGCGAGACGGTGGCCATGGGCTTGTCCGGTGAGTGCCTCGGCGACTTCGCCCGCTTCAGAGAAACAATCAGAAACATCTTGATTTGGCCGCGCCATGGTTAACCAGCGGTTAATTCCGACTGCGGGCGTGATGAGAAAAATGGCCTCTCGCAAGATATGCGCCGCTAGCGGCCCCAGCGATCCGACCAGATCTTCTCGCCGATCAGGCAGCTCACGCGCGGCTCCTTGTCCGCAACGTGCACCACAGGGCGTTCTGGCGTGCGGCCCGCAACCTCCATCAGCAGCTTGGTGCGGATCGCCTCCTTGAACTTCTCGCGATCCTTGATCGCGATCACGAAGGAGCCGGGACCACCGATGACGCAATCCTCGTAGTAGAAATCGAGATTGTCGATATCCATCGTCGAATAGGACGGCTCCTTCACCATGATCGGCAGGCCGTTGATGACGATGCCCTTCTCGAGCGCGAGATCGCGCGCCACGGTGACCGGGCCGCCATTGTTGTTGGGCCCGTCGCCTGAAATGTCGATGACGCGGCGAATCCCGTGATAGGGATCCTCGTCGAACAGCGGCGTTGCAAATCCGATCGCCCCTGAGATCGAGGTGCGCGACGCGCGCCGGATCGGCGTCTTCAGAATCTCGGTTGCGACCGCGTCCGCCGTCTCCGGCCCGTCGATGAGGCGCCAGGGGATGATGATCTTCTGGTCGCTGGACGCGGCCCATTCGAAATAGGTCACCGCGATCCTGCCGTTGGGGCCGGCCTTCAGCGCCTGCAAGAATTCCTTGGACTGGATCGCCTGTGCGTAGCCCTCGCGCTGGATTGCGAGTTCGTCCATGTCCATCGAATATGAGACATCGACCGCGAGGATCAGTTCGACATCGACCGACTGGGCATCGCCATCGGCCGCCTGTCGCTGCTGTCTGGACGGTTCGAATTTCGGCGGTTCAAATTTGGGACTTGGTGCCGCGATGCCCGCGACATCCCCTCCGGCAAGCACACCGGCCACCAGCACAGCCCCGATCGAGAACAGCAACCGCATCGCAGTCTCCCGTCGTATGACGCGATGGTGACATGCAAACGCCTTGCCGCAAAGTGCGAAGATCGCTTGGGCTTCACATTCGAGTGCATCGCTGCCGTCGTTTCGCCATGGCGATGACGCCGGAACATGCGTGGAGAACAACAGCACTCTCATTGCGCGGCGATGTGCTGCATCGCCCCCGGAACGACAAGTGCTGGTGGAGACACGTCCCCTGCCACTTGTCGGGCGCAATTTCCATGCTAGGCTGATCGCACAGATGGGGATGGAGTCCCCCGACAACCGCCCGGCGGTCGAACAAACCGTAGTGGACTGATGACTCCTGCTCGAGGCGAGGCATTGATGAGCCTCTGCCTTTGGCGGGAGCATGGACAAACCCGCCGATGGCGGGTTTTTTGTTGCCTGAAGCGAAGGTCAGGACGTGACGACGACCACGCCGCATGCTGCACGCGCCAAGCTGCCCCGGGGTATCTGGGTGCTCGGCTTCGTCTCGATGCTGATGGACATCTCGTCCGAGATGATCCACGCGCTGCTGCCGGTCTATCTCGTCACCGTGCTCGGCGCCTCCACGCTCACCGTCGGTTTCATCGAGGGCATCGCGGAGGCAACCGCCTCCATCACGAAAATCTTCTCCGGCGCATTGTCCGACTGGCTCGGCCGGCGCAAGTTGCTCGCCGCCCTCGGCTATGGTCTCGCCGCGCTGACCAAACCGCTATTTCCGCTCGCGCCCAGTGTCGGCTGGCTGGTGGCTGCGCGCTTCATCGATCGTGTCGGCAAGGGCATCCGCGGCGCGCCCCGCGATGCGCTGATCGCCGACGTCTCCCCTGCTGGACTGCGCGGTGCGAGCTTCGGCCTGCGACAGTCGCTCGACACCATCGGCGCCTTTGTCGGACCGCTCGCCGCGATCGGCTTGATGTGGTGGACGGCGGACCATTTTGCCGCCGTGTTCTGGGTGGCCGTGGTGCCGGCGTTCCTGTCCTTCGGCCTGATTGCGTTCGCGGTGAAAGAGCCAGAGCCAGATGCGAGCCGGGAGCCAGGAAAGAACCCGCTCAACACCGCTGCCATGCGGCAACTCGGAGCGGTCTACTGGCGCGTCGTCGCAATCGGCGTCGTGTTCACGCTGGCGCGTTTCAGCGAAGCCTTCCTGATCCTGCGCGCGCAAAACATCGGCCTCAATGCGATGTGGGTGCCGGCGGTGCTGGTGCTGATGAACATCACCTACGCGCTCTCGGCCTATCCGGCCGGCGTGCTGTCGGACCGGATGAATCGAACCGCCCTGCTCGCGCTCGGCCTTGTCTTTCTCGCCGGCGCCGACCTTGCTCTGGCGCTGCTGCCGACCCTGACTGGCCTCGCGCTCGGCGTTGTGCTCTGGGGCCTGCATATGGGGCTGACGCAGGGCTTGCTCTCGGCGCTCGTCGCCGATACTGCACCGGCAGACCTGCGCGGCACCGCGTTCGGCTATTTCAACCTGTTCACCGGCCTTGCCCTGCTGGCCGCGAGCGTCATCGCCGGCGCGTTGTGGGACGCCTATGGTCCGGTCGGCACGTTCCTTGCCGGGCTAGGCTTCGCGCTGGCCGCGCTGGTGGGACTGCTTGCTATCGGCAAGGGTCTGGCAACGGAGAACAAGTGATGACGGGGGACTGTTCATCGTGCTGAACGGATTGATCGCTATCGTGGTCGGCAGCGTGCTGGGCGGCTGCGCTCGCTATTTCGTTTCCGGTGCCATCGCGCGTCGGCTGGGCGAGACGTTTCCCTGGGGCACCATGACGATCAACGTCACCGGGGCCTTCCTGATCGGCATCTTCGGCGCGCTGGCGACCCATCCCGGCTCGGTGTTCGCAACGCCCAATCCGTGGCTGTTCGCAGTGACCGGCTTCCTCGGCTGCTACACCACGGTCTCCTCGTTCAGCCTGCAAACGCTGACCCTGGCGCGCAACGGCGAGCCGGTGCACGCACTCGGCAATGTCGTGTTCTCGGTCGGACTGTGCCTCGCCGCCGTGAGCTGCGGCTTCCTCCTTGCGGACGGCTTTGGGAGCTAGCGGCAGATGAACGCTTCCTCTGCCGATCGCTGGCGTACCGCGATGCTCTATGCCTGGGTTTCTGCCGGCAGCATCGTCGGCGGCCTGACGCGCTATCTGGTCGGGCTCGCCCTCGACACCGGCCCCGGCTTTCCCTTCGCGACGCTGTTTATCAACGCCACGGGCTCGCTGATCATCGGCTTCTACGCGACACTGACCGGCCCTGACGGCCGCGTGCTTGCGCGGCCGGAGCACCGACAGTTCGTCATGACCGGATTCTGCGGCGGCTACACCACCTTTTCGACCTTCAGCCTCGAGACCTTCCGACTGTTCCACGGCGGCATGAAATATACCGCCCTCGCCTACATCGCGGTCTCGGTCGTCTGCTGGCTGGTGTCGGTCTGGGCAGGGCATATGATCGCGAGCCGCTACAACCGCTTGGCCAGGAGTTGACGATGCAAATCCCCAATCAGGCTGTTTCGCTGCGGATCTTCATCGGCGAAAGCGATCATTACGACGGCAAGCCGCTCTATGAAGCCATCGTGCTGACAGCGCGCGAACGGCATCTCGCCGGCGCCACCGTGCTGCGCGGTCCCATGGGCTTTGGCAAGTCGAGCCGGCTGCACACCTCGAAAATCCTGCGGCTCTCGGAGGATCTGCCGCTCCTGATCGAAATCGTCGACAGCGAGGACAACATCAACGCATTCCTGCCCATCCTGGATGGCATGATGTCGAGTGGCCTGATCACCTTGGAGAAGGTACAGGTCCTCCAATATGGTACGAAGGCCGCGAGCTGATCGCTCCGGCTGGGAACCCGAGCCCGCCGTGTCCAGGAGGCGGAATGAACGACACCGTCAGCAAGCCAAAAACCAGGACCAGGACCAAGGTCGAGCGGCCCAAGCTGCACAAGGTCATCCTGATCAACGACGACTACACGCCGCGTGAATTCGTCACGATGATCCTGAAGGCCGAATTCCGCATGACCGAGGATCAGGCCTACAAGGTCATGATCACCGCGCACAAGCTGGGCGCCTGCGTCGTCGCCGTGTTCACCAAGGACGTCGCCGAAACCAAGGCCACCCGCGCCACCGACACTGCTCGCACCAAGGGCTATCCGCTGCTTTTCACGACGGAGCCGGAGGAATAGGGCTTCATCGTACGACAATGAATGACGTTCAGCTCATCGCGCGTTCACGCCATCACCACCGGCGTTTCCTCCGCCAGCCCGAGCACGCGTTGCGCCTTGGAAAATCCCGCGATCGGGAAATCGCCGAGATCGCGCCAGTCGTGATGGCAGGCCTTGGCGAAGACTTCCGAGGCGACGACGGTTCGCCCCAGGCGACCCGCGATCTTCTCCATCCGCGCGGCAAGATTCACGGCCGGGCCAATGCAGGTGAAGTCCAGCCGGTTGCCGCCACCGATATTGCCGTAGAGGATATTGCCGACATGTAGCGCGACGCCGAAGCGGAAGCGTTCGACGACATCGCCGACAGGGTGCGCCAGCGCATCCACGCTGGCGCGGGCTTCGCGCGCCGCTTCCAGCGTACGCGCACAGACATGGGCGGCATCGCCGACATATTCGTCGATCGGGAACACCGCGAGCAGGCCGTCGCCCATAAATTTCAGAACCTCGCCGCCATGGGCGCGGATCGCGGTGACCTGGCAGTCGAAATAGCGGTTGAGGATCTCGACCACCGTCTCGGCCGGCAGCCGGTCCGAGAGCGCGGTGAAGCCGCGCAGGTCCGACAACCAGATCGCGGCCTGCATGGTGTCGTTGTGGCCACGGCGGATCTGGCCGCCAAGGATGCGCTCGCCGGCGCGATTTCCGACATAGGTGTCGAGCAACGTCGCGGCGGTGCGGCGCAGGGTGACGATCTCGCTGACGCGCGCGAGCGGCGCGATGATGGAGCGGATGGTCGCGATGTCGTCGTCGCTGAAGCCGCCTAGATGTCGCGTGGTCCAGCTCAGCGCATGGATCGAGCCGTCGAGAAACCGCATGGGAGTCGCGATGTAGTCCGTGACGCCCTCGGCGCGCATCTCGTCCAGGAAGGGAAAGCGCTTGCTGTCGGGGTCGTCCATGCGGCCCCTGACCTCCAGCCCTTCCTCGAATACGATCCGAAGCGGGCTTCGGGCGAATTCGGGCGTCGCGAGAATCTCGAAATCGACAGTACCGATCTCGACCTCCTCGCCCTGCCGCCAGACGAAGTTGCGGCCGAAGATCTCGGGATGCAGCGTGCGGATGAAGACGCCGAACCGCCACAGCGGCAGGCCGGCTGCGACCAGTTGCTCGCAGGCGTCCGAGATCATCTCGGCCGATCCGCGCGACGACCGGGCGCCGTCGATCAGCCAATTGATGATGCGCTGGAGGTCGGAGCTTTCCATGGCCGCATTTGCCGACGAAGTTGTGGAATCGTCAAGCTGCGCGGTGGGGTAATACCGCGACACGAACGCTTCAAGCGGAGAGCGCTAGCGCCCGACCTGCCCGCGGTCGCGCAAAAAGTGGTCGGCCAGCACGCAAGCCATCATGGCCTCGCCGACGGGGACGGCACGGATGCCGACGCAGGGGTCGTGGCGGCCCTTGGTGAAGATCTCGGTGTCGGCGCCCTTGCGATCGACGGTGAGGCGCGGCTGCAGGATCGACGAGGTCGGCTTCACGGCAAAGCGCACCACGATCGGCTGGCCCGTGGAGATACCCCCGAGAATGCCGCCGGCGTGGTTGGACAGGAAGCGCGTGCCGTCATTGCCGGTGCGCATCTCGTCAGCGTTCTCTTCGCCGGTGAGTTCGGCCGCACCGAAGCCGGCGCCGATCTCGACGCCTTTCACCGCGTTGATGGTCATCATCGCGCCACCGAGATCGGAATCGAGCTTGGCGTAGATCGGCGCACCAAGGCCGGCCGGCACGCCTTCAGCGACGATTTCGAGCACCGCGCCGATCGAGGAGCCGCTCTTGCGGATGCCGTCGAGATAGGTCTCGAAGAACGCGGCCTTGTCCTTGTCGGGACAGAAGAACGGATTCTTGGCGATCTCGTCCCAGTCCCACTTCGCGCGGTCGATTTTGTGCGGCCCGATCTGCACCAGCGCACCGCGCACCTTTACATCGGGCAGCACTTTTCGCGCGATCGCACCGGCGGCGACGCGGGTCGCAGTCTCGCGCGCGGAGGAACGACCGCCGCCGCGATAATCGCGTAGGCCGTACTTCGCTTCGTAAGTGAAGTCGGCATGGCCAGGGCGAAACTTGTCCTTGATCTCCGAATAGTCCTTCGAGCGCTGGTCGGTGTTCTCGATCAGCAGCCCGATCGGCGTGCCCGTGGTCACCTGCACACCCGTCTCCGGATGCGCCATCACACCGGACAGGATCTTCACCTGGTCCAGCTCCTGGCGCTGGGTGGTGAAGCGCGACTGGCCCGGCCGGCGGCGATCGAGGTCCTGCTGGATATCGGCCTCGGTCAGCGGGATCATCGGCGGGCAGCCGTCGACCACGCAGCCAATCGCCACGCCATGGCTCTCGCCAAAGGTGGTGACGCGGAACATGTGGCCGAAGGTGTTGAAGGACATGCCGAACTGCTGCCTAGCGTTGACGTTTTGCACAAACGTTGTGTGTCAACGTCGTAGCGCTGAGGAGCACCGGGTTCAACCCTAGTTCCGTCATTCCGGGATGGTCCGAAGGACCAGACCCGGAATCTCGAGATTCCGGGTTCGCCCTTCGGGCGCCCCGGAATGACGGTGGGTGGCCTAACTATACTTGTCCAGCCGGCCGTCGCGGAATACGTAGACGGCGCCCTGCTCGATGTAGAGCTCGGCGGCGCTGGCCGGCGTCTCCAGGCCGAGCGAAACCATGAGGGCTCTGCAGGTGCCGCCATGGGCGACCGCGACCGTGTCGGTCCGGAGTTCGTCGTACCAGGCGCGGACGCGGACCTGCACGTCGGCGTAGGTCTCTGCGCCCGCAGGTCCCACCATCCATTTGTCGGCGAGACGCCTGGCATAAATCTCGGGATCTCTCGCCTCGCTCTCGGCCAGCGTCAGCCCCTCCCAGACGCCGTAGCCGATCTCGCGCAGGCGATCGTCCAGCGCATAGTCGGCAACCGGCAATTCGAGCTTGCCGCGCGCGAGTTCCATGGTCTGGCGCGCACGACCGAGCGGGCTCGACACAAAAGGCAGCGCCGCCTTGTCGCGGCCATCGCGCTTGAGGAGATCGGCCAGGATGAGGCCTGCCTGCACGGCCTGGTCGCGGCCGCGCGCATTCAGCGGAATGTCCCTGGTGCCCTGAAGCCGTCCGAGCGCATTCCACTCGGTCTCGCCGTGGCGAAGATAATAGATGGTGGGCACGGGCATTTCGGCTGGTGATCAGTCCTTCGACGTATCCGACGCTTCAGGCCGCACCATGCCCAGCACGTTGTAGCCGGAATCGACATGATGGACCTCGCCGGTGACGCCGCGCGACATGTCGGAGAGGAAATATACTGCGCTGTCTCCGACTTCCTCGATCGTCACGTTGCGCCGCAGCGGCGCGTTGAGCTCGTTGTACTTCAGAAGAAGGCGTGAATCGGCAATGCCGGCGAAGGCCAGTGTCTTGATCGGACCGGCCGAGATCGCGTTGACGCGGATCGCCTTCACGCCGAGATCGGCGGCCAGATAGCGCACGCTCGCTTCGAGCGCCGCTTTCGCAACGCCCATGACGTTGTAGTTCGGCATCCACTTCTCCGAACCGTAATAGCTCAGCGTGATGATCGAACCGCCGTCGGTCATCAGCTTCTCTGCACGCTGCGCGATGGCGGTCAGCGAGTAGCACGAGATCAGCATCGACTTGGAGAAATTGTCCGCGGTGGTGTCGACGTAGCGGCCCTCGAGCTGATCCTTGTCGGCAAACGCGATCGCATGCACGACGAAATCGATCTTGCCCCACTTCTCCTTCAGCACGTCGAACACCGCATCGATCGTCGTAGCATCGGTGACGTCGCAATGGCCGAGCATGAGCGCGCCGAGTTCGGCTGCGAGCGGCTCGACCCGCTTTTTCAGCGCATCGCCCTGGTAGGTGAGAGCAATCTCGGCACCGGCCGCCTGGCATGCCTTGGCGATGCCCCAGGCGATCGAGCGGTTGTTGGCAACACCGAGGATGACCCCGCGCTTGCCGTGCATCAGTCCTTGCATCAGACCTGAATTCTGCGCCATTTGCTAACGTCCTGTCGCTCTCTTGGAGGTCTGGAGGTACACCAGCCCTCCCCTGCGGTACAGTCCTAATCCGCGGCGTTAACGCTGTTTGCAGCGCCGGAATAGCCGTTCCTTTCGGGTGTTATGATCGCTATGGGCGCTCGCGCCTGATGTGAAGGACGTCAAGACGGAAATGAGTGCGTTTCGCCAGAGCGTGGAAGCCATGATCCCGGCGTTGCGCCGCTACGCCCGCGCGCTGACGCGCGATGCGGATGCGGCCGACGATCTGGTGCAGGACACGCTGGTGCGTGCGTTGCGTTCGGAGCGATTGTTTCTCGGAGGCGACGTCAGGAGCTGGCTCTACACGATCCTGACCAACCTCAACAAGAACCGGCGACGCTCGTTGGCAAGGCGGCCGCAATTCATGCAGCTGACCGAGAACAACCCGGATGCCAGCGGGACGGAGGCCGAAGGACGCGACATCGAGCGGGCGCTCTCGACGCTTGTCGAGGAACAGCGTTCGGTGCTGCTGCTGGTGATGCTGGAGGGGATGAGCTACCGCGAGGTCGCCGACATCCAGGCCGTGCCGATCGGCACCGTCATGTCCCGCCTGGCGCGCGCCCGCGCACACGTTAAAGCATCGCTGGAGGGTGGGCGCCCGGCGCTCAGGCGGGTGAAATGATGGCAGGGTCGATGCATCGCGCAGGCCGCGTCTCCTGCGTGGAGAGAGAAGCAGCGCAGTTGAACCGCGTGGGAAATTTTGGGCCGCAGAGCCAGAGACGACAGATATGAACGACCAGAGAATTCCAGTGACCGAGGACGAACTCCACGCTTATGTCGACGGCGAGCTGCCGGCCGAGCGCCGCGCCGACGTCGATGCCTGGCTTGCCGCCCATCCTGAGGATGCCGAGCGGGTGCAGTCGTGGCGGACCATGGCCGAGATGCTGCACGCCCGTTACGACGGCGTCGCCCAGGAGCCGGTGCCGGCCCGGCTGGAGCTCGAGCGACTGGAGCGCCGTCCGCGACAATGGCTCTATGGCGCCGCGGCCGCCGTGCTCGTCGCTTTCGTCGCCGGCGGTACGGCCGGCTGGGTGGCGCATGGCGCGAGGGCTGTCCCGTCCACCTTCCAGGCCTTCACGGAGGACGCGCTCGACGCGCACCGCCTTTATGTCGTGGAGGTCCGCCACCCCGTCGAGGTGCCCGGCAACGAGCGCGACCATCTCCAGGCCTGGCTCACCAAGCGGTGCGGCTGGACTGTGTTCGCACCGAACCTCGAGGCGAGCGGGCTGAAGCTCGTCGGCGGCCGGCTGCTGCCGGGACCGAGCGGCCCGGCGTCGTTCCTGATGTATGAGGGCCCCTCGGGCGAACGTTTCACGATTTACACGGCCAAGACCGAGAGCGGCGCCACCCAGATGCGCTACGCCAGGGAAGACAAGGACGGATCGCTGTTCTGGGCGGATCGCGGCGTCGGCTATGTCGTCACCGGCGGCGCCGACCGCGATCGGCTGACCAAGGTGGCACAAGCCGTATACGACCAGACCGAGAAAAACGGCGGCTAGACAACCACGCAACCAGCGTGCCTCGATTCCGTCATTGAAAATTTGGAATCAAGACATGGGCGCGTCTCATTATCGCACCGGGTGTTCACGCGATTATGAGTGGCGTTCGATCCGCCGATCGACGCGGGCGGCCTCGATTGGGGTTTTTGGTACCGCGCTGGTCCCCCTCTCGAGGCCGCACCTTTTTATCGGCTGCCCCGCCGGACAGCCGAGATGTCGACCGTCGAAGCGCTACCACGCTTCGTGTGTATGATGAGCATCATCCGTCCGGAGATGCGCTAGGCCTTTAGGAGAACACCCCTTCAGTTCCGATCTCGCCTAACCAAGCCCGCTACGTGGATTGTAGGGGTGTTGGTCCCGCCACTTCTCCATCAATGCTTCAAGCTCGGCGTCGTTCCCGTCCGGTAGCATAATCCTGATGGTGACGAAGAGATCCCCGGTTCCGCCAGATTTCGGCAAGCCCTTACCTTTCAGGCGGAAGGTCCGGCCGCTGGAGGTGTTTTTTGGAACCGATAGTTCCACCGCATTGCCAAGCGTCGGCACGCGGACCTTGCCGCCGAGCACCGCTTCGTAAAGCGTGACCGGCAGATCAATGCGCAGATCAGCGCCCTCGATCTTGAAGAACGGGTGGGCTGCGATGCTGATGGTGATCAGGAGATCGCCGGGCGGATGGCCCTGCGCGGTTTCGCCCTGCCCCCGCAGCCGGATTTGCTGTCCCTCGACAACGCCGGCCGGAATCTTGACGTTGAGTTCCTTGCCGTTCGGCAGCCGGACGCGCTTCTCGCCGCCCTTGACCGATTCTTCCAGCGAGACGGACATGGCGACATTGACGTCGAGATCGATCCCGACCCCGCCGGTGTCGAATTCGAACTGGGGCCCACCGCCGGCTCCGGGCCGCGCGCCGCGCATCCCGCCGCCGAACATGCTGTTGAGAATGTCTTCGAACGCGCCGGCGCCCTGGCCAGGACCGGCGCTGCCGCCACGGAAATTGTAGCTCTCGAATCCGCCGGCACCCGCGCGCCCGCGCGGCCCGCCGCCGCCTGGAAAGCCCTGGAAGCGCGGCTTGCCGTCGGCGTCGATCTCGCCGCGGTCGAACTGCTTGCGCTTGTCCTCGTCGCCGATGATCTCGTTGGCCGAGTTGATCTCGGAGAAGCGCTCCGCGGCCTTGGGATCATCCTTGTTGCTGTCAGGATGATGCTTCTTGGCCAGCTTGCGATAGGCGCTCTTGATCGCGGCAGCGTTCGCGCTCCGCGGCACCCCCAAGACCTCATAGGGGTCGCGCATCCGTCACGTCTCCTCTTGGGAAATCGAAAATGTTGAAAGGGGCTGTCCGCCCCCACCTGAGCCTCATGTGGGGGGCGAGTGGCATTTTTGCAACTAGTCAGGTAGAGCGATTCCTAGCTTCGCCACGGCTTTAGCGTATGAATCTCCCAACGGCCACGGCTGCTTTGGCAGCCGGCGCCCTGGAGCCAGCTTTCGGTGGTGCCGTTGACGTAGCTTGCCAGGAAGTCGCGACACTTGCGGCCATCCTCGGCGGCGTAGGATTGCGCAATCGGCGTCACCGAGCCGCGCGCGCCGGTTTCCGGATTCTCCCAGTGCTGGCTGGCATCCTTGTCACCCATGCTGAGCACGTCGGACGCGGCGTTACGAGCAAAGGCGAGATCGGTCTCGGTCGGCGCGGCTTCCTTCGCCGGCCGCACGATCGAACCGGTGAGGTCGCTGTCGTCAGCCTTGGCGTAGGCATTGATGTCAGTGCGGGACATGCTGCAGCCGCAGGCACCGAGCCCGACCAGAATCATCGTCACGGCGAGGCTTGATGACCGCATCGCCGATAGGCCAACGCGTCCCCATGCCCTATATAGGGCGAGAGCAGACAACAGCGCGCTTTGGGCCGCGGGACGCAATTCGGACTCCAGACATGACCGACACGATCTCGATGAAACACCAGACACCCTTAACATCCGGTGATTTTACCGCCGCCGATGAGCCATTCGCGCTGTTCGAGGCCTGGTTGAACGAGGCGATCAAGAGCGAGCCGAACGATCCGAATGCGATGGCGCTCGCGACCGTCGATCCCGACGGGCTGCCCGACGTGCGTATGGTGCTCATGAAAGGCTTCGATACCGAGGGTTTCGTCTTCTACAGCCACATCGCGAGCCAGAAGGGCCGCGAACTCGCCGCAAATCCTAAGGCGGCTTTACTATTTCACTGGAAGTCGCTGCGTCGTCAGGTGCGCATCCGCGGCAACGTGACGCCGGTGACCGATGCCGAGGCCGACGCCTATTTCGCGACGCGACCGAAGCAGGCGCAGATCGGCGCCTGGGCCAGCAAGCAGTCGCAGGAGCTGGAGAGCCGCTTCGCCTTCGAGCAGGCCATCGCCAAGGTCGCGGCCAAGCACGTCATCGGCGACGTGCCGCGCCCGCCCGGCTGGAGCGGCTGGCGCATCACACCCTCGCGGATCGAGTTCTGGCACGACCGCCCGTTCCGCCTGCACGACCGTATCGAATTCCGCCGTGACGCGGCCGGCCAACCGTGGTCCAAGACACGGATGTACCCCTGAGGCTCCTCTCGAATCTTGGGCCGACCTGAAAGATGTCCATGCCGCATTCGTCCAATGCGCCGCGCCGTACGCTGCTCCTGACCGGAGCGAGCCGCGGTATCGGCCACGCCACCGTGATCCGCTTCTCGTCGGCGGGCTGGCGCGTGATCACCTGCTCGCGGCATCCCTTCCCGGAGGATTGTCCGTGGGACGCAGGCCCCGAGGATCACATCCAGGTCGACCTCGGCAATCCCGTGGACACTGCGCGCGCGATCACCGACATCCGCAACCGCCTCGAAGGCGGCATGCTGCATGCCCTCGTCAACAACGCTGCGATTTCGCCCAAGGGCCCGGGCGGCTCGAGGCTCGGCTCTGTTGATACCGACCTCGACACCTGGACCCACGTCTTCCACGTCAATTTCTTTGCGCCGATCATGATCGCGCGCGGTTTGATCGAGGAGTTGAAGGCGGCCAAGGGCTCGGTCGTCAACGTCACCTCGATCGCGGGCTCGCGCGTGCATCCCTTCGCTGGCGCGGCGTACGCAACCTCCAAGGCCGCACTTGCGTCCCTGACGCGCGAGATGGCCTCCGATTTCGGCCGCGTCGGCGTCCGCGTCAACGCGATTGCACCTGGCGAGATCGACACCTCGATCCTGTCGCCGGGCACCGAGAAGATCGTCGACCAGCAGATCCCGATGCATCGCCTCGGCACGCCGGACGAAGTCGCCAAGATCATCTACGTGCTGTGCACGGACACCAGTTCTTACGTGAACGGCGCCGAGATCCACATCAACGGCGGCCAGCACGTCTAGCTCGGGACTGGGAAGTATGGGCCGGTTCGCGAGCACGGCGTCGACTTACGAGCATTTGCGGCCGCCCTACCCGGACGCCTTCTTCCGCAGCGTTGCGCAGAAGCTCGGCCTCTCCGAACGATGCGCCCTGATCGATTTGGGAACCGGCCCCGGATTGCTGGCGCTCGGCTTCGCTCCCTATGTCGGCCGCATCGTCGGCGTCGATCCTGAAACCGCGATGACCGAGGCCGCGCGACACGCGGCTGCACGCGCAGGCCAGCCACTCACGCTGATCGAAGGCAAGGCGGAGACGCTTCCCCTCGACATCGGCACTTTCGATATCGTCACGATCGGCCGTGCGCTGCACTGGATGGATCGCGAGGCGACACTTGCGCGGCTCGACGGGCTGGTCGCGCGCGACGGCACCATTCTGATCTGCGCTTCGTTCTCCGTCACCGACGGTCGCAACCCATGGCTTGAGGGCTACAACGAGATCCGTCGCCGCTGGTCACCCACCAAACTCTGGGAGGAAGCCGGCAAGGGGTCGCGCGCGCATCGCGACCTTCCCGCGTTCTTCCACGGCAGCGCGTTTGCGCCCACCGAGATCATGCCCACCGAGCTCATCGCGATCGAGACCGGCCACACGGTCAGCCTGCATGACCTGACACAACGCGTGCTCACCTACTCGTCGTCCTCGCCGGAGGCATTGGGCAACAACATCGAGGCGGCGCTGCGTGATGTCGAAGCTCATCTGGCCTCGTTCAGCCGCAACGGTGTCATCGCCGAGACCATTGTCTCGACGGCTGAAATCGTGAAGCGCTAGGGGATTTCCGCGAAGGGCGGGAAGCAAGGCGATCCAGACAACGCCGCCGCAAGACTGGATCGCCCGCCTTTCCTTCCGCTCCTCAATCCAGGCGAATCCGACGCGACCGTTCGCGCAACCGTGGTGCGGTTGCACTGAATGCGGTCGAGCAATCGTCGTCATTCTCGCCATCGAGCAGTGGAGCACCACAATGCCGGCACATCCGTGCCGACAACGACGGCGCCTTGCCGCTCGCCACGGCCTGACGATAGCTCGTCAGATCGATGACGTTGCGGGGCGTCGTTATGTGTTTCTCAACCATGGCTTTTCCTCGCGGCTAACCCGCTGCTTATCGCAGACAAGTTTCGCGCAAACGTTCAGTCCACTGCTCAAATTTTACCGGAGGAATTGGGGCATGGCACACACATCACGGCGCGGCCGCAATGGCGCTCTATTCTGCGACACCATCAGCCATGTCTCGGCGACCGGCGTAAGGTCTCGGTCACTATTTCGAAAAGCCGTGCCGGATCAGAGCCATTTCTTCAACTTGAAGATCCAGTACGGAACGATCGCGGCGATCACCATCAACACGATCGCATAGGGATAGCCGTGCTCCCATTCGAGCTCCGGCATTGCCTTGAAGTTCATGCCGTAGATCGAGGCGATCAGCGTCGGCGGCATCAGGACAACCGCCATGACCGAAAACAGCTTGATGATGTTGTTCTGCTCGAGGTTGACGACGCCGAGCATGGCGTCGAGCACGAAAGTGATCTTGCTGGAGAGGTAGGAGGCGTGGTCGGTGAGTGAGGCGACGTCGCGCTGCATGGTCTTGAGCTGCTCGCGCATGTCCTTTGACCATTTCACGCCTTCCACCACCGCCGAGAGGAAGGTGACCACGCGGCCGATCGAGACCAGGCTCTCGCGAACCTTGGAGGTCAAATCGCCCTTGCGGCCGATCGAGATCAGGATCTGCGAATATTGCTTGGCGTGGCCGTGGCGCTCGCTCTCGGGCTCGAAGATGTCGTGGCTGACCTGGTCGATCTCCATGCCGCAGCGCTCCAGAATGTCGGCGCAGCGGTCAATCACGGCGTCCAGGAGCTCCATCAGCACCATCTCGCCGGTGATCCCGGGGGTGCAGGACCGCGCCAGCTTGGCCTCGACCAGGGCGAACGGCTTGGGCTGGTCGTAGCGCACCGTGACCAGGCGGTGGTCGCCGAGGATGAAGGTCACCGCCGTGGTCCGGGGCATGTCGGTGTCGGATTGGCACATCAGCGTCGCGGTCATGTAGCGCGCGCTGTTCTCGATATAGAGGCGGCTGGAGATCTCGATCTCCTGCATGTCCTCCCGGGTCGGGATCGCGATCCCCAGGAGCCGCTCCACCGCCTTGTCCTCCGCCGCGGTCGGGTTGACCAGGTCGATCCAGGGCGAGTTCTCCGGCAGCGCCGCCAGATCCTCGACAACGGCCTTCTTCAGGGAGGAGTCGGAGGGAACGAACACAGAGAACATGAACAACTCCAAGAGAAGCTTGAAAGAGAGAGCCAGTAAGAGAGGGCCTGCGACAGAATGACTGCCCTTAGCGCGATTCTGACAAGTTCAGGATGACAACCACATTAACGGAGCGTTTACATTTGTGGCGGCCACGTGTCCCAACTGTGGCGCAAAATCGACAGCTGTGCTTTTCGCGCCAAGGAACCGGCCTTACGGTGCAAAACTTGCGGCAAAAAAGCCACAGGTTGGGTCTCGCAGCGCGGGATAAGCTCCTAAAAGCTGGAATTGTGGCGGATTTCAACGATAATGAAATCAACGGAGTCGAAGGCCTTAGGTGCTACGCTTAAGGACCTGCGCGGTATTTGTTTGATTGGAACCAAACCATGTCGTCGCTGAAAGTTACATTGGGAATTCTGGCTGCTGGCTTCATGCTGTCGGGCTGCATGCAGGGCACCCACTACGAAGCCACCAACACCCAGAGCTTCAAGCCGAAGGACAAGGAGCTCCTTGCCAAGATCCGGTACGAGAATACGCCGGTGGCAGAGCCGTTCCGTCGCGCCATTGTCGAATATCACCGCAAGGAGTTGCCGGGCTCGATCGTGGTCGATTCCGACAATCACTACCTCTACTACGTAATGGATGGCGGCAAGGCGATCCGCTACGGCATCACCGTCGGCGAAGAGGCCATGGCTTGGTCCGGCATCGCCAAGGTCGGCAGCATGACCGAATGGCCCGCTTGGCACCCGACCCCTGGCGAGATCTCGCGCCTTGGCGTCCCGACCTTTGTCGCCCCCGGCCCGGACAATCCGATGGGCTCGCGCGCGATGTACCTGTACTCGGGCGGCAAGGACACGCTGTTCCGCATTCACGGCACCAACCAGCCTGAATATATCGGCGCTTCGATCTCGTCGGGCTGCATTCGCCTGACCAACGAGGACGCGATCGACCTCTATAGCCGCGTCAAGGTCGGTACCATCGTCGTGGTGCTCGAGCCGAAGCATGGCGACTCGCCCTACAATTCACGCCTCGCGCTCCAGGGCGGCGGTACTCAGACCAGCAACTACTGATCTCAGCCCGATCTGACGATTTTCGAAAAGCGCCGGTTTTACCGGCGCTTTTTTGTTGCCGGCTTGCTCTTGCCGGAGTCGACTGCTGGTTTATCCGCCGGCGCGGCGGGATTCGCGTTCTCCTGATCGTCCGCGCCCTCCTTGCCGCCCTCGGATTTGGCCGCGACCTCGCGCGGCGGCGCCTCCTCGGGGCGCTCCGCCGGCAGCAGAGGTGCGACCTGGGGCAAGGGGTCCCAGACGTTCCACTGGCAGATCCGGTAGTCGTTGCGGCGCTGCGCGAGATCGAGGTGGATGTGGTCCTCGTGGTACCAGTCCGAGCCTGGGCCGAGCACCGTGGAGAACCGCGAGCAGACCGAATGCAGCACGTGCTCGCGCACATCGCGCGACACGGTGCGGTCGGTCAGGCCGATCGACTGCCCGTTGGCGAGCTTGAGCGAGCGCACGTCGAGCGCGTTGGCCTTGCCGTGCTCGGACAGCATCGCGCCGACAACACGGTTACGGCCGCGGCACTCGAAACTGTCGAAATTATCGAGGTCGGTGATGGTCGAGCCGAGGCCCGTGGCCAGCGGCACCATGTCGGTGCGCACCCAATCGGCTATCGCGGATGCCATGGTGCAGCGAAGGATCGCCGCCGGCTTGACCGCGACCCTGCGCTTGTCCGGCAGCACGATCGCTTCCAGCCGCACCAAATCCACGCCACCGCAGGCACCCGGACCATGGATGTCAGGAATGGACGGCGCGACCGCGATCTCCTCGGTCAGCGCAAGACGACACGCCGAGAGCTGCTTGTCAGGCGGCGGTGCAGCCTCGGCCGGCTTGTTGGCGCCGGGCTTATCCTGGGAAGGCTTATCCGGGTTAGGCTTGCCATCGGCCTCCGGCGCGGCCTCGTCCGTCGGCTTGGGTGCTTCCTCGGGGCGCGGCTTAGGTAGCGGTATCCTGGCAGAGTGAGCGTGCGCGCGCGGCCGTGGTGTACCAAGACCAAAGATATCGAGCGGCGCGGCATAGTTTCGCGCGTCGGCGGGGGCGGACAGCACGAGAAACAACCCCAGCGCAGCGGTAACCATTGCCGCACCGGCGGACATATTGCCGCGACAAGACCATTTGCGGCGAAAGTCCGGCAGGCTAAAACTCATGACAATTCTTTGGCCCTGCGCTGAGAGCGATAACGCGCCCAGCGACTTCTCGGAGGAACGTCTGAATGCTCGGTTTGATGCAAGATTGGCCCCTGCTCTGCCACCGGATCATCGAACACGCCGCCAAGATTCACGGCAAGCAGGAGGTCGTGACGCGATCGGTCGAGGGACCGATCCATCGCACCACCTACGCCGACATCCACAAGCGCGCGCTCAAGGTCTCGCAGATGCTGGAGCGCGACGGCATCAAGCTCGGCGACCGCGTCGCCACGATTGCCTGGAACACGTGGCGTCATCTCGAAGTCTGGTACGGCATCATGGGCATCGGCGCCATCTGCCATACCATCAATCCCAGGCTTTTCCCCGAGCAGATCGCCTGGATCATCAACCATGCGCAGGATCGCATCGTGATGGTCGACCTGACCTTCGTGCCCGTGCTCGAGAAGCTCGCCGACAAGCTGCCCAGCGTCGAACGCTACATCATCCTCACCGACAAGGCGCATATGCCCGAGACCACGTTGAAGAACGTCGTGGCCTACGAGGACTGGATCGCCGAGGCCGACGGCAAATTCAAATGGAAGGACTTTGACGAGAACACGGCAGCCGCGATGTGCTACACGTCGGGCACGACGGGCGACCCGAAGGGTGTGCTGTATTCGCACCGCTCCAACGTGCTGCACGCCCTGATGGCCAACAATGTCGACGCGCTCGGCACCAGCGCCGCGGAGACGATGCTGCCGGTGGTTCCGTTGTTCCATGCCAACAGCTGGGGCATCGCCTTCTCCGCCCCCTCGCAGGGCACCAAGCTCGTCATGCCCGGGCCCAAGCTCGACGGCGCCTCGGTCTATGAGCTGCTCGCAACGGAAAAGGTGACGCACACGGCCGGCGTGCCGACGGTGTGGCTGATGCTGCTCCAGCATATGACTGCCAACAATCTGAAGCTGCCGGACCTTAAGATGGTGATCTGCGGCGGCTCGGCGATGCCGCGCTCCATGATCAAGGCCTTCCTCGACATGGGCGCGAACGTGCGCCACGCCTGGGGCATGACCGAGATGAGCCCGATCGGCACCGTCGCGGCGCTGAAGCCGCCGTTCCAGAACGCGACCGGCGATGCGCGTCTCGACGTGCTGCAAATGCAGGGCTATGCGCCCTTCGCCGTCGAGATGAAGATCACCGACGATGCCGGGAAGGAACTGCCCTGGGACGGCAAGACCTTTGGCCGTCTCAAGGTTTCCGGCCCCGCGGTCGCCAAGGCCTATTTCCGCCTCGACGCCAACATTCTCGACGAGGACGGCTTCTTCGACACCGGCGACGTCGCGACCATCGACGAGGGCGGCTACATGCGGATCACCGACCGCTCCAAGGACGTGATCAAGTCCGGCGGCGAATGGATCTCCTCGATCGACCTCGAGAACCTCGCGGTCGGCCACCCGGCCGTGGCGGAGGCCGCCGTGATCGGCGTGTTCCATCCCAAATGGGACGAGCGGCCGCTCCTGATCGTGCAACTCAAGCAGGGCCAGCAGGCGACGCGCGAGGACATCCTGAAATACATGGACGGCAAGATCGCCAAATGGTGGATGCCGGACGATGTCGCCTTCGTCGACGGCATCCCGCATACCGCGACCGGCAAGATCCTGAAGACCGCGCTGCGCGACCAGTTCAAGGACTATCGCTTCCCGAACGCGGCAGCCTGAGGCCCACGGAACAGCGCAACGTCGGAATCGGCCCCTGATCCTCAGGGGCCTTTTCGTTTTGGGCACGCGACCAAAGACGAATTGGAGCGAGCCCCACGGCTTCCTAATTTCCCGCCGAACTACAAGCCAATAAAGGAAACGCTCAAGATGAAATTGTTCACGCTACGCATGCTGCCGTGGCTGCTGGCCGCGTCGATGGCAGCCACCACCGCCGCAAAGGCGGTCGATAACAAGGTCGTGATCGGAGATATCGACGATATGTCGGGTCTCTACGCCGACGTGATCGGCCCCGGCGGCGTCGAAGCCGCCAAGATGGCGATCGAGGATTTCGGCGGCAGTGTCCTCGGCAACAAGATCGAGTTCATGGTCTCGGACCATCAAAACAAGCCTGACGTCGGCGCGCAGAAATTCCGCGAATGGGCCGACCGCGACGGCGTCACCATGATCCTCGGCGGCTCGAACACCGGCGTCAGTCTGGCGATGAACAATGTCGCCAAGGAGAAGAAAATCCCCTTCATCGCGATCGGCGCCGCTGGTGCATCGCTGACCGGCAAGGACTGCACGCCCTATACCGTGCACTACGTCTACGACACCACGGCGCTAGGCAATGGTACCGCCAAGACCATGGTGAACCAGGGTGGCAAGACCTGGTTCTTCCTGACCGCAGACTACGCCTTCGGCACGCAGTTGCAGGAAGCCGCTGCGAAGGTGGTCGAAGCCAATGGCGGCAAGGTGGTCGGCGCGGTGCGCGTGCCGCTCTCGACCTCCGACTTCTCAAGCTATCTGCTTCAGGCCCAAAATTCGGGCGCGCAAGTGCTGGGCCTCGCCAACGCCGGCAACGATTTCACCAACTCGATCAAGTCGGCCGACGAATTCGGCATCGGCAAGACGATGAAGCCGGCCGCGTTGCTCGCCTTCATCAGCGACATCCACAGCCTCGGGCTGAAGACCGCGCAAGGTCTGTATCTCACGACGGGCTGGTACTGGGATCTCAACGACAAGACCCGCGCCTTCGCCAAGCGCTACTATGAGAAGACCAAGCGCGAGCCGACCATGAACCAGGCGGGCTACTATTCGGCCACCACGACTTACCTCAATGCAGTCAAGGCTGCCGGCACGACCGACTCCGACAAGGTAATGGCCGAGCTCAAGAAGATGAAGATCGACGACATGTTCACCAGCAACGGCAAGATCCGCGCCGACGGGCTGATGGAGCATGAGATGTACATCATGCAGGTGAAGAAGCCCGACGAATCCAAGCAGCCTTGGGACTACTACAAGCTGGTGCAGACCATGTCAGGCGAGGAGGCCTTCGGGAAGCTATCGGACTCGGCCTGCCCGCTGGCCACCCACTGACGCCTGGTCCAGGTTCAATTGCGACGCGAGAGGCGCACCTAATGGCGCGCCTCTCTTTGCTCTTTACAATTCCGAGCAGCGAAGGCCAACCTCCGGGCGGCTGAAGAACATCCGCTGCTCCTTCACGACGAGCACGAGCTGGTTGCGATCTTGCAAGCGACCGCAGACATTCCTTGCGATGTCCCTGAATACGCGTGTCTCCGCATAGGGCGTCACGTTGAGATCCGCGATCGCCCAGCGCTGAAGATTGAGCACGTTGGTATTTTCGGAGGTATGGACGAGGTACGAGCGAATGCCGTCAGGCATTGAGGCCGCGCCGAGATCGCTGAGATAGATCTGTGCCTCCGTCAGATTGCCGGAATAGAGCGCCGAGGACAGGTAGGAATCCCAGAGATTGAAGAAGCTCAAAGCCGGCAGCACCACGAACAGCGCCATTGCCGCGCCATGGCGAAGGTCGCGCACGTCCCAGACGATGTCGCGCCAGGTAAAGTTATCGGGGCTTGAAAACAGCAGCACGTCGAACACCGCCATGGCCGCGGTCCATGGCCAGACGACGTCGTTCCAGTTCAATCCCAGGGGACCGAACATCGACAGAATGAAGACGTGCATGGCGACTGCGGCGACGAGCGAGGCGCGCCGGAATCGCCTGGTCAGAAGACCGACTCCGAACGCCACCTGAGCAAAAGGGACCAAAAAGCCGAGCGCGTCGAGAGGGGTGGTCATCGACGGAAGCAGGTTCGTGACTGGAGAGATGATCCAGGAAAACTCGTTCTCCATGAAGTTGAGGTTGATCTTCTGGAGCCCGGAGAAGACATAGGTGAAGACGACGACCAGGCGGGCCAGGTTCAGCATCTGGAGATCGTTGGCCGCTCCCTCGCTCGCGAGCCCTACGACCGCGAGCAGGACGCTGTATTGAAACACCCAGGGCTGCCACCGCGTCTGGTCGGCAAGGCAGAAAACGATCATGATGACGAGGAAGCCTGCGACCGGCCAGCGCGCGCGAGGAAGGATCACCGCGAGCCCAGCCAGCACGAAAAGCGCGCCATAGAGCGCTGCCGCGACGCCGTCGATCGGTGGCAGCGGTGACCAGACCGGCACCTGTGGATAGGACCGCGGCCCGATCCATAGCCCCGGGGACATCACCAGCCCTATGCAAAACGCGACAAGGATCGTCAACCGCAGTTGAAACAAGCGCCGCGGCAGAGCCATACCGCTACGCTCCGCGTTGGCTTGCTTCCCCATATCCCAGTGCTTCCCCATGGTCCCTCCCGCGAACCAGCATACACATGTCAGTGCCTCGTCGTCGGCCGCTCGTTCGACCGCCGCTGACCGGCCCTCCACCGGTTCAGAACGGGGGATAAACCGCTTCACAGCCCTGCGGAAAATGCGCTAGGTCAGCTTGCTCCCGTCGCCCTGCCCTCGACGGCGACATACACCGGTGATGGAACAGCATGGCCCGCAGGTTTTCCGCTCCCTATCAGACGGAGCCCGTGTCCAGCCTCGCGAGCTGGGCGCGCAACCTGGCCGTGTTCGCGGTGGTGGCGGTTGTGGTGTCGATCATCATCGTGCGTTTCGACTTCTTGGAAATGAAGCCAGCGATGGCGACGTTCTTCGGCGGGCTCGTGATATCAGGACTTTCGATCCTGTTCGGCCTCGCCGGCTTTGCCGCGATCTGGCAGAACGGCTCGCGCGGCATGGCGCGCATCCTGCTCGCCTTCCTGATCGACGGAGCGATCCTCGCCTATCCCGCTTATCAGGCCCTGCTGTATAAGAAGCTGCCTCATATCCACGACATCACCACCGACCCGATCGACCCGCCGCGCTTCGACGCGCTCTCGCGCCTGCGCACCGGCGACGGCACGAACACCGCCGTCTATGCCGGCCTCTATTCGGCCGAGCAGCAGCGCCAGTTCTACCCAGACATCGAGCCGATCGAGCTCGAGATCTCCGTGGACCGTGCCTATGCCATCGCCCGGCAGCTCGTCATCAAGCGCAAATGGACCGTCATCGACGAACGCGAGCCGCAACCGCCGCGCCGTATGGGACGCATCGAGGCGGTGGCGCGCACGCCGATCATGGGCTTTCGCGAGGATATCTCGATCAGGGTCTTGCCTGACGGCGACGATTCCCGCGTCGATATCCGCTCGGCCTCGCGCTATTTCGACAGCGATCTCGGCAGCAATGCCGCGCGCGTGACCAAATTCATCGACGACCTCAACACGGCGGCCGACGCCGACGCGCTGAAGCCGGTGAAGAAGACCCCGGTGGCGCCGCCGCCCAAGGCACCGGCGAAGACGGTGAAGAAGTAACGCGATAGAGCGTCATTCCGGGGCGCGCATTAGCGCGAACCCTGGTGCGCAATTGCGCACCTGAGGATCTCGCGCCGCAAGCTCCAGATTCCGGGCTCTCGCTTCGCGAGCCCGGGAATGACGAGGTTAACTCGCCATCCGGTACGTCCCGCCGATCACGGGATCACCGTCGGTCGCGACAACCCCGCGCGCGACGAGGTCTTCCAGATGCGCCAGCACGGAATAGCCGGCGGCCGTCGTCAGCCTGGGATCGATGCCGATATAGATCGCGCGCACCATGGTCGGGATATCGGTCTCGCCCTTGGCGAGGCGGTGCAGGATCGAGGCCTCGCGTGCCTTGCGATGGCGGATCAGGAAACGCACGAAGCGCTGGCCGTCCGGAATCTCCGGGCCGTGGCCGGAGAAATACAGATCCTCTTCGCGCGCAGCGAGACGATCGAGCGACTCCATATAGTCGATCATCGAGCCGTCGGGCGGCGCCACGATCGAGGTCGACCAGCCCATCACGTGATCGCCGACGAAGTTGAACTTTCGCTCGGGCCAGGCAAAGGCAAGGTGATTGGCCGTGTGGCCGGGCGTCGCCACGGCTTCGAGCCGCCAGCCGTCGCCTTCGACGACATCACCATGCGCGATCCTGATGTCGGGCACGAAGTCGCGGTCGGCGCCGGATTCCGGGTTGTGCTTCTCGCTTTCGAAGCGCGGACGTGAGGCGCGGTGCGGGCCCTCGGCATAGACGGGCGCGCCGGTCGCCCGCTTGATCCGCGGCGTGTTCGGCGAGTGGTCGCGGTGGGTGTGGGTGACGAAGATATGGCTCACCGTCTCGCCCCTGACAGCGTCGAGCAACGCGGCCGCATGGGCCTGGTCATCAGGACCAGGATCGATGATCGCGACATTGCCGGTGCCGACGATGTAGCTGACGGTTCCGGTGAACGTGAACGGGCTCGGATTGTTGCAGAGCACCCGCCTCACGCCGGGGCGGACTTCCTCGACGATCCCGGGCTTCAGCGGAAAGTTGCGATTGAACGGGACGTCGTCGTTGTCGGACATGGCTTCTTCTTTGTTCTTGGACGTCATTCCGGGATGACCCGCCAGGGTCAGACCCGGAATCTCGATGAACAGGAACGATGCGGCCCGAGATTCCGGGTTCGCGCTTCGCGCGCCCCGGAATGACGGAGGACGTAATCAGAAGAACGCCTGAATGCCCGTGATCGCGCGGCCCAGGATCAGGGCGTGGACGTCGTGGGCGCCCTCGTAGGTGTTGACCGTCTCGAGGTTCTGGGCGTGGCGCATCACGTGATATTCGGCCGAGATGCCGTTGCCGCCGTGCATGTCGCGCGCGACGCGGGCGATGTCGAGCGCCTTGCCGCAATTGTTGCGCTTCATGATCGAGATCATCTCGGGCGCGAACTTGCCCTCGTCCATCAAGCGGCCGACGCGAAGCGAGCCCTGCAGGCCGAGCGCGATCTCGGTTTCCATGTCGGCGAGCTTCTTCTGCACCAGTTGGGTCGCGGCGAGCGGCTTGCCGAACTGCTTGCGGTCGAGCGTGTACTGGCGAGCGCGATGCATGCAGTCCTCGGCGGCGCCAAGCGCGCCCCAGGAGATGCCGTAGCGGGCGCGGTTGAGACAGCCGAACGGGCCCTTGAGGCCGGAAACGTTGGGCAGCAGCGCGTCTTCCGGAACCACGACGCCGTCCATCACGACTTCGCCGGTGATCGAGGCGCGGAGCGAGAGCTTGCCGCCGATCTTCGGCGCGGAGAGGCCCTTCATGCCCTTCTCCAGTACGAAGCCGCGGATCTGGTTGTCGTGCTCGGCCGACTTGGCCCAGACGACGAAGACGTCGGCGATCGGCGCGTTCGAGATCCACATCTTGCTGCCGGTCAGGCGGTAGCCATCCGAGACCTTCTCGGCGCGGGTCTTCATCCCGGCCGGGTCGGAGCCGGCATCGGGCTCGGTCAGGCCAAAGCAGCCGACCCACTCGCCGCTGGCGAGCTTCGGCAGGTACTTCTTGCGCTGGCTCTCGTCGCCATAGGCGTAGATCGGATACATCACCAGCGAGGACTGCACCGAGTTCATCGAGCGATAGCCGGAATCGACCCGCTCGATCTCGCGCGCGACGAGGCCGTAAGCCACGTAGCTCGCATTGGCGCAGCCATATTCCTCGGGCAGCGTAATGCCGATCAAGCCGAGCTCGCCCATCTCGTTGAAGATCTCGCGATCCGTCGTCTCTTCGAGATACGCCTTGGTGATGCGCGGCAGCAGCTTGTCCTGGGCGTAGGCGCGCGCGGTGTCGCGCACCATGCGCTCGTCTTCGGTCAGCTGCTCATCGAGCAGGAACGGATCGTCCCACTGGAAGGAAGCCGCAGCCGGCTTGTCCTTGGTCTGAGGGCGCACGCTCATGAAACGTCCTTTCGGGTCTGGTTCCGTCTAAAAATTGGTCGATAAGGTAGAGCGCCGCGGCGCCAAGTGCAATTGCGTCCTGGTCTCGGTCATTCCGGGACGAGAGGTATCGCGGCCATTCAACTTTCGAGCTGCTCGTTGGCGACGATCTCGATGCCGAAGCCCGACAGGCCCTTGTAGTCGTGCACCGACGAGGTGAGATGGCGGATCGAGGTGACGCCGAGATCGCGCAGGATCTGCGCGCCGACACCGACTTCGCGCCACTGGCGGTTGCGGTCGGCTTCCGTCGCCGTCTCGTCCGGCAGCGCCGACACCGGCACGCCGGCCGCACCGTCGCGCAGATAAACCAGCACGCCGCGGCCGGATTTTTTGAAATGCTCGAGCACGGCCAGCATGCGCTTGTGGCCGGTGAAGATGTCCTTGACGATGTTCGGCTTGTGGAAGCGCGTCAGCACGTTCTTGCCGTCGCCGACGCCGTTATAAACGAAGGCGACGTGGGCGATGGAATCGAACGGCGAGCGGTAGGCGTAGCCCTGAAGCGGCCCGATCGGGCTTTCGGTCGTGAAGGTCGAGACCCGCTCGATCAGCTTTTCGCGCGCCTGGCGGTAGGCAATCATGTCCGCGATGGTGACGTGCTTCAGCTTGTGCCTGGAGGCGAACTGGGCGACCTGCTCGCCTTTCATCACGCTGCCGTCGTCGTTCATCAGCTCGCTGATGACGCCGACCGGCGGAAGCCCCGAGAGCTTGCAGAGATCGACCGCAGCCTCGGTATGGCCGGAGCGCAGCAGCACGCCGCCATCCTTGGCGATCAGCGGGAATATGTGGCCAGGGCGGGCAAAGTCGTTGGCGCCGGCATTCGGGTTGGACAGCGCGCGGCAGCAGGAGGCGCGCTCCTCGGCCGAGATGCCGGTGCCGCCATCGGGCTTGTAGTCGATCGAGACGGTGAATGCCGTGGTGTGCGCGGAATCGTTGTGGGCGACCATCGGATCGAGCCGCAGCCGGCGCGCGTCCTCGGTGGTAATCGGCGCGCAGACGATGCCGGAGGTATGGCGGATGATGAAGGCCATCTTTTCCGCCGTGCAGAATGAGGCGGCAACGATCAGATCCCCCTCGCCCTCGCGATCATCGTCGTCGGTCACGACGACGAGCTCGCCTCGGGCAAAGGCCTGCAAGACTTCCTGAACGGTATCGGGCATGTCCCAATCTCTATTGGTTATGGGCCGGAGTTGACGGACGCCTTAGCCGGACTTGGACCCTAGCGCTAGTGTCCTGGACGCAACCGCATATGCCCGCAGACCACTCCCGGGCAGGCTTTGATGCTTGCACCGAAGATACCAGCAATATAGGCGCGGACGAAAGACGGCCTCACCGTCCTCAGGGCAGCACTTCGCGCCGCTCGCCGAGCCGCGTATCGAGCTCGGCGCGCTTGTCAGCCAGCAGGCCGGCCTGGGCGGCCTCGATCACCGTGAACAATTCATGGGCGTCACTGAGCCTGGTCACGGTGACGTAGCTGGCGCCGGCTGCATAGAGCTCGCCGACGTCGGACAGGAGATCGGCGGTGGCGACGATCAGGGCGTTGGGGTTGAGAGTGCGGACATGGCGGACCAGCTTCTCGTTGCTGGCGCCTTTCAGAAGCGCATCCGGCACGCTGAGGATGATCATCTCGGACTTGCCGATCCCGGCGTGGAGCAGCGTGTCGGCACTGCTGATGTCGCCATAGATCACGTGCAGGCCGCGCGACAACAGGGTCTGGTACACATGGGGGTTGAAGTCGATCACCGTGATCTGCTCCAGCAGCACGGGCGCCTGCCGCTCGATCTCGGCCAATAGCGCGCTCGCGCTGCGGAAAAAGCCGAGGATGACGATCCGGCGCGCCTCGCCGTGGCCGCCCTCGTGTCCCTCCTCGGCGTGGCCATTGCCGTGGTCGAGATCGCGCAGGCCGATCCGCTTGAGCGGGCCGATGGCCCAGCGGGTGATCTCGTCGCTGCGGGTCATCACGAAGGTCGAGAGCACAGCCAGCACCACGAAGGCGAACGAGGCCGCATTCGCCGTCTCCGGCGCGATGTGGTTGTCGGCAACGCCGGTCTGGATCACCACCAGCGAGAATTCGGAGATCTGTGCCAGGTTGATCGCCGGCAGCAGGCTCGCGCGCAGGCCCTGCTTCATCAGATAGAGCGGCGTGAAGGTGGTGACGACGCGGCTCACCACCGTGAAGGCTGCGATCATCAGCGCCAGCCCGATCACGGAGAGGCCGGGCACCGGAATGGTCATGCCCAGCGCCACGAAGAACAGCGTGATGAAGAAGTCGCGGAGCGTCGTGACCTTGGCCGTGACGTCGAGCGCGTAAGGAAAGGTCGAGAGCGAGACGCCGGCAATCAGCGCGCCCATCTCGCGCGACAGCGAGAGCTGCTCGGCCGTCTCGGCGACGAGAAAGCACCAGGCGAGCGCGCCGAGCAGGATCAACTCGGGCCGGCGCGCGATCTGATGGAACAGCCGCGGCAGCACATAGCGGCTGACCAGCAGCGCGGCCGTGACCAGCACCGCGACACGGCCGATCGAGAGCAGGATGACGCTGACCTGCAAATTGGCAAGGCTCGGCTGCACCGCCAGGAACAGGATGGCGAAGATGTCCTGCAACACCAGCACACCGAGCGTGATGCGGCCCGGCAAGGTGTCGAGCTCGCGCTTTTCGTAGAGCACCTTGACGATGATGACGGTCGAGGAGAGCGCGCAGGCGATGCAAAGATAGAGCGCATCGAAATGGCCACCGCCGAGCGACAAGCCCAGCCCTGCGAAGAACAGGATGCCGAGCAGGCAGCCACCGATGAGCTGACCGCCGGCCGCGAACAGGATCACCTTGCCGGCTCGCACGATCTTCTTCAGGTCGATCTCGAGCCCGATCATGAACAGCATGAAGATCAGGCCGAGCTCGGAGATGACGCTGATCGATTCCTGCGACTTGACCCAGCCGGCGCCGAATGGACCTATGCAGAAGCCGGCGATAAGGTAGGCCAGGATCAGCGGTTGCCGGGAGAAATGGGCTGCTAGCCCCAGCATCCAGGCAAACAGGATACAGAGAGTGATGTCGCGAATGAGCTCGTGCATGCCAGATTGGTCCGTTTCGCCGCACCCTAGAGATCGGGTGCAGCGCGGCAAACGAGCAATTCGTCACATGCTGATGGGGCTCGCCCTCGCAATGCTGCTATGCCCGCTCGTATCGACCCTGCCCGCGCGCGCGCAGCCCAAGGTCAATATCGAACAAGGTTTTGCCGATTCGCTTCAAGCGCTGCCGAAGGAGGAACTCGCCGTAACAGGCGGCTTCTACGTGCCCGCCTATTCCAGCGTCGCGATGAGCCAGGGCAGGCTGCGGGTGGATTTCTCGGTGACGCTGAGCGTCCACAACGCCTCGGAAACACAGCCGCTGGTCATCAGGCGCATCGCCTATTTCGACACCGCGGGCAAACAGGTCGAGAGCTATCTGAAGGCGCCGGTCGCCGTGAAGCCGCTCGCCACCATCTCGATCTTCATTCCGACCGACGACGTGCGCGGCGGAACCGGGGCCAATTTCATCGTCGACTGGGCCGCAACGGGCGAAATCACCGAGCCGGTGGTCGAGGCCTTGATGGTTGGCGGCGTCGCCAATGCGCATTACGCGTTCATCAGCCAGGGTCGTCCGACGCGGACGGTCGGCAAAAAGTAAGGCAGGTCGAAGCGTCCCGCATCGACTGCAGATTGAAAACCCGAAAACAACCCCATGCACAGTAGCCCAATCCGCAAAACCACTGGCTTTTCGGCCCGCCGCGACCCGGATACGGATTTTACGAATTCTGTTTGACGCGTCGGGCAAAACACTGGCATGATGACATCATCGAAATCCCAGCGCCCGGTCGGCACCAGGCCGGCCGCTCAATAAAAAACGACGAGGAACACTCCCATGACGTCCAGCTTCGATTTCGCGCCCCTGTTTCCCGCAGGGCTGCCGGCCCCTTCCGCGCGCTGGACGGGCCTCGCCAAATACAGCTTCGTCGGCGGCAACAATGATTCCGAGCAGGTACCGCTCGACGAGCTGATCGAGGCCGCCAATCAGGCCCTGCGACGCGAAGGCCGCTCGCTCGCCACCTACGGGCTGGCGCACGGCCCGCAAGGCTATCTGCCCCTGCGCGAATTCCTGGTGGCAAAGTTGAAGCGCGACGGTGGCATCAGCTGCACCGTCGACGATCTCATGATCGTGTCCGGCTCGCTCCAGGCGCTCGATCTCGTCAACAACACGCTGCTGACGCGCGGCGACACCGTGATCGTCGAGCAGGAGACGTACCAGGGCGCGCTTCAACGGCTGACGCGGCTCGGCGTCAACACCGTCGGCATTCCCCTCGACGACGACGGCATGCGCATGGACGCCCTGGCCTCGACGCTCGCCGAGCTGAAGGGTCGCGGTATCCGACCGAAATACATCTACACCATCCCGACCGTACAGAACCCGACCGGCAGCATCATGCCGGAATCGCGCCGCGCCGAATTGCTGCGGCTCTCGGCCGAATATGGCGTGCCCGTCTTCGAGGACGATTGCTACGCCGACCTTGTCTGGTCGGGACAACGGCCGCCGGCGATTCACGCCCTGAGCAAAAACGGCGGCGTGATCCATATCGGTTCATTCTCGAAGTCAATCGCGCCAGCGTTGCGCATCGGCTTTATCGTCGCGCCCTGGGATGTGATGTCGCGGATGCTGGCGCTGAAGACCGACGCCGGCTCAGGCGCGCTGGAGCAGATGGTGCTCGCCACCTATTGCAAGCCGCATTTCGCAAGCCACGTGCCGGCGCTGACCAAGGTGCTGCGCACCAAGCTCGACACGCTGATGGAAGCCCTCAACGAGCAGTTCGGGACATCAGCCGAATTCGAAGCACCCAAGGGCGGCATCTTCCTGTGGGTGAAGCTGCCCGACCAGGTCGACACGCTCAAACTCTATCAGGCAGCACTTGCTGCCGGCGTCGCGATCAATCCCGGGCCGGAATGGTCGACCAACAAGCCTCACGCGGGCTCGCGGCTGCGGCTATGTTTTGGGAGCCCCTCGCATCAGCAGATCCGCGAGGGCGTCGCGGTGCTGGCCGAGGTCTGCCGCAAGGAGTTCGGCGTGCCGGCCCGCAGCGCTAACGTGGAGAAGCGGGCCTGACGCCAATACCTCACAAGCCGACGTGGAATTCCACGTTGACCTGGCCGCTCCCCGAGGATGGAAAATAATCACAGAGCTGTTCGGCCTCGCCGCGATAATCGTACCAGCCGAGCGCGGCGAACAGCATGATCGTATCAGCCATGCCACCCTCGCCGTTGCACTTGGTGGCGTAGTCCGGAAGCATGTCGAGAAATTCGCGATAGCGGCCGGCCTGCCATAGCTCGAGCACGCGCAGATCGACCTGGCGGTTGAACTCGCTGGCGACAGACGTCCATGCCTCGGGCCCCAGCTTCCTGTTGGGCCAGAGCCGATGTGAGAGCGAACCGCTGGCGAGGATCGCGACGCGCTCACCTGATGCGTCGATGGCGCGGCGGGTTGCCTCGCCGAGAATCCTGCTCTCCTCGAATGAGGTGAACAGCGGCGTGGCGACCGAGACCACCTTCGCGAAACCGTCCGGATTCATATAGTGCATCGGCACGATGGTGCCGTATTCCAGCCCAAGGCTCGCGACCTCATGCGCGGTGACGTTGAGATCCGCATCGAGCGCCCTGCCCGCGATGGCCTTGGCAAGGCCCGCATCACCCGGCAGATCGTAGCGCAGATCCTGGATCATCTGCGGCGCCTCGTGGCTGGTGAACGCGCCGCGATGCCGCTCATTGGCGTTGATGTGGTAGCCGAAATTGGAGAGCCAGTGGGTGTCAAACACCACAAAGCTGGTGACGCCGCGCTCTCTTGCCCGCCGCCCGAGATCGCGGAGGGACGTAACTGCCGCTTCTCGCGCCGCGCGCAATGGGCTGCCTGGCCGCTCCGACAGCATCAAGGAAGGCACATGGGTTATCTTGGCCGCGAGTACCAGCTGCCCCATCGTGGTCACCTCGAGGTGTCAGGCCGCCTGAGGCTGGCTGCCGTGGATCGCGGAGGCCAGCCGCAGCAACAGGACGATCGATACGTTGCCCTTGCCGGCCTCGATCTGGGCGATGTAGCGCTCGGAAATCCCGGAGCGGCGGGCCAGTTCCCGGCGCGACAGCGCGCAGCGCGCGCGCGAGGACTTCAGGCGCTCGCCGAGTTCAGCCAGAAACGCGGTCTCGGAATATGGCGGCACGGCACAGCTTCCCGGCAGCACCTCGCCCGCGAAATCCATCACTTGATTCAGCATCGCCTTCACCAGTTTAGCCTTCGGGAGCGCCATCCTACCCCCGATGCGCGCCGCCTCATTGACGCGGATCAAATTCGCGCGCGATTGCGGGCAGGCGTGGACGACCGCAACGGAGATGCTACTGTTTGGAATAGTTCGAGGCGGGGCTTTTCAGGATATGACGCGTTGTTTGAGCCGCTGGACGTTCGCGGCTGTGCTTTGGATTGCGTTCACTTCGCTCGTGCGCGCCGAACCACTCGCGGCGACGGTCGAGCGATGGGGCCTGCTTGGATCATGGGCGGTCGATTGCGCTGTCAGGCCCGATCGCGACAAGGGCGCCCTGCTGACTTACGAAATCCGCGGGGATGGCCGGGTGATGTACCGGCGTAATTTCGGTGACGCCAAGGACGAGAACGAAGTGGTATCCGCCACCGTCGACGCTGAAGGCCTGCTCAATCTGATGGTGTTCTTCCCATCCCTGCATCAGACGCGCGAATTCGGATTGCTGCTCTCGAGGCAAGGCAGCTTGCGCGCGATCTACAATCGCAACGAGCGCGGCGAGTACACGATCAGGGATGGCAAATACGTCAAAACAGGCGCGCCGACGCTTCCGCAGCAACGTTGTTCTCAACAATCGTCTTGATGCTGAACATCCATTCAGGATTCTCTTCCCGTTCCTTCGGAACGTTCGCACGTATGCGCCGTTTCCAATTGCATTACGTTGGAGGAGGACATCATGAAGAAGCTTGGTTATATCGTTGCCGCTCTGGGTGCGCTCGCGGTTGCGGCGCCGACGCTGGCAAGTGCTGAGACCGTCGTGGTCGAGCACGGCCATCACGGCTACGGCGCCCGCGCCGAATTCCGCGAGCATCGCGACAATGGCTGGCATCGCGGCTGGCGTCATCACGACCGCGTCGTGGTGATCAGGCACGGCCGTCACCACATGGACTAATGCGCAACGCAAACTGGAAATGGCCCCTCGCGGGGCCATTTCTTTGCGTTCAAATCGGCAGAGACGACTGGGGTATGTACTCATGAATCCGCCACGTCCGCTCTACCTCCAATTGCGGCCGAAGAGCGGGCATCGATCTACTTCGGCTATGGGCCAGAAGCGGAGTTTCATACAAGCGCAGTTCTCTCGCTGTATATGTCGAAATCGAGCTCGATGTTGCGGTCGGCAGCGAACTTGAGGATGTCAGCAGGTATCGAAAACCCCTGATTTCTAGTTTCGAGGTGGAGACCGAGGCTCAAGCGAACTTGTGCCCCCGCAGGTAGCGTCTCCCAGACGGAGGGCGCTTGAGGGAAACGGGCGATAAGCGTTCTAACCACTTCCGTAACGTCCCATTCATCGGCCTCTTCCGACGTTAGACGAACCGCCCAGGAACCGAACGTAGCAGTAGGTGCGTCTGTCCTCGCCGAACGTGGCTGGCCTTTGACTTGTGAATGAGTCGGCTCGACAGCCAAGTGACGAGTAACGTGCTCGGGATCGAGGTCATCCGCCCGAACCGTCAGCGAAATCGAGAACCAAGAGATTGGCCCCCCAAACCATACCGCGTCTGGAGGTGCGTCTTTTGGCGGTTGCGGACGTGGTCGCTTCATTTGGCTACTAGTCCTAAGCGGCACAAAAGAACGGACGGCGGTTGCGGCCCCGGTTGCATAAGGAAAATGTATCTACTCGGTGTGCTGCGGATGTTCAACTTTGAATGACCGACAATGAGGACGGCTTCGGGTCAAACTGAGAAGTCCGGGCACTCAGCCGGCAGGTCGCCTGTACCCCAACTCCAGGCAAACCGCTGCAGCGGACTAACTGACACGATGGGCCATAAGCTGACGCACCGCTCACGAAACCCTGTTTCATCGAGTTGAGCGTTTGTGTTGTCACAATTTGAATTTGAGGTACCTTGCGATACGATGCTAGTGCGCAAGTTGACCATTGCCATGGTAGCTCCAAGAGTGACACCGGATCATCTGCTAACGGCAAAGTTTAGGAGTCTGGAATGGCTCGTTTTAGTGACGATTTTGGGCGTTCTTTGTCTCTACCCGACTGACACGTCGGCAGAGGAATTGGTCACCTTCAAGAGCTCATCCTATCGTCTCGGTCAACTCCAACGGCGTTTGGCCCGAGAGCACGGCGAAATGCCCCAAGAGACATCAGAAATAATCGGGGGGTACCTGTCCACGCCGGAGGGAAATGGCCCTTTCGCGGCAATCGTCTACTTGCACGGGTGCGGCGGGCTGTCCGAGACCAGGCGTAAGCGCATAGCCGGGCTTATGACTAGATGGGGGTACGTTTCGCTGGTTGTCGATAGCTTCGCGACGCGCGGTATCAAGCAAGCGTGCGACAAGCCGATGCCGGCGCGTCAAGGCGATGCACTGGGTGCGTTGTCCTACCTTTCTAGCCTTCCCTTCGTTGACCCACACCGTGTTGCGTTGGTCGGATCCTCGCAGGGAGGGACCGTAGCGCTGGAATTAGCATCGAACGACCAGAATGAAATCTTTGACATCCCTGAAGATCGAAAGTTTAGCGCCGCAGTGGCCTACTATCCGTTTTGCAACGTGGCGGCAGCGGAGCTGAGTATCCCGACGCTGATCATGATTGGCGAACTCGACGACTGGGCTCCGGCCAAAGATTGCGACAGGTGGATGCAGACACGCTCTGCCCGTGGTGCGCCCATCAAATTAGTTGTCTATCCCGGAGCACATCACGACTTTGACATTCCGGGTCTCGACGATGGTCTGCGCTTATTTGGACACTGGCTCAAATACGACGCAGATGCGGCCAACAAGTCAGTCAAGGAGATGCAGGAATTTCTTTCTACGCAACTCTCGCGTGAGGCATCGCATTGACATCGTCAGGTCCCGATCAACCGCGAGCCGCTTCCAGTTTATCCCTGCCGCCGACCACCCGCGGCCATGGGCACTGCGCCGATAGGCATCTCAGGTCCGCAACGGGTCACAAGCTGCCCTTGGCCGACTGCTTCACCTTGGTCGGCACATCTACCGGAAGCAGACGTTGCGGCTCTCCGAGCGAGGGTCAGCAACGGGCCATAAGCTGACCTCGCGCTGCCATGCAGCGCGCACGAATTCGGGGTTGCGATTTAACAATTAAACAACCGGGACAACATACCCTCATCCAAACAGGTCCGGCTCTTGGTGCTTAACAGAATAGACGAGGTCACAGCGTTGGCAGCGCGTTGGGTCGATGGTTTTCGGCTGCCCGATGCAGCCGACGAGGCCCCGTGGTGGCAACGCGATCGGTAGAGCTGTTCGAGGGCGCTGACGGCCCGCTGAAACACGAGGTCAACCAGCGATGACCGGATCGAGCGCTCAATCGACTGACATGTTCTTGCGATTGCTCCAGCCCGGCTCGCTACTGAGCAATATTGTTGCGGGTCGTTTGCGACGCTTTATCTTTCACAATCCGCCCCCTGATTTCAAAGTCGAGAAAGGCTGGCGCTGGCTCTTCAACCCGCTTCCTGATGCGAGAGTACGAGGTCTTCTGAAATACTACCAGTATTGGCGGCTCTCCAAAGTGAATGACCAGTTCTACTATACGGTCGCGCTTCAGTTTGGTCGAACCGAAGTCCATACCATCACGTTCAACCGACGTGATGCCACTGCGGAAGAAAGAGCCCAGTTGGACGAGAGCATGCGGGTCGCGCACGCGTATTACGAGAGCGATCCCGCGTTCCAGGTCGCCATCAATCGATTGAATGACATCGGCATTTCTTCCGAATTTAAAATGTATCAAGAGGATCAAGGCGCCTATAACGCGCTTGGACTGCACGGATCTGTGGCCTGCTTGGAACGATTGGAGGCGCTTGCCGCAGACGATGCAGGCTATCGCTCTTCGGACGAACGTCTAGCAGCTGCAAAGCGTTTCCGGATTTTTCTTTTTCGAAATTATCTTGGCAATTCCCAACACTATCGCGAACGCTATGCCGACGTCGGTGGCTCGCCCTATGACGATCCCAGCAATTGGCCAGAAAAAACCTGATTAGGCATGAATGACCAAGATGGTGGAATGATCGATCTGCAATTCGTTGCCGAAGCTCATGTGGTTTGGAGAGTCTAGCGGAAAGGCTCAATGTCCGGCCTGGGTCACAAGCTGCCCTTGGCAGACGGCTCACCTACCGGAAGCAGACATTGCGGCTCTCCGAGCGAAGGTCAGCTAAGGTCCAATTCCGGACTCATGCACTGTAGCAAATAGCGTTCTTATTCGATGACTACGTCGGCACGCGCGAGCAGTGCGGGCGGCGCGTCGAGACCTAGCGCCTTGGCAGTCTTGAGGTTGATCACGAGATCGAGCTTCGTGGGTTGTTCGACTGGCAAGTCACCGGGATTTGCGCCGTCGAGGATCCTCTTCACGAAATAAGCTGCTCTCATGTTGAGCTGGCGCTGAGATGGGCCATACCCAGCCAAGCCGGCGAATTGGGCATATTCTGGAATCGAGGCAAAGCTTGGAAGTCTCTGCGCGAGCGCAGAGGCGGCAATGCGATCCATCTGATCCAGGGTTCCTGAATCCGCGACGATGATCAGCGCGTCGACACGCCGTGCCGCAATGGAAACGAAGGCATCGTCCAACGCCGCGGGTGACTTCAATTCGATGCCCTCCACCGTGATTCCGCGTTCCCCCGCGATGGCCCGGAGCTTGTCGACATAGACCGGGTTCGATGGATTGGCGGGATTGAACAATGCCGCCATCGCCTTGCAGTTCGGAACAAGCTCGCGCTGAATTTCGAGCATCTTGGGCGTGATGTCCTGGTTCAAGGTCGCCATACCGGTTGTCACGCCCCCTGGCCGCGAGAGGCTGGCGACCAGTCCGCTTCCGACGGGATCGTTGATCGCAATCATGACGACAGGCAAAGGGGGGATCAGCTTCTGCGCGGCACGGACTGAAGCGATCGTGGCAACAAGGATGACTCGCACACCCGCTTGGGCGAGTTCGCGTGCCATCTCCGGAAACTGCGCATAGTTGCCTGCCGCAAAGCGCGTCTCGAGAAGATAGTCTTTGCCGTCCGTCAAGCCATTGTCGCGCAATCCCTGCCTGATCGCATCGACTTGAGCGGCACTGTTAGCTGACGTCGCCGTCCCGCTGGCCAGAAATCCGATACGAATGGGTGTCTGCTGCGCACCTGCCGTCAGCGGCCACCCGGCCGCGACGCCGCCGACAAGTCCAATGAAATCCCGTCTTCTCATGAAAGCCCCCCCCCAGATAGCGACAACTTATCGACTCAAGCCGACAACCGATAGGGCTGCCACGCCGCTGAGCCAGAAAGTCCTTGACGCAACAGAACGCCATGGATTTGGATCGGTCCGAAGACCCTGATTGGTCGATAGACGGAGCCGACCCGTGCGATTTTTTCTGAGAATTTTGCTGGCAGCCGCTCTCGTGAACCTTGCTCCCGCCTTCGCCGGGGCGCCGAAGAAAGCCGTCGCTTCTCCTGCCTTGCAGAAGGAATTCGATGCTTTCATCGAGAAGTTTCGCGCGGCGCTGAAGACAAACGATTCCGCCGCCGTCGCGGGTATGACACGATTGCCGTTCATGAACGACAGCGCCATTCGCGACGCCGCGCAATTTCGCGCCAAGACCTATGCGACCGAGTTCACGGCGAAAAATCGCGCGTGTATCCAGCGCGGCAAGGCCGTCTACGATCGCGATCAGGACAACAATGACAATTACGTCGTCTCCTGCGACGATCTCATCTTCGTCTTTACCAAGACGCCGGCAGGATTTCTCTTTACGGATATCAGTGTGAATGACTGATCAGGCGGACAGCGGCGACTTCGCCTTCGGGTCACAAGCAGTCATGCTCTGATGAAGCACTTGATTTCTGCTCGCTCCCGAAGGCCGACATCGTCGCCCTTATGAGTACAAGCCCCAGCTAGTCCCAGGCCGGCCCGAAGCCCGGATTGACGCAACGCTTGTCCTTCGGCAACGCGGCGATCTTCTTGCGATCAGCGTCATCGAGCGTGATCTTCAGCGCATCGAGATTGGCCTGCTGGCTCTCGCGGCGCGAGGCCTTCGGGATCGCGGCGACGCCGTCCTGGTCGAGCAGCCATTTCAGCGCCACTTGCGCCGCGCTCGCATTGTGCTTCGCGCCGATCTCGGCGAGCACGGGGTCCGACGCAAAGCGCCCCTGCGCGAGCGGGCAATAGGCGACGAGCGGGATCGACTTGGCCTTGAGATAGGCCAGCACCTTCGATTGATCGAGCATCGCGTGATATTCGATCTGGTTGCAGGCGATCGGCGCCTTGACGTCCTCGACCGCGATCTTGAGCAGCGCCGTGGTGAAATTGGCAACGCCGATCGCCCGCGTGCGTCCTTCTTCCTTCAGCTTCATCAGGGTCTCGAACGCCGCGCCCCAATTCGCCGACCGCGACGGCCAGTGCACGAGATAGAGATCGACATGGTCAAGCCCGAGCTTTGTCAGGCTGGCATCGAAGGCGCGGCGGATCGCGTCCGGCGCCAGATTCTCGTGCCAGACTTTTGTCGTGACATGCAGCTCGCTGCGCGGCACCGAGGCCGCCGCAAGCGCGGCACCGATGGCTTCCTCGTTGGCATACATTTCGGCGGTGTCGATGTGGCGATAGCCGATCGAGAGCGCGTTCTCGACCGAGGCACGGCAGACATCGCCCTGCATGCGGAAAGTGCCGAGACCGAGCTTGGGCATGCTAATGCCCTGTGTTTTCAGATTGTCCATGGAACAGGCTCCCTGAGGCATTTCAGCCCGCCGGATGCGCGCGGCGATGCCGCGTGAGCAGACTCTTCGGTGATGGAAAAGAGGTGGCGGGAGCGGTGATCATAGCGCGGCGGGTGGGTGGCGGCTAATCAAGATCGGGTTAGGTGCCGCTTCACCGTCATGCCCGGGCTTGTCCCGGGCATCCACGTTCTTCGCACGGACAGAAAGACGTGGATGGCCGGGTCAGGCCCGGCCATGACGACGGAGGGACTGCCCTTCCCTCACGAATGCTGCGCCACAACGGCCGGGCGCGGCTGCTGTTGGGGCAAGATGTCGACTGACCAGAGGTCGCGATTGTCGACGTCCTTCAAGGTCACCGTCATCACGCCGCTCCGGCCGTCGATGTCGACGCGGCCGAAGAACTGCAGGCCGAAGCAGGGCGCGAGGTTCTCGCCTTGGGCCTCGCTGCAGCCATTCCGGTACATCGCCACGGGGCCAAACGTGTTGTCGAGTTCGCCGGGGCCCCAGGTGCCGGCATGGAGGGGTCCGGAGACGAACTCCCAGAACGGCTCGAAATCCTGGAATTGCGCCCTGTTCGGATCGTAATAGTGCGCGGCCGTGTAGTGCATGTCGGCGGTGAGCCAGACGATGTTGCGGATACCTGCGCGCTTGATGGATGCGAGCAGATCGGCGATCTCGTGCTCGCGCCGGTCAGGGGGGCCGTCGCCGAGCGCGACGGCATCGAGGCTGATCAGGCCGATCGGCAAATCGGCCGCGATCACCTTCCAGGTCGCGCGCGAGGCTGCGAGCTCCCGCTTCAGCCAGGCGAGTTGCTCGGCACCCAGGATCCAGCCGCGGTGATCGTCGCCCTTGTTCCAGCTGTCGTCGCGGTAGCTGCGCATGTCGATCATGAAGATGTCGAGCAGTGGGCCGTAAGAGATCTTGCGATAGACCCGGCCTTGCCGCGCGCCGATGTCAGGGATCGGCATGAAATCGAAGAAGGCGCGGCGGGCGCGCGCGACCAGGCGCGGGGTGCCGTCATCCTCATGGCCGGCCTCGTCATAGCTGCCGGTCGGCGACCAGTCGTTGGTGACCTCGTGATCGTCCCATTGCGCGAGCATTGGCACCTCCGCGTGGAAGGTGCGAAAATTCTCGTCGAGGTGATTGTATTTATAGTTGCCGCGAAACTGCGTCAGCGTGTGCGCGACTTCCGATTTCTCCTCGGTCACGAGGTTGCGCCAGATCTCGCCGTTCGGCAGCTTCTGCTCGGCGGGAATCGTGCAGTCCGCATAGATGTGATCGCCGGAGTGGATGAAGAAATCCGGACGGTTGTCGAGCATGGTGCGGTAACTGCGATAGCCGCCGCGCGAGATGTCGATGCCCCAACCCTGCCCCGCGACGTCGCCTGACCAGACGAACGAGATCGACTGGCCGGCTGCCGGCGCGGTGCGGAAATGGCCGATGCGGCTTTCGCCGGCAGTGCCGGTGGCGATGTCGTCGAAGCGGACGCGATAGAAGATGTCCTGCCCGGGCGGCAGATCGTCGAGCTGCAGCTTCGCCGTGAAGTCTGCATCCGGCAAGGCATCGCGCGACGCCGATGCGATGATGGTTTTGAAGCTCTCGACGGTCGAATACTCCACGTGCATCCGCGCGGGCCGGTCCGCGCGCGCCCAGACAACGGCCGAGCCATCCGAGACGTCGCCGGACTGGATACCGCCAGCGATCCGCGGGCGGTCGGCAGCGCGGCTGATGCGCGGCTTTGCGAGCGAGGCGACGGCGAGAGCGGATGAGGAGCGAACCAGAAACTGTCGCCGGGTCCAAGCGCGCGAGGCGCGGAGCGTTGCCATCAAGGAAACCTTCGTCGAATCGCGACGGAAGGTGCCTGCGCCGTTTGACGGCCAGCTGAAGGTTCGTTGACTCCGGGCCTACGGTTTTGCGACGCGGAGGTGACGGGCGAGATGTAGCGGAGAGCGCAGTGCGCTCCCTCGCCCCGTTCTTACGGGGAGAGGGTTGGGGTGAGGGGCCCCTATCCACACGCGAGATAGTCGAGAGACCTGTACCCCCTCACCCGGATCGCAAGAGCGATCCGACCTCTCCCCGCAGGCGGGGAGAGGTGAAGAAGCCGCAGCAGCGCCTCAATGCTTCCAGTTGCAGATGCCGCCGGAGCGACACGGCCAGGTCTGGATGCGTGTGTCCATCGCCTGCGCGTCGAGCGGATTGCCATGGCGATGCGCCAGCTTCGTGCGTGCTGCGCCACGCGGCTGGGCGCTCTTCGTGTGAGCAACCTTCGGCTCCGACACACGGACGCGTTCGGCCGCGACCTTCTTCGGCACGTCGATCGGCTCGGCGCGGGCCTGCACATCGTTGCCGTCCTTCGCCTCCATCGCAACGGGAGCGAATTGCGTCTCCGGCCCGAGCCGCTTCGGCGACAGGATTGCCTTGGAGAGATCGAGACCAAGATATTCGTCAGGCTTGTAGTCGTCAGCGCGCGCGATGCCGCCCGCTGCGAGCACGAGGGCAATGGCAAATGCGAAAGAAACGCTTTTCAGGACCACGGACGCCTCCTGAAATTGATGAGTTAAGGAGTCATTTACTCCTATTTAGGAGGCGTCGCGGGCAATTCCAGCGGGCAATTGCCGCCGTGGTTAAGAAGTTTGGCGGTGTCAGGCGACCTTTCGCGTCGCACCCGTCCCATCCAGGAACCATGGTTCCCGATCCTGCGAGCACCGCCGTCATTCGTGAATGCATTGCGCAAAAAAGAAGCGCCGCACCATCCGTGCCGCGCCTCTCTCATTGCTCGCACATTCGGTTAGTGCGTCTTGGTCTCGTGCCACTTTTCCAGGTCCGGCTTCTTGTCGCCGGACTTTTGCTCCTTCTCCGGATTGCCCTTCCAGGGCTTGTCGGTCTGAGCGTGCGATCCCCAGTCATTCTGTTGCCGCGGATCTTCGGTGGGCTTTTCCTGGCTCATCGCAACTCCCTTTCAGTAACGCGATCAGGCGAACGGAACGCCGTAATAGGAATTGACACCGCGCATGGCCGCGTCATCGCCCCAGTTCCAATCGCTGCGCTCGCCATATTTCGGTGCGCCTTCGAGCGCCTTGGCGGTGATTCCGGTGACGTAGCCACCAAGCTCCGTGTCGTATTTCAACGACTGCCAGGGCAATGGATAGTGGTCATTGCCTAGCCCTAAAAATCCGCCGAAGCCGAGCACGGCGTAGGACACCTTGCCGCTGACCTTGTCGATCATCACGCGTTCGATCGAGCCGATCTTGTTGCGGTCGGTACCGTAGACCGATGTTCCCTCGACCTTGTCGCTGCCGATCAGCCGACCCATCTCGCTGCGGTCCAGCTCGCCTTGATTCAACATGTCAATTCTCCACTCAGCCAATGTGCGGACCAACCGACGTGAAGGGGTGATCGTTCCAGTCGAAAAGGCGGGTCTCGGGGACGAAGACGCGGGCAGCAGGCCGCGGCTCTCGATGCCGCGGGTGCCGGCCTCGGTAGCATTGGTCTTGCGGCGTTTGCAGCGACCTTCTACGCTCTGGTTGCGACGAGCGTGATGGGGGCATTCACGGCCGCGATCCTGATATGGGCTGTCGTCTCGGTGCCTGCGTGGTGGCTGAGGCGAAAACTTCGCATCACCTCTCCATGATGCGGGCCAAACGTTGAGGGGACGATCAGCGCGCGACCGGCATTCCCTCAGGCCGCCGCAGGGACTCGTGCATCTCGGCCGCAGCCTGAAGCTGCTCGATCCGCGCCGCCACCGCAGCGCGCTCGCTGCCATCCGGCAGCCTTAGCAGCTGATCCTCGAGCCGCCGCCTTTGCGCATCCAGACGTTGTTCGAATGTATGGGGCTCAGACCGTTTTCGCATCTTGTGTCCTTGGTGGTTGCAGGCCCGGGCTATTGGCCCAGCGTTCGACCTGATCGATGATCTTCTGGTGACTCGGACGCACCGGCTTCTCCGCTTGGGGCTCGTCGGAAAGCTTGCGGGGTAACCTGACTTCCTCCGTCATGGTCTCTCTCCCTTTCAGAGAGAATGCGCCAGCGCGAGAGTCGTTCAATAATAACACATTGATTTTATTGATTATTTTTACTCATTTGGCGAATTTTGGGACTCTTGTGGAACTCCCCTCAAGTTCGCTCGTTGAGTAAACTACTCAACCTACTCAAATTGCGTGATTGATCATGAACGACCTTCGCGCCGAGCGCCTCCAGGTCATGCTCTCGCCGGAAGAGTTGACTGCCATCGATGATTTCCGGTTCAAGCATCGCATGCCGACGCGAGCTGCAGCGGTGCGCGAGTTGCTCAGGTTCGGACTGGCCTCCGCCGGCCTCGATGCGGCGACCGGCGTGAAGTCGAGCAGCTTCGGCGTGTTCGGCCGCGGCCCCGAGGGACACACTCAAGGCGACCCCGAGAGCGGCAGGGAAGATTGATCCGGACGAATCATTATGCAAAACGGCCCCGGCACGGTGGGTGCCAGGACCGTCCTTGGAGATTGCTTCCGGAGCACCGGGGGCATGTCACCGGAAGCAACCTATCGACTCCTCGTCAGAGGATTCGTTCCTCGCGCAGTCAACCGCTCGGCGCGGCGCCGGAATCGTCGGGCGTCATGCCAGAGCCCGGCGTCTTGCTGTCGTCGTTGAGCTTCGGATCGCGCGTCGCCTCACGCGAGGGCGAAGCGTTTTCGTTCGTTTTGTGCACGGTCTGCGCACGTTGCTTGTCACGCGGCTGATCTTCCGCGCGCTTGTCCCTGACGATGCCGTGGTCGGAATGTGCCATGATTTCCTCTCGCCGCTTCCAATAGCTTGGAGCGGTTACGCTCCAGGCTGTCGAACGTTCCTGTGAGCGCGAGAGGAAGCGGCGCTAGCTATGCGCCGCATGCACCGCAATGGACGCATTTTCCTGGTGGACCTGCCGGACCGTCGTCAGCGTCGCAAACGCGACCGAGACGCCAAAGGCGAGAATGAGTGAGAGAAGCGCCAGACGTGGAGCCATTGCAAAACCTCCTGCTGGAATCAAAAAAATCAACGCGATCGACTAGTCCCGGATGATCGTTGATTGCTGCCGCTCATTCCGTGAGCGGTCTCACACACACCTTCACGAACAAGAGAGCGGTCAGGCACCCTGCCGGTGCACGATGCCCACCCTAACCGGCGGGACTTCGCCATCGAGCCAATCCTGCTCTTCTGCCAAGGCCCTCCAGGCATCCGCCATCCGCGAGAAGCGATTGTGGGCGGGTTGTCCGTCCGAGCGCTCGGCCAGTTGCAGGCAGTTCTCGGCGTTATCCCTGAATATGTCTGACTGTTTCATGAACAAGATTTGGGTACGGAACCCCTGCCCTGCAACCGCTCTTACAGGATCGTAACGTCAGGCGGAACTTCGCACGCTACAGGTCATTGAATATCCATGCGGATATTTGTCGCCATCGTCCTTGGGTTCATCAGCACTGCAGCGCTTGCCGACAGCACCGGCGAGCCGCTGCGCAGCGACCGCGCGCCTGACGCAACAGACGTCATCAGCGGCCTCTACGCGTTTAGCCGCTTCCAGCAGGGCTTGCTGGAGAGCTCGGACCTGAAGGGCAATGCAGAGGTCAAGAATCTCGCCGCGCTTCGCGCCGAAGAGGCGGCCAAGCGCGACAAGGCGCTGAAGGGGATTCAGGACGCCATCGGTACCGAGCCGCGCGTGAGCAAGACGACGGCATCAGGCATCAGCCTCGCCAAGCCCGACGATGCGGACGGACCAGCCTATGTCAGGACTTTCTACGCGGCACAAATTCCCGAATACGAATCCACGATTGCCCTGCTCGAGCGCTATCTGAAGACGCCCGACAATCCCGCGCTTGCCGCCTTCGCGCGCCAACACCTGCCGGTACTCCGCGCGCAATTGAAGGCTGCGGAACGCACCATGGCTGACAAGTAGCAGGTCCTATTTGTCTTCCGGATGATGCTGCTGGTCCATTGGACGGACGGTGCGATCGCTGTCGGGCATTTTGTCCCGCCCGGCATCGCCATTGGCGTCCTTGCCACCCGACATCGAGGTGCCGCTGCCGCAGGGATTGGACTTGGCGGCGGTGCCCGTGGTCTGCGAACCCGCACGGGGCGTGGCTGAGCCCGCAGCAGGATCACCGGTCACCGCTCCGCGCCCGCTTGGCGCTCCGGCTTGCGCCAGCGCTGATCCCGCGGCGACTGTCCGACGTTCCTCAGCCGATCGCCCAGAAGTTTCGAAACGGGAACCCTCCCGCCCCCCTGCTAAGGGCTGAGAATTTTTACAGATTCGGATGGAACTCTGGACAATCTCCACAGTTAGTTTGGCCGGGCTGAGCATGGCAGGTTCCAATTCCTTGCGTCGCAACCTTGACGCTTGATTTCGAATTTGGCTGACGCTCTATTTTGACCAGACGCGTCACGCCATAGGATTCGGCCGACGCCTGCGGGGGAAACAGTATGAGCGACCTCGATTCCGGAACAGCATCACGCTCCGGTCGTCGCGTCCCGAAACCAAAACCCAACGGCACGTCGGAGCCGGATTCCCGGCAGGAATTGCTGCTCGCGCTTCAGGCGATGCGCAGCGGCGATTTCTCCGTGCGCATGAGCGGCGACTATCTCGGCATCGACGGCAAGATCGCCGACACTTTTAACGAGATCATCGCCGCCAACCAGCGCATGGCGCAGCAGCTCGAGCTGGTCGGCCAGGTGGTGGGACGCGAAGGCAAGACCCGCCAGCGCGTGAAGTTCGGGCTCGCCTCCGGCTCCTGGGCCGACATGGAAGGCTCGGTCAACACGCTGATCGACGATCTGTTGTGGCCGACGCGCGAGGTGACCCGTGCGGTCGCGGCCGTGGCGCAGGGCGACCTGATCCAGACCGTCAAGCTCGACGTCGAGGGCCGCCCGCTGCGCGGTGAGTTCCTGCAGTCGGCGACCATCGTCAACACGATGATCAAGCAGCTCGGCGTGTTCACCTCCGAAGTGACGCGCGTCGCGCGCGAGGTCGGCACCGAGGGCAAGCTCGGCGGCCAGGCCCAGGTGCCTGAGGTGACGGGCGTCTGGAAAGACCTGACCGAGAGCGTCAACTCGATGGCGAACAACCTGACCAACCAGGTTCGCAACATCGCTGAGGTGACGATCGCGGTCGCGAACGGCGACTTGTCGAAGAAAATCACGGTCGACGTCCGCGGCGAAATCCTTCAGCTCAAGGAAGCCATCAACACGATGGTGGACCAGCTGCGCTCCTTCGCCTCCGAAGTGACGCGCGTGGCGCGCGAGGTCGGCACCGACGGCAAGCTCGGCGGCCAGGCCATCGTGCCCGGCGTCGCCGGCACCTGGAAGGATCTGACCGACTCCGTCAACGCGATGTGCGGTAACCTCACCGCACAGGTTCGTAACATCGCCAATGTGACGACCGCCGTGGCGCGCGGCGACTTGTCCCGCAAGATCACCGTGGACGTGCGCGGCGAAATTCTGGAGCTGAAGGACACCATCAACACGATGGTGGACCAGCTCAACTCCTTCGCCTCCGAAGTGACGCGCGTGGCGCGCGAAGTCGGCACCGAAGGCAAGCTCGGCGGCCAGGCGCAGGTGCCTGGTGTGGCCGGCACCTGGAAGGACCTCACCGACAACGTCAACTTCATGGCGTCGAACCTGACCGCGCAGGTCCGCAACATCGCCGACGTCGCGACCGCCATCGCCGGCGGCGACCTCTCGAAGAAGATCACGGTGAACGTCTCGGGCGAGATCCTTCAGCTGAAGGAAACGCTCAACACCATGGTCGACCAGCTCAACGCCTTCGCCGGCGAAGTCACGCGCGTCGCGCGCGAGGTCGGCACCGAAGGACGGCTCGGCGGCCAGGCCAACGTGCTCGGCGTCGCCGGCACCTGGAAGGATCTCACCGAGAGCGTCAACTCGATGGCGTCGAACCTGACCGCGCAGGTTCGCAACATCGCCGAGGTGACGACGGCGGTCGCCGGCGGTGACCTCTCCAAGAAGATCACCGTGGACGTCCGCGGCGAAATTTTGGAGCTGAAGGACACCATCAACACGATGGTGGACCAGCTCAATGCGTTTGCCGGCGAAGTCACCCGCGTTGCGCGCGAGGTCGGCACCGAAGGCAAGCTCGGCGGCCAGGCCCAGGTGCGCGGCGTCGCGGGCACCTGGAAAGACCTCACCGACTCCGTCAACTCGATGGCCTCGAACCTGACCGGCCAGGTCCGTAACATCGCCGAGGTCGCGACCGCGGTCGCCAAGGGCGATTTGTCGAAGAAGATCACGGTGAACGTGTCGGGCGAGATCCTTCAGCTGAAGGAAACGCTCAACACCATGGTGGACCAGCTCAACGCCTTCGCCGGCGAGGTCACGCGCGTGGCCCGCGAAGTCGGCACCGAAGGCAAGCTCGGCGGTCAGGCCCAGGTGACCGGTGTCGCCGGCACCTGGAAGGATCTCACCGACAACGTGAATTCGATGGCGGGCAACCTCACCGCCCAGGTCCGCAACATCGCCGAGGTCGCAACCGCCATCGCCGGCGGCGACCTCTCGCGCAAGATCACGGTGGACGTCCGCGGCGAGATCCTTCAGCTCAAGGACACGCTGAACACGATGGTCGACCAGCTCAACCGCTTCGCGGGCGAGGTGACGCGCGTGGCGCGCGAGGTCGGCACCGAAGGCCGCCTCGGCGGCCAGGCCAACGTGCCCGGCGTCGCCGGCACCTGGAAGGACTTGACCGATAGCGTGAACTCGATGGCGGGCAACCTCACCGCCCAGGTCCGCAACATCGCCGAGGTCACGACCGCCGTGGCGCGCGGCGACTTGTCCCGCAAGATCACCGTGGACGTGAAGGGCGAAATCCTCGAGCTGAAAAATACCATCAACACCATGGTGGACCAGCTCAATGGCTTTGCCGGCGAAGTGACGCGCGTGGCGCGCGAAGTCGGCACCGAAGGCAAGCTCGGCGGTCAGGCCGAAGTGCCGGGCGTTGCCGGCACCTGGAAGGACCTCACCGACAACGTCAACTTCATGGCCTCGAACCTGACCGCGCAGGTCCGCAACATCGCCGAGGTCGCAACCGCGATCGCCGGCGGCGATCTGTCGAAGAAGATCACGGTGGACGTGCGCGGTGAAATCCTGCTGCTCAAGGACACCCTGAACACGATGGTGGAGCAGCTGCGCTCCTTCGCCGCCGAAGTGACGCGCGTCGCACGCGAGGTCGGCACCGAAGGCCGGCTCGGCGGTCAGGCCGTCGTGCCCGGCGTCGGCGGCACCTGGAAGGACCTCACCGACAACGTCAATTTGCTCGCGGCGAACCTCACCACGCAGGTCCGCAACATCGCCGAAGTCACCACGGCCGTGGCGCGCGGCGACTTGTCCCGCAAGATCACCGTGGACGTGAAGGGCGAAATCCTCGAGCTCAAGAACACCATCAACACGATGGTGGACCAGCTCAACGCGTTCGCCGGCGAAGTCACGCGCGTCGCGCGCGAAGTCGGCACCGAAGGCGAACTCGGCGGTCAGGCCCAGGTGCCTGGTGTCGCCGGCACCTGGAAGGATCTCACGGATACCGTCAACTTCATGGCGGCGAACCTGACCGAGCAGGTCCGCGGCATCGTCAAGGTGGTGACTGCTGTTGCGAACGGTGATTTGAAGCAAAATCTCACCGTGAAGTCGAAGGGCGAGGTCGCAGCCCTTGCCGACACCATCAACAACATGACCGAGACGCTCGCGACCTTCGCCGACCAGGTGTCGTCTGTCGCGCGCGAGGTCGGCGTCGAGGGGCGGCTCGGCGGCCAGGCCGACGTGCCCGGCGCGGCCGGCACCTGGAAGGACCTCACCGGCAACGTCAACCTCTTGGCGGCGAACCTCACCTCGCAGGTACGCGCGATCGCGGAAGTGGCGACCGCCGTGACCAAGGGCGACCTCACCCCGTCGATCCAGGTCGATGCACGCGGCGAGCTCGCCGAGCTCAAAGACAACATCAACACGATGATCACGAACCTCCGTCTGACGACGGACGTGAACACCGAGCAGGACTGGCTGAAGACCAACCTCGCCAAATTCACCAACATGCTCCAGGGCCAGCGCGATCTCACCACCGTCGGACGGCTGCTGCTGACCGAGCTGTCGCCGCTGGTGAACGCGCATACCGGCGTGATCTACCAGGTCGAGAACGAGGACAATCCGCAACTCCTGCTGCTCGCCTCCTATGCCGGCGACGGCGTCTACCCCTACCAGCGCGTGCTGCCGTTCGGCGATGGCCTGATCGGCCAATGCGCGCTCGACCGCCGCCCGCGCGTGGTCGCTGATATTCCCGCCGACGTCGTGCCGATCAACTCGGCGCTGCTGCGTGTGGCACCGAAGAACCTCGTGGTGCTGCCGGTGCTGTTCGAAGGCCAGGTCAAGGCGGTGATCGAGCTCGCTTCGCTGACCTCGTTCACGACCTCACAGATGACGTTCCTGGAGCAGCTGACGGACTCCATCGGCATCGTGCTCAACTCGATCGAAGCGACGATGCAGACCGAAGGCCTGCTCAAGCAGTCGCAGCAGCTCGCCGGCGAGCTCCAGACCCAACAGCGCGAATTGCAGCAGACCAACGACCAGCTCGAGCAGAAGGCGCAGCAGCTCGCCGAGCGCAACGTCGAGGTCGAGCGCAAGAACCAGGAAATCGAGCAGGCGCGCCGCGCGCTCGAGGAAAAGGCGACCGAGCTCGCATTGACCTCGAAGTACAAGTCCGAGTTCCTGGCCAATATGAGCCACGAGCTGCGCACACCGCTGAACTCGATCCTGATCCTGGGACAGCAGCTCACCGACAACCCAGACGGCAACCTCACCGGCAAGCAGGTCGAGTTCGCGCGCACCATCCACGGCGCCGGCACCGACCTTCTGAACCTCATCAGCGACATTCTCGATCTCTCCAAGATCGAATCCGGCACGGTGACTGTCGACGCCGAGGAAATCCTCACTGCGAACCTGCTCGAAACGGTCGGGCGGCCGTTCCGGCACGAAGCGGAGAACCGCAATCTGTCGTTCAAGATCGAAGTCGATCCGAACCTCGCCCGCAGCATCGTCACCGACTCCAAGCGCCTGCAGCAGGTGCTGAAGAACCTGCTCTCAAACGCCTTCAAGTTCACGGGCGAAGGCGAAGTGCGGTTGAAGGTTGCCGGCGCGCTCGGTGGCTGGGGCACGGATCATCCGGTGCTGAACTCCGCGCCGGCCGTGATCGCCTTCGAGGTCTCCGATACCGGCATCGGCATTCCCCTGGAGAAGCAGAAGCTGATCTTCGAGGCGTTCCAGCAGGCTGACGCCGGCACCAGCCGCAAATATGGCGGCACGGGTCTTGGCCTTGCCATCAGCCGCGAGCTCGCGAGCCTGCTCGGCGGTGAAATTCACCTGCGCAGCGCTACCGGCATAGGCTCGACTTTCACGCTCTATCTGCCGCTGAAATATTCCGGCCCGACCCTGGCACCACGTCCCACGCCCCAGCAACACAACCAACCGCCGGCGCTGCAGCCGACGACGACCGATCAGCCTCGCGTCATCGAGCAGCTGCCCGACGATCGGCTCAATCTCGAACCCGGCGACAGCATCCTGCTGATCGTCGAGGACGATCCGCACTATGCCCGCATCCTGGTCGACCTTGCGCGCGACAAGGGCTTCAAGGTTCTGGTCGCTGCCCGCGGGGCGGAAGCGCTCGAACTCGCAAAGCAGTATCAGCCGCGCGCCGTGTCGCTCGACGTGTTCCTGCCCGACATGCTCGGCTGGACGGTGCTGAGTCAGCTCAAGCACAATCCGTTGACGCGCCACATCCCGGTGCAGATCATCACGCTCGACGAGGATCGCCAGCATGCGCTGGCCCGCGGTGCCTTCTCCTTCGTCAACAAGCCGACGACGACCGAAGGCGTTTCGGCCGCGCTGACGCAGATCAAGGAATATGCCCGGCCGCGACGCAAACGGCTCCTGATCGTCGAAGACAACGAGGCCGAGCAGCTGTCGATCCGGGAACTGCTGCATCACGACGACATCGAGATCGTGACCACCGACACCGGCGCCGGCGCGCTCTTGACGCTGCGCGAGGCGCCCTGCGATTGCGTGGTGCTCGACCTCAGGCTGCCCGACATGAGCGGCTTCGAGGTCCTGGACCAGATCCGCCGGGACGACGCGCTGTCGAACGTTCCCGTGGTGGTGTTCACCGGCCGGGAGCTCTCGGCGGAAGAAGATGCCGAGCTGCACACCATGGCGCGGAGCATCGTGGTCAAAGGCGTGGAATCGCCCGAACGCCTGCTCGACGAAACCGCTTTGTTCCTGCATCGCGTGATCACGGAGCTGCCGGTCGAGAAGCAGCGCATGCTGGAGAAACTGAACAGTTCCGACGAGGATTTGATCGGCAAGACCGCGCTGCTCGTCGACGACGACGCCCGCAACATCTTCGCACTGTCGAGCGTGCTGGAACGGCGCGGCATGAAGGTGCTGACGGCGACCACCGGACGCGAGGCGGTGGCGCTGGTCGAATCCAACCCGGAAATCGCCATCGTGCTGATGGACATCATGATGCCGCAGATGGATGGCTATCAGACCATCGGCGTCATCCGGGAGAACCCGGCCTTCCTGCGCCTGCCGATCATCGCGCTGACGGCGAAGGCGATGAAGGGAGACCGCGAGAAATGCCTGGAGGCAGGAGCCTCCGACTATCTCGCAAAGCCCGTCAATACCGATCAATTGCTGCTTGCGATCCGCATGTGGCTGCATCGCTGAGTGGGATCCACGAATGGACCATAAGAAGGTCAATATCCTCCTCGTCGACGACCAGCCCGCCAAGCTGCTCGCCTACGAGGTGATCCTGAAGGAACTCGGCGAGAACCTCGTGATCGCCTCGTCCGGTCGCGAGGCGCTCGAGGTGCTGCTCAAGACCGAGATCGCGGTGATCCTCGTCGACGTCTGCATGCCCGAGCTCGACGGCTTCGAGCTCGCCGCGATGATCCGCGAACATCCGCGTTTCCAGAAGACCGCGATGATCTTCATCTCGGCCATTCAGGTCAGCGACATCGACCGGCTGCGCGGCTACGAGATGGGCGCGGTCGATTACGTGCCCGTGCCTGTCATACCGGAAGTGCTGCGCGCCAAGGTCAAGGTCTTTGCCGAGCTCTATCGCAAGACCCGCGAGCTCGAGCGGCTGAACCAGGATCTCGAAGACCGCGTGCGCGCCCGCACCGCAGAGCTCGAGAACTCCACCGCAAAACTGCGCGAGAGTGAAGAGCGGCGCAGCATGGCGATCGCCGCCGGCAAAATGGGCTCGTGGGACTGGGATTGGGTCAACGGCGACTGGATGTGGGACGAAGGGCAGTACCGCATCTTTGGCGTCACGCCTGAGACCTTCAATGTCACCTCGGCCAACATCCAGGCGCTGCTGCACCCCGATGACGTTGACCAGTTCAGCCACGCGATTGCCGCGTTCAACACGGGCTCCCATGCCTATGAAGGCGAGTTTCGCGTTAGTCGCCCTGACGGAGAGGTGCGCTGGTGCGTCGGTACGGCAGCCGCAACGCTCGACCCGGGCGGTCGCGTCGTCCGGGTCAGCGGCGTCACCGTCGACATCACCGAACGCAAGCGCGCCGAGGAACGGCAGAACCTGCTGGCGCGCGAAGTCGATCATCGCGCCAAGAACGCGCTGGCGCTGGCGCAATCGATCGTGCGCCTCACCCGCGCCGACGAAGTCAAAGCTTACGTCAATGCCGTCGAGGGGCGCATCAACGCGCTCGCACGCGTGCACACCATCCTGTCGCTGTCGAGCTGGCAGGGCGCCGAACTCTCCAAGCTGATCGAGGAAGAGCTGGCGCCCTACTCGCTCGGCGGCCAGATCAAGCTCGCGGGTCCCGAAGTGCAGTTGCTGCCGGCGACTGCGCAGACGCTGGCGCTGGCGCTGCACGAGCTCTTCACCAATTCTGCCAAATATGGCGCGCTCTCGACCCGGTCGGGACGACTTGTCATCGGCTGGCAGGCCGAGAACGATGTCCTCGCCTTGACGTGGGACGAAACCGGAGGGCCGCTGGTCAGGACGCCCAAATCGCGCGGTTTCGGGACGAGAAGCCTGCTCGCCAGCGTCGAATCCCAGCTGGGCGGACAGGCCCAATTCGATTGGCGCTCAGAGGGCCTGTTGTGTCGTCTCGAGGTCCCGTTGACGCGCAAGAGCGCGGCAACATCGGCGGCGCCGGACAAGTTCGAGGCCAGCACCTCTCCCGAACTTCAGCACGCGTCGGGTTAGCGCGACGCGACAATTTTCAGTCGCGGCATCGACTGTGGCTCATCGGCGACGCGCCCTTCAAGCCAGGCTTCCGTTTGCGCTAGATCGCGCAAGGCCTTTGCGTAACGGCGGGCCGCGCTGCGCTCGACACCGCGTGGTAGCTTCCGCGCCTTGCGCAGCATGTCGGCGGCCGCGTTGCGGTAGGCCAGCGAGCGATAGAGAAAGACCACCTTACCCATAGCGAATGTCCCGTTTTGATGAGGTTGATCTTCGCAAAGTCGGCATGAACGCCGGATGAAGCGGGTGATGACAATTCCTTCATCCCCGAGGGAACCCGCGCTCACAGCTCGCGTTTGCATGCCAGATTGAGCGGCAGAGCCATGCGCACAAGAAAGTCGCCACATAAGTTGCCGGATTTGATCTCTCCCACCGGCGCCCTCAAATTGATGACGCATGCGATGATGGGTGCAGCACTCGGTCTCGCCTTCACCCTCACGCTCATCCTGGCCAATCCTGCCGTCGCAGAATTGCTAAACCACGGCGGAAGCCGGGCAATATTCATCTTTGTCGGGACGTTTGTGACCACATTTGCAATCGGTGCCGGGCTAACCGGCATCGTGTTCATCCTCAACGAGGACAAGGAATCTTGAAGCGCGCGTGAGAGCGCTCAGCTGATTATTCGGAACTCCTGCGGCAAATGGCGGTTGGCTGCCTGCGTCAATTCAACTCAGGGAGTTCCCCCACATGAAGACGACCAAGCTCGCTCTCGCCGTGATGTTGGCAACCGGCCTCGCCGCCGCGCCATTCGCCGCGCAGGCCAAATCGCACAAGAAGCACCACTCGATGTCGCAGACCACGACGGGCGCCAACATGAAATCCAAGGGTAGCGATACTTCGGGCCAGGGCACCGCCGCGCCCGGCGCCGACCAGAGCGGCACCATGTCGACCAACAAGAGCGCGCCGAGCACCACCAAATAGGCTCGCCGAAGCTCAGGCCCCGCGCAAGCGGGGCCTTTTGCTTGCGTGACCGAACGTCGTCTCAAGGCCACATGGTCGGTGCGCGGATCAACGCATCACGACCGGCGCGCTTCAAATCGTCGACCGAGCAACGCCCGGATCTGGCGATGTCATTCAGCCTCGCGGAAACGCGCTCGCGCGTCGTGGTATCCGAGAGGGGAATTTCCGCGCAGACTTCATCGAGCACCGCCTGCAGCAGGACGGCCATTTCGGCATGCGGCATTGACGAGCTCCAGCATGTCGCGTTGCGCGACCGCTTTAGCTGCGTCGGATGTCAGTGATGTTAAGGCGGGCGCCTGCAGAGCTCGTCTTCACAAGATGCTCGAGCTGCGCCCGTTTGCGCGTGATCAGGAGCTGGGCCGCCGCGTCATCGAGGCCCTCACGCTGCAATTGCCTGATCGCAGAGCCCAATTCGAGGATCTCGGCACGCAGCTTCAGAATCCGGTAGGCGTCCGGGTCTTCCTCCACCGCCTGCCTCCATCCGATGTGCGCGACGTCTTTTCAGCGGCGGGCTGCGACACGTACCGGCTTGATCTCGCTCTTCAGCGAACGAGAGCGCACCCGACCACGGATATCGGGCAGCACATCGCAGCCACCCGCTGCCTTCCATTCGCTGATCAGCAGATTGATTTTCCGGCGCAGATCCATCTGCGCCTGGGCCCGTTCGGTGCAGTCGCGGTCGCGATTGACGAGATCGCGCACGGATGCCTCGATATCGGTCATCTCCAGCCTCAAGGCGCTGATTTTACGTCGAATTTCATTAATTCTGTTGTCCATGGCTTGTTAGAACAAAATAAGAACATATAGTCAAGTCACGAATTCAGGACGGAGAGGGCAGATGCAGGTTCAGGGTAAATACGACGCCAAGGCTTTCCTCATGGAGCAGATGACCCGGTCGCAGGGGCTGCGGTTGAAGCGGCTGAGTGAAGAGGCCTACCAGCCCGCGCAATATGATCGTGGCTTGTCCTCTGCTGAAGCCGCGCGCCGCATTCAGGTGCTCGAGGCGGAGATCGAGCTCGCGAACTCCTTCTGAGGAGCGCGGTCGCCAGGCGCATTTGGAACGTTGCGTCGGCACTGCTGTTCTCTTCCGAGGCCAAGCGGAGGCCAAGGGAGAGAGTTGATGGCACGCAAGGCAAAGAAGCGCCGCTATTCGCGCAGCGCGGGCAACGATGTCGAGCGCGAGATGCGGCGTTACAAGAAGGGCACCGCCAAAAGCGGACCCGGCGGTCGCGGCGGACGCGTGAAGAGCCGCAAGCAGGCGATCGCAATCGGCCTGTCCGAAGCCCGCGCGAAGGGCAAGAAGGTGCCGAAGAAGGCGTCGAAGCGAAAGACGTCCAAGAAAACGTCAAAGAAGAAGACGACCAAGAAGAAGAGCTCGAAGCGCAAATCCGCCAAGCGGTGATGCTGACCGCCGTCAGATCATGCTGCCGGGCATGAAGCAGCGGATCGAAACGCCAAACACCGTCTTGACCGGCCAGACCATGGTTCGGCCGGCCCGGTTTGGCTCGGTGATCACGGCGTCGTCGGGGACCTCGACCCACTCTCCATCGAGCCGGACCCGGTAATGACCATTGTGCGAGTCCCAATCGGGATCAGCCACGGCGACACCGTCGGCATCCGAGCAGCACGGACCAAGATGGCTGCGCAAACTGTCGAACCAGGGTTTGAGCGGCGAGTCGGTGAAGCGCCCGTCATCGCGCCCCATGGCACTTCCGGTCGGCAGCAGGAGAGGCGCCACGAGCAGCGCAAGCTTCAGCAAGAGCTTCAATCGATCCATGTCGGCACCGATCAAATGCGAACCACCGGCCGGTTCCACACAACGGCCGGATGTCCGAAGTTCCACTCCAGCGATTTGCCTCGGCAGCTTCATTGCCGCCGACGCACAACACACTATTCCGAAGTGTGAGGAGTGAACGCGGCTTTTTCGGGCGAACCCGTCATCATTGCTGCCGTTAACGCGAATGTTATCGGTGACGTCTGGGTGTCTCGCAGCTGCGCATGAAAAAGGCGGCCCGCAGGCCGCCTTTCGAAGTTGCTGTCGAGGCCGGGAGATCAGGCGAGCGGCACCGCGACGAACCGGGTCGCCTCCGCGCTCTTCACCTGCAGCAGCACACTGTTCTTGCCGGACGATTTGGCCTGCGCCAGCTCGGAGCGGACCTCGCCGACATTGGTAACGGCCTTGCCGCCGACATTGAGGATGACGTCGCCGGTCTGAATGCCGCGCTGCGCTGCCGGTCCCTGCGGATCAACCTCCGTGACCACGACACCCTTCTGCCCTGCACCCTGGACTTCGCCGGCCGGCGCCAGGCTGAGGCCGAGGCGCGGCGTGCCGGGAGCCTGCTCCGTCTTGCCGTCATCCGCTTTGGCCTGCCGCTCGTTCGGCAGTTCGCCGAGCGCGAGCGTCACCGTCTTGCTGTCGCCTTTGTGGACGACGTCGAGCTTCACCGACGTTCCCGGCGCCAGCCCGGCGATGGTGCGGGCGAGATCACGGGAGTCCTTGATCGCGGTGCCATTGACCGCGGTGATGACGTCGCCCGCCTCGATGCCGGCCTTCGCCGCCGGGCTACCATCCTGCGGATTGTCGACGATCGCACCACGCGCCGCCTTCAGGCCCAGGCTATCGGCAATCTCTGCGGTCACCGGCTGCACCTGCACGCCGAGCCAGCCGCGGGTGACGGCGCCCTTGTCCTTCAGTTGCGCGACGACGAGCTTTGCCGTGGAGGACGGAATGTCGAAACCGATGCCGACGGAGCCGCCGGAGGGCGAGTAGATCGCAGTGTTCACGCCAATCACGTTGCCATTCATATCGAAGGCCGGTCCGCCGGAATTGCCCTTGTTGATGGGCGCATCGATCTGGATGAAGTCGTCATAGGGACCATTGCCGATGTCGCGGCCGCTGGCCGAGACGATACCGGCCGTGACGGTGCCGCCGAGCCCGAAGGGATTGCCGACCGCGACCACCCAGTCACCGATCCGCGGCTTCTGGTCGGAGAACTTCACGAACGGAAAATCCTTCTTGCCGTCGACCTTGATCAGCGCGAGATCGGTCTTCGGATCGGTGCCGACGACCTTTGCGGTGTAGATCGTGCCGTCGTCCATGGTCACCTGCACGGACTCGGCATGATCGACGACGTGATTGTTGGTCACGGCGTAGCCATCGGCCGAGATGAAGAAGCCCGAGCCCTCACCCGTGATCATCTGGTGGCGCTGGTGTGGCGTGCCGTTCATGCCGCCGGGGCCGCGGAAGCCGAACTGCCGCGAGAACTGGTCGAACGGTGTATCCTCGTCCTGATCCATCCGGTTCTGCTGCAGCATCGCGCTCTTGTCGTTGTCCTGGTCGATCTTCACGCGCACCGAGATGACGGCGGGTTTGACCTTGCTGACGAGGTCGCCGAAGCCCGGCGGCGTCGCGGTGCTTTCCGCGGCCTGCGCAGGCGAAACCAGGGAGCTCACACCGAGGGGCATTGAAGCGGGAGACGCGGCCAGCACGGCCACGCCGAGCGCGGCCACGGTGCCAAGCAGCGCCAGCCGGCGCGGCTTCAGAATTTTGGAGGTGTTGGTGGTGTCGGAATTGACGGGATCTTTCATGTCGAAATGTCCATGTTGGGTAAGTCGCCTTGCACCCAACATGGTCGTCGTCACCTTACGGCGTCCCGTCCACGCGATTAATTCTTGGCAAAGAATGTGCGGCCGGCCGCCGCAGGGAAAAATCCCGCCGCACACTTGATACAGCTCAACGCAAGCCGCCCGCGCAGTGAAAGACTGCCGCCACTGGATGATGTCCCTTGGAGGCGCACCATGTACAAAGACATTCTGGTCCACATCCCGACCGAGCGCCCGATGCGCGCCCTGATCGACGGCTCCATCTCGCTCGCGGCCAAGCTCAACGCTCATATCGACGCGGTCGCCGTCGGCTATGTCGCGAGCACCGCGGCTTATGTCATGGAGGGCGGCGCCGCCGTCGCGGCCGTGTTCGAGATGGAACGCGAGCGCGCGATGGAGCGGGCCGAAGCGGCGCTCGCGCTGTTCAGGAGCGGGGCGACCAATGGCGGCATTTCCTACACCTGCCATCCGCTCGGCGCGATCCCGGTCGATGCAGCCGCCTCGCTCGGCGAGATGGCGCGGCTGCACGATCTCAGTGTCGTGCTCCAGCCCGATCCGTCGTTGGCCTCATTCGACAACGACGTGCCCGGCGAGATCCTGTTCCAGGCGGGCGGCCCGGTGCTGTTCCTTCCTCACACTTTCCGCGGGACATTCAAGGCGAAGCGGATCGGCATCTGCTGGGACGGCAGCCGGCTTGCGGCCCGCGCGATGCGCGACGCGGCGCCGTTCCTGGCCCGCGCCGAGGAGATCGTGATCATTGCGATCAACGAGGCCCAGACCGCGCCTGAGGACGCTTCCGCGAGCAATCTGGCGAGACATCTCGGCCGTCGCGGCCTGTCGACCCGCAGGATCGGCCTGTCGGCTGCGCGCGCCGACATCCAGCCGACCATCCTGTCGCTGGCGGCCGACGAGAGCCTCGATGTCCTGGTGATGGGCGGCTACGGCCATTCACGCCTGCAGGAGCGGTTCCTCGGCGGTGTCACCCGCGCCATGCTGGAAGCCATGACGGTGCCGACGCTGATGTCGCATTAGCGAAGGGAGAAAGGACACCAACCTCACGCCGCGGCGGGTGTCTCCCAAGCATCGGCAGCAATAGCGTCCTCTTCGCGTTGCGCATTGCACGCGGCAAAATGGTCCTTCAGCGCGACTTCGGCGAGATATTCGAAATGTTCGGCCTGGCCTAGCAACTGCCAGTTCTGCAGAGGCCGATAGGCCGCCTGCTGGCGACAGAGGGACGCCAGCGCACGGTAGCGACGTACGTTTTCCATCAGACCCTCCCTCGCATTCCCAGTGGGCTTATTACCCTGATTTACGTCACGCCGATGGCGATTGTGCAAAACATTTTTTGCGCAAGGCCGCATTAACCTTGGTTAACGCCAGGCAGATGCGCTGGCACGCGTTGGTTCCAATGGGGTCAACCGAGAGGAACTCACACCCGAGCTTACGCGTATCGGCGGCGTTCCACGTTGATGCCGATCAACTCGAAATAATGTTCGATCGGTTCAGGGCGCCCGATGAGATAGCCCTGCATTTCTTCGCACGCCTCGCTCTGCAGGAAGGCGCGCTGCACCTCGGTCTCCACGCCTTCAGCGACGACCGGGATGTGCAGGGCGTGCGCAAGGCTCAACACCGCGCGGACGATCTCGGCCGATTGCGGCGTCGCCTCGAGGTTCAGGATGAAGCTGCGGTCGATCTTGATCTTGTCGAACGGGAACGACTGCAGATAGGACAGTGATGAGTACCCAGTGCCGAAATCGTCCATCGCAATGCGAATGCCGAGCGCTTTCAGCCGCCGCAGCAGACTCAGCGCGCGCGTGAAATCTCCGATCAGCACGCCCTCGGTGATTTCGACCTCGAGCCGCGTCGGTGCAAGTCCAGTCTCCAGCAGAATCTGATGGATGGACCGTTCGAGGTCGCCCGCCTGGAACTGGACCGGCGACAAATTGACCGCGACCTGCAACGGCCGTGGCCAGGATGCCGCCTCCCGGCAGGCCTCGCGCAGCACCCATTCGCCAATCTCGATGATCAGCCCGTTCTCCTCGGCGAGCGGAATGAACTGGTCGGGCGGCACGATGCCGCGCGTCGGATGGTTCCAGCGCACCAGCGCCTCGAAGCCGATGATCTCGCCCTCCATCCGCGCCTGCGGCTGGAAGTAGACGAGGAGCTGGTTCTGCTCCACGGCCTGACGCAGATCGTGCTGCAAGAGCCTGCGATCGCGCAGCTCCCGGTCCATCTCGGTTTCGAAGAAGCAGACCCTGCCCCGCCCCTCGCGCTTGGCCCGATAGAGCGCGGAGTCCGCGTTGGCAAGCAACGTCGCCGCGTCCACGCCATCATCCGGATAGATGGCGATGCCGACGCTGAGACCGACATGGGAAAGGTAGTCGTCGACCTCGAGCTCCGTGCCGATGGCCTCGACCAGGCGCTCGGCCAGCGAGAGCACGTCTTCGCGCCTGATGTCGTCCGGCATCAGGATCATGAATTCGTCACCGCCAATGCGGGCGACGAAAGCACCGTCGGCCTCCGCCACGAGACGCTCGGCGGCCGCGCGCATCATCATATCGCCGACGGGATGGCCGAACACGTCGTTGACATCCTTGAAGCGGTCGAGATCGAGGCTGAGGACGGCAAAGCTGGCCGACGCCTCCTGCGCATGCTCCAGCCGCCCGTTCAGCGTTTGATTGAAGGCGCTGCGGTTCGGCAGGTCCGTCAACGCGTCATGATGAGCGAGATGGCTGATCCGCGCCTCGCTCGTGATCCGCTCGGTGACGTCTTCAATCACGCCGACCAGATATTGCGGCTCGCCGTTCCCATCGCGGACCAGCAGCTTGCGCGAATTGACGACGCGGTCGTGGCCGTTGACGCCGACTTCGAGCAGATGCCCCTCCAGGAACATCGGCGTGCCGGTATCGACGACACCGCGGTCCTGTTCGTTGACGACACGGGCGATATCGGCCGGAAAGAGCTGCTCCGGCGTCTTGCCAAGCATTTCTTCGCGGGGCATGCCGTAATAGTCTTCGCCGGCGCGATTGAGCAGGATGTAGCGGGAATCCCGCGCGTCCTTGGCAAACACCGCGATCGGGATATTTTCAATAATGCTGTCGAGAAATTCGCGCGCATGCGACAGGTCCTGCTCGGAACGCTTATGCGTCTGCTCGAGCTCCTCGATCATCAGCTTGATGGCACGGTCGGTCCGGCGGCGGTCGCGATCGCTCTCCTCATACGCAGCGCTGACGAGTTCAACGAGCCTGGTCATATCGACCTGCCCGGATTCGTCCGTCGACTGCTTGATCTGTCTTGCCAGCAAGCGATGCATGGTTACGCGGCCGCCTCCGCGATCATCGTGACGGTCATGGTCTGGTTGTGGAGTTCGCAGCGGCCGGTTGCCGCGGGTGGCGCGATCTCACCATAGGAATAGAAGCCGATGCGAGTGACGTCGTCGCCGAGCTCGGCGGCAACGGCATCGAGCTCATCCTGCGTACGCTGGCCCATCACCTTGCGGCGGCCGGTGCAGCTCACCAGGATCGCCAGCTTGTCGCCCACGACCTCATCCGCAAGCGCGTTGCGCGCCTGCCGGCCCGCCTCGCCAGCGCCTGCGGCAAGACTATCGAAATTCGCGCGCATCAGCTGCGCCGTGCATCCTTCCGGAATGTCGGCGGCAAATGTCAGCGTGCCGGCGTCGCGATCGACTGCGAACACCGAGCGCACAATCTGCCGCTCAGGTTCGGCCTCGTCGTGAATGCGCAAGGGAAACGCAAGACCCGAACCCGGCATCGCTGCTGCCTCTTCCTCGCCGAGATAGCGGGTGTAGAGGTCGACCGGCGGCTCGCCGTCGAGCTCCAGCACGACAGGGCCGTCCGACTTCGTCACCTTGCGCCGCGGGCCGAACACGTCCCAGCCCCCGGCGCAGCCATGCGCAAAACGGAAGGACGCACCATAGAATCCGATCGCAGCAATCCGGTTCGGCTGTGGCTCGCCGTCGGCGCCGACCAAGGTCTGCTCCATCTTGGTGCCATCGCCGGCCAGTCCGCCGGTCACAAGCAGGTCGGGCCCCAACACCTCGGTGACGCCCGCAATCAGCTCGTTGCCGTTCACGCTCAATCCTTCGGAGAGGACGAAGACACCGGCAAGATCCGGCGCCGCCAGCTGGCGGGCGAAGCGCATGCCGCAAAGGCGCGACGCCTCGCGGGATTCGATCGTTTCGTTCACGACCCGCACTTGCGTCGTCGCGAAATGCAGGGCGACCGCAACGATCACGTCGTCGGCGATGTCATCGCCATGAATCTGACCACCGGTACTGCAGCCGACGATATGACTGTCGGGATAGAAGCTCCGCAGCTCGCGATAGCGCTCGCCGCCGGCTAATCCCTCACGGCTGCCGAAATAAAGGACGAGCTGAGGCGACTCGCGCAGGGCATTTCCTCCGCGCCAGCCATGGGCAGCATTCCAGTGGCGATATTGAATCTGCATCCCACACTCTCTGCGGTCCTTGAACCACAGATTGTGGCGCGGTGCATTGCCTCACCGTTAATCGCGCTCCTGCTTCGCCACCATTGGTTACCCCGGTATGAAGCGTGCCGCGGATTCGTGACCGATTTCCCGTAAGCCATCGGAGAACCGTTACGCGCATCCATGCGGCCTCCGTAATCTACCGGATGCGTGCACCCTCGCTGGCGCGCAGGGGCTGGGCGGAACCAGGTTGCATTTTCGGAACCCGACCGGCCTCTGCAGCGACACGAATGGCCGCGATGTTGCCGGCATAGTCGGTGCTCTTGCCGCGGAACACTGCGGAACCCGCCACTAAAGTATCTGCGCCTGCGGCGACAACTGCAGCGGCATTTTCGCGCGTGACGCCGCCATCGACCTCGAGCCGGATTGGCCGGTCGCCGATCATGCTGCGGATACGTGCGATCTTCTCGAGCTGGGACTCGAGGAAGGATTGGCCGCCAAAGCCCGGGTTGACCGTCATCACCAGCACCAGGTCCAAACGATCCAGCACATACTCGATCGCGCTCTCTGACGTCGACGGGCACAAGCTGACACCGGCTTTCCTGCCGAGTGCGCGGATTGCCTGCAGCGAGCGATCGAGATGCGGCCCCGCTTCGGCATGCACGGTGATGACATCGGCCCCTGCCTTCGCGAACGCTTCGAGATAGGGATCGACAGGCGCGATCATCAGATGCACGTCAAAGACCTTCTTCGTCACCGGCCGGATCGCCTTGATGACATCAGCGCCGAAGCTGATGTTCGGCACGAAATGGCCGTCCATGACGTCGCAATGGATCCAGTCGGCACCGGCCGCGTCGATCGCAACAATTTCCTCGCCGAGGCGAGCGAAATCTGCCGCCAGGATCGAGGGAGCAATGATGATCTCGGTCATGGCTTGGCACTCCGCGCATCCGCACCACCGCTGAAGACCCGGCTCGCGAGGACATCAGCCGGATCGATGGTTTCGAGATCGGCGACATCGAGCATGCGATCGAGATCCGACACGAGGCGATCGGCCTGCCGCAGCCGGATACGGTCCACGGCGTTGCGGATCGAACGCGCATTGGAGAAGAACGGCTGGGTCCGGCGTAACGCGATGTACTTCTCGAACGCCTCGCGCGCAGCAGCTGAAAGGCGATAACCGCGCTCCCTGAGCATCAGCTCGGCGATGACCAGCAGCTCGGCCTCCGCATAGTCAGGAAAGTCAATGTGATGGGCGATGCGCGAGCGGAAGCCGGGATTGGAGGCGAAGAAACTCGTCATCCGCTCGCCGTAGCCGGCGAGGATTACGACGAGATCCTCGCGCTGATTCTCCATCACTTGAAGCAATATCTCGATCGCCTCCTGACCGTAGTCGCGCTCATTGTCCGGACGATGCAGGTAATAGGCCTCATCGATGAACAGAACGCCGCCCATCGCTTTCTTCAGGATCTCCTTGGTCTTCGGCGCGGTATGGCCGATATATTGCCCGACCAGATCGTCGCGCGTCACCGAAATCACCTGACCGCGCCGCACGAAGCCGAGGCCGTGCAGGATTTTAGCCATGCGCAGCGCCACCGTGGTCTTGCCGGTGCCGGGATTGCCGGTGAACGACATGTGCAGCGTCGGCGGCGTTGCTGCGAGGCCAGCACGTTGCCGGATGCGTTCGATCAGCAGGAGCGAGGCGATCTGGCGCACGCGGCTCTTGACCGGCTTCAGGCCGATCAGCTCCTGCTCGAGCTGGTGCAGCGTGTCGGTGATCCCGGCCGCCTCGGCCTCCTTGCGGAGATCGAAATGCGTCTCGCTGGGCTCTGATGTCGTGGCGTGGGGAACGTCGAGCATGGCTACCCTCGAAGAAAAGAGCTTCGCCGCGGGGGAGCGGCGAAGCAGTGGTCCGCCAAGGAAACGGAGCAGGGAGTGCTCCGCGCGGAAGGGAGAGGCTATTGCGAGGCGTGGGTGGCCGGCTTGCGCACGGTGGTGTAGCGGATCGCGCGGCCGCCGACCTCCTGCCGCACCAGCTCGAACTCGGCTTCCTGCGGCGGACGGTTGACCATGAAAGAGATCCGCACCGATTCCCAACCGTGGCTGGAGTCGAAGCCGCTGATACGGATGTAGCTGTTACCGTACACCCTGCGGCATTCGGCAAGCTCCATCATCACGCCGGCGGCATCCTGGAGATCGAACATCGGCAGGCCCCACATCTCCCAATAGGTGCTGCGGGGATGTGGATCGTCGGTGAACTCGATGTTCACCGCCCAGCCATTGGCGAGGCAATATTGGACCTGCTTATAGATCTGATCGTCGGTGAGATCCGGCAGGAACGAGAAACAGCCCTGGGTCAGTTTCATGTCGCGTCTCCCTAGACGGTTTCGAGCGCCGTCGGCACGAAGTCCGGCGTGTCGGTGGATTGATAGTTGAAGGTGACGTCCTTCCAGACTTCGAGCGCCGATTTCAGCGGCGTGCAGGTCTGGGCTGCCTTGGCGAGAATCTCCGGGCCTTCGTGAACGTAGTCGCGCCCCTCGTTGCGGGCGAGAATCATCGCTTCCAGCGCAACGCGGTTGGCGATCGCGCCGGCCGCAATGCCCATGGGATGGCCGATGGTGCCGCCGCCGAATTGCAGCACGACGTCCTCACCCAGCAGATTGAGCAGCTGGTGCATCTGGCCGGCATGGATGCCGCCGGAGGCGACCGGCATCATCTTGTTCAGGCTCGCCCAGGACTGGTCGAAGAAGATCCCGTGCTCGAGCCTGGTCGGATTGAAATCCTCGCGGCAGACGTCGTAATAGCCGCGCGTGGTGTTGGGATCGCCCTCGAGCTTGCCGACCACCGTGCCGGCATGGATGTGATCAACACCCGCAAGCCGCATCCATTTGGCGATGACGCGGAACGACACGCCGTGGCTCTTCTGCCGCGTATAGGTCGAGTGCCCGGCACGATGCAGATGCAGGATCATGTCGTTGCGCCGCGCCCATTTCGCCATGGACTGGATCGCAGTGTAGCCGATCACGAGATCGATCATGACGATGCACGAGCCGAGCTCCTTCGCGAACTCCGCGCGCTCGTACATGTCCTCCATCGTTCCCGCGGTGATGTTCAGGTAGGTCCCCTTCACCTCGCCTGAAGCCGCCTGCGCGCGGTTCACCGCTTCCATGCAGTAGAGGAAGCGGTCGCGCCAATGCATGAACGGCTGCGAGTTGATGTTCTCGTCGTCCTTGGTGAAGTCGAGCCCGCCTTTCAGCGCCTCGTAGACCACGCGGCCGTAGTTGCGGCCCGAAAGTCCGAGCTTTGGCTTCACCGTCGCACCCAGCAGCGGTCGGCCGAACTTGTCGAGCCGCTCGCGCTCGACCACGATGCCGGTCGCCGGTCCCTGGAACGTCTTCACATACGCGACTGGGAAGCGCATGTCTTCCAGGCGCAGCGCCTTGAGCGGCTTGAAGCCGAACACGTTGCCGATGATCGAAGCCGACAGATTGGCGATCGAGCCAGGCTCGAACAGGTCGAGGTCATAGGCGATGTAGGCGAAATACGAGCCAGGTGTGCCCGGGACCGGATCGACCCGATAGCATTTTGCACGATACTTCTCGGCCGCGGTCAGGCGGTCGGTCCACACCACCGTCCAGGTCGCGGTCGAGGATTCGCCCGCGACGGCCGCCGACGCCTCGATCGGATCGACGCCGTCCTGCGGCGTGACGCGGAACAGCGCGATGACGTCTGTGTCCTTTGGCGTGTATTCGGGTTCCCAATAGCCCATGCGCGCGTATTCCATCGTACCCGATCGATAGCGCTCCTTGCCGCGGACAGTTCCTGCATGTGCATTCATGGCTCTCTCCTGCTCTTCTCTCTCTGAATGATTAGGCCGCGACCGGCTCGCGGGTGCCGATGCGCGGGTCGAGCTCGCCGGCGCGATAACGTCGCGCCATCTCGCTCAAGGGAACAACCTTGATCTCGCTGGCGTGACCTGCCGTGCCGAATTGCTCGAAGCGATCGCGGCAGAGGTCGCGCATCGCGTCCATCGCGGGCTTGAGGAACTTGCGCGGATCGAACTCATTGCGACTTTGTGCGGCCACCTTCCGAAACACCGCCGTCATCGCGAGGCGGCAATCGGTGTCGATGTTGACCTTGCGCACGCCGCTCTTGATGCCGCGAACGATCTCCTCTACCGGCACACCCCAGGTCTGCGGCATCTCGCCACCGAATTGATTGAACATGTCTTGCAGCGGCTGCGGCACTGATGAGGAGCCGTGCATCACCAGATGCGTGTTCGGCAGCCGGCGGTGAATCTCTTCCACCACCCGCATCGCCAGGATGTCACCGTCGGGCTTGCGGCTGAACTTGTAGGCGCCGTGCGAGGTGCCCATCGCGATCGCGAGCGCGTCGACCTTGGTGGCGCGGACGAAGTCGACGGCCTGATCAGGGTCGGTCAGCAACTGGTCGTGGCTGACCTTGCCTTCGACGCCGTGACCGTCCTCCTGCTCGCCGCCGCCGTGCTCGAGCGAACCGAGCACACCGAGCTCGCCTTCGACGGAAGCGCCGGTCCAATGCGCGAGATCGACGACGCGGCGGGTGATGGCGACGTTGTAGTCGTAGTCGGCCGCCGTTTTGGCATCCGCCTTGAGTGAGCCGTCCATCATCACGGAGGTGAAGCCATGGGCGATGGCGGAGGCACACGTTGCCTCGTCATTGCCGTGGTCCTGGTGCATGCACAGCGGGATGTCCGGATAGGTCCGCTCCAACGCATCGATCATATGCGAGAGCATGAGATCGCCGGCATAGCTGCGCGCACCGCGCGAGGCCTGGATGATCACGGGCGCATCGACCTCGGCCGCGGCCTGCATGATCGCGATGCCCTGCTCCATGTTGTTGATGTTGAACGCCGGCACCGCGTAGCCATGGGACGCGGCATGATCGAGCAATTGACGAAGGGTGATACGGGCCACGAGGAGTCCTCCTTATTGCTTGCGAGCGCGGGCAATCGCCCGACGGGCGGCTTCCGCAACGTTTTGCGGCGTGATGCCGAATTCGCGATAGAGCACCGGCGCAGGCGCCGACGCACCGAAACCGCGCATACCGACGAACTCGCCGTCAGCGCCGATCCAGCGATGCCAATCGCCGGCGACGGCCGCCTCGACACCGACGCGCGGCGCTGTGCCGAGCACGGCAGCGCGATAATCGTCGGGCTGCTCTTCGAACAGGGCGAAGCACGGCGCGGAAACCACAGCGGCGCGGACATGCTCCGTTGCAAGCAGGCGAGCGGCTTCCAGCGCAATCGACACTTCCGAGCCGGTCGCCATCAACGTCACGTCGCGGCCGCCATCCGGGGAGACGATGACATAGGCGCCGCGGGCGACGCGGTTTCGGCCGCGAACATCGCTGCGGAAGGTCGGCAGCGCCTGACGTGACAGGCACAGCACGGAAGGGCGATTCTCTGATTCCAGCGCGCAGTCCCACGCTTCAAGCGTCTCGACCGCGTCGGCAGGACGGAACACCAGCAGGTTCGGAATGACGCGGAGCGCCGCGAGATGCTCGACCGGTTGATGCGTCGGGCCATCCTCGCCGAGCCCGATGGAGTCGTGAGTCATCACATGGATCACCCGCAACCGCATCAAGGCCGCAAGGCGGATCGCCGGCCGGCTATAGTCGGAGAACACGAGGAACGTACCGCCATAGGGAATGAAACCGCCGTGAAGCGCGAGCCCGTTCATCGCGGCAGCCATGCCGTGCTCACGAATGCCATAGTGGATGTAGTCGCCGGCGAATGAGTCCCGCTTCACGGGCGCTTGCGTCTTGGCATGCGTCAGGTTCGAATGCGTCAGGTCTGCTGAGCCGCCGACAAATCCGGGGATCGTCCCGGCGATGCCGTCGAGCACCTGTTGCGAAGCCTGCCGCGTCGCGAGCTTCGGCCGCTCGGTGGCAAAGCGCTCGCGCAATTTCGCCGAGGCCTGGGCATAGGCGTTCGGCAGGGCAACCGCTTTGCCCTCGATGAAAAGCTCACGCTGTTCGGGCGTCGAATCTTCGTAACGATCGAGCCAGGCGAGGCGATCCACTTGCCCGCGCTGGCCGATCATCCGCCACGCCTTGAGGACAGGAATCGGCACGACGAATGGCTGATAGTCCCAGCCGAGCGTCCGCCGCGCCGCCGCGGTCTGCTCTGAGCCGAGCGGCGCGCCATGCGCCTTCTCCGTGCCCTGCCGGTCCGGCGCGCCATAGCCGATGATGGTACGGCAGGCGATCAGCGATGGCGTTGCAGTTTCACGCTCCTCCGCGATCGCCTGCGCAACTGCCTCAGGATCATGCCCATCGACACGGCGCACCGACCAGCCGGAGGCGGCGAAACGCGCAAGCTGGTCATCGGAGGTCGCAAGCGACGTCGGCCCATCGATGGAGATGCCGTTGTCGTCGAACAAGACGATCAAGCGGCCGAGCCCGAGATGGCCGGCGAGCGAGATTGCCTCCTGGCTGATGCCCTCCATCAGGCAGCCGTCGCCTGATATCACATAGGTGAAGTGATCGACGAGGCCGTCGCCATGCCGCGCATTGGCCATGCGCTCGGCGAGTGCCATGCCCACGGCCGTCGCAATCCCCTGCCCCAGCGGCCCGGTCGTCGTCTCGACGCCCGGCGTGTGGCCGTATTCCGGGTGGCCCGGCGTCTTCGAGCCCCATTGCCTGAAAGCCTTGATATCATCGAGGCTGACATCGCCGCCGGTGAGATGCAGCAGCGCATAAAGCAGCATCGAGCCGTGGCCAGCCGAGAGGATGAAACGGTCGCGGTCCGGCCAGTTCGGATGCGCGGAGTCGAACTTGAGGAAGCGCGAGAACAGCACGGTCGCGACGTCGGCCATGCCCATGGGCAGACCGGGATGACCGGACTGCGAGGTCTCGATGGCATCAACCGCGAGGAAGCGGACGGCGTTAGCGAGATCGCTGTGCGCGACAGCCGTGAGGTCGGCGTCGGCATGAACCGAGATGTTCATCAGATCCTCCTTTTCACTTCAAGCTGCGCTTGCGCTCGATGAGCTGCATGATCAGTGGCGTCAGGATGAGCTGCATCGCAAGATCAAGCTTGGCGCCCGGACACACGATCGAGTTCGCGCGCGACATCCAGCTGTGCGGCAGCATCGAGAGCAGATAGGGGAAGTCGATGCCGCGCGGGTTCTTGAAGCGGATCACGACCATCGATTCGTCCGGCGTCGGGATCCAGCGCGCGATGAACGGATTGGAAGTGTCAACCGTCGGCACCCGCTGGAAATTGATGTCGGTCTCGGTGAATTGCGGACAGATGTAGTGGATGTAGTCAGGCATCCGCCGCAGGATGGTGTCGGTGACGGCCTCGGTCGAATAGCCGCGCGCGCTGCGGTCGCGGTGCAGTTTCTGGATCCATTCGAGATTGATGACGGGCACGACGCCGATCTTCAGGTCGGCATAGCGCGCGACATTCACCCGGTCGGTGACGACGGCGCCGTGCAGGCCTTCGTAGAACAGCAGGTCCGAATTCTCCGGCAGCCGCTTCCAGTCGGTGAAGGTGCCGGGCGCTGCGCCATGCAACGCGGATTCCTCAGCGTCATGGACATAGTGCCGCGTCGTCGCCGTGCCGGTTTCACCATAGTCGCGGAAGGCGCGCTCCAGCTCCTCGAACAGATTGGTCTCGGGGCTGAAATGACTGTAGTGCTTGTTGCCGCGTTCAGCCTCGACGGCCATCTGCGCGCGCATCTCGGTGCGGTCGTAGCGATGGAAGGCATCGCCCTCGATGTAGGCGGCGTTGACCTTCTCGCGGAAGAAGATCTGCTCGAACGTCTTCTTGACCGACGTCGTGCCGGCGCCGGAGGAGCCGGTGATGGAGATGATCGGATGCTTCCTGGACATGGGTCACCTCGCTCACAGCCGGAAGAAGCCGCGCCGCGCGAACAGCGGTGCAGAGACGCTGGCAATCAGCAGCGGGTCGCAATGCAATTCGGCGACGCGCCGCACCTCGTTGCTGGAGCCCATGATCAGCGGCACGCGCTGATGCAGGTTCTGCGCGGAGAGATCGAGGATGCGTTCGCGCCCGGTCGAGGCCGACCCGCCGGCCTGCTCGATGATCATGGCCATCGGATGGGCCTCATAGACGAGGCGCAGGCGACCGTCGCCGTAGCCGGGCCGCGCATCGGAGGGATAGAGGAACACGCCGCCGCGCGTCAGGATGCGGTAGGTTTCCGCGACCAGCGAGCCGATCCAGCGCATGTTGAAATTATGGTTGGCAGCCCCGTCGACGCCGGCAAGGCATTCGTCGATGAAGGCGCGCACCGGCGATTCCCAGTGGCGGCGATTGGAGATATTGATCGCGAACTCCTCGCAGGCCTCGGAGATCTGCACGGCGCTGCGCGCGAGACGGAAGCAGCCGGCCCTGCGATCGAGCGTGAAGATGTCGACGCCGTCGCCAAGTGTCAGCACCAGCGACGTTTGGGGACCATAGGTGACGAAGCCCGCTGCGAGTTGCGCCGACCCACGTTGATGGAAGGCGAGGCTGGGATCATCAGGCGCCGGCACGATCGAGAAGATCGTGCCGACGGTCATGTTGAGGTCGATGTTGGTGGAACCATCGAGCGGATCGATCGCGACACAGATTTTGGCCTCGCGATCGCCGATCTGCGGCTCGCGCATCTCCTCCGACGCCAGCGCCGCGATCGGCAGCCTGCCGAGGCAACGGCGCAGGATCGCATCCGCCTGGACGTCGAGATCGCGCTGGATGTCGCCATCGCTGTTGCAGCCGGTGGTCAGGCCGGAGGCGTCCGCAAGATCACCGGTGGCGATGACATCAGCGATTTCGATAGCCGCCGCAGCGATGGCATCGACCGCGGCCGCGACGGCAAGCGCGTGGGGCGCCGTCTCGGAATAGCGTTGAAGGTGGTCGTCCAGCCTGAGTTGCCCGGTCATCTGCGTCCATCCCCTTGTGGGCGCCGCATCCAGTTCCCTCCCCTCTGGAGGTCGGTGCGGTCGGTCCCAGCACGATGAGATTGACAGGACGAGCCTAATAAGGAAAATTTCTAATCATAATGAGTGCCAAAGAATTTCCTTATAATGGCCCCGGCCATGCGGCGACCCAGCTCCGGCATCTGACGATCCGGCAGCTGCGCTCGCTTGCGGCGCTTTCGGCCAGGGGCAGCGTCACTGCGGCCTCGACCCAGCTCGGGCTGACACAGCCCGCCGTGACGCAGCAGCTGCGGCAGCTTCAGGACCTCGCCGGCCTGCCCCTGGTGCAGCGGACAGGCGACGGTATGCTGCTGACGGAAGCGGGTCGGGAAGTTCTGGCGCTCGCTGAGCGCGTGGAAGCCGCGATCGCGGACTGCCAGGGCGCGCTCGATCTGCTCGCGGGCAAGACCGGCGGCACGGTGCATCTCGGCGCGGTCTCGACCGCGAAATATTTCGTGCCGCACGCAATCGCGGCGTTCTCCAAGCGCTCACCGAAGATCGAGATCAAGCTGACCGTCGGCAACCGTGAGGAGATCCGCGAAGCCATGCATGGCTACGAGCTGGATTTCGCCGTGATGGGTCGGCCACCGGCCGATGTCAGCGTCGACGTTCGCCAGCTCGGGCGCAATCCGCACATCATCGTCGCGCGAAAGGGGCACTGGCTGGAGAAGGACTCAGGCCTCAGCCTGACCGACCTCGTGCACGAGACCTTCCTGACCCGCGAGCCGGGATCAGGCACGCGCACGCTGATGGAGGGGATGTTCCAGAAGTCAGATCTCGAGCCGATCATCGGCATGGAGATGAGCAGCAACGAGACCATCAAGCAGGCGGTCATCGCAGGGCTCGGCATCGCCTTCATCTCGGCGCACACGGTGGCCCATGAGCTCGCCGAGGGCCGGCTGGTCGTGCTCGATGTCGCGGGCCTGCCCATCGTCCGGCAATGGTACGTGATCCGCCGCAGCGACAAGGTGCTGCTGCCGCCGGCACAGGCGATGTTCGATTTCCTGGGATCGGAGGGCGCGAACTACCTGCCTGAAGTGGCTGAATTCGCCGAGCGATAGCCTCGCAAGCGCTCAACTCATCAGCTTCATCGCGACCGTCGCCGCCAGAATGAGGATGATCTGAAGCAGACGCTCTGTCGTGAAGATGCGGTTGAAGGTGGTCATCGCGCGCCCCTGGCCGTCGTGATGGTTAATGTTTAGGCGGCGCGCTGCGCGGCGTAGTCCACGCGAGCGGCGAAATAGGCTTCCAGCTCGGACAGCGCACGGGCTTCCCATTCGCTGGCCTGCTCCAGCAGCGACCAGCTCTGGCCCGGCCGAAACGCGGCGGTCTGACGATAGAGCGATGCAATGCCGCGGTAGCGGCGCACGTTCTCGAAAATGGCGTGTCCGTTCATGTCGAAAACTCCCTCGTATTCCCACGGGAGAAATTGCGGCCAAATCTTTTTTGAAAAGTTAGCGGCGTGATCTGAGCGTGCCGATGGTTGCCGAACTGTTGCACGCGCGCAACGCGCGCGCCCGGCTATTGCGAATTCGCAGCCGAGCTCTCACCCGCCGACTTCAACCCACCCCGTCTGTTGATCATCATGCTCGCGCGGCAGAGGTCGGCAAGACCGATCAGAAGTACGGCGAGCAGGCAAAACAGGTTGATGGAATCAGCGCCGGCGCTCGAGAGCGGCGTGAACTCGAAGAAGGGCGGGATGAATGCCCACCACACGAGGGGAATGGTGAGCAGCGCGGCGAACACCGCCGCCGGCGCGCCCGCGACCAGGCCGAGCACGAACAGACTGGGGAGGAAAGCCGCGAAATAGAGTTTTGCGCCGAACACGACGCAGATGCCTTGAAGCGCAGCCGACGCTGCGACGACGATAAATCCGAGCAGAAATGCCTGCCACGACCATGGCCGTACTCGCGGTACGCCAACCAGTCCCGCACGCCTCATAGGGCCTCCCTGCCGCCGTTAACCAGGCCGCTTGCGACCAAAGTACTACAGCGACAGGGAATCTGCGAGATGGAAATCGCACCATCCGGGCGGCCCGATTCGAGGCTGGTAAACGGACCAGGGCACACAATCGTACCGCTATTCGGTGACCGCGTAGAGCAGGCTGGCAATCGGCAGCGCAAGGCCAATGGCCGAGGCCAGCGTCCAGCCGCCTTGCGCGAACGCCCAGGCGCCGAGCGCGGATCCCGCAGCACCGGCGGCAAAGAACGTCGCCATGTAGAGCCCGTTGAGGCGACTGCGGTGCTCGTGCCCGAGCACAAAGATGGCGCGGAAACCCAGCACGACATTGCCCTGCACGCCGAAATCGATCGCGATTGCGGCCACCAGGAGGCAGGCGAGGTTGAGCATCGATCCAGCCGTGCCGACATGTGTCACCAGGAAGCCGAGGGCAACGAACAGCATCGCAACAATCGTGGCGATGCGGCTATGGCCGCGATCGGCGAGCCTGCCAGCGATCGGCGCCGCGAACACCCCGGAGACACCGGCGAGCGCGAACAGCGCGATGCCGCTCTGGGTGAACCCGAACTGGCTGGCCAACTGGAGCGGCACCACCGTCCAGAACAGGGCGAAGGCGCCAAACAGGCCGGCCTGATAGAGCGCGCGGCGCCGTAGCAGCGGCATCATACGCACCAGATGCGGCATCGACAGCAGCAGTTCGCCGTAATGCATCCGTGCCACGGGCTTGCGCTTCGGCAGCGTCAGTCGAAGCACGACGATGAGCGCGATCATCAACGCAGCCGAGCAGAAGAACACCGCATGCCACGACAGCGCCGCGGTGACGAAGCTCGACGCCGGCCGCGCCAGCATGATGCCGAGCATCAATCCCGTCGAGACATTACCGACGACGCGGCCGCGAATGGCTTCCGGCGCGAGGTGCGCGGCGTAGGGAATGATGATCTGCACCGCGACCGAGCCGAGCCCGACGAACAGCGCGGCGATCAGGAACGGCAGTGCATGGGTGGCAAACCCGGCCGCCAGCAGTGACGCCGCGCCGAGCGCGATGACGCTGCAGATCAGCGTGCGGTTCTCGACGAGATCGCCGAGCGGCACGATGAACAGCAATCCCGTGCCGTAGCCGATCTGCGTCATCGTCACGATCAGGCCCGCGGCGGCCGGCGACAGGCCGAGCGCGGCACTGATCGGGCCGATCAGCGGCTGGGCATAGTAGATGTTGGCAGCGACCATGCCGCAAGCCGCGGCAAGCACGAAGGTCAGCCGTTGCGACACCGCATCCGTCTCCGGCCCGGTCTCGATCGTGGCATTCATCGTCATCCAGAACTCTCCGACACTTCAACGTCTTCACATATAGGAAACGATCATTTCCTAATTTGGCAAAAATTCAGTCAAGCAGCTTCAGCGCGACGCCGACCAGACGGTCGCCGTCGAGCGGCAGGCGCGCCTTGCCGACGACGCGCAGGCCCTGCGTCATGCAGATCATCAGCCGCGCAGTATCGTCGGCTTCGACATCGCCGGGAATCGAGCCGTCGGCCTGTCCCTCGCGAATGAGGCTGGCTATGAACGCCTCGTTGGTCTTGAGCTGCGCCGTGACGCGCGCGCGCATCACCGGATCGACCGCCGACAGCTCGACCGCACTGCCGACCACGATACAGCCGCGGCGCCCCTCGCTGCCCTGGGAGTGCTCGACATAAGACAGCAGCACATGACGCACCCGTTCGCGGCCATTCGCACCGCGCGCGGCCGCGCTGCGGGTCTGCTCCCGGCGTACCTCGGTGTAGCGCTCGAAGGCAGCGAGGAACACGGCATGCTTGTCGCGAAACGCCTTGTAGACACTGCCGGTGGCAAGCCGCATGGCCGCCGTGAGGTCGCCGATCGAGGTCGCATGATAGCCGCGCTCGCAAAACACCCTGATGGCGCCGTCCAGCGCGGTATCCATGTCAAACTCCCGGGGACGGCCGGGTGGATGGGCGGACGGCTCGGATTTGCGCGCAGCTTTTTGCATCGCGGCATATTAGGGAATGATCGTTTCCGAATAAAGGCACAGGGTTGTGATTGCTTGGGGGCAGCGTTGTTGCTGACAAATCCGTCATCCTGAGGTGCAAGGCATGGGACGCAACGCGTCCCATGGGAAGCCTCGAAGGATGCACGGCCCCGATGCAGCCGGGCCGTCGCCCTTCGAGGCTTGCTCAACGGCGCTGATGCGCCGCTGAGCGCGCACCTCAGGGAGACGGAATCAAGGTTGGAGCACGCCGCCACCGTCACTTCGGCCGCACTGGCGTGCCGTCCGCCATGACGGTCACGCCCTTTCGCTCGACGATCATCCCGTACGCCCTCGGCTGGCGATGAACATCGAAGTTGAAGGTCGTGCGCTTGTAGGAATTGCAGAGATCGAGATCGCAGCGGGCGAGTGCGAGTTCGTCGCCTTTGGTCGTGCATTGCGCGATGATCTCGCCCGAGGGCGCGATGATGCAGCTGCCGCCGATATGGTCGACGCCCTCTTCGACGCCGGCCTTGGCGACGCCGACCACGAAGGTACCGTTCTGATAGGCGCCGGACTGCATCACCAGATGATTGTGGAACAGCGAGAGGTCGTCGTGTTCGGGCGCGGGCGGATTGTGCACCGGCGTGTTGTAACCGATCATCACCATCTCGACGGCCTGCAGGCCCATCACCCGATAGGTCTCGCTCCAACGGCGGTCGTTGCAGATCGCCATGCCCATCACGCCGCCGAACGCGTCGACGACACCAAAGCCGTTGCCGGGCTCGAAATAGCGCTTCTCCAGATGCTGGAATTTGCGCCATGGCTCGTGCTCGGCATGACCGGGCAGATGGACCTTTCGGTACTTCGCGACGATGGCGCCGCTCTTGTCGACGAGGATCGACGTGTTGTAACGGCGGACAATTCCGGCTTCGACGATCAGCTCGGCATAGCCGAGATAGAAGCCGATGCCGATCTTGCGAGCGAGATCAAACAGTGCCTGCGTTTCCGCACCCGGCATCTCGCGTTCGAAAAAACTGTCGATCTCGGACTGGTCTTCAAAGTGCCAGCGCGGAAAGAACGTGGTGAGCGCCAGTTCGGGATAGACGATCAGGTCGCAGCCGTTTGCCTGAGCCTGGTGCATCAGCGCCATCAAGCGCGCCACCACCTCGCCCCTCGTCTCACTTCGCGCGATCGGGCCAAGCTGTCCGGCCGCCATAGTCACGAATCTCGCCACGAATTTGTCCCTCATTCGCTGCCCGGATTGATGCGGCGCATCATGATCGTGCCCGCGCCCATGCAGGTTCTGCGCCTTTTGGCGCGAATGCGACCGGGCGGCGAAGCACACGCAGGTATTCCGGAACTTTCGTTGCCAATCTGCAACGTTTCCCCACCGTCTCATGCCAGACAAAAGAAATGCCCATTGCCGCCACGAACCCTGCTCACAACGCCGTGAGACTTTCAGGGGAACGACGATGCGTGCACAGCGCGTTTGGAACGTGAATGGGGCCGCCAGCATCGGGCAGCTTCAATCGAAACTGGATGATTTGAACAAGCGGCTCAACCAGCTCGAGAACCAGCATCCCGAAAGCTGGGGGATCGACGAGCTGAAATCGAGTGCGCTCAGCCTGTCGCGCGAGATCGACGATATCCGTTGCGCCGAAGCGACCGCGGCCCTGCGGGAATTGCTGCGGAAGTAGCGCAAGCTCGTCCGCACCGCCGAGGGAACCAACGCCCGCGCCCGCCATTTTCATGGGTGAGCATGGAGCAAGAATCATGACCAGGCACCTGACGCGAGCCCATTTCGCGCGCGGTGTGGCCGGCGCGGTTTCTACGCTGGTCCTGTGCGCGACGATGGTCTTCACCATTGCGCGCCATTTCGCGCTGTGAGGAACATTCGCATGATGTCCGACCCCGAGGAGTCGGTGAGGCTGCAAGGCTTTGGCGAGATGACGTTGCGCACGGCGATCGCGACGGTGATGCTGCTCGCCCCGCGCGAGCGCGCAGACGCGGCGATCTTCCGTATCCGTGACGGCGCGCGTCTTGCCGCAAGCGAGATCGCCGAGCTCGCATCCGAGCTCGACATCGCGCCGGTGGCCGAGGTCAGGTCGCCAAGACTTGCTCCAGATCGGCACTGGCGGGACATCGTTCGCGGCATGGTGCGCGAGGCCCCGTTGCCATCTTTGATGGTGGCGTTCCTTGTGGGCGTTCTCGTCGCGCGCAGATGATGGCGCACGCACGTGAATGGATCGCAATGTTCCGCGAAGCCTGAAGAAACCCTCGCTGCTCGCGAAATCGCAAGGATCCGGTTACGGATATGACGAGCCCGGCTGGGGCACACCGGCCTACGCACCCTCCGCGTACTGACGCCCTGAACCAAGAGCTCACAACGGCGCGGTCGATTTCGGCCGCGCCGTTTGCGTTGGGTGAATACCGATCGGAGTTCGGGGGCCTAATCGTGACGATCCATCGCGGAGGTCTTCTTGGTATCGCGCATCGTCAGGTAGACCAGCAGCGACGCCGCGATGCAGCCGGTCAGGTACCAATAGAACCAGCTTTCGTGTCCGATGGACTTGAACCACAACGCGATCGATTCGGCGGTGCCGCCGAAGATCGAAACGGTGAGCGCATAGGGCACCCCGATCCCCGTCGCACGGACGCTGGTCGGAAACAGCTCGGCCTTCACCACCGCATTGATCGCGGTGTAGCCCGATACGATCATCCAGGCGGCAGCAATCAGCAGGAAGGCCGAGAATGCATCGTGAGCGGCCTGCAATGTCGTCAGCAAGGGGATGGTGAACAGCGTGCCTGACACACCAAAGCCGATCAGCAGCCATTTGCGTCCGATGCGGTCGGAGATGGCGCCATAGACCGGCTGCAACACCATCGCGAAGACGAGGCTGCCCGCCGTCACCATCGTGGTCTGGTCGTCGGTCAGCTTCACCGATAGGCGGAGAAATTTCTGCATATAGGTCGTGTAGGTGTAGAACGCCGCCGTGCCGCCCATGGTCAGTCCCACCACCAGCATCAGCTCGCGCGGATAGTTCAGCAGCGCGCGAATCGAGCTGGATTTCTTCGTCGTGACCTGGCTGTTCTTGAAGGCATCGGTCTCGTGAAGGTTGCTCCGCATCAAGGCGGCGACGACCGCGAGCACCGCGCCGAACGCAAACGGCACGCGCCAGCCCCAGGCGCGGATCTCGTCGGTCGAGAGAAACACCTTCTGAAGAAGAAGCAGCACGAGGATCGCGCAGAGCTGTCCGCCGATCAGGGTCACGTACTGAAAACTGGAGTAGAAGCCGCGATTCTTCTCGTCAGCAACCTCGCTGAGATAGGTGGCGCTGGTGCCATATTCGCCACCCAGGCTCAGACCCTGCAGGATTCGCGCAAGGCCGAGGACGACGGGAGCCGCAACGCCAATCGAGGCATAGGTCGGCGTCACCGCGATGATCAGCGAGCCGAAGCACATCATCACGACGGACAGCGTCAGCGCATTGCGCCGGCCATAGTGGTCGGCGAGATGGCCGAACAGCCAGCCGCCGAGCGGGCGCACCAGAAAGCCTGCAGCGAACAGCAGCGCCGCATTGAGCTGTTGCACCACCTCGTCGCCATCAGGAAAAAACGCCTTGGCGAAATAGAGCGAGAACGCCGCATAGGCATAGAAATCGTACCACTCGACGAGATTGCCGACCGAGCCGACAAAGATCGCGCGCAGCCGGCGCTTCATGTCGGCGGCATTCGCGCGCGTCCCGGTGACGGGCTCGCCCATCGTCTGAATCGAGGCTTCCTGTGAACTCATGACATTCCTCCGCAGATTTATTGGAAAACCGGATGGTTTCGTCGCAGCTTCAGCAACGGCCATGCCAATCGCGAGCGACGCGCGGACATGCCGGAAATTCCCTGGAATTGCGTGGAGTTTCGAGAAGGTCGGTCTCGCATGGGGCCACAGCATCGGCGGGAATCCGCCGATACGAATGACGACATCGGCGGATTTCCGCCGATGGCTTTGCCCGCTCAGGGCTCCCTGCGGCCGGGCCGCGCCAGCGCGTATTTCGCCATCTTCTCGTTCAGCGTCCGGCGCGGCACGCCGAGATCCTCGGTGACGGCAGCAATCGACCAATCGTGCTCACGCAAGGCGGCCTCGATCAGCGTGCGTTCGTAGGCCGCGACACGATCGGCGAGCGTCCGCTGCGGCGCTCCCGGCTCGCCGCGCCGGAGGATCTCGGCAACGCTGCGGCCGGTCGCCGCGAGCCCCAGCGCATGGCGCTCGGCAACGTTTTTCAACTCGCGCACATTGCCTGGCCAGTCATGGGCGAGCAGCACATCGAGATCGTCCGCTCGCAGCGGCGACATCGGGCGGCCCGCGCCCTTTGCGGCGGCAACGGCAAAATGCTCGAACAGCAGCAGGGCGTCGTTGCCGCGCTCGCGCAGCGCCGGCAGGTGGATCTCCGCAGCCGCAAGGCGAAAGTAGAGATCGGAGCGAAAGCGTCCCTGGCGGCTCTCGGCCGCAAGATCCCCCTTGGCCGCCGCGACGACGCGAACATCGACAGGCACGAGCTTGTTGGAGCCGACCCGCTCGATCGCGCGCTCCTGCAGGGCACGCAGAATCTTGGCCTGGAACGGAAGCGGCATGCTCTCGATCTCGTCGAGCAGCAATGTGCCGCCGCTGGCATGCTCGAATTTTCCGATGCGGGCACCACGTGCGCCGGTGAAGGCCCCGGCCTCGTGGCCGAACAATTCGCTTTCGAACAGCTCGGCCGGTATCGCGGCGCAGTTCACGGCGACAAACGGCGCCTTCGCACGTGGCCCGAAATCATGCAGGGCCCGCGCCACCACTTCCTTGCCGGTCCCGGTCTCGCCGGTGATGATGACGTCGCGATCGTGACCGGCGAGTTCGAGCACGCTGGCGCGCACCGCTTCCATCTGAAGCGACAGGCCGATCAGGCGCGCATCGATCGCGCCGGGCGCAGCGAGACGATCCGAGAGCTGGCGGAGCTGCAATTTCAACTGCCGCCGCTCGACCGCGCGCGTCATGACCGCCGAGAGCAGTTCGGGATCGTGAGGCTTCTGCAGGAGGTCGTAGGCGCCTTCGCGCATTGCAGCCACCGCCAGCGGCACGTCGCCATGCGCGGTCAGGAGCACCACGGGGATGTCGGGATCGGCGCGGTGAATGTCGCGCATCAATTCGAGCCCGGATCGTTTCGGCATGCGAAAATCGGTCAGCACGGCGTCCGGCGGGGTCTCTTTCAGCAGGCGCATGGCTTCGTCGGCACCGGCGGCGGCGCGGACCGTAAAGCCGCCGAGCTCCAGCCATTGCCGTACCGAATTGCGAACGATCTCTTCGTCGTCAACGACAAGCACGGAGCCGCTCATGCCTGCAGTTCCCGATGTTGCGAGGTCGGCGCGGCATCCATGAGCGGAATGACGACCCTGAAAGTCGAGCCCCTGCCCGGCGCGCTGTCCACCAAGATATCTCCTCCGAACTCCCTGACGATTCCGTACGAGATCGAGAGCCCGAGGCCAAGCCCCTCGCCGATCTCCTTGGTGGTGAAGAACGGGTCGAATAGCGATTTGAGGTGCTCGGCCGCGATGCCGGCCCCGGTATCGGTGACCTCGATCACCGCGCCGGCGTCGTCCCTGCCGAGCGTCACCTTAAGCAGGCGCCGCTCGGACTCGCGCATCGCATCGATCGCATTCGACAGCAAATTGACCACGACCTGCTCGAGCCGGATCGGATTGGCAAAGCTGTAGATCGGCTCGGCGGGTGCGACGCGCACCACCTCGATATGCTCGTGGTCGATGCGGTATTGTAGCAGTCGGACGGCATTGTCGACGACAGGCGCGAGCGCGACGGCGCTGCGCGCGCCGGTCTCCTTGCGCGCGAACATTCGCAAATGGTCGATCAACGCCATCATGCGCTCGGCAATCGAAGACATCAGATCGAGATTGGCGACCGCGCGATCGACCTCGTTGCGGCGGAGCAGGACCCGGCTGCTCGCGACATAGGTGATCAGCGCCGCCAGCGGCTGGTTGATCTCGTGCGCGACGCCGGCCAGTGCCTGACCGAGGCTGGCGAGCTTGGCGCTCTGCACCAGGCTCTCGAGGGTCCGGCGCAGCTCTTCCGTGCGCTCGGCCACCCGACGCTCGAGAACGTCATGCGCCTCGAGCTTGGCCCTGACGACCTGACGCCGCTGATAGGCCACCAGCACCACCAGCAGCGACGCGATGAGAGCGAACATGCCGGCGACCGCGACAGTCGCCGCATTGCGCCGTGCATCCATGACGTCGGAGAATAGCAGCAGCTTCCAGCCCTGGTCGCGCGGATGGATCTGAAGGGCGTACTCTCCGAGCTCGATATTGCCGCGGCCGCGGGCGTGACCAATCTCGATGCGCTGACGATCGCCCTTGGGAACGAAGACCGGCGCGGCGTCGATGGCCTGACCGAACTGCTGCACGGCATTCAGCTCGGCGAGCCGCCCGGCCGGGACCGACACGAGTGGGCGATATTTCCAATCTTCGCGGCTGGCGAGAAAGATCACGCCATGCTCATCCTCCATCGCCACGAGGTCGCCCGCGCGCGCCCAGTCGGCCTCGAGCGCCGAGAGATCGATCTTGACCACGGCGACGCCAAGGGTCTTGCCGCCCTCCGTAATCCGGTGCGACAGGAAATAGCCGGGTTGTCCCGTCGTGGCACCAACGGCGTAATAATGGCCCTCACCGGACCTGATGGCGTCGGAGAAGTAGGCGCGGAACGCGTAGCCGTGGCCGACGAAACTCGAGTCCTGATCGAAATTGCTCGCCGCCAACGCGAGGCCGGTACCGTCGAGCACGAACAGCTCCGCGGACCGCGCACCCTGGTTGAGCGATTTGAGGTAGCGATTGGCCGCGGCGATCGCCGCCGCATCCTGTGGATCGCGATAAAGCTCGCGGATGGGATCGGCGAGCGACAGCACCGCAGGCAGATAGCGATAGCGCGCGACAGTCGCATCGAAGGTGCTCGCGATCAGCGCAAGCCGGTCATTGCCCTCCCGCTGCATGCGCGCAAAGGCGGCATCGAGCGCAATAACGTAAGCCAGCCAACCCGCCGCCGCGATCGCCGCAAGCGCAAAGGCTGCGATCAGTGATTGTCTCAGCTGGGCAGGACGAGAAGTTAGCATCGAAGCTCCGGATCGCGGCGATATCGCTAGATATGACATCGCAGGGCCGTGCGGTTAAGCAAGCCTTGAAAAGACAGCCTGGAGCCATGCCCGCGGAACGGGTCCCCTGCCCAGTCCAAATCGGCCGTGGCCCCCCGGCAAAATCGTTGCAAAAAGAGGACCCGAGGCGCTGGCGGCCAGTCCGCCAAGCCTTTGGAAAAAGCCAACTTTTGGGAAATTGGTCGGAGTGGCAGGATTCGAACCTGTGTCCCCCTGCGCCCCGACTGCGCTGATCCGGCTGAAAATGTGCATTCGTCGCATAACCACATGAGCCATAGGAGTTGGCGTGTTTTGTCAGTGGTGTCGGCAGCTATCTGCACGCGGTGCGAGGGTCGTTGAGCGCGAGGCCGGGTCTTGGCCAGTCCACTGCAATCAGCCGTCCAGCGTACCCTCGACATCGACGGTTGGTCACTTCGCCAAGGTGATGCGGCGAGGTCATGCTGGTTTCCATGCGTGGCTTACCACGATCAACTGCAGCTTAACCGAGTGCTTGACTTGCGAGTGCGTAAGTTGCGGGCGCCTTTCCAGAGCGGTCGTTGGGATCACGAAACTTCCCTCCCAGCGACATCGTCGTGACCGTGTCGAAAAACGCAAGGCCGGACCGGGCCAGGAAGTCGCAGAACTCGCCGTCTGAGAGGTGTGTATCGACCCTTAGGAACCGCCGTTCATGGGCCGCGACATGCGGCGCAACCACCATGATCGCGTCCTCGTCGTTTGACGCGACGACGGGGCCCACGACATGCCCTCGTCCAAACGGACGGCACAGTGCGAACGCGACGAGACGCCCCTGCCGATAGAGACCGAACCCGGTGGATTGCTCGAGGAGCGCCGCGAGCAGATCGAGGCGCGAGGCGCCAAACGCCTGTGCATCGAGTTGAGCGATGGCCGGCAGGTCCTTCCGATCCAGCTCCCGCAGCCCGGCTCTTTCGGGAGGGCGCGGCATCTCGCCGGAACGCCGCGCTTCGGCTTGCCGCTGGAACACCGTTCGTTCGCGGCGGAAACCAAGCGAAAGATAAAGCTTGCGCGCTGCATGCGTGGCATTGAGGCGGAGATTACGCCCCTTGGCCTCAGACAGAACGCGCTTCATGAGCCATTGAGCCGTGCCAAGCGCCTGAAGGCGTGGCGAGGTGATGACCATGCCGACGGTGGCAAAATCCGCCCCGTGGGGGAACCACATGGCGGATCCCAGCACCCGTCCGATTTCATCATGAACGACGATGCCGTTTCCGGTGTCACGCAAAAACTGCCAGTCCTCCGGACGATGCGGCCAGCCGACGCCGATCGATAGCGTATGGAGCTGATCGAGCTCCACCGTATCGATGTCGACCGCACGCGCGTCGAAGGCGTCGATCGTCAGCGAACTGGTCGTGCGGGACTTCATGTCGCTCCCTGGTCGGCCCGACATCGGTCGAGGTCGGCGGCTCCGAGCTCGGTCCGGCTCAGCCTACACCAGGTTCACCGCAGATTGCGTCCCGGAACAGCCGTCCAACGAAACATTCCACCAAATCGCAACCGTATTCGGCACCGGCCGACATTGCGGGTCCGATAGCCTGGTTCAATCCGGCAAGTTCGCCATCCTGTGCGCGTCTGAATCGACCATGACCTTTGTCTTCAATTCCGACGCACAGCGCGGGGCTGTCTTCCGCGAGGCCTTCGCGCGCGAACTTCCACACCTGCCCTTCGCTATCGGCCCGGCCACGGTCTCTCCAGGCGATGTACGTTACATCATCACCTGGTCCGTGCCGGAGGCCCTGGAACAATACCGTAACCTCGACATCCTGTTTTCGGTCGGGGCGGGCATCGATCAATTTCGGCTGACGGCGGTCCCGCCCCAGGTGAAGGTGGTCCGGATGGTGGAAGACGGCATCATCCGGATGATGCAGGAATACGTCACTTTCGCGGTGCTGGCCCTTCACCGCAACATCCCGGCCTACCTCGATTTGCAGCGACGCCGCGAATGGCGGGCTCTGCCGCAGAAGCAGGCGGCCGACCGACGCGTCGGGGTCCTCGGACTTGGCGTGCTCGGCCGCGCCGTGCTGGAAAGCCTGAGGCCCTTCGGCTTCCGCCTGAGCGGCTGGAGCCGGTCGGACAAAACGATCGAGGGCGTTGCGACCTATAGCGGCGATGGCGGCCTTAGCCGGATGCTCGGAGAGACCGACATCCTCATCTGCCTGCTGCCGCTCACCGGGGCCACGCGCGGGATCCTGAACCGCGAACTCTTTGCCCAATTGCCGAAAGGAGCGGCCCTCGTCCACGCCGGGCGCGGCGCGCAGCTCGAGTCCCGCGCGCTCCTCGCGGCTCTCGATGCGGATCAGCTCGCCGGCGCGATCATCGACGTGACCGAGCCGGAGCCGCTGCCCGGCGATCATGCCTTGTGGGCCCATCCGAAAGTGCTGCTGACCCCGCACGTGGCAAGCGTCACCCAGGCGGACACCGCCGCCCGCGCGGTCATCGACAACATCAAGCGATATGAAGCGGGCCTCGACCTCGTCGGGCTCGTCGACCGGACCCGTGGTTACTGAGAGGAGCCTGACTTGCTGCTGAAACGGATCGACCCCAATCCGACTTTCGCCCCGAAGGAATCCGGCCCGATGCCGGAGCGGCTCGTTGCCGGCGCGCCCCACTTCAAGACCTGGGCACAGGACGAGGCCAAGGACGAGCTCGTGCACACCGGCGTGTGGGAAGCAACCCCTGGCGAGACGCGCTCGATCAAGGGAGAGACCTTCGAATTCTGTCACATCCTCGCCGGCAAGATCGAGATCACGCCTGATGGCGGTGCCCCGATCACGTTCAAGGCCGGCGACAGCTTCGTCATGAAGCCTGGGTTTACGGGCGTGTGGAAAACGATCGAGACCGTCCGCAAGATCTACGTCACTGTGTCATGAGCCTGAGCTTCGATCCCGATCAGATCCAGTTGCCGATCGGCCACTTCATCGGCGATCGGCTGCTGGAGTCGCCCGGTCTGCTTCCGTTGCACCGGCCATCCGACGGCGCGCACTACGCCGAGTGTCCGGTCGCCTCCGCCGAGACCGTAGACGAGGCCGTCCAAGCCGCCAGGAAGGCGTTGAAGACCAGCAACTGGGGCGGCGTGCGGCCGCGTGAGCGAGCCAATGTCCTGAAGCGCTGGGCCGATCTCATCGAGAGTGAAGCCGAGATGCTCGCGAGGGTCGAGGCGATTTCATCCACCCGCCCGGTCGGTCAACTCGTTGCGGGAGACATCGCGATCACCGCCGAGCAAATCCGTTTCTTCGCTGAATTCGCCGACAAGGAGGGCGGCGACCTCGCGCCCACCGACGACGCCCATCTCGGCATGATCATGACCGAGCCTTACGGGGTTGTCGGCGCCATCACACCCTGGAATTTTCCAATCAACATGGCGGGCTGGAAACTCGGGCCGGCCCTCGCCGCGGGCAATGCGGTCGTGCTGAAGCCGTCAGAGATGACGCCGTTCTCCTCCATCGTTCTCGCTCGATTGGCGGTCAAGGCGGGTCTGCCTGCCGGGCTCATCAACATCGTGCTTGGCGATGGGGCGACGACCGGCGCCGCCATCACCGGACATCCCGACATTGCGAAAGTGAGCTTTACCGGATCGACCGGCGCGGGCGCGGCCATCATGGCGAATATCGCCCGCGCCGGCATCAAACCCATGACGCTCGAGCTTGGCGGCAAGAGCCCGCAGATCGTCTTCGCCGATGCCGACGTCAACCTGGCCGCCGCAGCGATTGCCGGCAGCATCCTCGCAAATGCTGGCCAGGCCTGTGTCGCCGGATCCCGGCTGATCGCCCACGCCTTGGTGGCGGAGCGGTTGGTCGACGCCATCATTGCCCGTATGCAGGCTGTCCAGGCTGGTCCCACCTGGGATGCCGCAACGACCTACTCTCCGATCATTTCCGAGAAGCAACGATCGCGGATGCACACGATCGTGCGAACCGCCCGCGCCGAAGGCGCCGAGTGTCTGACCGGCGGCGAGCCGATGGAGGGCAAGGGCTATTTCTATACGCCGACCCTTCTTGCAAAGGTGGATCAATCTTCCGTCGCCATCACCGAGGAGATCTTCGGGCCGGTGCTGACGCTTCAAACATTCACGACCGAGGACGAAGCCTTGGCGCTCGCCGACCACCCGGCTTACGGCCTTGCCGCCGGACTTTTCACCCGCGATGTCTCACGTGCGATACGGATCACGCGCGCACTTCCCGCCGGCACCGTCTGGGTCAACCGCTACGGCCGCTCGCGCGATCACATCCTGCCGACCGGGGGCTACAAGCACTCCGGCATTGGCAAGGATCTCGGCCGCGAAGCCTATCACGCCAACCGCCGCTCGAAGAGCGTGCTCATCCACATCGGAGGGCTCCCATGAAAACTTACGCAATCGCACTCATTCCCGGTGACGGCATTGGCCGTGACGTGACCGACGCCGCATGGACCGTGCTGGAAGCAACGGCCAAGCAGTCCGGCTTTGCGCTCAGCGGCACGACATTTCCGTGGTCCTGCGCCTTCTACAAGGAGACCGGCGCGATGATGCCCGCCGACGGCATCAAGACGCTGCAACAATACAATGCGATTTTGCTCGGCGCGGTCGGCTGGCCGGCGGAGGTGCCCGATGCCGTGTCGCTGCACGGCCTGCTGCTGCCAATCCGCAAAGGGTTCACGCAATATGCCAATGTCCGGCCACATCGCCTGCTGCCGGGCGTCAACGGCCCGTTAAAGACGGCCGCATTCGACATCCTCTGCATCCGCGAGAACACTGAGGGCGAATATTCGGGCGCCGGCGGGCGCGTGCATCAGGGCACCCCCGCCGAGATCGCGGTCGAGACCTCCGTGTTCACGCGCGCCGGAGTCGAACGGATCCTGCGGTTCGGATTCGAGCAGGCGCGCAAGCGGCGCAAGAAGCTCGCCTCGGTCACCAAGTCAAATGCGCAAAAATACTCGATGGTATTCTGGGACGAGGTGACGCGACTTGTCGCCGCCGACTATCCCGATGTCGAATGCACAAGCTATCACGTAGATGCGCTCGCCGCCCGCATGGTGATGGCGCCGGAGAGTCTCGACGTCGTCGTCGCCTCCAACCTGTTCGGCGATATCCTGACCGATCTCGGCGCCGCCATCCAGGGCGGGCTCGGCTTTGCCGCCTCCGCCAATATCAATCCGGAGCGCAACGCGCCGTCGATGTTCGAGCCCGTTCACGGCTCGGCACCCGATATCGCCCATCTCGGCACGGCCAATCCGATTGCAGCCACCTGGTCGGGCGCCATGATGCTCGAACATCTCGGCGAGGCCAAAGCGGCCGCGCGGATCATGACTGCTCTCGAAGCCACCACGTCCAGTGGCATCGGTACGATTCCCGGCAAGGAGCGCACCGAAGCCATCACCGCAGCCGTGCTCTCCCATCTCTCCTGATCGACAAGGCGCAACAGATGCAGAACCTCAGCGACAAGCAGCTCTTCCGCCAGCAGGGCCTGATCGGCGGCCAATGGCAAGGCGCGCGCTCGGGCGCGACCATTGACGTCATCGATCCGGCGACACAGACCGTTCTGGGGACAGTGCCCGACATGGGACGAAGCGACACAAGCGCCGCCATTGCCGCAGCCGCGAAGGCCTACGTGAGCTGGCGCGCAAAAACCAATGCAGAGCGCGCCGCGCTTCTGGAGGCCTGGCACGGCCTCATGATCGCGCATCTCGACGATCTCGCGCGTATCCTGACGCTCGAGCAGGGCAAGCCGTTGGAGGAGTCCAAGGGCGAGATCCGCTACGGAGCCTCCTTCGTCAAATGGTTCGCGGAGGAGGCCCGGCGGATCGGCGGCACCACGATTCCCTCGCCCACACCCGACCGGCGCATCGTCATCCTCAAGGAGCCGGTTGGCGTATGCGCGATCATCACGCCCTGGAATTTCCCCAACGCCATGATCACGCGCAAGGTCGCTCCCGCACTTGCGGCCGGATGCACCGTCGTGATCAAGCCATCGGATTTCACTCCCTATTCCGCGCTGGCTCTCGCCGTGCTGGCCGAGCGCGCCGGAATTCCCGCGGGTGTCATCAATATCGTCACCGGCCTGCCGAGCGAGATTGGCGCGGAGCTCATGGCCAACGACATGGTGCGCAAGATCTCATTCACCGGCTCGACCCGTGTCGGCTCGCTGCTGATGCGCGGTGCCGCCGATAGCGTCAAGCGCGTCAGCCTCGAGCTCGGCGGCAATGCGCCCTTCATCGTCTTTGACGATGCCGATCTCGACCTTGCAGTCGAGGGCGCCATCATGTCGAAGTTCCGCAATGGCGGACAGACCTGCGTCTGCGCCAACAGGATCCTCGTTCAGGCTGGCGTCTACGACGCATTCGCGACAAAGCTCGTCGCCCGCGTCAAGACCATGAAGGTGGGATCGGGCCTCGAGCCGGGCATTGCGATCGGACCGATGATCAACGAAGCGGCGATCAGCAAGATCAACCGCCATGTTGCCGACGCCTTGTCCAAGGGCGCTCGCATGGCCGCGGAACCGGTAGCCTTGCCCAAGGGACCGCAATTCACCGCCCCGATCGTGCTGACCGAGGCGACCACCGACATGGTGCTGGCGCACGAGGAAACGTTTGGTCCCGTCGCACCTCTGTTTCGCTTCGAGACCGACGAGGAGGCGATTGCCATCGCAAACGCAACGCCCTTCGGCCTGGCCGCTTACTTTTATACGCGCGACCTGAAGCGGTCCTGGCGCGTTGCGGAAGCACTGGAAGCCGGCATGGTCGGCCTCAACACCGGCATGGTGTCGACCGAAGTCGCCCCGTTCGGCGGCATCAAGCAATCAGGCCTTGGGCGTGAAGGCGCGCAGATCGGAATCGAGGAATACCTCGAGTCCAAGGCCTTTCATATCGGCGGGCTGGGCTAGGCAGAGGGCGCGAGGCGCAATCCGCCTCGCGCCCTACTGAATGCGATCGAGCATCTTGTAGTACATTCCCACCATCGGCAGGAACCACGGCTTGCCGAAATGGCCGGGCACCGCGGGCCAGTCGAGGCCCTTCATCGGATTGCGGTCTTCGCGCCCGAGCATCGCATCTGCGATGATCATGCCGAGATGTGTCGACAGCTGCGCGCCGTGACCGGCATAGCCCATCGCGTACCACAGTCCATCCTGATAGCCGGCGCGCGGAAAGCGGTCGCTGGTCATGTCGACGAGCCCGCCCCAACAATAGTCGATCTCGATGCCGGCGAGTTGCGGGAAGACTCGCGTGAGAGCCTCCACAAGGATGGCGCCGCTCTTGGCGTCGGAACGGTGGTCCGACGTCGCCGAGAAGCGTGCACGGCCGCCGAAAATCAGACGGTTGTCGGGCGCCAGGCGGAAATAATTACCGACATTCATCGAGGTGACGCATGTGCGGTTGCCCGGCATGGTGGAAGCAATTTCGGCCGCAGTCAGCGGCCGGGTCGCAACGATGAAGCTGCCGACGGCGACGAGGCGTCGCCGGAAGTAACCGAAATTTGGCGTGGTGTAGGCGCCCGTCGCCAGCAACACCTGATCGGCCGTGACACTGCCGCGGGGCGTCGTCAGCCGATGGCGCGATCCCTCGCGCGCCTGGGCCGTTACCGGCGCCTGCTCGAAGATGGTCGCGCCGCGGCGCTTGGCCGCCTCGGCCAGCCCGATGCCATAGCGTCCCATATGCATCATCGCGCTCTTCTTCGAGAGCATCGCGCCAAAGAAGGGCGAGCCAATTTCGGCGCCGAGATCCTGAGCCGACAGCAATGCGGTGTCCGGGTCCACCTCGTGATGAAGCGCTTCGAAATTGCGCGCGATGGCATCGAGATGCTTTGGCTTGGAGGCGAGCTTCAGCTTGCCTGCGCGGCGGAAATCGCATGCGATGCCCTCCTCCGCGATCAGAGCCTCCAGCGTGTCGATCGAGGAATCGAGCGCGCGGTAGAGCGCGACGGCTCGTTCCTTGCCGAGCTCTGCCTTGGCAGAGAGATAGCTATGGGCGAGACCATTGTTGAGATGGCCGCCGTTCCGGCCCGATGCGCCGCCGATCACCCGGTCTGCCTCTAGAACGACAACCTTCGTGCCCGCCTTCGCGAGCTGGCGCGCGGCCCCCAGGCCCGTGAAGCCGCCACCGATCACTGCAACGTCATAGTGACCCTCGACGGGACCTTCAGCGCCGCCGGAAAAGCGCGGTGCGGTATCGTGCCAGTAGGAAACGTATTTCACCGCAGATCCCGCCGGCTCAGAGTCCGAACACTGCGGGCAGGCCGCCAATATCCTTGATCTCGACATAGCCATAATAGGGATTGGCGGGCTCGTGCCCCCGATTGATCCACACCTTGTTCTTGATACCGAGGTCGTGCGCCGTCATCAGGTCGTAGCGGAAGGACGAGGAGCAGTGCACCACATCCTCAGGTCCGCAGCCTAGCGTATCGAACATGAACTCAAAGCCCTTCATGCGCGGCTTGTAGGACTGGGCCTGTTCGGCCGTGAGCGCGGCATGAAACGGCGCGCCGAGCTTGGCCACATTGGACGGCAGCTGTGCATTCATCGCGTTGGAGAGGATGACGAGCGGAATCTCCTTGGCGACCTTGGCGAGGCCGGCTGGAACGTCAGGATGCGGTCCCCAACTCGGCACACGGTCATAAACCATCTGCCCATGCTCGGACTTGAAGGCGACATCGTTGCGCTTGCAGGCGCGCTCCAGCGCATTGTGGACGACGTCGGCATAGGGTTTCCAGTCACCGAGAATCTCGTCGAGTCGATACGCCGCGAAATCCCGCACCAGTGCAGCCATCTGCGCTTCAGGAAGCTGTGCGCGATAGAGATCCTGTGCCGCTCCGGCCATCTGGAAGTTTGTCAGCGTGCCGTAGCAGTCGAAGGTCACGTATTTTGGGCGAAACTGGCTCATCATCCCTGTCCTGGTGTGCTCACATGATGTCAGGGCCGCAACAATAGAGCGTCAACGCGGCATAAGATGCGGCTTTTCCGCCGCCTGCGGTGAAAGATGTCGTTCCCCCGGGGCCCTTCAGACGATCTGCACGTCACCGACATACGAGACTGAGGCGGACAGGGAAGCCAGTCTATGACCCAGAGCACGATCTCGCTCACCGCGTTACGCGATGAACATCTCGAAGGTGCGTTGCGCCTTTCACGTCAGGCCGGTTGGCCCCACCGCCGCGACGACTGGCAGCTGGCACTGGACCTGAGCATGGGATTTGTGGCGCTGGACACCAGTGCCGCAACCGTGCTCGGGACCGTGCTGATGACACCCTACGAGCAGGACGTCGCAACCATCAACATGGTCATCGTCGATGAAGCCGCCCGCGGGAGGGGATTGGGCCGCCAACTCATGGAAGCGGTCATCACGTTGGCGGGGCCGCGCACGCTGAGGCTGATCGCAACGCGCGAGGGCGCGCCGCTCTATCAAAAGCTCGGCTTTTGGCAGACCGGCACAGTGGTCCAGCACCAGGGCCAGACACGGCCTGTTGCATCGCCTGCCAATGTCCGGCCGGCCGAAGCGCACGATATCGTCGAGATCATCGAGCTGGACAAAAGCGCTTGCGGCGCAGACCGAAGGGATTTGCTGCGTTCCCTTGCGAAGGTCGGCCAACTGGCCGTGCTCGATCGCGGCCAGGGAATCACGGGATTTGCGGGCTCACGCGCCTTTGGCAGAGGCGAGGTGATCGGCCCCGTGGTCGCCGCAGATGCCGACGACGGCAAAGCACTGATTGGATTCTTCATGGCCCGAAGTGAAGGACGCTTCGTTCGCGTCGATACGGCCGAAGGCTCTCAATTGAGCGCCTGGCTCGCGGACCATGGACTTGGGAGGGTTGACGAAGGGATCGCCATGCAGCGTCCCAACCCTGCGCGATCCTGCTGTGGGCCATGGACCACCTTTGCCCTCGCCAGTCAGGCTTTTGGATAAGCGGAGACCTTGATGCTCAGCAATTCTCTCATCGAACTCGACCGAGCCCATCTCATCCACCCGGTCGCCTCCTACCGAGGGCACGAAGCGGCCGGCGTCAAGGTACTGAGATCGGCCAAAGGAGCGACCGTGACGGATGCTTCCGGACATCAGCTTGTCGACGGTTTTGCCGGGCTCTGGTGTGTCAATGCCGGCTATGGTCATGACAGCATCGTTGCCGCTGCGGCAAAGCAAATGCAGGAGCTTCCCTACGCAACGGGCTATTTCAGCCTCGGATCGGAGCCCGCGATCCGGCTTGCGGCCGAGCTGGCGCAGCGTGCCCCCGGTGAACTCAATCATATCTACTTCACGCTCGGTGGCTCGGATGCCGTCGACAGCACCGTTCGTTTCATCCGTTACTATTGGCATGCGCGGCGCGAGCCGCAGCGCGAACACTTCATCTCGGTCGAACAGGGCTATCACGGGTCTTCGACCGTCGGGGCCGGCCTGACGGCCCTGCCTGCCTTCCATGCGGGCTTCGGCGTGCCGCTGAGCTGGCAGCACAGAATCCCCTCGCACTATGTCTATCGCAATCCGGCTGGCGAGGACGACGATGCCATCATCGCGGCCTCGCTGGCCGCGCTCGACGCGAAAATCGAGGAGATCGGCGGTCCGCAACGCGTCGCCGCATTTTACGCCGAACCGATCCAGGGCTCTGGCGGCGTGCTCGTGCCGCCGAAAGGCTGGATGAAGGCCATGCGCGCGCGGTGCCAGGCCCATGGCATCCTCTTCGTCGCCGACGAGGTCATCACCGGCTTTGGCCGGACGGGGCCGCTGTTCGCTTGCAGCGAGGACGACGTCGTCCCTGATCTCATGACCGTCGCCAAGGGATTGACCTCTGGATACGTCCCGATGGGCGCAGTCTTCATGTCGGACCACGTCTACGCCACGATCGCCGATGCGGCGGGCGCGAGCGCCGTCGGCCATGGCTACACCTATTCCGCGCATCCGGTTAGTGCCGCCGTCGCTCTGGAAGTGCTGCGCCTCTACGAAAGCGGTCTGCTTGCCAATGGTCTGAAGGCGGGTGCACGCCTGATGGCGGGCCTCCGGTCGTTGAAGGATCATCCCCTCGTCGGAGACGTACGCGGCCGCGGCATGCTGGCCGCGATCGAGCTCGTCACCGACAAGGACCGCAAGACGCCACTTCCCGCTGCGGCCGAGCCGGCAAAGCGCATCTTCGAACGCGCCTGGAAGAACGGTCTGGTCATCCGGGCCTTCCCGACCGGCGTGCTGGGCTATGCGCCGCCGCTCTGCTGCTCCGAATCCGATATCGACGCCATCATCGAGCGCACAGCGAGGACGCTCGACGATACGTTGGCCGATGCCGAAGTTCGCGCCGCGCTGCAACATTAGTAGGCATGCCCAACGGGGCGGCTGAACGCCGGTCCGAAATACCAGAAACAGAGACATCTTCGCAATTTTGTGCCGCGGCTCGCGGTTTTTCGGCCGAAGCCGCGGAACTATCCTGCGAGACTTCGATCGCGGGAAAGAATGCAGTCCTGGGTGGATACGCGGCAGAGGTCGTCTGTGACGGACCGCGCTGGCATCCACCACAACGGCGCGGCAGAACCATCTGCCGCTCCCCGCAACACGAGCCGTAGCTTTAGCCAGCGAGGGATTGACATGAGCGACACGACGAACTGGTCTTCTTCGGACGATGCCACGATCGAGAACGCTATCAGGCGCGGGGCTTCGCGCCGCGACTTGCTGAAGCTGATGCTCGCGAACGGTGTGGCGATGGCCGCGGCCGGCACGATCTTCGGCCGTGCGTCGGAAGCGGTGGCGGCGACGCCCGTGAAGGGCGGCGCCCTGAAAGCCGCAGCCTGGTCCTCATCCACCGCCGACACCCTGGACCCGGCCAAGGCCTCGCTCTCGACCGATTATGTTCGCTGCTGCTCCTTCTACAATCGCCTGACATTTCTCGACCAGACCGGCGTACCCCAGATGGAGCTCGCCGAATCCATCGAAAGCAGCGATGCCAAGACCTGGACGATCAAGCTGAAGAAGGGTGTCACCTTCCACAGCGGCAAGGAACTCAGCGCCGACGACGTCGTCTTTTCGCTGAAGCGTCATCTGGACAAGGCGACTGGATCGAAGGTCGCGGCGATCGCGTCCCAGATGACCGACTTCAAGGTCGTGGACAAGGCGACTGTCGAAGTCACGCTGGCGAGCCCCAACGCGGACCTGCCGACGATCCTGTCCATGCATCACTTCATGATCGTGGCCGACGGCACCACCGATTTCTCATCGGGCAACGGCACCGGCGCCTTCACCTGCAAGCAGTTCACGCCCGGCGAACGCTCGATCGGCGTGCGGAATACGAACTACTTCAAGAGCGGCCCGAACGTCGACTCCTTCGAGTTCTTCGCCATCCCGGACGAGAGCGCCCGAATCAACGCGCTGCTGTCCGGCGACATTCACCTCGGTGCCTCGATCAACCCACGGTCGGTGCGCCTGCTCGACGGCAAGGAGGGCTTCGCACTCTCAACGACCACGTCAGGCACCTACACCGACCTGAACATCCGCATGGACATGGCGCCCGGCACCAGCAGGGATTTCGTCGATGGCATGAAGTCCATCGTCAACCGCGAGCAGATCGTCAAATCGGCGCTGCGCGGCTTCGGTGTCGTCGGCAACGACCAACCCGTATCGCCCGCCAGTGTCTACCACAACGGCGCCCTCAAGCCTAAATCGTTCGACCCAGACAAGGCCAAATTCCATTTCCAGAAGGCTGGCGTGCTCGGTCAGACCGTTGAGGTCATCACCTCCGATGCACCGAGCTCGGCCGTCGACATGGCCATGATCGTCCAGGCTAGCGCCGCCCAGATCGGCATGAAGCTCGATGTGAAGCGCGTGCCCTCCGACGGCTACTGGAGCAATTACTGGCTGAAGGCGCCGATCCATTTCGGCAATATCAATCCGCGCCCGACGCCCGACATCCTGTTCTCCCTGCTCTACAAGTCGGATGCGCCGTGGAACGAGAGCCGCTTCGTCTCGGAGAAATTCGACAAGATGCTGCTCGAAGCCCGCGGCTCGCTCGATCAGGCCAAGCGTCACGAGATCTACAACGAGATGCAGGTGATGGTGTCGGAAGAGGCCGCCACCATCATTCCGGCCTACATCTCCAACGTGGACGCCATCACCGCCAAGCTGAAGGGACTTGAGCCCAATCCGCTCGGCGGCATGATGGGCTACGCCTTCGCCGAATATGTCTGGCTGACCGCCTGACCGGCGCAAGGCGAGGTCACGGCTCGGGGTCCTGATCGGAGCCCGGGCTGACTGGAAAGACCGGTATGGCGTGGGAGCGCGAATGTGAAAAAGCAAGTTTCGTTGCTTGTGATGAAGCGGCTTCTCATCGCCTTGATCACGCTCGTGATCGTTTCCTTCGCGGTGTTCTCTGCCACCGCGCTCCTGCCTGGCGATACCGCCACGATCCTGCTCGGGCAATCCGCGACGCCCGAGGCCGTCGAGGGCTTGCGCCAGGCGATGCATCTCAACGACCCCGCGATCATTCGATTCCTGAGATGGATCGCCGGCCTTTTCCAGGGCGATTTCGGCAAGTCTTACGCAAACAATGTCCCGGTTGCCAGCCTGATAAGCGGACGGTTCGTCAACACGATGAAACTCGCTGGATTGACCGCATCAATCGCAGTTCCCTTTGCGTTGACGCTTGGTATCACCTCCGCGATGTGGCGCGGCACGATGTACGACCGCATCGTGACCATCGCGACCATCGGCATCATCTCGGTGCCGGAGTTCATGACCGCAACGCTCGCAGTGCTGCTCTTCGCGGTCTACCTCAAATGGCTGCCGGCCCTCTCCCTCACCAACGAGATCAAGTCGTTCCATGACCTCTTGAGGATCTACGCAATGCCGGTGATGACGCTGACGTTCGGAGTTTCGGCGCAGATGATCCGCATGACCCGCGCCGCCGTGGTCGAGACATTGAACACGCCCTATGTCGAGATGGCGCTCCTCAAGGGCGCCTCGCCGCCCCGGCTCGTGCTGCGACATGCACTGCCCAATGCGCTCGGCCCCATCGTCAATGCGGTGGCGCTCTCGCTGTCCTATCTGCTCGGTGGCGTCATCATCGTGGAGACCATCTTCAATTATCCTGGAGTCGCGAAGCTAATGGTCGATGCCGTTTCGACCCGCGACCTGCCGCTGATCCAGACATGCGCGATGATCTTCTGCCTCGGCTATCTGGCACTGATCACGGCTGCCGATATCGTCGCCGTCCTGTCCAATCCGAGGCTCCGATGACGGATTCGACCTCAACAGGCCGGCCGAGCATGCGGTTGGGCTATCGCTTCAATCTGGTCGGCATGATAGCCCTTGGCATCATCCTGTTCTGGGCCGGCGTCGCCATTTTTGCCCCGCAGATCATTCCGCATTCCATCGGCGAGATCGTCGATTCCGATTATTTCGGCCCTATGAGCCGCGACCTCTGGTTCGGCTCGGATTATCTCGGCCGCGACATCTTCTCGCGCATCCTGATGGGCGCCCGCTACACGCTCGGCATCTCCCTCGCCGCTGTCACCATCGCCTGCTTCAGCGGCGTCGCGCTCGGCATGACCGCGGCAGTCGCTGGAGGGTGGCTCGACGGCATGCTGAGCCGTTTTCTCGACGCGCTCAACTCGATACCCAGCAAGCTGTTCGGCCTCGTCGTGGTCGCCGCGGTCGGCTCGTCGATCCCGGCGCTGATAGGGACGCTGTCGGTAATCTACACACCAGGCGCCTATCGCTTCGCCCGCGCCCTTGCCGTCAACGTCAACACGATGGACTTCATCGTCGTCGCGCGTATCAGGGGCGAACGCCTGCCCTACATCATCGCTTCCGAGATTCTTCCCAACATTCTCGGGCCCGTGCTGGCCGATCTCGGCCTGCGCTTCGTCTTCATCGTTCTGCTGCTCTCCGGCCTGTCCTTTCTCGGGCTCGGCGTGCAACCGCCCTATGCCGACTGGGGCGCGCTGGTTCGCGAGAACATCGCCGGCCTGCCCTTTGGCGCACCGGCGGTGATCTTCCCCTCGCTCGCCATCGCGAGTCTCACCATCAGCGTCAACCTTCTGATCGACAATTTGCCGCGCAGAATCCGCGACCGGAGCGCCGAATGACGGGAAAGCTCGTCGAGATCCGCAATCTCAGGGTCGAAGCAACGACCGACGCCGGCAGGCGGGTCGAGATTATCAAGGGTATCAGCCTCGACATCGCCCAGGGCGAGATCGTCGCACTCATCGGCGAGAGCGGTTCGGGCAAGACCACGATCGCCATGACGCTGATGGGCTATGCCCGGCAGGGCTGCGCGATCACCGGCGGCGAGGTGCGCGTGGCCGGCATCGACATGGTCAGCCTGTCGGAAGCTGAACGCGCCAACATTCGCGGGACCAGCGTAGCCTACGTGCCGCAGAGCGCCGCGGCGGCCTTCAACCCCGCACTCACCATCATGGACCAGGTCACCGAGGTGGCGCGGATCCACAAGCTCATGCCGGCCGCCGAGGCGCGCGCGAAAGCTCTCTCACTCTTCAAGGCACTTTCGTTGCCGGAGCCCGAGACAATCGGAAACCGCTATCCGCACCAGGTCTCGGGTGGCCAGTTGCAGCGCCTCGCCGCCGCGATGGCCCTGATCGGCCAGCCGAAAGTCGTCATCTTCGACGAGCCCACAACGGCGCTCGATGTCACGACGCAAGTCGAGGTTCTGCGCGCATTCAAGTCCGTCACCGCGCAGCACAACATCGCCGGCGTCTACGTCTCGCACGACTTGGCCGTGGTCGCCCAGATCGCCGACAGGATCGTCGTCCTCAAGGACGGCACGGTCCAGGAGACAGGGACGACGGATGAGATTCTCGAGGACGCTCAGCACCCCTATACGCGGCAACTGCTGGCCGCATTCAGGCCGAGGACTGAGCAGCGAGCGCCTGACAACCCCGGCGCGACGAAGCTCCCCTTGCTGGAGGTCGATAATCTGCGACGAAGCTCCCCTTGCTCGAGGTCGATAATCTCACGGTCGGTTACGGAGCTCTCGCACACGATGGGCAGCCGCTGATCCGTGCGGTCCAGGCCCTCAGTCTCAAGCTGGATCCGGGACAAAATCTCGGCATCATCGGTGAGTCCGGTTGCGGCAAGTCGACCCTTGCCAGGGCGATTGCCGGCATTCTGCCCGCCCATGCGGGCGATATCATCTTCAACGGACGCGAATTGGGGAAAGCGGGCCGCAACCGCAGCCGAAACGAACTCCGCGAGATTCAAATCGTATTCCAGCACGCGGACACTGCGCTCAACCCGGCGAAGTCGGTGGAGGAGATCCTGAGGCGTCCCCTCACCTTCTACCACGGCATGAGGGGCAAGGCGCGCGACGCGCGCGTCAGCGAACTTCTCGATCTCGTCCGCCTCCCTAAATCGCTGCGCCATCGATTGCCGGGAGAGCTGTCGGGCGGCCAAAAGCAGCGCGTGAATTTTGCCCGGGCACTCGCCGCCGAGCCCACGCTCATCCTGTGCGACGAAATCACGTCGGCCCTCGATACGGTCGTGGCGGCCGCGGTGATCGAGCTTCTCAAGGAGCTGCAGCGCGAGCTTGGCATCTCCTACATCTTCATCAGCCACGACCTGTCGGTGGTGGAGGCGATTTGCGACGAAATCATCGTGATGTATCGCGGCGAGAAGGTCGAGCAGATCGCGTCGAGCAGGCTGGCTGCACCGCAGCACCCTTATACGCGGCTGCTGTTCTCTTCGGTTCCCAAGCTTGATCCGGACTGGCTCGACAATTTGAAGCAGGATGCCGACGAATTGCGTGCCTATGGCCACCGGTAGACGCGGCTGGTGCGGCCGCCGATCAAGCGGGAAAGAGGCTGGTCAGCGGCATATGCGATCGCACGATCGGCGACTTGAGAACGACGAAGCTGAAATATTTGTCGATGCCGATATCCATGTCCGTCAGGCGCTCCATGATCGTCTGGTACTCGCCGATGCTGGCGGTGACGAATTTCAGCATGTAGTCATAACCTCCGGAAACCAGATGGCACTCGATCAACTGGTCGACCTTGTCGACCGTCGACAGGAAACGGGCAAAGTCGATCTGTCGATGGTTCTTCAACGTCACCTCGGTGAAGACAGTCAGCGTCTGTCCGAGCTTGCGCACATTGATCTGGGCGGCGTAGCCCTCGATATAGCCCTCAGCCTGCAATCTCTTCACACGCATGAGACACGGACTGGGCGACAGATTCACCAGCTCGGCGAGCTCGACATTGGTGATGCGGCCGTTCTTCTGGAGTTCGTGGAGGATCTTGATGTCGATCCGGTCCAGCTTCATTGGTGACTCTCCATCAAACACGCGCCAGAAGGCACAACGGTTAATTCGGCACGATGAGCCAAAATCTCACCCAACCTGCGACCATTGCTTCTCATTGTCGCCGCATCGTTCGAGAAAAGCAGAGTTTTTCGGCGACATGACAATACAGCATAAAATGCTGAGACACCATCGAATCCAGTGCCGCTCGCGACCATGCGCGCCTTACGCTGTCGCGATCGAAATCTAGGAATCCTGGATGCCCGCTCCGCTCAGCCATATCGAAACCACGCCGGATCTCCCCAGCAGCGCCGATGCCGTGGTCATCGGGGGTGGCATCGTCGGAGTGTTCGCGGCCTACTATCTCACCATGCGCGGCCTCAGCGTCGCGCTGGTGGAGAAAGGGCGGATCGGCGCCGAGCAGTCCAGCCGTAACTGGGGCTGGTGCCGCCAGCAGAACCGCGATGCACGCGAATTGCCGATGGCCACCAGAAGCCTGGACCTCTGGGAGAGTTTTGGCGCCGAAAGCGGTGAGAGCACCGGCTTCTCCCGCTGCGGTCTTCTGTATCTCAGCAACGACGATGCCGAGCTTGACGGCTGGGCGCGCTGGCGCGATTTCGCCCGAACGGTCGGCGTCACCACGTACATGCTCGATGCGACCACGGCAACGCAGCGCGGCACGGTAACGGGACGCACCTGGAAAGGCGGCGTCTTTTCGCCGACCGACGGCACCGCTGATCCTGCCAACGCCGCGCCAGCAGTCGCGCGGGCGATGCTCAGGCGCGGGAGCACCGTACACCAGATGTGTGCGGCGCGCGGGCTGGAGACCGAGGGCGGCCGCGTGAGTGCGGTCGTGACGGAGCGCGGCACAATTCGCACGCGCATCGCCATATTGGCAGGCGGCGCGTGGTCCTCGTCCTTCTGCCATCAGGCCGGCATCCGTCTTCCGCTCGCTTCGATCCGATCGTCCATTCTGTCCGTCTCCGGAGGCGCGAGAGGCCTGCCGGACGCACTCCACACCTCCGCCGTTTCGGTGACGAAACGCGGCAACGGCGGCTACACGCTCGCCATCAGCGGCCGGGGCCGCGTCGATCCAACGGCGCAGCAGCTCCGCTTTGCCCCACAATTCCTGCCGATGTTCCTGCGCCGGTGGCGCAGTCTGCTCCCTGGCGGCCTTGAAGGCGTGCGGTCCGGACATGAAACGCTCCAGCGCTGGCGCGTGGACGAACCGACTCCGATGGAGCGCATGCGCATTCTCGATCCTACGCCCGATCAGAACACGATCGAACTCACGCACCGGCGCGCGCTCGAATTGTTGCCGGCGCTCAAGGACACGACCATCACCGCTGCATGGGGCGGCTATATCGACTCGACCCCCGATGGCGTGCCGGTCATCGGAGAGGCGGCCGGCAGGCCTGGATTGATCTTGGCCGCAGGCTTCAGCGGCCACGGCTTTGGTATCGGCCCAGGATCGGGGCATCTCATCGCGGATCTCGTCACCGGCGCCGCACCGATTGTCGATCCAGAACCCTATCGACCTGAGCGCTTTGCCGGACTTGCGGTTGGAAAGGTCTCGGATTTCTAGCAAGCCCAACTGCGCGGCACGTTGCTGCAAAGACGTGAAACGCAGGCTCAGCCGACACTGATCTTGCGTGCTGTCGCATCGACCATGCCACCCCAGATCTTTTCGTTGTGTTCGACGTAGCGAGAGGCAGGCATGGAGATACAGAGGCCGCCGACGGGCCGGCCCTGGGAATCGAGAATGGCGGCGCCGACGGCACAGACGGCCGGTCGATAGCAGCAAAGATTCAGTGAGTAGCCGCGCTCGCGCACACGACCAAGCTCCGCACGCAAGACTTCCGGATCCGTGATGGTACTGTCGGTATAGCGCGTCAGGCCGCGCTTGATGATGGTATCGATCTGGTCTGGCGCGAGGTGCGCCATCACCGCCGTGCCGATGGCCGTGGCGTGAATGGGCGATCGATCGCCGATCGGGCTGAAGGTCCTGACATTCTGGGTACAGTCGACGCGATCGATCAGGAGCATGGCGTCGAGCCCATCCAAGATCGACAGATGTACTGTCTCGTTCACCTGATCGCGCAGCTCCTGTATCGGCTTGCGCGCCGCGACATAGAGCTGGCCAGCTTGCAGCTCCGGCACCTGAAGATGCAGCACGCGATGACCGATCTGCCAGCGCGTCGTCTCCCCGCCGACCGGACGCAACCAACCGGTCGTTGCGAAGGCCTGCAGAATGCGCTGCGTGGTGGATTTGGGCAGATCGAGACGGCGCGCAAGTTCGCTCACACCGACCGGCTGCATCTCCGCGACGGCTTCCAGAACTTCCAGACTCTTCAGCAGACTTTTCATCATCCTGACCGCGAGTTCTGCGGATCGGCAGTCCCCGGCAAGGGGCACGAACGCCGCCCATAGCACAAGGCCCGCTTGTCCTGACAGCGCTTGCCATCCTCCCGCTTCCTTGCTAGTTTTCTAAAATGGAACGACGTGCCGCATTGTGGCACATTTGCTGAGCTGGGGCAACAGAAACAACGCGACGTCTGTTCCCGATGGACCGCGCATGCGGACGGGTCCCACAACAGGAGTACTGGCTTTGACCCGAGATGGAGCGACTGCCCCCGGCGAAATGACCCGCCGCCTCCAACTGAAGGCGATCTCCGGCGCCGTGGCCGGCAATCTCATCGACTTCCTTGATTTCGCGATCTTCGGCCTGCTCGCGAAGGTTATCTCCACGACATTCTTCCCGCCCGGCAATCCGACCGTGGCCTTGCTGCAAACGATGATGATCTACGCCTCGAGCTTCCTGATCCGGCCGCTCGGCGGGATCGTCATGGGACGCGTGGGTGATCGACTGGGGCGACGTACGGCGCTCTTCGTCTCGGTGAGCGGCATGTGCGCGGTCACCGCGATCACGGCATTTCTGCCGAGCTACGCCGTCGCCGGCAGCTTTGCCACCGCATCTCTCGTCCTCTGCCGCCTTGCGCAAGGCTTCTTCGCCGGCGGTGAATATACGGCCGCGACCGCCTATATCGTCGAACAGGGAGACAGCAAGCACCGCGCGCTCAGGGCCTCCTTCTCGCCGGTGGCTGCTTATGCCGGCACAGCGATCGCGGTCGGCATCTTCACGCTTGTTTCGGCCATCATCGGCGCGGAGAGCATGGCGAGCTGGGGCTGGCGGCTGATGTTCGGACTTGGCGTGCCACTTGGGCTGCTCGGCCTCTGGATCCGTGCCCAGCTCGACGAATCGCCGGAGTTTCTCGCCATCGAGGAAGAACGCCGCCGTCTGCGGACGGAAGCCCCTCCGCTCTCGGCCGTGGTCCGTAGCCAGTGGCGCCGCATGCTGTTCTTCATCAGCATCCTGATGAGCCACACGCTGTCCAACTATCTCGTGCTCGGCTTCCTTGCGACCTATCTCACCAACTTCGTGAAGATCGGCGAGACGCACGCATCCCTGGCGATCTTCATCGCCCAGCTGGTGCTGATGGCGACCACCGTCACCTACGGCTGGGTCAACGATACCGTGGGACGGCGGCCGACGCTGCTCGCCGGCTGCATCCTCGTGATCCCCGCGATGTTCCTCTCCTTCTATGTCGCGAGCTTCGCGACGCCGGCGAGCGCGATCGCCGCCGCCGTCATTCCCGTGCTGGTCTATCCGCTGATCACAAGCGGCATGACGATTGGACTCGTCGACATGTTCCCGCGGGAGATGCGGGTGACCGCGAGCGGAATCGCCTACAATACCGGTACCGCACTGTTCGGCGGCACCGCGCCCCTGGTTGCGGCATTCCTCATCGAACGGACGGGCACTCCCTACGCCGTGCCCTGCTATGTCGCTGTTATCGCGACCATCTCCTTCGTCAGCGTCTTCCTCTGCTACGACCAGCGTCGCTCCGCGGCCCACATCGTCCCGGCGACCGCTCTCGCCGATCCCGTGGCATAGACGATGACTCAATCCTCCGTCTTCGCTCCGGATTTCTCCGAGACACCCTATTGGTGGGAGGGCTGGCGTCCGAACGATGCCAGCGACGGTGAGCTGCCGCGCGAGACCGACGTCGCAATCATCGGCGCCGGCTATGCCGGCATATCCTGTGCCCTCGAACTCGCCGCGCACGGCACCGAGGTCATCGTGCTGGAGGCTGAGCTTCCCGGCATCGGTGCCAGCACGCTGAGCGGAGGCCAGGTCACCGGCGGAGTCAATGTCGGCAAGAGCATGTCCAAACGCGTCAGCGCGGCGGCCGGCAACACCGCGATCGAGGACAGGCTGCGCGAGGCTGCCGCCGGCTACCGCTTCCTCGAGACATTGATCGCGCGCCACGGCATCGACTGCGACTACCGTCGCAATGGCCGCATCGCCGCCGCCTGGACCGCCGCGCAGGTCCGCAACTGGGAAGGACGGATCGCGAGGCTCAACGCACATACCGACAGCGACGTACGCATGCTGGAGCGCAACGAGCTGCGCCGCGAGTTGGCGAGCGAGGTCTATGTCGGCGGCGCGCTGATCAACGGAGCAGGACATCTCCATCCGGCGAAATTCTTCGGCGGGCTGCTGGCGGCCGCGCTTGCCGCCGGAGCGAAGCTCGCCTGCCATGCGCGTGTCACATCGATCGCCCGCGCGGGCGCCGGCTACCGGATTGCGACCGGCCGTGGCGAGATTTCCGCAAGGCGCGTCGTGATCGCAACCAACGGCTACACGGGCCCGGCAACGCCCTGGCTCAAGCGGCGCCTCGTTCCGGTCACCTCACATCAGATCGCGACCGAAATTCTGCCCGCGGAACTGCGGACGTCTCTCATCCCCGGGGATCGCGGCGTTGCCGAGGCGAACCGGGTGACGGCCTACTACCGTTACTCCCCCGACGGACAACGTTTTCTGTTCGGCGGCCGTGCGCGCTTCTATCCGCTCGACCGCAAGGCCAGCGCCAGGATCCTGTTCGCACAGATGACGGAACGCTTCCCGCAACTGCGCGACGTCAAGGTGAGCCATAGCTGGGGCGGCAAGGTTGCGGTGACGCTGGATGCCCTGCCCCATCTCGGACGCGATCCGCAAGGTTGCTACTATGCCGCGGGCTGTAATGGCAGCGGCGTCACGACGATGACCTGGCTCGGCCATCGGCTGGCACGTCATCTGCTGGGCGAGCACGATCTCGCGTCGGACGCATTCGGCACACCGCTACCGTCTCATCCGCTCTATCGCGGCCAGACATGGTTCATGCCGATCCTCGGCAGTTATTTCCAGTTGCGCGACCACATGGAGAAGCGCCGCTGACGCGTTGCCCGCCCCGCGGGTATTTTTCGGCCCAATGCAGGGAGACACCTGGACGATGAGTTTGAGAATTGGCGTCGATATCGGCGGATCTTTCACCGACTTCGCGGTCCTCGACGAACGCGACGGCACCGTGCGCAGCCTCAAGGTGTTCTCGCACCCGGACGCGCCGGGCCGCGAGGTCGCCGACGGCATGCGCATGCTGGGCGAGCGCTATGAGATCGACCCAGCCGAGGTCGTGCATTTCACCCATGGCACTACGGTCGGCGTCAACGCGGTGGTGCAGCGCAAGGGCATCCGCCTCGGACTGATCACCAACCGCTATTTCGAGGACGTCCTGGTGCTGGCGCGTCTAAAGACTCCCGACATGTATCATCTGATGTCGGCGCGGCCTGAACCGCTCGTGCCGCGCTACCGCACCTTCGGGATCGACGGACGGCTGGACGCCGAGGGCAAGGAGCTCGAACCGGTCGACGCGGCGAGCGTGCGCGAAGCCGTGGCCGGGCTGAAGCGGACCGGCTGCGAGGGCGTCGTGATCTCGCTGCTGCATGCCTATCGGAATCCGGAGCACGAGCGGCAGGTTCGGGCGATCATCGCCGAAGCAGCGCCGGATCTCTTCGTCTCCTGCGCGAGCGAGGTGTGGCCTATCATCCGCGAATATGAGCGCACCAACACGGCCGTGATCGGCGGCTACGTGCAGCCGGTCGTGTCGAACTATCTGACTTCGCTCCAGGAGGCACTGCGCAACTCCGGCGTCACGGCCGATCTGAAGGTCACCAAGTCGAATGGCGGCGTAATGAGCGCCGAGCGCGGCAAGACGGATTGCGTCCAGATCGTCCTATCGGGCACCGCATCCGGCGTCATCGGCGCCGCCTGGGTCGCGCAGCTCTGCGACCTGACGAACGTCATGAGCCTCGATATCGGCGGAACGACCGCGGATGTCGCGTTGATCGTCGGAGGCGAACCGCAGTACGCGACAGGCGAGTACATCGGCGACCACCAGATCCACATCCCGTCCGTTTCCGTCACCTCGATCGGTGACGGCGGCGGCTCGATCGCGCGCGTGGATCCGTTTGGCGTACTCAAGGTTGGACCGGAGAGCGCAGGATCGACACCGGGCCCGGTTTGCTACGGACGCGGCGGCCGCGAACCCACCATCACGGACGCCTTCGCCGCCATCGGCGTGCTCGGCCAGACGGCGCTCGGCTATGATTCAGTCCGGCTCGATGTCGCAGCCGCGCGCGAGTCGATCGCGCCCCTCGCCGCCCGGCTTGGCGAATCGATCGAAGAGGTCGCCGAAGCGATCATCAATGTCTCGATCTCGGGAATGTATTCCGGCATCAGCCGGCTGATCTCGCGGTTCGGAATCGATCCCAGGGAATTCGCGCTGATGGCGTTCGGCGGCGCGGGTCCGATGCTCGCCTGTCATCTGGCGCGCGCCCTCAACATGGAACGGATCACCGTGCCCCTGACACCCGGCGTGCTCAGCGCACTCGGCGGCCTGATCGCCGACACGCGCAACGATTTCGTCGCGGTCGCCTGGTGCGCGCTCGGAGACGAAGAGTGGGACTCGCTGGAGCGCGCGCGGCAGGCATTGGAGCAGGAAGCGATCAGCTGGGTACGCGCCGAGGTCGGCGCCAAGGCACAGCCTGAACTGACCTATACCGCCGAGATGCGCTATCAGGGCCAGTCCTTCGAGATCGAGACCGCATTCGACTCGGAGGCCATGCGCACGAAGGACCTAGCGGCGTTGCGCGAAGCCTTCCATCAAGCCCATGAGCGCCTCTATCGCTATCGCGACGAAAAGGCCGTGATCCAGGTGGTAGCGCTGCGCGTCGTGGCCAAGGTACGCACGCCGCGCCCGGTGCTCACGCCGGTCCCGGATATGACGGAGCCCGCGAAGCCCGCCGCGATCGTGCCGTGCTGGATGGACGGCGCAATGCGGCAAATGCCGCTCTACCGGCGCGACGCGCTGCGTGCCGGCGACCGATTCGTGGGTCCTGCGATCATCGCGCAGGACGACACCACCACCTGCGTGCTTCCCGACTTCGAGGTGAACGTCGACCGCTGGGGCAATCTTCACATCATCAATCTCGCCGCGGCGAGCTAAAGGATTCGTATTATGGCACTCAGTGGTTCCGCTCTTCAGATCTTCGCCAATTACTGCGTGGCTGCCGCGGAGAGCATGGCCTACACGCTGATCCGTACGGCGCATTCGACCTTCGTGAAGGAGACCGAGGATTTCTCCTGCGCCCTGATCACCCCCGAAGGACTCGCTTTCGCCTCGCCGAAGACGCTGGGCGCGACCTGGTATATCGGTCTTGACTATGGACCGGTGCTGGGGCGGATCAGCGAATATCGCCCCGGCGACATCTGCATGACAAACGACGCCTATAGCGGCAATGTCGCGACGCATACGCCGGACATCCTGATGTGGAAGCCGGTCTTTTATCGCGGCAAGATCGTCTGCTACGTCGGCGGCCATATCCACAACACTGACATGGGCGGCGCCGTGCCGGCGTCGCTCTCGCGCAGACTGACCGAGATCCAGCAGGAAGGCATCCGCTTTCCGCCCTGCAAGATCGTCGATCAGGGCGAGCTCGACGAAGGCCTGCTCGACATCATGGCCATGAACGTACGCGCGCCATCGCAAAATCGCGGCGACCTTCAGGCGCAGATCGCCATGCTGGTGAACGGCGAGAAGCGCGTGCTGGAGATCATCGAGCGCTTCGGCCTCGACGACTTCAAGGCAGGCATGTACCAGGTGATGGACTACGCCGAGCAGCAGGCCGAGGCGGTGCTGAAGACAATCCCCGACGGCGAATATTTCTTCGCTGAGTATGCCGACGAGGACAGCGAGGACGGCAAGCCGATGCGCCTCGCGTTGACGCTGACGATCGACAACGGCCGCGCCGTCATGGACTATACGGGCAGCGACCCGCAACTCGCCTCTTCCCTGAACATGCCGACCGGCGGCATGCCGCGTCATGCGCTCGCGCTGGTCGGATTCCACTACGTCCTCTACACGCTGAACAGCGACATCCTGCTCAATTCCGGGCTCGATCGCGTGGTTCGCTGCGTCCTGCCCGAGGGCACCGTCGTCAACGCCACGGCCCCGGCAGCCGTCGGCATGCGCAGCCTGACCTGCAAGATCACGCATATGCTGACCTTCGGCGCGTTCTCGCGCGCGATCCCTGAGCGCATGCCCGCCTGCTCCGCCGGCGGTATGGCTATCGTCACGGTCAAGACGATGGACCACGCCGGTCGCAGCGTCATGGCCTCGCTCGGACCGGTCGGCGGCGGAGCGGGTGGCATGGCGAACGGCGACGGTAGCGACGGCTCAGGCGCCAACAACGCGTTCCTGCGCAACACTCCGGTCGAGATCAACGAGCTGGAAGTGCCGATCCGCGTGCGGCGCTATTGTCTTGCCCCCGATTCCGGCGGCGCTGGAACCCATCGCGGCGGGCTCGGCCTTACGATGGAGTTCGAGGTCTTCACGCCGGGTACCACTGTCACGGCGCGCAATCGCGACCGCACGTATTTCGCCTCCTGGGGCGTTCTGGGCGGCAGCGCCGGCGCCAACGCCATCTTCACTCGAAATCCCGACGGACCGAACACGGAAGCGCTCGGCAACACCGACGTGGTGCCGTGTAAGCCCGGCGACCGGATCCGCCTTGTCGGCGCGGGTGCTGGAGGATTCGGCGATCCGCTCCTGCGCGAGCCGCGCCGCGTGCTGATCGACGTCCTCTCGGGCTACGTCTCGCTCGAGGCTGCACGCGTGCTCTACGGCGTCCTCACCGACGGCAGCCGAGTCGATGAGGACGGGACGCGCAGGCTGCGCCAGCAGATGCAGAAGGCGCGGCCGGAACGACAAGAGGACGTGTTCGACTTCGGCAGCTATCGCACCGCCTTCGAGGCCCGCTGGACCGAGGCCCGCTATCGCGACCTCACCGGCATCCTGGCACGCCTGCCGGTCGCATGGCGGTTCTTCGTCAAGCATCAACTGTTCGACGCGCTCGACGCCCGCCTCAAAGCGGGTCGGCACGAAGAAGATGCGGGACTAGTGCGAGAACTCTTCGAGGAGTTGGCGGTGCGCTACCCCACCCTGCGCACGTCGGAGCAGCAGGCTGCCCGCTAGCGCAACCTAATACCGCAAACCGGTCGATGGTGGGGACAACAGAGTGACGAAAGCCATCGTCGGCTATCCCGCGGAAGATGAGCTACGGCCGCCTCGGGTTCTCGCTGCCCGCGACCGCAATCACGGCTATGATAATCAACCCAGTCATGATCAAGCGCACGCCGGGACTTGCGCCAAAGATGTTGAGCATCGTGACCAGAAGATACATGAACAGCGCGGCGCCCCAGATGCCTGGAACGTTGCCGCGGCCGCCCGCGACCGACGTGCCGCCGATCACGACAACGGCGATCGACGCCAGCAGGAAGTCATCGCCCATGTTCAGCGCAGCGCCGCCTGAGAACCCCGATTGCAAGATGCCGCAGAGGCCAGCGAGCATGGCACTGAGCACATAGGTCGCAAAGCGCGTGCGGCGGACGTCGAGGCCGGCGAGCCATGCGGCCCGCTCGTTCTGCCCGATCGCCGCAACTGTCCGGCCATAGATCGTGTGTGTGAGTGTCAGGCCGATGATCACCGTCAGAGCGGCTACCGCAATCGCCGTGAACGGGACGCCGAAGGCCCGCGCCGTCGCGAAGTCTGCCAGAGGCGGCGGCGGCTTGATGCGAAGACCCCGCCCGACCGAGATCGCCGTCGACAGCACCAGGAAGCTAGAGGAGAGCGTGGCGATGATTGGCGGAATGCGAAGCAGCCGGATCAGTGCGTAATTAGCCACTCCGACCACGAAGCTGGCGCCCATCGCGGCGGCGGTGCCGACCAGGATGCGCGCGCTCTCGGTGTCCATCAATTTCATCGCGATGACACCTGACAGGGTCATCGTCGCGGGAATAGACAAATCGACGTTTCCGGGTCCCGTGGTGATCACCATCATCTGGCCGAGACCGACGATCACGGTGAACGTCGCGAAGGCGAGCGCCGAAGAGAGAATTTCGCCGCCGCCGCGTCCTCCCGCGAAGACGACAGCCAAGATCCAAACTAGACCGGCGGCAAGGAAAGAGCCAATCCAAGGTTGACCGCGGAGCCAGCTGAGAAGGCCTTTCATAAGCTTTTCTCCCTGGTGCTCGCGAGTGCCCGCAGCGCCAGCACGATGATGAGAACCGCGCCCTGGGCTCCAATCTGCCAGTCCGGGGAGATCCGCAGGAAGATCAGAAAGGCGCCCGCCAGCGCCAGCGTCAGGGCGCCGACCACGGCACCAATGGGATTGATCCGGCCTCCGATGAACTCGCCACCGCCGAGAATGACGCCGGCGATCGAATAAAGCGTATAGCGGTCGGCGACATGGGCATCTGCCGAAGTCGTAAGGCCGAGTAACGCCAGTCCGGCCAGCAACCCAAACAAGCCAGCGAGCATGTACATGACCACTTTGGTGCCTAGCATCGACCAGCCGGCTCGGGCGAGCGCCTTCGGATTGCCACCGGCGCCGCGCGCGACCACGCCAAAGCTTGTCGTCATGAGCGCAAGGTGAACGACGAGTCCAATCGCAACCGCTGCAAGGATCGGAAATGGGACATATGGCGTCTGTACCGTCATTATCGCCTTCAATACGGCGGGCGCCTTACCGCCCGGCGAGGGCAGCATCGTGACAGAAATTCCAAGCCAGACAAAGGAGAGCCCCAAAGTCACCACAATAGATGGCAGATTCCGCACATGGATCAGGGCCCCGACAACGCCGTACGCCAGCACGCAGACCATGAGCGCTGCGGCACCCAAAACCGGGCTGGAATTGAGCACCGTTGCGGCAACAACGCCGACCAGGCCCACGAAAGGACCGATGGAGAGGTCCAGATCGTTCACCGTGATGATGAACATCTGCGCGATCGTTGCGAGAGCAATTGGAACGGCATATTGCAGCATCAGGTTCAGGCCGAAATAGCTCATAGTCCGCGGCTGCACGTAAAAGGTGGCGGTGAGCACGATCGCAAGCGTCAGGAACGGTAAAGCCGCGCGGAGCAAACGTGGGTTTGTCATGCCCCGCTCTCCGCAAAGGACGCGCGCAAGACGCGTTGCTCAGAGAAATCGGCAGCCTCAATGGAATCGGAGATCTTTCCATTCCAGAAGACGTAGACCTTGTCGCAATGCGTAAGCTCATCGAGCTCTGTCGTGTACCACAGGAAGCTGCGGCCCGAGGCGGCCTCGGCGCGGATCATGGCGTAGACTTCCAGCTTGGTGCCGATATCGACGCCGCGCATGGGGTCATCCATCAGGATGATCCTTGCGTCCGAGGCGAGCGCCCGGGCGAAAAGGACCTTCTGTTGATTCCCTCCGGACAGGGTTAGAATGTTCCTGCCCATGTCGGAGGTTCGAATGCCGATGCGCTCGCGCCAGGCGCGAGCCAGCTTCGCCTCGGCGGCCACGTTGATTAAGCCGCGGCGGATGAGAGCGCGCAGCGAAGCGACCGTGATGTTCTCGGCGATGGACCAAAGGTTGAACACGCCCTCACTCTGTCGGTCGCCGGCAACGAAGGCCACCGGCCGGTCGACATCGGCATGACCCGCGAAAATCTGCAACAGCAGCCTGGTCTGGCCATGCCCAGCAAGGCCGGCAAGCCCAACGATCTCGCCCTCGCGGACGACGAGTTCGCTGCCGCCGCCTTCACGCTGCGGACTTGCACGCACCACCACGGCAGCATCGGCCTTTGGGGATTGCCACCGATCTCCCCTCGCCTCGACCTCCTTGAGGTCCGAGCCCATTGCGGCCATCAGGGAGGAGCGGTCGAAGGCCGGGGCCGGACGTGCCGCAACTTGCTTGCCGTCCTTCATCACGACGATGCGGTCGGAGGTCGCAAGGATCTCACCGAGGATGTGCGAAATCAGAATAACCGCGGTACCGCGCGTCGTTTCCTTCCGGATGTAGGACAGCAATTGGCCGGCGGCGACCGCATCGAGCGAGGAAGTCGGCTCGTCCAGGATCACCAGTCGCAGCGGCGCGGTCGTAACCGTGAAAGCGCGCGCGATTTCGACCATCTGGCGCTGGCCGATCGGCAGTTGCGCGATCTCGTCGTCGGGAGCGATGCGGTGTCCGGGAAAAATCTCGTCTAGCTTCGCACAAATCAGCGCGCGTGCGCGCCCTTTCCAGCCAAAGCCGCGCAGCGATGCGTGTGTGATGCGCGCATTCTCGGCGACTGAAAGATTGGGGCAGAGCGACAACTCCTGGAATACGCAGCGAATGCCCGCCGCTTGCGAAGCGGCGGCCGACCATTGCGCTTTTGGCTCCGCGCCCCCCACGGTCAATGTGCCGGCGTCAGGCAACAGCGCGCCGGCCAACACATGCATCAGAGTTGATTTACCCGCGCCGTTGTGGCCGACCAGCCCCAGGCATTCGCCGACGGCGACCACAAGATCGACGCCCGCCAGCGCACGAACGGCGCCGAACGATTTTTCGACGCCGTCCAGTCTAATGGCTTCAGTGCTCAAGGATCAGATCTTACTTGCTCGCTCCGGCGACGACCTTGGCGGCGTCGTCGGCCGTGTACTCGACATTGGCAACGCCGCCCTTCTCCGTCGTGGCCAGCGACTTCTCAAGGTCTGCTTGGTCGATCTGAAGGAAAGGTACGGTCAAATCCTTCGGCACTTGCTTGCCGTCGAGGATCATCTGCGCGACCCAGAAAGCGAGAGTCGAGACCCCCGGCGCGATCGAAACGGACATCGTCTCGTAACCGTTCTTGTCCTTTTGTTCTTTCCACCATTGCAGTTCGTCCTGGCGATTGCCCATGACAATGAGTGGGGTCGGTCGTCCGGCCGCCGCAAATGCCTGCGCCGCCCCATATCCGTCGCCGCCTTGCGTGACGACCGCCTTGATCTCAGGAAGCGAGGGCAGAATACCAGCGACCTCCTTCTGCGCCACTTCCTGCGCCCAGTTGCCGTGCACCGATCCGACGATCTTGTACTGCGAATTGGCTTTGACGCCGTCCTCGATGCCGGAGTGAATGGCATCATCCACGAACACGCCGGCAAGGCCGCGAATTTCGAGCAGATTGCCCCCCGCTGGCATCTTCTTGGTCAAGTAATCGACCTCGACGCGCCCCATCTTCTTGAAATCGACTGCTACACGCCAAGCGCATGGCTCGGTTACAATCCCATCAAACGACACCACCGTGATCCCCGCGTCACAGGCCTGCTTGATGACGCCGTTCAGCGCGTCGGGAGAGGCTGCATTCACGACAATCGCGTTGTATCCCTGCAGAATCAGGTTCTGGATCTGGGCTGCCTGCTCGGTGACCTGATTCTCCGAAGTCGTATAAGCGTCGGCAGCTGCCACGATGCCGGAAGCAACCGCAGGCTTCGTCACCTTGTCCCAGCTCTTCAACATCGCCTGACGCCAGGAATTGCCGGCGTAGTTGTTCGAGAGCGCGATCTTCTTGTCCTTCGTGTCGGCGACCGCGGCGCTGGCGGCGATCAGCACACCGACAGAGACAATGCCAAAAAGTGTCTTCCTCATGCCCTGCTCCCATATTGTATCTCGGAAGGCCGATGCGCGGCCACTCGTCCTTTATGCCGAGTGGGCACACGCTAACACGATTTTTCGAGCTGACAATCTCGACCGGTTGCATATGGCTGAGGTGAACACCTCAACCGGAATCCCCTGCGCCCGATCGCAGCTCGACAGCAGCTCCGCTAGAGCTGTGGAGACGCCGTCCAGTTTCGGTAGATTTGTTGAGCACTGGTAGTTGCTAGCGATGGTACTAGGCGCTCCATATCCCAAGCCCAGAAAGCATATCGCCCGCTCTACCCCGGAACAGGCGCTTCTGCGTCCAGCAAGCGCGCGGCCTTGAGATCGCTCCAGAGCGCGGCTGGCACCGTGGCGCTCAGCGCTGCCACGTTGCGCTCGACCTCTTGCGCATTATGCGCCCCGAGCACCACGCTCGCGACCGCAGGATGTCCGAGCGCGAAATGTAGTGCAGCCGTTGGCAGCGCGACGCCGTGAGCTGCGCAGATACGCTGGATTTCGGCAACCTTCGATAGGATCTGCGGCGGCGCATCCTGATAATTGTACTTGGCGCCTTTGGTGGCGCCCGTCGCTAAAATCCCGGAATTGAATACGCCGCCGAGCAGCACCGCGATGCCTTGCTTCAGCGCAAGCGGCATGAACTCCTCGAGTGCAGGCTGCTCCAGCAGCGAATAGCGGCCGGCAAGCAGCATCACGTCGAAGGATCCAGCCTGCGCAAAGCGCACGCACATCTCAGCCTCGTTGACGCCGATTCCGATGCCCGCGACCACGCCTTCGGAACGAAGTTTGTCGAGCGCTACATAGGCCCCGGACATCGCTTGGCGAAATCGGTCCTCGATCGCGTCCTTGCCGTGGGTCCACACATCGACATCATGGATCAGCAGAAGGTCGATGCGGTCGGTGCCAAGCCGCAACAGCGACTGCTCGACCGAGCGCATGGTGCCGTCATAGGAATAGTCGACGACGGCCCGGTGCGGCTGTCCGCCGACAAACCCGGACCGAGTCTCCGGCTGATGAAATGGATCCATCCAGCGACCGATCTTGGTGCAAAGCACCACATCCTTGCGCGGCACGCGCCGAAGCGCCGTTCCGCAGCGATGCTCCGAGAGGCCATTGCCATAGTGCGGTGATGTATCCAGCAAATTGATGCCGAGCTCGAAGGCGCGGCTCGCGGCGGCAATCGCAGTCTGGTCGTCGAGCTCGAGAAAGAGATCTCCGAGCGGTGCGGTTCCGAACCCGAGGATGGAGACTTCGAGCCCGGTTCGGCCAAGTGTGCGTCGCGGCAACGCTGATTGCGAAGCCATGGTGGATGCTCTCCCTTATCCGCGTCTCAATCGCGCGCTGGTCTCATTGGCGGCTAGGATGGCATGCGACCCGCGATACTGACAAGTTGAGGGCGGGCGCCCGGGCGCGAGACATGATGTGAACGCACGGCCGAACGATGACCGTTGCGGGAAGCGAAAATGTAACGATGACAGTCAGATGTTTGTGGCCGGCAAGGGATTGTGCCACAGCGTAGCTGGCCATAGCCGGCCTTTCCTGGTCGCACCCACGCGCGTGACGAAAAAAAATGACACTCAGGGGAAAGTGTGAATCGCGGTGCAAAGCCGAACGAAGCCCGCTTGCCGAAAGTGGGTTCTGACGACAAAGGCTTGGACGACTTGCTTTCGTCCGGTGGCGTGGCGTTGCTTCGCTGACATCATCGCTCGCAGCGATGGTGGCTGGCGAGCACGTCACTTGCTTGACACGTTCTGGAGCGCCGGTCTCTAATCTGCCTCGAGGTCCTGCGGTTGGACGGGCAATATTTTCTGCCCCCAAGCAAGAACAGGATCGACTGCCCCACCCAGCGGCTGTCAGGTCAAGGGTGCGGAATCCAAGATAGTTTCCTGGGAGGGAATGATGGACAGACGCCAAACGCTCAAGCTGATCGGCGGTACGGCCGCGTTGGCCGGTACCGGTTTTCCGGGCTCTGCCTTTGCGCAAGCCCAAAAGGAAATGGTCACGGTCGTGAAGATCGCGGGAATTCCGTGGTTCAACGCACTTGAAAAGGGAATCCAGAAGGGTGCGAAGGATTTCAGCATCAACGCCACTATGGTTGGTCCAGCGAACGTCGATCCGGCACAGCAAGTAAAGCTTCTCGAGGATCTGATTGCCAAGAAGGTCAACGTGATCGGCTTGGTGCCGCTTGATGTGAAAGTCTGCGAGCCCGTGCTGAAGCGCGCCCAGGCCGCCGGAATCAAGGTCATCACGCATGAGGGTCCGGAACAGGAAGGCCGCGACTGGAATGTGGAATTGATAGACTCCGTTCGCTTCGGTGAAGTGCAGATGGAGCGTCTCGCCAAGGATATGGGCGGCGAAGGCGATTACGTGGTTTATGTCGGCACCTTGACGACGCCGCTCCACAACAAATGGGCCGACGCCGCAATTGCCTATCAGCAGAAGAATTTCCCGAAAATGAAGCTCGTCGCCGACCGCTTCCCCGGCGCCGACGAGATCGACACCAGCCAACGCACGACGCTCGACGTGATCAAAGCCTATCCGAACCTGCGCGGCATTCTTGGCTTCGGCTCGAATGGACCGATCGGGGCCGGCAATGCGGTGCGTCAGCAACGGCTCGGCAAGAAGATCGCCGTAGTCGGCACCGTGTTGCCGAGCCAGGCGAAATCGCTCATTGCGGATGATACCATCCGCGAAGGTTTCCTGTGGAATCCCACTGATGCAGGTTACGCCATGGTTGCGGTTGCCAAGCTCGTGCTTGATGGCAAGCCAATCACGGATGGCGTCGATGTTCCCGGCCTCGGCAAGGCCGCGGTCGATGTGGCCGGCAAGCAGATCAAGGTCGACAAGATCATGCGGATCAACAAGGAGACCATCGACGGACTGATCGCCGGAGGACTCTAGACACCGGCCCCATCCGCCTCGTCGCTCAGCATTCCCGGCTTTCCGGCCGGGAATGCAATCCTCGTCGAGGCGATCGCTTGACAAGCGGTCCCAATACAGGACGAAGCCTTGACGACTTTCCTGGAGATGTCCGGCATATCAAAACGTTTCGGCGGCGTGCATGCGCTTCGCGACGTCGATCTGACGCTGGAGGTCGGAGAAGTGCATTGCCTTGTCGGCGAAAACGGATCCGGCAAGTCGACGCTGATCAAGATCATTTCCGGCGTCGAGGCGCCGGAAGCAGGAGGCCGGATCGTCATTTCCGGCAAGGAGTACCCAAAACTAAGCCCGGTCTACTCCACCCATTGCGGCATTCAGGTCATCTATCAGGATCTATCGCTATTCTCCAACCTCACCGTCGTCGAGAACATTGCCATGGCGCACCATCTTGGCGGCGTCCACACGGTGAACTGGTCCTCCATGCGAGCCGTCGCCGTGGCCACTATGGCGAAGGTCGGCATTGAGGTTGATCCGGAAACAAAAGTCTCCGAACTCAGCATTGCCGGACGCCAGCTGGTCGCGATCTGCCGGGCTCTGGCGGCGGATGCCAAACTCATCATCATGGATGAGCCGACGGCGTCGCTGACCCGCCACGAGGTCAACACCTTGATCAAGCTCGTCAGCGACCTGAAGCGAAGCGGCATCTGCGTCGTATTCGTGAGCCATCGCCTCGACGAGGTGCTTGAGATCGCCGAACGCGTGACGGTGTTGCGGGACGGCGCCAAGGTAGGCACCTTTGCCGCAGCGACCATGGACGGCAGCAAACTCAGTCACCTGATGACCGGGAAGGCCTTCGAGTATCAGAAGCAGGTGCCCGACCCTGCCGTGGGTGCGGTTGTCCTCGAAGTCCAGGGCCTTGGCCGCGATGGCGACTACGACGATGTGAACTTGCAATTGCGCGCCGGAGAAGTCGTGGGCCTTACCGGATTGCTCGGATCGGGCCGAACCGAGCTCGCACTGTCGCTGTTCGGCATGAACCCGCCCGATCGAGGTACTATGGCGCTTGACGGCAACCGCATCGCGCTGAACACGAATGCAGACGCGATCCGTCGAGGTATCGCTTACGTATCCGAGGACAGGCTTACACTCGGCCTCATCCTTGACCAGTCGATCACGTCGAACGTCACGCTGACTGTGTTGGAACGTCTTGCTGGCGCATTCGGCCTGATTGGCGCACGCGCGCGGCAAAGTCATGTTGCGCGATGGGTCGCCGAGCTCGGAATCAAGATCTCTGATCCCAACAACCCGGTCAAAACGCTCTCCGGCGGCAATCAGCAGCGGGTCGTGCTCGCCAAATGGATGGCGACCAACCCGCGGGTGCTTATCCTTGATAGCCCGACGGTTGGCGTCGATATCGGCGCCAAGGATGGGATTTATGAGATCATCCGGCGGCTGGCCCGCGAAGGCGTCGCAGTGCTGATGATATCAGACGAAATCCCCGAGGTGCTTTATCACAGCCATCGCGTGCTGGTGATGCGCGAAGGGCGTTTGACCACTGACGTGATGGCCGCGGACACTTCCGAAGATGCGCTTCGGCAGGCAGTCAATGCCTGAATCGCGGTTTGCTTCATTTGGCAGGTTTCGGCGCAGCCACGAATTCTGGCTGTTGATCGTGATCCTCGTGCTCTGCGCCAGCCTGGGCGCGGCGAACGGTCAATTCCTGACCATGCAGAATCTGTTTGACCTGCTGACCTCCTATGCGTTCGTGGGCATCCTCGCACTCGGACTGCTGGTGGTGCTGATCGCCGGCGGAATCGACATCTCCTTCACGGCGACGGCATCGGTCGCACAATATGTCACGCTTACCGTGGCGAACGCATATGGCGCGAACTGGATCTGCGTTTTTGCGATCGCGATCGGCATTGGCGGTGCGCTAGGCGCCCTCAACGCCATCTTCATCCAGAAGCTTCGGATACCATCCATCATCGTGTCCGTCGCAACGTTGAACATTTTCTATGGGCTGCTGATTTTCTTCACCGGCGGTAAATATATCTATTCGTTACCCGACTGGTTCGCGACCGGGATATTCTGGTTCGAGTTCGATTGGGGCAAGGATACGTCCTACGGCGTCAACCTGCAGATCCTCGCGCTCGGATTCTCATTTCTCTTCACCTGGCTCCTGCTCAATCGCAGCAATATCGGTCGTCAAATCTACGCTATGGGGGGCAACACCGATGCCGCGCAGCGACTCGGCTTCCATGTCTTCGGCCTCAACATGCTGGTCTACTGCTACATGGGGGTCATGGCCGGTATCGCCTCGCTGGTCCAGGCGCAGCTTGCACAGTCCGTCGCTCCGACGGTGCTGGTAGGAAAAGAACTCGATGTGGTTGCGGCCGTCGTGCTCGGCGGCGCCAGCCTGATGGGCGGCGTCGGCACTGTTTTCGGCACGTTTCTGGGGTTGGCACTGCTCGCCATCCTGCAGAACGGAATCATTTTGCTGGGCGTTTCGTCCTACTGGTCGCCGTTTTTTGTCGGGTTGGTCATTCTGATCTCGGTCTCGGCGACAGCCTGGTCGCAGCGAGAACGGCGGACCCGGAGCGCGCGACCATGAGAAATGCGTCCACCCTCGCTCTTCGCGGGCGCCTGATCCGTTTGGCCGGCAGCGGGACGATCGCAACCCTGATGCTGTTGTTGGTCGCGCTCTGGTTGGTGTTCGCCATCACCATCGGTGACCGGTTTTTCTCCGTCAACACGCTGCAATCGATGGCCTTCCAGATGCCGGAGCTCGGCATCCTTTCGCTTGCGATGATGCTGGCCCTGCTATCTGGCGGCCTCAACCTTTCCATCATCGCCACCGCCAATCTCTCCGGATTGACCATTGCCTTCCTGCTGACGCACTACATTCCGGGCACTCAGGGCATTGCCTGGGCCGGCGTGCAGGTGCTGGCAATTGCGGCAGGGTTTGCCGTCGCGGCACTGGTCGGCCTCGTCAACGGATTTGTCATCGCCTATCTCGGCGTTTCGCCGATCCTCGCAACCCTCGGCACCATGACACTCTGCAAGGGACTCGCGATCGGCCTGACACGCGGCAATGTCATCTCCGGATTTCCGGAGCCCATTGTTTTCATCGGCAATGGAACGGTTCTCGGGGTGCCTTTCGCCCTGATCGTGCTGGCGCTCTGTGCGTTGCCCGTCGCGCTCATGCTAAACGCAACGCCCTTCGGGGCAAGGGTTTACATGATCGGCTCGAACGAGAAGGCAACCCGCTACTCCGGCGTCGATACCCGCGCCGTCCTGCTCAAGCTATATGTCCTCTCGAGCCTCCTCGCCGGTGTGGCAGCGGTCGTCATGCTCGCACGTTTCAATTCAGCCAACGCGGCCTATGGCGAGAGCTATCTGCTCGTCACCATTCTTGCAGCAGTGCTCGGTGGCGTCGATCCATTTGGCGGCTTTGGCAAAGTCGGCGGATTGCTGCTTGCGCTGATCATCCTTCAGGTGATCTCCTCGGCGTTCAACCTTCTCAATCTCAGCCAGTTTCTCACTCTGGCGATCTGGGGTGGCATCCTGATTGCCGTTGCCGCGGTTCCTCATCTGGGCGGCAAGGCGCCCCGGTAGACAACGATGACAAGATCGGGAGCCTCTCCCCGGATCGCGGTTCTCGACATTGGCAAGACAAACCTGAAACTGCTGGTGGCGAGCGAGGACGGCTGGCCGCTCGAGACACATTCGATCCCGAATGTACCGAACGC
>Ga0207695_10000164_pt1 | contig 196777 bp, 150 predicted proteins | sample KBSC54metaG_FD_184354 | JGI IMG/M metagenome (GOLD analysis project Ga0207695, IMG submission 184354) | Corn rhizosphere microbial communities from Kellogg Biological Station, Michigan, USA - KBS C5-4 metaG (SPAdes) (version 2) | ecosystem: Host-associated > Plants > Roots > Rhizosphere >...
GCAAAGATCATAGCCATTCATCCCCGGAAGGTTGATGTCCAGTATGATCAGGTCATAACGGTGCGTGACGATCAGCTGGTGACCGATCTTCCCGTCATAAGCCACCTCGACATAAAAACCGTTCTCCTCCAACCCCAGCTTAAGCGTGTCAGCGATCTTCCGCTCATCCTCCACGATCAGTATCTTTCTTTCCTCTGCCATCCCATAAAATTACAAATTATCACCCGCGCGCCCCAAAACCCGCGGCGCTCTAATCCAATTCTAATCCCACCCACATCCCCAAAACCAATCCGTCGATCTTTCCCCCCAACATCCCCAAAACCAATCCGTCGATCTTTCCCCCCAACATCCCCAAAACCAATCCGTCGATCTTTCCCACCCACATCCCCAAAACCAATCCATCGATCTCACCCCCCAAATCCCCCAAAACCAATCCATCGACCCCACCCCCATCACGCAAACCCATTCCACCCAAATCCGACCCACCCCCCAATCCCCCAAATACCCAAATTCTCTAATTTAATTCTAATCCCAGTCTAATTAAATGTTAATACCTATTAACCAAATTGTACCATATGGCGATAGTCTTTACCAAACTCCTTATTCCTGTCGACTTTACCCTCAATACGGAGATCGCGATAAAAAAAGCGATCAGCCTCATTGGGACCGATAAAGCCGTACTCCACCTCCTGCACGTGGTACACCCCCGTCGCCCGCTGACAGCCCTGACCGCCAGGACCCAGCTCGACCAGCTGGCCCAGCGCACAAAAGAAGCCTACCCCGGACCCGAGATCAAAACACACGTCCTCAAAGGAAGCGTACAAAAAATGATCATCGAATGCGCCAACATGCTCACCCCGGACATGATCGTCATCGGAAAACAGAACCAACGCCACCGCTGGGCCCCCGCCTGGGCGATCAACCTGCTGACCAACACCACAAAGATCTCCCCCGACATCCTGGCGCGAAAAACGAATAGCCCTGTGTTAACAGCCAAACCAGGATCCATCGATAGCCGTACCAGGGTTATCGTCATCCCCATCCGCGACTTCCTGCCCCAGCGGAAACTCGAATGGGGGATCCTGCTGGCCCGCCGCTACCGGGCACAGGTACACCTCCTGGCCATACAAAAGGACGACCACGAAGAAGCGCTGCCCCAGGCCTTCCTCAAAGCCTATCACCAGCTCCGCGAAAGCCTCCACCATCCTATCGAATTCTCGGCTGTGACAAGACACGACCTCGCAAGAGCGACGCTCAGCTACGCCGAGCTGATCATGGCCGACATGATACTCCTCAACCCCGCTACCGAAAGCGGTATCGGCGGGTCACGCCACATCAGCGACCTGCTCAGACGCGACTCGAAAATCCAGGTCCTCGACGTAGAACCTTACAAAAACAATTAAAATGAAGCTACACTTACTATTCTTCACGACACTTTTCACCTTCGGGATCTCAAACATCGAAGCACAATCCACCGCCGACGCAAGAAAGCTCCTCTACTACGAACGCTACGACGGCGCCGCCCAACAACTACAAACGATCCTGAAAACCGACCCCAACAATTCCGAAGCCTGGTGGCTCCTGACCGAGTCCTATCTCAACCGTCACCAGCCCGCCCCCATCACCATCCCCGCAGCCGTCGCAGAACAGCCCCTCGCCCTCTGCGCACAAGGCTACATCCTGCTCTATAACCACAAAAAGGACAGCGCCGCCATCTTCTTCAACAAGGCCCTTGCCAATACAAAGGAAAAAGACCCCGTCGTCCTGCTGGCGGTCGCCCACGCCCACAACGCCTCCGACTCCGGCGACGCACACTACGCCATCGACCTCCTCACCAAGGCCATAAAAAGAGACAAGCACAACCCCGAGCTATACGTCGAAATGGGTGACAGCTACAGGAGACTCGAAGATGGCGGCAGCGCATTCAAAGCCTACCACGACGCCCTGGCCGAAGACGCCAAATACGCAAAAGCCATGTACAAATCAGGCAAGATATTCGTCACCCAGAATAACTCCGAACAATACCTGAAATACTTCAACGACGCCGTCGCCGCGGACACCAGCTACGCCCCCGCCTGGTACGAACTGTATTATCACTGGTATTTCCGCGACGTCAACAAGGCCATGGACGATCTAAGACACTACATCGCCTGCGACGACCCCGGTATCCGCAACGACTACCTCGTCACCGACATGCTGTACTCCTCGGCTAAATATTCCGACGCCGTCCAAAAAGCTCAGCAGCTGATCGCCAACCACGCCGGCGCCACCGAACCCCGCCTGTACAAGCTCATCGCCTACTCCTACAAAGAGCTCCACGACTCCACAAAGGCTCTCGACTACATGACGCAGTATTTCCAAAAACAGAACGATACCAGCTTCGTCGAAAAAGACTATGAAACAATGGGTGACATTTATGCCTCCCTCAACCACCTCGACTCAGCCACCAAATACTACGCCCGGGCCGGCAACCTGCAAAAGGACACCCTCCAGCGCTACGCCTTCGCCAAAAAGCTCGCCGACCTGTATAAAAAACAAAAGGACTACGCCAACCAGGCCATCTGGCTCGGGAAATACTACGACGGCAATGCAAAAGCCACCAACCTCGACCTCTTCAACTGGGGCCTGGCCCACTATATGGCTAAGGACTACCCGATGGCCGACAGCGTCTTCGGCATGTACGAAACAAAATATCCCGACCAGGACTTCGGCTACTACTGGCGCGCACGCGCCGACGTGGCCATCGACACGGCGATGACGACCGGTATGGCCATTCCGCAGTATATGAAGCTGATCGACATCTGTACAAAGGATACTACCAACAAGACCAACCGTAAACACCTGATCGAATCCTACGGCTATATCGCCGCCTATCGCGCCAACGCGCAAAAGGACTACGCCGGAGCCATCGAATACTTCGGCAAGCTGCTGGCCCTCGACCCGGGTAACACCGACGCCGAACGCTATATCACCATCCTGAAAAAGAACCTTGAAAGATCCCGTTCCACCACCCGTTCCACCGCCGAAGGCGGGGGAATGGGCACCAGGTAATCACAAAAACCGCCTATTTTATCACATTTAAAAAAAACGACCCTCCTTTTGACCTAATCTTGTCTAAAAAACAAGATGCTAAGCCCAAAACACACAACAAGGTGGCGCGAACACGAGTTCCTCCTCGTCACCCTCCTTTGCACCATCGCCGTTGTCGGGAATATCTGGCGTCTGTTCCAGTACCCGGCAGCTGCGCTGGCAAGGGACTACGGCGAAGATTTCATCCGCGAAGGCCTCCCCTTCACCTATACCCGGAACATCCTCCTACCCGGCATCGCCACCCCGATACTGATCTATATCAGCTACGTCTCGATGAACCTCTTCATCATGCCCCGCCTGTTCCAGACAGAAGGCGCCGCCATCGGCAGCTTCAGGCTCCAGGTCACCGGCAATGCCAACTCCCGCATAGAAATGTCCGGCCCCGGTGGCGAATCCCTCAAACGATTCATCCTCGGACTCGGTCAAACCTTCCTCCTCATCCTCGGCCTCGGCACCGGCCTGGGCATCGCCTACTTTTATCGCTACCGGCCTTTCATGCCCCGCGACATCTCCAATATCATGATCATGGGCAGAGGTCTCCGCACGGCCATCAACTTCACCATCGTCTATATCATCTACGCCATCATCCGCGAAAGCTCCCTGAAAAGGCTCGAGCGACACTCCGACGCATACGCCAACCGCATTCACCTGATCAATCAATGTACCGCCCTCATCACCTGCTACTTCACCCTCGGCGAGCTGCTATACTACTTCGAGCTGATGGAAAACCCCACCACCGTCTGGTATTTCGGCATCATCCCCGCCCTCACCCTCTCCGCGCTCACCAATATTTATTGGATATTACCCCGTAGACCGGAAGCAAAGCTCCTCGACCGACCGACGCTTCGGTGGGTCCTCGTGACCTCCCTGGCCTGGTGCATCCCCTTTTCCATGGCCACCGTCCCCGACGAGCACGCAGTCGCACCCGTCATCTTCTCCCTCTGGCTGGCCCAAATGACGATCACCTATCCCCTGTCCCGCTATATCTTCCGCCAGCAAAAGGAAAGGATCATGCGCATTAGAGGCCTCGAGACCGAGCTCGGTCAGTCAAAAGCCGACCTCCTGTTCCTCCGCTCACAGATCAACCCCCATTTCCTGTTCAATGTACTCAACACCCTGTACGGCACCGCCCTCCACGAGCGCGCCAGCCGCACCGCAGGAGGCATCCAGCAGCTGGGCGACATGATGCGCTTCATGCTGCACGAGAACAACCTCGACCGCATCGCCATGAGCAAGGAGATCGAATACGTAAAGAACTATATCGCCCTCCAGCAGCTGCGGACCGAAACCTCCCCCGACATCATCATCGAGACCGACATCGACGAAGACTTCCCCGACTGCAATATCGCCCCCATGCTGCTCATCCCCTTCGTCGAGAACGCCTTCAAACACGGCATCAGCCTCCGCGAACCCTCCTGGATAAAGATCAACCTCCACTACGACAGCGGTTCCAACCCGTCAGGCGTTACCACCCCTGACCCACCGGGCGTCGAAGTCCCCCCAAATCATTCCATCCGTTTCGAAGTGAGGAACAGCGTCCACGTCCGTCAGGGCAACGACCCCGAAAAAGGCCGCTCCGGCGTCGGCATGAAGAACGTCCTCCACCGCCTAAAGCTCATCTACCCCGAAAGACACGAGTTCTTCGTCCACCAGGACGAAAAGGAATTCTTTGTACAGCTGGCCCTTCAATTGTAAATTCATATCATGCTAAATGCGATTGTCATAGACGACGAACCCATGGCCCTCGAGGTAATAAAAAGCCTCTCCGAAAAGATCCCCTTCATCCACCTCACCGGCGCATTCACCAACGCGTTCGAAGCAATGGACCACATGCGCACGCATCGCCCCGACCTCCTCTTCCTGGACATAAAAATGCCGGACATCTCCGGCATCGAATTCCTCACATCCCTGCAGCAGCCACCCATGGTCATCTTCACCACCGCCTATAGCGAACACGCCGTAAAAAGCTTCGAGCTCGACGCCATAGACTATCTCCTCAAACCGTTCTCGCAATCCCGCTTCCTGAAAGCCTGCAACAAGGCACTCCAGCAGCACGAGCTAAAGAACAACAAGCCCTCCGGCGGGGATATCTTTATTAAAAGCGGCTATGGCCAGGTAAGAGTGAGCATAGGAGACATCCTATACGTCCAAAGTATGGGGAATTATATGCAGTTCGTGCTGCCCGAAGAAAAGATACTGTCAAGGCTGACCATGCAGGAGACCGAAGCCCTGCTGCCAGGACACAGTTTCGCCCGCATCCACCGCAGCTTCCTGGTCGCCGTCAACAAGGTCAGCCGTGTAGAAAAAGATACCATCTATATAGGGGAAAAAGAGCTGCCCGTCGGCGCAGGATACGCACGCGAGCTCAGCCGGATCACCGGCCGAAAATAAACCTCCGCTATAACCGGGAATTTTTAGTCATCCTTCACCAGGACTCCACCAGTCGTCCTTCACGGGGACTCCACCAGTCATCCTTCACCAGGACCTCACCAGTCATCCTTCACCGGGACCTCACAGTCATCCTTCGCCAGGACTCCATCAGTCATCCTTCACCAGGACTCCATCAGTCATCCTTCACCAGGACCTCACCAGTCGTCCTTCACCAGGACTCCACCAGTCGTCCTTCACCAGGACTCCACCAATCGTCCCTCCGGGACCGTATTAGTTATCCTTCACCAAAACCTTATCGGAATAAACTTCGATAACACCAGACCGCTTGTCAGCCAGCATTTGGTGATAAACCTTGTTTACAACACATTTATTTTGGAAACGCGCGAGATAGTCTACTTCATTGATCTGCAGCGGGTCGATAAAATTACCCTGTTCATCGATGAGCCTGATCTTGATATTGCTGGGTAAATGACCCCAAAGTGCTGTTGTTGATACGTTTAACATAGTCATATAGGATTTAGAAAATCTACTAGGGTTTCAAATATAAGGATTTAACTGTTAAAAAAATCTCAATACGGGAAATTATTTTATTTTTTCGAGCGCACGCCGGCCTCGTCCCCGGCGTGCGACCCCGCTATTTTTCTCCCGCCGCGGTCGCTCCTTCCTTTTGGTGGACTATTATCTCCGCCCTCCGGTTCAGCCACGCCTGGTTCGGATCACTGTTGTCCGCAACCGGATTGTCGCTGCCATAAGCCTTGGCCTTCATCAGCTCGGTCGGCACACCCCTGCTGTTCATATAGTCGAGCACCATCTTGGCACGCCTCCGCGAAAGCACATTGTTATAGGAATTGTCGCCGATCGAGTCGGTATACCCCTTGATCTCCACCGAGAACTCATTGCTGCTTCTCTTCAGATGGCTGATCACCTTGTCGATGCTGTTGAACGCCCTCGTCGTAAGACCGTATTCGTTGAACTCGAAATAGACCACAAACCGTAGCACGGGCTTCCCGTCCAGCGAATCGATCCGGTAGTCATTATCGTCGAAATCATCCAGCCCCAGGTTGCGGAAGGCTTTATTGCGCCTGCCACGCCCGCCACGTCCACCAGCCCTGTCGTCGTCCCCATCACCCCCGCCCCTGATCGGATTGCCGTTCTCATCCAGCAGCCCCTTCGACTTCAGCACAGAGTCCATATTGATGGTGATAAAGATGTTGTTGACAACATTGCCATTGTTCTTATTGGTGCTGTCCTTCTTCTCGTCCTTCTGCTTGCGGTTATAGGGCGATTTATCGTCCTGGTCCAGCTGCTTCTGCTTCTTGTTCTTGATCGGAATATAGATGCCCACAGAATACATAGTGGTATTGGAAATGCTCTTGCTGACCGCATACCCATAGGTCACCTGCCCCGTCACCATTATCTTGCGGGCGTTGAACTTGGCCCCGATCCCCATCGGCACAGAGGCATACGAGGCGTCGTTGATGATATCGTTGATCCCCACCGTTACATAAGGCTGCAGACGATAGGAAGGCGCTAATAAATGATAATATAAGGCAGCATTCAGCAGATTATAGGTCTTTGACTTGGTTTGGCTGATAAGCACATTGTCATTCGTCACGTGCCCAAAACTAAGTCCGATATCCGCGCTCACCGACAGCCGCTGCGTCAGGTTCTTATAAGCCGACGCCGCGAACGACGCATTCCCGCGCTGTAAAAAAGGCAATGTATTGGCGTCGCTCAGGTACCCCTTCCTGTTCTTCTCCAATAAGGCAAAATCCTGGAACTGCCCCCTCAGCAGCGGAGAGATGAACCACCTCGGGTCCAGTTTCCGCGTATTCTCCTCCTCCTTATCCTCCTTGGTGGCGGTATCCTTGGGCTCCACAGGCTTGACAGCGGCAACATCGGGCTTATCCTTCTTCGAAGAAGCATACATCACCGTATCCTGCTTGGGTAAAGGATCATCGGCAAGAGAGATGACCGTATCCGTAACGTGTACCGTGCTATCCCTGACCTGTATCGTCGTATCTTTCGCAGCAGGAGACGTCGTAGTCGTCGTATCTCTTGAGATCACTGATCCGGCCGGTGTTTGTACGGTTGTGTCCATCAACGACAGGACCGTATCCACGGTCGACTTCGCCGTATCCGACGTTGCGGGACCCTGGGCCCTTAGGGTTGAGAGGGCCATCAGGAAGCAACCAATCAAACAAATCATTACCTTCTTCATGGGGGTTAGTTTAAAAGTCTATGCGTAAAGCCAATTCCACGCCATTGCGCGCGATCCCTGCCGCATTGATCGTCGAAATATTTACATCGTACAAAATTGCTAAAGACATCTTCTGATACCGCAGTTCCACATCGGGAACTATCGCATCGTTGTACCGGTAGCCAAGACCCAGCCCCACCGCCGCGCCACCCTGAACACCCGGAATGGCCTTGACATAGGAAAGGTTGTAGTAGTGGCGATACGCCGGCCCCTGCCAGTTCATGGCCACATAAAACCCGACCTCGTCATCCGTCTTTGTAGTAAATCGATATCCGCCCTGGATCCCGAGCCCCATTTTCAGCCGCGTAGAATCGGCCTTTATCTTATAAGAATAGGGCTGGTTCACCTGCATCCCCGATACCCCGACATACCATTTGTCATTCCGGCCATTGCTGAACAGCGATATCCCCGCATTGGCGTTGAAATGCCCATAGGACCATCCATTGGCCAGCCTGTCGGCGCTCGGCGCTCCCTCGATGGGGCCATAATTATCGTACTGGTCGCCAAATGCATTCGACACACCCGCCAGATTCAGCGAGCTCCGATAGTATTCGCCCTGGAAACCCGCGGCCAGATAGGTCTCATGACGTCCGATCGGGACGGCATAAGAAATACCCATCATGCCCAGCGTATTGTTCAGTATCCCGTCATTGGTCTTGTCGCTGGCGGCCCCGGCACTAAAGGAAAAATAGCCGGAGTTGGACTTGTTCTTCCCGTCCTTGGACAGCAGCGGCATGTCGAATAACGCCGCAACGCTATTGTAGGCGATCTGCCCGCCATAACGGACGCTTCTGTAGTTGAGCTTAAGGCTGTTCTGTTTATCGGTTTTGAGGGACTGGTTGTACCATATGGTCATATCCTGCACCCGCGAAAAATTGATCTCCTGCCCGCGGACAAGCCCCGCGGCCGAAAGGAGTATCAATAGTGTATAAATCTTCCTCATCAGGATATTGGATTTAGCATTATTTTTTGAATACGATCATTTTTTCATCCCTTAAAACCAACCCGCGGCCACCCGCCAGCCCAAACACGGCCCTCATCTTCACCTCATCCGCGGCTACATACCTGACCCAACCACGGCCACCCAACCTTACCTCACCAGCGACGTCATTCCCTTCGCGAGCACCCTTTTCCCCTCCACGTCGATCCCCTCCGCCATCCACAAATAGGTCTCAACCGGCTGCGCCACTCCCTTGAACGTCCCATCCCATCCCCGGTTCGGATCCTGCGTCGTATAGATCAGGTTCCCCCACCGGTTGTACACGCTGAAGTAATGGAAGGTCTGTATACCCACCAATATCGGTTTCAGCAGGTCGTTCGTCCCGTCATTGTTCGGAGTGAACACCTTCGGTACATAGATATTGATCATCGCAAACTTCACCCTCGCCGGGCTGCCGTAAGTTATCTGTAGTCCCTCGACCGTCGCCGTTATATTGGCGTTCCCGGGCGTCTTGCTCGTAAAATATATAGTCGCGTCCCCATTGGCGTCCGTCAGCACCGAATCCACACCGCCGACAATGTCTGCGCTGCCCGAATCGATCTTGAACTTCACCCACTCTCCTACCATCACCTCTCCATTGAGGTCCACAACATGCGCCTTGACAGCCGTCTGCTGCCAGCCGTCCGCCAGCGCTTCATAAATGACTACGCTCAGCCTCGTCTCGGGATTGTTGACATCCGGCTTGGTCTTGAAGTGCGCTATCTGGTAGCTGCCGTCGATCAGCACATTCTGGACATGCAATACCGCATAGACATACACCGTCCCCGGGTTCGTGTTGGTGATCGCAATCCTCGCCATGCCGCTATCGTCCGTCGTTACCTGCAGCGGAGCCCCAGAGAACTGCGCAGTAGCGGTCGCCGTACCTTCCGGCAGCGGCGCAGCCTGTATATAGAAGTCGATCAGCACTCCCGGCAAGGCATGCGGTTTCGGCAGGCCGTCAGTGACCAGCGCAAGAACGCTATCCTGGGCCTTCCCATCAGCCAGCTGGTAGTCATTGCGTATAAAGAGCAGCGTAAATCCTTTATTATCGCCCGGACCGGAATTATTGCCATTCGCGGGAGGAACACCACCATTACCCGGGCTCGTACCACCCGATCCACCACCAGTAGGATCACCAGGCACAGGAGGACCTGCAACAAAGTTCACCGTGGCCGGACTCCCATTCGTGATCGGGTAGACGATATTGGTCAAGGGATCAGTCGCCGTCGCCGTAAAACTAACCGTGCCCACATCGAAATTCTTGATATCGATAACGGCGTCCCCATTAATATCCGTGTTGGCATTGACTATAACAACTATCGCACCCTTCTGCGCCGTACCACCCGAGATCGTAAAGGAGACGGGCACTCCGGCCTGCACCTTCCCATCCGTACCAACAATATGCGCCCTGATGACTGCCGGCGTTCTTCCATCGGCCAGCACGCTCGGTACATCCACGATCAACGCCGTTGCAGGATTGCTCGGATCAGGCGGCGGCGGAACAAAATTGACGACCGCCGGACTGCCATTAGTGATCGGCTTCACCGGACCGTTGCCATACTGGACCGTCGCGGTAAAACTAACATCGCCGACATTTGGATCAGTGATATTGATATATACATCTCCGTTAGCATCCGTCGTCCCCGGGCCGACCACAACAACGACAGCTGTTGCGGCAGCCATACCACCATTGATCGTGAACACGACCTTGGCGCCTTGCATCGACTGACCATCATCCCCGACAATATGCGCATGTATGGTCGCAACCCCTCCACCCGCAGCCGCCACCGGGACATCCACGACCAGCGCCGTCAGCGGATTGTTCACGTCAGGATTAACAGACGTAAAGGTCACCGTCGCCGGACTGCCATTGACAATGGGATAGGTAGTTGTAGTTATCAGATCCTGGGCCGTAGCGGTGAAATTCACCGTTCCCCAGTTCGTATTCGTGATATTGATATAGGCATCCCCGTTCGCATCGGTGTACCCGGTGCCAATGACGGTTACAACCTGCGTGCCGAACGCCGTTCCGCTGACTGCCGTGAACACGACCTTGGAGCCCGCCAGCACCTGACCGTCGTCGCCCATAACATGCGCGTGTATGGTCGTGGGACTGCGACCGTCAGCAGGCGCCTTCGGTACATCCACGATCAGCTGCGTCGCCGGATTGGTCGGATCGGGCTTGGCCACAAACGTCACCGTCGCCGGGCTGTTGTTCGTGATCGGATTTTCCACTCCGCTGAAAGTATACGTCGCCGTAAAGATGACCGTCCCCGACTTGAAATTCCGGATTTCGATCACCGCATCCCCATTGCCATCGGTGATCTTGTTGATTATCTGTACCATCGCCGTCCCCTGGGCGGTCCCACCTACGATCGTGAATGTCACCGGCAGGCCCGGATAGCCGGAACCGAACTGGTTTACAATATGTGCATGGATCGTAGCTGGAGTATTGCCGTCATCGGGCGCAACCGGCACATCCACAACGAGCTTCGTCGAAGAGCTGCTCGGATCCGGAGTACCCGCGGTCCAGTTAAAATTTATCGGCACCAGCGTGGCGTCGTCGCCCCTCACCTGCACATCGATTTCCTTCGTCTGCACGATATTGCTGGACAGACCATAATCATAAAAGCCCGAACCATTGGTGCTCGGCGTACTCTGTACACCCGACTGGGCGATCGTTATGCTAAGAGGAACATTCGTCAGCAGTACCGGACTGGCCGGATTTGTAATATCATATACCTGTATCCGCACCACGTCATTCACACCACTGCCGGCAATGGCACCATTATTGATGGGTGTAAGAACCACCTGGTAAGTGACCAGCCGGTCCGCTGCCCATACCCTCGGGGTCCCTGCCCTGCCCGGCAAGGAAAAACCCAGCATCATCGATACCCACATCGCCAGCAGGGGCATCAATCGGGCCAGACGCCTTTCGCTTGTTTTATTGTATTGCATACACGGGGTCATAGCATACGGAAATTTCACCAAACACAACTTGCACGGTAGTCACCATGTCCGGGACGACAATCTTATATAGGAGGGAATACCGGTCCCCAGGGGACCACGACAGTACTCAGTACTATATAAACCTGTATGTCATTTGAAGGAAGTAGTAACCGGGAAGGTTCTACGGGTTGTGTAAGGCTTGGGTTTCATAAATAATTGGGTTTTAATTTTGGGTCTTCTCAGGTTATCGGATAATACTTAGTACGCTAACCATTATAAATGGGTTAAAACCTATTTTATTGTATAAGGGTTTGTAATAATTTTTCCATTACCCGTATTAATATTGCGTATATGGTTGAAGATCAACAACAATGTCCTATATAGCCGACCTGTCCCCTTTCTCATTATTCCAACACTTTGTTCCGCGGGAAAGAAAAAAAACTATAATATCTTTACCCTTTTTCACATGATCCTGACAGACGCGAACTTAGAGCAATTCATCGTCCACTATACCGGTAACAAACAAAATGGAGGCGCCCTCCTGCTATCCAAACAAGAACAAAGACCCGAGATCGAGATCCGCGAAAAAATGCGAGAAGCCCTGCTCCAACGCTTCACCAACTGCCACGAACGCTACAACTTCCACCACCCCGAGTCCCTCGATTTCAACGAGGTATACAACTATACCCGTCGCCTCTTCCAGGAACCCACTGAATTTTACGACGCCTCGGTAAAAATCGCGGCCCACCTCTTCGAAGCCTCCGTACACCCCAAGATCAAACCCGGCGAGCTCTATATCGCAAGATTCAGCAACGTCCTCATCGACGACCGCGCCGTCGACGCCATCGGCCTCTTCAAAGCCGAATCCAAAACCCTCTTCGCCGACCTCATTCCATCCTTCGACGACCTGGACCTTCAGCTCAAAGAAGGCGTCGAGCTTTCCCGCCTCGACAAAGGCTGCCTCATCCTCAACCAGGAAGAAGACAAAGGCTACGAGCTCCTCATCTTCGACTCCAACGGCAAGGGCGAAGAAGCGCAATACTGGAAGGACAAATTCCTCAGCGTCATGATCCGGCAGAACGCCTTCCTCCATACCCAGGACTTCCTCTCCATGACAAAGAATTACGTCACCCAGCACATGCCCGACGAGTTCGAAGTATCCAAAACAGAACAGATCGATATCCTCAACAGGAGCATGGACTATTTCAAAACACACAGTAACTTTAATAAATCCGAATTTGAGACCGAGGTCCTCCACCACGAAGACCTGATCAGCTCATTCCGCAACTACGACCAGCAATACCGGCAGTCCAACGAGCTCGGCGACAGAAATGAATTTGAGATATCCACCCACGCGGTGAAAAAACAGGCGCGGGTATTCAAAAGCGTGATCAAGCTGGATAAGAACTTTCATATCTATATCCACGGCGACCGTCAGCTCATCGAAAAAGGCTACGACGACGGCCTGCAAAAACACTATTATAAAATATATTTCGACCAGGAAGCATAAAGTATGAGTCATTCCCTCAACAACAAGACAGCTATAGTCACCGGCGCAGGCCAGGGCATCGGCTTCGCCATCTGCCGTCACCTCATCGCAAACGGCGCCAAAGTCATCCTCAACGACTCCGACCCATCCCTCGCCAACCAGGCCGCCGCAACCCTCAACTCGAGCGTCACCGGCACCCCATCCCCCGAACCCCGCTGCATCCCCCTACCCGGCGACGCCGCCGACATCCCCTTCACCCGTCACCTCGTCGACACCTGCGTCCGGCAATTCGGCCGCCTCGATATCGTCATCGCCAACGCGGGCCTCACCCTGTTCGGAGACTTCTTTTCCTATACTCCGGAGTCCTTCAACAAGGTCATGCAGCTCAACCTGGCCGGCACCTTCTTCCTCACACAGGCCGCCGCCCTTCAAATGCGCCGGCAACAGCAGGGCGGAAGCATACTCTTCACCTCGTCCGTAACAGGCCACCAGGCCCACCGCCACCTCGCCGCCTACGGCATGAGCAAGGCCGCCCTCGAAATGCTGGCCCGCAACCTCGTCATCGACCTCTCTCCCTATGGTATCAACGTCAACACCGTCGCGCCGGGAGCCACCCTTACCGAACGCACGGCCGAAGACCCCTCCTACGAAAAGACCTGGTCCACCCTCACCCCCATGGGCCGCCCCGCCAGCGTCGACGACATCGCCGCCGCCGTCCTCTTCCTCGTCTCCCCCGAAGCCCGGCACATCACCGGCCAGACCCTTATCGTCGACGGCGGATGGACTGCCATCAGCCCGGGGCCAGAGTCCTAAACACCCGGGCTCCAACCCTCCCGGACCCCTATACCCCAGACTCCAACCCTCCCGGCCCCTATGCCCCCAGACTCCAACCCTCCCTATACGTCCGTTTGACGAATTGATTCGCATCCTCGAAATTCGTGATCTTCATATTCGCTCCATCCCACAGCAGCTTGATATGCCGCCCCGGATAATCAAACTTCCCATCCGCACGCGGCTTCCGGATATCATAGCTCCGAATAGCCAGATTCCCCATCAGCACCGTCTCCGTCAACGGACCCGCTACCGTAAAATTGGAGCTGAGCGCCTTCTCCTTGTCGCTGCCATAACCCGCCATACAGGCCTCCAGCCACGCATTGTAGTGCCCCGTGATATCCCCTCCCGGCACCCGCGCAATGGTCTGCGGCACCGTTGCTACCCGCGAAGTCGGCAGCAGCCTGGGATCACGTCCATAGGTGCCGCACATCATCTTACCCTTGGTCCCGATAAAATACGTCCCATTATCCCCATCGCCAAAGATTTCCTGCGGGCCCAGCTCATCCGGCCTCTCCGGCTGTATCCCGCCGTCCATCCAGTGAAGCTTCACGTCAGGCTTACCCGCAGCTCCCTTGAAACGCAGCGTTATATGAGAGGATGGAGGACAGCTGTCCGGGAAATAGCCCTGCTTGAACTCGCCCACATATACGCTTCCCACGCTACACTCCGCCTCGGTAGGATAGCCAAGGCCCAGCACCTGGAATGCGGGAGCGATTATATGACACCCCATATCGCCCAGCGCGCCGGTACCATAGTCCCACCATCCACGCCAGTTGAAGGGCACCAGGTTGTCTACATAGTCCCGGTAGGGCGCCGTCCCCAGCCACAGATTCCAGTCCAGCTCCGCCGGCACCGGCGCTTTCTGGCTCGGCCACTGGATGCCCTGAGGCCATACCGGCCGGTTCGTAAAACAGAACACCTCCGTTACATCCCCGATCACACCGGCATTATACCAGTCCACCAGCTGCCGGACACCATCACCCGAACCACCCTGGTTGCCCATCTGCGTCACGACCTTATGCCGGGCAGCAGCCTGCGTCAGCATCCGGGTCTCATAAATATCATGAGCGAGCGGCTTCTGGATATACACGTGCTTCCCCAGCTGCATCGCCGCCATCCCGATGACAGCATGCATATGGTCCGGAGTAGAGATGCTCACAGCGTCCAGGTGCTTGTGCTCCTTGTCAAGCATCTCCCGGTAGTCTTTATAGTATTTTGCCGAAGGGAATTTTTTGCGGATGTTGGCGGCCCTCCTGTCGTCCACGTCACAGAGAACGCCAACCTCGGCCTTACCCGTCCCATACAGAAAGTCGATATCGCTCTCCCCCTTTCCCCCAATGCCAATGGAGCCCAGGTTCACCTTGTCGCTGGGAGCCGTATACCCCCTTCCCCCCAATACATGCCGGGGTAAAATATAAATGCCGGCAGCAGCCAGCATTCCTTTCTTCAAAAAATTACGTCTCGAATCGTTGTGGATAGATCTTGAATCGTTGCGGATCGGTAGTTTTTTCATTCTGGCGGAAGACCCGCCTTTACACAGCGGGTCACCTTAAAATTAGGGGATTTTTCCTCAACTCCGTTCCCCCGGGGTCCCAATTCCCACCCGGGCATCATACCCCTCAATTCCTACCTGGGCCCGAACCCGAACGTCCAGCCCGCGTCCCTCAATTCCTACTCCAGGCATCCGACCCCCACGTTAAACCCGGCGTCCCCCTCAATTCCCACTCCAGGGAATCCCCCCTCAATTCCTGCTCGACGGGATCACCAGATATTTCTTCCCCGCCAGTATCTGCCGCACCGCCCAGAGCAGCTCATCGGGCGCGGCATCCTTCCCCAGATAACCCGAAGCCCCAGCCTGCAACGCCCTCAGCGCATAATGCTCCTTGGTATACAAGCTCAGTATGAGCACGGGCAGCGCCGGAAAATCCTGCTTTATCTGCGCGAGCGTATTCCACCCGCCTCTGTCAGCGCTCGGAAGATCAGATATGATCATGTCCCACGAAGTCCGCTTTAATTTCTCGGTCCATTCCTCCCCTTCCTCTATCTCCTCTATTTCCGCATTCGGATACGCCTGGGTTAGTATTTGCCTGACTCCTTTCCTGATGATGGTAAAGTCATCAGCTAATAGAATTCTGATCATGGTTTCTTGTCATTAAGTGGTTGAATTACAGAAAGACAGGTCAAATTCTGGAAAACTACAGGATATGCTACAGGAGGGCCTTAGCCGGATAGGCTACTGAATGACAAGATATATGGAATTCTTTACAAAACACAGCGGCTATATAGGTAATTACACTTACCAAACTTAATTTTTGACAATAGTCAACGTAGGTTTACTTATTGATCGTCAGGCTTCTTCTTTGTTTCGGTCAGCCCCAGCCGAAGGTAGATACCACTCCCTTCGTCCCCCACGATCATACAAACGAACTCCTTCGAACCGTCCTTTTCGTCCTTCGATAATAGCTGAAATCGTCCCTTGCCCTTCCGGACAGAACACATCTCCTCAAAATTCTCTTTTTTGATGGCACGCGAAAGTCGGACCAGTTCCTCCCCGTGAGCCGCATCGATCGTCTGGCAGTTCAGCGAGCTCACCTTATGGTGCGAGTCGATCTTTATCTCCTGCGCACGGACACTCAGCGTGCCAAACACCAGCAGCGAAAAAATAATGGTTTTCATTTTATTTATGTTTTGCGTTTTTCAAACCTTCCAATCTTTGTATCCCCATGTCCGACGACAACCTCGACAGCTTGTCCAGGTCGATATCGCCGACAAAGCTCATCAGCGTAAAATCGCTGTCATCAGCGGCAACCATTAGCAGCTCGTGCACCACGCCGTTCTGCTCTCTCACCATGAACCGTACATTGTCTTTGCTGCTCCTGACGGTGATCAGCTCTTCATACTCCTTGCGGTCGATCTGCGACAACGCTTCCTTGTAAAAGGCGGCAGGCGTAGTCGACGTCGAAAGTATCCGCAGACTGGTGAGCTTGCTGACCGTCTGTTTCAGATCTGACGGAATGGAATCCCAGCTGACCTTCGACATCAGCCTGAACATCTTCGGACTGATCGAAACGACCGTAAATCGGTTGTCCTCTACATATTTGCCAAAGAACTTCCCGATCGCATCATCCTGCGCAAAGACCCCAAACCCCAAAAACAGCAGCGGCAAAAAGAATATCCATTTATTTAAGTTGTTCATACGCGTTAAAATTATTATTGAGACGATGCATATTTTTCTGTGTGATCTTCTCGCCCTCATTCATATGTACGGAAGCGACCATCAGCGCGCGCTGCACCGCTGCAAACGCCTTCTCCGGGTCGTCATAGGTGTCTTTGACCTCCTCCCCGCCTGACATCCGCACCACCAAAAGAACGCTCACCAGGCACACCAGGACCGCCGCAGCCGCCGCATACCCGAACCGAAGCCGCCGGACCACATTTCCCCGGTCAACCCCCAATCTCTCCAACATCCTCTCTTCAAATCCTTCCGGGGCAACAACCGCCACCTCCTCTTCGATATAGTCAAAAAAGGCGCGATAAGGCTCCACGGCAGGATCGACCTCCCCACCCCTAAAATAGGCCGCGATCCTCTTCTCCTCTTCCAGCGTAGTCTCCGCGGCCCAGTACTTTTCCAGCAATGCTTTTATTTCTTCGTGTTCCATATTTCCTCCTTTTTTCCCATCGCCAATTTCCATTTTCACTTTCCCATCCCTCTGTCTATTTTCCCACGCCTCTTTCTATTTTCCCGTCCCCTATGTCTATTTTCCCACGTCTCTGTCTATTTTCCGACCCCCTCCGTCTATTATCCCACCCCTATGGCAATTTTCCGACCCCCTCCGTCTATTATCCCATCCCTCTGTCTATTTCCCCACCCCCTCTGTCTGCGTGATCAATTTCCGGATCGCATTCCTCCCCCTGAACAAATTGATCTTTACCTGGTCCAGCGTCATCTCTAATACATCCGCGATCTCGTTATAGGTAAACCCCTCCATCTCCCGCAGCCGCACCACCTGCTGCTGGTTCTCCGGCAGGGCGTCCATACACTGGCGGATCCGCTGTATCAATTGCTTGTCCATTATCTGTTCGTATGGGTTCCTGTCCGGACTGCTGAGCTCAGCGGCCCCGTCCTCCCGGACCGGCACGACCCGACGCCTGCGCAGGCGGTCCAGGCAGTTATTCCGCGTCGCCGTCATACAATAGGCCTCGATGCTCTTCCATTCCCCCCACTGCTCCCGCTTCGCCCAGACACCCGCCATCACATCCTGCACCGAATCTTCAGCCTCCTGTACGTGCTGCAACAACCGGAAGGCCAGCCGGAAAAGCTTGTCCTTCATGGGTAATATTCGTTCTTTAAAGACTTTGATTGACATTCCCGTATGATGACGCCAGGAAAATAAGAATGTTACAGAATACTTCATTAATTTGAATGACCAAAACATTCCAATAACCATGTCTCCCCAAAAACGCCTCCCGACCCTCCTGGTACTCCTCCTGCTCGGCCATACCCTGTTCGCCCAGCCGCAGAACGCCCCCTCAGTCCCTGACTCCGTCCGCCTGACCCAGCTCATCGGGGCCGAACAGCTCTTCGACCTCAGTTTTACCCCCGCCAAAAGAGACTCGATCCTCAGCGGCCTCGAAGACCACCTGCGTATCTATCGATACCTCCACGAGCACTACCTGCGCAACGACATCCCCATGAGCCTCGGCTTCGATCCCCTGATCCCCGGCACCCCCTACGAACGCCAGCAGCGATCGATCACCTGGAACATCCCTTCCGCGACGGTCCTCCCCGCAGACCCCAACGAGCTGGCCTTCTATTCCATCCCCGAGCTGGCCTCCCTTCTGAAAAGAAAAAAAATCAGCTCTGTCCAGCTGACCCAGCTATTCCTGCAACGGCTAAAAAGATTCGGCCCGGTCCTGCACTGCGTGATCGAGCTGACAGAGGACAGCGCCCTCGCCCAGGCCCGCCGCGCAGACGCCAATTTCGAAAAGGGGATCATTAAAAGCCCGCTGCAGGGCATCCCCTACGGCATCAAGGACCTGTTTGCCGTAAAAGGCAGCCACACCACCTGGGGAACGCCACCCTATAAAGACCAGGTCATCGACCGCAATTCATATGTCGCGCAACGCCTCTCAGATGCGGGAGCCGTACTCGTCGCCAAACTCTCCCTCGGCGAGCTCGCCATGGACGACGTCTGGTTCGGCGGCCTGACCCGCAATCCCTGGAAACCCTCCACAGGCTCCGGCGGCAGTTCCGCCGGTTCGGCAGCAGCCACCGCCGCAGGCCTCGTCCCCTTCGCCATCGGCACAGAAACCTACGGCTCGATCGTCGACCCCTCCATGCGCTGTGGCGCCACCGGCCTGCGCCCCACCTTCGGCAGCATCGCCCGCACCGGCTGCATGGCCCTCTGCTGGAGCTCCGACAAAGTAGGCCCCATTTGCCGCAGCGCTGAGGACGCAGCATACGTATTTGCGTATATCCATGGCGGTGATAGCGTCGACGCCTCCTCCCGGACCATGCCCTTCAACTATACCGGGAAAACCAACCTCCCCCAGCTGAAAGTCGCCTATACAAGCAACTACATCGACTCCCTCCCCGACGACAGCCCCGAAAAACAAGCCATCAAAATTCTAAGGAAACTAGGCGCCCGCATAAGTCCCATGAGCTTCCCCGAGAACCTCAACGGCAACGACATCCTCAACCTCATCATCAGCGCCGAATCCGCAGCCGCCTTCGACATGCTCACCCGCACCGGCGAGGACGACCAGATGGTGCAGCAGAACAAAGACCGCTGGCCCAACACCTTCCGCACCGCCCGCTTCATCCCCGCCGTCGAATACATCAACGCCTGCCGCATGCGCAACACCATCCAGCACGCCATCTCAGCCCTCTTCGAACGCTACGACATCATCATCGCGCCCCCCGAGACCGGCGACCAGCTCGCCATCTCCAACCTCACCGGCCACCCCTCCATCACCCTCCCCGTCGGCTACAAACCCGACGGCACCCCCGGCAGCATCACCTTCATCGGCCACCTCTACGGCGAAGCACAGCTGCTGGCCTTCGCAAAGGCCTTCCAGGACGCCACACCCTATAATAAACAAAGACCAAAAGGATTTACAATTCCTTAATCCAAACCCATCCCTTCTCCCCCTAAATTTGCCCCTCAACCGTCTATATATGAACCGTCGTAACCTGCTTAAACAGCTCGGCCTCCTCAGTCTCGCACCCACCATCCCCTCGCTGGCGTCAGCGACAGGCCAAACACCCGACCACCCCACTAATAACACCAGAAAACGTACCCTCCGCTTCGCTCACCTGACCGACATTCATATCCAGCCCGAGCTGCGCGCCGCCGAAGGCCTCGCCGCCTGCCTCCACCACCTGCAGGGCCAGTCCGACGCCCCCTCCTTCATCCTCAACAGCGGTGACTGCGTATTCGACTCGCTCAAACAAACAAAGGACCGCGTCAACCTCCAGTGGGACCTCTGGCACGAAGTCTTCAAAAAAGAGAACTCCCTGCCCATCGAATACTGCATCGGCAACCACGACTGCTGGGGCATGGGCGAAAAAAGCGACCCCCTCTACGGCAAAAAATTCGCGCTGGAAAAAATGCGGCTCGAACGTCCCTACCACAGCTACGACAAAGGCGGCTGGCATTTTATCATGCTCGACAGCGTTCAACCCAGGTCCGACGGCAGCTGGTATACCATGAAGCTCGACGACGAACAGTTCAGCTGGCTCCAGCAGGACCTCCAGTCTACACCCTCCACAACACCCATAGTGGTCGTCTCACACGTCCCCATCCTCTCCGCAGCCGTAATATCGATGGCCCAGTCAAAAGGCGAAGAAGGCTATATCGTCAGCGGCGGCCTGATGCACACAGACTCGGCAAAGATCGTCGCCCTCCTCAACCAGTACAAGAACGTCAAGCTCTGCCTCAGCGGCCATATCCACCTCTACGAACAGATCAAATACGACGGCATCACCTTTATCAGCAATGGCGCTGTCAGCGGCAACTGGTGGAAAGGCATCCACGAACAGACAGGCAACGGATACGCCATGATCAACCTATACGACGACGGCAGCTTCGACAACGACTATTTCCTGTACGGCTGGAACTCCTGACTGTATCATTAACGGACACCAACTGACCGCTAACGCATCCCCGTCCACCGATCATTTGCCGCAACCAGCTGCATGTCATATATTTATAGTATTGGCATACAACCGGCAATGCAAAGACCATGATCCAGAACTACTTCCTTATCGCCTGGCGCAACCTGCGGAAGAACAAGATCTACTCCGCTATCAATATCGTCGGACTGGCCATAGGCTTCGCCGTCTTCTGGCTCATGACCCTCTACGTCGCCGACGAACTTAGCTATGACCGTTATTCACCCAACACCAATCGCATCTACCGGGTCACACATTCGGGTCAGGCGGGCGGCAACAGCTTCAACCTCGCCATCACACCGGCCTCCTTCGCCCCTACATTGCAAAAGGAATATCCCGACATCGAAGCCGCGGCCCGCATCGACGCAGAAGGCGGCGGCACCCTGGTCTACGGCGACAAAAAGATCAGGCGCAACGACATCCTCGCCGTTGATAATGCCCTGCTGCATATCTTCCGTTTCCCCTTCCTGTACGGCGACGCAGAGAACGCACTCGTCACCCCCGGCTCCATCGTGCTGACCAGGACCCTCGCCGAACAGCTTTTTGGCAAGCCGGAAAACGCGCTTAACAAAATTGTCGTCCTCGACAACGAGCTCCCCTCCCGCGTCACAGGAGTCATGCAGGACCCGCCGGCCAGCTCACACCTTTCTTTCAGCGCGCTCCGCCGGCTGCAGCCTCCCACCGACAACAGCCTCAATTCTTATTTGTATACGTATATCCTGCTTAAAAAAGACGTCAATCCCGACAACCTTCGATCCCACCTACCCGAATTCTTCCAAAGACACCTCAAAGACGCCCTGGGCAACGGCGCCCGATACAGGATGGACCTCCAACCCCTCACATCCATCCACCTGCACTCCCATCTCGACTACGAGCTTAGCCGCAACGGCGACATCCGCTATGTCTGGCTCTTCTCCGCCATTGCCCTGCTGGTGCTGATCATAGCCATCATCAACTACATCAATCTCGCGACGGCAAGGTCTTCCCTCCGGCTGAAAGAGATCGGCGTCCGCAAAGTCATCGGCTCCGGCCGCCGGCAGCTGGCAGCGCTCTTCCTGACCGAATCCGTCGTCTTCACCTGGCTGGCGGCCACAATGGCCACGTTGATGGCTACCCTCCTGGTGCCCGCCTTTAACGCACTATCCGGCAAAGAGCTCAGCCTCTGGCAATTCGGCGTCTCCAGGACCACAGCGGTCATAGCGATCTTTACGGGTATCACCGGCCTCCTCGGCGGCGCATATCCCGCCGCATTCCTCTCCGGATTCCGAACACTCCCCTCCCTCAAAGGACAGCAGGGCGATGTCTCTGCGACCATCCTCTTTCGCAGATCGCTGGTCACCTTCCAGTTCGTCGTCACGATCTTTTTGATCGCAGGCTCGGCCGTCATCTATCTCCAGCTCCGATACATGCAGCACAAAGACCTTGGCTTCAACAAAGACCAGGTCCTCACTTTTCATATTTCAAATAAGGACGCCCGCGAACACATCGAAGACCTCAAGCAACAGCTGCTCCGCGATCCATCAGTAGAGGCCGCAGCCGCGGCAGGCAACCCCATCGGCAACAATGACATCGGCACCACAGCCATCACCGTCAATTCCACCCCTCTCAAAGTTCAGAATTACTACATCGACGCCGACTACCTCCCGACGCTCCGGATCGGCCTGGCCGCCGGCCGAAATTTTTCAACCACCCAGCCCACCGACCAATTCAAAGCAGTGCTTGTCAACGAAACCCTCGTCCGTCGCCTCGGCTGGACCAACCCCATCGGGCAAAAAATCCAGTGGTCGAACAACGGCGGCGAAGCAGAATTTGCGACGATCATCGGAGTAGTAAAAGATTTTAACATCTACAGCCTGCAGCACAGCATCCAGCCACTCTTGCTCCGGATGCCACCCAATAAAAGCGAAGAAGACAACCTCTGCGTCCGGCTCAGCAACAAAAGCATAACTCACGGCCTGCAATACATCGAATCCGTATATAAGAATTGGGACCCCACCAACCCCTTCGAATACCACTTCCTCGACGAGAACTTCTCCCGCCAATACGCCGCAGAAAGACGACAGGGAAGCCTGCTGCTGACCTTGACCGCCCTGGCCATCCTCATTGCCTGCCTGGGCCTGTTTGGACTGGTAACCTTCAGCGTAGGGCAGCGGACCAAGGAGATAGGCGTCCGAAAGGTCCTCGGCGCCAGCGTCACCCGTATTGTGCTATTGGTATCAAAAGACATGATCAAGCCCGTGTTCCTCGCCATCGCGATCAGCATTCCGCTGGCCTGGTATGCAACAAGCCGCTGGCTCCGGGACTTTGCCTATCATATATCCCTTAATTTGGGCGTCTTCCTTGGCGCAGGGCTCCTCGCATTCCTGATCGCCATGATCACCGTCGGCTGGCAGGCGACACGCGCCGCCAAAGCCAATCCCGCCAAAAGCCTTCGAACAGAATAACCGCCCTTCCATCCCACAAAACCTTCCCAATCAATAAACACCCCCACCCCACAAAGATCTCTCCCATCAAATAACCTCCACGATCCCACAAAAAACCTTCCTATCAAATATCCCTCCCCCCCACAAAAAACCTTCCTATCAAATAACCTCCACGATCCCACAAAAAACCTTCCCATTAAATATCCCCCTCCCCAAAAAAACAACGGGCAGGAACAATCCTGCCCGCCATAGTAAAGGTTTTCATGGAGGTGGTATTTGAACAACTACTTCTTCATCATCTTATGGCATTTCTCTGCCTCGTCCAGATGATGACGTAACACGTGCAGCGTACTGTCAGCAAAACCACGGATGTCAGCGTCCGAGCCGTTCTTTGACTCGTCTTCGAATGCGCTGATCACCTTCTTGTGGTCAGAGATCATCATGTCTATATATGCTTTATCAAAGTCTTTCCCTTCCTTCTTATTAAGATCATCCAGGTTCTTCTGCATGTCCGAAGACACCGTCGAAGGCAGGGTTATATTTTTCGACGCTGCTATCGACTTCAACTTATCGGCCGCAGCGGTGTGATCCTTGACCATCATGGCGCCATAATCCTTCACGTCCTTCGCCACCCCCTTCTGCTCCGCCATCTGCCCGGCCTGTATCTCAGTCATGCCCGCATTGGCCGTATTGACGGCAAAATCCTGATCCCCCTTACTCACAGACGGAGGAATCGCCGGCGTAGAGCTCATTGTGCTGTTCCCCGTATCCATCTTCGCATTATTGGAATCTTTCGCTTCCTTCGTACTGTCATTGGAGTTACCGCAGCTAAAACAAAGGACTACCATAGACCCGATAAGTGTAAACTTCGCTAGATTTTTCATAAATGGCTGTTTTTCAGTTGGAAACTTTTAGTCATGGAATTCAAAAGCTATGCCACGCGACAAAACACCTCCACAACCCACCGGCCAGTCCGCAGGAGTCTCACCTCCACGAGAAAGCCACAAACCCCAAGCGCGACCCACAAAATCCAAGCGCGAGCCACAAAACCCCAAGCGCAAGTCCCAACACCCACACGCAAATCCCACCCCCCACGCGCGAGTCTCACCCCCACGCGGGAGCCACAAACCCTTAAGCCGGACGCGGGCAAGGACGAGATACGAACACAGCAATAGGCTAACCCACGAGCCGACACGGGAGAATCAACGATATCCTGGATATTGGGGAGTGGTAATTCAAAGGAGTGAGAGAGAACGTGGTTCCGGGTAGGAATAAAAAAGGGCTTAGGCCACGGGGCGATAGGAGAACATTGACATCGAAGTATCCTGGAGATGATAGGGGCGGTAACCACGGCGGGTATTGAACATCCAGGAATGCAGCTGATCCACCAGATCCTTCCACCAACCCATATGCCGCTGCGAATCATGAGTCTCAAAATAATCGGCCTTCGACATCCTCACCTTTATAAGGACCAGGTGATTGGCCGCCTGCTCGCGAATATCGTCATGGACAAGATTGTTGACCTCTTCCGGATCGTCAACAATGAACGCCTTACCCAGCACATGCAGAAAGTATTGCCTCCCCTTTCGGAAGAACTCCAGCCTGACAGGGAATTCCCGGTCAAACTCGTGCAAAGCCTGCTGCGGCTTGGGTACAAAGAACCACATTTGTCCCAATTCGTCCACTTTCAGGACCGTGACAATGGTGGTGGGCATTCTTAAAAGCGAAGTGTTTTGGCTAAAAAAAAGCGCATTCTTTAGATCCTGAATTTTTTCCTGCAAAAAATTCAGATCAGATGTGTTCGGCATAAGGATTCGTTTTAACAATATTTTTTCAAATTCGATACCAGTTGACACAAGCCAAACCCGCCCATATTGAATTCATACAAGCCAGCCTTCGGTGAACTTTCATTATCAAGGGGAATCGCCAGATAAAAAAGGACAAATGACGATCTGGCCGTTCAAGCAAACCGCCGGGGTATGAGGAAAATATTACACAAAAGAAATAACGGAGATAAACCCATCTGGCACAGTTTTTTAATACCATACCGTGTCAATAAACCTGAAAGAATAAGATCATGGACCCTGTTTCTACGGGGTCCTGTTTACTTTAAAAGTCATCACCTATAAAATCTATAGTTATGATACGTAAATTGAAATCCGGGCAGTACCGCATCTATTCCAGGAAAGTAGACCCCAGGACGAACAAACGCAAGAACCTCGGCACCTTTGACTCCCTCGAAGCCGCCAGAAAACACGAGCGGGAGATACAATACTTCAAACACCACTAGCGGACCATGCCCGCTCCCTCACCTCACTCAGCCTTATCCCCCAATTCCTCCATCGCCTTCGCCAGCCTCTCCTGCCCCCTCTCCAATGACCACAGCTGGCCCTCCACCAGCTGATGCAGCCCCTTCGGCAGGGCGCCACTATCCAGTGCGTGCCTGTAAATCTGCTGCACCAGCTCCTCCCCATGCAGACAGGCCTCACCCAGGCTCGCCAGCGTCTCCCCGTCATAATTTACCTTACCATTCAACCAGTGCAGATACAAGGCGCCGGCAATCGTCGACTGCGTTACAGGCGCACCTCCGAGCCGGATCACCTCCGCATGAAGGTCATTTACATATGACCTGCTCTCCGTCGCCAGCCTATAGAACGTATCCCTGATCTCCAGACCAGAGCTCCTCTCTTCATGAGCAGCCTTTTCATAGGCCGTGATCCGATCAATATTTACACGGATAAGATCGTCCAACAAACTTATGATCCTATAATGCGCTTTCATAACACTCTCTTTAGGTTCTCAGGTAAGCCCGGCACCTAAGTGCCGGGCTCTAAGGAACAGATCGTTAATACAGGGTCCCAGCAAGCAAGCCGTCAGGGCCACTGCTGATCAGTAGCTATCAAATAAGTATAAAAAAAATATGCCATACTAACCCGGACACCTAACTCGGGTCACCCCCCTTCCCCGTCATTAAAACTCCGTGGAAAACTTTCCCAAATTGTAGAAGCCACCACCACACTCAACCACAACACCCACAGCGACTCCCGGGGCCTGCGTCGTGTGCTGTGTCCGCCCGCTGGGCCCCCCACAGACGCTAGAACGGATACCCTATCGCCAGATTCAACACCATATTCGATATATCCGTCACCGCATGAAAATTCCACTTCTTATCCCCCTGCACCCACGGAAACCTCACCGGCGCCGCCACATCCACCCTCAACACAAGAATGCTCAGATCAAACCGCAACCCCGTCCCAACCCCCACCGCCACATCATTCAAAAAATGACCAGTAAACTTCGACCCCGGCCTCGTACTGTCCTCCAGCCGCGTCCACACATTCCCCATATCCGTAAAAACCGCCCACCGCACCAGCCCGGCTAATTTACACCGATACTCAAAATTCATCTCCAGCTTGATATCCCCCGGCTGATCCGGAAGAAGAGGTATCTGATTCGGATTCCCCGCATAATAGCTGCCCGGCCCCAACGCCCTCGACCGGAACGCCCGGATATCATTCGTCCCCCCCGCAAAGAACTGCTCGATAAATGGCATCGTCGAACTGTTCCCATACGCGATCCCGATCCCCCCCGTGATCCGCGATACGAACTGACTGTACTGCCCCAATCGCAAAATATGCCTGAAATCCGCCTCCATCCGGACAAACTGCGCCAGCGGCACATTGAAAAGCTCCCTCACCTTCCCCTTGTCGATATTCGCTCCCGTCAATATCCCCACCAGGTTATTCGACAGATCCACCTTCCCGTTAAAATAAAAATTGTGCAGCCGGCGATTCGCCCTCGTCAAAGAGTTGTAATTGAAGTTGTACGAAGGCCCGATGATGAACTGCTTCTCGATCGCCCGCGCCAGCATGATATTCGAATCCAGCCGCTTCCGATACAACGGATCGATATGCGTCGGGCGGACATAGTTGATACCCAGCACCGTCAGCTGATTCTCCGAATTGAGCCTGTTTTTAAATATATACCCGAAACTTCCCCGCGCCGACCGCAGCGTATACTCCGAGCTCCGGTCAAAAATATCATAGGCCGCATTGATCCTCGTCTTCGGCACAAAAGCGCTGCTCGTATTCAGATCGAACGGCGAGATGATCCTCGGTATATAGAGATTCAGGTCCGCCCCCGCCCTCTTCGTGCTGACCTTCTGCCCCAGCCCAATGAACTGCTCCTCCAGCCCGCCATAAAGACTCGCCGTAAATAGTTCCGCGCCCCGGAAAAGATTCCGGTGCCGCCACGACAACGACAGCTCCGTACCCGTCGTATTGTCCGAACGCGTCAACCCCGAAGCCTCCAGCCGGATCGACTTCTTCGCCCCAGGCGTCAGGTAGTAATAGGCGTCCAGCGCGCTGCTTGAATCCGGCCCCGACGATGGCTGAAAACGGGCTTTGACAAACTTGAACACTCCCAGACTCACCAGCCTGCTCAACGAAAGATTGTGATCATCCCGCTTGTACAGATCACCCGGCTTGAACACCAGCGTCTTTCGGAAGACCAGCGGGCGTAAATAGTGCGCCGTATCGACAATATGATAACCTTCCGGCGTAGTATATGCGCGCTTGAGACTCGTATCCGACCGGATATCATAGTTCGCAAAGACCAGCACTTTCCCGATATGATAGGCATTGAACGCCGCATCCGGCGTCTCATCCTTAAGGTCCAGACGCAGGTCTACCTGGTGCTTGCCCACGGTCGTATCCGCATTCACGATGATATCCTCCGGGTTGAAGAAATAGAATCCCCTGTTCTTCAGCCGGCCGTCGATCCGCTCCCGCTCTGCCCTGATCACCGCCAGATCATAAAAATCCCCCGACTTCAACAACGACCGCCGACGCAGCGTATCATTCTGACTGCGACGACGACGACGCGAGAAAGCCCCACGCCAGACGCTGTCGATCGTCCTCCCCAGAAGATCCGTAGAGTCCGTCGGGAACGTCACATTCCGGAGGACATATCGGGGACCGATCTGCGCCGTATACGTGGCCGTCAGGTGCTTGTCCTTTACCTTCGTATCGGTGACCACCGTGTCGCGAAACCATCCCTTGTTCTCCAGGTGGTTCTGCAGAACCTCCGCATTTTTCTTGATCAGCGACTCCGACGCCAGCACCGGCGCCTCGCCCACCTTATATTTCAACCAGTGCTTGAACCCCTTGTCCTTCTTTGGCGTACCGGCAATATTGTAGATCCACAGCTTCATCCGCCAGCCCAGGAACTTACTGTTCAGCTTAGGCCGCAAAAGATCACCCAGCTCATCCCGCAAACCCTTCTTCTCCTTCTTCTTCATCGGCACCGACGACTCGATCTTCACCACATTCCCCGTATACAAGGTCTGTCCCGCAGTCAAATATTTGGATTCGTGACAGGCTGACAAACACAGCACCACGCTCAACCCGGCGATCCATAGTTTAATGCCTTCCTTTTTCATTGATTTGACGCCGTCCTTTTTGGTGGTTTACTGATAGTTCTTTCTTCTAATTTCTGCTCCCTCGTCTTCCCAAACAGCTCCCTGATTTTATTGTAATCAAAGGTCAGAATAAAGCTTACCCCCGTCTCCACTACCTGCCCCTCGATGACGGCCTCATACTGGTTCTTCCGGTAAGCACGAATCATATACCGGCCATCCTTGGTGAGCTTGTAGTCTACCGCCACATCACCCGCAATATTCGACGCGCTCTGCCCCGCGGCGCCCGTCCCCTGTACGTCAAAATTGCTGCCCACGCTGACCTGTATCCGGTCGCTGAACAGCCGCTTGCTCACCGAAACATTCAGCTCTGTATAATCCTGCTCGGTACCCGTGCTGTAGTCCTGCTGATTGTTGAGGTCGAAATTGATATCCACGCCCTTGATGAGACTGGCCGCCAGCTGGTTCAGCTGGTTGGTGAGTATCTGGCTGGCGCTCTGAAAGGCCATATTCCCCAGCGTGCTCCCGCCCCCCGCCTGGCTCTGCAGCGGATCCTCCCCGACAAAACGGTTCAGCAGCAACAGCGCGAACACCTGCTTGTCCAGCTCAGACTCCTGCGTCCTTATCTGCTGCAGCTTCTGGTCGACGTCCGGCCAAAGCGACAGCACATTCGTCGGCAGCGTAATGTCGAAGGTGATCTTCGGCTTCAGCAGCTGACCCTCCATCTTCAGGGTCACCAGAAAGGGCAGCTTCTGCTTGAACTTATTGATATCCGTCTGGCTCCGCCCCGCGATCTCATTGGCGATAAGATCGATGGAGGGCGTATTGGCGGTGTAGTTAGCGCTCAGATCGATCACCGCCGAGTAAGGGTCTCCCGTCCACGTGATCGTGCTGCCCCGCACAATATCGAACTTCCGTTTTAACGCCTGCAGCGAAAGATTGTACGATCCGCTCTCCACCTCATAGGTCCCCGTCAGGTCCATCTTCCCGCTCTTATCCATGCCAAATACCAGGTTCGACCGCCCCCGCGCCGTCAGCTGATCCCCCGTCCGCTCGTCTACTACCATCGTAAAGATGGCGCTGCTGTCCGTCGATATATTCATGCTCAGGTCCATACCCGTCACGGCATGCCGGACATGCACGACAGATTTCGCCGCCAGCGAATCCCCAAGGGCGTTTACAAATCGGACGACACCCTGCCTGTCCACCAGCTCAGGATCGCTACCCGGCAGCACAAAATAGAAATTCGTCTGCTTATTGACCCGCAAGTCGCCATCCACCTTCGGCGAAACCATATCCCCCTCCAGGTTGATCGCCGCATCGATATTCAGCTTCCCATAAAATTCCTGATTACCCGACTGCGGCGCATTCACCAGCCGGAAATTCGCGGCATTCAAGGAAATATCAAAACCATATTTGCGATAGTCCTTCGTAAAAACATTGCCGTCGATCGTCAGCTTGTTCCCCGCAGAATCCTGCATCCTGAACTGGCTGAAGTTGAACCCGTCCTCGTCAAACTCGATCCGGTCATTCGACAGGACCAATGGCTCGCCGCTGATCACCGGCGTCAGCCTCGCGCTGTCAAAATTCAGATTGCCCCGCACGACAGGCTTGTCCATCGTCCCCGACAATGCCAGCTGCCCCTTCAGATAACCTTTCATCCCCTGCACCTGGTCTGCCGCAGGTCCGTTAAGACTCGCCAGGTTCAGCTGGTTCAACAGGACCTTCAGGTCCATCTTCCCCTCACCGGTATAGTAATCACCCTGTATCTTGACGTCGTTCTTATTCCCCGTAAGGGCAATATCGGCAGTGAACGCATTCCCCTTCTCGTTATTGACCTTTATCGCGATATCCCCCACCGTATCCGCCCTATACGAGAGCGACCCGATCACCAGGTCCGACGTAAATACCGGATTGCTCATCACATTCTTTACTTCCGCGCGACCATTTAAGGTCCCATCGATCAATAACGAGTCCTGGTTCGCCATACGCGTCAGCGTCCCCAGCCGGAAATTGGCAAACCGCACGTCGATCGGAGAGTTCGGTGAAGGCGGATTGCTGTTCACCGAGAGCGAATCACCTTTATTGGAGATACCGAACTCGTGCACGACAATTCCCGAAGAGTCATATAAAAAGTAATTCGCCGTGTTCACCTGCCAGCGGTCATAGTTAAGCATCAGGCTATCGGGATTTAGCACGAACTTCAGCCCGTCATCCAGCTTCTCCAGCTGCCCCGCCAGCCGGTACCGCTCCTTGTCCTTCCTGTCCCGCAGCACTAGCGACGTGACCAGGTGGTTGTCCTTCATATATCCCCCCAGCGAGGTCCGGTAGAACTCGAGACCTCCGCCATTCCCATCCGTCATAGAGATCCCATAATTCAGCCGCCCATCGGCCGTAGCCACGCGCACCCCGACGTTATGATAACGTTGTCCCCCCACCACAACCCTCGGCGTCCGCAGATCCAAATGCAGGTCGTTCCGGTCGCTGTTGAAGACCATCACCCCACCAAGACTATCCGTGTTCTTCAAAGAAGGCATCACCGCAAGCACCAGCGGCGACGTCCGCAAATGCATCGTCATCGTCCAGTCCTGCGCCGCAAAGGCCGTATCGGTAAAACCATTCAGCCGGTAATACTGGTTGATCACGTGCTGCAGCGCCACCCCCGTCTCCGTCAGCCGGTACCGCCCCTTCCAATCGATATCCGCCATCTCAGACCGGAAAAGGATATCCTGCACGTCATTCTCCCTGGTCGCCACTAACGCGACGGTATCCGTAGACAGATGCCGCATTCCATACGTAAGACCCACGCCGTAAAGTTTTAATTCTCCCTGCAGCGAGTCCGGATTCGTGTCAGCAAAGTCCGCGTGAACATGCCCGCTGAACGCCAACGTATCCTTCAGCACATGCAGCGCCAACAAATCCACCGTATCGACCTGCCAGTCCAGGCGCAACGCCGGGAACTTCCGGGAAAGCTCAGCCGACGCATTCAGCTCGAAATGGACCGCTGCAGAATTAATGGACGACTTCAGCTCGGCATGCTGATCCGCCACGCTCCCGTCGATCGCAAACCCTTCATAGGTATACCCCCTGTAAACCGCCGACTGCACCCTTCCGCTAAAATTTGCGTTGGCAGTATGCCGGTCATATCCCCTCCCCTTCACTGTAAAGTTGGCAGTAACCGTTCCATAGACACTATCTTTCAAGATCTTCCCCAGATCCAACCCCTTCGTATCCAGAACGAGATCATAGGTCGCGTTGCTCGCAGACCTGAACTGCCGTACAAACCCCTTCAGCCGTAACATACCCGACGATGTATTCAGCACCAGGTCGGACTGAAAACCTTCCATGCTCCCCGCAACCTTCCCGCGAAGGTCAAACCGGGTAGGAATATCGATATTGTCAGGCAGCACCCCCTTCGGCAACAAACCCACCAGCGCATCCCGGCTGCCCGAAAGTTCCCGAATAGTCAGATCAGCCATAATCCTGCTCGTATCCATCGGATGCAGCAGACTGCCCGCAACATCCAATCGCAGGTCCCGTATACCGCTGAACTGCAGCCGCTGTATATTCAGCACATCCAGCGTACCCGTCGTCCGCGCGTCAATCGACCAGACAGCATTTGCATCGGCAAAAGCCGGCTGTGACGCCAAAAAAGGAGCGAAATAAAGTATATCCCGCACCTGCACCCGACTATTCACCAGGTCGATATCCAGCCTCGTCCGCGCCGGATGCTTCACGATCCCCATCACCGAGTCATACTCCATGGCCGCCGAACGCTGTAAAAAACTGCCCGGCGTCCGCACCAGCAGGTCCTTCAGCCATACCCGCCGGTCCGAATAAAAGAACCGCGTATGCAGCTGGGTCAACCGGAAACCCGACTGCTCGCCGAGCTCCCCCCTGCTGATATGACCGCTGATAGAATCCGCACTATAGGTAAAATTATCCGCGGTCAACGCCAGCCCCTTCACAGCCAGATGCGCATAGTCCATCCCCTTCTTCTGCCTCTTCTGACTGTCGTCGTCATACCGCAGGCTCGAGCTATCCACCCTGATCGAGGCTAGCTCATAAGTCATCTTGTCCAGATCTACTTTCCTTATCACCCCCACCAATGAACCCACATGCGCAGCCGCCGACATTCTACCGCCGCCATACTCCACATCACTATTCTCAATATCCACCTTCCCCAGTCTCAAATTCATAGGCGCCGCCGCCGTATCCGAAGAAGAAGCCACAGCCTTCACCAGCGGCCTCCCCTGAAAAACCCTCGCCCTCAACCCACTTACCCGGATTTCGGGAATTCCGAATAGATTGTTTGAAACATCCAACCTATCCATCTTCGTCTCATTATGTCCCAAAAACACCTCCACATCATTTCCCGTGACCGTATCCTTATACACCATCCTGATCCTGTCCATCACCAGGTCACGCAATGCCATTTTCATGGCAGGCGAAGCCACCGTATCCGCCGGCGACGTCACCGGACGCTTCCCCACAAAAGCATCCACAATGAATTGAAAATTGAACGCCGTATCCGGCAGCTGTCTTTTAATCTTGACCGTAATATCCCCCAGCTCCAACCTCTTGATATCCAGATTGTTGTGCAAAAGCCCCAGCACATACAAATTCACGTCGATAAGCCCCGCCGACAACAGGGTATCCCGCTGGCGGTCCGCAACAAACACGTCCTTCAGCGTCACCGAATGCAGGAAATTGATCCGCAGCCCCCCGATACGGACCGCCGTATTCAGCTTCCGGGACAGATAGGCCTGCGCCTTCGCCCGGACAATATTCTGCACCCAGGGCGTCTGCACCAGCAGCAGCACGATCACCAAAACTATAATTATCGTCAACAGGGTTTTCCCAATGATCCTAGCCAACCGACGGGGCAGTGACCTCGGACTTGCGGTTTGGCGTGTACCCATAGATAATGATTCTGAATAATATTTAAGATAGGCTAATACCAGTAACTGTCAAAATACAGACCACAAAAGCCATGCTCGCCCCGTCTAAGGGGACGCTTTTAGAACTTCTTGTCATTCAATTGATTTGTACCCTTTTTTCCACAAGGTCGTACCTGAAATTCCACAGGCACACGGCCGCCGGCGGCGCTTTACGCTTTGAACCCAGCTACTTAGCTTTTTGGTCTCTCGTTTGTCGTCTCTTCACTACCTCAAAAGGCCCCGGAAGGGCCTTGTCTGGGGACGAGCATCGCGAAGACCCGAACGTTCCCGAGCACCGCGAAGGGAATGAACGAGTGGATGAACAGTGTTCATTCACGAAGTTCCACCAAAGGGTTGGTTGACGAAGTTCACAATCATTAGCGCCTTGTCGGAATTGCGCTCGTTTTTTTTGAAAGTGCATCTCCGGTATCTATTCTATAAACCTGTAATGTAAAACTGGGTATTATGCTGAAGCAAGTACAGACGCAAAAGCAACAACACACCATCCTGCCACAGCAGATCGAACTGCTAAATCTCTTTCACCTGAACACGCTCGAGCTTGAACAAAGGATACAGGATGAGCTCAGCGAGAACCCCGCCCTCGAAGAGCTGGGCTCCGGCGACGAATCATCCGGCGACAAGTTCTCCAAAGACGCTGTCCAGGACTTCCAGAACTACGAAGAGTATTGCTACGACGACATCCCCGACTATAAAACGGAGTATAACAATTATATCAACACCGAAAAGGTTCCCGAAAAACCCATCGCCGAAGTCCCCGATTTTCGCGAAGAGCTCAAAAAGCAATGCCGGTTCCTCGAAGTCCCGGAAGATAAATACTATCTCTACGATTTCCTCATCGACTCCATCAACGAGAACGGCTTCCTCGAACAGGACCTCGACGAGCTCGCCTCCGAGCTGTCATTCAAACGCAAGGTCTGGATCGAAGCCGACGAGCTCGAAAACGCCCTCCACCTGATCCGAGAGCTCGAGCCCGTGGGCGCCGGCTGCCGCAGCCTCCAGGAGTATATGCTCCTCCAGCTCAGCAAGATGAATACAAAAAGACCAGACGTCAAAATGGCATCAACCTCCTCGGAGAACCACTTCCAGGACCTCCGCAGCTGCAACCTCGAAAAGCTCCGCAAACAGCTGGGGCTGGAAGAGGACGAGATCCGCATCGTCCTCGAGCTGCTGGCCCACCTCCGCACCCGGCCATTCAACCCCGAGACCAGCGCCATGCAGGCCAACCCTTCCATCCTCCCGGACTTCGTCATCCTCGACCAGGGCGATACCCTCGAGCTCGCCCTCTATCGCCAGCGCAGCGCCAACCTCCATATTAGCCAATCCTGGATGGAAATGGTGCAGCAGACCGCACAGAACGCCACAGCCGACAGATCGACCAAACAATACCTGCGGAGCAAGCTCTCCTCCGCCCAGTGGTTCATCAACGCCATCCAGCAGCGCGAATCCAATATGCTCAAGATCATGCAGGCCATCGTCGACATGCAATTCGACTATTTCAAATACGGCGACATCCTCATGCTCAAACCGATGAAACTAAAGGACATCGCCGACAAGGTCAAGGTCGACATCTCCACTGTCTCCCGCCTTACCTGCAACAAATACGCAGAGACCCCCTTCGGGACCGTCCTCCTCAAAGACCTCTTCACCGAAGGCATCGTCAACCAGGAAGGCACCAATATCAGCAACAAGGTCATACAGAACATCATCGGTGAGGTCATACAGACAGAAGACAAGAAAACACCATATACGGACCGGCAGCTCGTCGCCATCCTCGCAGAAAAAGGCTACAACATCGCACGACGCACGGTTGCCAAATACCGGGAACTCATGAACATACCCGTCGCCCAGGTGCGGGGACTCTGGAACTGACCCTCCGGGCGCGTCGGAGACGCGCCGTCCGAAGGGCAGACATTAAATAAAGCCCCCGCGTCAGCGGGGTTTAGTAAATTTACCAAAATAGAAAGTTATGAGATCAATATGGACCGGGGCTATCGGCTTTGGCCTGGTAAACATCCCCATCAAAATGTACAGCGCAGTACAGGCAAGCGAGCTCGACCTCGACATGCTCGACAAAAAAGACCACTCCAACATCCGCTTCAAAAGGGTCAATGAGAACACGGGCAAAGAGGTAGCCTGGGAGAACATCGTCAAAGGCTACAAGCTCAACGACCAGTACGTCGTCCTCACCGACGACGACTTCGCCAAGGCCAGCCCCGAAAAATCAAAGATCATAGAGATCAACGAATTTGTAGAAGAAAGCGCGATCGACAGCATCTACTACGAAACCCCCTACTACCTCGAACCGGACAAGTCCGGGGCAAAAGCCTATGCCCTCCTCCGTGAAGCCCTTCACAAGACCGGCAAGGTCGGCTTCGGCAGCTTCGTCATGCGTAATAAAGAAGGACTCTGCCTCATCAAGCCGATGGAAAATATCCTCGTCCTCTGCCGCATACGCTGGGCGCAGGAGATCCGGGCTACCGACGAGCTCAACGTCCCCGCCGGCAGCCCCAAACCCGCCGAAATGAAAATGGCGATCGAGCTCATCAACCAGCTCTCCGGTCCCTTCGACATCGCCAACTACAAGGACACCTATACAGACGAGCTGCTGAAGATCATAAAAGCAAAAGCAAAAGGAAAGAAGATCGCCGAACCCAAGCTCAAAGTGGTACACCGGCAGAGCGAAGACCTGCTGTCCCAGCTGAAAGCCAGCCTCAAGGGACGCAAGGCCAGCTAGATCAGTTCCCGGGACTCTTTCTTAAGTATGAACACGGCCTGCGACGACGGTCGTATCCCATATCCATTCTCGAGCGCGTAGGACTTGGTAAACTCCGCCCCGAAATAAAGGATTATGCTGGAATAATATACCCAGGTGAGTATCACAATGATCGACGCCGCAGCCCCATACATAAGGCCAATATTCGTATGCCCCAGATACAGCCCGATGCCCGCCTTCCCCAGCATGAACAGCAGAGCCGTAAAGACCGCACCGATAAAGGCATCCTTCCACCGTATCGTGGCGTCCGGCAGGACCCGGAAGATGATCATAAAAAGAAGGACGAATACCGCCAGCACCAGACCCAGGTTCACCCAATAAAAGAAGACGACCGTGAACTGCGAGAAATACCGCTGCAGCCACTCGCTAAGCAGGTCCATCAGCGAATTGATCAGCAGCGACACCATCGAAATAAATCCAAACCCGACGATCAGCGAAAAGGACATCAGCCGGTTGATGATCAGCTTCAGCCACCCCTTCTTCGGCTTGGCCTGCACCGACCACATATAATTGATGGAGCTCTGTATCTCCGTGAACACCCCCGTCGCGCCGATCACCAGCACGATCCCTCCGAATATCGCCCCCGCCACCGAATGCCTCGACCGCAGGGTATACTTGATGATCTCCTGTATCTGCGACGCGGCCGCGCTCCCCACCAGTCCCTTGATCTGCTCATATACCCTTCCCCTGACCGCGTCCTCTCCCCAGAATATCCCTACCAGGGAGATAATGAGGATGACCACCGGCCCCATCGCAAAGACCATCGAATACGATAAGGACGCCGCCAGCTTGAACCCATTGTCGTTATTGAAGTCTATCGCGCCCCGTTTCACCGCCCGCCAGACGGCCGAAAGTTTGAACTTCTTCTTCATGCACTAGAATTAGCAAGATTGAGACCATGCACTGACAGCCAAATGTAGACTTTATTCCCCAAAACAGGCTCCCGATGCCATTTTCAGCCGCCTAAAATAACTGGCAAGCATTTTTCACTACCACCTGAAGGTTGACATCAAATTCCTTACTTACTTAAAATCATTTTTTATGAGCGGACTTCTTTATCTGATAGCGGTAATACTCATCATAGGATGGCTATTGGGCGTATTCGTTTACAGCGTAGGTGGCCTCATCCACGTACTCATCGTTCTGGCGATCATCGCCCTGATACTCGGTATCATCCGGAGAGCGTGAACAAAAGCCGGTCGCCAATGGCCGGCCGGCTTTTGCATTTTTAAATCTGTATATTATTCGAACACAACTTGGAGCAGCTCAAATTCGCCTCACCATTACGAATAGCCTCGATCCTGATCATCCTGGTCATCTGCTTTATCATTCTTTCCTGGGCAGCCGACGTAATCGTACCCCTTCTTTTCTCCCTGATCTTTTCTTCCATGCTCTTCCCCATCTGTTTCCAGCTTGAAAAATGGGGATGCCACAAAGGACTCTCCGCCTTCACCTCCATCCTTGTGGCAGGCATCGTGACCGCTCTCTTCCTCGGCATCGTCATTACACAGCTGATACACCTCGTAGAACAGGCGCCACAGTTCATCCGCCGGATATCCGACCTCGTTGACAAAGCCGAATCCTACGTCGCCCAGCGCTATCATATCGAAAAATCCGCGCAGGCCGACCACGTCCACCAGCAGCTGAAAAAGCTGCTCGACAACAGCAGCAATTATTTCTCGTCCACCATGACCTTTACGACCAACCTCCTCACGAACTTCGTGCTCATCCTCCTGTTCAGCTTCTTCCTCCTCTACCTCCGGGCCTTCTTCCTCGAATTCTTCTACAAGGTCTTCGCCTCTTCGGAAAAATCACTGATCGACGAGACACTGCAGAAGATATATGAGGTCATCCAAAACTACCTCCTCGGCCTGATAAAAGTGATCTGTATCATCGGCACGCTCAACTCGATCGGCCTCTGGCTGCTCGGCATCGAGTCCCCCCTCTTCTTCGGCTTCCTCGGCGGACTCCTGGTCATCATTCCCTATATCGGCATCCTCATCGGATCGGCCCTCCCCGTCATCATCGCCCTGATCACAAAAGACTCCTACTGGTACGCGGTCGGCGTATTCGGCGTATTCATGCTCGTCCACATCCTCGAAGGCAACCTGATCACACCCTACGTGGTCGGCTCAAAGGTCAGCATCAATCCCCTGGCAGCCGTCTTCGCCCTGCTGCTCTTCGGCAAGCTCTGGGGCCTCGCCGGCCTCATCCTCGCCCTGCCCGTAACCGCTATCTGTAAGATCATCTTCGACACGCTGCCCGGCTTCAAAGCAGTAGGCTTCCTCCTCGGCAAACCCCAGAAATACCACTTCAAGCGGCACTCCATCCTGTATACCAAGCTGAAAAGCCGCAACAACGGCGGCAACGGCGGCGCCACCCCCATCACACCAACGGAGTGACTTTTATATATTGCTTGAGTATCTTCATCAGCACCTCTTCCCGCGTTCCCTCCTCGGCGGTTAAATACTTATTTAGTTTATTCTCCTCGTACAGCTGCACCAGCCCCGGATGCACATAATATTTCCTGCAGACGGCCCTCGTATTCCCCAGCTGCCGACCCACCTCGTCGAGCACAGCCACGACATTCTTCTTACAGGCCGCGTCATCACAGGCTTCCCCCAACGCCGCAAAAGCCTGCAGCGCACACAAGGTCCCGGCCCAGGTACGGAAATCCTTCGCCGTAAAATCCATCCCCGTCGCGTCCCGGATATACTGGTTCACCATCCCCGAGTCGATGCCATGCCTGCTGCCGTCCTCCGTATAATACTGGAAAAGCTCCGCCCCCGGAATTTCCCTACAGAGGCTCACGGCCCGGGCCAGCCGCTTATTGCGCAGCGTAATATCATGACGTACCCCTTTCTTTCCCGGAAACGAGAATACCAGCTTGTCCCCGCTGATCGCCACGTGCCTGTCCTTCAGCGTAGTCAGACCATAGGAGCCATTGGCCTTCTCATATTCGTTGTTCCCCACCCGGATATAGGTCCGCTCCATCAGGCTGAGCACCGTCGCCAGCACCCTGTCCCGGCTCAGCTCCTTCTGCCGGAGATCGGCTTCGATCTTCGATCGCAGCAAAGGCAGCGCCTTCCCGAACTCATACAGCCGGTGGAACTTCGTCTCGCTCCGCAGGCTATTCCAGTGGGGATGATACCGGTACTGTTTTCGCCCTCTCAGGTCCAGTCCCGTAGCCTGAATATGTCCGTTAGCATCCGGACATATCCACACATTGCTCCACGACGGCGGGATCGCCAGGCTCCTGATCCGTCCAAGTTCCTCCACATCTTTTACGGGCCTGCCCCCCAAAAGGTAACAATATCCCTTCCCCTTCCTTACCCGGCTTATCCCGGGACCGCTGTCGCTGACATACCGGAGACGCGCTATGGACGCGGCTTTCTCGTAGTCCCGGTCCACCTGCAGCAACGCCTTATGAGACAATACCATACCCGTTTCCATACTCCTTCATTTAATGAAAAGGTCCTCAAATTAAAAGCCATCCCGGAGAACCGGGATGGCATCCATTAACCTAAACCTCTATCGCACAAATTCTTATTTTACAATCTCGTTAACTTACCCACCGAAAAAGCCGTGCCAGCCCCCCTTTCCACACCTGGCCGTCCGATTTTGGCTCAAAGCTTGTAACTTACGCAGATCACCAAGCATCCGAACACATGCCCGATTTCGATCAATTCAACCACCTCCCCAATCTCATATGGGATATTATCCTGGCAGTGGTGGCCGTCGTCATCGGCCTCATCGTAAAATTCATGCTCGCCCTGGTGCTCCGGAAAAAGCCGAAAGAGGCCCCCGCATGGTCCGTGACCCGGGCGATCCTGTCCCGCATGGGCAAACCCTTCAGCTACTTCCTGCCCCTGCTGGCCTTCAACTTCCTCCTCCCCGCCATGAGGATGAAGTCCACGATCTACCCGGTCATCAACAAGATCACCGAGATCCTCCTCGCCATCTCCTTCGCCAACGTGCTGATCGGCGTCATCAAGGTCTTCGAAGACTACGTCTACCACCACTTCGACATCCAGAAAGCCGACAACCTTAAAGAACGGAAAATAAGGACACAGCTGCAGTTCATCCGGCGCATCGCCATCGGCCTGATCATCATCCTGACCGTCTGCGCCATTTTATTGAGCTTTAATAACCTGAGAAAAATAGGCACCGGCCTGCTCACCGGCGTAGGAGTGGGTGGTATCATCGTAGGCTTCGCCGCCCAGAAATCCCTGGGCAACCTCCTGGCCGGCTTCCAGCTCGCCTTTACCCAGCCCCTGCGCATCGACGACGTCCTGGTGGTGGAAGGGGAATGGGGTCGCGTGGAAGAGATAACCCTGACCTATGTAGTCCTCAACATCTGGGACCAGCGACGGCTCATCCTGCCGATCAATTATTTTGTCGAAAAACCATTCCAGAACTGGACCCGCAATACCGCAGATATCCTTGGGACCGTCTTCCTCTACCTCGACTACACCACACCCATCGACCCGCTCCGCCAGGAATTTACCCGGCTTCTCGAAAGCAACCCCCTCTGGGACAAAAGGGTCAAGGTCATGCAGGTCACCAATACATCCGAACGCACCATCGAGGTCCGCGCCCTGATGAGCGCCAGCAGCTCAGGCAACGCCTTCGACCTCCGCTGCGACGTCCGCGAAGGCCTCCTCAAATTCCTTCAACAGCACTACCCGAACTGCTTCCCCATCACCCGCGCCCTCATCGAAAAAGAAGACCGCCCCCTCCTTCGTTCAACCCCCGCCAGCCCCCATCCATCCGAAAAAGGCGAACGCGTCGGCGAACCCGGCCTCACCAAATGATCACCGGCAATCGTCACACACTACGACGATATTCTGCGCAAACCGCGGACTGATACTAACTACCTTCTTATTCACTTCTATCTCCATCTGCCCGTCATAGGGATGACGCGCGACAACTTTTAATTTATTGTTGATCCCAAGCCCCAGCTTTGACACATACTGCAGAAAAGGCGCGGAGTTATCCCTCACCGCCACCATCGTACAATGATGCCCCACCACCTCCTCCAGCAGCGTCTTCTTATGCACCGCCGGCATCTCCCCCTTCGCGTTCGGGATCACGTCCCCATGGGGATCATAGGCAGGATAGTTCAGGAACTCATCCAATTTATTTACCAGCTTGGCGCTCTGGATATGCTCCAGCTGCTCAGCCACCTCGTGCACCTCGTCCCAGGTGAAATCGAATGTCGAATACAAAAAGGTCTCCCACAGCCGATGCTTCCGCACCACCTCGACGGCCTTCTTCCTCCCTTCCACAGTCAGCGAGATCTTCCCGTACTTCTCATAGGCGACCAGCTTCTTCTCCTTCAGCTTCTTCAGCATATCGTTCACCGACGCCGGCTTCACCCCCAGATAGGCCGCCAGCTCGTTCGTCCCCACCTCCTTCTCCCCACTTCCCACATTAAATAGATTTTTGAGATAATTCTCTTCTGTTTGCGATAACATGAAGTAAAAATAAGAAAAATATCTGTTAGACTAACCTAACTTTTTGTATTTTACAAGCCAAATAACTCAAACAGTGTCCACCATACTCTTCCTCTGCCTCTCCTGCGCCGTTCAGGCGCAGGACACTACCCCGAAAATAGATTCCCTGAAAAGTATTACCGTCACCGGCGTCCGCGGCGCCGTCCTCCTCCGCGAGACCCCCATCGCCATCACCACCGTCTCTACAAAAAAGCTCGCCGCCACCATCGAACCCAACATCATTGACGCCCTCGTTCAGCACGTCCCGGGACTCAACTCCGTAAAGACCGGCCCTAACATCTCCAAACCCTTTATCCGCGGACTCGGCTACAACAGGGTCCTGACCCTCTACGACGGCATAAGACAGGAAGGCCAGCAGTGGGGCGACGAACACGGCATCGAGGTAGACGCCTACGGCATCGAAAGAGCCGAGGTCATCAAAGGCCCGGCCAGCCTCCTCTACGGCTCGGACGCCCTCGGCGGCGTCGTCAGCCTCTTCCCCTTCCATCCCGCCGACAACGACGGCCGCCTCCACGGCCGCTGGCTGCAGGAATACCAGGGCAACAACGGCCTCATCGGCAACGCCCTCCGCCTCCACTACAGCGACATAAAATGGTGGTGGGCCGCCAAAGCCTCCTATCGTATCGCGACCAACTACTCCAACCCCGTCGACGGCCGCGTCTATAATACCGGCTTCCGCGAGACCAACGCCACCCTCGAAGGCGGCCGCGAGCTGACCGACGGTTTCTTCAGCCTCCACTCCACCCTTTATGACAACCTCCAGGGCATCCCCGACGGCAGCCGCGACTCCCTTACCCGCCGATTTACCCGACAGATATACGAGGCGAGCCAGGACACCCTGGATCTTCGCCCCACCGTTCCCGCGGCAATGCTCAACAGCTATGCCCTCAGCCCCCTCCACCAGCACATCCAGCACTACCGGCTGTATACCACAATAAAAAAAGGCCGCACAGAAACCCTGCTCGGCCTCCAGCAAAATATCCGAAGAGAATACAACCACCCCACCGAGCCCCAACAGGCAGGTCTTTACGTAAGACTCAACACGCTCAACTACGGCTTTAAATACCTGGCGCCCCAATGGCGCAACCTCGATATCACCGCGGGCATCAACGGCATGTACCAGGCCAACAGTAATCAGGACGGCACCGACTTCCCCATCCCCGACTACCACATCGCCGACGGCGGCGCCTACACCTATGGCAAATGGCGACTACCCTCCCACCAGGGCGCTCATGACCGATCCCTCACCATCTCCGGCGGCGCACGCTACGACATCCGACACCTCTCCATCCCCACCAACCACCAGTTCCTCCCTTTCCAACACACCTACACCGGCCTTTCCTCCAGCCTCGGCCTCACCTGGCAGGCCACCACCACACTCACGGTCAGGGCTAATGTCTCCAGCGGCTACCGCAGTCCCAATATCACCGAGATTGCCTCCAACGGCCTCGACCCCGGCGCACATATCATCTATCTCGGCAACCGCCGCTTCGTCCCCGAACTCAGCTGGCAGCAGGACCTCGGTGTCGACAATAAGACCCGCAGCTGGGACCTGTCGCTCAGCCTCTTCAACAACCATATCCAACACTATATCTACCTCGCCCAGCTGGCCGACCTCGCCGGAAACCCCGTCACCGACGCCCAGGGCAACAAAACCTTCCAGTACCAGCAATCCGCAGCCCACCTCTACGGCCTGGAAGCCTCCGCCTCCCTCCACCCCGAAAGCCTCGCGGGCCTCAACTTTACCAGCACCCTCGCCCTCGTCTATGCCGTCAACAGCGCAGAAAAATACGCGCACACCGGCATCCACGGCGAATACCTTCCCTTCATCCCGCCCCTGCGCTGGACAGGAGACATCGAGCTCCCCCTGGTACCCCGGTTCATCCTCAACCGGCTGCCTCACCAGATCCTCCTCAACTTCGGCTGCGAATACACCGCCGCCCAGCACCGCTATCTCGCCCTATACAACACAGAGACACCAACCCCATCGTATACACTCCTTCACGCCGGCGCAAACACCAGCATCCGTCTCTCAAAGACCCTCACTATCCAATGGCTCATACAAATAGAAAACCTGCTGAACATCGCCTATCAAAGCAACCTCAGCAGGTTAAAATATTTCGAATATTATACCCAAAGTCCCAACGGACACCTCGGCATCTACAACATGGGCAGATCCCTCAATACCCGTATCACCATCCCGTTCTGATTCGTCGTTACCACACCCTTTGTCCCAGGGCGGGTTCACCATTTTCCCCGGGCGGGCCTAATCCCTTTCCCTTCCAGTACCATAATCCTCCGCTTCCTCATGATCGTCGTCATCGCTGAGGCTATAGTCATTATTCTCCTCATCCTCTTCTCCTATCTCTTCATCCTCGTCATCTTCATCGGCGCCCGGCACGTCCAGGTCATCCCCATCAAGGTCCTTGTCGTCCTCATTCAGCGGGTCCCCGTCGTCATCGTATTCATCCAGCTGGCTCTCCCGCAACACGTCATCCTCGCTGTCCGCCCGCCGGCTGTCGATATGCGCAAGCGTCGATCGCTCGTCCGCGGTCACATCCGCCTCATTCCCCATCACCAGATCGTCATCCTCGTCGGACTGGTTCAGCACATCATCCCCCTCCTCATCCGCGGAAGACGGCGTATTGTCTGCCAGCTCCCCCAGCCGGGGCGCCCTTACATGCTCCTGACCAGGGATATCACTGACATCCGGCAGATCGATCGTGTTCTTATTTTTCTTTGCCATAAGATTATATTTTAGACCCGTAATTTAAACCAATTTTGCGTCCTCAGTATCCACCCCGCACGTTAATAAATTGTACTTTTTCTCGCTTTTTTCACCCCCCTTCGGGTCCCCCCCTCTCAACCTCCACCGATCACCCTCCTTCCCGATCCAACCCGCTCAACCTCCATCGATCACCTCCTTCCCGATCCAACCCGCTCAACCTCCATCGATCACCTCCTTCCCCGATCCAACCCGCTCAACCTCCATCGATCACCTCCTTCCCCGATCCAACCCTCTCAACCTCCATCGATCACCTCCTTCCCAAATCCAACCTTCTCAACCTCCACCGATCACCCTCCTACCCCGATCCAACCTTCTCAACCTCCATCGATCACCCTCCTTCCGATCCAACCCTCTCAACCTCCACCGATCACCTCCTTCCCCGATCCAACCCTCTCAACCTCTCCGATCTCCCCCGGCGACCCGCTCTCACCCCCCAATCTCTACCCCCTGATCCCCTTTCCACCCCCCGGATCGACCCCTTCCCCTCCTCCCCGCAATAAAAATGCCCCGCAGAAATACCCCTCGAAGTCACAAACCATGGACAAAATGCCTTCCGGAATGGACGGGGCGCCCTGCAGGGCGGTAGATAGTTTCTTCGCTAAAGCGTTTTATCAATTATAAATTAAGAAAAAACCTACTCTTTAGTTACAATTTTTAAAAACTATAAGTAAAACATATAAAAATCAATCATTTCTCCATATTCTATAAGAGTTATATTTAGAACTTATTTAATTTAGCAGAAGGATAAGGTCTAAATTCGAGTCGACTCACTACCCGGTATCTTCATACCGGGTTTTCTTTTCCTACCCCCCGATCACACCATCACCACGACCCTGCGTGAGCCGCCGCAACACCCTCCGCGCGAACCATCACCCCTCCCTACTCACTATATACCGCAGCCCCCGCCTGCTGAAAATTAAAATACTGCCTCGCATTATAATAACATATATCCCTCACTACCTTCCCAACCCACTCCATATCATTCGGCATCTCCCCATTCGTTATATCCTCCCCAAAAAGATTACACAATATCCTCCTGAAGTACTCATGCCGCGGGAAAGATAAAAAGCTCCGGCTATCCGTCAACATCCCCACAAACCGACTCAACATACCCATATTCGACAACGCATTCATCTGCCGCACCATCCCATCCTTCTGATCCAAAAACCACCACCCCGAACCGAACTGCACCTTCCCCGCAACAGACCCGTCATTGAAATTCCCGATCATCGTCGCGAACAGCTCATTATCCGCCGGATTCAGATTATACAATATCGTCTTCGCCAATTTATCCTCCCTGTCCAGCCGGTCCAGGAACTTCGCCAGCGACCGCCCCTGCGAAAAATCACCGATCGAATCCCATCCCGTATCAGGACCCAGCTTCTGCATCATCCGGCTGTTATTATTACGCAGCGCACCCAGATGATACTGCTGCACCCAGCCCTTCTCCCAGTCCCACTCGGCAAAATGCACCAGCATCGCAGACCTGAACTTACGACGCTCCCCCTCATTCAGCTCCTTCCCCGCACGCACCTTGTTGAAGATCGCCTCTACCTCCCATCCCGTAAACTCATCTACATAGATCTCTTCCAACCCATGGTCAGAGACCGTACAGCCCATCGAAGAAAAAAAGTCATGCCTGTTCTCTAACGCAAACAAATAGTCGTTAAAATTGGATATTGCCACATTCGTCGCCCCCTCCAGCCTCTTGATGTACGCATTGAATTTCTCCGGCGAATCCACATTCATCGCATTGTCGGGACGAAAAGCAGGAAGTATAGGTATCTCGAACCCATCCTGCTTCAGCTGCGCATGATACTCCAGCGTATCCACCGGGTCATCCGTCGTACAAACGGTCCTCACGTTCATCTTCCTCAGCAGGTTCCGCACCGAATACTCCGGCGTCTGCAGCTTCGCCGAGCAAGCCTCATAAACGCCGCGCGCCGTACGGCTGCCGAGTATCTCCTTGACGTCGAAATAGCGCTGCAGCTCCAGGTGCGTCCAGTGATACAGGGGGTTTCTTAAGGTATAGGGAACCGTCTCCGCCCACTTCTGGAACTTCTCCCAGTCCGGCCGGTCTCCGGTGCAATAGCTCTCGTCCACCCCGTTGGTCCGCATAGCCCTCCACTTATAGTGATCCCCATACAGCCAGGCCTGCGTCAGGTTCTCGAACTGATGGTCGGCCGCGATCTGCTGCGGCGGCAAATGACAATGGTAGTCGATCACCGGCATATCCTTCGCATACTCATGGTATAATTGCTGCGCTGCCTTCGAATTGAGGAGAAAATTTTCGTCAAGAAAGTTCTTCATAAACCTGCTTTATTTGGTGTTTGTCTGCTTTATCAACCACTGGGTCACATCCCTCGCGGCATTATAATTCTCAAAATCCGCCGGAAGCTTCCTTCCATCGGTATATTCATTGTAGAACCACGGATCACCCACCGCAAATACCGTCCCTCTGCCAACCTTCGCCGTCGCAATGATCACATTCCCCTTGTCCGTAAAATGCGCCTTCGCAGGCCCGCTCAGCTGAAGGGTACTCAGCTCCTTTATGTAAAATTTATGAGTTGTAGGGAATATCGCATCCTGCACTGTCATGGTAAAGGCCCCCATCTCATACTGATTGCCCGTTACTTTATGATAATCATCAAAGTTAAATTTGATCCCAAACCTTTCCGCCAGCCTGTTGAAATGCGCAAACTCCATATTGGCGGAATCATTCCCCATCAGCACCAATACCCCCCCGGCCTTCACCCAGTCCTCTATCGCGTCGATATCCCTGTCCTGTATGAAATTGGGCGCCGGAGACTCCTTCTCGTTGTCAGGGTCCACGATGATATAAACAGACGCCCTCTTCAGCCCCGCCGCCGTCGGCGCCACCGCCAGCGAATCGGTCACCATCCCGTACTGCCGGAACAAATGCCCCCAAAGCGAATAGCCATTGTTGTCCATCTCCTCCCAGATGTAATGGAACCGTATCGGCATCCCGGTCACATCCTTGTGATGCTCGCTGTTGAAATAGTAGTCCAGCAGCACCGTCTTCCCCTTGCCCATCCCGCGCACAGACAACACATCCATCTCTCCCGCCGCCAACAGGAACGCCCCGACACCCTTCGGATCATTCTGCACTACCTTCTCGCCAATATAATAGGCATAGCTCCCGTCCCGGTAAGGATTGCCGCCAAGTCCGCTGACGCTCACCGTCCCCTCCAGGTTCGTAGCCCCATCCGGACCCGTCACCAAAAATTTCTTTACGACCCCTTCATACCCCCTCTTCGCCGCCCCCAGATACGACTCCGGCAGATAGCCCAGCCGGACTCCCTTGGCAAGCGTATAGACGAACATCGAGCTCGCAGAAGCCTCCAGATAATTACCCTGCGCCCCCGGCTTGTCCAAAATATCCCACCAGCAGCCGCTGGCAGGGTCCTGGACCTTAACGACAGCCGCAGCATACCTTCTCAAAACATCCACCAGCTCCTTCCTTCCCTTATCATATTCCAACACATCCACCAACGCCATCCCATACCACCCCATCGCCCTCGCCCAGAAATTGGGCGAATGCCCCGTCGCCTTGTCCGCCCACTTCTCGCTCTTCGATTCATCCCATCCATGATACAACAACCCCGTCTTCCCATCCCTCGCGTGCTTCTCGATCGCAACGAACTGACGCGTTATATCGGCAAACACCGAGTCCTCATGGAAAAGCTTGGCCCACTCCGCAAAAAAAGGCTGAGCCATATACAGTCCATCCAGCCATACCTGCGAAACGTATTTCTTCTTGTGCCAGTAACTACCCTCCGCAGTCCGCGGCTGCAAAGCCAGCTGCTCACGCAAATGCCCGGCAGCCTTATAATATTTATCCTGACCCGTCACTTTATACAACATTAATAGCACTCTCCCGCAAAGCACGTTGTCCAGGTTATAGTCCTCCAGCTTATAGGTCCGGATATCCCCTTCCTTATTAACAAGCCGATCCATCTGATGTTGCACATATTTGTACCAGCGGGCGTCCCCCGTATTCTGCCAGAGACTCTCCATCCCCTTCCAGACCACCCCCTCATCATAGGTCCACCTCGCAGTCGAAGAATCACCCGTCTCAGGCCAGAGCCGTACCGCCGTAGCCGCCAGCCGTTCACCCGGCGTCACCACGGGCTCCGCGGCCATCTGCGCCCGAACCCCCGCTACACCAACTACTCCAAAAAACAGAAAAATTACTTTCTTCATATAACCGGCTTCTTATTTTAGCAATTCTAAATCACATTTTCCGGAAAGAACCCGGCATGGGAGTCTTTATTTACGCAAACGTTATCGAAAAGGCACTATCCGGGGCCACCCCCCGCCCATCATCGAAAAGGCACTATCTTCTTCTCTTTCAAACTTTCATAAGCTTTCTCGATCACCCGTATCACCAGCGCCCCCTGCTCGGCCGTCACCGGCAATGGCGCCCCACCGCGAATCGCTTCCGCAACCCCCTTAAAATATTCCCGGGCATCCCCCCTCTCCGTCGGCACCAGCTCACGCACCACCTTCCCATCGACCTCCGTATGCAACAACCCCCGCTCACTCTCCGGCTCAACGCCCCAGTCCGCACCCTCTGGCATCTTACCCGCCAGCAGGTTCTTCTCCTGCACATCCGCCCTGCTCTTCAAAAAGGTCCCATTATGGCCGAAAACACTATACGCCGGCAACGCCTCCCGCACCAGGTAGCTCGACTTCAGCCGCACCCGCATCCCCGGATAGAACAGCAGCACCTCCATATAATCGTCCACCAGGGAATGATCCCGGATGATAAAAAGATCGGCAAAAACAAATTGCGGCTCGCCCCACAGCTGCAGCACCTGGTCGATCAGATGCGACCCCAGATCATACAGCAAACCACGCCCCGGCCCGGGCGTCTCCTTGTGCACCTTCGGACTCAACGCAGGACTATAACGGTCATAGTGTATCTCCGCCTCCACGATCTTCCCCAGCACCCCCGACTCCACAACCCGGCGAACCGTCTTGAAATCACTGTCGAACCGCCGGCTCTGATACGAAGAGAGCTTCAACCCCTTCATAGCCGCCAGAGCGATCAGCTCCTCAGCCTCCGCAGACGTCACCGTGAACGGCTTCTCCACAATAACATGCTTGCCGGCCTCCAACGCCTGCTTCGCATATTCATAATGGGTATAGTTGGGGGTATTGACAATGACCAGCTCCACCGCCGGATCAGCCAGCAGCTCTTCCAGCGAACGGCAGACACGCACCGACGGATAAAGCTCGGAAGCCAGGTTCTTGCTCCTCTCCCACACCGAATAGAACTCGAACTCGGGCAATACATGTAAAAAAGGCGCCTGAAAGGTACGGCCCGACATACCAAACGAACATACAGCTGTCTTGACAGGTATCATATGCTTATTTTGTTTCCATGACCTGGCGATCGGCCCCATAGTTAAAGGCCGCATCATGGACAGCTTTCGACTCATCAGTACCCGTCACCCGGATATCGGAACATTTCTTCCCGTTGACACTGAACAGCAACCCCGCACCCTTATTGAATGTCAATCCGTCAAAGCGCAGCTTGCTGCTGTTCTCGATATATACCACAGGCGAATCCTCCTTCGTCACAAGCCGGATATTCTTCAGGCTGATCCCCTGCGCCTCCGCAATAGAGGCCCCCTTATCCGCCTTCAGCACCATATCCGATAGGTATATATCCCTGATATTCATCTCCGGCAGTCCACGCACAAATATACCTTCTTCAGCCCCATCACAGACAATATTGCTGATATGAATATCCCGGAATTGCGGGGTCGCCTCCGTAACAGCAGGAATATCCGCCTTCGCAGCCCCCGAGTACACATCCGCGATCGACGGCGGTTTAGCAAAATAGTACATGTCCAAAAACACCGCCTGGTGGACAATATCCCGCATGACAATATCCTTGATATATATTTTTTCCACTATGCCACCCCTCCCACGGACCGTCTTGAACCGCAGCCCGATATCCGTCCCGATAAAACTACAGTCGTATACAAAAATATTCCTCGCCCCGCCGGACATCTCGCTCCCTACCACGAACCCGCCATGCGCCCGGTAGACAATATTGTTCCGCACGATCATGTTCTCCGTTGGCCTCCCACGCCTGCGCCCGTCCTCATCCCGGCCCGACTTGACACAAATGCCGTCATCTCCCGCATCAAAAGTATTCCCGTCCAACAACACATTCCGGCACGACTCCACGTCTATCCCGTCCCCATTCGCCGCATACCAGGGATTACAGACATGCACGTCATGCAGCGTCAGATGCTCGCACAACAGCGTATGCAGACACCAGGCGGGCGAGTTCTGAAAGGTCGTCCCTTCCAGTAAAACCTTCTTACAATTGGTCAGCACCAGCAGATTGGGCCGCAGAAAATCGCGGATATTCTCAAAATCGCTCGGCTTCATCCCCGGCTTCAATACCCCCGCCTCCCTGGTCCTGTATCCCTTCATAGACTTCTCCGAAGGAAACCAGGTCTTCCCATCCTCCGTTACCACACCCCCCGATGCGACCTTCTGCTTCCACTCCCCCTCCGTAAGCCGCTCCTTCGCGATCCAACGCCACGCATCCCCATTTCCGTCCACCACACCACCACCCGTTATAGCAACGTTCTCAGCGTCCACAGCCGAGACAGGCGACTGACAACGCGCCGCCGGATGCCCCTCCCAATTGCCCGCTACTATCGGATACTGACTCTTGTCATCCGTGAACTGTATCATCGCAGCCCTGTCGATATGCAGATTCACATTCGACAGCAGGACCACCGGCCCCGTCAGCCACAACCCCGGAGGCACGAGCACCACGCCACCCCCTTTCTTGTTGCAATCCACGATTGCCGCATTGATCGCCACCGTATTCAGCGTAATACCGTCCGCAACAGCCCCATATTTTATAATAGAGAACGTATCCTTTTTAAAGACCGGCCGCGCTACCTCAGGCAAATGACTCCACGAATACTCCTGCGCAGATCCCCCGATCCCCAACGCCAAAAAGACAACAACAAATGCAATACGGATATTTTTCATTAACTGTAATTTTTACATTTAAAAATTGCGTCAAAAAATTAGCGGACTCCGTCCACTTACGACTAAAGATATGGCGCAACATCCCAATCCCCAAAAACCGCCAGCGGCGTAATTCCACCCGCCTCGGCCTCCGACAGCTGCTTCGACCAACCCACACGGCCCGTAGCCCCACCACCCGGACCATAGTCCCCATACTCCGCATACCGCGCCGTCTTCCAGTTGTCCGTCTTGTTCCACCCCGACCAGCCCTCCGCAACGATCTGCGGCCCCAGGTAACAATGCAGATACACCACACTGGCGTACGGCCTCCACGGCCGCCCCAAAAATACCCTGTCCAGCCCCGGATCAGCCGTCAGCGTACAGTCATCGAACACAAAACCATACTGGTGATCCATCGGCGTTGAAGCCGCTGTTACATAAGAATTTTTCTTGCTGTGAATATGACAGCCCGAGAACCACGCCGTAGCCGACCCGAAAATAAAATCCGTCGTCCCCTCGATATAACAGTCCATGTAGACCTGGCGGCTCCGCGCACTGTTCAGATAAAGAATATCCTGGTTCCCCACGATGCGGCAGCCCTCGAACACCAGCCTGTCCCCGCGCGCCTCCACTCCCACCGCCTGCCCGGCGCCGAAACCCGCGTCATTCCGAAAACAGATATTCCGGGCACAAAAATCATCCGCGCTGATCCGGCAGCTATAAGAATTGCGCGTATTCACGCTGTCCCCCTGCGGATTCACCATCCCCGGATGATCGTCATAGGTCAGTATCGTCCCAAACCTCGATTCTCCCACCAGGTTCACAAACCTTTTCGTCGAATCCAGGTGCAGCTTCTCCCGGTACACCCCATCCCTGACATAGATCGTCACCGGCCGCTGATTGTTCAACGGCACCGCGTCAAAAGCCGCCTGCACCGTCGTATAATCGCCGCTCCCATCCTTCGCCACTACCAACCTCTTACTGCCGGAAGCAACCCCGACATGCTCACCCAACCCCAATCCCAATTTCCTGATATCCCCCAATACTATCTCCGCCATCTTCCTTGCCCCCAGCTCACTAAAATGCGTATCATCCTGTCTCCCGGAAGGATAATTCGGATGCTCCCCCGGCTCCAGGTAGTTGAACAACGCCTTCGACCCCTCCGGCCCCAGCTTCTGCAACAGCTCGAGACTCTCCTTATCGAGATCGATCAGCGCCACCCCATGCTCCCGCGCAACCCGGCGAACGATACCCGCATACTCCGCGTGCGTCTCCTGGATAATACCAGCAGCATCGAATTTCCGACGCGCCACCGGCGTGATCAGCACCGGCACCGCTTTCCGGGAACGCGCCGCGTCCACGAACCGGACCAGGTTCGTCTCGAAATCCGCCGGCGGCGTATAGCTGGCCTTCGTCGGCACCTCGTCATTATGCCCGAACTGTATCAGCACATAGTCCCCTTCCTTCATCCCCTTCTCCACGGCATCCCACCGGCCCTCATGAATAAAAGACTTCGTGCTCCGGCCATTCTTCGCCGTATTCACCACCTTCACCGTCGAATCGAAAAAATAAGCGAAAGGCATACCCCAGCCTGTCTCGGGGTACGCCTTTATTTCTTTATCCGCCATCGTCGAATCTCCGACCAGCCAGACGGTGATATACGCCATCAGGATCGTCCTAATAACCATAGTCCTGTTTTAAATTATAGTTCGCGTCCAGCGCAGGCTGCGGTATCGGCAGCAGCTCGCTGTGATTGGCCTTGAAATAAAAGGCATAGCCATTCGAAGACCCCGAAGAGTTGAGCACATTGGCGATATTCTTGGAAACCCAAAGGATCATCGAGTCCCCCGCCGCCGGCAATACCCCGCCGCGAGGCGCATACAACGAATTCCTCAGCACGAGTCCGCTCGGAGAAGTAGACGCCTTGCTCCACACCACCGAATCAGGCAGCTTCGAGAAATCCAGCGTATTGTTGGCATAGACCCCCGAAAAGGTCCCGCTGCGCTTTGACATCGCCGTAAGATCGGCCTTGGCCTCGGCCAGCCGCTGCCCCAGCAGGTTCCACCGGATCAGGTCGAACTTCCGTATCCCCTCGCCCCCGAATTCCAGCGACCTTTCCTTCACGATCGCACGGAAGAACCCGTCGTGATCCGTCGGCGTCGTCCCGATCGAGCCCGAATTCTTGCCATACCCCCGCCGCCGGACCTCCTCGAACGCACTGACCGCCGTGGCCGACGGCGCCCCATTCAGCTCGTTGTCCGTCTCGGCATACATCAGCAGGATATCGGAAAAACGCTGTATCGGCCAGTTGATCCCATAATACTGCGCCGTCGACGTCATCTGGCTGGGATTGCTGATCCAGTCCCTCCTGAACTTCGCCTCCACCAGTGTCGTCGGCTGATGCATCGCCAGGGTCGTAAGGTCCTTGTTGACCTCGTAAGCCGCACAGGTCACGTCCCGCCGCGTATCCGTCGAATCAAAAAGATAATAGTAGGTCGGCAGCACCCCGATCGCAGCGTTACCCGTCAGCGAAGCGTTCACCTTTACCCCGTCATAGTATCCCAATTTACTGTCGTAGTTGCCCGCACCACCAGCCATCGCCACCTGGAATAGCACCTCCCCGGCCTTATCCAGCGTATGCGCGTCCAGCGCATCCTTAAAGACGCTCTGATAGGTCGCATTTAGCGTATGCTGTTCCCGGTGGTTCATCAGGTCAGCGCACTCGTCATGCGCGATCTTGTAATACGCCAGGTAATCCTTGGGCCTCGCCATCACCTGCCCATACGGGCTCGAAGCGCGGCGCAGCGAATACCCTCCCCTGTATAAGGCGATCCGCGCCCGAAGGCCCTTTACCGCCCCCTTCGTGATCCGCTCGTCCGCAGGATCCCCCAACGCCGCAACCTCCGTCCTCCAGGGCACCAGGTCCTCTGCCGCCAGCAGGTCATTCAGCAGATGATTGTAGATAGTATCCCGGTCCGTCTTGGGCTGAAATACATTGTCCATCATCGCAGACGGAACCCACTGTGCCGGCACATCGCCCCAGTCCCTGACCAGCTCGAGATAATACTGCGCCCTCAGCGTCAGCGCCTCTCCATAGAGCCTCTTCAGCTCGCCAACCTGCTGCGCCGAGCCGCCGGTGTACATAGCCATTCTGGGGATATAGTAGATACAGATATTGGCCCTTTCGATACCCTGGTAGAGCTGGCTCCACGGCGCATTTATCTGGCCATTGCCCGCGTTGGCATTGTAGTGCGCAATATCCCCACGGTCATTATCCCCAATCTGGTGCAACCCGATCATCTCGTCATTGTCATACGGAAAATACATGCTGATACGTATCCCATACCCATTGTCGCCTGCCAGGTCCTGGTAGACACCCAGCACGGCCTTCTGCGCATTCGGCACATTGCTGAATACATAGTCGGGACTGAATGAGGATACCGGCGCAGGCTCCAGGTACTTTTTACACGCCACTGCCAGCAACAGCACAGCAGGGACAACCAGGCTTAGCTTCCTATATATATTCTTCATAAAATTTCAGTTAAAATATTACGTTAAGACCAGCAATAAAACTCCGGCTGCGCGGATAGGCGGAATAGTCAACACCCGGCGTCACCGGCGTGTCCCGGCGCGTATTCACCTCGGGGTCATAGCCGCTGTATCCCGTAATGACAGCCACATTATTGACCGTACCATAGACCCTTATCCGCGTGAGCTTCATCTTCCTAACCAGGCTGGCAGGTAGCGTATACCCCAGCGTGATATTGTTGATCCGGATAAAGGAAGCGTCCTCCACCGCCCAGGACTGCGGCGTAAATGAGGTGCTGCTGGAACCTACCAGCGGTATCCAGTATTTGGCCCCCTTATTCAGCGCATTCAGCGAGTCGGGAGAAGCGCCTACCACCTGACCCGAAGAGTTCAGCTGCTCATAGACATTTCCATTCCCATCCACCGTATGCCAGCGATCCTTCATGAATCCCATCAGGGAAGCCCCGGGCGTATACCCGCTGCTAAATTCCAGCTTATTGTAGTTGTAGACCTTGTTCCCGTACTGGAAGTTGATAAAGACGCTCAGGTCGAACCCGCTGTAGCTGACCTGCTGCATGACCCCACCGAAGAACTTCGGCTGCGCATTCCCGATGATCTTCCGGTCCGCCGCGGTGATGACCGAGTCTTTGCCGATCCCCTTATATTTCAGCGAACCCGGCATCGGCGTCGAGGCCGTGACAGAGGCATCATTCGGCTGCCCCGCCTTCAGCGTATAGACACGCGTCGCGGGATTGTAGTCGAAATCGCTCGTCTTATAAAACCCGTCCGTAACAAGCCCGTACATCGAACCCACCGGCTGACCAACCGCTACGATGTAGTCCGCCGGATTTCCGCTGCCGGCCCAGCCCGAGTTCTGGAGATAGGACTGCTGAAGCCCAAGGCTGGTGACCTTGTTCTGGTTGAAAGAGATATTGAGGCTCCCCGTCCAGTTGAGCTTGCGATTCTGCAGGATCGTCCCCGTCACCTGGACCTCTATCCCCTTGTTGGTGGTCGAACCCACATTCTGCAATTGCGTCGTATATCCCGCGCTGCTCGGAATAGGCGTATTGACCAGCAGGTTCTTCGTCCTGTTGCTGTATGCGTCTACCGTAAGACCAAGCCTGTTGTTGAACAGCGTCGCATCCAGACCGATATTACGCGAGATCGTCGTCTCCCACTTGAGATTGGGATTGTTGAAGGAGGCCGGCGCAAACCCCGTCACCAGCTGGTCGAGCAGACCATACTGGGTATTGGTGTTGAACTGCGGCGAATAGAGATAGGGATTGATCCGGTTGTTCCCAGCCGACCCATAGGACAGCCGCAGCTTGAGATCATTGACCCAGGTCGAGTTCGCCATAAACCTCTCCTGCGATATCCGCCAGGCCGCCGTAGCCGACGGGAAATATCCCCACCGGTTGTTCGGCGCGAAGAGCGACGACGCATCCGCCCGGACGGATAGATACGCAAGGTATTTCCGGTCATAGCCATAGGTGAGCCTCGAGAAGAGCGAGAACAATGACGTGCTGACATCCGTCGTCGTCGGCTTGGGCTCTATCAGGCTCGCATTCGGCGGCGTGCCCAGGTTCATGTTCCCCAGCGCCGCAGTGGACGTCGTTCCGATAGGGAAATAACGGGTTTCGATATAGCTGCCCTTCGCGTGCGTCTGATAGGTCTCCTCCCCCGCGATCAGCGTAATGGCGTGCTTCTGATTGAACGCACCCTGAAGACCGCTGTTCGTAAACGTAAGCACATTCGAATTGTCGATGGTTGTATTCAAAGTCGAAGTGATATCCGCTATCGGCAGACTGGCCCCGTTGATCTTCGAGTTATAGGTCAGCGTATCGTCGAACGCATCCAGCCGCAGGTTGTTGTAGTCGTAACCAAACGTACTCCGGAAGGAAAGCCACCTGGTAAACGTATAGTTGGCATAGCCATTCACATCGAGAATGTCGTTGTAGCTCCTGCGGTAGGTCGCGTTGTTGAGCAGCACCGGATTGACCAGCGAAAGACTGTTCGCATTGGTCTCCGTATAATACGTGGCGTCGAACGTATTGTCTGTCTGACCCGGTAGGATAAAAGGCCGGTACCGCACCACCTGCCGGAGATAGTTCAGTGCCGACGAACCGGGATTCGAAGTCCCCGCACCATTGACGACCGTATTGTTATACCGCACATTGAACCCGATCTTCAGATGGCTGCTCGCATTGTGGTCCAACCGGAAAGCCAGCAGCTTCCGCTCGTAGTCCGAGCTGAGCATCACCCCCTCCTGGCGGTTGTCCGTCAGGCTTAGATTGTACTGCGTCTGTTCCGTGCCTCCCGTCACGCTCACATTATGCGTCTGCTGGAAGGCATGACGCCCCAGCACCTTCTTCTGCCAGTCATACGGCGATACATTTTTATATTTCACCACCGAGTCCCATTTGTATCCATAAGGCACGATACCGCTGCTGTCCCCCGTCTGCTTGGCCCTTTCGTACTGGTAGTACATATAGTCATAAGGTGACTGGACCGGCAGCTCTTTCTCGAGGACGTTCACCCCCACAAACCCGTTGTAGGAGATGGTCGTCTTTCCACCCGTATTGCGGCCGCCCTTTGTCGTGATGATGACCACCCCATTGGCGCCCCGGGCCCCGTAAATAGAAGTAGAGGCCGCATCCTTCAGCACATCGATCGATTCGATATCCTGCGGCGATATCGTCGACAGGGCATTATCCAGCTGTATTCCGTCGACTATATACAGGGGTGAGTTGTCCTGCGTGATCGACCCGCCGCCGCGGACCCGGATGAGCACCTGCGCATTCGGCGAACCCTCGGAACCCGTCACCTGCACCCCCGCCAGCCGTCCGGCCAGGGACTCCTCCGCTGAGTTGAGAGGAATATCCCTGAGCTGGCGGCTACTGATGGACGATACGGAAGCAAGTACATCCCTTCTGCGAACGGACTGATAGCCAATAACGACCACGTCCTCCAGCGTCCGGGAGACGCGCTTCAGCCGCAGGTTCAGCAGCGCACCCGCGCCACCGGCCGGCACCGTTAGCTGTTCATAACCCGCATGGGAAACCAAAAGGCTGTGTTTTCTTCCATCTGTCGGAAGGGAAAGAGAAAAAGAGCCATCTAAGGCGGTAGTAGTACCCCTCGAGGTACCAGAGATGGCTATTGTGACGTCAGACAATGCGGTATTCGTGCTGTCGTCTATGACCCTGCCCCTGATCGTCCCCTGGGCGCTTACTCCCATTCTGATCAAGAGCAGCAGGCCAAAAAAGAACAAAGCTTTCTTCATATGGCAGTTGAGTTTTAATGGCAAATCGTTGGCAATCGACTCTCAATGCTAGTGAGAATTGACGGAACTACAGCGCGTTATCACTGGATTATTTACGCAATCGTTCCCGGCAACGATAGGCGTTCGCTCATCTTCTCCCCTGGCAATCCCTTTGCATATAAAACCCAAAACTTCATGTATCAAGCCCCCCTTCCGCCGATCTGGTTCGGCACCAGCGGACTGGTCCTTCCGGTTCCGAACAAACAATCCTTCCCCGCGGAATTTCGATCAGGCTCCCGCCTCACCTACTACGCCTCGCTGTTCAACAGCATCGAGATCAATAGCAGCTTCTACAAGATCCCCCAACCCGCCACATTCACCAAATGGACGCGCGAAGTCCCCGATGACTTCCGATTCACCGTCAAACTATGGCGCGGCATCACCCACGTCCCCGATCTCGCCTTCATCCCTATCGACGTCAACAAGTTCATGCACGCCGCAGACCACCTCTTCGAAAAAAAAGGATGCCTGCTCATCCAGTTCCCCCCTTCACTGAAAGCATACAGACTTCCCCAGCTGCAACGCCTGCTCGAGAGACTGCTCCAGACCGACCCGCAACACTCGTGGAAGATCGCCGTGGAATTTCGCAACAGGACCTGGTACAAAAAAGAAGTGGACGACCTGCTCGATAGCTTTCACGCCTCGAGAGTCCTCCACGACATGCCCGACTCCAAAACCATAGAGCCGTTAAATGATCCATTCGTCTACCTCCGCTTTCACGGCCCCACCGGAGACTACAAAGGCGGCTACGGCGAAAAAGCCCTGCGGCCATACGCAGACCATATCCGCAGATGGCGACAGGAAGGAAAAGAAGTTTTTGTTTATTTTAATAATACCGCCGGCGACGCCATCGCCGACCTCAACACCCTCCGCGCCATGTGCACCGCCCGTCCAGGCGATACAAGCCCGGGCCTCACCGCTAATCTCCGCCCAGGCCTCGCTCCCGACCCCAACCTCACATCGGATGTCCATAGATAGACCCTTCCCTAAGCCGCAGCGACGCACCATTCCTCCCCGAGAAATGGCTCCTCACTTCCGCAAGTATCGACAACGCGATCTCCTCCGGCGTAGCCGCGCCGATATCCAGTCCGGCCGGAGCATATATCCGGCGCCGATCCTCCTCACCCACCGGGTATCCTTCCGCCGCCATCGCATCAAATATCTTGTCGGCCCTCTTACGCGGCCCCAGCATGCCGATATAGGCGGCAGGTGAAGGCAGCACCTTCTTCAGATTCTCCATATCCGTCCGGTAGTCATGCGACATCAGCAACACCGCGGTATACTCGTCGATAGCCGGCAGCCCCGGCTCTTTACTGTCCATCACCCGCGTGGCAACCCTGGTCATCGACCTGTCCGCCCGCGAAGTATTCAGCACAACAGTCGAATCCCAACCCAGCTCCCTCACCTGCTGCAGCAGTGTCCGCATATCATAGTTGCCACCGTAAGCCACCACATGAATGGCCGGCAGGATCACTTCTATAAAAAATCTGTACTCCCCATATTCCACCGGCCGCGAAACCCGCTCCTCGAGGCAGGCCTGCATATCCATAGCCAGCCGCTCCCCCACACCGGCCATCCCATCCGATTCACCGGCCATTCCTCCCAACCCATCCAATCCACTGGTCAACCCCATTCCCCCCACAACCGTCCTCCCCAACCCCTCCAGCCCCGGCGCCCCCGTCACCGTCAACAACACCTCCGGCCTCCGTATATCCGTTAACCCCGACAATAGCTCCACAGGATTCCCCAGCTCCCCCGGCCTCAACGGCGTGAACAGCACGTCGATGATCCCCTGACAGCCCAGTCCAACCCCGATCTGGTAATCGTCATCCTGCGTCGTATCATACGTGATCACCGAAGACCGCCCCAACGCGATCCCCTTCTGCGCCCGGCGAAGAGCATCCCCCTCCAGACAGCCGCCGCTGATCCCGCCCAGGTAGGTCCCGTCGTCCAGCACCAGCATGCGAGCCCCCGCCCGCCGATAGGAAGACCCCTCCACCCGTACGACGGTCGCCAGCGCAGCCTGCGTCCGGGTGAGATCAATGCTCTTATAAGCTTCGACAATAGTCCTGATTTCTTTCACCCCCGCAATTTACGACTTCCGACCCACTACTTCCAATCCCCCAACAACCTCCTCGCAACAATGATCTCCCCGGTGTGATAGCTGGTGTGATCCGCTATCAGCAACGCCTCCCGAAAAAGGGACTGCCCATGCCCATGCGCAAAAGGCTCATAAATTCTCTCCGCCGCCGCACGCAGTAGCGCAGTGAACGCCTCCCGATCCGCCACTATCCGCTCAACCGATAACCCTAGATCCCCCGGACGCGCCGGCGCCGCCGTCGAAGGCCAATACCCCTCCGGCCAGGCCGGACTCTCATACTTTGGATTGCGGGAGAACTCCAGTATATCCCACTGCGTTATCCGGATATGCTCCACCAGCTGCCAGCAACTATACGGCAACCCATCCGGCACGATCCCCGCAGTCTCAGGCGACAACCCCTCCACAGCATCCTCAAAAGAGACATGCGCATTCCCCTTCCGGATCAGCTCTTCCAGCTCTTCGATCACGAACTGAGTAGTTGATTTTTTCATACCCCAAAACGTCACAAATCCAGTACCAAAACCAGGGCGTCGACCACCCCATCCCCCGGGCGTCACTTACCATATCTCAAGGCATCAACCACCCCATCCCCGGGCATAAAAATGGCGTACACACCCTAAAACCCATAGTATGAAAAAACATAGCCTTACCAAACAAAAAGAGGTCACCGAAGACAAACCAACCCGCGCCCAGCACCACCACGGCTCTACTACTCAGGCAGGCTCCGACTACGGCCAGGGCTCCAACGATATCGGCAGACAGGACGCCAACCACCAGGGCAGCGAATCCAACAGCGGCTCCAGCTACGGCAACGAAAAAAAGAACTGGATCAACGAAGCCCTCCGCCGCAAGGATATCACCCAAAACCGCCAGGGTCGGTAGTAAATGAGACTCCAGCAGGATAACTTTATGATCGTTATCGGCGCTTCCGCCGGGGGAATGCCCGCTATCGGCAAATTGCTCTCCAACCTGGGGCAGGATATTCCCGCGGCCGTCGCTATCGTGATCCACCTTCCTGACCTCGGGAATACCGACATCTTCGTCTCCCGTCTCCAAAAACAGACCCGCCTCGTCTGCCAGACCGCAACGAACGACATTCCCCTCAACAAAGGGGAAGTCTACTTCGCCCCCTCTGGCAGGCATATGCTCATCAAAAAAGACAGGATAATACTGGGCAACGGCCACACCGAAGGTCACTGGCGCCCCTCGATCGGCACTACCATGCGCTCGGCAGCCGCTTCCTGGAACTCCCACGCCGTCGGAATAATTCTTACCGGCATGCTGGACGACGGTACCACAGGCATGGAAGCCATCCAACGGGGCGGCGGCTATACCCTCATACAGGACCCCACCGAAGCGGAATATCCTGAAATGCCCCTTTCCGTTAGCCGCAATATCGATGTCGACTGGTGCGGCCCGCTGCAAACCCTCCACGAGCCCCTGCTCGACCATTTAAAAAAAAACCGCACGCTTCTTCGTTCCTGAAGAATTGCATAGCACATCCTTCACCTCTGCAACTACCAGGTCGATCCCCGGCCCCGCCGTCCAGTCGATCGTCCGGTGCAGCTGCTTGTTCAAAGCCCCCCATCGGAAAGGCTCACCATCCATACTTATCACAACCGAAGGCGTCCCCAGCGCGGATGCCATATGCGCGACCCCTGTGCAATTGGAGACGAGCAGCGAAGCATCCCTCAACAACACACCCATCGCCCCCATGCTCGTCATTCCCGTAATATCCATCGCCGGATGATGCAGATGGCCGATCACCTCCCTCGCGATCTCCCGCTCATCCGCAGTCCCCGTAACGACTATATCCAATCCCCTCTCCGCACAAATATCCGCCAGCAACGCAAAATGATCCGGCGGCCACTGCCGCCACACACCCCTCGAACCCGGATGGATACATACATACCTCCCCGCCTCCAGCGGAAGCCCCAATCTCGCGAACTCCTCCTCATCAACCGCCGTCAAAGGGAATTCCAGCTCATCCCCCGCCTGAGGGATACCAAGATGGGCCATCAACGCCAGATGCCTCCTGATCTCGTGCGCCAGCTTCGGATACTCCACAAAGAACGCCGACTCCATCCGGCTCTCCTCATTGTGGAACCCCGCCAATAACCGCGCCCCAAAACCGGCCAGCAGGTCGTTCACGATCGTCCCATCTCCCTGCATCTGTAACAACAGGTCGAACTCCTCCGCACGTACTTTCTGTAAGAACCGGGCAAAGGCAGTCGCATCGTAGGCCTGCTCCGGCAGCCCGGGGTACCCGGGAAAATGCATCCACCGGTCGAAATAGCAGTCGAACCTTCGCACGAAACTCGCCGCCCACGGCAGCCCCAACAGCACGATCTCCGCATCCGGGAATGCCATCCGCAACGCCCTCACCGCAGGCACCGCATTCAGCATATCTCCCAGCTGCAAAGCCCGGAATACCGCTATCTTCTGTATCGGATCGCTCAAAGCGCTCATAAAAAGAAGATTTTATATGGTCATCATAAAAAAAAGGTTCTATATCTGATCGCCCCATAAATGGTCCAAAAGACCGACAAAAAAGGTATCGCCATCGACGTCACTACCATCTCCGCTACATGACCCACAGCATGAGACGTCCCCACCAGCCTCTTCCGCGCAAAATCCAGCGTCATGATCAACCAGGCAGTCGCCGCCATTATCGCCAGCGGCACATCCCAGGACAACAACGCCACCAGCGCCGTCAACAACAATCCGATCATCGTGTAATAGTTCCAAAAAGGCCGCCGGTAGATCCTCTTCCGGAACAGCTCCGGATGCTTCTTGTACAATAAGGCGTTGAACAGACTCTTCTTCTGCTCTTTCAGGCTGATCCCCCAGTAAGCCTTTCTTACCGGATGCACGATCTGAGCCCGGGGCACTTCGACCACCGGTATCCCCTCCTCCAGCAGCCTGAACTGAAAATCACTGTCCTCCCGCCACGCCATCGTAAAGGATTCATCGAACCCTCCCGTCCGCTGCAATACATCCACCGGACAGGCGCAATTGGCCGTTACAAATTCCGCAGTCTCCAGGCCGGCGACATTCTTCGCATAGTCCGTGGGCTCCGGCGGACACGGAACGACCACAGTTCCCTTGAAAGCAACCTGGTCCCCTAATACCCAGCCCAGCGGATTGACCCGCTTATATTCGACATAAGTCTCCCAGTACGACCTGACCCAGTCCTTCTCCGGTACGCAGTCGTCATCCGTGAACAGGATCAGCTCGCCCCTCGCCCTGCGCCAGCCCAGGTTCCGCGCCGCAGCAGGCCCCATCTTCTCCGGCAATGAATAATGCCTGAATGCAGGCCCCCCATCCATCGCCCCTTCCATCAGGAAGGCAGTGGCCGGATCCGGCCCATCCGTGACAACCACCACCTCCATCCTGTCCGCCTCGAAATCCTGCCGGCTCAACGCCGAAAGACAGCGGAACAACAATCCTACCCTTCGATAGGTCGGTATTACGACCGTTACAGCTATAGACATTATTTTTCCAGTAAAAATGAATTGATAACAAGCGCGTCAAAAGGCGAGGTCCAAAAACACTCGATCGCATCGCGTGGCGTACAGACGATCGGCTCACCCCTCGTGTTAAAGGACGTATTCACCAGCACCGGCACCCCCGTCAGCTTCTTGAACTCCTTCAGCAGATCATAATACTCCGCGTGCTGCCCCCTGTTGACCGTCTGTATCCTCGCCGTACCATCCACATGCCGCACAGCCGGTATCCGGTCCGCCTTGTCCTCTTTTACATTGTATACAAAAAGCATAAAAGGCGAATACGACGCATTCTCGAACCATTCCCCCGCATCCTCCTCCAGCACCACCGGCGCCACCGGCCGGAAATCCTCCCTGTCCTTGATCTCATTCAGCCTCGTCTGCATCGCCGGATTGATAGGCGACGCCAGTATGCTCCGGCTTCCCAACGCCCGGGGCCCAAACTCCATCCGTCCCTGGTACCACCCGATCACCTTGTCCTGCGCCAGGATAGCCGCCGTCTCTGCAGCCACGTCCTTCATTCGCCGGTAGGGTACTTTCGTCCATTCCAGGAACCGCTCTATTTCCGCGTCATCATACGCAGGTCCCCAGTACGCATGCGTCATCTCAAATTCCCGGGCCGGCCGCTTCTGGTTGTCAACCCACAAAGCCGCCCCCAACGCCGTACCAGCATCCCCCGCCGCCGGCTGAACCCAGATATGCTTGAAAGGTCCCTGATCGCGCAAATGAGCATTCATCACGCAATTCAGCGCTACCCCCCCGGCCAGGCACAGACTGTCCTCACCAGTCACTTTATGCAGCCACCAGGCCAGTTCCAGAACCGTCGTCTCCAGTGCCTTCTGCAACGAGTGCGCAATATCGAAATGCCGCTGCTCGAACGGCTCGCTCCGCTGCCTCGCAGGCCCAAGGAGCGCCGTTAGATCGTGTTTCAGGATACGATATCCGCCATTGTCACCCAGCTCGATAATGGTAAAGAACCTGTCCAGGTATACTGGTTTCCCATACGACGCCAGCGCCATCACCTTATATTCATCCGACGAATGCAGAAAGCCCAGATGCGTCGTCACCCGCTCATACAACAGCCCCAGGGAATGCGGCATACAAACCTCCGATATCAGCTTCATCTCGGTGCCACATCCCTGGTAATAGCTGGTCGTAGCCCGTTCGCCACGACCATCCAGCGTCATGATCGCTGCCTCGTGAAAAGGCGAAGGCAAAAATGCACTCGCCGCATGCGCAATATGATGCTCCACAAAATGCCATTTTTCAGGATGCGCACCCGCACCCGCGAAACGCCTCTGCAGGTGATGCGGGTATCCATCCGCCAGTTGCCCCGGCGCATTCACAATAAAGCTAAGGAACAATGGATCCCATTCCGAATACCACTCCTGCTCCTTCGACTGCGGCGCAGGCTTCAACGGCAGTGTGATCCGGCCTTCCGCCATATGACCATTCAGCAGCTTGAAGGGATTGAACGAATAAGCGATATGGTCCACGTCCTTTAATTGGATCCCCGCCGCGCCGAGACAATAGTCAACGGCATGAAAGGGCAGCTCATACGCGGAAAATGGGACCGGTCTCTTACCATGCTTGACGTGCGTAAAACGTTCTTCCTCGGCCGCTGCCAGCAGCCGCCCATCCTGCACAATGCAGGCGGAAGAATCGTGAAAAGCGGCATTGATTCCAAGTGTATACATGCCCGCATCGCTTCAAATTTTACGCCCGGCGCCAAACGCTTCTGACAATAGGACATTTGTTTCAATGCATGCACACCGCCTTATTGACACGAGTACATCAATCCACAGTGAAGATTCGCTTCCCCCTTACCCGGCGTTTGGTATAATTTTTTATGCACAGCAACTAACCGCACTTCTTCGCTTATCACCCAAATCATTGTTATAGATGCGAATATTTACCTGGCACATACACGGCACCTATCTATACTATCTGTCGAAAGGGAATTATACAATTTATATACCTGTCAACGATAAGAAGGACGAAGGCTATTATGGCCGCGGCTCCACCTTCCCATTCGGCGACAACGTGATCGAAGTACCCGCGGAAGAGGTCCGCAACCAGACCTTCGACTGCATCCTCTTCCAGACAAATAAGAACTTCCATGTAGATCAGTATGACATACTCAGCGAAGAGCAACGGCAGCTGCCCCGGGTCTACGTCGAGCACGACCCGCCAACCCGCCATCCCACAGACACGCCCCACCCCATGAACGACCCGGACGTGGTCATGGTGCACGTCACCCACTACAACAGGCTCATGTGGCTCAACAACAGCCGCATCATCCGCGTCATCGAGCACGGCGTACCCACTCCCGACTGCGAATACACCGGCGAATACGAAAAAGGCATCGTCGTCATCAACCACCTCCACCAGCGCGGCCGCCTCCTCGGCGCCGACATCTATAAAACCGTCAGTAAAGAGATCCCCCTGGAACTCATCGGCATGGGCACCGCAGAATACGGCGGCGCAGGTGAAGTGCTCCATCCACAGCTGTCTGCCTATATCCGCCGCTTCCGCTTCTTCTTCAACCCCATCCGCTATACCAGCATGGGCCTCGCCGTCTGCGAAGCCATGGCCCTCGGAATGCCCATCATAGCCCTCGCCACGACGGAATACGCCACTGCCCTGCAGGACGGGGTCACCGGCTACATCCATACCGACATCGACTATCTCATAGAAAAAATGAAAAAACTGCTACACGATAAAGAGCTGGCCGCAGCCCTCGGCTTCGGCGCAAAAAGAGTAGCCCAAAAAAAATTCGAACTCAGCCGCTTTACCACGGAATGGGAGCAAACATTCCGGGCGGCGATCGCATCTAACACTTATAGGTATGAAGAGACTAGCATTCATCAGTGAGCACGCATCACCCCTGGCTATCCTGGGGGGCGTCGACAGCGGCGGCCAGAACGTCTATGTTGCCGAACTGGCCAAAGCCCTCGCCGCCAGAGGATACGAAATTGACGTCTACACCCGCAAAGAGCAGCCGCAGCAGCTGGAATCCGTCGACTGGCTGCCGGGCATCCGCGTCATCCACGTCAAGGCCGGTCCCGAAAAAACCATTGAAAAAGAACAGCTCCTGGTCCACATGGAGGAATTTCGCGACAGCATGCTCGGCTATATCACCCGGCACCGCAAACGCTACGACCTGATACACGCCCACTTCTTCATGTCGGCGCTGGTAGCCTCTTCGCTGAAAAAGATCCTGCAAATTCCCTATACCGTCACCTTCCATGCCCTCGGCCTCGTCAGAAAAGTCTATCAGCAGGAAGCCGACCGGTTCCCGCCCGAACGCTGTATGATCGAACGCTTCATCGTCCAGGACGCCGACCATATCATCGCCGAATGCCCCCAGGACCGCAAAGACCTCGTCCGACTTTATTCGGCCGACCCCAAAAAGATAACCATCGTCCCCTGCGGCTTCAACCCCTCCGAATTTCAACCCTACGACCGCAGCGCCGCAAGACAACGCCTGGGCCTCCCCCAGGACGGCCCGATCCTCCTCCAGCTCGGCCGCATGGTCCCGCGGAAAGGCATAGATACCGTCATCCGCGCCCTCGGCCGCCTGCGCAAGGGCGGAGAAAAAGCTCGCCTCGTCATCGTCGGCGGCAACGACGAATCCCCCGATCCAAACCTTACCCCCGAAATAGGTCGGCTCGATCAGATCGCCAATGCCGAAGAAGTATCCGAACACGTCCTCTTCACCGGCAGAAAAAGACGTGACCTGCTGAGATACTACTACGCCGCAGCAGACATATTCATCACAACTCCCTGGTACGAACCCTTCGGCATCACCCCGCTCGAAGCGATGGCCTGCGGCATCCCCGTCATCGGCTCCGACACAGGAGGGATCAAATACACTGTCGCCCACGGAAACACAGGCTTCCTGGTCCCGCCCAAAGACTTCACCGCCCTCGCCGGCAGGATCGGCCACCTGATAAAAGACCCGGGCCTCCGCCTCAGCATGGGCAGACGCGGCCTCCGGCGCGTATACAGGCTCTTCACCTGGGACAAGGTCGCCGACCAGATGTGCAAAGTCTATACTGGCATCGAGACCTCGCTTCGCCGCGAAAGATTGTACAGCCACAAGGCCTTCGCACACGACCGTCCACAATCCCGTATCACCCCCACGCCACCATTTTACCCCGCACTCTATATACCATCATAAAACCGATAGATTCCATATAATTTATCTCCGGATGAAAAAAGCCATTTTCCTTGACAAGGACGGCACCCTCCTAAAAGACGTCCCCTACAATGTCGAACCAGACCTCGTCGAGCTCGCCCCCGGATGCGAAAGACTAAAAGCCCTCCAGGACGCCGGCTACCAGCTCATCATCGTCTCCAACCAGTCCGGCCTCGCCATGGGCTACTTCACCGAAACCCAGCTCATGACAGCGGTCGACCGCATGTTCCAGCTGCTCGCGGAGAAAGAAGTATACCCTCTCGCCTTCTACTTCTGCCCCCACGCCGCCAACGGCATTATCCACCCCTACAACCACGCCTGCGGCTGCCGCAAGCCCCTGCCAGGCCTGATCCTGCGCGCAGCCCGGGACCTCGACATCCACCTCCCTTCCTCGTGGATGATCGGCGATATCCTCGACGACGTCGAAGCCGGCAACCGCGCCGGCTGCCACACCATCCTCCTCGACAACGGCAACGAGACGGAATGGAACATCAACGAATGGCGCGAGCCGGACTACGTCCGCGCCAACCTTTCTGAAGCCGCCAGAATGATCCTCAGTAAAGAAAATCAACCCCACCATGACTCTTAACAACATCCTCTGCATCAGAGCAGACAACATGGGCGACGTCATCATGACCTCCCCCGCGCTAAGGGCGCTCAAAGAGACGCTGGACTGCCACATTACCCTCCTGACCTCTACCATGGGCGGCCTCATCACCTCCTTTATCCCGGAGATCGACTCCACGATCATCGCCGACCTCCCCTGGATATCGACCCGATCCTTCCCAACACCCGAGACCTGCAGCGAGCTGATCGACCAGCTCCGGGCCCATCACTTCGACCTCGCCGTCATCTTCACCGTATATAGTCAGAATCCGCTGCCCGCCGCCTTCCTCTGCTGGATGGCCGGCATCCCCCGCCGACTGGCCTACTGCCGCGAGAACCCCTACCATCTCCTCACCGACTGGGTCCCCGACAAAGAGCCCTACTCTATAATACATCACCAGGTCGAACGCGACCTCTTCCTCGTCAGCCACCTCGGCGCAACCACCAGCGACGACGCGCTCCACCTCTCCTACAGTCCCAACGCCCGGCACTGGGCCATGGAAAAGCTCCGCGCCATCGGCCTCGACACCAGCCGGCCATGGATCACCCTCCATCCCGGCGTCAGCGAAAAAAAAAGGGAATACCCCATCCCCCTGTGGATCGACACGATCCGGCTGGTCCGCGAACAGCTACACACACAACTGCTGATCACCGGCAGCAATATGGACATTCCCATTGCAGAACAGCTGGCGGCAGCCATACCCGAAGGCATATACGCTGCAGCAGGCCTCCTGACAATAGAAGAATTTATCGCCACCATCGCCGCCAGCCAGTTGGTGATCTGCGTCAATACCGCCACCACCCATATCGCCGCAGCCGTCGGTACACCCCAGGTCCTTCTCTATGCCCAGACCAACCCCCAGCACACTCCCTGGAAGGCCCGGGCCGCCATCCTCCAGCTGCCGGTCGAACGTTCTGGACGCAGCCGCAACGAGGTCATCCGCTATGTCAATGACAAGCTCTATGACACCGACATCCCCTATCCCACACCACACGCGATCCTCGACGCGGCAAACCTCATCCTTCGATCCTCGCTTCATACGGCCTCAGCCTGAACTCCCTCCAGACCTGGTCCTCACCGCTGAAATTCAGCACGACCATCCATTCCCGGCCCTCGTAGCTCCTGGTATAAGCATATACGTGCGGATGCGCCGGACCCAATACCTCATACCCCCCATAGGCAAACGCAGGCTCCGACTTCCTCAGCCGCAAAAGCCGCCGGACATACTGAAGTACCGAATCCGCATCCCCCTCCTCCAGCTCCCTGTTCACACGATGAAAATTGGGATTCACGGCTATCCACGGCCTTCCGCTGGTAAATCCCGCTTCGGCTCCGCCCGTCCACTGAAAAGGCGTCCTCCCATTGTCCCTCCCCGTTAGCTGCTGATCCTTCAGAAAGCCCGCCACATCCCCACCCTTCTGCTGCAGATTCTCATACATCCGGCGCGTCTCCACGTCCTTGTAGTCGGCAATATCCGCAAACCGTATATTCGTCATCCCCAACTCATCCCCGTTATAGATAAAAGGCGTCCCCCGCATCGTCAGCAGCCACGTAAAAAGCAGCTTCGCCGAGACCGCACTGTCGTCACCCCACCTCGATACCATCCTCGGCTGATCGTGATTGCCCAGGTACAAGGCTGCGCTCACCCGATCCCCCAGCGCCGCATCCCATCGCGTATAAACTTCCTTCCACTCGTCCAGCCTGTAGCCCGCCGGATCGACCTTCTTGAACGCCTCCGGCAGATAGCCGATCGAGATTCCTTCAAAATGATACAGCACGTCCAGCTCGCCTTCGAACAACGGAGCCTCTTCCGACCCCACCCCCGCCATCTCCCCGATAACCACCACGTCATAACTGGAGAACACCGCCGCCCGCATCTCTCTGAGATACTCGTGCAGCCTCGGCCCCGCAGCATAGAAATGCCCCCAGTCTCCCTTATACCTCGCCTTCAGCAGCTCGTCGCTAACCTCCGGCCAGCCCGTGTCCTTTGAAATAAAACAGATCGCATCCAGCCTCACCCCGTCCACACCCTTGTCCAGCCACCACCGCAGCATCGCATACAGCTCCGCACGGACCTTCGGGTTCTCCCAGTTCAGGTCCGGCTGCTGCGGCGCAAAATAGTGCAGGTAATACGAATCCGTGGCGGCATTATACTCCCACCCCTTTCCGGAAGCGTCAAAAAAACCACAACGATGCGGCGGCTCCCCCTTCTCCGCCGGCCACCAGTGATAATAAGAATAATATTGGTCCGACCGGGACGAACGCCCGCGCCTGAACCACTCGTGCTGATCACTCGTATGATTCAGCACAAGATCCATAATGACCCTTATCCCCCGCTCATGCAACCCGTCGATCAGCCGCTGCATGTCTTCCATCGTCCCGTACTGCGGATCGATCTTCCTGAAATCGCTGATATCATACCCGTTGTCCAGCCCCGGAGAAAGATAGACCGGATTGATCCATACCGCATCCACACCGAGCGAGGCGATATAGTCCAGCTCTCCGATCAAACCTGGCAGGTCTCCCACCCCATCCCCATCGCTATCCTTAAAGCTGCGGGGATAGACCTGGTAAATAACCGCCCCCTTCCACCATTGTTTTTTATTGTCCATATTTTACACTCCGGTACCCCTGTTTAACACCGCCGCGATCCGTTACACTCCCGTGATCCTGCGACGCACCATGGCCCTCAGCTGCTCGTGCCAGTGGATAACGTCCCCAATTAGAATAGTCTCTTTCAGACTGTTCCGTATCGAATGCCGGACCATGCGCACCACTTTCTCCTTCCCCACTTCCCCCTCCTCCTTCACGGCTATCAGGAATTGCAACGACCCCAACGCCAGCAGAGCGCCGATCAAAAAAAGAAAATTGAACTCGTGTAACACCAGCAGCCGGAATATCCTGTTCGCGTGCGGGCTCACCCACTGCGCAGTGACGCTCAGATGCCGGCTGGTGAAGAAATCGGCAAGTATTCCCCCGACCAGCGGCGCCACGGACGAAAAAAAGGCCATAATGATATTCTGCGTGGATAGATATACGATAGCATCCTCCTTGGGCGACAGCTTGAGACCGATATTGGCAAGAGACAGGTTGATCCCGGCCGTGGAAATGCCGCTCCCGATGTGGATGAGCACAAGCAAAATAAGATTGGCATATAAATGAGTATAAATGCCGACAAAACACCACCCCACAATACAGAGTACGTACAACGGTCCACCCACACCGATGATCGTCTTGTTGCTATACCTGTCCGCCCAGCGCCCCCAGATACGGATCGTAAAAATGCTGCTCAGCAGGCCGATGCTCGACAGCACAATGATGTACGACAGCGGCAGACCCATCGTCTTGATCATATATACGGTAAAGAAGGGTGTGGCAAGATTCAGCGAAAAGACCCACAGGGCATTGAACAGCAGAAGACGGCCGAAGTTCCTGTTCTTCAGCGGCTGACGTAAAAGTCTCAGAAAATGCGCCTCCGAAACCACCGTCTTGGGCTCCGGCGCCCGCGAAAGAATAAGCGCCCCCGATATCCCTACCACACCCCCCGCAAGGAACATCGCTCCATAAGCGACCAGCTCCAGCCCCGCCGCCTTCCTCTTGACATGATCCAGCAATAGAGCCAGCAGAATGCTCAGGCTCACGTTCAGTATCTGCGACAGCCTGATACGCCTCGCAAAATAGCTGCCCATAATGTTCTCCGGTATCAGGTCCTTCATCCAGCTGTTCCAGCTGGGCCCCGCAATGGAGCCAAAAAAATAAAAGAAGAAGAGCAGCGACATCAGCAGATGGACCGACGCCGCGGAGCTCAGCGCCATCCCACCGATCACCAGTAACGGCACCCTCGCCAGCAATCCACACCCCACCGCCACCAGCCGTCTGTTCCTCAATTTCCCCACCAGCCACACCGACAGCAGCTGGAAAATATTCGTGAATGTAGGCAGACCAGCCAATACCCCTATCTGGAAGTTGGAAGCTCCCATCAACAGCGCCAGCGCCGTCAAAAACGCGCCCCCTGTCAATACAGTCATGGCCTCTGTGGTCATACCATCGCCAATGACCATACGGAGACCCTTATGGATCTCTTGTTCAGTAAGCGGTGTTTCTTTAGGTGGTAGGATCATGGCATTTCGATTGCTATTTATCTAAACATGCCAAACGAACATCAAAAACAATACCTGTGGTGGCAGGACGGTATCATCTACCAGGTCTACCCCCGGTCCTTTCAGGACAGCAACAACGACGGCATCGGCGACCTCCGCGGCGTCATACATCGCCTGGACTACCTGAAATGGCTGGGAGTCAAGGCGATCTGGATATCGCCCATCTATCCCTCCCCTATGGCTGATTTTGGCTACGATATCTCCGACTACAGGAACATCTGGGCCCCCTTCGGCAGCCTCGCCGACTTCGACGAGTTGCTGCAGCAGCTGCACGCCGCAGGCATGCGCCTCATCCTCGACCTCGTCCCCAACCACAGCTCGGACGAACACCCCTGGTTCGTCGAATCCCGCAGCTCCCGCGACAGCCCCAAAAGAGACTGGTATATCTGGAAAGATGCCAAACCCGACGGCAGCCCACCCAACAACTGGCTCAGCGTCTTCGGCGGCAGCGCCTGGCAATGGGATCCGACGACAAATCAATACTACTACCACGCCTTCCTCGTCAAACAGCCCGACCTCAACTGGCGAAACCCCGAAGTAGTCGACGCCATGCTCAACATCATGCGCTTCTGGCTCGACCGGGGCGTCGACGGCTTCCGCGTGGACGCCATGTGGCATATGATAAAAGACAGCCAGTGGCGCGACAACCCCCACAACCCCAACTACAAAGAAACCATGGCGACCTACGAAAAGCTGCTTCCCGTATACTCTACCGACCAGCCCGAAATGCACGAAATAGCAGCCAAAATGCGGAAGGTCCTCGACGAATACAACGAGCGCTTAATGATCGCCGAAATATACCTGCCCGTTCACCGCCTCGTCACCTACTACGGCACCCACGAAAAGGAAGCCCACCTTCCCTTCAATTTTATGCTCATCTCCCTCGCATGGGACCCCCGCCTCATCGCCGCCGCCATCGACGAATACGAAGCAGCCCTCTCAAAGGGCGACTGGCCCAACTGGGTCATCGGCAACCACGACCAGCCCCGCATCACCAGCCGCGTCGGCGCACAGCAGGCTAAGATCGCCGCCATCCTCCTCCTCACCCTGCGCGGCACCCCGACCATGTACTACGGCGACGAGATCAGCATGCGCGACGTCCCCATACCTGAAGAAGAGGTACAGGACCCCCAGGGCCTCAACATGCCCGGCAAAAACCTCAGCCGCGACCCCGAACGCACCCCCATGCTCTGGGACAGTTCCAACAACGCCGGCTTCACCGACACCACACCCTGGCTCCGCGTCGACCGCGCCTTCCATCGCCGCAACGTAGATGTACAAAAACCAAACCCCCTATCCGCCCTCACGCTCTACAAGGCGCTGATCGACCTCCGGCAGAGCGAACCTTCCCTGATGACCGGCGCCTACACACCCGTCTGCTCCGATCACCAGATGATCGCCTATATCCGGCAGGCAGAAGGACATACCGGATTCCTCATTGTACTCAACCTGACGCACCGGCCCTGCTACTTCAAGCCGGGAACCATCCTCTTCAACGGAACGATCGTGATCGATACCGTTCCCGAACAGCTGAAAGCAAAGGTCCGCAACAAAATTGACCTCAGCGGCGACGAAGGATTGGTGGTCAGGCTGGACGAATGGCGGTCTGTATCCTCCAACCCCTCCACATGATCTACCAATCCATCCATAGCAACGGTTGTCTTTTCCGTGTCTGGGCGCCCGAAAAAAAGGCGATGACCCTCCTCATAAATGACCGCCCCTTCCCGCTGCAATCCAACGGCGACGGCTACTTTCAGGCCGACATCCCCGGTGTTAAAGCAGGTGATCTTTACCACTACATCCCCGACGACACGACCCCATTCCCTGACCCCGCCTCCGCATACCAGCCCGAAGGCATCCACGGCCCGTCCGCCATCGTCGACCACGCACAGTTCCAATGGCGGGACAACGACTGGAAAGGCCTGAACTTCTCCTCCCTCATTTTCTACGAGCTGCACGTCGGAACCTTCACACCCGACGGCACCTTCGACGCGATCATCCCCCGACTCCACGACCTCGCCACACTCGGCATCAACGCAATCGAGCTCATGCCCGTCGCCCAGTGCCCCGGCAAACGCAACTGGGGCTACGACGAGGTCTTCCTATATGCCGTACAGGACAGCTACGGCGGTCCCGATGGACTAAAACGCCTCGTCGATGCCTGCCACCGCTACGGTATCTCCGTCTTCCTCGACGTTATCTACAACCACGTCGGCGGCGAAGGCAACATCCTCGACCAGTTCGCCCCCTATTTTTCCGACAAATACCACACCCCCTGGGGAAAAGCATTCAACTACGACGGCCCCTGGTCGGACGGCGTAAAAGACTTTATCGTGAACAACGCCCTCTATTGGGCAGAACACTATCACATCGATGGCCTCCGCCTCGACGCCATTCACGAGATATTCGATCGAAACGCCGTCACCATCTGGGACGACCTCCGCCAGGCCATCGATACCTGGACAACCACCAGCGGCCGCCCCTTCTACCTCGTCGCCGAAAGCGACCTCAACAGCCCCCACGTCGTAAAACACACCGCCTCCGGAGGACTCGGCTTCGACGCCCAGTGGCTCGACGACTTCCACCACGCCCTCTATGTCCTGCTCGACCCCGACGGCATCCGCCACTACGGCGACTTCGGCCGCCTCCAGCAGCTGGCCAAAGCCTATACCGAAGGCTTCGTCCACACCAACGAATACGTCCGCTTCCGCCACCGCCGCCACGGCGCCTCCTCCGCCGGCCTGCCTGGCAACCGATTCATCGTCTTCAACCAGAACCACGACCTGCCCGGCAACCGCCCCGACGGCCAACGGCTATCCACACTCGTAGACCTGCCCCGCCTCAAGCTGGCCGCCGCAGCAATCCTGCTCAGTCCCTACATACCCCTGCTCTTCATGGGAGAGGAATACGGCGAGACCACACCGTTTTATTTCTTCTCCGACTATAGCGATCCCCGGTTGTACTCCGGCCTCAAAGGCTCGCGTAATCAACAATTCAAAGACTTTGGCTGGGATGTTGGATCCAACGACCCGCAATCCGAAGAGACCTTCATCCGCTCACAGCTCAGCTGGAACCACCGCATCACCGGCGATCACGCCATCCTGCTCGACTGGCACCGCAAGCTGATCCACCTCCGCCGCACCCATCCCCTCCTTTCCAACCTCGACAAGAACAATTTTCGCGCAGACCTCATCGGCAGCCAGGGCATCGCCCTCTCCCGCCATTCCGCCGACCAAAGCCTCCAGCTGTTCTGCCTCTTCAACTTCTCCAGCAACGACCTCTCCTGCCCCGGCTACCCTATTACGGACTCGCTACCCCCATGGGGCATCTCAGTGTTCGACTTCCTCCCGCTAACCGGGCAGCTGCAGTTTAGACTGTAACACGATCATCGATCTGTCCCCCGCCTTTAGCCTCCCCCCGGCAGCATATTCCTTCTTCAGACCCGGGCAACCAGTATCAAACACAACATTCCACTTCTTGCCATACTTGTCCGTCGGCAGCCTGAACTCAAGCGTCTCGTAATGCGCATTCAGAATGATATAAAAACTATCGTCGACAACAGGATTGTTCAGCTGATCCACCGTATGCAATCCACCGCCATATAAGAAAATACCCAGCGACTTTGCAAAACCGCTTTTCCAGTCCTCCTCCGTCATCTCCTTCCCATCCGGCTTGAACCACGCAATATCCGTCAGACCTGAGGTCCGTACAGGTCTCCCCTTAAACCACTGCTTCCTCGAAAAGACGGGATGGCTTCGACGGAATTTGATAAGCCGGGAAGTGAATTCGACCAGACCCTTGTCCATCTTCTCCCAGTTAAGCCACGAAATTTCATTGTCCTGGCAATAGGCATTGTTGTTGCCATTCTGGCTGTGTCCCATCTCATCCCCCGCCAGCAGCATCGGCACCCCCTGCGACAACAGCAACGTCGCCAGAAAATTCCGCTTCTGCCGGTCGCGCAGCTTCGTGATTTCCGGATCATTCGTCGCCCCCTCTACACCACAATTCCAGCTGCGGTTATCGACCGAACCATCCTTGTTGTCCTCTCCATTTGCCTCATTATGCCGCTCGTTATAGCTCACAAGGTCGTTCAGCGTAAATCCATCGTGGGCAGTAATAAAATTGATGCTCGCCGTCGGATTCCGGTTGTCTAACTTATAGAGGTCCGAACTGCCCGTAAATCGTTCCGCAAACTCAGCAAGCACGCTGTTCTCTCCCCGCCAGTAATCCCGCATACAGTCCCGGTACTTCCCATTCCACTCAGCCCAGCCCGGGGGGAACTGCCCCACCTGGTAGCCACCCTCCCCCACATCCCATGGCTCCGCGATCATCTTTACCTGCGAGATCACCGGGTCCTGGTAGATAATGCTGAAGAAGGCGCTCAGCCGGTTGACCTCCTGCAGCTCCCTCGCCAGCGCCGCCGCCAGGTCGAACCGGAACCCGTCCACATGCATCTCCTGCACCCAGTACCGCAGACTGTCCATGATCATCATCAGGACATTGGGCAGCCGCGCATTCAACGTATTACCGGTACCGGTATAGTCGTAATAATAGCGCTTGTCATCCGCCAGCCGGTAGTATTCCACATTGTCGATACCCCGGTAGCAAAGCGTCGGCCCCATCTGGTTCCCCTCTGCCGTATGGTTATATACCACGTCCAGAAAAACCTCTATTCCTTCCTTGTGCAGCTCTTTTACCATATTCTTGAATTCCCGCACCTGCCCGCCAGGGTCATCCCCGCTGTAGAACCGGATCCCCGGCGCAAAAAATCCAATGGTATTGTATCCCCAGTAATTCGTCAATCCCTTCTCTACAAGATGCCGGTCGGCAATACTCTGGTGCACGGGCATCAGCTCGATAGCCGTAATACCCAGCTCTTTCAGATACCCTATGACGTTAGGATGCGCCATCCCCGCAAAAGTCCCCCGGATCTCCTCAGGTAAGCCCGGGAACAGCTTCGTTAATCCCCGCACATGCGCTTCATAAATGACCGTATTGTGATAGGCTACCTTCGGCGGCTTGTCATCCCCCCAGTCGAAATGATGATCGATGACAATGGACTTGGGCGCCACCTCCGCATTGTCACGTTCGTCTTTGGATAGATCGTCCTTCCCGATCTCATAGCCGAATAAAGAATCGTCCCAGTCCTCGACGGTACAAACGGCCCTCGCATAGGGGTCCAGCAAAACCTTTGCAGGATTATATCGATGGCCGTTGGAAGGCTCATAGGGACCTTCCACCCGGTAACCATAGATCTGGCCGGGCTTGCAGTCTCCGATATAGACATGCCAGACGTCATGCGACCGCTCGGTCAGCTTGATACGCTGCACTTCCTTCTCCCCTTGAGGAGCATTAAAAAGACATAGTTCTACCGCAGTAGCGTTGTGAGAATACAATGCGAAATTGACACCCTTCCCGTCCCAGAAAGAACCCAGGGGATAGGGGTTGCCCGGATAGATCGTCATAGATCAAAAGGTTTATTGTAGAATTTGCGGGACACCGCGGATACCTCTCCCCACCTCTATCACCCACCTCATCGTTTTTCTATTTAAAGCTCGAAGGGCATCTGCTGGTCATGACCGGCCTCCGGTATCCGCCGGATAAAATTATCATACCCTTCTTCATGCTCATGGCTGGAATAGGCGCCGTAAGCATCCAGACTGTACCCCACCGTCCCATCCTTGGCGCGGATAAGATAGAGTATCTCCATATCAGCGGGATCGCTGACTCCCTCGAACCGGAAGGTCTTCAGTATGGTAAGGTCTTCCGGCTGATAAGACTTACCCTTTCCTACCGTAAATCCCCCGGGCGTCCAGCGGAATTCGTTATCTACCTTATGCTGACGCAGCGTCTCCATTACCTGGGAGGAAGTGCTCATGCTTTCGGGCGTGTTCGCATTGATCATAGATCGTAATTTTCCTGATAACAAGGCAAATTGCATACCCCCTCCTCCATTCCCGGCTTCCGGGGTCTGTCTTTTGCATTTCTGCCACTGTGTCCGGTACCACTGCCGATATTATAGCAAAAATGCTTACAGACTGGAAAGTGGAGGTGGTATTCGGCCTCGTATCGGACCACGACAATCCGCTCGTCCGGGCCCTCGACGACGAACCTATCCGCTATATCGCCGTTCACCACGAAAGATCGGCAGCCCTCATGGCCGGCAGCTATGCCAAATGCAGCGGCACCTTAGGCGTCTGCATCGCAACTTCAGCCCCCGCAGCTACAAGGCTCCTCAACGGACTGGCCGAAGCAGCCAGGGGATCCGCCCCCATCCTCGCCATCACCGCCATCGCCGACTACGACCCTCCCGGCACGCCATTTATCGTATTCCAACAGAACATCACCGGTCCCATCCACGCCCTCACCGCCGTAGACCTCGCCTGCAGGTCCGCTCTCAGCGTACCCGGTATCGCCCACATCACCGTTGCGCTCGAGACACAACAACGACGGTACTCCTCCATCTGGCCACAATACCTCGCCGCCGCAATAAGCCACCAGGTAAAAGACGACGCCCTTCTGGCCGCCGACCCCAGGGCCCGGAACATCTTCGCCACCCACCACTGGCACACCCGAAACGGCCACCCGCTCACGATCGCCAACGGCGCGGCAACACCCGGCTTCCCCTACGCCCTGGCAGCCCAGCTGGCCTGGCCCAACCGGCAATGCGTCGCCCTCATCAACGACGACAACATCGCGACCCTCATTGACAACCTCTCTACCGCAGTATCCTATCACCTGCCGGTAAAGATCGTCGTCATCAAAGACAGCCTTCTTTCGATTGATTTTACAAAGCTCGCCGCTAGCTACGAAATGGAAGCCTACACCTGCAAACAACCCGGCGAGCTGCAGTCGGCCATCCGCCAGGCCTTCACCTCCCCATCTCCCGCGCTCATCGAGGTCGAGCTCGAGACTTCTACTCCGGCTCATTACCAAAATATTTGAGTATCTCCTCCCCGATCGCATCCACCAGTTTCTGGTCCTTCACCAGGTCCATCTTCCACCCGCTCTTCCCATACCGGATGATCCCCATCGCGTCATTATTCAAAGAGACCTCCAGCTCATAACAAAAACCCTTCTCACAGGTCTGCGTCACCGGTACACCTTCCCCCTTATACTCCTGGTCTTTATACACGAACGAGATAGGCACAGGATCACTCTCCAGCTGCGCGATGACCTGTCGCAAGAACTCCACCAGGTGCTTCCGCTGCGTCGGCCCCGAGGCGCTCCACTTCCCCTTGTCCGCCCGCTTATGCGCCAGCTTGAACTTCAGCCCCGTCATCTTCGTATCATAGTCATTGGCGTTCAGCTTCGTCGCAGTCTGGTGCGCCAGGATATACCAGTGGTATTCCGTGCCAACCGGCACACCGGAATATTCCGGCGCCTGCCCGACCCTCCGCTTCGTAACCGCATAAGATACCTCCCACAGATCAGGCGTGATCTTGGTCTCCTTCCAGTCTCCGGCATCATAGGTCCAGTGATGCCCCCGGCCTATCTGCACTCCGGTATACAATTTTCCATTGAAACTTTTGAATTTGTTAAAGGAAGCCGAAAGGTCTTTCTCCTTCTTCATCCCTTGCTTACTCTTGCCCGTCACCGCCTTGCCGCTTTTCCTTGCCGCCTTCTTCCGTTTTACCGGGGCCGCCACCCCTCCTTTCTCTCTCATGATCGAATATTTTATTGCATTACCACATGAAATTCCTATGCCGTCCCATGGCATAATTTTTTCGGCGACCTCTCCCGAAGCGCTTCACTTATTTGGTTCTTAAATTTTTTCATCAAAAAACTTTAAGGTATGGCAACGAGAAATTCAGGCAGACGCGGCTTCGCGTCGATGGATCCGGACGAACGTCGTGAGATGGCGCGCCGCGGAGGTCAGGCTTCACACGGTGGGTACGGCAACCAGTACCAGCAGGAGGAAGACTACGACGAGGATTATGACGAGGACTATGATGAGGACGATCAGCCTTCTGCTATGTACGGCGAGTACGAAGAAGAAGAGGACTACGACCCATACGACGAAGGCTACGACGAAGAGGATGAAGAAGAAGAGGAGTACAACCAGCCTTACTCCCGTTATGAAGAGAATGACCGCGGCTACAACCGCCAGGGCCGCTACGAAGGCGGACGGGACTACGACCGCGACTCCGGCCGCTACAGCAGCCAGTACCGCGACTACGACCGTGACTACAACCGCAACCAGGGACGCGGCTCTTCCCGCGACTACGAAGACCGCGACTACAACCGCGGACGCCGCTCAGAAGGCAGGGACTACGAGAACCGCAGCTACCGGGAAAGGGGCTCCCAGGGCAGGGGTTCCGGAACCAGCCGGCGTGGCTTCGCATCCATGGACCGCGACCAGGTCAGACGCATCGCCAGCGAGGGCGGCCGCGCCTATCACGAACAACGCGGCAGATACGGCCACGACGAAGGCGGCGGACGTGGTCGCTCCAGCTCAGATCGCGGCCGCTCCTCCCAGGGCTCTGACAGCAGAGGCCGCAGCCATTCCGGCTCCGGCAGCAGCAGATCCAGCTCCCGCAGCCACCAGGGCAATTCGGGTCAGACACGTAACTCCCGCGGTCAGTTCACCAGCCGCAGCGGCCGCTCAGGCTATGGCAGCAGGTCATCCGGCAGCCGCAGCTCGCGCAGCCGGTAACCCCCGGCCTCACCCACACTACAACAAACAAATAGGGTTGATACCGGCTCTATTTGTTTGTTCATTTCATCGATTAAATCTCAATAAAAAAATTTTGTCATTATGAAACAATCAAAAAATGCAACAAAGACAAGGAAGACCACTGCCTCAAATAGCAGATCTTCCAATACGCAACACCGCACAGGCAGCCGCCAGTCCGGCTCCGCCAACAGCCGCCAGTCCGGTTCCTCCGGCAGCAGACAGACGGATACCTCAGCCGGCCGCCAGGCCAACGCAGGCGAAGAAGACAACCCACGGGCCAACAACCGCTCAGCTGGCAGAAGCAGACAGGCTTCTTCTGCTGAACAAGACACTGAGCGCCAGGGCTCCTTCGAGGGAGAATCGCCCCTCGAAAAATTCTTCCTAGACCAGCTGCAGGACATCTACTACGCCGAGAACAAGATCCTCCAGTCCCTTCCTAAAATGCAGGCAGCCGCCACCACGGAAGAGCTGAAAGAGGCCTTCGAAGACCACCTCCACCAGACCCAGCGCCACGTCCGTCGCCTCGAAAAAGTATTCGAATCGATCGACCAGAACGCCGAAGGCAAAAAATGCGAGGCCATCGAAGGCATCTCCCGCGAAGTAGAGACCATCATCAACGAGACCGAAGAAGGGACCATGACCCGCGACGCCGCCCTCATCATCGCCGCCCAAAAAGTAGAACACTACGAAATAGCTACCTACGGCGGCCTGGTACAGCTCGCCATTACCATGCAGCTCCACGACGCCGCGGACCTCCTCGACAAGACCCTCGTCGAAGAAGAAGATACCGACGCCCACCTGACCGAGATCGCCGAAAGCTCGATCAACCTCCGCGCCGAACACGAAGGCTCCATCCAGCCCACCCACTCTTCTCCCATCGAATAACCAATGATCCTGCCGGCCCACCCGGACCCGCAGGATCATTCAACTTTACTACCATGCCATCCACAAAAAAACAACCACACAAACCCGCCAAAAAAAGCTCCTCCTCCAAACGGGCCACAAGCTCCGCCTCAAAAACCACCACCCGCAGATCCCCCAAAAAATGGTCCTCCAACGTCACCAAACACTCCAACGCGCTTGACCTCGACAAAGGCATCTTCAAATCAAAAAGCCCCAACAAAATAGCCCGCTCCCTCGAAGACTCCGCCGAAAAAAGCACCCGCAAAAAAGGCAGCTCCTACCAGTCCGCCATGTCCATGCTCAGCTTCTACATCAACCGCGCCGGCAAAAACCTCCCTGCCAAACAAAAAGCCATCCTCAACGAAGCAAAGGACAAGCTGAAAGCCCTCCACGAAAAAGACCAGCAAAAAAGATCGTCCCCCCGCAAACAGTCGCGATAACCCTCCCTCCCTCCCGCCGCCGCGCCAAAAACGCCTCCCCGCCACGGCCCCAAAAAAGGACGGCCCGCCGAACGCGGGCCATTCCCTATTTTCCTCATGTGATCCAGAACTATCTTTTCTCAATACCCCGTGTTCTGCTTCAGATTCTTATTGTTATTGATCGTCAGATACGGTATCGGGAACAGCTCCCGGTTCTTGTCGTTGGTCGGCGTATGATCCCACCAGGTACCCGTCGTAAATACTCCAAACCGGATCAGATCCTGCCTCCTCCATCCTTCAAAGATGAACTCCTTACCCCGTTCAGCCAGAAGCGAGTCCATTGTAAATGTCGCCACCTGCGACTGCGCAGCCAACCAGTCCGCCGGCGCAAATGCCCTCTTCTTCACCGCATTCACCAGGTCCACCGCCTGCTGCGTAGCCACTCCACCATTCATCCGCATCAGCGCCTCGGCTTTGGCAAAGTATATCCAGGATAGCCTGTAGACAGCCCAGTCATTGCTGAAATAGTGCGCATCGCTCTGACGCCCCGGCTTCCACTTATTGAACCGTACCCCGCTGTTCTCCTCGCCCGTCGTCATATTCGACGGCAGGCTGTTCGGGTCCTGCCCTGGCGCCAGCGTGATATTCTTGCGGATATTATCCACAAAGACCAGCGGCTTCCCGCTATACTCACGGAATCCCAATACCGGTTTCGTCGTATCCGTCAGATACTTCATCGGCCCGATAAAGAACCAGCTCTTCTTGCGAAGATCATTGTCCGCATACTTGGAATAGGTGCCCGGTATGAGCACGATCCCATTATTTCCATTCTGCAACCCGTCATAAATATATCGCTCGTTGAAATGATAGAAATCCGAATTGAAATTGACCCTGAACGTCGACTTCTGATAGTCATAGGACATCGAGAAGATGATCTCGGTACTGTTCTCGTTGGTGTTGCTGTAAGTCGCGTCGATAGTAGAATCCAACGCCATCGGAGCACCCGTCTGGGAACCGGCCGTCCCGTTGATGAGCGCATCGCAGCTGGTGATACAATCCTGCCACCGCGCCTTGCCCGTCCACTTTTCCGCATTGAGATAGAGCTCGGCCAGCATGGCATAAGCCCCCGCCTTCGTCATCCGTCCCACCATGGTCGGACCGAGATTGGGAACCTTATCCTTCCAGGCAAGTATCTCACTTTCCACAAATTGAAAGACGCTATCTCTCGGCACCGTAGGAGGGCTCAGCGGCTCCGCCACCTGCGTAACCACCGGTATATTTCCATACAGGTCCATCAGCTTCATATAGTAGAAGGCTCTCAGCAGGTGCAGCTCGGCCAGATACTGCTGGCGATCCCCTTCCGAAATACCCATCGACGACGCCGTCAACTTGCCCAATGCGGCTATCGGGTCATTGCAGTACCCCACCCCCGTGTACATCAGGTTCCAGGGATTACCGACAATATCCGGATCGTTGACCTGCCAGCTGTGATAGTGCAGACGGATCCAATCCCCATTGTCCTGACCATCCACTCCCTTCACCGGCCAGGCCAGCTGATCACCCGTCAGCTCGCTTACCCGCCAGTAGCCTACCTGCCCCGAAGACGTGATCCAGGCCTGGGTATGCGTATAGGGCCGCAACACCGCAGAGACCACCTCGACCTGGTTCTTGTAATAGTTGGCAGCCAGGTAGCTGCTATATACCGTTTCATCCAGTTTTGTACAACCGGTGACCGATCCGGCGATCAGCGCCACCACTCCAAGCTTTATTATGATTTTTTTCATTGAATTATTTTTTTTAGTTACCACTAGAATCCCAGATTCAGACCTATGAGATAGTTGATGCTCGAAGGCGTATACGGATAAGATCCGATAGCGTCCAGACCCGGCGTCGGGTTCGAGCTGCCGTTGAACGCATCCGGTATATAATCCGGATCATTGCCCTTGTACTTCGTTATCTCGGCTATATTGCTTACGCTCGCATAGATCCGCAGATTCCGGATCAGCGGGGTCTTGAACCTAAATGTATACCCAGCCGTTATATTGTCCAGCTTGAAAAAGCCCGCGGATTGTACATACAGGCTGTTGTACTGATAGGTCCCCTTGATGCTGGCGTACTTGGTAAATGCATCCCTGAGCACGTTGTTGGGCAGCGCCACCTGGTTGCCATAAGAGATATCCATAGCATTGAGGATGTCATATCCAAACCTGCCCCTCCAGAACATGCGGAAATCCCAGTTCTTGTAGGTAAAGCTGTTGGTCCAGGACAGATAATACTTTGGTATCGCATTGCCGATAACCGTCTTGTCATTGTCCGTTATCTGGTTCAGCCCCACCTTCGTCTTGCCATCGGCCTTATAGAACAGCCAGTTCCCCGTCGAATCTACGCCGGCATATCTGCGACCATAAAAGTTACCGACCTTGCCGCCCGCCGCAAAACGCATCGAATTGCCCAGCGCGCCCGCGCCAGGGATACCACCGAGGTCAAAGAAGGAGAGATTGAATACGTTATTGGACAGGCTGATGATCTTGTTGCTGGTGGTTGAAGCAGTAAGGTCCATCTTCCAGCTGAAATTCCTGGTCTTTGCAATAACCCCGCTCAACGCAAGCTCGATACCCCGGCTGCTGATCGAACCTACGTTGGTATAGATCGACCCCTGAACATAGGGAGGCAGCTGCGCGCTATAATTGTAGAGCAGATCGCTCGTCTTGCGGTAGAATCCGTCAAGAGAGCCGCTCAACCTGCCGTTGAACAGCGCGAAATCAACACCCACATTGGTCTCCTCTTTCTTTTCCCACTTGAGGTCCGGGTTGGGGTTGACATTCGGTCCCCAGGTCTGACGATAGACACCATCCGGATTACGGTACTGACCACCGGTACCCAGCGTCACCAGCGACTTGTAGTCGGGTATGCCGGAATTGCCGGTCTCCCCGAAGCCCGCCCTCAGCTTCAGCTGGGTAACCCACGACAGATTCTTCATAAAGGATTCACGCGCGATATCCCATCCGGCCGACACGGCAGGGAAATTCCCCCACTTATGGTTGGCCCCGAACTTCGACGACCCTTCCCTCCGCAGAATGCCCTGGATAAAATACCTGTCCCTAAAGGCATAGTTCACACGGCCAAAGAACGCAATGTCCTTATCGCTTTCTTTATAGCTCGACTCACCCGCTTTCCCATCGGTCAGCGCCTGCCCCGCCCCAAGATTATAAGAGGTCAGCAGGTCATTCTGATAACCCTTGTTGCTGGCGTTCCAGTTGGAGAACCATTCGTAGCGGTATTCATAGCCGGCCACCGCATTGATCGTATGGTCGCCAAAACTATAGTTGTATTCCAGCGTCGGCGTAAAATCATACAGCGTATTGAGCGTCGACCCCTTATAAGCATATCCACCCGACGGATAGTTGCCGTCATAACGCGACGCGTCCGACAGCTGATTGTAGTATTGGTTGTCCTCCCAGCTGTCCCTTGTGATGGAACCGAACACGGCCGCCCTGATCCCCTTCCATATCTCAAGGCCGACCTTGCCATCTACCGAGGTCGTATTCTGATCGCGCGTATAGCTTTCCTGCGCCAGATCCGAAATGGGATTGGGCTTGCCATTGACGCTGTAATAAGCGCCGGTCGTATCACGGGTAGGCATGGTCGGCAGACGCGTCAGCGCATTGAGCCAGATGTTCCCATCGGGAAGATTGGCGCCGATCAGATTGGCCTTGTTGTAATTGTTCGCCAGATCCAGCTGCAGGCTGAGCCTGTTATCCAGTCCCCGCTGGTTGAGACTGAATCGGAGCCCGTATTGCTTCCGGATATCCGACTTCCCAATCCCCTCGAAATTGCTGTAGTAAGCGCTGGCCCTGTAATTCCCGTTAGGACCGCCGCCCGATACGGCCAGGTTATGGTAGTTGGAAAGATTGTCGTGGTTGATCACCGAATCGAACATGTCTATATTGGCATTGAATGCCCCCGTGGTAAAAGGCTGCATCGACGGAATGGTCTGCGCCTTCGCCCGGTATTCCGCAGCAGTCATGAACTCAGGCCTTCTCCGCACATAGAGCTTGCTTGCATAGCTATTGTAGTCGAACCGCGGCGTCCCCGACCTGCCCTTCTTGGTAGTGATCAGGATAACACCCCCGTTGGCCGCCGTTCCATAAATAGCCGCCGCAGAACCGTCCTTCAATACGTCAAAGGACGCGATATCGTCCTGCTGCAGCAGATCGAGATTGCCCCCCGGAATTCCATCGATGACGATCAGCGGATTCTCCGACCCCGTGAACGAAGTAGCCGACCTGATCTGAACGACAGGACTGCTGTTCGGGGACGCTCCCGCCGCACGCGTTATATTCACACCCGCGACCTTGCCCTGAACGAGGTCCATCACATTACGCGCCCCTCCCTGGTTGAAGTCTTCAGGCCTGACATCAACCACCGCATTCGTTACCGCATTTTTCTTGATCGAGCCATATCCGACTACGACCACCTGACTGAGGCTGCTGGCAGCCGCAGACCTCAGCAGCACGTTCACATCGCCCGACCCGATACGCACCTCCTGCGACTCGAATCCAACATTGCTCACAATGAGCGTCGTTGCCTTTCCATCCACAGACAGCGAAAAGCTCCCGTCTGTCTGCGTGGAGGTGCCGGCAGTCCTTCCCTTGACGCGCACAGTCGCGCCGATCAATGGTTCTCTGGTACTGTCATCTAAAACTTTACCCTTAATTTGTCTGGTTTGCGCCCTTAGCAGGCCTGGAGATAGGAATAGTATTGCAATAAGCAGCAATAGTGTAGCAGTTTTGGGCATCACGTTAGTTTTTAGGTTAATAAAATTAACCTAGCCCCCATACACTAACCTGTTAATGGAAGTCAAACAGACTGTTAACAGATATTAAATTTGTTTTAGTAAAATTTCTTGCGGCAGCGATCACTCGCCGATGGCCTAGAATTGAAACCAGATCAATGCTACTGCGGCTGCAGTCATTAAAATAAGAGTGAGAGTACCAAGTATGTTCGAGAGAACGCTGTTGGTGTTCTCCCCCATGATCGTTTTATTATTACCAATATGTAGTATAACGGCTACCATCACGGGAGAGGTTACCCCGTATAAGATCGCAGTATATAACAAGGCCTTCACCGGCGACAGACCGAAAAGCTGCATGCACAGCCCACCCAGGAGGCTCACAATGACCACAGCATAGAAAGGCCTGGCCTGGTTGAATTTCTTATCCAGCCCCATAGGGAAATTAAAGGTCTCCGCCAGAATATAGGAGAGACAGCCCGCCAGCACCGGTATCGCCAGAAAGCCGGTCCCTATCACACCGATTGCAAACAGGAAATAGCTCAGACCTCCCGCCAGCGGCTTCAACGCCTTCGCAGCCTGCTCCACCGTATCGATATTCTTCACCCCTCCTTTGAACAGCACCGTCCCCGCCGTGAGAATAACAAAGAACATCACCAGGTTCGAAAAGAACATCCCGCTATTGACATCGCTGCGCATATTGTTCAATACCCGCTTGTCCACAAAGATCGCCCGGGACGTCTTCCTCGGTCCGACACTATGTTGCTGGTCCTCCGCCTCCATCGTCGCCTGCCAGAAGAACAGATATGGCGAAATGGTCGTTCCCAGAATGGCGACCAGGATACTCATAAAGTCCTTGTCTAAATGAATGGTAGGAATAAAAGTGGCCCTTGCTACCGCCGCCCAGTCCGGATGGACGAGAAAAGGGACGATCAGGTAAAGCAAAAGCCCCAGACACAGCCACTTCAGCAATGCAGCCATACGCTGATAGGAGTACTGAATGATAATATACATCAGCAGCCCTGTAAAAAAGATACTAAAGGCGAACGGCGGTATTCCCGGAAACAGCAGGTTGGCGACGGCTCCCATACTCTGGATATCCGCGCCGATATTCATGATGACCGCAGGGAAAGAAAAAAGGATCATGCCGTACAGCACCCATTTCGGATAGTAAGTCCTCAACGTCCCGCACAGCCCCTTGGAAGTAACCAGCCCGATACGCGCAGCCATCCCCTGCATCGCAGCCATCAGTGGGAACGTCAGCAACGCCGTCCACAGCGTAACAAGCCCGAACTGGGCCCCCGCCTGACTATAGGTGACTATCCCCGAAGGGTCGTCATCACTCGCCCCGGTGACAAGCCCGGGACCCAGCGCCTTCAAAAATTTTTTAATTCCGGTAGGGGGTTTTTTGGCAGTTCGTTTCAAGAGTTAGATTTCGTCTAAATTTATATTCTTGTTTCTGTTGTCGTTGAATTGTTTATTCAAATTGTAGGCCGCGCTGATCAGCGCCATATGCGTGAATGCCTGCGGGAAATTCCCCAGGTGCTCCCCCTCATACCCCAGCTGCTCGGCATACAGCCCCAGGTGATTCGCATACCCGAGCATCTTCTCGAAATAGAATCGGGCCTTGTCCAGCTCGCCGGCCCGGGACAAACACTCCACATACCAGAAACTACACATCGAAAAAGTCCCCTCCCTGCTGCTAAAACCATCCGGAGCCGCAATCTCCGGCCGGTAACGATAGACCAGCGAGTCGGTCACCAGGTCCTGCTCGATCTTCTTCAGCGTGGACAGCCAGCGCGGGTCCTTAGGGCTTATGAATCGGAACAGCGGCATCAGCAGACTCGAAGCATCTACCGTCTCAGCTCCCGGGAACTGCATAAAAGCCTGCTGCTTCTCGTCCCAGAACTCATCAAAGATCTGCTTGTATATCTTGTCCCGCTGCTTCTTCCAGTGCCCGTTTATCGGGAAGCTCCGCATCTTCGCGATCTTCACCGCCCTGTCCAGCGCCACCCAGCAGGCCAGCCGGGAATAAAGAAAATTATGCGCGCCCCCACGAACCTCCCAGATGCTGTCATCCTCCTGGTCCCAGTTCTCGCTCAGCCAGTCCATCTGCTTCGTGAGGTCATTCCAGAAATCATAGGATATCGGCTCGCCGTATTTGTTGTAAAGATAGACGGAATCCATCAGCTCGCCGTATATATCCAGCTGCAGCTGGCCATATGCATTATTTCCGATGCGGACAGGCTGCGAACACTTATATCCCTCAAAACTGTCCAGCTTGTATTCGTGAAGCTGCCTGTTGCCGTCGATCGAATACATAATGCCCAGCCGCTCTTGCTCCCTGATGTCCCTGCATATCCCCTCCATCCAGTCCATAAACTCACCGGCTTCCTTGGTATAGCCCAGACGGATAAAAGAATACACCGTAAAAGATGCATCCCTTATCCAGGTATAGCGATAGTCCCAGTTGCGCTTGCCCCCGACCGTTTCCGGCAGACCGAATGTCGGCGCAGCGATGATCGATCCATACTGACTGGAGGTCAGCAGCTTCAGCACCAGCGCGCTCCTGTTCACGACCTCCATCCACCTCCCGCTGTACGTCGACCGGCTGATCCACTCCTTCCAGTAGGCGATCGTCGCAAAAAGACTCGACGTCAGCGTTTCAGAGAAGGCGTCGTCAGGGATCGTCTCGTTCTCCGCATTCTCGATCATAAAATCCGCCACTTCCCCCGCCTTCAACGTAAACTCCGCCATGGCGTCGGAACCATGCACCTGCAGCGGAACAGTCGATTGCAGACGGACCTTCAGCACATTTTTCCCAGTGGCACTAAAAATGATAACCCTTTCCCCTTCCTGCCTGACATGATGCTTGTCCCTCCCGTAATTGAACCGCGGACAGCAGGCTAATTTGAACTTGACCTCCCCGCGCACCATCGTCAGACGCCGGATCAGCCTCCTCACGACCTGCTGCCCCACCGGCATAAAATCGGTGATCTCCCCTACCCCCTCCGCAGACAGAAAGCGCGTCAGCAGCACATTCGTGTCCGGCAGATAGAGTTGCTTGGTTTTCATCTGCTTGAACTCCGGATTGATGGAAAAATATCCCCCCTTCTTATAGTCGAGCAACCGCGCAAACACACTCGGAGAGTCAAACTGCGGAAAACACATGAAATCGATGGACCCGTCAAGCCCCACCAGCGACACGGTGTTCAAATTTCCGATAATGCCATAATTCTCTATGGGTTGATAGCTCATGCTGCCACGTAAATTGCAAAAACCAGGCCGCCAGCCCAGCACTGCCGCCAGGCCACAATCCCCCTAGCCCAGCGCCTGCGCGAACTGCATCCCCGACAACATTACCTTATTGAGTCCCTTCCGCTGGATCAGCACCTTGAACTTCGTCCCCATCTCCAGCAACAAGGTCCTCAGCTGCCACAACCGCTGCTGCCGGGTCACCGGATCCTTATCTCCAAGCCCCGCCGCCTCGATCTTCTGCAAATGATTGGTGATACCCAGACCCTGGAGGAAATGCGTCTGCGTGGTATACCCGCAGCACTCCAGCCCGTTCATCCTCCCCCAATAGTCGAGCGCAGAGAAATTGACATGAGCGGTTATATCCTGCTGCCCGATAAGATCGTAAGGATTGTGATTGACCCGGTGTCCGTGATAGCAAATGAGCGTCCCGTCTTTCTTGCTATACAGCACAGAAGAAGGATACCCATAGTCGATCGTCAGGATAAACCCCTTGTGCAGGGCCGAGGATATTTCCTTTATCCATTCCGTCGCCTCCAGGTTGACCTCGGCCCGGTATCCCCTCGGCAACACCACCCCCAGCTGGCGCAGATAGTTCTTCAGCTCCTCGTTCGCCGGCCGCAGCACCTCATGAAATCCATCCGTATACTCCACAAATATTTCCATCAGCTCGTCGGCCATGACGACCTGGTGTACCGAAAAATTGTCCAGCAGCTCATTGGAGAGGACAATACCCGTGACGGGAGCGATCTCCGCGATCGAATCCACCCACTGCACCTTATCCGGCAACAGCAGCCTTTCCCTTTGCCGCATGGCCTCGCTCTTCTCGATGATGTAATAGGTCAATGACTCATACAGCTCGCTGTTGGCGCTGAGCCTGTGCAGAATATCCCGGCACAGCAGCCCGGTTCCCGCCCCGTATTCAACCACCGTCAATGGCTGACGCCCCAAAGCCTGCCACATCTCTTCCAGCTGCCCCGCCAGCATCTCCCCGAAAATGCTGGTAAGATAGGGACTCGTATAGTAATCGCCCCCATGCCCCAGCCGATCGCCCTCGGACGTATAATAGCCCTGACCGGGGTAGTACAAGGCCATTTCCATAAAATCATGGAAAGATAACGGTCCCTCTTTCCGAATCTTTTCGACGACGATATCGGATAATGACATAACTTTATTTTACCGGATCGCTTCAATTGGCATGCCGCCCCTTCCCTCCCAACCCTTCCATAGCATTCACCCGACCCATTCCCGTGGCATTCCCCCAACCCGCCGCACCCACTGGCATAATTTTTTTTTTCAAACCTAATTCAACCATCTCCATTATGGCACACTCAACTATGCAACCAGCGCCCGAAGCAAAGACCAAAGACCTCGAACAGCTATGCATCAATACGGTTCGCGTACTCTCCGCCGACGCCGTCCAGAAGGCCAACTCCGGCCACCCCGGCACTCCCATGGCCACCGCCCCCATGGGACACGTGCTCTGGTCAAAGACCATGCGCTATAACCCCCAGCACCCCGGCTGGCCCAACCGGGACCGTTTCGTCCTCTCCGCAGGCCACGCCTGCATGCTCCAGTATAGCTTTTTATACCTCACCGGCTACGACCTTAGCCTGGACGATATCCGCCAGTTCAGGCAGCTGCACAGCAAGACCCCGGGACACCCGGAATACGGCCTCACCCCCGGCATAGAAGTGACTACCGGCCCGCTCGGACAGGGCTTCGCCAACGGCATCGGCCTCGCCATCGGCCAGCGACAGCTCGCAGCCCGCTACAACAAACCCGGCTTCGAACTTTTTAATTATAATATCTACGCCATCTGCAGCGACGGCGACATGATGGAAGGCATCAGCTCGGAAGCCGCCTCCATGGCCGGCTACCTGGGACTGGGTAACGTCATCTATATCTACGACGACAACCACATCACCATCGAAGGCAATACCAACATCACGTTCAACGAAGACACCGCCATGCGCTTCGAAGCCTATGGCTGGCACGTGCAGGTGCTGGACGACGGCAACGACATCGGCGCCCTCGAAGAAGCCATACAGCGCGCCCGGCGCGAAACGACCCGCCCCTCCCTCATCAAGGTCAGGACCCATATCGCCTACGGCAGCCCCAATAAGGTGGACACGGCAGCAGCTCACGGCTCCCCGCTGGGCGCAGACGAAGTGAAGAAGGTAAAGGAATTCTTTGGCTTCGACCCCGAAGAATCCTTCGTGGTCCCCGGCCAGGTGCTGGAATACTACCGCAATGCAGGCTCAAAAGGTATGCAGCTCGAGGCAGAATGGAACAAGCTCTTCGAAGCCTACAGGGAAAAATATCCCGACCTGGCCACGGAATATGAGCTCGGCCTCCAGGGCAAGCTCCCGGCCGGCTGGGAGAAAAAGCTGCCACCCAGCTACCGGCCCTCCGACGGAAAAGAAGGCAAGCTCTCCACCCGCGTAGCCTCGGGCAAGGTCCTCAATAAGATCGCAGCCTCCCTGCCCCTGCTAATCGGCGGCGCAGCCGACCTCGCGCCGTCTACCGAGACCAACCTCAACGACTACCCGTCCTTCTCCCCCCAGGACCCCGGTGGCCGGAACTTTCACTTCGGCATCCGCGAACACGCCATGGGCGCCATACTCAACGGCCTCGCCCTGACCAAAGGCATCATCCCCTTCGGCGCCACCTTCCTCATCTTCTCCGACTATATGCGTCCCCCAATCCGCCTCGCCGCCATCATGAAGATCAGGCCGATCTTCGTATATACACACGACAGCATCGGCCTCGGCGAGGACGGCACCACCCACCAGCCGGTAGAACAGCTCGCCTGCCTGCGCAGCATCCCCAATATGACCGTCATCAGACCCGCAGACGCCAACGAGACCACCCTCGCCTGGAAAGCAGCCCTCCAGCACCAGGACGGCCCCGTAGCCCTCGTCCTCACCCGCCAGAACGTGGCCATCATCGAAATGGATATATATAAAAGGACCGGAGACCTCACCAACGGCGCTTACATCCTCTCCGAACCCGACCGCGCCCCCGAGCTGATCCTCATCGCCACCGGCTCCGAAGTCGAGCTCATTCTGCAGGCGCAGCAACGGCTCAAAGAGAACGGTATCGCCGCCCGCGTCGTCAGCATGCCCTCATGGGAACTCTTCGACCGACAGGACGAGAACTACAAACAAAAAGTCCTTCCAAAGGGAATAAAGAAAAGGCTGGCCGTAGAAGCCGCCTCACCCATGGGCTGGGGAAAATACACGACAGACGAAGGAGACATGATCGGTATGACCCGCTTTGGCGAGTCCGCCCCGGCCGCAGCACTGTTCAAGGAATTTGGCTTTACAGTAGACAATATCGTGAGCCGCGCTAAAATGCTGCTGCGGGGCTAACGGGACTATCCCCAAAACATTCGCCGTCTCCTACAATATTCACCCGTCTCCCGCCTCGTACACCCCGTCTCCCACCTCGTTCACCCGGACTCCCGCCACCATCACCCGGCGGGAGTTCTTCGTCCCTGTCCCTCACTCCCCGGTCATCCACCTCTTTACCCCGTGGGAGTTCTTCGTCCCTGTCCCTCACTCCCCGGTCGTCCGCCTCTTTACCCCGCGGCAGTTCTTCGTCCCTATCCCTCACTCCCCGACTCCCGCCACCATCACCCGGCGGGAGTTCCTCGTCCCTGTCCCTCACTCCCCGGTCATCCACCTCTTTACCCCGCGGGAGTTCCACAGTCACCCTATTTCCCCCAGTTCTCCCGGATGATATCCCAATACTCCTTCCCATACCCGACAAACAGCTCGCTGCCGGCAGGGATATTCTTCATCGAAACGATGTAGACCCGCTTGCCCTCTATATTATAGGTGCAGTTATTCTTTAACCCCTCTACCCTCACCAACCCCTTGGCATCATTGGCATAACGCGCCAGGGCATCCTTTGTCTCCGCAGCATCTATGACATGGTGCCTGTTGACATAATAGATATAGCCATTCATGCCGTCCCGCGAATCTACCTCCTTCCAGGTAGTGACCTTTCCTTTGTATTCAACGATCTTCTTTCCTCTCGGAATATCCCTGGTTGTAAAGAGCCCCTTACCAGCCCCTTTCAGTGTCGAACGCTTGACGACAAGATGCTTTTCCAATAACGGCATGTAGATAAAAAATTAGAGACCGCGCAAATATAGGGGGTTGAGATCATAATACCTACCGCCTACTTCTGTATCGTCAACCCGAACGAAAGCAGCGTATTGCGACCCCTCGTCCGGGTGAACTGACTGTAGGAATAAGAGGCCGTCAAAGCCAGCCATTTATATAGCTTCACAGCAACGCTGCCGTTCACCCGCAGTATGTAGTCCCGCCAGTAGGCAAAGCTGTTCTGCAAAAAGAAAGTGCCGTCCAGCGTATAGCGGTCCTGGATCACAAAATGACCAAGCACACGAAAAGAGTTCCGTACGGTCTGATACCGGTCCCGCCGGAATACGTTCCCATTCGGTCCGCCATAAAGACTATCGTAAAGATCACCCCGCTCATACAGAGGTCCGTCGCTCAGGATCAGCGTTGCCGTTTTCTTGTCAGATACATTATACCCGACCCCCAACCCCGCCTGCAGCTGATGGTTGATCAGCAACGGAATGCTGGTATTATAATTCGCCATCCCCCAGTAATAGGCATGCCTGATCGCCTTATACAGATTGAACGCAAGCGAACCGGAATAATCATTGTTCGTCAGCACAGCATTCTGCTTACCATAGATCCAGCTGTTTGTCAGATCCACCGTGGCGCTCTTCTTTGCCATGCTCAGCTTGAGACTATTGCTCAGGATCGAGCTGTGAAGGGAATTGGTGTTGTTCACAGTACCCGTTCCCGAATAGTTGTAGTGATAATGCACAGTGTCGGTATGGTGGACCGAGTCGGTCCTTTCCTGACTCCACACCCAGGCAGGTAATAGCAATACAACTAGGAAGGACAACCATCTCACGAGACGGAATATATGCAATTCATGAGCCAACCCCTTTTTCGCATCTTCCCACGTCCCTTTACCATATCTTGTAGTCCCTCCTTATCACATCTTCCCACATCTCTTTACCATATCTTGCAGTTCCTCTTTATCACATCTTTCCACATCCCTTTTTCACATCCCGCCCCCTTATGATATTTTTATACCCGCGACGCGCCCGGTTCTGCATTTTTGTTGAACTATTATCGTTAAATTGGGCGTTGAAACCTAACAATACCGAATGGACAAGCAGGCCATACTGGCTGCAATTATCGACTCATCCGAGGACGCGATCATCAGCAAGACTCTTGAAGGCCATATAACCAGTTGGAACAGTGCCGCCGAACACATGTTTGGCTACCGGGAACACGAAGTCATTGGAAAACACATCTCCATACTCATTCCCAAAGACCGGCTGGCCGAAGAGGACATGATCATCGACAACATCCGCCATGGCCGGCGCGTCCAACACTTTCAGACGATTCGTGTCAGAAAGGACGGCTCCACCCTGCCCATCTCTCTCACCATCTCTCCGATCAAGAACACCGACGGCACCATCATCGGCGCCTCGAAGATCGCACGCGACATCTCCGACCAGGTAAGGGCCGAACAGGAAACCCAAAAACACCTGCGTAACCTCGAATACATGCTCTCCGTCAGCCATACCCTCTCGGAAAAGCTGGAGCTGCAATCCATTCTCCAGCAGCTGACCGACATCACTACCCGTCTGACAGGCGCAGAATTTGGAGCCTTCTTCTATAATAAGAGCGACGAGAAAGGCGGGTACTATTTGCTCTATACGCTCTCCGGCGCGTCCAAAGAAGCGTTCAGCGGCTACAACGTACCCCGCAATACCCCCTTGTTCAGCAAGACGTTCAACGGAGAAGGCGTATTCCGCTCAGACGATATCCGGCAGGACCCGCGCTATGGCAAGAACCCGCCCTACGAAGGCATGCCCCCCGGACACCTGCCCGTAGTCAGCTACCTGGCGGTACCCGTAACCTCCGCAACAGGCCAGGTCATCGGCGGCCTCTTCTTCGGCCACTCCCGGCCCGGAAAGTTCACAGCCGAACACGAAAAACTGCTGGAAGGCATCGCCCCCCAGGCCGCCGTCGCCATCGACAACGCCAAACTATATGAAGAGGTAAAAGCCCTCAGCTCCCTGAAGGACGAATTCATCGGCGTGGCCGGCCACGAGCTCCGCACCCCTATCACGACGATCAAAGGATATCTGCAATTATTGGAAGACCAGGCCCCCCAGGGCCTCACAAAAGATTTTATCGAAAAGGCCCTGCGCCAGGTCAACAAGCTCAACCGGCTCGTCACCGACCTCCTCGATGTCACCCGCATACACGCCGGCAAGCTGGAATATACGATCACGCGCACCTCCCTGACCCACCTAGTCAAAGAGTGTGTCGAAACGGTCTGGCAGATACGCGCCACCCATATCATCGAAAGCCGCCTTCCCGAACAGGAGGTCTTCGTCATGGCCGACGCCACTAAGATCGAACAGGTGCTGATCAACTTCCTCACCAACGCCATCAAATATTCACCCAACGCCAACAAGATATACATCCAGGTCTCCATCCACCCCGGCGGCATAGCCACACCGGCCGTACCCGCCTACGCCGGCGGCACGGCAATACCGGCCCTCCCGGTCCAACCCGACGCCCCGGGCTACGTCATCGTCAGCGTCCGCGACCGCGGCATCGGCATCCCCAATCAGCACCTCCAGAATATCTTCCATCGCTATTACCGCGTCAGCAACCCCGAACACGCGATCAGCGGACTCGGCATCGGCCTCTACATCTCCAAAGAGATGATCGAACGACACAATGGCTCCATCTGGGCAGAAAGCAAAGAAGGCGAAGGCTCCACATTCTCCTTCTCCCTCCCCCTCGCCTGATCCCCCTGTTAATTTCACTTCACGTCCCCGCCGCCAATCCCGCTTCACCTTCCCCTGTCAAATCCACTTCATCTCTCCCATGTCAATCCCGCTTCACCTTCCCCTGTCAAATCCACTTCATCTCTCCCTGTCTCAATCCCACTTCACCTCCCCCGACCTTACCCCACTTCTTCAATTCATTACCCAGTCCCATTTCCTCTTTCTACCCCTCTTAACTACCCTCGCGGCCCTTCTCAATTTCAGCGGTTCACATTTTTTCCCTACTTCTTCTCCCCCGGCTTCTTCCTGGGTTTCTCCAGCGCGTCCAATGCCTCCTCATCCGAATTGTCCTTCCGCGCCAGCTCACCCTCATCCAGATCATCCGTCGGATCACCGTCGCTCAATTCCGGGTCTTTTAAAATATCCTTCTCCGCCTGCTCATACGCCGCAGCGGCAGGATCCTTTTCCTTTGTCTTTTTGCCATGATTCGTTGTCATATTGGTATTTTTAAAGTAGATACAAAGTTAGGGCCTCAGGCTGGCATCTGCTTTGCGACCCCCCAAAATATGGCGCTCAAAGAATACAAGAAAAAAAGGTCCTTTGCCGACACCCCCGAACCCCAGGGCGGGAAACCCTCGGCCAACACCCTGCAGTTCGTCGTCCAGAAACACGACGCCTCCCGCCTTCACTATGATTTTCGCCTCGAAATGGACGGCGTGCTGAAAAGCTGGGCCATACCCAAAGGCCCTTCCCTCAACCCCGCAGACAAAAGACTCGCGATGATGGTAGAAGACCATCCCTTCGACTATAAGGACTTCGAAGGCATCATCCCCGAAGGCAACTACGGCGCCGGCACCGTCATGGTCTGGGACGAAGGCACCTACGAAGCGCTCGAACCCGCCAAAAAAGGCGCCGCCAAAACCACCCAGGCTACCAAAGCTACCGGCAACGGCTCGCCCTCCAAACCCACCATGGAGAAACTTCTTTTAAAAGAGCTAAAAGACGGCTCCCTCAAATTCCGCCTCAACGGAAAAAAACTAAAAGGCGAATTCGCCCTCGTCAGAACCCAGGGCAGAGGCGAGAACTCCTGGCTCCTCATAAAGCACCGCGACCAGTACGCAACCGAAAAACCCGTCACCGACAAAGACAAATCGGTCGTCTCCAATAAAACCCTCGAGCAGATCGAAAAAGATCCACGCTCCCGCCAATGGCAGAGCAACCGCAATGCCGGATCAAAAACCACCAAAAAAGCAGCCCCCGCAAAAACCGCCAAAGAATCCACATCCACAAAAATCCCCACCAAAACGACCGGCCAAAGATCATCGACCAAAGGAGCACCAACCAAAATATCCACCTCCACAAAAACCCCCACCAAAGCGACCACCAAAAGATCATCGACTAAAATATCCGACGCCAAAACCAACCCCAAAAAGTCCGCTCCAACCCTCCCCTCCAACACAGGCCGCAAAGCCACCATGCCCAAAGACATTTCCCCCATGCTCGCCACCTTGGTCGACAAACCATTCGACGACGAAGGCTGGTCCTACGAAATAAAATGGGACGGCTACCGCGCCCTCACCTACCTCAAAAAAGGAAAGGTCGAGCTCCGGAGCCGCAACAATAAATCATTCGAAAAATACTACCCCATCTACGAAGCCTTTAAAGACTGGACCATCGACGCCGTCCTCGACGGCGAGATCATCGTCGTCAACGAAGAAGGCCAGTCCAACTTCAACGCCCTGCAGAACTGGCGCAGCGAGGCCGACGGCGAGCTCATCTATTACCTCTTCGACCTGCTCTGGCTCGACGGCCGCGACCTCACCGGCCTACCCCTGTCCGAACGACGCCAGCTGCTCGAAGCCATCGTTCCAAAAGAAGGCATCATCAGATACAGCGAAAGCTTCGATACCAGCGGAACAGAATTCTTCGCCGCCGCCCAGAAAGCAGGCCTCGAAGGCATCATGGCTAAAAAGTCGGACAGCTCCTACACCCCCGGCATACGAACCCGCGAATGGCTCAAGATCAAGACAGCCAGCCGCCAGGAGGTCGTCATCGGCGGCTATACCCGCAACGAAGACAGCCCCAAAGAATTCAGCTCCCTGCTCGTAGGCGTGTTCGAAAAAGGAAAGCTCATATACACCGGCAAGATAGGCACCGGCTTCACCGATAAGATGCAAAAAGAGATGATGCAGCAGTTCAGACCGCTGGTCCAAAAAACTTCCCCCTTCTCCACCGTCCCCGACGTCAACAAACCCTCCCGCTTCCGCCCCAACCCACCCGACGCCAAAGCTACCTGGCTAAAACCCAAGCTGGTCTGCGAGGTCTCCTTCCGCGAAATGACAGAGGACGGCGTCATGCGCCACCCATCCTTCGAAGGCATGCGCGAAGACAAGAATGCCAAAGACGTCGTACGCGAAACCCCCATCCACGTCTCCGGCTCACTCATCCACAACCCATCCTCCGAAACCTCCAAACCCACCCGGTCCCCCAAAGCTACCTCCGCTCGCTCATCAAAAACAAAAACCATGGCCAACAAAACAACACCACCCGCGAAGTCCCCATCACCCTCCAAATCACCGGCCCCATCCAAACCCCTCACCAGGCCAGCCGCATCGACCGACCGCAAAACCCTCCTCAATCCCTCCGAGGAAACCCAGACAAAGTCGATCAACGGCCACGACCTCCAATTCACCAACCTCAGCAAAATATTCTGGCCCAAAGAAAAATATACCAAACGCGACCTCCTCAACTATTACTACCAGGTGGCCCCATATATCCTTCCCTATATGAAGGACCGACCCCAGTCATTGAACAGATATCCCAACGGCATCACCGGCCAAAGCTTCTACCAGAAGAACGTCCTCGGCAAAGTCCCGGACTGGATCGAAACCTTCCCCTACCACAGCGAAGGCGACAACGAAGACAAGGAATTCCTGGTCTGCACCGACGAAGCCAGCCTGCTCTATATGATCTCCCTCGGCTGCATCGAGGTCAACCCCTGGAGTAGCCGGGTAAAAAACCCTGACAACCCCGATTTCTGTATCATCGACCTCGATCCGGGAAAAAACACAAAATTCGAACAGGTCATCGAAGCCGCACAGGTCACACGCCAGGTGCTCGAGTCCGCAGGCATCACGTCCTACCCCAAGACCTCCGGCTCCACGGGCATACACATCTACTTCCCGCTCGGCGCCAAATATGACTACGAACACTCCAAGGAATTTGCCCGCGTCATCGTCCAGCGCGTACACGAAGAGATACCATCGTTCACTTCTATTGAACGAACCGTCTCCGCCCGAAAAGGACGCATGTACCTCGACTTCCTCCAGAACAGACCCCAGGCCACCATCGCCGCCGTCTACTCTGCCCGCCCCAAACCCGGAGCCACAGTTTCCACCCCCCTCGACTGGGACGAAGTAAAAAAAGGACTGAAAATATCCGACTTCACCATAAAGAACGTCCCCGACCGGCTGAAAGCAAAAGGCGACCTCTTCAAACCCGTTCTCGGCAAAGGCATCGACATGCAAAAGGCGCTGGACCGGCTCATGCAAGCTGTTTAGATTCCCCAGTCAGTCGTATAACCCGACCCGGACTATATAACCCCACCCAGACTATATATCCCCACCCCGGCTAGAACCCCACCCGGACTATACATCCCCACCCCGGCTAGAACCCCACTCGGGCTATAGAACCTCACTCAGGCTGGATAACGACATAGGCTATCTTAGGATACCGACTCTTTATCTTCTCCCTGATCATTCCGATCCGGTCACTGAGTTCGTCAGCAGACAGGCCTGAAGGAAAATCCACGATCAGCAACAGCAGGACCTCATCCGGTGCCTGGTACAAGGAAAACACCCGCTTGACCTTCGTCCCACCCGACTCCTTCTCACCCGTCGCCTTCCCACCATCACCCATCCCCTTCTCATTCGACCCCTTCTCACCCGTCGCCTTCCCATCACCCATCCCCCTCTCATTCGATCCCTTCTCACCCGTCCCCTTCTTATCCGCTCCACCTGCCCCCGTCCCCTTCCCACCATCCCGGACCCCTTCAACAATCCCCCTGATCTCCCCCTCTGTCTTCGCCGAAATACCTTCCCCGATCAGCAGGCTCCTGCTCTCCCGGGCCAGCACACCCGAAGCCACGGTAAGAATACACCCCACCAGCACCGAAGCCACCCCATCCAGGTAAGGATTCTTCGTCCACTCGCCGATCAGCAGCAACACAAACACGACCACGATCCCCAATACCGCAGCCCCATCTTCGAACAGCACCATAAAATCAGTCGGGTCCTTGCTCACCCTGACCGCCTCCCACCATCCACGGTCCCCGATGGTCTTCCTGAACTTCCGGTAGGCGATCACAAAAGACGTTCCCTCCGAAATGAACGAAAAACCCAGCACCGCATAGTTCCAGCCCAGATCCTCCGAGATCGCCGGCCGCCGCAGATGAACAATCCCCTGGTAAAAGGATACACCCGCCCCCAGAGCAAAGATCAGGATCGCCACAATGAACGACCAGAAATAAAGCTCCCGCCCATACCCGAAAGGATGACGCTCATCCCTTTCTTTATCGCTACGCGCTATCCCATACAACAACAACAGCTCATTGACCGTATCCACCAGCGAATGCACGCCCTCCGCGATCATCGCCGAACTATGCGATATCCCGCCAGCGATGAACTTCGCAACGGCAATGGCGACATTCGCCGCCAGCGCACTATATATGGCAACATTCGACCTGGCCATTAGCAAATTCCTTGTAGAACATTGAGGACACTGCGCAATCTTTTCCACAGATCACTTCTTCTTTACAACGCTGATCTCACCATTGCGCTCGATAAAAACTTTTTCTACCTGGTCAAAGGTTTCGGCATTGATCTTCAGCCGCAGCCCCTCCATCAGATCCTTGTCGCTGATCCTTGCCTTCTTCATATTCTCCCGGTTAAGACTACCGTCAGAATACAGACAGGACCGCTCCCCCTTGATCCAGCGCCCGACAAGATCATTGCCCCAGCTGATGCGCGCCAGCAACCAGTGTACCAGCACGAAAGCAAGACAGGCCACCGTCGTAGGCAAAAAAGGCGAAGCCCCGACCACCACACGGCTCAGTATCGATCCCAGCATAATGATAATGACGTTGTCAAACGCCGACTTCTTCCCGAACGTCCGGATACCGGCAATACGGATAAGCGCCAGCGTGATCAGAAAAGCAACCACCGCCCGGCAGCTCATCTGCAGCGTGTCCAGGTCCTTCCCCTCTCCAAAAATCAGTTTGATCCATTCCATAGCAAGAGTTTATACCCATGCCGCCTCAAAAACTGGCCCGCTTTTTACAGCGGTTCGGGTGTACCAAAAGATCATGTTATGGCCAAATATTCAAAAGGCGCCCAGAAAAAGGTAGAAAAAGCCATGCACGAAAAAAAGCACGGCCAGCTAAAGAGCGGGAGCAGCGGAAAAAAAGTAAAAAACCGCAAACAGGCCATAGCCATCGGCCTCTCCGAAGCCCGCAAGGAAGGCAAAAAAGTCCCGCCGAAAAAAGCGGCCAAAAAGAGCGCATCAAAGAAAAGCTCATCAAAGAAGAGCACCTCAAAGAAGAGCACCTCGAAGAAGAGCGCGACCAGAAAAAAAGCCGCTCCCAAAAAAGCGGCCCGAAAAAAAACAGCGAAAAAAAGTCGCTAGGTTATCACCAACCACCTTACACTCCAGCGATCTTAAAATAAATTATATAGCAAATTCACTAAACTTCCGGCTGTTATACAGCAACGGCAGACAAGCCGCGCTAATGCCACAGATCAATACGATCCCCAGTAGCAAACCCCTGAATTCGTGGTTCACCTGGGTATCCGCAAAACGCTGGATCATCTCGGTCTTCCACGCGAGGAACAACGTCAGCGCCAAAAAGACAACCCCAAAGATCAGGTCCCCGCGACGGGAGACCTTCTTGAACAGAAAGTAGATCATCCCGATGATCAGCAATACCAGGTTCACCCCAAAGATGAGCGACGAAACGTTGATCAGCTCAGAAGGAACGTATCCCGTAAGATCGCGGTAAAAAATATTATACGTGAGACAGATGAGCGTATCGATGATGCCCACAAAAAGTCCCGTCATCATAGTCTTGAAGAACACCGAATGTTCATGAAGTTCATGTTCGTTAGCCATAACTTTAATTTTTATAGGTTCTTAATATTTTCCTCCCCTGCACCAGCATCCTCCTCGTCATCGCCGGTGACTCATACCGGTGCTCCTTCTGCCGCTGCCTGCTGTAATAGTTCAGCAGCGCCCTGGCCGTGATCATACCGAGCACCTCCCCGGCTTCATCCTTGACGGTCAGCACGTCCGTATTGTGCTTCCCCATCAGCTCCGCCGCATAGCCCGCATCATCCGTAGCCAGTACGACAGGCCGCTCTTCCATCTCTACCTTCACGGGTATCACCAGCTCTTTCACCATCACTCCCTGCAGAATATCCGGCTCATAGGCATCCGGCGTCTTCACCCCACGGCGCCTGATCTTCTCGGTCATAATGCTGCCTTTCATCAAAAAGAAGCTGACAAAATACGCCGCCACACAGGCGCCCAGCAGCGGCAGCAGCCCATTCATCTGACCCGTCGTCTCAAGAGAGAAAACGATAGCCGTCAGCCAGGCCCGCGAAGCCCCTGCAAACATCGCCGCCATACCGATCAACGCCCCCGTTGCTATATTAATTCCGCTATGAGGAAAGACCATCAGTATCGCACCCGCCAGCAGCGCACCAAGCGCGCCACCGATCGTGAACAACGGCGCCAGCGTCCCACCCGAGGTCCCACTGCCCAGCGAAATAGACCAGGACAGATACTTCAGGAAACACAGGCTCGCGATCACCGCCAAAGCCCCATCCCCCCTCAGCAGCCACGTGATATTTTCATAGCCGACACCCATCGTCCGCGGAGCAAAATAGCCGACCACGCCGATAGCAATAGCCCCTATCGCCGGCCACCACATCCAGTGGATCGGCAGCTTCTCGAACATATCCTCGATCCAGTATACGCTGCGGGAGACAAGGGACGCCACGACACCAATAAAGGCGCCCATCAGCACATAGACCGCCAGCGCACCATCCGAAGCCGATGGAATGGCCCCCATCTCAAAGACCGGCTGATGCCCGAACAGCAGGTAGTGCATACCCGCCCCCGTCACACAGGCCAGCGCCACAGGGATCACCGATCGCGGCGAGAACTCGAAAAGCAGCAGCTCTATCGCCAGCAGCACCGCCGCCAGCGGACTGCCGAATATCGCAGCCATACCGGCGCAGGCGCCAGCCGCCAGCACGATCTTACGCTCGCTCGAAGAGATATGTATCCACTGACCAGTAACCGAACCCAGCGCCCCGCCGGTCGCGATGATCGGCCCTTCCGCACCAAAAGGTCCACCCGTCCCGATCGAAATGGCCGCAGACAACGGCTTCAAAAAGGTGATCGCCGGCGGTATCCTGCTGTCGCTCAAAATGATCTTTTCCATGGCCTCGGGAATACCATGCCCCCCGATAGCCCGGCTGCCATAACGCGCCATAAAACCGACGAGGACCGCCCCGACGACGGGTACGAGGATGACCAACACACCTAATTGATTACCAGCGGGTGAGGTCTGCTCCACAGAGAACCGGCCGTAAAAGGAAAGATTCGTGATCAGATCGATAAGATAGACCAGCCCCTTGGCTATAATCCCTATAACTATAGCATTTACAATCACTTGTACACTCAGGTAAAAAACCCTCTTGTTCACCGGGGCGCCCCGGCGCGGGGACAGCCGGACGGCATCAGCATCGCCCAGGGAAGTTGAAAGGGGTATTCGATCACCATTATTTCTCATGTCCGCAAAATTATTGCACAAATCATGTTTTTCAAAGCGCGAGCAGATTAATTTGTAAAATAATATTAAATACGCAATATTTTATGTCTTCCAAAAGCAATTCCGGTCCAATTTCTTATTATTACACCATGCTTAAAGTTCCTTGTGGCCTCGACAACTGTTTCCTCTGCCAGCACTGCATCCCCGAGTGGAAAGAGCTCATCGCCATAAAAAAATCGACTTTTATGGTCAAAAAAGGCAAACCGATCTTCCAGATAGGGGAAAAGGTCCAGGGCATCTTCTTCATCTATTCCGGCGCCGCCAAGATCCACGCCCCCTGGGGAGACGACAAAGAATTGATCATCCGCTTCGCCACCGCCGGTGACATCGCCGGCCACCGCGGCCTCATGAGCCACGCCGGCCCCAACCCAGGTCACCCAAAGCCGGACACCCCCGACCAAACCTACCCCGTCTCCGCCACCGCCCTCGAAGACACCACCGTCTGCTTCATATCCAACGACTTCCTGGAGGCCTCCCTGAAAGCCAACCCCTCCCTCACCTACACCCTCATGCAATTCTATGCCACCGAACTCCAAAAAGCCGAAAACCGCATGCGCAACCTCACCCACCAGGAAGTAAAAGGCAGAATAGCCGACGCCCTCCTCGACATCAGCCGCACATTCGGCAAAAACCCAGACCAGTTCCTGGCAATAACCCTCACCCGCCAGGATATTGCGTCCTATGCAGGCACCACCTACGAAACCGTTTTTAAGTTCTTTACCGAGCTGATAGAAAAAAAGATCATCACAACAGAAGGGAAAAATATAAAGATCAACCAGCCGGCGACCCTCGCCGCCTACATAAAATGAACCTCACCTATATCAGGTGAGCCTTTAGATAAAAATCGCTCGCCAGCCCCCGCACGACCCCCTCCCTCCTGCCGCACTCCCGCACCATCGCCTGACTGTCTGCCCCCTCCCTGCCCGCATAGGTCGCCACGATAACAGCCATATCATGCCAGTTCCCGATGGCATCCTGCAGCTTGTCAAGATAGTCTTTATCCAGTCCGATCTCCGCCACCAGCACCTTCGGCAACAGACCCTGAAGGTAAAGGAGCTCCTTTATCCGTTTGCGCGCCTCGTGCAGCAGATCCCCGCTGGCCGTTAGCAGAACACCGATCTTTATCAGCCGCGACGCATACCAGTCCTTGATACACTGACTCCTCACAGCATGCAGGTCCGCCTGCAGCCGCCGCACAGCCTTCTTCCCCTTCTTCCGGTACCCTTCCGTCCTCTCCACAAAAAGGGTAGCCGCCTCCTTCCCCAACCGCTCCTGCCGTTCCCTGTATTCCGCGGGTACCCCCTGAAATTCATTTAAAAGCTTAATGCTGTTGCCCGCATCCCGTATCTTGCCCGCCTGCCGGAACATCTTCTTCAATGGTCCAAAGTCCTTCACGATCCGTTTGTCCGAACACGCCTTCATCATCTGCACAAATGCCTTGACCTTCTTCACGTTCAGCCTTAGCTGGTGAATAGCCTCCGGATCCCCCGACTCGCTGAAAACATGCAGCTGGAGCAGCCACTTCTTCTCCTTCTTCGACAGGTATTTCTTTTGTCTCTTCTTGGAAAGCATATCTCCCTCCTCCCTTTGGCAACAAAATTGAATCAATTACTATTTTAGATCATAACATGAAAACCATCCTCGTTCTCCTCGACGGCCTGCACCAACCCGTAGACATCCTGCGGTCAGTCGCCAACCTGGCCAGAACCGACAGCTCATTCCTGCATATTCTCATCCTGCGAAGATCATACCTCCTGGCCAACCTCTCCTACCCCCTCGGCAGCGACCTCCCCCTAATGGAAAAAGAGCAGGAGGAAGACCAGCGCATGCTGGACAACAACCTCGAACAGGCCCGCGTCGTCCTGGCCGAAAGCGGCCTCAAATACGCCATTTCCGAAGAAGAACATACCCTGAGCGAGCTCCTGAAACAAAGCGCCTTCGCCGACATCGTCCTCATGGACGCGAGGATCAGCCTCTCCGACATGCTTTATTTCCCCCTCAACGTGTCCTTTAAAGACCTCCTCGCCGACGCCCACTGCCCCGTTATCGTCCTGCGCGACAATCCGGGGCCCATCGAAAAGGTCATGCTCGCCTACGACGGCAGCTATTCCAGCATCTACGCGATCAAGCTCTTCAGCTACCTCTTTCCCCAGTGGAGATCGCTCCCCACTTATCTCGTCACCGTCCAGTCCGGCGAACGCCAGCTCACCAACGACGATCAGCTCAAAGAATGGTGGACCAGACACTTCGACCGCCTCGAGCTTTCAACAGTCCCCGGCAAGCCCTCCGACACCCTCCCGGATATCGTCAACAAGCAACCCGGTCACACGATCGTCGTAATGGGCGCCTACGGCAGAACCGCCGTCTCCCGCCTCTTCCGCCAAAGCCTCTCCAATACCATCCTCCAAAAAACAAACGCCTCCCTGTTCGTCACCCACGAATAACCACCCCCTATCCTGTATATCTTTGTTCTATAAGATTCAATACCCTCCTCCTCCCCCCAGCCGCGTCCCCCATCTCCTCCGCCGCATCCGCCTCGGCCGCCAGCTCCTCATCATGGACCGTATCCCTGAACCACCTGGCAAGATCCTTTCTTTTCAAATGATACACCCAGGTGTCGATATCGATCCCCTCCGCAATACGCAAAAACATTAATAAATTATTCGCCACCAGGTGCAGCCTCCCCTCTTCCCCCCGAAACACAAAACTATTCTCACCCATCTCCCCCTGCGCATATTTCTTCTTATGCCGCCGATGCAGCTGATGCGGCACGGTATACCTCACAACCTCCGGCTCACCACCACCCCTCTCCCACACACAGACCTCCCCCTGCTGCAACGCAGGTATCACGGAAGGCACCGCCTCTCCCACCACCTGTCCCCACTGTTCAAAAGGATATCCCGGATTTTCCCCGATAGTAATGATCATCCCGATCCTCGACATAGCCTCGGCATGCAAGGCATGCGGCGAAGTGCTCACGACTATAAAGTTAGAAAGATCCGAGGGCATTTTCTCCGTCGGCATGCCCGAAGGCGCCGGCACCAGGTGATGCGCCTCATCCAGTATCAGCCAGTGCGGCCTCGAATAATCCCGCCGCAGCTGCACCACCACGGCCAATAGCCTCGCAAAGAATTCCGGCCGGTCATTCAGCGGCACAGAGAGCGTGCAGACGACAAGGTTCTGCCTCGGATCCTTCAGCAGCTGCCCGATCTCATCCACCGGTGGCAAAGACCGATCGTTCCCGATGACCGTCGCCCCGGACAGGTCCCGATAGTCCCCCTCGGGATCGATGAGACAGTACTGATACCCCTTCCGCATCAACCCTTCCATAAAGGCCATGGTAAAGGTCGTCTTTCCGCCGCCCGAAGCCCCCGCCAGCAAAATACCGCTGCGCCAGGGACTGATGGCAAAAGGCCTCCCGTCCGCATAGGTCCCCAGCTCGATGTAATGACGGGTCAGCAAAAGATCCAGTTCCGCCAGATCATCCTTGACAAGCCGGTCAACCAGCTCCGAAACACCGGCGCCATGCCCCGAAGGCGTCACCCAGTCCGCAATAGCCTTGAGAGAAGGCAGGGCATTCCCCACCGCCACTGCCGCTTCGGATGCCTGCAACAGCGAGCTGTCATTCTCCGCATCACCGACCCCGACCACGTTGTGCGCCGACAACTGCAATCGCTGCAGCAAAGCCTGCAGCCCCGTCGCCTTGTTGATACCCGGCGGAAGGATCATCACCGCGCCCTTGTTGAAGATGACCTGGTGCTCGCAGCCCGATTCCCGAATAACCTCGAGCACGTCCTGCTCGTGCGGCACCCAGGTGGCTACGATCACCTTGCCCACAGACAGAGGATGCACCCCCTTCCTCTGCAGCTCAAGTACAAACTCCCGACCCGGCCCCTGCCCCAGCAGCTGCTCCTCACCGGTAGCCGTGTTGTAAAGCACGGCCCCATTCTCCGCAACAATATGATCGAAAACCCTGAATTCAGGAAAGACAATGACCAGGTCCTTCATTTCCCGGCCGGTGACCAGCACCAGCTTCCTGCCCGTAGACTTCAGCAGGTTCAGCTTTTCGATGATTTTGGGAGCGACAAGACCCTGGTCGGCAAGCGTGCCATCATAGTCGGAAGCTAGTACCAGGTAACGCATATCAGTCTCCGGCCAGACCGGCGTTTTCTATGTAGTATTTGAAATGGTGGATATCCGCCTCTACCTTGTCCCTGAACAGCGGCGTCAGCAACCGACCTATCCGCTCGCCCATAACACCCATGGGTGCACGATAGGAGACCATGACGTCGATGCGCGTAGCCCCGGCGGGAGTATCCGTAAAATTGATCTTGGCCGTATTCTCGATCGCCGCCCCCTCCACCGAATGCCAGGATAGTTCCTCGTCCATGATATCCTTCACGATCCTCGATTCCCATCGCACGTCTCCCAGCCCCGCCGGCAGCCGCAGCTTCCACGCCGAGGTCTTTGCATCGATCACATCGATATGGTCGATATGCTTCATGAACAGCGGAAGATTCTCTAAGTTGCGCCAGAACGCATACACCTCCGCACGCGGCCTGTTCACGATCACCTGCGCCCGGACATTGACGTTCGACGCCCGCTCTCCGGGTACGGCTCCCCGATATAACGAAGTCAGTGGACAATGCCCCGAAACAGCACGATAGAGAAGGTAGCCGCCTCCCGCCAGCAGCAGACTGTCTACCCGGTGTCTCTTGGCAACAAAGTATAACAACAACGAACCAGCGATGGCAGACAGCGTACGCTCGCCCTCACTCAAAGTAACGCCCGGCTTGCCGGCCCGGATATCCTGCTGTGTCATAAGGAGCTTTTTTGACTAGGGTATGCAATTGCCATTCCTCAATGAGACAACGAATCGGGCGGAACGCCCGCCCGGTCCTCCCCATTCCGCGCCGGCGCTGTCGCCGCAGGCGATAGGGGTTCAGGTATCCCCGGCCTCCGCCGCCCCCCATACCACTTACCCGCAAAAAAAGACATGACGATAATGAATATGACAACAATGAGCATCACATACCTTCGACGGTTGTAACGCCCGAACTGATCCGGACTGGCCATAAGAAACCTTTACTCTTTCTTAAGCAACCCCTGTACCAGCGTCTTCCACTGCAGCTTCGAAAGCCCCATAGCGCCCAGAGCTCCAACCATCTTATTCCTCAATTTATCCGGATTCTCCGCCAGTTTGGTATTCGGCACCTCATTCCGCCCAAAGACGGTCATTGACACCCTTTTGCCGTTCCTCTCCAGCACAAACGTGCTCGTCGCCGAATCCTCCAAAAAATGCGCCGGCTCAGCCCCATCCTTCACCGGCGGAGCTGGCGAAGGCCGCACCTGTATCACGAACAGCTCGTCCGTCCCATGGCTCACCGGCTGCTCCACCTTCTCGACCTGCACCCAGTCATATCCCCTCCCCTCCTGCGGACCCGGACCCGGTATGTCGATCCGTATATAATCATCGATCGCCGCATGCCCCTGCAGATCATGCCCCCTGTCATCCGTCAGCTGAAAACCGGCCGCCAAAGCCCCGCACATATCCGTCCACCCATTCACATCCAGCAACCGCTCAGACGCCCGCTCGAAAATATACCGCGCATCCTCCTCCCGCTCAGTCTCGACAGCCGCAGCCGTCTGCGTTGCCTCTCCCCTGACCTGCGGCGGCAACAGGTCTTCGATATACCCCGGTATAGCCTCCGTTACCACTCCCTTTTCCTCAGTCGACGCCCACCGGATAGCCTCGTCCAGGTGCTCGGTAGCAAACCCCCTGTACTCACCCGGCAACAAATGGCTGATCGTGTCCGTGAACCGCCGTATCCGCTCTACATCGGAGATGATCGCCACCTTATTCCAGCGCGCAAACTCCTTGATCCCCATCCAGATATCCCTCAACCAGGCCCCGGCAGAGAAATTTTTAAGAGAGGTATCTACATAAAAGACAAAATTGAGATGCCCAAAGGTCTCTACGTGTCGGCGTATCTCGGGAAAAACAACATTCTCATAGTCCTCACGGGTCACTTCCCCGCTCGCCTTGAACCCTGCTACATTTGGAGGAACGCCAGGTAAAATTCCGATCATGGAAGGCTTTTTTTATTCCAGAAAGTTACAAAACTCCTGCCAGTGGACACAAATTACCCGGTCCCGGCCGCCAGCCCTCCCCATTAAAAAATTTTTAATTTTTCTACCGACCTTTCTTACCTTGTCCTGTGTTACGACTTTGGCGATCACCCTTAAAATCTCTGCCTATGTATGATTTTTTAAAGGCTGGTGATGAGGTAACCTTTCCTGGCTTGTTAGACATCAAGCTGATTATTGAAGAGGTCCATGAGAACAGGGGTAACGTCCGCTGTAAGTACTATGACGACCACCTCAAAAGGTTCATCAAGCTCACACTCCCTTCAGACGCGCTCATCCCCTGCCCAAAAGTGCAGAAGAAAATGCTAAAGGTCTCTGTTCAAAAGTAGCAAACAAAAAAAGGCCCGCGCTGCACTGACAACGCGGACCGGATTTTTACCCTCAACCTGTTCTCTAGCCCTTAGGGTTCAAGGCCTGCCGGATTCTGTCGGCAAGGTCCTGGAGATGGTATTTGCTCAACCTGTCCGCCGTCAGCGGTATCGCAGCCAGCAGCTGGCTCCGGAGACTGGTCAGCTCAGCCTTCGCAATAGACGGCAGGTCCGTATTCTTTGTATTGGGTCCAAAAAGGATCACTATGCCCGCATTCCCCGTAGCAGGAGGCGCAGCAGGGCTGATAATGGAGATCAGCGACTCCACATAGGTCTTCTGCAGGTTGCGGCGGTAGACGTCGATCGCCTTATGCGTCGCCAGCTCTTTCCAGACACCTTTCCGCGTATCATCCAGCAGCTCATCCACCGTATAAGCCCTGGCCGACCCATACCGGTTGGTGGACTGCAGCAGAATGTTCAGCCTCGATGACGACAGCAGACTGCCCAGCACACCCGTCTGAACCGACCCCACCGGGTCGCCCGCAGAAGGACTGCTGATCTTATTCAGGATATCGTTGTCCAGCAGCCAGCGCGGCGTCTCAAAAAGCTGTGTATTCAAAAAAGCCACCGCCTCCCGCTGACGCGCCTTCGGACAAGGCTCATAAACATCCCCCGGCTCCTCCACGCTACGGAAGGTCTCGCAAACCCCGCCCACATTTCTCAGGACATGCCCCATATACCGGCTGAACTGCGCTACCACCTGCTTGTACATATCGGAAAGATTCTCGTATTTATCACCCTCTTCCTTCGTCCAGGAGTCCAGGTTTGGCAGGATACGCTGGAGGTTTTTGATACCATATTCGCCCGCCTTCATGCTGTTATCCCCCAGGTCCTCCATCTGCGCACGCGGATCGCCGTTGAAACCTTCCCCGCCAAACCACAGCCTCGGATTGGCCTTGAGACTGTCGATGATCCATTTATTGACGATCTTAGCATCCTCCTTCGGCGTCCTGCCCCCCGAATACGAATACCCCCACCGGATCGCCCAGCGGTCATACTCGCCGATACGCGGGAAGAGATCGGCCTCGGGAATATTGTCCTGCGGCTGCGCCACATAATTGAACCGCGCATAGTCCATGATAGAAGGCGTATGACCATGTACGTCCAGCCACGCCTTGTCCCGCAGCTTCTCCACAGGCACCGTGCTGCTGCTGCCCATATTATGCCGCAGCCCCAGCGTATGCCCCACCTCGTGGGAGGAGACGAACCGGATGAGCTGCCCCATCAGGCTGTCATCCATATGCATCCTCCTCGCCTTCGGATCAACCGCCGCCGTCTGTACCATATACCAGTCGTGCAGGATCTCCATGACGTTGTGGTACCAGCCGATATGACTCTCGATGATCTCCCCGCTGCGAGGATCATGCACGTTCGGACCATAGGCGTTCTCGATATCGGAAGCAAAATAACGCAGCACGGAATACCGCGCGTCCTCAAGGCTCATAGTGCTGTCATCCTCCGGCCACTCCCGCGCCTCAATGGCGTGCTTGAAACCGGCCTTCTCGAAGGTCTGCTGCCAGTCATTGACACCCTGTATCAGATAGGGCACCCACTGCCTCGGCGTCGCCGGATCGATATAGTAGACAATGGGCTTCCGGGGCTCCACCAGCTCGCCCCTCTCCCATTTCTGCCGATCCTCCGGCTTGGGCTCCAGCCGCCAGCGAACGATGAACTCCTGGTTGTCGATCTTCTGCTGGTCGTCACTGTAGACGGTATAGTCCTCCGCAAAATAACCCACCCGCTTGTCAAATAAGCGCTTGGGCATCGGCGTGGTCGGCAAAAGGATCAGCGACGTATTCAGCTCCAGCGTTATAGCCCCCGCCGCATCGGTCGGAGACGCGATGGAAATGCCAAAAGGCGAAGGCGCTCCCCCTCCGGTAGAAAAGGTCTTCACGCTCCGTATCTCCGTATTGATAGGAAAAGTATTGATATGTTCGATATACGACCTGTCAGCAGCCAGACCGCCCAGCTTCATCCGCGACTTGATCGCCGGAGGAATGCTGACGATCAGGTTGTCACCCTTGAAATAGTCCGTCACATCAATAACGACGCTGGAAGAATCCTTCCCATACGTCTTGATCTCAAAAGCCGCCGCAATGGGATTCACATTGGAATTGCGCACTGCCTTATAGATCTTGTTGGACGAGTCCGCCATGCTGACAAGGGTAACAACCCGCAGGAATAGGGTATTGGACGGCCCCTTCTCCCACTGCAGGGTCTGCTGGTTGGCCAGCTCACCCCCATAGACCCCGCCTCCCGCCGTCTTGCCAAACCTGGTAATGGCCATGAACTCCCGCAGCAGCATGGAATCCGGTATCTCAAAATACCATTTGTCGTCGACCTTGTGTACCGTGAACAGCCCCTTGTGGGTCACAGCCTTGTCCGTTATAACGTCTTTATAAGGCTTGGTACCTGACCTGGGCGCCGCCAACGGGGGAAAGCTCGATGGTTTTGGTTTGGAGGTGTCCGTCTGGGCCGGACCGGCAGGCTTTTTTTGTGCGTACGCGAGCGAGGTCATTACAACCCCAACCGCCACAGCAAATAGGATTTTCTTCATCCGGTGAAACTATCAATTTTTCCCAATACATATACCTTTCAGGTCCGCTTTTCCGTTTAACTGGACAAAGTCCAGTTCAGACATTAGCCATATTGGGACAATAAATTATATTTTTTGTTAATTTTTTGTCCTGATAAATATTGTTCAAACTTTTAACAAATCCCAATCCATGAGACCCGTCCTGGTAACCCTGTTGTTCACCACCATTTTTAATCAATCCCCCAAAATAGCACCGAGCGAGGACGTCCACGCCAGGCTCATCCTCGGTCGCCACCGGTCCGTCCTCGCTTACGCCGGCTCCAGCCGCTCATTCACCTTCGACATCCCATACAAGTCGGTCAAGTCCTCCGACGTCCCCGGCTTCGTCACCATCGACAAACAGATCGTCCAGGCTACCCTCGTCCCCGCAGACAAGTCCCTCGGGAAACACCTCTCCGGCCCCGACAAGGAAAAAGAGCTGCTGACAAAATACATGAACTACGAGCTCAGCTATTATAAAAAGAAGCTCAAACAGAACTACTCCCAACTCTCCACCGAATGGCTGACCATCCAGGGTCACAATTTCCTGGTATGGTATTTCAACATGCCCGAGAACTACAAGCTGGTCAGCCGCCAGGTCTACGTCTCCACCCTCTTCGACGACCAGGTAGTAGACCTCAACGCCCCCGTATTCAAAATGGACGACTGGGGCAAAGCCCGCAGCATCCTCATCCGCATCGCAGGCACAATGCAGACCTTCGACAAGCACCTCGACCTCACTGCTCTGGAAAACAAACTAAAGAAATAGCCCGCCCCTACCCTAAAAACAAACTAAAGAAATAGCCGTATATTGAGGTGATGAAACGGTTCGTCCTCCTGTTAGCGCTGCTGCCCCAGCTGGGCTTGCTGGCCCAGACCTATTTTCCACCTCCCGGCCAATGGTCTCATCAGTCTCCTGCCGCACTCGGCATCGATTCGATAAAACTCCACCAATCCATCCGCTTCGCCATCGACAACGAAGCAAAGGCGCCTCGCGACCAGCACCTCGCCCAGGCCGAGACCTTCGGCCGCGAACCCTTCGACGAACCCGTCGGCCCCCTGAAAGACCGCGGCGACGCCACCGGACTCATCATTTATAAAGGGTATATCGTCGCCGAATGGGGCGACCCCGCACGCGTCGACATGACCAACAGCGTCACCAAAAGCTTTCTCTCTACCGTGATAGGCCTCGCCGTCGACCAGGGCATCATCCACAGCGTCATGGATACCGTAGCTCCCTATATCCCCCCGATCGAGCTCTTCCGGCCCGTCCACCCATCCGCCCGCCCCATGCCCCCCGTCCCCGGGACCGCGGACCAGGACAACCTCATCTACCCGTTCTCCTCCCCCCACAACAGAACCCTCACCTGGGACGTCATGCTCCGCCAGACCAGCGACTGGGAAGGGACCCTCTGGGACAAACCCGACTGGGCCGACCGCCCCGTAGGCAAACCCGAAGAATGGACCTCCCGCAAACGCAACGCACCCGGGACAGTCTATAAATACAACGACGTCCGCGTCAACGCCCTGGCCCTGGCCGCCACCAGCGTCTGGCGCCAGCCCCTCCCTCAGGTGCTCAAGCACTACATCATGGACCCCATCGGCGCCTCCACCACCTGGCGATGGAATGGCTATCGCAACTCCTGGATCGTCCTCGACGGCCAGCCCGTCCAGTCCGTCAGCGGCGGCGGCCACTGGGGCGGCGGCATGTTCATCAACGCCTATGACATGGCCCGCTTCGGATTGCTCACCCTCCACCACGGCAACTGGGCAGGGCGCCAGCTCATCTCCGAACAATGGGTCCGCCAGGCCCTGACCCCCACCCCGGCCCAACCAACCTACGGGTACATGAACTGGTTCCTGAACACCGACCACAAGCTGCTGCCCAGCGCCCCAGCCACAGCGTTTGTCCATATCGGTAACGGCACCAATATGATCTACGTAGACCCCGAACACGACCTCGTAGCCGTCGTCCGCTGGATAGAGAATTCCGCCATGGACGGCATGGTCAAACAGCTGCTCAACGCTATCAAATGACACAGACTTACAGAATAGAAACGACACGCCTCCTCCTGCGCTGCTATACTCCCGGCGACGCCGAACTGCTGCTGAGGTCCATCAACGGCAGCCTCGAACACCTCCGCCCCTGGATACCCTGGGCCCAGGACCAGCCGCAGGAAATAGAATGGACTGGAAAATTTATCCGCCAGTTCAGAGGCCAGTTCGACCTCGGCCAGGACGCCGTGTACGGCATCTTCGATCCGCAGGAACAGGCGCTTATCGGCGGCACAGGCCTCCACAACCGTGTAGGAAAAGACGCAAGAGAGATCGGCTACTGGATCAACGTCGACCATATCGACCGCGGCTACGCGACCGAAGCCGTCTGCGCCCTGATAAGGACAGGCTTCGAAATTGAAGGACTCGCCCGCCTGGAGATCCACTGCGACCCTGAAAACACCCGCAGCAACAACATCCCACAGAAATTAAGGTTCCGACACGAACAGACGATAAAGAACAGCTCGACAGACCGCGAAGGCCGCTTCCGCGACGAGAACATCTGGACCCTCACTAATACACAATACTCCACCAGCCCCATCCGCCACACCCCCATAAAAGCCTACGACTTCCTCGGCCGTCCCATACACCTCACCCAACCTATTTAGCCAGGGCCCTATACCGCATCATCGCCTCCACATAATAGTAATCCGCATACGTCAGCGGCACATCCACCTCCGACTTCGCCGGCAGATGCCCCACGCTGTGCTTCAATATAAACCCGCCATTCGACCCCACCACGGCATGATACACATTACCCGAAAGATTCACGATGATCTGCTCCGCCACATTCAGATACTCCTGACCCCGCTCGACCGGCACATACCCGCTGAGCTCGATCAGCGCCGATGCCATCACAGACGCCGCAGACGCATCCCGCAAAGCCCTCGGAATATCCGGCGCATTATAGTCCCAGTAAGGGATCTTGTCAGCGGGTAAATGAGGATTGGTCAGTATGAAATGCGCGATATTCTCCGCCTGTGAAAGGTACTTCGGATCATGTGTGCTTCGATACATCACCGTATACCCATACAACCCCCAGGACTGCCCCCGCGCCCACGCCGAAGAGTCCGCATACCCCTGCGCCGTCTTTTTGGCGATCACATCCCCCGTCGCCGTATCATAGTCGACTACATGATACGAACTATAGTCCGGCCGGAAATGATTCTTCATCGTCGTATTGGCGTGCGTCACCGCGATCTTATAATAGGAAGGATCGCCGCTGGCCTCCGAAGCCCAGAACAGCAGCTCCAGGTTCATCATATTGTCGATGATGACGGGATATTTCCAGGGCTTGCTGTCCCACGACCGGATACAGCCCACCCTCGGATTGAACCTCGTCGACAGCGAGGCAGCGCTGTTCAACAGCACCTGCTTGTACTCCGGCTTACCCAGCAGCCGCAGCCCATTGCCGTAGCTGCAATACATCATAAAACCGAGATCATGCGTTCCTTTATTGTATTGCTCCTTCTCCAGCAGCTTCAGCCTGTCCTGGGCTTCCCGCTCCAGCGCCGTATCATGCGAGAACTGATACAGATAGAACAAGGTCCCCGGATAAAAACCGCTCGTCCACCAGCCCGAATTGCTGGTCTCCAGACGGTCGCCCACCGCATAATAGGTCTTCGGAAGCCGGTCGCCAGGAACCCGACCCATAAGTACTTTGTATTGGTTGACCGCCTGTCGGAGAGAGCCGTCTATAAGACGAACCAGGGCGGGTTTGGGACGGAGTCGGTCAGCTTTTTTCTGGGCGCCGGCCGGGGACGTGAAAACCAACCCCATAGCCAGCAATACAATCGCGATTCTATACATGGCGTAAATGTAATATTTTTGTGGGTATGAGCGAACAACTGAAGACCCTGGCTCGTGAATTTGCCGGCGAACTCTACGACGATACCACCACACGGACCCTCTATGCAACGGACGCCTCCGCCTACCGCGAAATGCCACAGGCCGTCGCAGTACCCCGAACGATCGAAGACCTCAAAAAGCTGATCCAATACGCACGCTCCGAAAAAACCTCCCTCATCCCCCGTACCGCAGGCACCTCCCTGGCAGGACAGGTGGTAGGAAAGGGCATCGTAGTCGACGTATCCAAATACTTCACTAAAATACTAGAGCTCAACACGGCAGAGAAATGGGTGCGCGTACAGCCCGGCGTTATCCGCGACGAGCTCAACCTCTTTCTCAAACCATACGGCCTCCTCTTCGGGCCGGAAACTTCCACCGCCAACCGCGCCATGATCGGCGGAATGGTCGGCAACAACTCCTGCGGGTCCAACTCAGTAGTCTACCGCAGCACCAGAGAACACGTCCTGGAGATAAAAGCCCTCCTCAGCGACGGCACAGAGGCGACCTTCGGCGCCCTCGACCCCGACAGCTTCCACGCCAGATGCGAAGGCCCAGGCCTCGAGGCAAACATCTACCGGACGACCCGCACTATCTTGGGCGACTATAGCAACCAGGAATCCATCCGCAGGGAATTTCCGAAAAAAACCATCGAAAGAAGGAACACCGGCTACGCCCTCGACGTCCTGCTCGATACAGCCCCCTTCACCGCCGGACAGCCCGACTTCAACTTCTGCAGCCTCCTCTCCGGCTCGGAAGGAACCCTCGCCTTCATCACCGAGATCAAGCTGGACCTCAGCCCCCTGCCCCCAAAAGAGACAGGCCTGCTCTGCGTCCACTTCAATTCGATCGACGAATCCCTGCGCGCCAACCTCATCGCGCTGCAGTACGCCCCCACCGCCAGCGAGCTCATCGATCACTATATTCTCGAGTGCACGAAGGATAATATCGAACAAAGCAAGAACCGGTTCTTCGTCCAGGGCGATCCCGGCGCCATCCTCGTCGTTGAGTTTAAAAAAGACACCCGCGAAGAGATCACCGCCATCGCCGCCAAAGTCGAGGCAGACATGCGCGCGGCAGGGCTCGGCTATCACTTCCCCCTGATCTTCGGCGACGACGCCAAAAAGATATGGTCCCTCCGGAAAGCAGGCCTGGGACTGCTCAGCAACCTCCCCGGCGACGAAAAAGCCGTCCCCGTCATCGAGGACACCGCAGTCGACGTACAGGACCTCCCCAGCTATATCCGGGATTTCAACGAGATCTTGAAGAAATACGACCTCTACTCGGTCCACTACGCCCACGCAGGCAGCGGCGAGATCCACCTCCGCCCAATCATCAACCTCAAAACAAAAGAAGGCAACCAGCTCTTCCGCACCATCGCCGAAGAGATCGCCACCCTCGTCAAAAAATACCAGGGATCGCTCAGCGGCGAACACGGCGACGGCCGCCTCCGCGGCGAGTTCATCCCCCAGATGGTAGGCGAAAAGAACTACCAGCTCTTCCGCAGGATCAAGCAGACCTGGGACCCGGACAACATCTTCAACCCCGGCAAGATCGTGGACACCCCGTCCATGAACTCCATGCTCCGCTACGAGCCCGGCCAGCAGACTCCCCCCTTCCCCACCATCTTCAGGTTCCACGACCAGGATATCCTCCAGCACGCCGAACAATGCAACGGCTCCGGTGACTGCCGCAAGACCCAGCTCTCGGGAGGCACCATGTGTCCTTCCTTCATGGCTACCCGCAATGAGAAGGATACCACCCGCGCCAGGGCCAATATACTGCGCGAGTTCCTCACCCATTCGAACAGGCCCAACCGCTACGACAATAAAGAGATTTACGAGGTGATGGACCTCTGCCTCAGCTGCAAAGGCTGCAAATCGGAATGCCCTTCCAACGTCGACCTCGCCAAGCTGAAGGCCGAATTCCTCCAGCACTACTACGACGCCAACGGCGTTCCCCTCCGCAGCAGGCTGATCGCAGGCTTCTCGACCTCCGCCCGCCTCGGCTCCATCGCCCCGGGCTTCTACAACTGGATGATGCGGCAGTCATGGGTAAAAAAAGCAGTCGGCTTCGCCCCCGACCGCTCAATGCCCTACCTGCACAAGACGACGCTCCGCAGCTGGTTCAGGAAACACCCCAAAAAGACCAGCGACAAAAAAGTCTATCTCTTCTGCGACGAGTTCACCAACTATAACGACACGGAGATCGGCATAAAAGCCATCCTCCTCCTCGAACACCTGGGCTACGAGGTCATCATCCCCGACCACGAAGAGAGCGGCCGCACCTGGCTCTCCAAGGGCCTCATCCGCCACGCAAAGACCATCGTCAACAAGAACATAAGGGCCCTCGCCCCCCTTATCAGCGAACAAACACCCCTCATCGGCATCGAGCCCTCCGCCATCCTCACCTTCCGCGACGAATACCCCGACCTCGCCGACGACGACCTGCTCGAAAAAGCAAAGGCCCTCGCTAAGAACACCTGGCTCATCGACGACTTCATCGCGAACGAAGCCGCAAAAGGCGCCATCACCAAAGACCAGTTCACCAAAGAAGCCCGCACCATCAAGCTGCACGGACACTGCCAGCAAAAGGCGCTCGGCTCGACCGCCGGCTCCGTCAGGCTGCTTTCCCTGCCGGAGAACTATACCGTAAGCACCATCCCCTCCGGCTGCTGTGGCATGGCAGGCTCCTTCGGATACGAAAAAGAACACTATGACATTTCCCAAAAAATAGGCGAGCTCGTTCTCCTCCCCACCGTCCGCCAGCAGACCGCCGACACGCTGATCGCCGCCCCCGGCACCAGCTGCCGCCACCAGATAAAGGACGGCACAGGACGTATCGCCCTCCACCCCATCGAAATTTTATACGATGCCTGTATCCGTTAACGTCACGCACATATAACTTTGCAACCTATGGCATCAGAAATGAAAATAGACCCGAAGCTAAAAACCAACAACGACACAGGCTTCGGCACGAACGCAGCTAACTACGGCGGCAGATTCATCAACAGGGACGGCACCTTCAACCTCCGCAAGGAAGGCGTCTCCCTGGCGAACCGCCTCAGCATCTTCCACTTTATGCTGACCCTCCCCCGCTGGAAGTTCATCGCCCTGCTCGTCCTCTCCTATTTCGCCATCAACCTGGTCTACTGCGGCATCTACCTGCTCATCGGCCTCGACCAGCTGCAGGGCCTGCTATCAACCACCCCCTGGGGTAAGTTCAAGGAAGCCTTCTTCTTCAGCACCGAAACCTTCACCACGGTCGGCTACGGCCGCGTCAACCCCGTCGGCGGATGGGCCAACCTCGTGGCCGCCATAGAAAGCATGAGCGGCTTCCTGTCCTTCGCCCTCGCCACCGGTCTCATCTTCGGACGCTTCGCCCGCCCCCGCGCCTACCTCCTGTTCAGCGACTTCGCCCTCGTCAGCCCCTACAAGGACGGCAAAGCCCTCATGTTCCGGTTCGCCCCATACAAGGACAATCACACCCTCACCGACGTCCAGATCCGCGTCAATATCGGCCTCAAAGTCCTCCAGGACGACCTCACCGAAGAATACAGGTACTACGACCTCAACCTCGAACGCAATAAGGTCGAAAGCCTGCCCATGAATTGGACCGTGGTCCACCCCATGGACGAGACCAGCCCCCTCAGGGACTTCAGCTACAAGGATATGGCCGCCGCAGACGTTGAGATATACGTCCTCATCCGCGGCTTCGACGACGTCTATTCCAATTTCGTCCAGCAACGGACCTCCTATACCTACCAGGAAATTAAGTTCAACGGAAAATTCGTCCCCATGTACCGGGAGAGCGAAGACGGCAAGACCACCATCCTCGAGCTCCAAAAGCTGAACGAATTCACCGATCTGGCCAGCCGTTGATCAACCAACACACTTTATTAACAGAGGCGTTATCAAAAAAGTCGTAAAATTGCGCGGGCTCCAGCGCGTCCGATCTCGTATCCTCTCAAAAACATCCACTCCCACTCACTAACCTATATTAAATACCGGTTTAAACCGTTTTATTAATCACCAGTCATAACGGGGTGCTAATCAAAATTTGTTGCGTCTAATCTTTAAAATATCCCTTACACTAATCCTTTCATTCCTCCTGATCGCACCGGGCTGGGCTCAGGACTCGTTGAAAAACAATCAGGTAGACCTCGTTGACGTCGGCCGCTCCTGGCTCAGGGGACACAAGACCAAAAGAATGGACACCGTCCCTCAAAAAGAGGGCAAGCTCCACATCTCCGCCCTTCCCGTCGCCGGCTATACCCTCCAGACAGGCTTCGCAGGCGTCCTCTCCTCCAATTTCGCCTTCTACACCAGCGAGCACAGCCAGGCCAACATGTCCTCCGTCCTCACCAGCATCACCTACTCTCAGTACGAACAGATCATCCTACCCATCCAGGCCGATATCTGGACCAGGGGCAACAAATACAACATCATCACCGACTGGCGCTACCTGCAATACCCCTCCCTGACCTACGGACTCGGCGGAAATACCAGCGTAGACAGCGGCTATAATATCGACTACGGCTACCTGCGGCTCCATCAGGCCATTTTAAGGTCCGTCACCCGCGACCTCTACCTCGGACTCGGCTATGACTTTGACTATTTTTGGAACGTCCAGGAAGTTGACCCTCCCTCCGGCCCCGGCAAGACCACCGACTTCGAGCGTTACGGCTTCTCCAAAAAAGCAGTCGCCTCCGGCGTCTCCCTCCACCTGCTGTTTGACAGCCGCCGCAACCCGATCAACACCGAAAAAGGCGACTACGCCAGCGTGACCTGGCGCCCCAACTTCACCTTCCTGGGCAGCGACGACAACTGGCAGTCCCTCCTCTTCGACCTGCGGAAATATATCCCTTTTCCCGGCCGGTCCCACAATGTACTGGCCCTATGGAGCTACGACTGGTTTACGGTGGGCGGCGGCAAGCCCCCCTACCTCCTCCTCCCCAGCACCGGCTGGGACGCCTACAGCAATACCGCCCGCGGCTATATCCAGGGCCGCTTCCGCAGCAGGAACATGGTCTATCTCGAGTCGGAATACCGTTTTGGCATCAGCTCCAACGGCCTCATCGGCGGCGTCGTCTTCGCCAACGCCCAGTCCTTTACCGAAACCGGCTCAGGCAAATTCCAATACCTCATCCCCGGCTACGGCGGCGGCCTCCGGATCAGCCTCAACAAGTTCAGCCGCACCAATCTCTGCATCGACTACGGCTGGGGCATCCACGGCTCAGGCGGTTTTTTTGTCAACCTCGGCGAAGTTTTTTAACTTTCGTTTACCATGAGAAAATTTATTGCACTCGCCGCAGCTCTGCTGTGCACCGCCGCCATCTACTCCCAATCCACCGACCCTCGCCTGTCCAAAGCCACGCGCGAAGACAAGAATGGCTGGATCTACATCCACCTCGAGGGCTCCCCCAAAGACATCGGCTACCAGCACGGCTACCTCCTCGCCCCCGAGATCGACGACCTGATCAGGACCATGCAGCACTTCCTCCCCCATAACTCCGGAAAAGACTGGGCCTTCTATCACGAAGCCGTAAAAAAGATGTTCTGGAACAAAATAGACAAGGAATACCAGGAAGAGCTCACCGGCATCACCGAAGGGCTCAAGGCCAAAGGCATATCTACCTACGATGTCTATGACCTCGTCGTCCTCAACGGCAACATCGAGCTGGCCCAATACTACGTCCCCTGGCTGGCCGAAAGAACACACCCCGGAGCCGCGGACAACAAGGCGCCAGGCAACTGCAGCGGCTTCATCGCCACCGGCAGCTACACCGCCGATGGAAAAATAGCCATCGGACACAACAACTGGACCGACTATATCCTGGGCGAACGCTGGAACGTCATCGCCGATATCATCCCCCAAAAAGGCAACCGCCTCTTCATGGACATGATGCCCGGCCTGATACACAGCGGCGACGACTTCGTGGTCACCAGCGGCGGCATCCTCATCACCGAAACCACCATCACCCAGTTCAAAGGCTTCGACCCCAACGGCATCCCCGAATTCGTCCGCGCCCGCAAAGCCGCACAATATGCCAACTCCATCGACGACTTCGTAAAGATCATGACCACCGGCAACAACGGCGGCTATGCCAACGACTGGCTCGTCGGCGATACCAAGACCAACGAGATCGCCCGCCTCGAGCTCGGCCTCAAAGTACACAGGGTATGGCGCACCAGCGACGGCATCTTCACCGGCTCCAACTTCCCCAGCGACCCCGAGCTGATCGCCCGCGAGACCACCTTCAAGCCGGCCGACAGCACCAATTCCCCCAACAGCCGCCGCCGGCGCTGGGAGCAGCTCACCAATGAGTATAAAGGAAAGATCGACGCCACGACAGGCATGACGATAGAAGGAGACTCTTACAACGAGCTCACCAAAGCCCGGGACGCCAGCCGGTGCGTCATCGCCGGCAAAGTCGACACCGACCCCAAAGGCTGTCCGGAATGGGGCTGGCCCCCCTTCTACCCCGGCGGCACCGTACAAGGTAAAGTGACCACGGCAGCCCTCGCGAAAGACCTGAAATTCTGGGCCCACATGGGCAACCCCAATGGCGACGACTTTCTCGTGGCGCCCTTCCTCCAGCTACACCCCGAATTCAAATGGCAGGACGGCTACCTCCACGACATGAAAGCCTGGCCATGGACCCTCTTCGGAGCCTCAACCAAATAAAAGCCGTCACCCGATCTTCACCCCCGGAGTTCCCCCGGCAGCTCCTCCATCAGGGTCAAAAAAAAAGGACCCCACCGGGGTTCCCAAAATAAAAAAAGGTAACGTAGTGGCGGGTCGTCCCTACGTTACCTGACTTGATGTGACAGGCAAATGCCAATGTCTTGGTTTCTGCTCAGATCTAGACGGAATACTCTTTTATTGGTTAATCACAGGAGTAAGCTTGTATATATGTATTGGGTATATAAGTCCCTAATTTGCCACAAAATATGTACCACAAACGTTCAGCTACCCGCTTTTGCACCAAATCTTGATCCGGGTCACGACCGGGCACCCCAATCGTCCCAAACATTCCCCAACAATCCCATCACCCTCTGGTCAACGCATTCCCCGAATGAACCCTTAAAAAAGATCACCCTTCCCGGTTACATTCCCACCACCAGCACTGACTACTATTACCGTTAAATCTTTCTGGAATGACCTCAACTGATCGTACCACTTTATTTGAACAGTTCATCGACCTCTATTACCCCTCCATCTTCTCGGCCATCCGCACCCTCGCAGGCATAGCCGACGAAAAAGAGTTGGAGATACTCACTGTAAAAGTCTTCGTAGACCTCTGGCAACACAACGAAGACCTCTTCGGCGAGGTCCGCCCACCGGCGTATATCTACAAGATACTGCTCCGCCACGTCCTCGACTACCTAAAGAAAAAAGGAGCCAGCGAACACATTCAGCACCTGCAAAATACCCTGCTGATCGATCCGGCTTTCTACGAGAACATCATCCCCGAGAAAAAGAACGGCCCGCAATAGCCTCCACCGCGTCCCGGCGACGCTCCCTCATCCAGGTCCCGCAGGCGGCGGCCCCTCACAGATCACGGAGATCAATAATCCCATTCTGTAACGCAAACCGGATGATCCCCGCCACATTCCTGGCCCCGATCCTCCTGGAGATATTGCTCCTGTACTGCTCCACCGTCCGCTCGGACAGATACACCATCTCGCTGATCTCCCGCGCCGTCTTCTGCTGGCAGACCAGGCGGATGATCTCGATCTCACGGGCCGAAAACCCCGTATTCGCCACGATCAGCCGGCTATGCTCCTCCTCCGGGAAGACCCGGTGTATGATATGGTTCCGCGCCTCTTTGCAGAAATAGTCCTTCCCCTCCAGCAGGAACTCCACCGCCTTATTGAACTCCGTATCGTCCTCGCTCTTGATGACATACCCATGTACCCCCGCCTCGAACATCTTCAGCACCGCCGACGGATACCCGTTGAAGGAATAGGCAAGTATCCTCGTCCGCGGACAATGGTACTTGACCTCCTTTACTATGGAATCCCCACTGCGATCAGGCAATACCTGGTCAACGACCACCAGCTGAGGCTGATGCTCGATCGCCAGGGCGATACCCGCTGCCCCGTCATTGGCCTGGTAAAAGGCCCCGAACTGCTCGCCGATAAGCAGCCTGATCCCGTTGATGATCATATTGTGATCGTCTATTACCAGCAGAGAATGATATTTCTTTGGCAATGGATTCATACTAATGGGAATGTTATATCGACCGAATACCCCTTGGGCCAGGCATTGTTCAGCTGCCAGCTACCATTGACAGACCTCACCCGCTCCTCTATATTCTTCATACCTATCCCTCCCCCCACAAGCGAAGGATTGATCCCCTCCCCATCATCTGAATAACTAAGGATCAGCTTCCTCCCCTCCACGCCCAGCCGCACCGTGATCTTCCGGCACTCCGCATGCTTGATCGAATTGCTGATCAGCTCCTGCACGATCGCCTGCAGCTGCGTCAGCTGCCCATAAGCCAGTATCTGGCTGGCATTGCTGACTTGCAGGGAATACCCGATCTCCGTCGCCGCCTTCACCTTCTCCAACAGCCCCGAAACCTCCTTCCCGAACGATCCTACCGTACTCAGCTCGGACGATTTAAGATCATGCGAGATATCCCGGACCGCATCCATGATCAGGGATATATGTTCCCGCATCTCCTCATCCCCCCGCTTCTTAGCCAGGACACTCCCATACAAAAGCATAGGACCTATCTGGTCGTGGAAATTGCGGGCCAGCTGTAGCCGCAGGTCCAAAAGACGCCGCTGCTGCATAGACCGGACGACAAAGAACGCCGCAACACCGCCCACCACCAGCAATGCAATCAGAAAGAACAGCAGCAACGCCGACCTGTCCGCCGCCCGCTTCTGCTCATCCAGCCGCACCAGCTCATATCGCGCATTCTCCGCTTCCGCCAGCGCATAGAGATTATTGTCCTTGTCGGCACTGACCGTGTAATAGGCGGAATCCCGAAGTCCATATAATTTCCGCAGCTCTTTATACGCCTCCGCATAGCGCCCCTCTTCAGCCAGCAGCCTGCTCCGGGCATCCGGAACAATCGTCGGGTCCAGCGAAGAATACCGCACATTGCCCTCTCCGGCCGTCAGCTGCGACAGATAATAATTGGCGCTATCACTCTTCTTCAGGTTAAAATAAAGATCCACCGCCTCCGAATAGATCGCCTCCCGATAGGAAGGCTGGAGATTGGGCCGGAATCCACTGGTATTGACGTCACGGATAGCCGCAAGCAGACTGTTCCTCGCCGCCTCCCACTGGCCCTGCAGCCGGTAGTGCTCGTATTGATCGTCGTGCAGAATATAGTCGTACAGCAGCCGGTAGTCCTTGTACTTGGCCGGAAAACCCGCTACCCCTTCCATAACGCTATCCGCCAGTCCGATGATCTCCCTCGCCCGGGTCGTATCCCCACTGCGGCAGGCCGCGAAGTTCACCGACTGGAGAATGCTCATCGCGACAAAGACCTGCTCAGGACTCGCATTCCCCCTCGGGATGGCAGAAGGCAGCTCAAACAGGGCGGGCTTCAGGGCCGCATATCGCGCAAAAACACGCCTGTAATCATGGTTGTTGGCAAGCACCGTCAACGCAAACAGGTCCCCATGCGAAAACCCGCCCTTCTCGAACAGTCCCAGCTTGGTCCGCTCTTCATTGTTCTTCTCGGAATAGTAGACGGCACTTCCGAACTGGTTGAGATTATAGGCATTGATAGCAAGATAGGTATAGTATTGCGCCCGCGACTTCCCCCGGCCGCTGTCGCCGAATGCCAGCCGCCGGTAGGTCGACAGCCACTCCCGAAGACTGTCCGCCTTCGCCAGCAAAGGGGCGACCGAGTCCACTCCCTTTAAATAGTCGGTGTCCGTAAGCCGCTTTGCGCGCCACCGGGTCAAAAGATCGTTCAAATGTAATTTCAGACTGTCCGTCGACTGGGCCCGGCCATAGCCCCCCAACAAGGTCACCAGGCAGATGGCAAAGACCAGCCTTAGCATTGAGAATAAGCGCATCATCTCAAATATAGTACTTGTTCAATACACATCTGGGATAAGTACTATATTTTTTGTATAACGCAGGAGACTGCTCTAACTTCCTGTTATTGAAAGAGCTTACTGACCATTACTACCCATGCATATTCGCCGCTATATCCAGGCTTACCTGCCTCACCGACAGGCAGGCGCTGGATTGCCTCACCCGGTCAGTCATCGCCGAACTCTGGGAGAAGAAAGCCGCCTTCGACCTCGATCCCCGCAAAGGCGTCTTCATATACAAAACGCTCCTGCACCACATCTTTGCCTACCTAAGGAGCAAAGGTGATGAGAAACGCCTTGAATATCTCCGCGCGACCCTGCCGATCAACCCAGAGTTTTACCTTTCTTGAAGAATTTCCTTACGATAACACTGGTGGCGATACCCGCTGCCATCTTGAACAAGCTCGTCTTCATGTCAGTCGGGCCACCAAAGAAATGACCAAATAGATTCCTTAGGATATTCGCAGGCTTAAAACGTTCAGCGATCTCTCCTACCCTCCTGCGCATGTGCTGCTCATTAACGTAATTCTGGTGCTCCAGGTTACGTATCTCCTCCCTCAGCTCTTCCAGTGTAGTGATCTTAGCCATGCCGTTCTATTTTAAGATCTTCCTGATCAGCATATTGCTGAAGGGCTCCTTCAGCCACTGCTCCCGCCGGGCATACAGGACCAGGGCAATGACCGCATACACGCCGCCAAGAATAAAGAATCCATAATAGCTCTTCCCGACCCAGTCCCCTACCAGCAAGGCCAGACCGATGCTGAAGATGATGACCACGAACGAACTTATAACGATCATCCCCAGTCCGGATACCAGCTCGCCGCTGACATCGGAAAGACTCTCGATCGCCTTCAGCTTCCACAACGCAGTCCTCGTCTCTATATAATCCCCTGCATCCGAAAGGAGGTTGTCGATATCCGTTGTTTTCTCTTCCATGACTAGGACATCGAATTTTTCGTCTTGCCGAAGCTGCCCTTCACTCCTTCAACAACTTCATTGAATTTATCCTTTACAGTGTCACCGAACTCGGCGATCGAGTCACCCAGATCACTACCCGTTTCGACGATCTTCCTTCGGGTCTCGGAACCCTTGTCCGGCGCCAGTAACAGACCAAGCGCGCCACCTATTGCTGCCCCCACGAGAAAACCGATCATTACTTTGGAGTTGTTGCTCATAACTTTATTTTTAGTTCATCTATTGTATCCAAAAATCCTTGCCAATCTTACTCAGGGGACAGTCCCCGCTCCTTTAAGGTGAATTGTGAAAAATATTCTACAATCTGAGCAAGACCAGGTTCATAAACAGGGCTTAACGAATATGGTATCATTCTGGTTATAGGGGAAGTATGCAAAATGGCACTATCCTGCAGTTCTTTCACTGGTACTCCCCCATGGACGGCAGCCTCTGGACCCGGCTCAAAGAAGAAGCCCCACGCCTGGCCAGCATGGGCTTCACAGCAATATGGCTGCCCCCGGCCTGCAAGGGGACCAACGGGTCCTGGTCCGTCGGCTATGATATCTATGACCTCTATGACCTTGGAGAGTTCGACCAGAAAGGTTCAGTACCGACAAAATACGGCACCAGACAGCAGCTGCTGGACGCCATCACGGCCATCCATAACGCGGGAATGCAGGTCTATGCGGATATCGTGCTGAACCACAAAGCCGGCGGCGACGAAGCAGAGCTCATCAAGGTCCGCAAGGTCGACCCCGAGGACAGGAACCACTTCATCAGCGAACCCTTTGACATAGAGGCCTACACAAAATTCACCTTCCCCGGACGCAAAGGAAAATACTCTCGCTTTATCTGGGACTTCCGCTGCTTCACAGGCGTAGACTTCGACAACAAAACAAAGGAGATGGCCATCTACAGCATCCTCAACGACTACGGCGACGGCTGGGAAGAGGTCATCGACGACGAAAAGGGCAACTACGACTACCTCATGTACGACGACATCGAGTTCCGCAACCCCGCCGTCCGCGACGAGCTGAAAAAATGGGGCGAATGGTTCTGGCAAACTACAAAATTTGACGGTATACGCCTCGACGCGGTCAAACACATTACCCCCCACTTTATGAACGACTGGCTCGACCATATGCGCAAAGTCACCGGCAGACAATTCTTTGCCGTCGGCGAATACTGGGCCCCGGGCAACCTTCCCCTCCTCCTCCGTTATATCGACGCTACCCAGGGACGGATGTCGCTCTTCGACGCCTCCCTGCACCATAATTTCGAGGCGGCAGGACGGCAAGGGAAGGACTTCGACCTCACCACGATATTCAACGATACGCTGGTCGTCACCAGGCCCGAACTGGCCGTCACTGTAGTCGACAACCACGACACCCAGCCCCTCCAGTCCCTCGAGGCGCCCGTCGAGCCCTGGTTCAAGCCCCTCGCCTACTCGATCGTCTTACTTCGCGAACATGGCTATCCCTGTGTATTTTATCCCGATCTTTACAGTGCGGAATACAAGGACAAAGGACACGACGGAAAAGAATACGAGATCTCCCTGCCCGCAGTAGAGAACATTGAGAAGATGATCCAGATCCGCAAGGATATCGCGTATGGGCCCCAAAGGGACTACCTGGATCATCCCAACTGCATCGGCTGGACAAGAGAAGGCGACGACGAACACAATAGATCCGGCTGCGCGGTGATCCTCAGCAACGGCGACGCAGCATCTAAAACGATGGAAATAGGCACAAGACACGCTGGAAGAACATTCATAGACCATCTCGGAAAACATCCGGCCAGAGTTGTCATCGACAGGGACGGGAAAGGAGAGTTCCACGTAAATGGCGGCTCCGTATCCGTTTGGGTGGCTGAAGACCATTGAGAACATGAAACCGAGCCTGATAAATTAAAACACGCAAGGAAATCAACGGCGAGGTTCCATCCGGTCAATGAACATAATTATGTACGGATGAAAACGGCAATAAAGAGATTTGCGATCGACTTTCGAATACGCGTGGGTTACGGGACGGCATTTTTCCTGTTGCTATCCTCCTACCTGCTGACCCTCTATGCCAATTCCGAGCTCCTCAAACAAACCCGCCTCGTCGACCATTCCAACAAGATCATTACCGACGTTGAAGCCCTGTTCTCCTCGCTGAAGGACGCGGAATCCGGCTTCCGGGGCTATCTGCTCATGAACGACGACCACTTCCTGGTCCCCTACCAAACCAGCCGGCGGGCCGTCGACAGCAGCTATAACCTGCTCCTCCAGGAGACTTCCGCCGACCATGCCGAACATTCGGAAATAGCCTCCCTCCTCCGGCTCCTCGACAAAAAATACGAGGTCATGGAGCAAAGCCTCACCCTCTATCGCCAACAACCCCAGCTGCTCAGCGACAGCCTGAAAATAAAAGAGTTCTTCGCCATGGAGATCATGACCCACATAAGATCGCTCGTCCGGCAGATCCAGAACAGCGAGCAACAAAGGCTGAAGGACAGGCTGAGCACCATGAGCACACGCTATCGTACCCTCAACAACGTTATTCTCACCTCCCTCGGCATGGCGGTTATCATGGCACTCTTCGGCTACTACACCTATTCTTATGAGAACAAAGGCCGCCGCGTCGCCGACGAAAAGGTCAAGCAATACCAGCTGCAGCTCAAAGAGCAGATACAGCAGCTCAACGAAGCCAACAAACAGCTGATCCAGATGCGCAGCATCGAAAAATTCGCAGCCACCGGCCGCATCGCCCGGACCATTGCCCACGAGGTCCGGAATCCCCTGACCAATATCAACCTCGCCGTCGAACAGCTGCAGGCAGAACTCAACGGCTCCAGCACCGGGAACACCGACCTCATGCTGTCAATGATCAGCCGCAACAGCGCCCGCATCAACCTCCTGATCACCGACCTTCTCAACTCCACCAAATTCACCGACCTTATATATAGACGCATCTCCGTCAACCAGCTCCTCGACGAAACCCTCGAGCTGGCGAAGGACCGCCTGACGCTAAAGAACATCACCGTCATCAAACACTACTCGGACGACATCTGTGACATAGCCGTCGACGTGGAAAAAATGAAGATCGCCTTCCTCAACATCATCGTCAATGCCATCGAAGCCATGGAACAGGGCGCCGGCATACTGCAGCTAACGACAATGACAAAGGAAAGCAAATGCGTGATCTCCATCACCGACAACGGCGGCGGCCTCGACGAAGAATCCCTGTCGAAAGTATTCGAACCTTATTTTACAAGTAAAACCAAAGGTACCGGCCTGGGGCTGACCAATACACAGAACATAATCCTCAATCACAACGGACATATCAGCCTGGAGAGCAAAAAAGGAAAGGGAACGACGTTTACTATACAACTGGATTTTGCATAAGCAGCTTGTCTATCGCGTCATTGATCATTTTGCGCGTCAACGGCTTTGCAATGAATAGGTCGACCCCGCCGTCATAGGCCTTTTTCCTTTCCACAGCCCCATCGTGGGCCGTGATCATGATGATCTTGATCTCCGGATAGTTCTTCTTTACAAATGGAATAAATTCCAGCCCAAACCCGTCCGGCAGGTGATTGTCCAGGAACAGAAGGGAGGGAGCATTCGTCTGTAGGGCAGTAGCAGCTTCGGAAATTGAATTAACAAAACCAGTCTGAAAATTCCGCTGTCTCAACATCCCGCTCAGCAAATAGCATATATCCAGTTCATCGTCAACGATCAATACTTTATTATTGTCTGTCATCATAATTATATCCTCTTAACCTTCAATTTGAGTAACTCAACGTTTTCACATAACTGATTAATTACAATTTTATTGCCATACCAGAAAAGGACGGAAGCCGGCACGAAATTGGCCCTGCGCCGCTTTTTAATGCCCTTGTGTCACCGTTTTTTTGTAACTTGTATTGTGTAACGTTCCCCGGTTTGGGGAATTAAATCCCCACCCCACCGTAACAAAGCCCTTTCTTCAGAGTAATTGAATTTTGGCAAGGGTTTTAGAATATACTGGTTGAGTATGATTTGAATTATTTGATCGCGCCCTTGTTTACTTTTTCCAGTAATTTTAATTTTGAAAACATTCATCATCTATCTATGAAGCGAATTCTGATCATCGACGACGATATGGACATGTGTAATTTGCTTGGCCGGTTTCTGCAAAAAAAAGGGTACGAGACAGAAGCCAGCCACAGCGGCAATAAAGGGATCGCCAAATTCAAAGAATCCAAATTCGACGTTGTGCTCTGCGATTTTCGACTGGGAGACAAGGAAGGCAGAGAAGTGCTCAAAGAGCTCAAGAGCATCGACCCCTATGCCATCGTTATTATTATTACCGGTTATTCTGATATCAAGACCGCCGTCGACGTTATAAAGGCCGGCGCATTCGACTACATTACCAAGCCGCTGATCCCCGAAGAAGTGCTCAACGTCATCAGCAGAGCCCTCCAACAGTCTGCAGAAGGTACCGTCGAAGCTCCCCGCGCATCCAGCGCAGCTCCAACCGCCACCAACGGATTTGCAGCGGGCAAAAAGCTCGGGAAGCCCTTCGGCGACGATGAATTCCTCGTAGGCCAGGCCCCCGCTACGCGTGAGCTATACCGTCAGATCGAGCTCGTCGCCCCCACCAACTACAGCATCATCCTGTACGGCGAGTCCGGTACCGGAAAAGAAGTGATCGCCCGGACGATCCACCAGAACAGCGCCAGAAAAGACAAGCCATTTGTCGCCATGGACTGCGGCACCCTCTCGAAAGAGCTCGCCGGCAGTGAGCTCTTCGGACACGTAAAAGGCGCCTTCACCGGCGCACAGAACGACAAAGAAGGCCACTTCGAGCTCGCCAACGGCGGCACCCTCTTCCTCGACGAGGTCGCCAACCTCTCGGTCGAGATCCAGGCCGCCCTCCTGAGGGTCATCCAGGAACGGAAATTCAAACGCGTCGGCGGCGTAAAAGAAATGGAGACAGACGTCCGCATCATCGTCGCCTCCAACGAAAACCTCCAGGAATCTTACCGCAAAGGCAAGTTCCGCGAAGACCTCTTCCACCGTTTTAACGAATTCTCCATAGTGCTACCGGCCTTCCGTCAACGCCGGGAAGATATCCCCCTCTTCGCCGAATTCTTCCTCGCCAAAGCCAACAAAGAGCTGAACAAGGAAGTCTCAGGCTTCGAACCCGAGGTCATGCAGATCTTCCTCAACTATCCCTGGCCGGGCAACCTCCGCGAATTCCGCAACGTCATCCGCCGCGCAGCCCTGCTGACCTCCTCCGGACTCGTCAACGCCCGCGTCCTGCCCGCAGAGATCGTCGACACCAACGGCTATGGCTTCATACAACCCGTCGAAATGCTCACAACCGCTCCCGTGCAGCACCATCCCATCGCACACAAAGAGACCGACCTGAAGAACGCAGCGGCCCAGGCCGAATACGATACCATTATGAACGTGCTCAAACAGGTCAACTACAACAAATCCCGGGCTGCAGAAATTCTCAAGATCGACCGGAAAACCCTCTACAACAAGATCAAAAGCTATCAACCCTGATTCACTCTACTAATAGACTTCCACTGTTACCCGCTGAGTAGTGTGGGCGCTGAAATAACCCAGCGCCCCATTGCTTATATTGCTGACCGGATTGGCCGGCGTCGCCGTCTGAAAACCATTGTTCCCTGTTACTCCCGAAAGTGCGAAAAAATAATCGTACACAGGCTTGTCCACACAGTTCATCGTCAACGTCAGATCGCCCCCCCGCTGCAGATAGGTGCTGTCGTTATACAACGGCTGCTCGATATACCTCCCGTCCGAAAGCCGGTCCTCAAAAACAAACACTCCCGGTATCACCCTCCCCCCTATCGACTCGGCGAACTGGTAATAGTTCACCACTCCCGGCGGATCCTGGAAATTCACGACCGCATTGATATCCTTATGATTGTTGATATCGGTATTCATGGCGAAAGTTATCGAGTCCAGCGCTACCTGCCCCGGCATGACCGAGCTCGCCGTATAGACCTCCCCCCCAACGGTCACAGACAGCCGGTAGGCATGCCCCGGCACCCCCGAATACGTCTTCGTCGTATACACCCCCGCCGTCGACTCCTTCAGCACCGCCACCAGCCCGTTATTGCTGTCCGTCACCGTCACGACGGCCCCGGAAACAGGCGGATAGCTGTTGGCAGCCGAATACGGTACCGACCGCGATATCTTCACCTGCGGCGTCCCCCCATTCGTCACCTCCCCCTCGATAACCAGCTGCGACGGAGCATCCCTCAGCTCAACGCTTACCACCTTTTTACAGGCTACTCCTCCCACCAAAAGGCCCCCCGCCAGGACCCCCACGACCAAAAGTTCATTTTTCATTGGCTCAAAATTTAAGATTCCACGTCCCGGATCCCCCTCCTCGATCGGTCCCCCTTCCACATCAATACCTGAAATTCCACATCACCAGATCATCCTCCTCCTCGATCAGTCCCCTTCCCCATCAAAACCTGAAATTCCACGTCACCAGATCATCCTCCTCCTCGATCGGTCCCCTTCCCCATCAAAACCTGAAATTCCACGTCACCGACGGTATCCACCTGAACAAGGCATACCTCAGCGCCTGCGTCTTCGTCGGATCATCCGGGTCATTCTGGAACACGATACTATAAGCATTCTCCCTTCCATAAAGATTATACACCGAAAAGGTCCAGCTGCTCTCATATTTCCTCTTCTCCCCTTCCCTCACACCTCCCCGCGCGCGGGGCCGCCCCTGCCGCGTAGCCGCCACATCCATCCTGTGATACGCCGGCATCCGATACCCATTCCGCTCCGAATACAAGAACGTCGTCTGCCCCGCCACCTGATACTTCCCGCTCGGAAAAGTCACCGCATTCCCGGTATAATAGACCCAGGTCCCCGACAAGGTCCACCGACGGCTGGCCTTATAGATCCCTACCACCCCTATATCGTGGGCCCTGTCCTGCCTGGCCGGATACCACTGACCCCGGTTGACCCCATCGATCTTCAGCTCAGTACGCGAGAGAGTATAGCTGACCCAGCCGGTCAACCGCCCCTCCTTCTTCTTCAGGAACAGCTCCAGCCCATATGCCCTCCCCTTCCCATCGACCAGCTGTGACTCCACGTTCTCATTGGCGATCAGCTGCGCCCCATTCTTATAGTCGATCTGGTTGCTCATCGTTTTATAATATCCTTCTGCCGACAGCTCATACCGGTTCCCGCTAAAATTCCGGAAATAACCCAGCGACACCTGATCCGCAACCTCCGCTTTCACATTATTGCTGCTCGGTATCCACAGATCAGTAGGGTTGGCGGAAGTTGAGTTGGACAAAAGATGCAGCACCTGCGTATTTCGGCTATACCCGGCCTTGATAGAGCTGGTCGCACCCAGCTGCCAGCTCACAGATATACGCGGCTCCGCGTTGATATAGGTCTTCACGAACTTCCCGGCCCGGTACTTGGCCGAGTCAGTGGTATTCCCCGCGCTGTCATAGGTATAAAATACGCCGGGACCGACAACCGAAAAAGTGGTGGCCCTCAGCCCATAGTTAAAATGCAGGCTCCCCGCCGGCGACCACTCATGTTCGACATAGACCGCATTCTCGAGACTATATTTCTTCTGCAGCGACAGGGAATTATAGCTGGACTGCCGCGAGGCGGAAATGACTCCGGGAGAAATAGTATGATGGATGACGCTAATGCCGAGATCGATCTTATTGCCGGCATCGATATAGTACTGCAGGTCGTCCTTCAGATTGAGGTCCCGGATATCAGACGTGATATTGATATCGTTGTTATTCGAATTGATCCGGATCTTATAGCTGTAGTCGCTGTAAATAAAGGAAGCATTCGAAAAAAGCCGGCTATTGAAGACATGATTCCACCTCGCCGTACCCGTAGCATTCCCATAGTCGATGCCAAAGGTCTGACCAAATGCCAGATTGTCCCTCCCGAAATAACCGGACAGATAGAGCCTGTCCTGCGCACCCAGACGGTAGTTACCCTTGATATTCAGGTCATAAAAATAAAGGCTGTTCTGCCTCGTCGAAGAGTCCCCCGAAAGCTTCAAAAAAACATCGGCATAGGTGCGGCGACCGCTGACGGAAAAGGAACCCCGGTCCTTTACGATCGGCCCCTCCGCATTCAGCCGGCTCGAGATCAGCCCGATCCCGCCCCCGAAATGAAGATCTTTGCTGTTGCCATCATTCGTACGGATATCTACAGCCGAAGAAAGCCGTCCGCCATACTCCGCCGGCATAGCGCCTTTATAGACGGTTACGTCCTTGATCGCGTCCGAATTGAAAGTGGAAAAGAAACCCAGCAGATGAGACGGGTTGTAGACCGTAGCCTCGTCCAGCAATATCAGGTTCTGATCCGCCCCACCACCCCGTACATAAAAACTACTGTTGCCGTCCCCCGCGAACTGAATGCCCGGCAGGAGCTGGATGGTCTTGAGCACATCCTTCTCCCCAAAGATCACGGGGATATTCCGGATATCATCGGTCGTCAGCTTCTGTACACCCATCAAAGGTCGCGCGATATTCTCGTTCCTCTTCTCCGCGCTCACCACGACGCCGGTCAGCGTCCCCGCCGCAGCATCCAGCTCGACCGGCTGAAGGATATTCCTGCGCAGGTTGACGGCAATGGTGTCCGTCGGATAACCCGCAAAGCTTATCAGCAAATGATAGTCGCCGGCCGGGGCGCTGATCGCGAAGTAACCGTAAGCATTGCTCTGGACGCCGCCACGCTGGACCTCCTGCAGACTCACGCTGGCGCCTATCAGCACTTCGCCCGTCTTTCGGTCTCTGACGGTACCGCTAATAGTGTACCGGCCCTGCCCCTGCGCTATCGCCGGAAGGAATACAAGCAGGCCTAACCAGCCCCCAATCCATTTATAGAAAAAGCTCGGCAAGCGACGGGTCCCTATAGTCTGCAATATAGCCAAGGACATTGGGAAACGAAAGGAATTCGCTCTTATCATGCATAGTGGTCAGCACTATACTTTTCATGCCAGCCCGCAGCGCCGCCTCCACGCCCTTCGGAGCATCCTCGAAAACCACGCATTCGGCCGGGTCCACCCCCAGCCCTTCCGCCGCCTTCACGAACGTCTCCGGATCGGGTTTGCTGATAACCACTTCATTAGCGCTGACGATCACCCTGAAATAACGCCGGATGTCCAGGTTGTCCAGCACAAAATCGATATTGAAGGGAATGGCCGCCGACCCGATGGCCATCAGGATACCCTGCCGGTCCGCCTTCTCCAGCAGCTCGGATAGTCCCTCGATCAGCCGCAGGTGCGGCCGGAATGCCTCCTGGTAGTTCGTCTCCTTCTTCCGGGAGATAGCCTCTACCTCCGCGGGCGTAAAATGCCCCTTGCCAAATATCCGGTCCAGCAGCTCCTCATTCTTCCCATACATATGGCTCTTGACCTCCTCCCGCGTAAGCCCCGCCTTTAGATCGTTGTTGAGAATATTGAACCATGCGATACTGTGATACTCCATGTCGTCGATCATCGTTCCGTTCAGGTCAAAAACAAAAGCCTTGTACTTACCCATTCCCATTCTTTTTTTTACGAAGATAAACCCTAATTTTAACGCCATGAAGCAATTTACATGGGGGATCATCGGACCCGGCAAGATCGCAAATAAATTCGCTGTCGCGCTGACACTTGTTGAAGACGCCCACCTCGGCGCCGTCGCCTCCCGCGACATAGCCCGCTCCAGGTCGTTCGCAGAGGCACATAACGTCCCCACAATTTACGACAACTACGAACAGCTGGCCGCCGACCCTTCTATCGACGCCATCTACATTGCCACCCCACATGGCTATCACGCCGAACACGCCATCCTCTGCCTGAATCATGGCAAGGCCGTCCTCTGCGAAAAACCCATGGCCCTCTCCGCTCGTCAGGTCAGCGAAATGATCGACGCCGCACGCACCCACCGCGCCTTCCTGATGGAGGCCATGTGGACCCGTTTCCTGCCACTGACCGATCAAATAGACCAATTGATCAGCGACGGCCAGATCGGCGACCTCCGCTATATCCGCGCCGACTTCGGCTTCCCTGCCCCCTTCAACCCCGACGGACGCCTCTACGACCTCCGCCTGGGCGGAGGCTCCCTGCTCGACATCGGCATCTATCCCCTCTTCCTCTGCCTCCACCTCCTCGGCGAACCCGAAAAGATCACCGCCACTGGCCACCTCGCCCCAACCGGCGCCGACGACACCTGCCACGCCATCCTCCAGTTCCGCGAAGGCCGCTCAGCAGTCATCACGAGCACACTTACCTGCCAGACCAGCATCACCGCCGAGATCGCCGGCACACACGGCGCAATTCATATCCCTACCCCCTGGTACAAGAACGATCGCTTCACCATACAACGCTCCTCCATACCATCGGCGTCAGCTCAGTCCCTCCAACCACCAGCGTCCCCCCAGTCCCTCCAACCATCAGCGTCCCCCCAGTCCCCCCAATCACCAGCGTCCCCTCATCCTTCCGCGTCCCCTCATCTTTCCGCGTACTCCCAATCACCGGCATCCCCTCATCCTTCCACGTCCCCCCAATCCCCCAGCTCCTCCATATCCCCCCAGGATCCCCAGCTCATCCAGCTGGAACCCATGATCAACGGCTTCGAATACCAGATCCGCGAGACCATGCGCTGCGTCTCCACCAGCCTGATCGAAAGCCCCAAAATGTCTTTTGATTTTAGTCTCCTCATGGCCCGCACAATGGATACCATCCGCGCCCAGCTCGGCGTCAGATATCCCACGGAGTAACCCGCCATCCTTACCGATCGGGCTCGCCCACCACGGTTCACGTGGTTCACACGGTTCACGTGATCCCCTACAACGAATGTCTTAATGTAAGATTGAACGGCACCTCTTGCTGGCAGTGCGTATTCTCCAGTATCTGTCTGGCCGCCATCACCCCCATTTCCTTAAAGTCCGTCGAAATAGTCGTGATCCCGTTCAGAATTATCTTCTTCATCGGTGTCTCATTATAGGATATAACCCCCACCTGCCTCCCAAGCTCCAGCTTCAGCGAAATGATCCGCTCCACCAGCACCACCAGGTCCTCTTCCATCAGGTTGATATACACTTCCCCCTCACCGATCGGCTCATCCGCTATCGAATGCACCACCTTATACGTAAAAGCATACTCCTGGCAAAAACGACTACAGCCCTTCAGTATCTCCTCCGGATGATAGGTATAGCTGGGAAAAATAAGCTTTATCGTATGATACTTGCTCAGCTGCTCCCGCGCCTTCTCCAGCGCGGAATAGATATCCTGCTCAAAATTCTGATATACCGCAGCGAACTCCCCCGTAATCCCGGGGATCATTTTATCCAGCACCAGCAGCTTCTCCTTAGGCAATGTATTGATGATATCCTGCGCATTCTCCCCGCCCTCAAGAAAATGCGGGATGATCACATAGTGCGAGTAGTCCTCCTTCCGGTCGCTCAGCAGCTTCTTGAAAAGGTTGAAGTCGTTATTGTAAATGTAGAAATCCACCACCGTGTACTCCCCGATACTGGCAATAAAAGCGTCGTACAATATCTTCTTGTGCGCAGAAAGCTTATTGAACAGCAGGAATATCTTCAGCGTCTGCCGGAAATCAGTATTCTGAATAAAGTACCCCTTCCCCGGCACCGACCCAAGGACCCCCATCTTCTTGAGATATTTATATCCCTTCTCCGCAGTATCCCGCGAAATATCCAGCTCAAAGCTCAGCTCGTTGATGGAAGGCATCAGGTCATTCTTCCTGATCTTGCCCATCTCGATCGCCTTGAGGATCGAATTGGTCAGCTGAAGATACTTAGGGGTCGCCGCAAACTCATCCACCCGGATCCAGTCGAATATGTTCTCGTGCTTCATCAGCACAATTTACAGCTTAATACCCACACTCCGGCCCCCCCTCCCCCCGGTTCCCCAACCCTAAGGCTGTTTCCTCACGTACTTTCCATCCTCAAAAACAACACTGTAGTCAGAAGGGAAAAAACTGCTCTTATAATAATAATCCGTCGTAATTATCTGCGCCCCCGATGCACAAGCCGCCAAAAATCCTGTCCTGTCATTGGCACGAGCCTCCCGCGTATCCGAGTCAGCCCTGGTCCGCACCATATACCCCTTCTTCACCATCACCCTGATCTGCTCGTCCTTCGGGTTGTTCATGATCATGAACGCAGCCTCCGGGGTGCCAGCCGGCGAATCCGTAAACAACACCCGACCTTTCAGTGACGGATGTCCCTGTATATAGGAAGCCCTGTGCTCTCCGCCTTCATCAAGGATAAAGACGAACTTCCCGCGAGCCTCTTTCATCGTAGGCCAGCGCCCCGCCAATACCGCGGCCTCCAGCGTAGGCGACGTCCCCCGGATATCGTCGGGCTCGATAAGATAGCTACGGCCTAAGTATTCCAGGATCTCCTTGTCAAGCCGGTCAAAAACTTCCGCAGTGAACTTCTCCGGCACGCTAAAACCCGGCGCCTTGATCTCCGCATCCTTGGTATTCATCGTAATATATATGGGATAGTGATCCGGATGCGCATCAGACCAGGCCTTCAGCTGTTGAAGACAACCAGCGAAGGTCGGGCAATTGCTCCTGAAGTCGAGATCCTGTACATGAAAGACCTTAAAGCCCGGCTTGTTCATCTCCCCCCCGGGATCATAGACAGGCGGATGGCTCGCCGCTTCCCACTCCAGCCCCTTCGGATGCGCATATTTCCCGCCCTTCTCATCCGCATAAACGTCGATCTCCAAATTCCGCAACCCAAGGTTCAGCTGCTCGCCCAGCGACACATGACTGTATTCGAGCCCCATCGCAGCCTTCGGGTTCTTTGCCTTGAACATCGAAAACAGCGCCGTATCGATCGCCTTTTTATAACTGTTGTGCGAGCCAATGACTTGCACCTTATTGATCGGAAGATCGTCAAAACCGGAATCACCACCCACAAAAAAGAGCAAACCTATAATAAGAGAGAACAATGCAATTTTCATCCTGCTATTTTGCTGCAAATATTTTCCTTCCAATCCGAATTTTCTTGTGACTTCCCATTACGTAATTGTTAAATCCCATCTCCGCCAACTACGAAAATTATTAGAAACAACATTCCATAATATAATATTCCATTCACAATTGCATAACATGTGTTTTATCTCTTTGCCGCTTCAACTGTTAGCAACAGGTTTATAACATCGATCATTAAACGAATTTTTCTTCACCAAACCAAAACACCATTCATCATGAATGCAATTCCAAGGCTCTTTTTTTTAGCCCTCGTGTTTCTTTCCCTCACCACTTATGCCTTTCAGCCGGCGCCCGGGAAGCTGAAAGGGGTGGTCACCGACGAGAACAACACCCCTTTAGCAGGTGTTAGCATCGTAGTAAAGGGTACCGGCAAAGCCACTACGACCGACGCAGAAGGAAAATATTCCATCGCCGCCGACGGCCCCGGTGCAGTCCTCCAGGTATCTTATGTCGGCTTTGTCCAGAAAGAGATCAGGGTCACCAAAGGCACAGACATCAACGTTACCCTGGTATCGCAGACCAAACAGCTGAACGACGTCGTCGTCATCGGCTATGGCACGGCGGCCAAAAAAGACATTACCGGCTCGATCACCACGGTAAAATCAGAAGACTTCAACCCCGGCGTACTGACCACCCCCGCTGAGCTGCTGCAAGGTAAAGTACCCGGTCTCAACGTCACAAAAAGCGGCGACCCCAACGCGGCTCCCGCCGTCGTATTGAGAGGCCCCTCCACCATCCGCTCTACCGGCGGCGCCATGGAGCCCTTCTACGTCATCGACGGAGTACCCGGCGCGTCCATCGACCTGCTGGCCCCCGCCGACATCGAAAGCATCGACGTGCTGAAAGACGCATCTGCTACCTCCATCTATGGTTCCCGCGCCGCGAATGGCGTTATCCTGATCACTACCCGTCGCTCCAAACCAGGCCAGACGCGCCTTACCTACAACGGCTACGGCGCCCGTGAAGAAGTATCCAAACAGATCAAAATGCTCACCGGTGACCAGCTGCGCAACTATCTCAAGGCGAACAACGACGCCCTGAAGCCCGGCGTGGACGACGACGGCTCCAATACCAACTGGCAGGACCTGCTCGAACAGATCGGCTGGTCCCAGTCTCATACTCTGTCCTTTGGCGGCGCTACCGGTAGCACCGACTTCGGCGGCAGCGGTACCTATCTGAAGAACAACGGTATCCTGAAAAACACCTCGCTCGAACGTACAACGCTGAAAGGCTACCTCAGCCAGCGTTTCTTCGACAACCGTCTCCGGCTGGGCATCACGCTGACCAACAGCCATACTAAGAACAATGACGTCGTCCAGGGCTCCGTCCTTCCCGGAATGCTGTTCTACCTGCCGACCGTCGCGCCATACAACCCCGACGGAACGTATAAAGAGAACTTCACCCGGACCGGCAGCGGCACGCTGAACCCCCTCTCGCTGATCAATGAGAACTTCAGCCGCACGGACGACAACAAGACATTGATCAACACGATCGCACAGGTAGACATCATAAAGGGCCTCCGGTACACGCTGTCTTTCTCCAGCCAGCGCGACCAGAACCTGTATAACTTTTACGCCACCTCAAAATCGGGCCTCTATCTCAACTACAACGGCAAAGCGATCCGCAATTCCTACCTGAACACCAGCACCGTAGTCGAATCCTATTTCAACTACGACAGGACATTCGGCGAACACAGTATCCGGCTGCTGGGTGGATATTCCTATCAGCAGGACCGCAACAACGACGGCTTCGGCGTCCAGACGCAGAACTTTTCCAACGACAACCTGACGTATAACAACCTGTTCCTGTCCAATCCTTCCGGACTCTCGCAGGTGCCCTTCGACAACAACCCGATATCTACCCTCCGGCTGATATCTTATTATGGTCGTGTTCAGTATTCCTACAAGGATAAATATCTTCTGCAGGGTTCGCTGAGAAATGACGGTTCCTCGGCATTTGGCGTCAACAACCGCTGGGGCTATTTCCCCTCTGTCTCAGCAGGCTGGAACATCGCCAGCGAAGACTTCATGAAGGATATCACGATCATCGATATGCTCAAGCTGCGCGCAGGCTACGGCGTATCCGGCAACAGCACCGGCTTCAATGCCTTCTCTTCGCTGCTGGTCTATGGTACACCTGCCGCGCCCAAATTCGTGTACAACGGCAACGTCACCAACGCCATCGACCCGGTCCGCAATCCTAACGCCGACCTGAAATGGGAAAGCACCGGAACTACCAATATCGGCGTCGACTTCGGTATCCTGAAGAATCGCATCACCGGTTCGGTAGATTATTATATCAAAAAGACTACCGACCTTATCTACGACCAATACCCCGTATCGGCTACCCAGTACATCGTCCCCACCTATACGGCTAACGTCGGCAGCATCAGGAACAGCGGTATCGAGGCGGTGATCAACGCCACAGTGATGAAGACAAAGGACTTTACCTGGAGGACTTCCGCCAACGTAGCGCATAATACCAACACGATCCAAAATCTATCAAACGACAAATTCGTCATCAACTACATCCAGACCGCGCAGCTCGGCGGCAAGGGCCAGTCCGGCAACTACAGCCAGATCATCCTTCCCGGCCAGGCGCTCGGCACATTCAACCTCTGGCACTATATGGGCAAGAACCAGAATGGCGTGAGTACCTATCAAAACGCGGCCGGATCGATTATCGCCACTCAGCCGCTGACCACCGACGCCCGCCTTGCCGGCAATGCCCAGCCCAAGCTGATCTATGGCTGGACCAACAATTTCTATTACAAGGGCTTCGACCTCAACTTCCTGGTCCGCGGCGTGCTTGGCAACAAGATCCTCAACGCCACACTGGCGGGCCTGAACGACCCCGTCGACGCCAAGCTGCAGAATATTCCCGCTTTCACCCTCGGCGAGTCGCACAAAGACATCAACGCCTACCTGATCTCCGACCGGTTCCTCGAAAGCGGCTCTTACCTGCGCCTGGACAATGCAACGCTTGGCTATACGTACAAGCCGCATACGACCAGCGTCAAGAGCCTCCGCTTCTATGCAACCGCGAATAATGTGTTCGTCATCACCAAATACCGCGGCATCGACCCCGAGGTCAACCTGGGAGGCCTGACACCCGGCATCGACAATCAGAACTTCTATCCCAAAACCCGCACCTATATCCTCGGTGTAACCGCCAATTTCTAACCTGTCAAAACTCAAACAACAATGAAAAGAACATATATATATCTTTCAATACTTGCAGCGGCCCTGCTTAGTTTCAGCGCCTGCCGGAAATTAGACGTACCCGTCGAATCCCAATACATAAAAAGCAACTTCCCTGCCACTACTAATGACTATAACTCTCTTATGGGTAGTATGTATTCCAACCTGTCCTCGCAATTTGCCGTTCCCTACTGGCGCATGCAGGAACTCACCACCGACGAAGCGATCCTCCCCGCCCGTGATGGCAATTTCGACGACGGTGGACAATACCGCCAGATGCACTACCATACCTGGACCTTCGACCATCCCTATGTCAACGGTATCTGGCAGTGGGGCTTCGGCGGAGGCATCAACAACTGTAACTTCATCCTCTCCGTCCTCGCCAGCTCCAAGCTCAGCGATTCCACCAAGACGGCCTATTCCAACGAGGTGAGGGCCATGCGCGCGCTGTACTACTTCTTCATGATGGACCTCTATGGCAACGTCCCCATCATCACAACGTATCCCGTTGACAGCCTGCCCGCCACCCAGCCCCGGGCAAAGGTCTACGCCTTCATCGAATCCGAGATGAAAGACCTCTCCCAAAAGCTGCCCTCAAAAACCAGCAGCCTCGCCACCAACACGACGCAGTACGGCCGTCCCACCAGGGCCATGGCCTTCGCCGTGCTCGCCAAGCTGTATATGAATTCGGAGGTCTACATCGGTACGCCGCGCTACAGTGACGTAGTGGCGATGGCCGACAGCATCCAGAGCAACCAGAATTACTTCCTGGACGCCAGATTCCGGGACATCTTCCTGCCCAACAACGGTCCCCAGATCAACGAGACCATCTTCGCGATCCCCTATGACCAGCAGATACCGGGCAACCAGTTCACGCGCTTCGGCTTCTTCTACTACCTGGTCAACGCTTACGGTTTCAACGTGGGCCTGAGCATCGCCATGAGCACCACGCCGGAATTCTACGCCCGCTTCAACATCCCCGGCGACTTCCGCACCAAAACATGGCTCGTCGGCCCCCAGTTCGTCCCCGACGGCAACGGTGGCTTCACCAATACGCCCGTGTACTATCCCAATACCAACACGCAGATCGTCATCACAGCCCCCCTTATCCTGGTCCCGCCCAAACCCATGGACCTCGGTAACACCACCGCCAGCCAGGCCGAAGGCGTCCGCTCCATCAAATACTATCCCGACCCCACTACCATTCAGGCAACCCGCCTCAACGGCAACGACGTCCCCGTCTTCCGCCTCGCCGACATCTACCTGATGAAAGCCGAAGCGATCCTGCGCGGCGCCGCCGCCACCGCAGTCAACGGTACGCTCCAGACCCCCGAATACCTCGTCAACAAGCTGCGCACCCGCGCCGGCGCCCAACTCTGCCCCAACGTCACCCTCGACACCCTCCTCGACGAACGCGCCCGCGAGCTGTCCTGGGAAGGCTGGCGCCGCGACGACCTCCTGCGCTACGGCCAATACGAAAAAGAATACATCCTCCCCAACGACGCCCTGAGCATGGACAAGAGCGAATACCGCCGCCTCTTCCCCATCCCCATCAACGAGCTCAAGCTAAACCCCAACCTGGTCCAAAACCCAGGCTACCCTGGCAAATAAGCCAACACACCTACATAAAAAAAAGCCGGCCCCCAAAAGCCGGCTTTTTCCATTTTAAGATGACAATTATTTAATAAAAACCCGCATCACTCATCTCCTCATCCACCAGGAACACCGTCATGCTCTTCGGCCCATGCGCCCCCAGCACCAACGACTGCTCAATGTCCGCCGTCTTCGACGGCCCCGCAATAAAAGTCGCAAAGCCATACCCCAGCCCCATTCCCTCGATCCGCTCATAAGCCGCATGCATATTTGCTACCACATCTTTCTTATTTATCACCAACGCCAGATTCTGCGCTATAAAAGGCAACGCCCGCTCGATCATCCTGTCCTCGGTTATCCAGCAGGCCCCATTCTCCGCCACACCAAAATGCGCCGCCAGCACCGCCAGCCCCACATCCTCCAGCTCATGCGGATCAGCATATCCCCGCGCAGCCTCCCCAAACCCAACCAGCTCTGGACAACCCGATACCACCCTCCCAACCCGCGGAAACAATTCCCGAAGTATCGTCCCCACCCGGTCAAAGCCCGACACTACATACGCCGCCCCGCCGATCGCCTCCAGCACCTTCACAAAACCATCCGCCAGCACATCCTCCCCTGATTCACCCCCCGCGGTCCCATCACCTTTCCCCGCGGCCGTCGCAGAAACCGCCCCCGCGGCAAGCGGCGCCACCTCGGGCAACTCCTTCCACTCCGGCTGATTCCCCTTCACCGTCTTCAATATATTTTCCCTGCTGCTCATTTCTTATTCTTTTTATACCATTCACCAAATGACTGCTTCGGAACAGGCGGCATATCCCGTTGCTTATACCACGGATTCATTCCATTGTTCACCGTAAAAGGCGCATTCAGCATAAACCACCTCCCCGCCTTCCCCGCAGTATGATAAACAGAAGGATTCGACAACACCCAGGTCATCGTCTTCATCGCCACCTTCTTCGCAACCGGCGCATGCCCGCTCTGTACCAGCACCTGCCTCCATTTATACAGCTGGTCATGAATATCGATCTTCACCGGACATACATTCGAACAAGAACCACACAACGTCGAAGCGAAGGGCAGGTCAGCATACTTCTCCCTGTCCAGATTCGGCGCCAGTATCGACCCTATCGGCCCCGCCACCGCCGTATGATAGCTATGCCCCCCGCTGCGCCGGTAGACCGGACACGTGTTGAAACAGGCAGCACAACGGATACACTTCAACGAATTGCGAAACTCCTTCCTCCCAAGATGAACGCTCCTCCCATTGTCCACAAGGACAATATGCATCTCCTTCCCCGGCCTCGGCTTCTTAAAATGACTGGAATAGGTAGTGATCGGCTGCCCCGTCGCACTGCGCGTCAGCAGCCTCAAGAACACACCCAGATGCTCGCGCCGCGGAACGATCTTCTCGATCCCCATACAGGCGATATGCACGTCGGCCAGATGCGCCCCCATATCAGCATTACCCTCATTGGTGCAAACCACAAACTCACCCGTCTCCGCAACAGCAAAATTGATCCCCGTCAGCGCCGCACGCCGCGTAAGGAACTTCTCCCTCAAATGCAGCCGCGCCGCATGCGTCAGGAACTGCGGGTCGGCATTACCCGCCGGCGTCCCCAGGTGCTCGTGAAAGATCTCCCCGATCTCCTCCTTCTTCTTATGGATACAGGGCAGCACGATATGGCTCGGCGGCTCCTCAGCCAGCTGCACCACCCGCTCGCCCAGGTCAGTGTCCACCACCTCTATCCCCTGCTCTTGCAGGAACTCATTCAAATGACATTCCTCCGTCAACATGGACTTGCTCTTCACCATCTTGTCCACACCATGCCGGCGCAAGAGAGAAAGCACAATAGCATTGTGCTCCGCCGCATCCGCAGCCCAGTGCACCGTAACCCCATTGGCCGTAGCCGCTGCCTCGAACTGCTCCAAATATCCGCCGAGACCAGACAAAACATTGTCCTTGATACGCGAGGCCGTCTCCCGCAACAGCTCCCAGTCCGCAACACCATGCGCAGCCCTGTCTCTCTTCTGGCGGATCCACCATAAGGTCTCATCATGCCAGTTGACCCTGGCCTCGTCTTTATTGAATGCATCGGCAAGCACGGCGTGATCCTGAGGGCCCCGCTTACCAGCATGATCCTTTTTCATAATCGGCTATTTAAGATCTCCGCAATATGCTTTACCTGTACCGTACTCTTCTGCCGGTGCAATATCCCCTCCATATGCATCAGACAGCTCATATCCGAACCGGTGATATACTCCGCCCCATGATGCAGGTGGTCAGCCACCCGGTCCTTCCCCATCTTCACGGATACCGCCTCCTCCGCCACACAAAAAGTACCTCCAAAACCACAACACTCATCCTGCCGCGAGAGGCTGATCAGCTGTATCCCCTTCACCATTTTCAACAACTGCAAAGGCTTGGAGAATTGCGGCGCCATCAGCTCGCTCATCTGCGCCAGCTTCAGCCCCCGCTGCCCGTGACAGCTCTGATGAATACCTACTTTGAATGGAAAGCTGGCGTCAAGCGCCCCAACTTGTAACACATCCGTCATGAACTCAACAAGCTCATATATCTTCCGGGGGATCGTCGTTTCCCCTCCCCCATCGGCATGCAAATGATCCTTTATATGCAGCACACAGCTGCCCGACGGGGAAACAATATGGTCGAACTCCTCAAAATTTTTGATGAACAGATCATTACAACCCTTTGTCAGGTGCTCGAACCCCGAATTGGCCATGGGCTGGCCACAACAGGTCTGATTAGAAGGGTAAACAACTTCACAACCGAATTTTTCTAATAACTCCAGCGTAGCTATTCCGACCTGAGGATAGAATTGGTCGATGTAGCAGGGAATAAACAAACCAACTCGCATGCCACTAAGCTACTTATAATATTTCAATTCTATGATATCCCCCGGCAAAAAACGGCTGTTCCAGTGCTGGTGTATCGCCAAAGCCGCGCCCATGGCCGTCGCCTGAGGGATCGACGCCGCAAAAACTTCTATACCTGGAAAGGCATCCGCCAGCAAATGCATATACACCTGGTTCTTCCCAAATCCCCCATCCACAAAGATCCGCTTCACCTCCGTCCCCGCAAGCACCAGCTGCGTCGACGCCACTTGCTGCGAAATGATATCCATGATAAGCCGGTGATAAGCCTGCTCCAGACTCACAAATGCAGTCAGCTCCCGCTGCCCGAATACCGAAGCGCCCACCATCACGGTATCCCCGTCCTCAGCCCCGCCATCCATTCCTTTCAGCCCTTCCACCAGCTCAGGGTCAAAATCCACCGTCGCGACATAGGCAGGCAGCTTGTGAAAATGATCGGCCAGCCGCCGCACCTGCTGCTCGTGCTCATACCCCGCAAACAGTCGCGACGCCTTCACCGGCGTACCCTGATAGCTCATATAGCACAGGCAATCCTTCTGCAGCTCAGCCACCGTCAGCGGAGAGTCATTAAAAGGATTCATCGATATACACCAGGTCCCGGTGGAGATAAGAACAAAAGGCTCCCGAAAACTTTCCAGGTACGGTATCATAGCCGCCGAACTATCGTGCAGCCCTATCCCCGCGATCCCAGCCGCCGCCCCCTCCAGAGACACTACACTTGTAGAAGGTTCTAAAGGAGCCAGCTTTTCAATAATACCTTCGCGATACACCCACTCGTGATAGTTCGCCTGCGAAAAATTCCACAGATTTGTATGACACCCGATACTCGTAATATCCGAGAACGCCCTGCCCGTCAGCAGATAGCTGAGATACTGCGGCAGATGCAGCGAATACTTTATCCGGCCGAACAGCTCAGGCTGCAGCTCCTTGATCCTGTACAGCTGCATCCCCGAATTCAGGCTCCCCAGCACGGGAGATGCCGTCAGCATCGAAAAGGTCACCTCCCCTCCATAAGTATCGTAAAATTTCTTCTTCAGCTCTTGCGGATAAGCCTTTAGATAGTTGTACAATGGCGCAACCGGCTGCCCGTCCTGCCCGATATGCACAAAGCTGGCGCCATAGGCGGAAAAGTTGATCGCTCGTACATTGAATTCCGTTAGCGTCGAAAGCTCAGCCAGTAGATCATAAAACCACTCCGTCAACGCCGCAACATCCTCACACGCCTCCCCGTCTTCGTCCATCACCGGGTCAACGACAGTTGATCGCTCCCAAACGATCTTATAGTGCTCGTCAAAAAGGAAAAGCTTCTTATTGGTCTTACCAATATCGAATATGGCTATGACATTCATATTATAATCCCGTAGCAACGGTCCCCGCGCCTCTTTCTTTTATCAAATGTTCTCTTACCTTCCCGGCCCTGTAAATCGCCAAAGGGTCCAATGCCCCACCCGCCCGCAGACGGGCTTCCGCCACCAGCGCCCGTACATCCGTCCGGAATGCGCCCTGCAACAGCTCCTGCGCCGCCACGACGTCATTAGCCTGCTGCGCCGCCACCAGCCGTTTGCGGTCTATCAGCAACGCCTGGGCATAGGTCAGCATAATGGCCTCGACCGATTGCAGCAGGTCCTCCAGCGGGTCCTTCACATTATGCGAAGCATCGATCATCCACCCCAGGTCCGTGGCATGATTCATCCCCCTCGCATCCATCCCCTCCACCAGCTCATTAAAGATCAGGAACAGCTGGTAGGGCTTGATGCTGCCTACAGTCAGGTCATCATCCCCATATTTGCTGTCGTTAAAATGGAACCCGCCTAACTTCCCCTCCATCAACAGCAGGGCGACGATCTGCTCGATATTGGCATTCGGCAGATGATGCCCCAGGTCCACCAGCGTATACGCCTTGGGACCCAGCTTCGAAGCGTACAAAAGGCTCTGCCCCCAATCCCCGACCGTAGTAGAATAAAAATTAGGCTCAAACGCCTTATACTCTACAAACATTTTCCAGTCGGAAGGCAACGCAGCATATATCTCCGAAAGACCCGAAAGCGTATTCTGAAAAGCCTGCCTGAAATTAAGCTGCCCGGGAAAACACGAGCCGTCGGATAACCATACTGTCAGCGATTTCGAGCCCAACTCTTCGCCATATCTTATAACTTCTATATTGTGGTCGATCGCCTGCTTTCTCACATCCTTTCGCACATGCTGCAGCGACCCGAACTTATAGCTAAGCTCCTGTCCTGGCTGATCCTGGAACGTATTCGAGTTCATCGCGTCGAACTTCAGCCCGTACTGCGCAGCCAACGTCTTTATCGACGACGCCTGCTTCGGGATATCCCACGGAATATGCAGGGAAATGGCCCCGCTGCTTCGGTTCAGCGCATGCAGCAAACCCACGTCCTCTATCTTCTCTTCCAGGCTGCGGGGCTCGCCGCCACCGGAGAAACGGCCAAACCTCGTCCCCCCCGTACCCAACGCCCAGCTCGGGATAGCCACCTGAAAATCGATCAGGCGACCCAAAATCCCCTCTACGTCCGTCAGACCGGCGGCAACAAAATCAAACCTGCGGCGATGTTCCTTCAGCAACGACTGGTTATGCTCTTCTATCTTATATTTTTCTATTTGCATAAACAAATTATTTAAGGCATATAAAAAATTTCCTTCAGCGGCCGCGTCACCGGCGACCCGTCCGGATGCGACTCCATGATATCCTTCATATACTGCCACCACTCCTTCATCACCGGATGCGCCGGCAGCTCCTCCAATAATACCGGATCATCGACCCAAAAACAGGCAAACAGCACCAGCGTCCCCTCGTCCAAAAATATCGAATATTCCCGGATGCCGGTCTCGTGAAGCAGCGCCGCCAGCCCTGGCCAGATAGCCGCATGCCGGCGACGATACTCGTCCTCAAAGCCCGGAAAAAGCTTCATTGTAAAAGCTATACGCATAATTTCTATCTTACAAAGGCCATCGCCACCCCACCGTCAACATTCAACACATTCCCCGTTGATTTATTCATCAACCCCCCGACAAGAACAAAGCACGCATTGGCAATATCCTCAGGTAAGATGATCTCATTCAATAAGGTCCTCTTCGCATAATAGGCCGGCAGCTCAGCAACACTTACCCCATATGCCTTGGCCCGGCCCTCAGCCCAGCCGCTTTCCCATATCTTACTATCAGAGATGACGGCATCAGGATTCACCACATTCACCCGTATCCTGTCCCCACCCAGCTCGGCCGCATTCAGACGCGAAAGATGCAGCTGCGCCGCCTTCGCCGAACCATAAGCGGCATTATTGGGACCCGATACCAGCGCATTCTTGCTCACGATATTTAAAACATCCCCGCCGATATCCTGCTTACGCATGACTTCCACACCGGCCTGGGTCACGAGGAACTGTCCCTTCACCAAAACGTCATAAAGGATATCCCAGTCCTTCTCCGTATGATCCTGCAACGGCTTGGAAATAGACAGACCCGCACAGTTGACGACGATATCAACACCGCCAAACGCCAGCGCAGCAGCGTCATACACGGCCCTGATCCGCGACGGACTCGTCACATCCAGCACTTCTCCGACAAACGCGTCCTTCCCGTAAGCGCCCATGAATTCTTTGCGCGCCGCCTCGAGCCGCTGCTCGTCATTGTCATTGATCACAACACAAGCCCCCTCATCCGCAAACTTCTTTGCAATAGCCTTCCCGATGCCACCGGCGCTGCCCGTCACCAGTGCAATACGGCCGGACAAGGCCTTGGGCTTTGGCATCCGCTGCAGCTTCGCCTCTTCCAGCAGCCAGTACTCGATATCAAAAGCCTCCTGCCGCGGCAACGAGGTATAGGACGAAACAGCCTCCGACCCCTTCATCACATTGATAGCATTGATATAGAACTCGGCCGCAACACGCGCCGTCTGCTTGTCTTTCGAGAACGTGAACATACCTACCCCCGGATACAAAATGACCACCGGATTGGGATCACGCATCGCCGGGCTGTTCGGATGCTTGCAGGACTCATAGTACTGCGCATACATCGCACGGTATGCTTCGAACTGCGGAGCAAGCCGGTCCTTCAACGCCTTCACGTCGGACAGGTCGTCCGCCACACCCAGGTCCAGCACCAGCGGGCTTATCTTCGTGCGCAGAAAATGGTCCGGACAGCTGGTGCCCATAGGCGCCAGACGGGATAGGTCCCTGGAATTGATAAACTCAAGCACCCGCGCGTCATCCGTAAAATGACCGATCATCTTCACCTTCGAAGAGCAAAAACCCCGCAGCACGGGCGCCAGCGCAGCCGCCCGCGAAAGCCGCTCAGCAGCAGGCAGAGCCTTCAGCTTCTCTCCGCCAAAGATGGGACCGCGCTTCCCTATATTTTCTTCCAGGTACTCCGCGCAGCGCTCGATCACCTCCAGCGTATTGACATAGCTCTCATATGCCGTATTCCCCCACGTGAACAGGCCATGCGAGCCCAGCATGATCCCCCGGATACCCGGATTCTCATCCAGACACTGCCGCAGCTTCAATCCCAGATCAAATCCCGGCCGCTGCCATTCTACCCATCCGATCTTTCCGCCAAACAGCTCCTGCGTGATCTTTTTACCGTCCTTCGCCGCAGCGATCGCAATAGCCGCGTCCGGATGCAAATGATCGATATGCGCAAACGGTAAAAACCCGTGCAGCGGCGTATCTATCGAAGGCGCCTTCGAACCGGGATCGTATATACAGTGGTTGAAAAGCTCGACCATCTCGTCTTCATGCGCTATTCCACGGTAAACATTCTTCAGCGCCAGCAACCGGTCCACATACAACGCAGCCAGGCCGCTTCGCTTCAACGTTCCGAGGTCTCCGCCCGAACCCTTCACCCACATCACCTCCGTCTCCTTCCCCGTCAACGGGTCCCTGGCCTTCGCCTTGCATGAGGTATTACCGCCGCCATAGTTGGTCAGACGCAGATCGGCACCCAACAGATTCGACCGGTATATAAGTAGCGCAACTTCATCGCCCGCCAGTTCGGCCGCCTTCTTGTCATCCCACAAATAACTGACATGCTTGAATTTCGTAGTTGTAACAGACATATGCTTAAGCTTTATTAAGTGAATTTCCATACCCCACCAGTATCACCGAGCACAGTATCGCAATGATCCCTACCGTGATCGTAACCCTCGTCTTTTTGCTCACCCCATTCCATTCCTTCAGCGCTATCCCCCAGCCATTCGCTACCAGGATGATGAACGCCATATGCAATATCCAGGAGCTCGCTCCGTTGCCTAATCGGCTCTCCCCCATCCCGTAAAAAAAGAACTGCAGGAACCATACCGTCCCCGCCAGCGCCGAAAAAAAGTAATTGTTAAGGAGTGGCGTCTTCTTGTTCGTATAGTCGCCAAACGTCTTATTCCGGGCATTCAGGAACATACACCAGATAAAATTGGTGGTAAGCCCTCCCCAGAGCAGCACGATATAGGTGACATTATTCTGATACAGGAATTTCCCGTCGACACCCGGGTGTGCAGCCTTCCACATCTGGTTGGCCGTCTCCGCCATCGAGCTGCCCGCCTCGATGCCATAATTGAAGCAGGCGCTGAGTATCCCCGAGATAGTACAAATGATAAGCCCCTTGACAAGAGAAAATTCTTTAACACTCTCCTTCTTCTTTTCCTCCGGTAGCTCTTTCTCCTTTAGTACCCCCGCCCTGCCGCAGATATATATCCCGATCAGACAAAGAATGACCCCGCTCAGCACGATCCGCCCCCAGGAAGTGGTCAGCAGCTCATGAAAGGTCGTCTTTCCCGGAGTTGGAACAAAATTGTAATAGATCGAAGGCACCAGCGCCCCGAATGCAGAGGTAAAACCCAACAGGACCGAGTTACCCAGCGACATTCCCAGGTAACGCATGCCCAGCCCGTACATCAACCCCCCGATACCCCAGAGCACACCCCAAAAAAAGGTCCACCCCAGCGTAGCCGCCGAAGCCTGCCCGATGATCTCGGTAAAGTTAGGGACCGTTAGCCAGGCCGCCAGCGGAGGAATGATCAGCCAGGAGAACAGCCCCCCTATGATCCAATAACTCTCCCAGGACCATGCGCGTACCTTCTTATAAGGCACATAAAAGCTACCCGATGCAAAACCGCCGATAAAATGAAAAAGAATTCCAAATAGTATCATGTAGTCGAATATTTTCGATATGGCCGCAATACGCGCTGGACCTGATCCAGTCAGGGTCAAATATAAATGGTAACCCCGATTCCGCTGTCATGCACTGTCATGGCACCCGGCCCTCCACTCGGCCAAAATTGCTTGCAAACAAGCCAATCCGGCGGAATACCACGTGGCTAAGTTATGCTTACTTGCAATACTCTTAACTGACTTGCTATATGAACAAACACATCTTACCACTATTGTGGTGTTTACTGTGCATTCCCTTCCTGACCCACGCCCAGACGAGCCGCGTCAGCGGCTCCGTCCAGGACGCCAAAGGCAATCCCCTCTCCGGAGTCAGCGTCACGATCAAAAACACGAAAACCGGAGCCACCACCGACAGCAGCGGCCGGTTCACTATCGCCGTTCCCAGCCCCCAATCCATTCTCGTCTTCTCGCTGGTGAGCTACGACAGCAGGGAAGAGCCCGTCGGCCGGCGCGTAAAAATGCAGATCACCCTCAACGAGGCCAGCAGTAACATGAACGACGTCATCGTCATCGGCTACGGCACGGCGAAAAAAAGAGACGTTGCCGGCTCCATCACCTCCATCTCCGCCAAACAGCTCGAAGAACGCCATCCGGCAACGCTGGGCGACGCCCTCCAGGGCATGGCAGCAGGCGTGCTGGTGACCACCAGCTCGGTGCCCGGCTCCCAGCCCAGTATCCGCATCCGTGGCTACTCGACCTTCTCCAGCGCCGGCAACAATCCTTTATACGTCATCGACGGGGTGCTGTCTGACAACATGGACTGGGTCAACCCCAACGACGTACAGTCTGTGGAAATTCTGAAAGACGCCGCATCTGCCGCCATCTACGGCTCACGGTCGGCCAACGGCGTTATCATCATCACTACCAAAAGAGGGCTGGAAGGCAAGCCGAGGATCAATATCCAGTACCTGCATACTTCGGGCATCCTCGCTCACAAATTGCCACAGGCCAACTCCAAAGAAGTACGCCTCTACCGGCAGGAGCAGCAGAACAGCCCCACCGCGGGCGGCAACACCGACTCGCTGAACCCCAGCTTCAACGCCGACAACGACTACCAGGACGTACTAACCCGCATAGCACAACGGAACCAGCTCGATTTTGGCGTCAGCGGAGGCGCAAAGAACATGAACTACTTTACAAGCCTCCGCGCCCTCGACGACCAGGGCCTCGTGGTCAACAGCTACGCCAAATCCCTGCTGTTCCGCGCCAACGTCGAGTTCTCCCCTTCTACGAAATTTAAGTACACCAGCCGCTTCCAGTTCGGCTATTCCACGGGCAACAAGATCGATGAAGGCAATACGATCTTCCAGGCCTTCCAGCGACCCGCCAACTACGCCCTGTACTATCCCGACGGCTCGCTGACGGGCTATATCAGCGGCCGGCGAAACCCGCTGTCCGTCGCGCTGCTGCAGGTCAACAAATTCCAGAACTACCAGGGGACCCTGTTCAACCAGATCGAATACCAGTTCATCCCATCCCTGCGGTTTACCACCAACGCCGTGGTCAACTACAACGAAGGCAGGACCCAGGGCTTCCTGCCAAAGCTCCTGAGCTCGGCTTCCCCCACCACCAACAGCGGAAAGGAAGGCTTCACCCGGTCGGTCAACTGGCAATACCAGGCCTTCATCAACTATAACAAGCTTATTGGCAAAGACCACTCCCTCACGGCGATGGCCGGCTTCAGCGCCGAGAACACCCAGTCGAACAGCGCCGCCCTCGCAGCCGTCAACTACGTCAGCGAGGACATCCTGACACTCAACTCCGGCACCCTGGTGCCGTCAGGTACCACCACAAGCGCCACCGGCAATTCCCTCGCTTCGGTATTTGGAAGGGGCTCCTACAGCTACAAAGGAAGATATATCCTCAACGCGCTCATTAGAAGGGACGGCTCCTCCCGTTTTGGCGCCAACAACCGCTGGGGCAACTTCGTTTCCGGCGCCGTAGCCTGGCGCTTCAGCGACGAACGCTTTATGCGCTGGACCAACAACGTACTCGACGACGGCAAGCTCCGCGTCAGCGTCGGACAGACAGGCAACGAACGCATCGGCGACTACGACGCTCAGAACAAATACGACTTCGGTACCTACTTCTACAACCAGCAGTCCGGCGTCGCGCCCAACACGACCATCGGCAACCCCAACCTGAAATGGGAAAGCACCCTCCAGAGCGACGTCGGCATGGACCTCAGCTTCTTCAGGGGAAGACTGATCGTGGTAGCCGATTACTACGTAAAGACCACCAGTGACATGCTCTATAGCCGCCCCCTCCCGCGTGAGACTGGCTATACCAGCGTCCGCGTCAACGTCGGCACCGTCCAGAACAGAGGCTTCGAGCTCTCCCTCACCGGCAGACCCATCGTGAAAAGGGATTTCGACTGGCTCGTCAGCTACAACCTCTCCATCGAAAGAGGGGTCGTCAAAAAGCTCAACGGGGGACAGTCCTTTATTTCCGGCAACAGCAGCGACGCAGGCAACGCAGCATGGCTCATCCGCGAAGGCGGCGCCCTGGGCGATTTCTACGGCTGGAAGCAGCTGGGCGTATATGCCTACGACCAGTCAAATGCCTACAATGACAACTGGGAGCGCCTCACCCCTCAGTTTGACAAGACCGGTAATTTCCTGGGCTACACCTTCAAAGGCCAACCCTATTCAGGTACGGTCCATAGCCTTTATGGCAGGTCGACCAGGCTAAAAGGCGGAGACGTCGAGTTCGCCAATCCCAATAAAGACAGTGTCATCGACAATTCCGACCGGATGGTGCTCGGCAACGCCCAGCCCAAATTCTATTTCGCTATCATGAACACCTTCCGCTACCGGCAGTTCTCCCTCTCCTTTACCATCAACACCCAGTGGGGGAACAAGATCTACAACAACGCGGCCAGGGTCCTCGACGACTACGGCACTTCCAATATCATCCCCCAGCCCTATGTCATCTACAACATGTGGAGGAAGCAGGGGGACGTCACCAACGTACCCGTCTATCGCAGCAGCAGCGTGGGCAACGTCCGCGTAAGCGACCGCTTCATAGAGGATGGCTCCTTCATCCGCCTGGCCTACCTGCAGCTGAACTATGCCCTGCCCCAGGCCCTGTCCAGGAAAGCATTTGCGCAGAGCATCAACGCATACCTCTATGGCAGCAACCTCCTGACCTGGACCAAATATACCTGGTACGACCCCGAGTTCCCCTCGAGCGACCCGCTACAGCTGGGACAGGACGGTGGCGCCTATCCCCGGCGCAGAGAAATAGGCGTAGGCATTAACGTATACTTCTAACCCGCCCCCGCCACAACACCAACATTTACTTCTGACAATAAACATATTGAAAAATGAACAGGCTACTATACCTACTGGCTTCAGTCCTGACGCTGACAGGATGCAGCAAATTCCTCGACAAACAGCCGCAGACCGAAATAAGAACAAGTACTTTCTGGCACACCGAAGACGACATCAAGGCCGCTATCGCCGGGATGTACAGCGGCATGCAGGACGTCTGCACCACCGGCTACTTCTACTATGGGGATTCCCGCAGCGATAACTTTTATGACAACCCCAAATACGGCAACGTATCGTATTACACCAACGGGCTTACCTCTTCGATCAACGGCTCAGACTGGAGCCCCCTGTATACCGTCATCGAAAGGGCCAACGACCTGCTCAAGCACATACCACAGGTCAAGGCGCTGCAGCCCGGCATCGACCCCAAGACCATCAACTACTACCTCTCCGAGGCATATAACGTCCGGGCATACTGCTATTTCCAGCTGGTGCGCGTATGGGGTGCGGCCCCGATGTGGACGATCCCCTACGACAGCGTCGGCATCGACCCCTACAAGACCAGGACCTCGCCGGACAGCCTCCTGAACAACCTCATCATCCCCGACCTGCTGACCGCCGCCAGTCTCTCCGACCCCAACCAAAAGACGGTCTGGGAAGCCAACCTTGGCCTCACCTACGCACTGCTGATGGACGTCAGCATGTGGAAGCACGACTACGCAGGGGCCATATCATGGTATAATAAGATCACCGGCCTGGGACGGTATAAGCTCGAACCCACCGCCACCTGGAAGAACCTGATGATAGCGCCCGACAAGACAGTGGAGAACATCTGGAGCATTTACTGGGACTGGACCACGGACGGAGGAGCCGGTATCTCCGGGCAGATCGGCGCCGGCAACACCAACAGCACGTTCAAGATATCCGATCTCATCTGGAATTATTTCTCTACCACGCCCACCGACATCCGCAGCGCACAGTCCGTAGACCTCAAAGTAAAAACGCACGACAAGACCCTCAAATTCTACCCGGTCAATCTGGACGCAAAGGGCAACCAGGTCTATCCGGCCAACAACCAGGCGAACGTCTATTTCCCCATCTATCGCTTCGCAGATATGGTGCTCTTGCGCGCCGAGGCAGCGAACCAGCTCAACGACAGGGCTACCGCGCTGACCCTGCTCAACCAGGTACACACCCGCGCCGGCCTCACCGCCTTCACGGCAACCACCCTGCCCGACTCCGCCACCATGAACAATGCTATCCTGACGGAAAGACAATACGAATTCTTTGCGGAAGGCCGCAGGTTCTTCGACCTCGTACGCAACGGCCTCGTGTCAACGGTCATGGACCCTATCATCAAGGCCCGCAAACCCGACGCACAACCCTTTGCCGCGGACGCCCGCACCGTCCTCTGGCCCCTGAGCATCACCGTGCTCAACGCCAACCCCCGACTCACCCAAAATCAACCTTACAACTAACCACATGAAAAACATAATCATCATTTCGACCCTCCTCCTCACACTGGCAGGCTGCAAAAAGTTCGCAGGCCTCCCCCTGCAGGAAGACACCGACCACCACCCCTACCTGCTGGACCCCCACGTCAACATGAACGCCTGGCAATACCTCAAATTCAGGGCGGGCGCCGACCCATCCAGCATCGACACCGTCCTGAAAAGAATGTACGAGGCCGTCATCTACTCCGGCATTGACACCAATGAATATACAAAGCCGGACAGGACCTTCATCTTCCTGCACAACAACGCCGTCATCAGCTTTACAACAACGGCGCCCATAGTACCAACCAATACCTGTTACTGGGGATATTACCTGGTGTCCACCCCTCTGCGACCCGCCACGTCATGGAGCGACTACACCCCCGCGCAGGTCAAAAGCTGGCTGCAATACCTCATCGTGCAGGGCAGCTACACCTATGAGAACCTCACTCCCGTCGAGGTCACCGCGGGCACCCTCCAACCCCCGGGCTCAGACACCCTGAACCCCAAAAGCGTCATGACCCTCGAGCGGGTAAATACCAGCGACGGCAAGATCCGGCTCAACGGCTTCGTCGGATCAACCAACTACGTCGACGTACGCACCGGCGGCATCCTGAGCACCAACGGCCCCATCCACGTAGTTGACGCCTGCGTCTCCTACCGGACCCAGTGATCACCCCTTATCACACACCTCAGTAATTTTCGCATAAGCAAGCAATCCTTAAATTGGATATTGGCACATCAGGCGGGCTGTCTCTCAGCCCGCCATGCCAATTCCCTTACGCCGGCACCTTCACCGCCTGCCTGGCCAGCAACCTCCACTTCCCCTTTGCCTTCGTCCACACCGTTAACACATAAAGATGCGCCGTCCCCGGCTTCCCCCCGTCGTTATTCGTCGCAGACAAAGTATGCCTCACCCAGGCCGTATTCCCAACCACCTTTATCGTCTGGTCAGTAAGGTCGATCGTCACAAAATCCGACTTCTTCGTCAGCAGCGCTTCCTCGAACGCGGCCTTGTCCTGGATAACCCCATTCGAATGCCCGTAGGTCAGCTCGTCCATCGCGATCGCATCCAGGTTCTCCTTCGTCGGGTCGATCAGCGCCTTACGCAGCGACTCCACCGCAGCAGCCACATCCTTCGACGCACCCTCGCTCTGGGCACGAACACCCCAGACACCCGCTACCATAACAATTGCAAACAATAGATTTTTCATATCATGTATTTTAAATTTCTTTACACATTCCCGATACCCGCAATCCGTCCCCCTTCCTCCAACTCCCGCAATCCTCTCTCTCGCCCAACTCCCGCGATCTGTCCCCTCTCTTCCGATACCCGCAATCCTGTCCCCTCTCCCCAACACTCACATCCCCTATTTTATCCCCAGTTCTCGCTGTATCTCCTCCAATGTCCTCCCCTTCGTCTCCGGCAGGAACCGCCACACGAACAACAAATGCAACACCATCATCCCACTATAAAATAAAAAAGAATGATACCCCCCACTCTTGCTCCCCTCGACAATGACAGGAAAGGTCATGGAAATTATCGCCGCCATGATCCAGTGCGTAAAGCTACCCAAAGACCCACCCTGCGAACGCACCGAATTGGGAAATATCTCCGAGATAAAAACCCAGATGACAGCCCCCTGCGAGAACGCAAAAAAGGCGATGAACCCGATCAGGTACAGCAGCACGAATTTACTGCCGCCCCCCGCCTGGGCCGCACCGCTCACATCTACATGCTTAAAGAACAGCGCCGTAAGCCCAAGAAACAATATCATCCCAAGCGACCCGATGATCAGGAGCTTCTTTCTTCCAAATCGGTCGATCACCGTCATCGCGATCAGCGTGAACAGCAGATTCGCCGCACCGACATAGACAGGCTGCAAATAAGCATCCCCCTGGTCAAAACCCGCCATCTGGAAAATACGCGGTGCATAATAAAGAATAGCATTGATGCCCGACAGCTGATTGAACATGGCCAGCAACACCGCAAACAGGATAGGCTTGATATACCGCATCTTGAAAAGACTCTCCCGTGCAGAAGCTCCCTCATGCTCCCGCACCGACGCACGGATCGCGGCGATCGCAGCTTCGACATTCTGCTCCCCCAGTCTCGCCAGCACTGGCCGGGCCGCCTCCTCATTGTTATTTAAGATCAACCACCTCGGACTCTCGGGTATCCTAAGCACCAATATCGCAAACAATACCGCCGGTACCGTCATAACGCCCAGCATCCACCGCCAGCCATCGGCCCCCATACCTGAAAAAGCAAAATTCGTCAGATACGCGATAAAGATACCCGCCACAATATTCAGCTGGAACGAACCGGCCAGACGACCCCTTAAACCCGCAGGAGCGATCTCTGATATATACATTGGCGCAATCACAGAAGACGCGCCCACCGCAAGCCCGCCGATTATACGAAAGAAAATGAACAACCCCCACGCAGACACGGACGCACACCCCACCGCCGCCACAATAAAGAAGATCGCCACAACCTCCAGGGTCCTCTTACGACCATACCACTGCGCAGGAAATCCCGCGACCACCGATCCAATGATAGTTCCATATAGACTGGATGATACCGTAAACCCTTGCCACCAGCTGCTCAAATGCCAGATCTTCTCAAGCGTTTGCTCCGCTCCGGAAATAACCACGGTCTCAAATCCAAACAAAAATCCGCCAAGCGCGGCGATAAGGGCAATTCTAACGGGGTAAGAAAGCATGGCAAACAATTTATTATGACCGAAAATAACATTAATTTTAAAAAGACATAGATAATCGGATGAAATTCGAAGCCATTACCATAAAGGATATCGCCAAAACCCTTGGCCTCTCCACCTCAACCGTCTCCCGGGCCCTCAGGGGCAGCTACGAGATCAGCGCCGAGACCCGCAAACTGGTCCTCGAATACGCCGAAAAGATCAACTATCGCCCCAACCCCATCGCCCTTAGCCTCAAAGAAAAAAGAAGCCGCTCCATCGGCATCGTCGTCTGCGAAATAGCCAACAACTTCTTCTCCCAGGTCATCAACGGCATCGAATCCGTCGCATATAAAAAAGGCTACTACGTCATCATCTCGCAGAGCCACGAATCCTTCGAACGCGAAGTCTCCAACACCCAATACCTCGCCTCCCGGTCGGTAGACGGCCTCCTCGTCTCACTGTCTACCGAAACGACAGACCTCTCTCACCTCAACAAGCTCCATGACCGCGGCCTGCCCATCGTATTCTTCGACCGGATCACCGAAGAGATGACGACCCACAAGGTCATCGCCAACAACTTCAACGGCGCCTACCAGGCCACCGAACACCTCATCAGCCAGGGCTTCCAGCGCATCGCCCACCTTACCATCTCCCCCTACCTGTCCATTACAAAGGAAAGACTGGCCGGCTACAAAGCAGCCCTGGCCGATCACCACATCCGCTATGACGAATCCCTCGTAAAATACTGTAAATACGGCGGCCTCATTGACAAGGAAACAGAAGAGGCCGTAGACAGCCTCCTCAGCCTGAAGAAAAGACCCGACGCCATCGTCGCCGCCAGCGACAAGCTCTCGACTGGCTGCCTGGCCACACTGGCAAGAAGAAAAGTGCGGATACCCGAAGAAATAGCCCTCGTCGGCTTTACCAACTCAATGCTGACCGACATCTTCCAACCTCCGCTGACCAGCATCCGCCAGCCCGCCTTCGAAATGGGCCAGGTGGCAATGGAAATGCTGATCCAGCTGATCGAAAGCAAACACCCCGTAACAAAATTTGAAACACGCGTCCTGAATACCGAGCTCTCCGTCCGCGCCTCCAGCCAACGACCGTGACCCGCGCCACCCCGACCCCACGACCCGCGTGCCCCCCGCGTCTCTAATCCAGCTTCGCCGGCGTCATCTTCGGTACCAAAAAATGCATGATCACCCACGCGAGCAGATACGCTCCCCCGCACACCGCAAACATTATATAGTAGGCGATCTCTATCTTCCCGATCGCGCGATAATGCACGAACAAATTCTTCTGCACCAGCGCCGACAGCAAAATACCCCCCAGCGCCCCGGCCATCCCGCCGATACCCGTCACAGACGCCGTAGCCTTCTTCGGGAACATATCGCTCACGGTCGTAAAGATATTCGCGCTCCACGCCTGGTGTGCCGAAGCCGCAATACCGATAATGATCACCGCAAACCACACATTGATATTCCCCGCAACCTGCGCAAAGATCACCGGTATTACGAGGAACGCAAAGATCAGCATAGACGTCTTCCGGGCCTTGAAATTTGGCCAGCCCTTATTGACGAAGCTCATCGGCAGCCACCCTCCCCAGATTCCACCCACCGTCGCCATAATATAAACCGTAGCAACTGGCAACGCCACCGCCTCATCGCCCATATGATATTCACTCTTCAGAAAATCCGGCAGCCAGAACAAATAGAACCACCAGATAGGATCCGTCAGCAGCTTGCCGATCGCAAAAGCCCAGGTCTGCCGGAAACCCAACAACCGGATCCACGAGAACTGACGCTTCGTAGTGCCATCCTCCGCCGCCTCCGTGCTCTTCTCAGAACCCGGATCACTGTTGATATAGTTCATTTCCGCAGCAGACAGCTTCTTATGCCTTTCCGGCACCTCATACATCACGAACCAGAAGATCAGCCATATAAATCCAATCGCGCCCGTGATGACAAACGTCGCCTTCCAACCCCAGATCGCATTGATAAAGGGCACGCTCAACGGCGCGACGATCGCCCCGATGCCCGCCCCCGAGTTAAAGATAGCCGTCGCAAATGCCCGCTCTTTCTTGGGAAACCATTCCGCTACCGTCTTGATCGCGGCCGGAAAATTCCCCGCCTCGCTCACCCCCAACGCACTACGCGCAACCCCAAAGCCAAACACGGTACTGGTAAAAGCATGACACATCGCCGCCAGACTCCACATACCCGTCGCCACCGCATAACCGAGCTTGGTGCCTAACTTATCAACAACACGACCGGCAATAAGCAGACCGACAGCATACGCAAACTTGAACGCGATCTCCACATTGGCGTAGTCAGCGTCGTCCCAATGCATATCCCTGGTAAACGTTGACTTTAAAAAACTGATGACTGAACGATCCAGGTAATTGATCGTCGTAGCGAAGAACAATAGGGCACAGATCGTCCACCGATAACGGCCAACAGCAATACCCGTCTCCGGAGTCGAGGCAATTTGAGACACGTTAGACATAATTTCGAATGTAACACAATTATCGCAGATCCGATATATTTACAATATCCATATCGGTATACGTATAGTTCTCACCAGCCATACCCCAGATAAATGAGTAGTTGCTGGTCCCGCATCCCGAATGTATCGACCAGGGCGGACTGACGATCGCCTGGTGATTGGCCACCAGCAGATGACGCGTCTCCTGCGGATGCCCCATAAAATGGAAGACCCGCTGCTGCTCTGGCACATCGAAGTAGAAATAAGCCTCCATCCGGCGGCTGTGCGTATGAGCCGGCATAGTATTCCAGACACTCCCCGTCTTTAATATCGTCAATCCCATCACCAGCTGACAGCTCTGTATCCCGTCGGCATGTATATACTTATAGATGGTGCGGTGATTCGAGGTCTCCGCCGATCCCGTCGTCAGCGGCAACGCCTTCTCCTTCGGGAGGAATTGTACCGGATGCGACGCATGCGCGGGCGCAGACAACAGGAAGTAGTAGGCCGGCTCCGCAGCCTCCACACTCTCGAGCACCACATCCTTCACACCCTTCCCGGCATACAGACAATCCAGCTTGTCCAGATCATAGCTTACCCCATCCGCCACCACTCTGCCCGGGCCGCCCACATTGATGATACCGAGCTCCCTGCGCTGCAAAAAGTAGTCGGCCTTCAGCTCAGGATGCGTCTCCAGCCGCAGCCGCTGCTTTACCGGGCAGGCGCCCCCCATGATCACACGGTCATAGTGCGTATATACCATCCGGATAGTATCTTCCTGTATCAGCTTGTCCGTCAAAAAAGAGCTCCTTAGTTCTTCTGTGGTCATCCCGCGGACTTCCTTCTGACTATGTTCATATCTTACTTCCATATAGAACAGTGTTTATCGGTTTAGCGGCCCATCCATCCGCCATCAACGGTGAGGATAGTACCATGTACATAATTAGATGCTGCCGAGGCCAGAAAGACCGTCGGCCCCTTGAAATCGTCCGGCTCACCCCAGCGCGCCGCAGGTATCCGGTCCAGGATCGACTTGCTCCGCACAGGATCATTGCGAAGCGCCTCGGTATTGTCGGTGCTGATATAGCCCGGTGCGATCCCGTTGACATTGACCCCCTGAGAGGCCCATTCATTCGCCAGCGCCTTGACAAGGCTCCCGAGCGCACCCTTGCTCGCCGCATACCCCGGCACGTTGATACCTCCCTGAAAGGTCAGCAACGAACACGTAAAGATGACCTTGCCGCTCCGGCGCACAAGCATCTCCTTCCCGAACTCACGGGCAAGGATAAAGGCCGCATCCAGATTTATCGACAATACCTTATCCCAGTATTCATCGCTGTGCTGCGCCGCCGGCTGACGAAGGATCATCCCGGCATTGTTGACCAGGATATCGACCACCGGATGCTTCTCCCTGACCTGCCTGATAAAGGCATAAACACTCTCCCGATCCGTCAGATCAGCCCGAAAAGGGAAAAATTGCCGGCCCAACGCAACCACGTCCTTCCCGATCCCACTGCCCGACGCCTCCAGCGAAGCCGAAACACCAATGATATCGGCCCCGGCCTCCGCCAAACCCAATGCCATCGCCCGGCCAATACCCTTATTACAGCCGGTGACAAGGGCTATTTTCCCCTTTAAATTAAACAGGTCACTCATAAAATATTAATGAACAGATCGTTAACTTTGTCTGCCAGGGGACAAGTCTACTGCGGAATTAGGGAATAGCTGTGGAAAATACAGACTTTATTTACGAAAACGTTTGCGACCTTCACCGGAAAAGCACGTAAATGAATGAAATTTGAAGCGATCACCATAAAGGATATTGCGAAGGCCCTCAACCTGTCTGTATCGACCGTTTCAAAGGCGCTGCGCGGTAGCCATGAGATAAGCGAAGAGACCAAGCAGCAGGTGCTCGCCTACGCCCGAGAGAACAACTACAAACCCAACCCCATCGCCCAAAGCCTCAAACGAGGGCGCAGCAAATCCATCGGCGTCATCGTCTGCAATATCGACAACAACTTCTTCTCCCAGGTCATCAACGGCATCGAATCCGTCGCCCGCCAGAAAGACTACAACGTCATCATTACCCAAAGCCAGGAATCCTACGAAAGAGAAGTGGCCGGCGTCGAAAACCTCTCCTCCCGCTCAGTAGACGGCCTGATCATCTCCCTCTCAGCCGAAACCAGGAACGTCGATCACCTCATCCGCCTCCACCAAAAAGGCCTCCCCATGGTATTCTTCGACCGGATCACCGACGAGATACCCACACACAAGGTCATCGCCAACAATTTCAAAGGCGCTTACGAAGCCACAAAGCACCTACTGCAACAAGGATACCGCCACATCGCACAGATCACCAGCAGCGGCAGCCTGTCCATCACCCTCGAAAGACTCGAAGGCTACAAAAAAGCGCTCACAGACGCCGGACTCACCCCCGATCCCCGATACATAAAATTCGTCCAGCACGGCGGCATGATCCCCGAAGAGACCCAACAGGCCCTGGCCGAGCTGCTGCAGCTCAACATAAGACCCGACGCCATCTTTACCGCAAGCGACCGGCTCAGCACTACCACCCTCAGCCTGCTGAAAAAAATGCAGATATCCGTGCCCCGACAGGTCGCGCTGGTAGGCTTTACCAACTCCATCTCCGCCGATATCTTCTACCCCTCCCTCTCCGCAGTCACACAGCCGGCCCTCGAAATGGGACAGCTCGCCACCGACCTCCTCATCCAGCTGCTCGAAAGCAAACGCCCCGTAACCCAGTTCCAGAAAAAGGTCCTCGAAACCGAGCTCAAGATCCGCGACTCCAGCCTCCGCCAGCCGCAATAACCCCGACATCCCGGGTCCCATCACCCTTCCCTCATCTTCCCCGGATCCCCCTCCCCCTCCCTCGTCGATCCCTCTCTTCCCCTTATTGATCCCCCTCCCTCCCCCTTATTGATCCTCCTCTCTTCCCCTCGTTGATCCGCCTCTCTCCCCCTCATTGATCCCTCCCCACATCGACCCCACCCTCATTAATGAGCGATTTTCCCTACCTTTGCCCCCGTTAGCCTATGCGGAAGAAGTGGATCTACATATTTACACTATGCTGTCTGGTCAATAGCCTGTTCTCCTTCTATACAGGCGCCGCAGTCCATTCGACCAACGGCCAGCCGCTGGTCGCCGACGTCGACTCGCGCGCCAGCTCCACTTCCCTCCTCGATATGCTGATCAGCCAGTTCCAAGACGACGACGACGACCAGGGCAAAGCCCCCTTCAAGTCCTTCCACCGGCACACCCTTTCCATCATCCGCGGCCTCGCGATCAATATCCAGGCGCCAAGACAGATCCTGCAGACACTCTTCGACGCGTTCCGCATCCCCGGCATCACCCGGCACGTCTACGGCAACCACCTGATCCGCAAGCCCATCCTCCCCTCATACTATAATTTCCTCTTCCGGCTAAGTCCATTCTGACCAGTTTTCCCTGAGAATCCATCCCACATTTCATTCAGAGAAAACCTAATTATTTTATGGTCAAGATCCTCTACCTCAACATATCGTTGATGGTCTTACTTTCCGTATTCCAGACGGCCTGCACCTCGTACGGCCAATCCGAAAAGTCCCCGGTTGACACCCTACGCCTTCCCGTACTCACCCTCGAACAAAAGGATACCCTCCTTCAAACCGCCTACGTCGCCGACATCCAGGCAGTAAAGAACGTCGAGATCCGCGCCCGCGTAAAAGGCTTCCTCGAGTCGATCTACGTCGACGAAGGCCACCTCGTCAAAAAAGGTGACCCCCTCTTCAAGATCAACGACGAAGAATACAAGGTCGCCCTCTCTAAAACAAAAGCCGCCCTCTCCAACGCTATCGCCGCCGCCAAAGCCTCCGAGGTCGAGGTACAGCGCGTACAGATACTCCTCGACAAGCAGGTAGTCGCTGCTTCCGAGCTGGAAGTCGCCCAGGCCAGGCTGGCCGCCGACAACGCCAATATCGACGAAGCCCGCGCCGCCGTCCGCAGCGCAGAGAACCACCTCTCCTACACCCTCATCCGCGCCCCCTTCGACGGACTGATCGACCGGATACCCCTGAAAGCAGGCAGCCTTATCGACGAAGGCGCCCTCCTCACCAGCCTCTCCGACATCAGCTCGATGTACGCCTATTTCAGCATCCCGGAGAACGAATACCTGCAATACGAACGCACCCGCCAGTCTGCCCCCGACCAGCACAACACCGAGGTCCGCCTCACGCTCGCCGACGGCAGCAGCTACCCCTATCCCGGAAAGATCGAGACGGTAGAAGGCGAGATTGAACAGAACACCGGCTCCATCGACTTCCGCGCCCGATTCCCCAACCCACAAAAGCTGCTCCGCCACGGCGCGACAGGCAGGCTGTTCCTGTCCAATAAGATCGACGACGTATTCCTGATCCCGCAGAAGTCTGTATTCGATATCCAGGACAAAAGCTATGTCTACGTCCTCACCCCGAATAATACCCTCCGGATGAGAAACTTCACGCCGCTGACCCGCATCTCCGGCGCCTACCTCGTCCGCGATGGCATCCAATCCGGTGAAAGGATATTGTACGAAGGCGCACAGAACGTACGCGAAGGAATGACCATCCTGCCACAATCCATTACCCCCGACGCCACGCAGACGCCCAAAAAATAATTACCCATGTTGCAGCTTTTTATCAAGCGGCCCGTTTTGTCGCTGGTGATATCATTGATCATATTACTTCTGGGAGTCCTCTCTCTGACAAGCCTCCCCGTGACCCAGTTCCCCGACATCGTCCCCCCCTCCGTGACCGTCACGGCCAACTACACCGGCGCCAACGCCGAGGTCTGCACAAAGGCCGTGGCCACCCCCCTCGAAAGGGCGATCAATGGCGTACCTGGCATGACGTATATGTCATCCGTATGCAGCAACGACGGCCTCACCGTCATTACGATCAACTTCAACGTCGGGACCGACCCCGACCAGGCCGCCGTCAGTGTACAGAACCGCGTCGCTACCATCCTCGACGAATTGCCCGAAGAGGTGATCCGCGCCGGCGTAACGACAGAAAAAGAAGTGAACAGCATGCTGATGTACCTCAACATCCTCAGCGAGGACAGCACGCTCGACGAGAAGTTCATTTATAATTTTACCGACATCAATATTTTGCAGGAGCTCAAACGCATCAATGGCGTCGGCCGCGCCGAGATCATGGGCGCAAAAGAATACTCGATGCGGGTATGGCTGAAGCCCGACCGTATGGTGGCCTACCACGTAGCGACAGACGAGGTCATCCAGGCCATCCGCAGCCAGAACGTCGAAGCCGCTCCCGGCAAGACAGGACAGAGCTCGGACCGCTCGCCCCAGCCCCTGCAGTACGTCCTCCGGTATCCCGGAAAATTCTTCGAGCCATCACAATACGAGAACATCGTCATCCGCGCCGACAGCAGCGGCTCGATCCTTCGCCTTAAAGAGATCGCCGACGTCGAATTCGGCTCACAGACCTATAACATGGTCTCCAACACCGACGGCCAGCCCTCCGCCTCGATCCTCATCAAACAACGCCCCGGCAGCAACGCCCGCGAAGTGATCACCGCCATCAAAAAGAAGATGGCCGAGCTGAAGTCGACATCCTTTCCACCGGGCATGACGTATAATATCAACTACGACGTCTCCCGCTTCCTCGACGCCTCCATACACGAGGTGCTGCGGACCCTGGTCGAGGCCTTCATCCTGGTGTTCATCGTCGTCTTCATCTTCCTCCAGGACTTCCGATCGACACTGATACCCGCCCTAGCCGTACCCGTAGCCCTGATCGGGACATTCTTCTTCATGCAGCTGCTGGGCTTCTCGATCAACCTCCTCACCCTCTTCGCCCTGGTCCTCGCAATCGGCATCGTAGTGGACAACGCCATCGTAGTGGTCGAGGCCGTACACGCAAAAATGACCGAAGAGCACATGTCCGCCATGGACGCTACCCTGAGCGCCATGAAGTCGATCAGCGGAGCCCTTATCGCCATCACGCTCGTCATGTCCGCGGTCTTCCTACCCGTAGCCTTTATGTCGGGCCCGGTCGGCGTCTTCTACCGCCAGTTCTCCCTCACCCTGGCCATCTCCATCGTCATCTCCGGCATCAACGCCCTGACGCTGACTCCCGCCCTATGCGCGCTGCTTCTGCGCCACAACCCGTCCAAAAAAACCTTCCTTCAAAGGGCATTCGGAGGCTTTAACAAAGGATACAACTCTCTCTCCAACCGATATACCCGCCTGCTATTCCGCATCGCCGGAAAAAAATGGGTCACCCTCGCCATGCTTGTCTTCTTCTTCGCCGCTACCTGGGGTTCCAGCAGCCTCCTGCCAAGCGGCTTCATCCCGACAGAAGACCAGGGCCAGATATACGTCAACGTTACCACGCCGCCCGGCGCAACCGTAGAGCGCACCGAGAACGTACTTAAAGCAGTGCAACGCGAGGCAGCAGCGCTCGCAACGGTAGAGTCGGTCTCTACCCTGGCCGGCTATAGCCTCGTCAACGAAGTGGCGGGCGCATCCTACGGCATGGCCATGATCAACCTGAAACCATGGGACCAGCGCTCCGCTTCCCTGACCCAAGTCATCAGCCAGCTGGAGAAGAGAACAAAACATATCGGCGACGCCACTATCCAGTTCTTCCCCCCGCCAACCGTACCCGGCTTTGGCAACGCCGCAGGCTTCGAGATCCGCCTGCTGGACCGCAGCGGCTCCGACAACCTGCAAAAGACCGCCAGCATCGCGGAAGGCTTCATCGCAGACCTCAACCGGTCACCCGAGATCGCGGGCGCCTTCAGCACCTTCGACGTCAGCTTCCCGCAGTATCTGATCTCTGTGGACCAGGCCATGGCCGCCAAAAAAGGCGTAACCATCGACAAGGCCATGTCCACGCTCCAAACCCTGATGGGCAGCTACTACGCATCCAACTTCATCCGCTTTGGACAGATGTATAAGGTGATGGTACAGGCCTCCCCCGAATTTCGCACCAGGCCGGAAGACGTCCTCCGCCTGCACGTAAAAAATGAAAAAGGAGAGATGGTCCCCCTGTCCACTTTTATCCGCATGGAAAAGATCCACGGCCCCGAACAGCTGACGCGCTATAATATGTATACCTCGGCGATGATCACCGGCGACGCCGCCCCCGGCTACAGCAGCGGCGACGCCCTCACAGCCATCTCCCGGGTCGCCAAAGACAAGCTGCCCCGTGGCTATACCTTCGACTGGTCGGGCATGAGCCGCGAACAGGTGCTGTCCGGCAACCAGGCGATCGCCATCTTCCTGATCTGCCTGCTTTTCGTATACCTTTTGCTGGCCGCCCAGTACGAAAGTTTTCTGCTACCCTTCCCCGTTATACTTTCGCTGCCGACCGGCATCTTCGGCGCCTTCTTCTTCCTCAAGCTGGCCGGTCTGGAGAATAATATCTACGCCCAGGTAGCCCTCGTGATGCTCATCGGCCTGCTCGGCAAGAACGCCATCCTCATCGTCGAATTCGCCATCCACCGGCTAAAACACGGCGATACTGTCCTCCAGGCAGCCATCGAAGGCGCAAAAGAAAGACTGAGACCCATCCTCATGACATCCCTGGCCTTCGTTGCAGGCCTCCTCCCGCTCTGCTTCGCCGGCGGAGCAGGCGCCATGGGCAACCGCAGCATCGGGACGGCGGCAGCAGGCGGCATGCTCTTCGGTACCATATTCGGACTGATCCTCATCCCGGGTCTCTTCGTGCTCTTCAGCAGCATCAAAAAACAAAAACTCCCGGCCATAGCCGCAGCCGCGATCCTCCTCCTGGCAATACCATCCTGCCAGCCATCAAAAGTCCTCCCAATATCCCCCCAAACGACCCTGCCCTCCACATTCACCGGCAGCACCGACACAACCTCCATATCCTCCATCCCGCTAAACCAGTTCTTCCCCGATCCCTGGCTTCAACAGCTGATCGACTCCGCGCTCGCCAACAACCCCGATATCCAATCCGCCCTCCAGCGCATCGAGATCGCATCCGCCGGCATCCGCTACGCCCGGGCCTTTCTTTATCCAAATATCCAGGTAGGCGCGTCGGCAGCCGTGGATAAATATGGGGACTATACCATGAACGGCGTCGGCAACCACGACACCAACCTCTCTCCCAACATCGACAACGACGAACACATCCCCAACCCAACACCCGACTATTTCCTGGGCCTCCGCAGCCAATGGGAGATCGACCTCTGGGGTAAGCTCAGACAACGGAAGAAGGCGGCCATCGCCCGCTGGCTCGCTACCAGGGAGGGACAACGCCTGGTGACGACGACCCTGACCGCCGATATCGCCACGCTCTATTACGAATTGCTGGCCCTCGACAACGAACAAAAAGTATTGACTAAAAATATCCAGCTGCAGGAGAACGCATTGGACATGGTCAGGACGCAAAAGGAGGCCGGCCGCGCGACCGAGCTCGCCGTCCAGCAATTCCAGGCCCAGCTGCTCCACACAAAAAGCCTGCGCTATGCTACTGCACAGGAAATAGTGGAGACAGAGAACCAGCTGAACTTCCTCGCAGGACGCACAAGCCGGCCCATCCAAAGGGATACCTCGCTGCTCAATACCCCCTTGCCCGATTCGCTGTCGGCAGGCCTCCCCTCACAGATGCTGCTGAACCGCCCGGATATCCGCGCAGCAGAGCTCGAGCTCGAGGCCCTCAACGCGGACATAAAAGCCGCCCGCGCAGCCTTCTTCCCATCGCTGACCCTCTCACCCTATGTCGGCTACAACGCGTTCAAGCCAGACCTGCTGTTCAATTCCGGCTCTATCGCGTATGGCGCAATAGGCAGCCTGATGGCGCCCATCTTCAATCGCAACGCCATAAAAGCCGACTACCAGCGGACCATCGCAGAAGGCCGCATCGCCCTCTACGACTACCAGAAAGCCGTGCTGAATGGCTTCCAGGAAGTCACCAGCAGCCTCAAAGGCATCCGGAATTTCTCCGATTATTATGAGCTGCGACAAAAAGAGGCGGCAGCGCTCACCAGCGCTGTAAGAGTCGCAGCCGACCTGTACCGCGTAGGCAAGGCCTCCTATCTCGAAGTGATAACCGCCCAGCGCAACGTGCTGGACGCAGAATTGGAAGTGACACAGGCAAGGAAGAATATCCTGCTTCGCAGCATCAGCCTCTACCGTAGCGTCGGCGGAGGCTGGCGCTGATCAATAACCAGCCGTAAATCGTTGTTTAATATGCTTAGGATGCTCCAGCTCATCGACAATAACCATCGCCAGATCCTCCACCGAGAGAAGACTCTGTCCCTTCTCATCGAACACGGGATTCTCCAGACCGAGACGGTACTGGCCCCTGCGCACACCCGCAGTCTCATGATTCATCAGGATCGCCGGGCTGAAGAAGGTCCAGTCGAGGTCTTTCTCCTTCCTGATCACGTCGAGATAGTCTCGCGCCGCCGTCGCCCCCGGCTTCCACTGGTCCGGGAACTGCGGCGTATCCACAAGCTGAACCCCCGGCTTGATGTACAGACTGCCGGCCCCGCCAATGACGATCAGCCGCCGAACCCCCGACCTCTTCACCGCCTCCTGTATGGCCCCAGCGCCACGCATAAAGTCGGCATAGATCTCCGGATTCGTCCATCCCGGGTTGTACGCGCTGACAACCGCGTCATGCCCCTTCAGAAGCCCAGCCATTTCATCGATATTGAATACGTCCCCCCGGACTCCCCCTTGCTCTGGATGACGCGAGATAGCGGTAACAATATGTCCCCTGTCTGCTAATTCCCGGGCGATGGCTTTACCAACAAAACCACTGGCCCCGATCAATGCAATTTTCATAATTTCAGTAATTAAGTTACTTTTAGAGAGTTAAAGTTACAGACAAACCACCCGCACTTCCAAGAAGGCACACGCGCGAAACCCAGTAACTACCAGGTAACTAATACTGTACATCAACACACTACAATGAAAAAAATTACAGAAAAAAATACGCCGCTCACCCTCGTTCCCCCCACCGATGCCACTACCCCAACCCTCGAACCCCCATTCGACGCCGTCAACTGCCCCGTCCGCCAGGTCCTCGACCGCTTCGGCGACAAATGGTCCATCCTCGTCATCATCCTCCTCGGAGACCGCGGCAAGCTCCGTTTCAACGAGCTGAGCAACGCCATCGGCGACATCTCCCAAAAAATGCTGACCGTAACCCTGCGCAGCCTCGAAGCCGACGGCCTCGTAACAAGAAAGATGTACCCCGAGATCCCTCCCCGCGTCGAATACGACCTGACCCCGCTGGCCCAAAGCCTGCTCCCCCTGATAAAAGATATGGTCAAATGGGCCGACGCCAACATCGGAGAGATCCAGGAGAACCGCCGCCGTCACACCGAACGTTCCCTCTCCAAAACCTGACCCGCGTCCCCCCGGCGCGACTAGCCACCGGCTGTCCCGCGTCCCCATCGCGACCGACCACGCGTCCCCGTCGCGACCGACCACCGGCTGTCCCCCGTCCCCCGGCGCGAGCGACCACTCGTCCCCCCGGCGCGACCAGCCACCGGCTGTCCCGCGTCCCCCGAACAAAAAATCAAATCCCCGCTAAGACTAGCAGGGATCCATTAACCAAAACCAGCAGTGATGCCAGCTCAATCGGTAAAGTCCACATTCGGACGCTTATTATTTTTCGTCATTAAATAATAAATCGGTATCCCCAGCAACACGATCCCCAACCCCGGCCACGTGAACTTAGGCGTAAACACAAAAAGTGACACACATATCGCCCCCGCCAGAATAATATACAACATCGGCAGCACCGGATAGCCAAAAGCCTTATACGGTCGCGCCAGATCAGGCCGCTTCTTCCGCAGCCTGAAGATCCCAATGATCGTCAGGATATAGAAGATAAGCACCACGAATATGACGTACTGCAGCAATTCATTGTACTTCCCGCTGAGACAAAGCACCGAAGCCCAGATACACTGCATCCACAACGCCCGCCCGGGCACCGCATTCCGGTTGAGCACACCTACCTGCCGGAAGAAGACACCGTCCTTCGCCATCGTATAGTAGACACGCGCCCCCGCCAGAATAAGCCCATTGTCACAGCCAAAGGTCGATATCATCAGCAGGATAGCCATCACCAGCGTCCCGCTGCCGCCAAAGATCCGCAAAGAAGCCGTCACCCCCACCCGGTCATTCTCCGCATTGGCGATCGCATCCATCGGCAGGACATTTATGTACATCAGATTCGTCGCTACATAGATGACCGTCACGATCATCGTGCCCAGAAAAAGGCTCAGCCCGATATTTCGCTGCGGCCGCTTGATCTCCCCGGCAATGAACGTAACATTGTTCCAGGAATCGCTGCTGAAAAGACTCCCCACCATGCTCGCCGCGATCGCCCCGAAAGCAGCCATGCCCATATACGGCACGATCGAACCACCCTCTAATTTCCCTAATCTAAAACCCGTGCTCCAGTTGGCCCGCGCCACACCTTTATCCGCCGCCAGCAAAAACCCAAAGATGACCAGACCCGCCAGCGCCACGATCTTCGTCATAGTAAAAACGGTCTGGATCACCTTCCCCTCCTTCACGCCCAGGGTATTGATATACGTTAGCCCAACGATCAGCAGGATCGACATGACCTGTGCCGCAGATACCCGCAGGAAGCCCAGATCGAGCAAAACATGCTGCTCGCCGATACCCGGAAAGATATACGCCGCGAACTTCGAGAAAGCCACTCCCACCGCAGCGATCGACCCCGCCTGGATGACCGCAAAAAAGCTCCAGCCAAACAGGAATCCGGTCAGCGGATTAAAGGCCTCCTTCAGATATACATACTGCCCGCCGGCCTTCGGGAACATCCCGCTCAGCTCCCCATAGCTAAGGGCCGCCGTCAGGGTAAGCAACCCCGTCAACGCCCATATGACCACAAGCCAGCCCGCCGAACCTACATTCCGGGTTATATCCGCGCTGACGATAAAGATACCAGACCCGATCATCGAGCCGACAACGATCATCGTCGCATCGAGCAGGCCTAGCGACTGCTTAAATTTTTCCTCTGCCATTACGCAAATGTTTTCTCAGGACGGATGGAGAGATAGTCGGGCAGCGAGGGCCGGGTAGCCACAGACTCCCCGATGACCTTCAGAATTCTTTCTCTTTCCTTCCCCTCCAGCGGCAGCCGCGGAGCGCGAACGTACTCACTGCCGATACCCGTCTGCACCTCGGCCAGCTTGATATACTGTACCAGCTTGGTGTGAATATCCAGTTCCAGCACCGGCATGAACCACCGGTAGATCGCCAGCGCCTCTTCGATACGACCGGCCTTCACAAGACGATAGACAGCCACCGTCTCCGCCGGGAATGCGCATACCAGACCCGCGACCCAGCCGTCGGCGCCCATCAGCAGCTCTTCCATCGCCAGCGTATCCACGCCGCACAGTATCCTGAGACGATTGCCAAACCGGTTGAACATCCGCGTCACATTGGACACATCCCGCGTCGACTCCTTCACGGCCTGGATATTCGGACACTCGATCAGCTCTTCGAACATATCCAGCGTCACCTCGATCTTGTAGTCCACAGGATTGTTATAGATCATGATGGGCAGGTCGGTAGACTGCGCAACGGTCTTAAAATAGGTCACCGTCTCACGATGATCCGACTTATAGCGCATCGGCGGCAGCATCATCAGCCCCTTCGCGCCCCAGGCCTTCGCATTGTCCGCCAGCTGCAGCGCCTCCCGCGTCGAGCCCTCGGCTATATTCAGCACCACCGGCACCCTGTCCTCCACAGCCTCGACCGCAAACTTCACGAGCCGCTCTTTCTCCTCAAAAGAAAGCACACTGGCCTCGCCAAGACTCCCCCCGAGAATGATCCCGTCCACGCCGGAAACCAGCTGAAATTTCAGGTTCTTATCGAATAGCTTAAGATCCAGTTCGTCCCTGGATGTAAATTTGGTAGTTAGCGCAGGGAAGACCCCTTTCCAGTCCATAGCCATAAAATCTTTTTTTCAAATGTATTGATAAGACAACTTCAACGTATATTGGTTTTTAATCAATTCTGCACAGATATTAACCTTCATAATTCCCCCTCATTCCTGTGAGGCGGCTCCACTCCCAATAAATGTCTTACAAAGAAATCTCTCCTCTCCACCCTCCCGTACGGTCCCCCATCGGTATGATCAGACCCCGGCAACGGCAGGAATTCAAAGGTCTTCCCCGACTTGATCAGCGCATCCGCTACCCGGTAGGTCGACTCCGGCGGCACATTGTTATCCGCCTCACCCACCATCAGCAGCAGATCACCCCGAAGCCTCCACGCATTGGTGACATTCGACTGCTCATCATAGTGCTTGCCGACCGGGTATCCCATCCACTGCTCGTTCCACCACTGCTTGTCGATCCGGTTGTCGTGACAGCCGCACGAGCTGACAGCCGCCTTGTAGAAATCGCCGTGAAAAAGGAGCCCGCCCAGTGAGTTCTGCCCCCCGGCCGAGGTCCCGTACAAGCCTACCCGGTCGATATCCGCATAGGGGTATTTCGCCGCCATCGCCTTTATCCACAGGATACGGTCCGGGAATCCGGCGTCTGCAAGGTTATGCCAGCACACGTCATGAAAAGCCTTGCTCCGGTTGGCCGTTCCCATCCCATCGATCTGCACCACGATAAACCCCATCTGCGCAATGCTCTGCATCTCTCCGTATCTCCCCGTAAAATCCTTGGGCACAAAGGCATCCTGCGGACCGGCATAGATATTTTCGATCACAGGATACCGCTTGGTGGGATCAAAATCGACAGGCCGCACGATGATACCCCAGATATCGGTCACGCCATCCCTTCCCTTCGCATGAAAGGGCTCGGGCAGCTGGAAACCCGCCGCCAGGTAGGCAGAGGCATCCGCCCGCTCAACTTCCAGCACCTTCTTCCCGTCAACCGTCCGGTGAAGCTCGGTCACAGTAGGCACGTTGATCTCCGAGCAGGCATCCAGATAGAATTTCCTGTCGGGAGAGTAGCTGACGATATGGTTTCCTTTTGCAGGCGTCAGGCTGACCAGGTGACTCCCGTCAAAGCCGATACGATAGTAATGGACATAGTAGGGGTCTTCATCCGGATTCATGCCGCTTGCGGAAAACCATATCTCCCGCCTTTTTGCGTCGACACTGTCGATATTGCGGACGATCCAATTCCCCTTTGTCACTTCCGCCTTCTGATTGCCCGTCAGCAGGTCCACCAGGTAGAGATGCTGCCAGCCGTCCTTCTCCGAGGTCATCAGCAGCTCGTTCGTCTCCGGCAGATAATAAGTGAACAGTCGCGACTCATAGATAAAAGTATTGGTCTTCTCATCGACGACGGTTCTGGTCTCCCCGCTCGTTGCATCCACCTCGATGACCCTGAAACGCTGATGCCCCCGCTCGACACGCTCGAACGTAAAATACCTGTCCTCCCGCACCCGCCAGTGCAGCTCCGGCGCACCAAAGAAATCCAGCGCCGGTGTGTTCACCTTCGTCGTCTTCTTATCCGAAGGCCGGAAAAGGAACATCTCATAGGTCGTGAACGGGTCCCCCGGCTGCTTGTACGGCCGCTGCTTCAGCACGCCCCGCGTAGTACCCGCGACAGAAGAGAGCACATAGTAGACCGCTGAATCTTTGACCGGCGAAATATGATAACCGACAACATATTTGCTGTCCGGCGACCAGGCCAGCTGCCCATACGGCCTGTCTTCGTTGCCATCATGAGTAAACGCTACCGCATCCCCGCCATCAGCAGGACGTATATACACATTATTATCCCTTATGAAAGCTACCCACTGCTTGTCGGGCGATACGGAGTCGGTCGCAAAAGACGCCCAGCGACGCCCCGTCCATCGCGTAAATCCCGTTCTCCTCGTTGTCGTATCCTTCGGCTCCGCATCCAGCTTCTTTCTCGTGCCATGCACGACATCCACATAGATGTACTCCCTGGCGCTATCCCTGTTGATGATATTCCGGTACCAGAACGAAGTATTGTCCTCCGACCAGTGCGGCCGCACCGTCGCCTTGAAAATGCTCCGCGTCGCAAGACTGTCGAGCACCCTGGCCCTCCGGTACCTGTCCAATATCTCCGATCTCGAGGGTTGATAAGCCGTTCCTCCGACCGGAAGAGGCCGATAAGGCTGGGCATACCCCGTCAGGAGGGCAAAAAGAAGCCCTCCCTGCACAAGCAGTAGTTTCTTCATTATATCGTAGTTTAAATTAGTCGAACCGCTCCACAGCAAATGGAGCCAGATCAATACTCGGCTTCACCCCATCGACCAGCTCCCTCACAAGCAGCCCCGAACCTGCACCCAGGCTGAGCCCCAGCATAGAATGCCCCGTCGCGATCACGACGTTATTGTACTTCTTTATTCGCCCGATATAGGGCAGCCCGTCCGCAGAACAGGGCCTGTAACCATACCATATTTTCTCCACCGGCGGCATCGGCACGTCGAACTCAGGGAAGAAACGCTTCACCGCATTCAGTATCCCCTGCACGCGCGCATACCGGGGAGGCGTATTCGTAGACGTGATCTCCATCGTCCCTCCGAACCGTATTTTGTTGCCGTCCATCGGCGTTATTGCAGCCCTGCCCTCCACCAGTATGGCAGGATAGTTCAGTCTATAAGGTGAGTCCTCCAGAGTCAACGAATAACCGCGCCCCGGCACCAGCGGCAGCTTCGTTCCCAGCAGCGCCGCCATCTCCCGGCTCCACGAACCCGTAGCAATGACCACCTGGTCCGCCTCAAAAGCCCCCTTCGACGTCACCAGCCGCGAAACCCTCCCGCCATCCGTCTCGATCTTCCTCACCTCCTCCCCCGCCAGCAGCTCTACACCAGCCTCGGTCAACAGGTTGATCAACCCCCTCATCAGCTTGTCGGGATAGAGGTGCGCGTCGCACTTGAAGAAAATAGCGCCCTGTCCGTTGACTTTCGTGTGCGGCTCCTTCGCCTGAAGGGCGGTCGCATCCAGCAGCTCCACATCCAGTCCCAGCTCATGCGCCTTCTCGACCGTATGATGCGCATGCTCCGCAGCAGCATCGGTCTGAAATATCTCAAGCAACCCCTTGTGCTGATAGGCAAACTCAAAATGCGGCAGCGGAAGCCAGGTATTCTCGTATTCGTGCTGGCTCAGCAACGCAATATCCCGCAACGGCACCGCCGACCGGTCCACATGCGCCGCATTGGCGCTCTTCATAAATTTCAGCCCCCAGTCGATCAGCGACCTGCTCAGCCTCGGCTGGACATAAAAGGGACTCCGCGAGTTCAACATCCACTTCAACCCCTGTCGCACAATACCCGGCGTAGCCAGCGGAATAAAATGACTGGGACACACATAGCCGCAATTGCCATAAGAGCAATTGTCCATAAAATCAGATCGTTCCAGTACTGTAACAGAATGTCCGGCCTTGTGCAGATAATAAGCAGAGCTCAATCCAATAATACCGCCGCCAATGACGACTACGTTTTTCTTCATTCAACAAAAATAAGCGCTATTGTAACTCACCACCCCGCAGCCTCATACACTATTTTTAACCGTTTTTTAGTCATTATTACCCCCGCCCCACCCTCCGCGGACCCACCTCCTACCTTTCGCGGACCCCACCTCACACCCCCTCCGCTACTCCGGGGCTCAAGCCCGCGGCGTGCCGCGCAAGCCACCTTTCGCCCGTCGCCCCATAAAAGAACTACCGCCCATCCCGGCCCCAGCACAACTTTGTTCAAAAGCTCATCTTTAGTAGGGCGAACAGTGGCGGCGTGGTTCACGCCGTCGGGCAAAATAGCCCCGAACTAACCATATTTTAACCACCTTTTACCCGATTTTAATAATCTGCTGACAATATCCGCAAATTCGGTAAATTCATACAAATGTCACATTAAGGTCACTATTTCTTAACCATTCTGCCAAAACTACACAGCGATGAAAGTACTGCAATTCACCATTCCAGTGCCGCACGACAAGACCGTCATCGTGCAAAAGGATGAGCTTCCCCACTTTTATCCGCATTTGCACAGGCACCAGGAGATCCAGCTGACCTGGATCCAGCAGGGAGAGGGAACCCTGGTCGCCGAAAACAACATGTACGCCTTCCGGTCCGGGGAGATTTACTGGCTGGGAGTCAACCTGCCACATGTTTTTAAAAGCGACCCTTCTTACTTTTCACCCTCCAGCCGAAAAAAAGTCCAGACCCTCAATATCTTTTTTAACGTCAAGGGACAGCTGGATAGCTTCTTCGATCTTCCGGAGATAAAGAACCTGAAGAACTTCCTCCTGAACCAACAGTCCGGATTTAAAGTGCCACCCCAATACACCGCCGACGTGGCGGAAAAGATGGTCCTCATCCAGAACAGCACCGGAGTCGACCAGCTCATCCATTTCATCGAGCTGCTCAAACAGCTGAGCTCCTTCTCGGAACTGCAGCCCCTGTCCTCCTGCGCCCAGCCCGCCGCCTACAGCGAACACGAAGGCATCCGCATCGGAACCATCTATAATTTTATAATGCAGCAGTATGACAAACCCATCACCCTGGAAGACGTGGCCAAACAGGCGCACATGACACCCCAGGCCTTCTGCCGCTATTTCAAAAAACATACCCTCCACACATTCGTATCCTTCCTCAACGAGGTCCGCATCAACGAAGCCTGCAAAAAACTCACCGACGGCAACTACGACAGCATCGCCACCGTCGCCTACAACTGCGGCTTCAACAGCATCACCAACTTCAACCGCGTCTTCAAGAGCGTCACCCGAAAATCCCCAAGCGAATACGTCGAATCTTATTTGACCAACGTGGCCTCCGCGTGAGTAAAAGGTCCTCCGGACCCTTTATTCACGCCCGCCGGAATTTGGCTTCCGCAGGAGCCAAATTCCGGCCATAAAAAGATTTCATCAGTAATATCTATCTTCCTCCCCCGGGACAGTGCTCCCGGAGATAGTCAGTGAACAAATGCGACAGATGCAGCGACGTACCCTCTCCTTCATTGATGGCGTGCGTCCTGTTCGGATATACCATGACCTGGAACTTCCGGTCATATTTTACCAGCTCGTTGATCAGCATCTCCGTACCCTGGTAGTGCACATTATCGTCCCCCGTGCCATGAACGATCAGCAAATTCCCCCTCAGGTTCTTCGCATGAGACAGCGGCGAGCCATTCACAAAATCCTCCCGGTTCTCCTGCGGAAGACCCATATACCGCTCCTGGTAGATATTGTCGTAGAGCAGCTGATTCGCGACCGGCGCGATTGCGATACCCGTCTTATAGATCTCCGGATACTGGAACAGGAGATTCAGCGTCGTGCTCCCCCCACCCGACCAGCCGTGTACCGCGATCCTGCTCGTGTCCACCCAGGGCCACTGCATGATCTTCTTCGCCGCCATCGCCTGATCCCGGATATTGATGATCCCGATCTTCCGGTAGATCGCCTTCCTCCACGCAGCTCCCTTGGGCGCAGGCGTCCCCCGGCCGTCTAACGATATCTGAATATATCCGTCTGCCGCTATATCTCCGGCATACAACCGCGTTCCCTGACCGCCGGCGACATCCTTCACCGTAGCGCTCGCAGGCTCGGTATAGACCATAAAAAGAACGGGATATTTCTTCGTGCTGTCAAAATCCTTGGGCAATATCATCCACCCATCCATAGTGACATCGTCTTCTGTAGTGATCTGGAAGAACTTCACCGGATACTTCGGATGACCCGCTCCCCGCCCCGCAACCGGCTCGTTGACCTTAATGCTCTTATGAGCCGGCAGGCTCACCCATTCCGACACCGACTCGTAAAGATGATTGGAGAAATTATGCGTGGCGTACGCCGCCGTCGGCGAGATAGTATAGTTGTGCGTCCCCTTCTGCCCCGCTGGCGACACCAGCTCCAGCTTCCCCTTTCCATCCAGCGCAACGCGATAGAGATACTGCTGCGTCGCATTCTCCGGAGACGCCATAAAATAGACATATCCTCCTTTTTCATCGATGGCATTCGTCCGGATAAGATCATAGTTCCCCCTGGTCAGCAACACTTCTTTCTTCCCGTCCCGGCTGATCCGGTAGATATGCCGCCAGCCATCCTTCTCGGAAACCCAGAGAAAGTCCTTTCCGCCGTTGACCCATTCCCATCCCGCTATATCATCGCTCCAGCGCTCTTTTGTATCGATCCAGGCCTTGTCGGTCTCTTCATAAATAGAACGCGCCTCTCCCGTCGCCGCACTGCAGATAAAGACCTTTGCCTCGTTCTGCTTCCGGTTGAGCTGCTCGACCACCAGCTCGCTGCTGTTATCCGCCCACTCCATCCTCGGTATATAGTGCTGACGGCTATCGCCAGGCACCTGCATCCAGACAGTCTTCCCCGTTGCCAGCGATACCACGCCCACCTTGCACGGCGAAGGGTCCTGCCCGGCCTTGGGATATTCTACCGGGACCGTGAAGGGGTACAGCGAGTCCGTATTGTCGATCATCAGGAAATTCCTGATCTGGTTCGCGTCCAGCTGCCAGTAGGCTATGCTCTTGCCATCGGGACTCCAGCGAAATCCATCGCGGCACCCAAACTCCTCTTCATAAGCCCAGTCAAAGGTCCCGTTGATCAGCCTGAACGTTCCATCCGTGGTCAACGCAGTCACCGCGCCGGAAGCCAGATCCTCCACATAAATATTGTGCTCGCTCGTATACGCCACCTTCGTTCCGTCGGGCGACAGCTTGGCAAACATCAGCGACGAAGCAGGCCTGCTCTTCCCCACCTGCTTGAGCACATGCGACGCCAGATCGAGCACCCAATAATCTCCTCTGGTATTCAGCCGCCACACTTTTTTACTATTAGTATACACCAGCACCTTCTGACCATCATCGCTAAAGCTGAAACCCTGCACAGCCAGCGGCTTCGCATCCACCACTACCACCCGCTGAAAACCGGGCAGATCATACCTCACTATCACCCCGTCCTCCACCGCATAATAGCTCTTCCCATCCGCACCCCACTTGACACCGCCCCCGCCACGCTGGGCATACACCGAACCACATAACAAAAACAACCAACAAAAAATGATCTTATTCATAGTTTACAATTAATGCGCCACACCGGCTTTGACCCCAATGTAATACATATTTTTTATACCTTCTTCGGTAACAAGCGCCGCTTCATCCCCCTTCAGCTCCGTCGTCTTCCACTGATCGGTCGGCGCCAGCCGCAGCCTCGTCCCGCCGCTTCTCAATACCAGCGGCAGGTCAAACCCGGCCACACAGTTGCTGTATCTGTAGGTCACCTTCTTATGATCGTCACTAAAATAGTACTCCAGGTCCGGTATCTGCGTCGTCCGCAAATACTGATCAAAAACCTTCTGGTAATCAAACCCGGCCTTATCCGACACATAGTGCTCCACCTGCTGCGTCGTCACCGTCTGATGATAAAAGTCCTTATTCAATCCCCGCAATATCTGTCTCCACTTTTCGTCGTTGTCGATGCTATGCCGGATAGCCTGCAGCATATTCCCTCCCTTCGGATACATGTCGCCGCTGCCCTGCTCGTTGACCCCATACCGGGCGACCACAGTCCTGTCATTTCGGATCCCCCGCCGGGTAGCGATATTATATTCGTTCCCGGCTTCTTTACCCCACATATAGTCTACAAAAAGGGTCTCGCTGTAATTCGTAAACCCTTCATGCACCCACATATCGGCAAGGTCCTTCGTCGTCAGGTTGTTACCGAACCACTCATGCCCGCTCTCATGGATGATGATAAAATCATACATCATCCCGTATTTCGACCCGCGTCCCCTGTACCCAAAGGCATAGTTATTCCCATAGGCCACGGCGCTCTGATGCTCCATACCGGTATGCTGAACATCCACCAGCTTGTAGCCGTCCTCATAGAAGGGATAAGGCCCGAACCAATGCTCATGCGCATGCAGCATATTATGTACCTGCTCCGGCATATAGTCCTTCGCCCTCTTCAGATTATAGTCGAGCACCCAGTAGTCGAGATCGAGATGCCCCTTCTCTCCCTGGAAGTCTTCGTGGAAGCTCACATATTTACCGATATATGGGATCAGACAATAGTTGCTGATAGGATTCACGACCGCCCATTTATAGGTCGTCGTGCCGTCACCATTGGACTTCTTATATTGCAGCCTGCCATTGGCGACACCCACCAGCGTATCAGGCACGATCATCGTCACAGAACCACCTTTGTCTGGCTCGTCGTACTGCAGGTCCTTACAGGGATACCAGAGCGACGCCCCCATCCCCTGACAGGTGACGGTCATCCACGGACGCCCCAGCGAGTCCTTTGCAAAGGTCCACCCCCCGCTCCACGGCGGCCGGACACTCTCGTGCGGGAGCCCCGAAAAATAGGCCTGCACAGTATTCACAGATCCCACCTTCTGCCTGGGCGTCCGCACATGCCAGACATTCCCTTCCTGCGCGAACGAAAGCTGCTCCTTTCCATTGAGAACAACGCTATCGATATGCAGCGCTGCCTGCAGGTCCAGCTGCATCCCCGGCTGGTCCTCGCTGATCACCTTATAGGTAATAAGGTCGCTGCCCGGCGCCGTCTTCGTCAGAAGATCCGGCTTCACGGTAATATCATAACGCTGCACATCCCACCAGGCCCGCTCGGGCGTAACGCTGCCGCGTAGCGTATCCGCATGCGTAAAGACCTTATTTTGTCCATACCCACCAACTGGCACAACCAGCAAAACAAAAACAAAACACCGTACTATGTTCATACTCTGATTTTACCGCGCAATTTTACTTCATCCAAAATAACTTGGTAGTCACCTGGTCCGTCCCACCCATCGCCTGCACCGCCGCAGTATAATTGACCTTATTCGCCGACTGCTCAGCCAGTGGGTAATACAACCGCAACGGCATCGGCGAAATAGCCCCGAACGGCGGATTGATCGTATTGATGTCCGGATACCCCAGCCGACGAATCGAGGTCCACGCCTCCCAGCCCCTGTTATAGCAGGCGATCCAGTGCTGATACCCGATCTTCTGCTTATAGCTCCCCGCAGCCGTCCCATAAGCTACCGAAGGCTGAGCCAGATACGTGGCCGCATCCGTAGCGCTTCCCCCCCAGTACTGGATAGCCGCAGTAACACCTGCATTATAATGATCCGACGCCGTGCCCGTCACCGGAAAACCCCGCTCGACCGCCTCGGCCAGCAGGAACTCCGTCTCCGAGTAGTCCAGCAACACTCCCGGGAACGTCGGCTGCAGCATCTGATCCGAGAACGTAGAAAATCCGATATACGAATTGCCCGCACCCGGCTGTCCCCCCAGGTAAGCCCCATTCACCTTCGTGAAATACAACGGTAGCCTCGGGTCATTCCAGGCCACCATCTGGCTCACCAGCGTATTCGCCGGACAGTTGTCATGCCGACCGCTGTTGATCGCCGCCTGCCAGATGGGATTGGTATTCCCGGTGGGAGACTTGTCATAGGTCAGCGTCGCGTTGTCCGAATTGGACGTAAAAACTCCCGCAGCCACAGCCTCCTGCACCTTCTTGCTCGCCGTCGCTGGATCCGTATCCGCCAGCAACATCGCCATCTTCAGTTTTAACGTAGCCGCAAACTTCTTCCACGAAGCCACATTCCCGAGATAAACCCTGTCCGCAGCCCCCATCGCACCCGCCGACACATTCAGCCCCGCTATACAGGTATCCAGCCTCGTCAACAGGTCCGCAAAAACGGTCTTTGCATCGTCATACTTCGGAAAAGGCACCGTCCTGTTCACCGCCTGGGTATAAGGAATATTTCCATATGTCGTAACCAGCAGGTTAAAGGCATAGATCTCGAGCAGATCGGTAATGATCAGGTCGTTCTTCAGAATATCCGCCGTAGGCGCCGTAACCCCAAAATTCGCCTTTGCATTGTAAAGATTGCTCAGCACGTTACCGCTGCTGTAGCCGCCGTACATCTGGCTCCAGAAATTGTCCGGAGAATTGTACTGCGTCAGGATATACTGCGCCTCCGACGTATAGGTGATCTCCGTCCAGGTCTGCGCAAAATTCCGGAAAGGGTCCGTACTGCCCGACGTCGAAGTGATATCGTCTACCAGGTTCTTCTCCCCCGCCAAAAAAACGGTTGCCGCAGGTACCGTGATCGCCGCCTTCTGGTTCGTATTCAGGTCCTGGATATTCTTCGTACAGGACGAAACCGCAACCAGAACAGCTATATAAAGTAGTTTTCGCATAGTAATGTCATTTTAGAATTTGCCGGGGACCCACTTTTCCAAAAATTAGCGTGCCCCGGCAAATACGCTAATGATTGTCCTTCGGACGAGTCCCTTCCAGGGCCTCAAAATTTAGCTCTTACATTAAAACCAAAGGTCCTGAACACGGGATACGAACCCGACTGAAAACCCATGGAGGCATTCGCGCCATAAGACCCGCTGATCGGCACCCCCTGCTCAGGGTCGGCATCCGGCAGATTCTTATGTATGATCCAAAGATTCCGGCCCGTCAGCGACAGATCGATACCCTTTACAAAATGCCACTTGCTGATCATAGCCCCGGGCACCGACCACGTAATGGCCACTTCCCTGAGCTTTACATAACCCGCATCGTAGACATATTCCTGCGCCACTTCCTGGTTATCCGAGCTGAAGGGAAACTTCTTCTTGTTGATATCCGACGCATCGACCAGTTTCGTATTGGGCTTGCCATCCGCCGTAACACCCTCCATCAGATACCCACCCCCGTCTGACAGCGGCGAACGAACCGGCTTGCCGTTCTTATTAAAACCCGCCGTATGAGGCGTCAGCCCCGCACTGGCGGCATAGTCGAGGTCCAGATCATAGACATCCCCACCCTTCTTGATATCGATCAGGAAATTCAGCGCGATCGACTTATACCTTAGCGTATTGTTGATACCACCGATCCACTTGGGACTGATATTCCCGATATCCGTCAACGCATTCGGCTGCTTGACATAATAGCCCGACGTGTCTACCAGCGGCTTGCCGTTCAGGTAGGTGAAACCGGTTCCCCGCAGCACCCCATACGGATGCCCCTTTTCCGCGACCAGCTGCACGCTGTTCTGGTACTTGGCGATGATAAAGGACGGCTGGTTGTTATACAGCGAGATGATCTTGCTGGTATTCTTCGCCCAGTTGATATTCATATCCCAGGAGAAGCTGCGCGTCTTCACCGGCGTCAGGCTCAGCTGGACTTCGAATCCGGAGTTTTGGATGGTGCCGCCGTTCACATAGAACTGGGAGTAACCGCTGGCCGTAGAGACATTTATCGGCGTGATCTGATCGATCGACTGCGCATGATAATAGGTCACATCCGCACCCAGCCGGCCCTTCAGGAAACTGACCTCCGCCCCTATCTCATAGGTATGGTTCATCTCGGGCTTCAAATTGGGATTGTTATTGGTCGTCGGCGAATTGAAAACGGTCTGTCCGTTGAAGGGCGCCGCCGCAACATAGGTGTTCTGCAGACTGAAATAGGGCGCATCATTACCTACCGCGGCATAGTTGACCCTTAATTTACCGTAGGTCAGCCAGGGCGCATCCACCAGTCGGGAGAAGACCCAGTTGGCGGCTACAGAAGGATAGTAGTAGGTATTGCTTTTGGTTGGCAGCGTAGAAGCCCGCTCCCTCCTGATCGTTCCATCCACCGTGATCATCTCCTTATAGGCGACCGTGGCTCCGGCAAAGATCCCGTCTATCTCTTTCCGGTAGTAGTTCTCCGTCGGGGCGTTGGGAGTGTTCACAGAGTTGGCCAGCGCAAAAAATCCGGGTACGACCAGTCCTCCATTGGTAGCCATCGACGTACCGGATAGATTGTCCTGCCGCACGTTGCCACCCAACAACGCCTTCACATTGAATTTCTCGCCGATGTTCTTGTCAAAATTGACCAGCAGGTCGTAGTTCGTCTCGCTGTAGTTGGTCAGCGTCTTGGCATACAACGGCGTACCCGCGCTGCCGACATCATACCTCGCTTCGATTATCTGGTTGTAATCGTCCTTCGACACCCGGCCAAGGATATTGAGGAAGCTGCCTATCTTATAGTTGACAAACACATTCCCGAAATAGCGATCCCGGCCGTCCGACTCGAAGTTCTTATAGCGGACCCAGTAGATGTTATCGTGATAGGCCGGCTTGACGATATTCCCCGGCGCATTGGTCGTATAGCCCCCCAGCCAGTTCCAGGTCGCATTGCTCTGCGTACGGAAAAAATCCGCCTTCTGCGCCTTGAGATCGATACCCGTCTCCCACCACTGACGGAAGTCGGTCATCGGGTTGATCTGCGTCCCATTGCCGCCGTAGTAGCCAAAACCATATCGGCCGATCGCATTGATATCCGAATAATTGAACTCCCCACCCACCGTCAGGTTGGGTAACAGATTGTGGGTAACGCTCAACGTCAGCAGGTTCTTCGCCTCATCGCTGTTCGGCAGATACCCCCTGTCATTGCTATGCGTAAATCCCATTTTAAAGGTCCCCTTCTCGCTGCCTCCGTCCGCAAACACGCTGGTGCTCGTCGACACAGGGGTCACAAAATAATCCGTCGGCTTGTAGTGCGCCGCCGGCCGCCAGGGAGTCGCCTTCCCATAGTTGGGATTGCCCGGGGAAAAAGCATCCCATTGATAGACCATCAGGCTGGGGTCATAGGCCGGCCCCGTCATCTGGTCGACATCCGTCTGCACGATCAGCACGTTATTCCCCCCGCTGTTGAAGATCGGCTGATAATAGAAAAAGGGATTGGGGTTCCCCGTCCCCCCGCCCGAAGCGCCATATCCTTCGCCATACTGCGTCTGATACTGCGGCAGCGTACTCTGATCCGGCGTCCCGACATTGACGCCAAAATTCACCGAGACCCCCAGTCCTTTATTAAGACGCGACCCCTTCTTGGTAGTGACGAGAATAACCCCGTTCGAGCCGCGGCTTCCATAAAGCGCCGAGGCAGCAGCGCCTTTCAGCACGCTGATCGACTCGATATCGTTCGGGTTGATATCCGATGCATTGTTCCCAAGATCGTAGTAGCCCTGCCCCGACTGGTTATTGGTCGAAAGATTGCTGTTATCATACGGCACTCCGTCTACCACGAACAACGCCTGGTTGGTCTGCGTCAGCGACTTCATACCCCGCAAAATGACGTTATTGGACCCGCCCATGGTATTGCTCGAAGTGATCTGCAGACCCGCGACCTTACCCGACATATTGTCGACAAAGTTCGTATTCATCGTCTTGGTAACCGCATCACCCGATATCTGCTGGGTCGCATAGGCGACAGAGTTCTTCGTTCTTTTGATCCCCAGCGCCGTAGTGACCGTCACCTCATTCAGCGACTGCGCATTCCTTCCCATCACGACGTTAATGGTCTCCCTGTTCCCGACCCTGACCTCGAGATCGGAAAAACCGATATTGCTGAACAGTAGTACATCGGAGGGAGAGGCAGATATCTTAAAAGTCCCGTTCTCGTTGGTTGCAACACCGGCCTTGGTAGCTCTCAGCCGGACGCTGACATTGGGAATAGGTGCACCTGCAGAGTCGGTCACCGTTCCCGATACGGGCCTTCTTTGTGCTTGCGCTTCAAGACACAGCAAAGATGCCATGACAATGCTTAACGCATTGTAGAAGAGTTTTCTCATTGCGACTGTATTTGGTTACCGCCAAATGTAAAAAGCACCGCAAGGCGGTGCTTCATCGATCTTAATCGTTTATGTGCGAAAATTATCTGATAGTAAATTCTTTCTTCAAACGAATATCTGTCGAGCTGCTCCCGATCATCACCTCGAACTTGCCCGGCTCCACAGTCCAGACCATATTCTTATCGAGAAGAGCAAGGTCATCCGGATGCAGCGTGAATACCACGGTCTTCTTCTCGCCCGGCGCCAGCGTCACCCGCTCGAAGCCCCTCAGCTGCTGCTCATAAACCGTAACGCTGCTCACCTCATCATGAAAATAGAGCTGCACCACCTCGTCACCTTTTCGGTTACCCGTATTCGTTATATCGACCGAGACGCTGATATCGCCCTGCGGCCGCTGCTGCTCCGGAGTGACTACCAGGTTGCTGTAGGCGAAGCTGGTATAGCTCAATCCGTACCCGAACGGGTATATCGGCCCGAATACGCTCGTCCTGTTCTCTTTCTTATTGCCCGAAGGCTGCGACCCCGGCTTATAGGGAAAGTTCCATTCTATCTCGCCCGTCGTCTTCGGGAAGGTAATGGACAGCCTGCCACCCGGATTGCTCTCGCCGAACAGGGTCTCCGCAATAGCCTGCCCGCCCATGGAATTGGGGAACCAGGCCTCGAGGATCGCCGGTATATATCGGTTCGCCCAGTTGATCGTCAGCGGCTGGCCGTTGACCAGCACCAGCACCACCGGTTTACCCGTCGCCTTCAGCGCCTCCAGCAGTTGCTCCTGGCGCCCGGGAAGGTCCAGACCGGTACGGGACATACCCTCGCCCACCCGCTTCTCATCCTCGCCCAGCACGACTATAATGAGATCGGACTCGCGCCCCTTCTCCACAGCTGTGGCAATATCCGACTGCTCGGCAGCCGTCAACGGCGTGGGAATGATCTCGCTCTCCGGCCAGGCAGAGTCGACCATATCGCAACCCTTCGCGTAGTCGAGCACGATCCCGCTACCAACAGACTTCCCTCCCCTCGAATCCGGGTTAACCCCGATCCCGCTACCAACAGACTTCCCTCCCCTCGAATCCGGGTTCACCCCGATCCCTCCACCCAGATACCCCTTCAAACCCTCAAAGACCGAGATCGGTTCCAGATTCGACGGCCCATAGCGGCTGATCGCATAAGACGTCTCTTTGGCCAGCGGGCCCGTAACCAGTATCTTCTTATATCGTTGCTTATCCAGCGGCAGCAGACCGCTGTCATTCTTCAAAAGGACCAGCGACTCCCGCGCCATCCGGAGCATAAAGTCCTTCGTACGGCCGGGCTTCAGCACCTCGTCCGCTTTCCTGGGATCGACATACGGATGATCGAAAAGCCCCAGACGAAACTTCACCCGCAACACGTCCGCGACCCGCCTGTCCAGCGTCTTCATCGAGAGGCTCCCCTCCTTTACCAGCTCGCGCAGGGGATCGATAAAGACGTTCGGCGGAGTAAAGGTCGTCCTCACGTTCAGCCCCGCCTCGATGACCTGCCGCACCGCCTCCTTATAGCTGTCCGCGACATGGTGCTTGGTAAAAAGATATTCCACCGCGTCGCTGTCGGAGACGACATAGCCGTCAAAGCCGAACCGCTCGCGCAATAATTCTGTCAGGAAATAATAGCTGCCCGTAATAGGAACCCCGTCCCAGTCATTATAGCTGCTCATGACACCCAGGGGATGCGCCTCCTGGATGACCCGCCGGAAAGCGTATAGATATAGCTGATACAGCTCCCTCGGCGCAACGTGCGGATCGGTACGGACGCTGCCGTCCCGGCCCCCCTTGGGAACGCTGTAGACGGCATAGTGCTTCAGCGTCGCCGCCACCCCCTCCTCCTGTATCCCCAGGGTCATTTGCTTCCCCAGTTCGGCCACCAGAAAAGGGTCCTCTCCATATGACTCCAGCGTCCGGCCCCACCGCGGGTCTCGCGCCAGATCGAGTATCGGAGCGTAAACATTGGTATATCCCAGGGCCTTGGCCTCCCGTCCTACAATATCCCCCGCCTCCCGGACCAGCGCCTTGTCCCAGGTGCTGCCGATGGCGATCGGCGCCGGCAATGACGTCGCCCGGTCATGATTCAGACCATGGATGCCCTCATTGGTAAAATCCACCGGTATCCCCAGCCGGGTCTGTTCGATGAACCAGCGCTGAACCGTATTGATCGCCTCCGCATGCCGGCTGAAAGGATAAGAAAGCGTCGTTTGCGCCCTGGCATTTCCCGCCACGCTGTTCAGCTCCTCGTCTATATTGGCAATACCATCCTTCCAGACCTCGTTCTTCCAGTCCGGAACAGGCAGCGAATCCTTCAATACCCGGCCATATCCGTACAAAGTGGCCGTCTGACAGGTCTTCTCCTCCAGGCTCATCTGGCCCAGCAGGTCGATGATACGCCGCTCTACAGGCTGGGCAGGATCCTCAAAAATGTCCTTTCTACCGTTTTTGTTGAAGTCGATCCACCCATCGTGGTACATCGGTTTTGCGCTCTGTCCAAATCCAATAACTAAACTAAAAGTAGCAGCAATCGTTAAAATACCCGGTTTTATTACCATGCTTCATTTTTCTGGAATGCAAGGATAAGGATTATTCCGCTCAGCGATCCCGATATCAGAATAAAATCCTTGCTTTCCAGTTTTAGCACATCATTGATAAAAAGCACCTGGACCAACACCAAAAAAAGGGAAAATGCGATAATGACGAGGCGGCGAAGAGCACCCTTGGACTTCACCTTCATCAGGCACAGTACCGAAATGAAGGAAAAAAAGAGCCCGGAAAGAATAGCCATAATTGAACAGGTTTTTCATGGACAGGATTAAAATACCATGGGTAAAATACATCCCCATCCGCCATTTTACAATAGGAAATTGACGAGGTATTTTCCCCTGCTTCCGCGGCTCACACCCCCTTCCCGGTTCACCCCCCTTCCGCGGCTCACATCCCCTTCCGCGGTTCACATCCCCTTCAACGGCTCACACTCCCTTCCCGGTTCACATCCCCTTCCGCGGTTCACACCCCCTTCCCGGCTCACATCCCCTGCCGCGGCT